>VFQR01000030.1_pt1 | contig 465290 bp, 382 predicted proteins | sample 3512321 | NCBI WGS metagenome assembly VFQR01 (sample SAMN10412374, study PRJNA504923) | tailings metagenome | isolation source: Relicate 3 Philex TSF1 revegetated site | place: Philippines: Tuba, Benguet | collected 2017-08-29
AAGGTTGCCCTGCAAGTCTGGCAAGACTGCACCAGTCGTGTAGTTCAGAGGTTCCCTAAATGCTTCGTCGCGTTGCTTTACAAGTGCTTCTGAGCGATCTTGCTTTGCATTCTCTAAGTTCAGCCGTTCACTTTTAGTGAGGGTAAACCTGGACGCAAAGAAGCCCAAAATAAAGGTTACCAAGGGTAGCGCGGCTTTCCACCACCAATCCATCACCCACCTCGCTGCGCTCTTTCTAGTGCGGCCGCTAGAAGTGCCTCAATACTGTCTGCTTCAGATGCGTATGCACGGGTGTGGTAGTCAGGAAACGTAACTTTGGCAGCAGCATGCGCGGCGTCGTTAATGCTCCATCCCAAGGATCGGAAATTAACGGTACTCCTTGCCCACTGATTTATTTGATCTTGTGTGGGCTGGTTTACCAGCCCAAAGCGGATAAGCATCCTTTGCCTAAGTTCCATGATCTAATCTCCTTGAAAAGTAGACACGATAAGTCCAACAGCAAGACTCTCGCGCGGCCGCGAAGCGACTTCGCGTTCTACTGTTGGGATTTCTTTCGATCAAAAGCGGAAAGTGACGTGCGATCCTCCAATGCGGGCGAGAGTTTCCAACGTTGTTGGGAGACATTTGGAAGCATTGATGATGACGTGCCCGCCACTTCCACTGGCAAGTCTGACAAGCGTCTCCAATGTTTGGGGTAGATATGAATGCTGGGACAAGTCGAGTCTCGCGCCAAGTCGAGCGATTGTTTCTAGAGTTTGCGGGAGTGGAGCCATTTTCAGTGACCTCCTAGTATGGATGTTGAAAACTCAACTCGACAGCTACGCGCCAGTTCAATGCCTATTTTGCCTTGCAGCTATTGCACACCACACCTCGAATATCTCAGATAAGCGTCGAGAAGGTCACTTCAATCAAGGCTCGCAAATTCGCGTGCTAGTTCATCTCATCTTCTCGTGTCGAAGTCAGACTCTTGGAAGGCTTCGACTTTCTCAGCAATATAGACCTGTGGGCCGGAGGGCATCATCTTGGCCGCCTCCACGCTACCGCGATCCGTTCGCGGTCTCAACCAGCACTTGTAAGCACCCCAAATCCGTCTCCCGGCGCGGCATCGCTCGCCGCCATCGTACCCATGCTTTGTGGCATCGACCACACAAGTAAGCCCCACCCTCACCCAGTACAAAACACCCGCGGCAACCCAAAAATCCCCTCAAACAAGGCCGGCGCCACATACGGCTCAATCGGTTCGCGGCGGATGTCGTAGTCGTCCGCCGTGTCCATGCCCTGAAACCCCCCGTAGTACGAGAAGGCATAGCGCACCCCTGCTTCTCGCAGCACTTGGCGGGTGTCGGTGTTGAAGCTGTCGCGGTTGCCGACCGGGTAGGCGAAAGCGCGCATCGGGCGGCCCAGTTCGGTCTGCAGGCGTTCGGCGCAGCCGAGGATCTCTTCGCGCTGCTCGTCGATCGGCAGTCGCGACAGCACGGGGTGGTGCATGGTGTGGCCGCCGATGTGCATGCCGTTCGCCTGCATGTCGCGCAGCATGTCCCAGCGCATCCACTGCTCGCGGGCGGCGGGCTGCACGGCGTCGGGCAGCTCGGCCAGGCGCTGCAGCAGGGCCTGGGCGCGTTCGCCGGGCAGGCGCTTGTACAGGCGCAGCAGTTGACGCACGGCTTCGGGTTTGGCGGCGGGGCTCAGGTCCAGCGTCGGCAGTTCGTACTCGGGCAGCTCCAGGTTGCTGGCGCTGGTGCTGTCGATCAGGGCGTTGATGGCGTCCCACCAGGGCAGGCGCGGGTTGTCGATGTAGCCGGTGGCGATGAAGAAGGTGGCGCGTGCGCCTTCGTGGCGCAGCACCTCGAAGGCGGCGTGGTAGTTGTCGCTGTAGCCGTCGTCGAAGGTCACCAGCACGAAGCGGCCGCGGCTGCGGCGGGCGTCTTCGATGTCGTCGGGGGTGATCAGCTCGGCGTGGCGCTTGAGGAAGCGGATCTGCGCGGCGAATTCGTCGGCGCTGGCGCTGATCACGCCGGGGTCGCAGTAGCTGGGCAGGTTGCTGGCGATGCGGTGGTAGTTCAGGCACAGCAGGCCGCGCGGGCGGTAGACGGTGCGCAGCAGGGCCAGGGCGCCGCTGTGTTTCAGGGCGTGGGCCAGCAGCAGTCGCTTCATGCGGTATCTCCCCTCAGAGGCCGCGATGTGTGGGGTCCGCGCTGCGGCCCCGTGGACGCGGGCGCTTGCGCGCGCCGCCGTGTGATTGAGGCGCGGCCGCGCGCGGTGTCGCGCTTGTCCTCGCGCCGTTTGCGACCGCCGTCGCCCCCGCGCAGGCGGGGGCCCAGGGAATGCTCGGCGCTGTCGCCAGAGCTCTGGATCCCCGCCTTCGCGGGGATGACGAATACCAGCGTTTTCGGGAGTCGCTGGCCCGTGTCGCGGGGATGAAAGGGTTCGAGGGCGCGGCCGCGCGCCGGCTCGCGCTTGTCCTCGCGCCGTTTGCGACCGCCGTCGCTCCCGCGCAGGCGGGGGCCCAGAAGATGCTCGAGGCAGTCGCTGGTGCACTGGATCCCCGCCTTCGCGGGGATGACGAAGACCCGTGTCTTTGGGAACCCCTCGCACGCGCCGCGGAGCTGAGAGGGTCGCAGCGTGCGGCCGCGCGCGATGTCGCGCCTGCGGTCGCGCCTGCCTCGGCATCGCGCGCTTCCGCTGTTGCCGTCGCCCCCGCGCAGGCGGGGGCCCAGGGAATGCTCGGCGCTGTCGCAAGAGCTCTGGATCCCCGCTTTCGCGGGGATGACGAATACCAGCGTCCTCGGGAGCCGCAGGCCCGTGTCGCGGGGCTGAGAGGGCCCGAGGGCGTGGCTGCGCGCGGTGTCGCGCTTGTCCTCGCGCCGGACGCTGCCGCCGTCGCCCCCGCGCAGGCGGGGGCCCAGGGAATGCTCGGCGCTGTCGCAAGAGCTCTGGATCCCCGCTTTCGCGGGGATGACGAATACCAGCATTCTCGGGAGTCGCTGGCCCGCGCCACGGGGCTGAGCGGGTTCCAGCACGCGGACGTGCGCGCTGTCGCGCCTGCGGTCGGACGCGCGCTGGCGGCGCGTGCTCACGCTTCGCGCTCGCGCATGCGCTGGCTCCAGCGCTGCAGGCCGGGGCCCAGGCGCGACTGCAGGCGCGGGATCCGGGCCAGGGCTTCGTGCAGGGTGTCGGCGTCTTCGCTGCGCCAGGCGCGCAGCAGCAGACCCAGGGCAATGAACAGCGCGGCGTACAGCACGCCGGCGGCGAATCGCAGCCAGGGGTCGGCGGTGTGCAGGGCGATCGCGACCGCCGGCAGCGCGGCCAGCACGCCGGCCAGGGCCAGCCGCGACAGTTCGCGCCAGGGCAGGCGCAGGCCAAGCGCGATGCGCGTGCCCAGCACCAGCACGGCCAACAGCAGCAGGCGCGAGGCGGCATGCGCGGCCAGTGCGCCCATCAGCCCATGGATGGGAATCCACCACAGGGCCAGGCCGAGGGTGAGCAGGATCGAGCTGCTGGCGATCAGGGCGCGCAGGCGCTGGTGGTCGGTGGTCGACAGCAGCGCACCGAAGGCGCCCTCGCTCAAGGTGAGGCCGCCGATCACCACCATCCAGCGGAACACCTCGGCGACCGGGGCATAGGCGCTGCCGTAGAGCAGCTGCACGGCAAGGTCCGCGGCCAGGGCGGCGCTGCCTGCGAGCAGCAGTCCGAAGAACAGGAAGATGCGCACCGCATTGCCGAGCACGCGACCGACCTGCTCAAGCCCGTGCGCGCCGTAGGCGTGGGCCATCATCGGCATCAGCACGCTGGAGAGACCCGACGACAGCAGATCAACGCCGCCGCGCGTCAGTGCAGCGGCGATGGCGAAGTAGCCGACTGCGGCTGAGCCGGTGAACAGGTTGAGCAGGTAGGTCTCGACCGACTTGTTGCCCAGCGCGGCGGCGATGACCAGCGCGATGGTCCAGTACAGATGCGGGCGCAGTCGCGCCAGCAGCTCGGGCTGCGGGGCTTCCTGTGCGCCGCGCACCTCGGCCCGGCGCGCGCCGATCACGCCCAGCACGCCGAAGGCCAGGCTGGTGGCGGTGAACACCAGCAGATAGGCCAGCAGCGAGGCGCCGCGCCAGAACAGCAGGGCCACCGCCAGTGCATTCAGCAGGCCGAGCGCCACCGTAATGCCGGCTTCCAGATCGAAGCGGCCATGCCCCTTGGCCATCGAGATGTAGAAGATGAAGACCGACTTGCCGCTCATGCTGATCAGCGCCAGCGCGGTGAACAGCAGCAGCTGCTCCTGCTGCCAGCCGCTGCGCTCGACGAAGGGCAAGGTCGCGGCATAGCCGAGCGCGACCGCGAGCAGGCACAGCAGCTGGCGCCGCCACAGCCAGCCCTGCACACGCATCGCGCCTTCGCGATCGGCGCGGCCCAGCGATTCCGACACGAAGCGGATGCCGGTGGTGGTAAGGCCATTGTTGGCGATGATGCCGAGCACACCGGACAGCCAGACCAGATAGGCGTAGTGGCCGAAGCGCTCGGGGCCGAGGTCGCGCGCGATCAGGGCGCTGACCACCAGGCCCAGCGCGTACACGGCATAGGTCGAGCCGGTCATCATCAGCGCCCCGCGCAGGGCGGCGACGCGGCCGAAGGCGCCGCTCATGCCTGCAGCCTCTCGCAGCACTGCGCCGCCGCGGGCACACGCGCGCTGTGGAACAATCGCGGCCCGCAGGCAGTTGGCCTGCGCTGGCCTGCGAGTGTCTGCGAATGCGCTGCGATGCGTCTGGGGCTCCGCGTCTGCTGCATGTGGTCGATGGGCTCGATACAGGTGGGCTGGAGCGTTTCGTCTGCGATCTGGCGCTGAGCCAGCACGCGGCCGGGCAGTCGGTGGCGGTGTTCAGCCTGAACCGCACCGACGGCTTTCGGGCCGAGCTTGAGGCCGGCGGCGTCGAGGTGATCCAGGGCGACAAGCGCGGCGGCTTCGACCGCGCGCTGATTCTTCGGCTGCGCGTGCTGGTGCGCGAGCGCGGCATCGAGCTCGTTCACACGCACAACTTCGTGCCCAACTACTACGCCGCGCTGGCGGTGGTGGGCCTGCGCTGTGCACTGGTGAACACCTGCCACAACATGGGCACGCGCCTGGCCCAGCGACGACTGCGCTGGCTGTTTCGGCTGAGCCTGCTGCGCACCGCGCGCATCGCCACCGTGGGTGAAGCGGCGCGCGCGCATCTGGTCGGCGCTGGCCTGCTGCCGGCGGCGCGCACGCTCGCGCTGGACAACGGCATTCCGGTGCAGCGCTTCGCCCGCGGCGAGCGTGCCCGCGCAGCGGCACGTGATGTGTTGGGTGTGGCAGTCGATGCGCCGGTGCTGGGCTGCGTCGGCCGGCTGGTGGCGCTGAAGAACCATGCGCTTCTGATCGGCCTGCTGCCGGCACTGCGCGCGCGCTTTGCCGGGCTGCAGCTGGTGCTGATCGGCGATGGCCCGCTGCGGGCGGAACTTGAAGAGCAGGTGCGGACGCTGGGTCTTGGCGACTGCGTGCACTTCGCCGGCGACCGCAGCAATGTCGCCCAGCTGCTGTGTGCCTTCGATGTATTCGTGCAGCCCTCGCGCACGGAAGGTCTGTCGATCGCCCTGCTGGAAGCCAGCGCTGCGGGCTGCGCGATCGTGGCCAGCCGCGTTGGCGGCAACCCGGAGATCGTCGCCGAGGGCGAGCGCGGGCGACTGTTCGAAAGCGAGGATGCGGCGGGTCTGCAGGCGGTACTGGCGGAGCTGCTGGCGGATGCGGCGCAGCGCCGTCGCCTGGGCGATGCCGCGCGCGCCTGGGCCGAGCGCGAGGTCGGCATCGAGCGCGCGCGTGAGCGCTATGCCGCGCTGTATGCGCAGGCGCTGAGTGGCTGAGCGTTCGCACGGTGTGCGGAGGCGGGTGCGCTGGCGCGCAGCCGCCAAGTGCTTCACTGGGTGCCCGCCTTCGCGGGCACGACGGGCTGAGGGCGTTTCAGTCGCCCGCGCCTGTGCAGCAGTTGTTGAAGCAGCCTGGACCCATCTGCTGGCGCTGTTTGTAGGAGCGAGCTTGCTCGCGACCCGCAGGGTGGGCGCAACGCGCAGGCTGCGGTCGCCTGCAAGCAGGCTCCTGTAGACAGCCGAGATTCGGGGTTGGGGAATTCGGATTCGTCGCGCAGCGGCGCGCACAACACCCCCGCTTGTCGCCCCCGCGCAGGCGGGGGCCCAGGGGGCTGGCCTCGGTGTTGCCCTGTCTTCAAGGCGACTCACGGCCGCAGCTCCAGATCGCGCTGCAGGGCTTCGCGCAGGGTTTCGGGGCTGCTGAAACCCAGCGCCGGCAGCGCGCTGCGGTAGTCGAAGGCGGTGAACGCGGCGCGCACCTGATAGGGCGTGGGGAAGCTCGCGATCGGCCCGCGGCGAAGGCGGCCGCTGCGCAGCAGCAGGGCCCCCAAGCGTGACATCCACGCGGGCGAGATCGGCAGCAGTCGCGATGCGCGCTTGCCTTCGCGCAGCAGCGCGACGAACTCGCGGCCGCGCAGCATCGGCGCATCCAGCAGGTTGAAGCACTCGCCCTCGAAGCGCGCTGCGCGTTCGATGAAGGCCAGCGCCTGCGCGGCATGACGCAGATGGATCATCGGTAGCGACAGATCCAGGCCCGGCGCGAGCCAGAGGCCGCCCGGCAGCGGCAGCGCAAGTCGACCGGGCGGACCCAGCGCATCGGGCCCGACCAGGATGCCCGGCCGCGCAATGCAGAGGCTCAGCTGATCGCGACGCGCGCGATGGAAGACCAGCGCCTCCTGCGCGCACTTCAGATGGGTGTAGGCGTCGCGTTTCCAGGGTTCGGGCTCGATCGGCGTGGCCTCGTCGACCACGCTGCCGGGCGCCCACGTTGCTGTGGCGTACACGGCCAGCGAGCTGACGTGCAGCAGGCGCGGCGGCGCGCTGCAGGCGGCGAGCGCATCGAGCACGCAGGTGGTGGCGCCGAGCGTGGCGCGGGCCATGTCTTCGGCGCGACCGCGTTTGGCGGCGGCCAGCAGGAAGACGGTAGGCGCGCCCTCGAACTGCGCGCGCAGGGCCTCGGCATCGTCGAGCGCGTAGCGCTCGATCACGTAGCGCGCGGGGTCGATGCCATCGAGCATCGCGATCAGCGGCGCAGCATCGCTGCTCGGGCGCAGCTGCAGGCGCAGCGGAGCGGCGTCATCGCGCTGAGTCTCCAGCAGGGCGCGCGCCAGATGCCGACCCAGCAGGCCGGAAGCGCCGAGGATCAGGCTGCCGCGCGCGGGCGATGCTGCGAGGTCGAGGCTCATGCGGCGCCTCCATCGTGCGCCGCCCAGGGCATGGGCTCGGGCGCATCGAAGCGGCTCTCGATCTCGACCACAGCGGGGCCGTCGAGCGCGTTCGAGATCGCCAGCGCGACTTCGGTGATATGCAGACAGAAGCGCGCCGACAGCCGCGGCGCGCGGCCTTCGCGGATCGCCCGCGCCAGGTCGACCGGGCCGAGACAGAAATCGACCTTCCGACGACCCTTGGAGGCCGCGATGGCGTCGGCATCCCCCAGCAGCTTCAGCCGCCGCGCGAAGGGCGCTTCGCGCGAGCGGCCCAGCAGTTCGATGCGGCCGCGGCGGCGCACCGGCGAGGTCGGTTTCCAGCAGTCCTCGACCCACAGCGCGCCCTCTTCGCCGGCGATCAGCAGGCGGTGGTCGTGCGGGGCGACGATGCTGCAGGTCAGGCGCGAGACGGCGCCGCTTTCGTGTTGCAGCGCTGCGACCGAGAAGTCCGCGGCCTGGCGCTCCAGCGGCACGTCCATGTTCTTGTCCGGAACGAGTCGCGAGGCAAACGCGGTGACGCGTCTGACCGGGCCGAGCATGGCCACCAGCCAGGTCAGCGCATAGCCGGCGTGCTCCAGGGTGTTGCCGACTTCGAGCTCATCGACATGCGGCCAGGGCGCGCCGCTGGCGCCGATCCAGCGGCGGTAGGCCATGCGATGCAGCAGGCCGTCGTCCATCTCGGCATAGGCCAGATAGGGGCGGCCGATGCGGCCTTCGCGCAAGGCTTTCCACAGCGTTTGCGCCGGCCGGCCGAGCAGGCGGCTGGGCGCACCCGAGAGCAGCAGGCCGCGCGCTTCGGCCAGCGCCACCAGCTCGCGCGCATCGTCCACACACATCGCCAGCGGCTTCTCGGAGTAAACGTGCTTGCCAGCCTCCAGACAGGCGCGGGTGACGGTGTAGTGCGCATGCGGGTTGGTCAGGTTCAGCACCAGCTCGACGCGCGGGTCGGCCAGCATGCTGGCAAGATCGGGGTAGACCTCGACCGCGTGCCGGCGTGCGAAGGCGAAGCTGCGGCCGGGGTCGCGATCGAACACGCCGCGCAGGTCCAACTGCGCATGCTTGGGCAGGGTTTCGAGGTACAGATCAGCGACGAAGCCGCAGCCGATGAGGGCGATGCCCACCGCCGCCTGCGCGCTCATCGGGGCTTCCAGATGTCCTGCGCCGGGCGGCGCAGGATGTCGATGAAGCCGCGCACCACGCAGAGCTGCATCTGCACGAAGCCTGTGACCAGGCCAGCCAGCGGCAGGCGCTTCAGCGCGGGCACGGCGGGTGCGAGCAGGCCGAGCGCCCAGGCGCCGAGGTGCGGCAGCAGCAGCAGGGCCCAGAGGTCGCTGTGGAGCGCCAGCATCAGATGCGCGAACAGCGCAAGCGCGAGAAACAGCGGTCCGGCGAGACGCAGCAGCTTGTGCCCGGCGAAGCGCAGGAACAGCGGATTGTCGGCAGGGTTCAGCAGCCGCGGCTCCAGCGCCAGCAGCTGGAAGTTGCCGGCCAGGGTTCGCACCTTGCGTCGGCTCTCCTGCTCAAGCTCGGCGCTGGGCCGGTCCCAGGCGATGGCGCCGGCCTCGAACAGCACGCGCTCGCCGGCCATGGCGCGGCGCATCGGGATCAGCACGTCGTCGAGGAGGGTCTGCGGCGGGATCGGGGTGTAGTCGGCGCGGCGCATGACATACAGCGCGCCGCTGACGCCGACCACCGAGCCGGTGGCCGATTCCAGCCCGCGCACGAGCTTCTCGTAGCGCCAGTAGGCGTCGACGGTGTGGCCGAAGCCCTGGGTGCCCTCGGCTTCGAAGGCCAGCTCGCCACCGACCACGCCGACGCCGGGCTGCAGCAGGCGCGCGACCAGCAGACGCGCGGCGCTGGGCTCGATGCGCTGGCGCACATCGCAGAACAGCAGGACCTCGCCTTCGGCGGTGGCGACGGCATCGTTGAGGCAGGCAGCCTTGCCGCGACGCGGGTCGAAGGCCAGCACGCGCAGGCGCGGGTCCTCGAACGCGCGCGCGGCGGCGTCGGTGCCGTCGCTGCTGCCGTCGCAGGCCAGCACCACCTGCAGGCGATCAGCGGGATAGTCCAGGCTGAGAACATTGCGCAGCTTGCGCGCGATCGCGGCCTCTTCGTTGTGGGCGATCAGGATCACGCTGAGCCGCGGCCACTGGCGCGGTTCGGGGGCAGGCGAGGCGGGCTCGGCGCCGCGGGCGCGCAGCCACAGCAGCAGCGGATAGCCGAGCCAGGTCAGCGCGACCAGGCCGACGCTGGCGAACAGCAGCGCTTTCCAGAGCATCAGGCGGTCTCTTCGACGCGGCGCGGCGCGTAGGCCGGGCGCGCGATGCGGTAGTCGCGGTACTGGCCGGGGTTGCCGGTCTCGCCCGCCTCGGCCGCCTTGACGATGTTGTACATCTCGCGCGCCGAGACGTAGTGCAGCTGCCAGCGCTCACCGTCGTTGTACTCGCGCTCCAGGTGCGTGAAGGCCTCGCGCATCGGCGCGCCCAGCAGGGTGTCGAGATCGCATTCCTGGGTGCCGTGGGTGTGGATCTTGACGAAGATCCATTCCGGCCGGCCTTCGACGTGCACACCGGTGCGCACCCAGTGGTCGATACGCGCGGGCTCGGGCGGGCTGACCGCGCGGATGTCCGAGTTCTCGATGCGCGGCAGCAGGCCGAACTTGCGGCGCCGGAAGTTCAGGCCCAGAACACCCTGGATCAGCATCAGGTCGCCCCAGGGCCGGCCGCCGACGCGCACGCGCTGGCCGTGCTCATGTGACTTCGGCTGCTGCGGGTCGTCCTTGGCGTAGTAGATGCGGTTGATCGTGCTGGGCTGGGTCGGGTCAGGCGCCGAGGGAAAGGTGAAGTCGGCGTAGCAGCCCTCTTCGCGCAGGATGATCAGCTCGTTGTTGATGCCGCAGCCGCGGCCGTGCGGGTGGCTGTTGTCCAGGGCCCAGTTGCCGTGGATGAAGGCCCACTTCGGCTGGCCGGTCGAAGGGTCCACCGGCAGCGCGTCGTGACGCTCGACCAGCTGGCGGGTGAAGCGGCGCAGGGTGTCGCGCAGGTTGGTTTCGGTGTCGCTGTCGTGGTGCAGGTGGACTTCGATCTCGCCCAGCCCCAGGCGACACATCTCGACCAGGGCGTCGAGATGTTCGGGGCGGTATTCCTCTTCCGGGTAGAAGAAGGTGTGCACGGGCGGGCGACCGTCGGCGTCGCGATGGCCCTCGCAGACCTTGGGGTAGTCGCGACGCCAGCGCGCGACCCGCGCGCATTCGCTGGCGTAGTCGGCGCGGCCCCACTGCGGCTCGTAGTGGTCGACGAAGCAGAACATCAGGTGGCGGGTCGCGCCTTTCGGTGCGGGTGCACGCCAGTCCTGCCGCAGCCAGGCCGTGAGCCAGCCCAGCACGTGCTTGCGATGGGCGAGGTACAGCGCGGCGGCGAAGCCGGCGAGGCCGGTCAGCAGCAGCAGGGCGAACAGCAGGGTGAGGCTCATGGGGTCCTCGCTGCGGCACGGGCCGCGGGCGCTGGGAGTGGGGAGGAGGTAGTCATCCGGCGAAACGTTCCAGCACGATGAAAGCGTAGACGGCGACGATGCTGCCTAAGGCGGCAAGGCCGCTCATCAGCTGCCAGCGCGGCGCCGGCCAGTAGTGGGCTTGCGCTCCGGTGCTTGCCGCCTGGCGCGCCGCCCAGGCCGCCGCGATGCACAGGCCCAGCAGCAGATACAGCAGGGGCTGATAGGTGCGCGACAGGAACCAGGCGCAGGCCAGGAAGCCCAGCAGGGCCACGCGCAGGGCTTCGGCCATGCGCGCCTGCGCCGAACCCGGCTCGGCCAGCCGGGTGACCTGACTGAGCTCGCGCCAGGCCAGCACCAGCAGGGCTACCCAGGGCAGCAGGCCGAGCAGGCCCAGCTCGGCGAAGCAGAGCACGAAGCTGTTGTGCGCAGTCAGCGGATGGTGGTCGGTGAAGGCGCCATAGCCAACGCCGAACATCGGGTTCTCGCGGAACATCTGCAGGCCGTCGTACCAGGCGTCGATGCGCTGGCCGGCCGACTGCTCCTGGGTCGAGAACTCGCGGCCTCCGGCGAGACCCAGGCCCATCGCGGCGACCAGTCCCACCGCGCCGAGGATCGCCGTGCGCACATTGCCCAGCCAGCGCCTCAGGCCGAGCAGCACCAGCACGGCGACGCCAAGCACCGCGCCGCGCGAGTGGGTGAGGTAGATCGAGTACAGCATCAGCGCCATCGGCAGGCCGACGATGACGGCATTGCGGATCAGCCGGCGCGGACGCCAGGCCAGAGCCAGCAGGGGCAGGCACATCACCAGGGCCTGGCTGAAGTCGTTGGGGTCGTTGAGGATGCCAAGCCCGCGCACGCGCCACAGGTTCTGACCGCTGTCGTCCTCGGCCGGCACGCCGGTATAGCCCGCCGCCAGCAGATCGGCCTCGCTGCCGGTGCCCTGGCGCAGCACGAAGTCCTCGGCGCGGTAGCCGGTCTCGAAAGCGTTCACGGTGAACGCCGCCAGCACCAGCATGCACAGGGTCACGGTGGCCAGGGTCCACTGCAGGCGACGCAGGCTGGTGAGGTTCATCGCCGCCAGCAGCAGCAGCAGGACCGAGGCGCTGAAGTCGGAGATCGCCTCGACTGCACCACCGGCCCAGCCGTTGGCGATGCGCGACAGCGCGATGGCGAGGATGAAGGCCAGCAGCAGGCCGGCGTGCACCGGCCGCAGGGCGATGCGCCGCTGCATCAGGGTCGAGAACACCGCCGCCGCGAAGGCCAGCAGCCACAGCACCAGCATCGGCCGCGCTTCCGCCAGACCAGGCGCGAACAGCTCGACCGGGCGCAGGAAGGTGAAGGCCACATAGAGCAGGAACAGGGCGAAGGCCATGAGCGGCGGGTCCGACCCTCAGGCGCGGTGCGGGGGAAAGGCGGGCACGGCGACCGGCGCGCGCGCGCGCGGCCCGGGGCTGGATGCAGGCCGCGGTCGAGTCAGAATCACGTTTCAAACCCCTGTTCTGTGCTTTGCATCGCATTTTCTTTGCAATAGACTGCGATGGCAATCACGATTATCGACGAATCCAAGCCCGATGACCACGAATCCCGTCGCCTCGCCCGCGGCCGTCCAGCGCGTGCTCTACCACCACCGCACCCAGGGCAAGGCCGTGGAGGGCGTGCATATCCGCGGCATCACCGACGCCCTGCGCGCCGAGGGCATCGCCGTCGACATCATCAGCCTGCCCGGTGCCGACCCCTATTCCAGCCCCAAGGCGATGTCGCCGACCCAGCAGGCGCGCAGCTACATGCGCTGGGTGGCCAAGCTGCCGGAGCCGCTGTTCGAGCTCGCCGAACTGGCCTACAACGCCGTCGCCGGCTGGCGCCTGCTGGCCTACTTCCGCCGCCAGCGCGATGTCGGACTGATCTACGAGCGCTATTCGCTGTTCATGTGCATCACGGTGATGATCGCGCGGCTCAAGCGGATCCCGCTGATCCTGGAGGTCAACGACTCGGCGACCGTGCACCGGGTGCGGCCACTGTTCTTCCAGCGCCTGGCGATGTGGATCGAGCGCTGGGTGTTCCGGCACGCCGACGGCCTGGTCTTCGTGTCCTCGGTGTTCCGCGATCGCGCCCGCGCCGCGCATGGCGAGATCGCGCCGGCGATCGTCACCCCGAACGCCGCCAACATCGACAAGTTCAGCTTCACCCAGGCCCAGCGCGACGAGACCCGGCAGCGCTACAGTTTGGAGGGCAGCGTGGTCTGCGGCTATCTCGGCGCCTTCGTGCCCTGGCATGCGATCGATGCCTTCGTGCACCGCATCGCCGATCATCTGGCTGGCGATGCCCAGCTCAAGCTGCTGCTGGTCGGCGACGGCGCGACCTTTCCGGCGCTGAAGGCCTTCGTCGAGCAGCGCGGCCTGTCGGATCGGGTGATCCTGACCGGACGCGTGCCGCACGACGCCGTGCCCGGCCTGCTGGCGGCCATGGACATGGCCATCCTGCCCAGCGCCGGCGACTACACCTCGCCAGTGAAACTGTTCGAGTTCATGGCCTGCGCGATCGCGCCGATCGCGCCGGACTTCGAGCCGATCAAGGAAGTGCTGGTCGAGGACCACACCGGCTGGATGTTCAAGGCCGGCGATCTCGATGCGGCGGTGCGGGCGGTGCTTGAACGCAGCCGCGATCGCGAGGGCCTGCAGCGCGTCGGCCAGGCCGCGCGCGCCTATGTTGCTGCCGAGCGGCAGTGGCGCCACAACATCCTGCAGCTGCTGGAGTTCCGTGCGACGCTGCTGGCCGGGGAGCAGGCGGCGGCGAGCGCTTGAGCGGTTCGCAGGTCTGACGGGCGGGCGTTGTCGCGCGACAGGCAGATTCGGTCGGGCGGGGGGCGGGGCGTCGCAGGTTCCGGGGATTCCGCAAGAGTCCTGGTGCGCCACAGGCGCACCCTACTCAAGATGTTTCCGCATCTCGCGAGGGCGTGCTGCGCCACAGGCGCACCCTACTTCAAGACATTTGTCGCTGCAGTGGAGCTGCGCTCGCGACTGGACGTTCATTGGCCGCCGCACGACGCGGGACACCCGCGTAGGGTGCGCGTGTCGCGCACCATCACCAGGCCCTAGAGTGCGCGTGTCGCGCACCATCACCAGGCCCTAGAGTGCGCGTGCGCGCACCATCACTCACGCGTCGGTGCGCCTGCGGCGCGCCGACGCCCGCGCATGACCCCGATCAACGCGCGGCCGTGGCCAACAGCTCCCGACACACGCCGAGGGTATCGACAGCCACGTCATCCCAGCTGCGCCGCAAGCGCGCGGCCATACCAGCGTGGTCCCAGTCACGGCTGAGCGCGTCGCGCAGCGCCGCTTGCAGTGCCGCGGCATCGCGCGGCGGCACCAGCAGGCCGCTGTCGGCATCGACGATCTCGCCGGTGCCGCCGACCGTGGTCGCCACCACCGGTCGACCGCAGGCGATCGCCTCGACCACCACGTTCGGATAGCCCTCCGACCAGCTCGGCAGGGTCAGCAGGTCGCAGGCGCCGATCCAGCTCGCCACGCCCTCGGGCTCGAAGGCGCCGGGCAGGTGCACGGCCTTGCGCAGCCCTCGGGCCTCGATCAGGGCGTCAAGCTCGGTGCGCATCACTCCATCGCCGACCAGCGCGAGCTGCCGGCGCGGGTCTTCTCGATGCAGGGCCTCGAAGGCGGCGAACAGCTCGCGCAGGCCCTTGGCCTCGACGAAGCGGCCGACGTAGAGGATCAGCTTCGCCTGTGGTTCGAGCCCGAGTTCCGCACGCAGCGCGGCCTGCTCGCGCGGATGGAAGACGCCGGTGTCGAACCCATTGATCACCGCGCGCGTACGCTGCGGGTCGGCGCCGTATTCGGCGATGGCGGCGTCGCGCATGGCGCGGCTGACGGTGAGCAGGCGGTCGCAGCCGCGCACCACGCGGCGGGTCAGCCAGCGGTTCAGGCCAGAGCGCACATGGATGTCCGAGCCGCGTGCACCGAGCACGCAGGGCAGGCCGAGCGCTCGCGCCGCCGCCAGCGCGCCGGCGCCTTCGGGATACAGCCAGTAGCCGAGCACCAGGTCGGCATCGAAGCGCTGGATGCGCGGCTTGAGCGCGCGACCGCAGACCCAGCCGTTGCTGAGTCGCGAGATGCCCGGCAGCGCAGGATAGGTCAGGGCTTCGAGATCGATGCCCGGCAGGCGGTAGTCGCTGCCGACCACGCCCTCCAGGAAGCTGCGCGGCTTCAAGCCGGGCAGCCGGGGGTAGTCGGCTTGGGCGAAGAACACCCGGACCTCGGCCAGCTTGGACAGCGCACGCGCGGTCTCGTGGATGTAGCGACCGCGGGTGGGATCGTGGGGAACCGGCAGGATCGGCGTGACCAGGGCGATGCGGGGCATGGGCGCTCGGCGTCGAAACGGACAGGGCCCGGCATTGGCCGGGCCCTGCATGTTAAACCGTGAACGGGTTCGCGGTTTACTGGCGCGAGCGGCCGCCTCAGGAGCCTTCCAGCCCGTTGGCGAAGATCCGCCCGGTCTGTGCCGAGTTCTCCGCCTGCCAGCGTCCGAGCAGGTCGACGAAGGCCTCGGCGACCTGGGTGCTGGCGGGCTGGCCGGAATGGCTGGCGGTATTGACGCCGTGGCAACCGTCGCAGGCCCGCACCTCGCCTGGCTGCACGGTCAGCCAGTAGCGCTCGCGCACCACCGGCTGGCCGTTGGGTGCAGTGGTCTGCCAGACCAGGGCGCGGCCGGCCGGGACGAAGGCGGCGACCGAGCCATCGGCGGCGATCCGCACGCTGCCGCCCGGAGCGCCAGGCGCAGGCGGGTTCTGCGCCAGCGCCTCGGCCTCGTGCATGGGCACCGCCAGCACCCGGCGCCCGGGCCGCGGGCTGCTGCCGCCCATGGTCAGGCCGCGGATCTGGTCGGCCTGCAGGAACTGCATGTGGCTGATCGTGTAGACCATGCCGCTGGCGTTCGGCGGGTTCTGGTGGGTGCTGCCGTCGACGCGGAGATTGAAAGGCTGCTGGCGATCGGCGCGATCGCGGGTGGTGACATCGCGCATCACCACCACGCCGAGGTTGCGCTCGCGCAGGAACTCGCGGAAGGCCTGCAGATCGACGCCGGACTGGGCGATCGCGGTCTGTTCGGGCGCTTCCAGGGTCTCGCTGGTCAGCGGCGGCGCCGGCCGCGCCCGCACCTCGACCGCCCCCAGCTCCCACATCGGGCCTTCGTAGGTGACGCGGACATCCGGATCCCAGTACTCGACGCGGCGGACGATGCCGGTGCTGCCCAGCAGCGGCGTGGCGGAGGCCGCCAGGCTGCCGTTGCTGGCCACGCTCAGGCGGGTCAGACGGTACTTGTGGCTGGGGTTGGGGTTGGCGCGGGTGCCCAGCTCGCGAGCCAGCCCGGTGGTGGCGGTGTGCGAGGCGATCACGCTGCCGTCCGACAGCGGCAGCGGGTTGCGGTAGTGGCCACTGTGGTTGGCCGTGCTGACGGTGCCGCCGGTATCCGGATGGGTCACCGACTGCAGCTGGATCTGGTCCGGGTTGGCGCCCATCGCGCCGTTGAAGCGGAGGATCTGGCCGCCGCTCAGGGTGCCGAACTCGGGTGCATTCAGCGCATAGAAGCGCCCCGGCTGGGTCGGGTCTTCGGCCAGATGCAGCAGGTTCAGCAGGCGATAGCTGTTGCCGCCTGTGGGCGTGAAGTCACGCAGGTTGGCGTCATTGAGGAAGCTGCGCTGGAAGTAGCTGTGCAGCTCGTGGCGGCCGACATGGTTCAGGGTCAGCGCGGCGGTGCCGTCCTGGTTCACCTGCCAGGGGAAGAAGTGGTTGAAGCGCAGGCCCTCGACCTGCGAGCCGGACACGGCCACGCGCGGTTCGGGGAAGTGTTCGGTGCGCTCGGTGGTGCGCACCGAACCTGCCGCCTCCGAGCTGTAGTTGAAGGCGCCGTAGGGATTGCTGCCGCCCTCGTTCTGCTGGTCGCGCTGCAGATGGTCCCAGCGCGAGAACACCACGCGGCCCGATGAGTCGACCAGCGGATCGAAGGAGCCCGACGGCGAGTGCTCGAGCATCTGCAGCTCGCCGCTCGGGCTGAGCTTCCACAGGCCGCTGACGGTCGGGGTGGATTCGTATTCGTCTAGCTGCGGGTAGAGATGGCGCTCGCCGCTGCGCGGACGGTCCGAGGCGAACAGGATCGCGCCGTCCGAGCCGTAGGTCGGCTGGATGTTGTTGAAGTTCTGCGGCTGCTCGGCGACGCGGGTGATGACTGCGGTCTGGCCCTGGCCGAGGCCGGTGACTTCGTAGAGCTGCCAGTAGAAGTTGTCGGCGGCGTACTGCTGGGCAGGCGCGCCGACCACCATGCTGAAGACCGCCTTGGTGCCTGACCAGTGCACGGCCGGATCGCGCACGGCGATGGCGTTCGCGCCCTGGAAGTTCGCCGCGGTGCCGAAGCCGGCCTCGCGGGTCAGGTTGCGCAGGCTGCCGTCGGGGTAGCGGATGTGCAGGTCGCCGCCGCGGCCGGTGAGGGCGATGCTGGCGCGGTGGTTGCCGAAGACTGAGCCGATCGCCGCGAAGTCAGCCGAGATCGGCATCTGGGTGACGAACAGGATCGGATGCGGCGTCGTCTGCGGGCTGGTCTGGGCGCGCACGGGTGAGGGCGCGACCAGGGCCGAGGCCAGGACGAGGGCGATGCTGCTGAAGAAGGCGTTGAGACGGGTCATGGGCTTGGCACCATTGTTTACAGGGCCAGACTACGGACCCGCCCGACCGCCTTTCGCGGGGCAGTTGGCACAATCGCGAAACAATTCGGTGATGGACTGCGCAGCTTGAAAAATCCGTTTTGCGACGCGTAGTTGCGATCACATGCTGAGTGAGAACTGGAACACGTGGCGCTCAGCCGACGCGACCGGTCACCGCGCCTCGGCCGATTCGACCCACGGGTCCGCCGAGCGCTGGACTGGAATCCGGCAATTTTGTGGACTGGCGCACATTTTCTCCGTCCGACTGGTATCTTTGCGCCCTTTCGGAGCCCCGCTCCCTGAGTCCGCCATGGTCCATCCGATCCCGCCATCCGCAGGCGCGAAAGCCGCGCTGATCCAGAACTCCGGCTCGCGGATCGCCGCTGCCGGCGCAGGCGCCTGCGTGCAGGGGCCCGCGGCATGAGCGCGATCGCGTTCGCGCCCGTGCGGATCCACGGCCTCGACACCTGGCTGGCCGGGCTGCACGCCGCAGCCGCGCCGGGCAAGCCCACCCTGCTGGTGGTGCCGCCCTTTCCCCACGAGTGGCAGCGCGGCTACCGGCTGTTCGCCCTGCTGTCACAGGCGCTGGCCGGACACGGCATCGGCAGCCTGCGCTTCGACGCCAGCGGCTGCGGTGACTCCTGCGGCGAGGATGAAGCCTTCAGCCTGGACCAGCTGCAGGCGGATCTGGAGCTGGCCTTGGGCTGGCTGCGCGCGCTGCGCGCCGGCCCAATCGTGTTGCTGGGCGTACGCGCGGGCGCGCTGGTGGCCTCCGCAGTCGCCGAGCGGCAGGGCATGGATTGGATCGCTTGGCAGCCGGTCGCCGAGGGCAGCGACTACCTCGCCACGCTTGAAATGCGCGAGGCCCGCGAGCTGCGCAACGGCAGGCGCTTTGGTGCCCGGCTGCCCGATGGCGAAGTCGATCCGCACTGCCTGCTCGGGCATCGTGTGCATCCAGGCCTGCGCGGGCAGCTGCGCTCGGCGCGGGTAAGCCACCCGGCGCGCTTCAGCGTGGACGCCGAGCTGCCCGCCGCCCTGTCCTCGTGGGTCGAGGAGATCGACCTGGCGACGCCGTTTCCGCTGCCACAGGTACGCGCGCTGGCGGCCGACCTGGCCGCGCGCCTGGAGACCCGCCGATGAGCGAGTCGCTGCTTGAGCTGGGCGGCGGTCGCTTCGGCGTGCTGCACGCGCCTGCGTCCCCTGGCCCGGTCGTCTTCGTACTGCTGAACGCCGGCGCCGTGCACCGCCAGGGCCCATTCCGGCTGTACGTTCAGCTGGCGCGCCGGCTGGCCGCGCGCGGGTTCGCCAGCTTCCGCTTCGATCAGCCGGGCATCGGCGATGCCGTGCTGGCGGGCGAGCAGCCGCCGCTGGAAGGGCTGGCCGATGTGCTGGACCGGCTGGCGGCGCGCACCGGCTGCCAGCGCTTCGTTGTGGGAGGCATCTGCAGCGCGGCCGATGCGGCCTGGCAACTCGCCCTGCAGGACACGCGGGTGTGCGGACTGCTGCTGCTGGATCCGGTCGCCTATGCGCCTGGCTGGTATCGGTTCGGCCGCTGGCTGCGGCGACGCTCGCCCGCGGCCGTGCTGGGCGCGCTGCTTCGCCGCCTGAGGCCACAGCACAACGCCGGACCTGCTGCGCCCGCGGCCGTCGAGGCCGACTATCGGAACTGGCCGAAGCCGGAGGAGGCGGGGGCGCAGCTCGCTGGGTTCTGCGCGCGCGGCGTCGAAACGCTGGCCCTGTACACCGGGGGCATTGCGCACTACTTCCTGCATCCTCGACAGTTCGCGGCAACCTTCGGACCCGCAGCCCGGGACCGCCACGTGCAGTTCGACTACTGGCCCGAGGTCGATCATCTGTTCTACCGGCCGATCGATCGCGATCGCCTCATCGAGCACGTCTGCGGCTGGGCGAGCGCGCGCTACGCCGGCCTCCCGAACGGCCCCCAGCAAGGATCCCCATGAGTCACAGCCCCATCCTGGTCACCGGCGGCGCCGGCTACATCGGCAGCCATGTGGTGCTGCAGCTGGTCGAGGCCGGCGAGCAGGTCGTCGTACTCGACAACCTCAGCACCGGCTTCCGCGAGGCGGTGCTCGGCGCGGAGCTCATCGTCGGCGAGGTCGGCGACCGCGACGCAGTCGAGGCGCTGCTGCGCGAGCGCGGCATCCGCACGGTGCTGCACTTCGCCGCCCGCACGATCGTGCCGGAGTCGGTCGAGGACCCGCTGCGCTACTACGGCAACAACACCTGCGCCACGCGCAATCTGCTGGAGGCCTGCGCACGTTCAGGCGTGGAGCATTTCGTGTTCTCGTCGACCGCGGCGGTCTATGGCATCCCGGCCAGCGGCCGCGCCCGCGAGGACGCGCCCACCGCGCCGATCAATCCCTATGGCACCAGCAAGCTGATGAGCGAGTGGATGCTGCGCGACCTGTCGGCGGCGAGCGCGCTGCGGCACGTGGCCCTGCGCTACTTCAACGTCGCTGGCTGCGATCCCCAGGGAAGGATCGGTCAGTCGACCGAGCGCGCCACCCTGCTGGTCAAGGTGGCGGCCGAAGCCGCCGTCGGCGCGCGCCCGGCGGTGCAGGTGTTCGGCACCGACTATCCGACGATCGATGGTACCGGCGTGCGCGACTACATCCACGTGGTCGACCTTGCCGCGGCGCATCTGGCCGCCCTTCGCTACCTGCGCGAAGGCGGTGCCTCGGTGACCTTGAATGCGGGCTACGGCCACGGCTACAGCGTGCGCGAGGTGCTGGCGGCGATGTCGCGTGCGGCCGGGAGCTCCGTGCCGCACGTGGATCAGCCGCGGCGCGCTGGTGATCCGCCGGAGCTCGTGGCGGACTGCGCGCGCATCGGCGAGGTGCTGGGCTGGCAGCCGGCGCTGGATGATCTCGACGCGATCTGTGCCAGCGCCCTGGCCTGGGAACGGCGACTGCATGCCCGGCGCGGATGAGGCCTCGTCGGCGTGGCCGCTGGCGCTCTTTGTCGGGCTCAGCGTGCTCGGTCTGATCGGGCTGCTGCTGCCGCTGCCCGATGCCGGTGCCGGCCTGCGGCTGGCGCTCAACCTCGCCCATCTGCCGCTGTTCGCGCTGTGGAGCGGCCTGCTGCTGCGCCTGCATCTGCAGGCGCGCGGCCCTGCCCAGGCGCTGACCGTGTGCAGCGGGATCGCCCTGCTGGTGGCGGTGGGCAGCGAAGCCGCCCAGGCGCTGCAACCGAGCCGCGAGGTCGATCTGCGCGATGTGTTCAGCAATCTGGCCGGCGTCGGGCTGGGTCTGGCATTCGCGCGATGGCGCTGGCGCGCGCGGTTCGCGGCGGTGTGAACTGGGCTCAGAATGGCGGGCCTTGGAGGCATTTCTCATTGACCGGGCGCCTGCGCCCGCAGCGGAGCTGATCCCATGTGTGGAATCGTTGGAGCCGTGGCCGAGCGCGATATCGGCGCGATCCTGATCGCCGGCCTGCATGCGCTGGAGTACCGCGGCTATGACTCGGCCGGGCTGGCCGTGCTCGAAGAAGGCCAGCTGCAGCGCCGTCGTGCCAAGGGCAAGGTGCGCGACCTCGAACAGCTGCTGGCCGAACAGCCGGTAGCGGCGAGGATCGGCATCGCCCATACCCGCTGGGCCACCCACGGCGTGCCCAGCACCCACAACGCGCACCCACATGTGTCGGCAGATCGCGTCTCGGTGGTGCACAACGGCATCATCGAAAACCATGCCGAACTGCGCGCCGAGCTGCAGGCGGCCGGCTATGTGTTCACCTCGGAAACGGACACCGAGGTCATCGCCCATCTGGTCGAGTCACTGCTAAGGCAGGGCCAGGACCTGCGCGCCGCCGTGGTTTCGGCAACCCAGCGCCTGCACGGCGCCTACGCGATCGCGGTGCTGTCGAGCGACGATCCGGGGCGCCTGATCGGTGCGCGTCGCGGCAGCCCGCTGGTGGTTGGCATCGGCATCGGCGAGCACTTCCTGGGCTCGGACGTGCAGGCCCTGCTGCGGGTCACCAACCGCTTCGTCTACCTGCAGGAAGGCGACATCGTCGAGATCCGCCGCGACGGCCACGCGGTGTTCGACGCCAGCGGCATCGCGGTCGAACGCGAGGAGCGGGTGACGGATCTGTCGGCCGACGCGGTCGAGCGTGGCGAGTACCGGCACTACATGCTCAAGGAGATCCACGAGCAGCCGGAGGCGGTGGCGCGCACGCTGGAGGGCCGGATCAGCGGCGAGCGCATCCTGCCCAACGTGTTCGGCGTTGATGCCGAGCCACTGCTGGCCAAGGTGAAGCAGCTGCACATCGTCGCCTGCGGCACCAGCTACCACGCCGGCATGGTTGCCAAGTACTGGATCGAGGCCCTTGCAGGCCTGCCCTGCTCGGTCGAAGTCGCCAGCGAGTACCGCTACCGCACCACCGTCGTGCCCGAAGGCACGCTGTTCGTCGCGATCTCGCAGTCGGGCGAAACCGCCGACACGCTGGCAGCCCTGCGTTCGGGCCGCGAGACCTCGCGCTACCTGGGTGCGCTCGCCGTCTGCAACGTGCCCGAGTCTTCGCTGGTGCGCGAGTCCGATCTGGTGCTGATGACCCGCGCCGGCCCCGAGATCGGCGTGGCCTCGACCAAAGCCTTCACCACCCAGCTGGCCGCGCTCGCCCTGCTGACCCTGGAGCTGGGCCGCCTGAACGGTATGGCCGAGCAGAAGTACGCGCGACTGGTGAACCAGCTGGCCTCGCTGCCGCGTCTGGTCGCCGAAGCGCTGAAGCTGGAGCCGCAGGTGCACGCGCTGGCCGAGCGCTTCGTCGACAAGCAGCACGCGCTGTTTCTTGGTCGCGGCGCCAGCTATCCGATCGCCATCGAGGGCGCGCTGAAGCTGAAGGAGATCTCCTACATCCACGCCGAGGCCTATCCGGCCGGCGAGCTGAAGCACGGTCCGCTGGCGCTGGTCGACGAGCACATGCCGGTGATCGCGGTGGCGCCGAACAACCAGCTGCTGGAGAAGCTCAAGTCCAACCTGGAGGAGGTTCGCGCACGCGGCGGCGAGCTGTTCGTCATCGCCGACACCGAAGTCGAGGTGCCGCTGGCGCCCGAGCGCGGTGCGGTGCTGAAAGTGGAGTCCGGCGGCAACCTGATCGGCCCGGCGGTGTTCAACATCCCGCTGCAGCTGCTGGCCTACCACGTCGCCGTGCTCAAAGGCACGGATGTGGACCAGCCGCGCAACCTCGCCAAGTCGGTGACGGTGGAATGAGCGAAATGACGACGGTGCTCAGCGTCAACCTCAACAAGATCGCGGTACTGCGCAATTCGCGTGGCGGCAGCGAACCCTCGATGCTGCGCGCGGCGCAGACCGTCGTGGATGCGGGCGGACTCGGCATCACCCTGCACCCGCGCCCGGATTGCCGCCACGTGCGGCCGCAGGACGTGCTCGACATCGCCGCCTGGCGGCCGGAGGGCGTCGAGTTGAACCTCGAAGGCAATCCCTTCGCCGGCGCACGTCCCGGCTATCCCGGCTTCATCGAGTTGGTCGAGGCCGCGCGCCCGCAGCAGGTGACCCTGGTGCCCGACGATGACGGCCAGATCACCTCGGACCACGGTTTCGATCTGGTGCGGGATGCGGGCCTGCTGGCGCCGATCGTGGCGCGTCTGCACGCGCTCGGCGCGAGGGTCAGTGCCTTTGTCGATCCGGGCAGCGCCGGTGCTGCTGCAGGTGCGGCGATCGGACTTGATCGCATCGAGATCTACACCGGGCCCTATGCCGAGGCCTTCGCAGGGATCAGCCCCGACAGCGCGCTCGATGACTGCGTTCTGACGGCGTCGGATGCGCTGGCGGCCGGGCTCGGGGTCAATGCCGGACACGACCTGAGCCAGGCCAATCTGGGCCTGTTCGTTTCGCGCGTACCGGGCTTGGCCGAAGTGTCGATCGGCCATGCGCTGATTGGCGAAGCCTTGTACGCGGGGCTGGACGCCACGGTGCGTGCCTATCTGCGGATCCTGGCGGAGTCGTCTTCCGGCTGAGGGCCGCTGGCTCTCGGCGGGCGCAGCGCTCGCGGATCAGCAAGCGCTGCACACCGGCGCTTTCGTGTTCAGTGCGTCTGCAGCTCGAAGCGCTCCAGTCCGTGGCTGCGCGCCAGCGCCAGCACCTCGGTCATGCGCGCGTAGGCGGCTTCCGGCGCCACGTCGATTTGCAGCACGGGCGGCTGCTCGCGCAGCGCTTCCACCTGCAGGATGCGATCCAGGGCGGCCAGACTCATCGGACTGCCGTCCAGCTGCAGGCCGCCAGCTGCGTCGATGCGCAGGGCCAGCTGGATCGGGTCGAAGTCAGGTTTCGGCGGCGTGCCGGTGAGCGGCAGCTCGATCTGCCGCACCACCACCGGCGCCGCCACCAGGAAGATGATGAGCAGGACCAGCATCACGTCGACCAGCGGGGTGATGTTGATCTCGGCGTTGTCCGAGCGTGCAGAAGCATCCGCATTCATGAAGGCCATGGTCGCGCTCCCTTCTGGGCAGTCCCTTGCCTGCTGCCCGGCCTCCGAGGCCGAGGGCGGCACACGCCGCGATTGGGAGACTGCGCCGGAACTCGGCCCACCTGCAAGCGCGCTGGGTGCTTATGAACAAGTCGACGCGCTGTGCTGGGTAGGTGTGCGCGTCTTTCCCTGCCGGCGTGACGCCTGGGCCCATGGGTGCGGGCATACTGGAGCGCGAGACCCACATCCTCGCGCGCTCGCCTTCCCGCGAAGGCGGTTTCCGCCGCGAGCAGCGGAGGCCAAGGCGCCGTGCGCGCTTGGACGCTGCGACGCCGTAAAGCACAAGGCCGCCCGAGGGCGGCCTTGCAGGTTCAGCGGGGCGCGTAAGCTCGCTTACAGCGTCTCGACGAAGCCGATCTTCTTCATGTCCGCGTTCTTGGCCGTGGACAGGACTTCGGTCAGCACGTGGTACTGCACTTCCTGGTTGGCTTCGATCTCAAGCAGGGGCTGCGGATCACGGCTGGCCTCCACGCGCAGCGAGGGCAGCAAGGCGGCCTTCGGCATGGGCGAGTTGTCCCAGAACAGGCCACCGTCAGCGTCGATGCGCAGGCGGATCGGCATCGGCGGATCGACGACTTCCTCGGGCTGCTTGTTGCTCTGCTGCGGCAGGTCGATCTCGATCTCACGCGTCAGCATCGGCGCCGTCACCAGGAAGATGATCAGCAGCACCAGCATCACGTCGACCAGCGGCGTGACGTTGATGTCCGCCATCGCACCGCCGCCACCCCCAGTAGTAAATGCCATGGTGGATTCCTCTTAGCGTTCCGGGGTGATGACGAAGCCGACCTTGGCCATGCCGACATCCTTGGCGATCTTGACGACGTCCGAGACCACGCGATAGCGCGTGGTGCGGTCGGCGCGGATCTCCACGCGTGGCTGCGGCTTCTTCTGCGCTTCGACGGCCAGCTGCGATTCCAGCAGGCTGCGCTGGATCGGCTGGTCGTTCCAGTACATCTCGCCGTTGTCCTTGATCGCGATGGTGATCGGCTGGCCCGGGACCAGCGCGGCCTCGGGCACTTCCAGCCTGTTCTCCGGCAGCTTCACCTGGATCTTGTGGGACATCAGGGGCGCCGTGATCATGAAGATGATCAGCAGCACCAACATCACGTCGACAAGCGGCGTGACGTTGATTTCCGCCATCGGCCCGCCCTGCTGCTCGTTACCGCTGCTGAAGGCCATTGCTCAAAACTCCCGGTTCAACCGACGGCTCAACGCTTGGACGAACCTTCGCCGACGCGCGAGCCGGTGGCGAAGAAGTCGTGCAGGTCGTGGGCGAAGGCGTCGAACGCCGCGTTGGTGGTGCGGTTCGCACGGTTGAAGAAGTTGTAGGCCATCACCGCCGGAATCGCGACGACCAGACCCAGCGCGGTCTTCAGCAGCGCCTCACCGACGGGACCCGCCACGGCGTCCAGCGATGCGGAGCCGGAGGCACCGATCTTGATCAGGGCCTTGTAGATGCCCCAGGTGGTACCGAGCAGACCGATGAAGGGCGCGGCCGAACCGGTAGTGGCCAGGATGGTCATGCCGTTCTCGAGCTTCGAGCTCTCGCGGGTCACGGCCTGACGCAGGGCGCGGTCGATGAACTCCGAGCGCGACAGGGTTTCGGCCAGGCGCGAACCCTCGTTCTTCTGGTGGTGGGCTGCGGCAATGGCGCAGTCCAGGGCGATCTTCGAGAAGGGCTCGTTGGCCGGCTGCTCTTCCATGAAGCGGATGGCTTCCTGGGCGTTGCTGGTTTCCCAGAACGTACGGATGACGTGGTTGGCGCGCGCCTTGATGACCTGGTTCTGGATGGTCTTGACGACCGTGTAGTACCAGCAGGCGATCGACATCAGCACCAGGGTCACGACCACGACCCAAGTCACGGCGAACTCGCCTGGGTGCGCAACCATGTTGTTCAGCAGGCTGGAGATACCCATCTCCTTGAGCGCTGCTGCATTCGTATCCGCGACGACGCCACCGATGACCTGATCCATCGGCGCCGGCGTGGCAGCCTGGGTAGCAGCCGCGGCTGCCGGCGTGTTAGAGGCTTCTTGGAGCATTTCCTTACCCTTTTGCTAGTGAGGCGTCAGTCGTTGAGGGAGAACTTGATCGGGACGATGACCCAGCTCTGCACCGGGACACCTTCCTTCATACCTGGGTTGAATACCCACTCACGTACCGCTTGGATGGCGGCCTGATCCAGCAGACGCGAGCGGCTGGACTTTTCCACTTCTACCTGGACCGGGCGACCGTCCGTGCCCACCAGGACGCGGAGCAGCACCTCGCCCTCTTCGCGACGGCGCATGGCCTGCGGCGGGTAGCGCGGCGGACGCATACGGCGGTAGGAGCTGTCTTCCGTCGCACCGTAGCTCGGCGCCGGCGCGGAAGGCGCTGGCGGGGCCGGCGGCGGGGCCGGGATCGACATCGGCGTCGCTTCTTCCAGAATTACCGGCGGCGGTGCCTCCGGCGGTGGCGGCGTCGGTCGCGGCCGCTCGATGATCTTCGGCGGCGGTCGCTTGGGCGGCTCCGGCGGCGGCGGCGGCGGTGGCGGTGGCGGCGGTGGCGGCTCGATGAAGGTGACTTCAACGATCTCCGGAGCCTCCTCCTCCATTTGCGGAGGCGCCACGGGCACCAGCATCAGCACCAGCGCCGCGGCATGCACGCCCACTGCGGCCGCGAGGCCGGTGATGCGGAGCCAGCTGAGCTTGCGGCCCTCGGTTTCCAGGTTTTCTTGCTTGTCTGTCATGCGCAGTGTCGTGGTCGGAGGTCAATCCATCCGCGCTGCCAGTCCGCCTGCCTAGACAAGCTGAACGACACGGGAACGGCATAGCTTATACCAACAGGTAGGCCATGCCTAAGGCCTACCTGGTGAACGAGTTTCAACGATTGACTTGGCGCAGGTAGGTTTCCGCCATCGCCTTCGTTTCAGGGTGCTTGGCCGCCTCGCGGTAGGCGGCAATGGCGGCGGGTTGGTTGTTCAGTCCGAACTCCGCGGCACCCAGGATCACGTAGGCATCGCCCGGGCGGCGGACACCCTTGCTGATGGCGCGGTTGGCTGCGGCCTTGGTCTCGGGCCAGCGTTCCAGCTCCGCCAGTGAGCGGGCGTGGTTCAGGGCCATTTCACCATCGGTGGCGAATTCGTCCGCCTTGCCGAAGGCTTCGGCGGCCTGGGCGATGTTCTCCGAGAAGTAGTAGGCCTCGCCCAGCCCACGGTAGATTTCGAGCGAGGGCTGCACCTTGCCCTCGCTGACGGCACGCGAAATGAGTTCGGCGGCCTTGAGATCCTGTTCGGCGTAGCGATACATCTTGGACAGTTCGATGTAATCACGTTCCTCGACCAGCACGCCGTTGCTGATGCCGGCCTCCATCGTTTCGATGGCCTTGTCGACCAGCTCCGCATTGACGTAGATGGCGGCAAGGTTGCGGATCAGACCGACATTGCGTGGGTCGCGCTCCAGCAGTCCCGCGGCGATCTCGGCGGCCTCCGCCACCCGGCCCAGCTCGAACAGGCTGCCCATCAGCATCTGCGAAACGGCGGACTCCGGCTGCTCCTGCAGCGACAGCGCCTTGCGCAGGTCGGCAACCGCGGCTTCGTACTGTTCCAGACGGTAGTACGCGTTGCCGCGCAGCGCGTAAATCTGGGCATCTTCGGCCTTGGTCTCGTCCAGCCAGCGGCTGAAGGTGGCAGCAGCATCCGCGTACAGTTCTTCCTGGAACTGCAGCTGGCCGATGTTCTGCATCACCTGGTAGTACTGGTTGTTCTTGTACCCGCCCGCCTCGAGCGCCGCCTGGAAGTAACCGATGGCGGCCGGATAGTTGTCGCGGTCGAGCTCGATCTGCGCAAGGATCTGATTGACCAGCGAGATCTCGTAGATGCCGGCGCCGCCGTTGCCCAGCAGGGCCTTGGCGGCTTCCTCGGTCTCGGCGTCCTTGCCCTCTTCCTGCGACAGGTCGAACACGCGCTTCAGCTGCCGCTGCGTGCGCTGGGCCGGCTTCAAGGTGGGCTCGGTGCGCGTGGCGTTCGGATAAAGGATTTCTTCCGCCGCCTGTTGTCCACGACGCTGGGCATCGGCGGTGGACATGAGCCCGAGGCCGAGAGCGAGTACGAGGCTGGTCTTCGCAAAGAAGAGGGGGGTGCGCATCGGTGGATTCCTGGGGAAGGTCCGCGGCTGGCTGTGCCGCAATCGGCCTGCAAGCCTAACCGCAGACTCCGCGATGACTCAAGGAGCGCTGCGGCAGTTGCGCCTTGTGAAATCAAAGGCTTTGTTAAAGCTTTCCACCATGCGAGTGCGCACGGAACAATTCTGGGACCTTGCCGCGCGGTCTACGCGAGACTTCAGGTGGTGGCGAAGTGCGCACGCGAAAATGCCACCCGCTCTGCGGGATCCGTGCTCAGGCCCCCGTGGTCGCGCAGGGCTTCGATCATGCGCAAACGATGCAACAGCCCATTGCCGTTGGCGATCTGGATGGCCAAGCCCGGGCGCGCGTTGAGCTCCAGGATCATCGGTCCCTTGTTCTTGTCAAGAACGAAATCGACGCCGATGTAGCCAAGCTGCGAAAGTTCATAGCAGCGCGAAGACATCTCCAGCAGCTCTGCCCAGCGTGGAATCTCGAGTCCGACGATGCTGTGCTCGGTGTCGGGATGCTCCTTGACCGGCTCGGTGCCCCAGACACCCCTGCGGGTCAGCCCGGTGGGAATGTCGATGCCGACGCCGATGGCGCCCTGGTGCAGGTTGGCCTTGCCATCGGACAGCCGCGTAGGCAATCGGATCATCGCCATCACCGGATAGCCGAGGAACACGATGATGCGGACGTCGGGCACGCCCTTGTAGCTGACCTGGTCGAAGATCGGGTCGAACTGCACGCAGTACTCGACCAGCAGGTGGTCGGGATGCCCACCGAGCGAGAACAGTCCTGACAGGCCATTGGACAGGTGGTGTTCGAATTCCTCCCTGTTCATGAGCTGACCATTGGAACGGCGGTACTTGTCACCGCGGCGTCCGCTGATCACCAGGATGCCATCGCCACCCGAACCGTGGGCGGGTTTCACCACGAACTGCTCGCGGTGCTCGATCTTCTTGTGCAGCTCCTGGATCTCGTGCTCCTCGCGGACAACCGCGTACAGCTCGGGAACCGGCAGGCCCGCCTCGATGGCGAGCTGCTTGGTGATGAGCTTGTCGTCCACTCGTGGATAGAAGCGCCGCTTGTTGTAGGCGAGGATGAACTCGGCGTTGCGCTGGCCGAGGCCCATCAGGCCGATGCTGCGCAGGCGACGTGCGACCGAAAACAGGTTGAGCATGGCTCAGGCCTTGCCCGCGTCGGCGCTGGCGGCCTTTTCCTTAGCCTCCAGTTCGCGGGCGAGCGCGCGGAAGCGGAACAGCTCGCTCAGGCGATAGCCCGAGTAGCGCCCCAGCACGAGGGTCAGAGCAAGCAGGATCAGCAGGGCTTCCGGGAACACGAAGATGAAGTGCTCCAGCGGCTCCCAGCTCATCGCCAGATAAGCCAGACAGGCCACCACCAGCGAGCCGATGCCCTCCTTCAGGGCGTAGCCCGGGCCTCGCTCTTCCCAGGCGACCGACATGCGTTCGATGGTCATGGCCATGATCACCATCGGGAACAGAGCCACCGAGAGTCCGACCTCGATGCCGAGTCGGTTGGCGAGTATCGATACTGCGGCCATCAGCAGTACGACCAGGATCAGTACCGATGTCAGTCGGGGCACCAGCAGCAACCGCAGGCGCTCCATGTAGAAGCGCACCAGCAGGCCGGCGCCCACCACAAGCACGAACAGGGTGACGCCCGCGAGCAGCTGGGTTTCCCGGAACGCGATCGCGATCAGCACCGGCATGAAGGTACCGAAGGTCTTGATGCCGATGATGTTGCGCAACAGAAGCATCAGGAAGGCGCCGATCGGCACCATCAGCAGGACTTTGTAGACCGACTGCGTCTGCAGCGGCAGGCTGAGCAGCGAGTAGTTCACCAGGTCGGCGTTCTGCACCTCCAGCCGGCGTTCCGCGATGGCGATCGCGTCGGCAAGGTTGCGGCTGACCGAAAAAGTCAGCTCCGGCCGCCCGGCGTCCTCGATCTGCAGCAACGGTGATCTCGAACCGGTCCACAGGAACAGGTTGTCGGGCCAACCGTCGACCGCAGTCTCGAGATCGATGGTGGTCCAGGCCTTGCCGTCATGGACCTGCAGCCAGGGCTTGATCTGGGCATTGCCCTGGCTGTCGCCCAGCATCAGGCCGCGAACGATGCGGGCGGGAATCTGTCGCATCGCCAGCAGCTGGGTGATGTATTCGGCGCGGGCGTCGGCGTCGGCGAGGCCCTCGACCAGCAGGGCGACCTCTTCGCTGGGCGCGGCCACATTCATCTGCCGGACCAGTTCCTTGGCGTAGGTCGGCACGTTTGAAGAACCCAGGCGGACATTGTCCAGCAGGGTCTGAGCAGCGGTGGCGAAGGGTTCATCGAGGGTCGGTGGTGCAGCCAGGCGCGGCGCAGCCTCCACTGCGTCCGCCTGTTTGCTGCGAACGACCGTCGCCCGGTAATACAGCGCCTGTCGGCCAGCAGCACGGCGGATGGACCACTGCACCTCGCGTCCGTCCCTGCGCGGCTCTTCGAGCTTCGAGTAGTTGCGGGCGACATAGCGCTCGTCGAGGATCGTGAAGCCCGGCGTGTTCGATGGCAGCTGCAGCACCACCGTGTTCGCCGGCTTGCGCGGCTGGTACTGGATGCGGGCCTGGACCGTCCAGACCTCGACCTCGGCAGCGGGCTGCAGCGGGAAGTCGAGGAACTTCCATTTGTAGTAGATCGCGCCGCCGCCGATCAGGCACAGGGCCAGGGCCAGCAGATACAGATGGGCTTTCTTCATGGGTTGGGCGCGCTTGCGGGTGGCGGTGCGGTCACGATGGCCGCGTTCAGCGGCAGTATAGCCAGCCGGTGGGCGGCATCACGGGACGATCGGCGGCGGCGCGCAGCGCACGCCGCCCCGGTTCCGGTTCAGATGTCGAGGTTGGCGACCTTGAGCGCGTTGTCCTCGATGAAGTCGCGACGGGGCTCGACCACGTCACCCATCAAGGTCGCGAAGATCTGGTCCGCGGCGACAGCGTCCTCGACGCGGACCCGCAGCAGTCGGCGCGTTTCGGGATTGACCGTGGTCTCCCACAGCTGATCCGGATTCATTTCGCCCAAGCCCTTGAAGCGCTGGATGGTGCGACCGCGCTTGGCTTCCTCGAACAGCCAGGTGTGCACATCGGCGAAACGGTCGACCGGCTGGCTGCGGCTGCCGCGGCTGATGCGAGCGCCGTCCTGCAGCAGGTCGTGCATCTCGCGCGCGGCGTCCACCACCGGCTTGAGTTCGCCGGACTCGAACATCGGCACCGGCCAGAGCTGCTCCAGCGACAGGCCGTGGTGCTGGCGCTGGACGCGGAGCGCAGCGGGCTGTTCGCCCTCGGCAGCGACCCATTCCAAACGGTAGCGGGGCTTGCCGAGACCCGTGCGCGCCAGTTTATTGTGCGCCGCAGCAATCCAGGTTTCCGCCCGCACCGGGTCTGCAGCCAGCTGCGATGTCAGCGGCGGCAGCTCGAGCAGGGCTTCGAGGATGGCCGCGTCGTGCCGGTGGCTCAGACGGCGGATGGCATCCTGGGCGTGCCCGAACAGGGTCAGCAGGTGCTCCAGCGCCGCGGCACTGACCGGCGGCTGATCGACGCCGCAGACCAGCTCGGCGCCTTCGACGGCATGGCTGATCAGGTAGGCGTTCAGGGCGACGTCGTCCTTGAGGTAGAGCTCCTGCTTGCCCTGCTTCAGCTTGTACAGCGGCGGCAGGCCGATATAGATGTGTCCGCGCTCGATCAGCTCCGGCATCTGCCGGTAGAAGAAGGTCAGCAGCAGGGTCCGGATATGCGAGCCGTCGACGTCGGCGTCGGTCATGATGATGATGCGGTGGTAGCGCAGCTTGTCCGGGTTGAATTCCTCCCGGCCAATGCCACAGCCCAGCGCTGTGATCAGCGTGCCGACCTCGGCCGACCCCAGCATCTTGTCGAAGCGGGCTTTTTCCACGTTCAGGATCTTGCCGCGCAGCGGCAGGATGGCCTGGGTGCGGCGGTTGCGACCTTGCTTGGCCGAGCCGCCGGCCGAGTCACCCTCGACGAGGAACAGCTCGGAGAGGGCCGGATCTTTCTCCTGGCAGTCCGCGAGCTTGCCGGGCAGTCCTGCGATGTCCAGAGCGCCCTTGCGACGGGTCAGGTCGCGGGCTTTGCGCGCGGCTTCACGGGCGCGGGCGGCATCCACCACCTTGGCGGCAATGGCACGCGCGTCCTGCGGATGTTCCTGCAGGAACTCCTCGAAGCGCTTGGAGACCACGCTCTCGACCGCGGTCTTGACCTCGGAAGACACCAGCTTTTCCTTGGTCTGCGAGGAGAAGCTCGGGTCCGGCACCTTGACCGAGAGCACAGCCACCATGCCTTCGCGCATGTCGTCGCCGCTCATGCCGACCTTGGCCTGCTTCAACAGGCCCGACTGCTCGATGTAGGCGCCGAGGGTGCGGGTCAGCGCCGCGCGGAAGCCGGCCAGATGGGTGCCGCCGTCCTTCTGCGGGATGTTGTTGGTGAAGCAGAACATCGTTTCCTGGTAGGCATCGGTCCACTGGACCGCGACCTCGACGACGATGCCGTTCTCTTCGCCGGACAGCGGAATCACCGCCGGATGCAGGGGCGTCTTCAGCTGGGCGAGGTGCTCGACGAAGCTGAGGATGCCGCCTTCGTATCGGAACTGGTCGCGCTTGTCGCTGCGCTCGTCCGTGAGGTCAATGCGCACCCCGGAGTTCAGGAAGGACAGCTCGCGTAGGCGCTTGGCCAGGATGTCGTAGTGGAACTCGACGTCGGAGAAGATCTCCTTGCTGGGCATGAAGCGGACTTCGGTGCCACGGCGGGTCGAGGGAGCCACCTGCTTCAAGGGATACAGGGGCTCGCCCAGCCGGTACTCCTGCAGATGCTCGAAGCCATCGCGCCAGATGCGCAGGCTCAGATGCTCGGACAGCGCGTTGACCACCGAAACGCCGACGCCGTGCAGGCCGCCCGACACCTTGTAGCTGTTGTCGTCGAATTTTCCGCCCGCGTGCAGCACGGTCATGATGACTTCGGCGGCAGAGCGCTGCTCCTCGTGGTGGATGTCCACCGGGATGCCGCGGCCGTTGTCCTGGACGCTGACGCTGCCATCCGCGTGGATGATGACGGTGACCGTGTCGCAGTGGCCTGCCAAGGCCTCGTCGATGGAGTTGTCCACCACCTCGAAGACCATGTGATGCAAGCCGGTGCCGTCATGCACGTCGCCGATGTACATGCCGGGGCGCTTGCGCACGGCCTCCAGGCCACGCAGTACGGTGATTCGACTGGAATCGTAGTCGTTCGGAGTCTGGTCGCTCATGGAATCCCTGCTTGGCGGGGCGCGAGCCGCTCTCCAACGGTGTCGGAGCGGCCTGCGCAGGGCGCGAATTATAGCAGGGGGGTGATCTTGCCCTGTTCCACGTGGAACAGGCCGTCGCCCGGGTGTTGCGCCCAGGGCGGCCTTTCAACCCCCGTGACGATGGCCTGCACGCTGCGCTCGCGCAGGTAGGCCAGGACTGCCCCGGCGCGGGGAGCATCGAGCTCACTGCAAAGATCATCCAGCAGCAGCAGAGGAAAGCTGCCGTGCACTTCGCCATAAATATCGCTCAATCCAATCAGGAGCGAGAGCGCCAGGATCTTTGATTGCCCGCGTGACAGATACTCGCGGGCCTCCACGCCTTCGATACGCAGGCTGACGTCGGCACGGTGAGGGCCAAGGCTGGTGAAGCCCTGCATCAGGTCTCGCTCCCGGGACGCCAGCAAGGCCTCCACCAGCGAGCCGTGCGCCCTGCCCCAACCGCGTCGATACTCCATTGAAACGCCCTGCACCTCCGCGGACAGCCAGGAGAGCACCTGAGTCGAGCGTGCGAGCCAACGCTCCGCGAATCGAGCTCGGGAGAGATCCAAACGCTGCCCGGCTGCGCCCAGCAAGGCATCGAATGCCTCCAACTGGTGTAGGTCGCGCACGCGCAGGGCCTCGTTGCGCTGCCTCAGCACGCGCTGCCACTCTGACCACAGCGAGGATGGCGCGCGTTCCACGTGGAACACACCCCAGTCAATCAAGCGCCTGCGGCGCTCGGCAGGGCCAGCGACGATCAGGTGTGAGCCGGGCTCAAAACACAAGGTCGGCACGCGGGCCGCGATCTCGGCAGAGCGAACCTCGCGACTTCCGTCGACCCGATACTCCCACCCGCCACGGCGCCGCCGAGCGCTGCTCAAACGAACAGGCACCCCAGCCGAGTCGACCCATTCGGTCGACACATAGCCGAGCTCGCAGCCAACGCGCAGCACAGAATCGAACTGTGCGGATCGGAAGGAGCGGGCGTGCCCCAACGCGAACAATCCTTCAAGCACCGAAGTCTTCCCAGAGCCGTTACAACCGACCAGCCAACTGATCCCGGACCCCGGAAAAAACTCAGCCTCGGCGAGCACTCGAAGCCCGCCAAGGCTGACGTGGCGCAGCAACATCGCGATCCCTTACAGGCGCATGGGCATCACCACGTGGCGATTGCGCCCGTGGCTGGGCTCGCGCACGAGCGCGCTGGACCCGGAGTCGCGGAACAGCAACAGGGCGTCATCCTCGGTCAGCGCCCCGAGCGCTTCGAGCAAATAGCTGGCATTGAACCCGATCGACAGACCGCTGATCGAGGTATCTGCTTCCACCTCTTCCACCGCTTCTTCCTGCTCGGGGTTGTGCGCTGATACCCGAACCACTTGCGGATCGACCTCAATGCGCACGCCCCGATACTTCTCATTGGACAGGATCACCGCGCGCTGCAGCGCTGCGCGTAGGCTGTCGCGATTGACCTTCACTTCTTTGTCGGCACCGAGCGGAATCACCGCCTCATAGTCCGGGAAGCGGCCGTCGATAAGCTTTGAACTGAAAGACACGTCGTCACGGCGAACCCGCACATGTGCCCGTCCCACTTCCAGCTCGATCTCGCGATCACTGTTTTCCAGCAGGCGCAACAACTCCAGCACACCTTTGCGAGGCACGATCATCTGTCGGCGCACCTGCGGGCCAGCAACCAGGTCCGTCTCACTCAGTGCCAGCCGATGACCATCCGTGGCCACGCAACGCAACTGCGTACCGTCGGCGTCCAGCAGCAGGCCATTCAGATAGAAGCGCACGTCCTGCTGCGCCATCGCGAACGCGGTTGCATCAAAGCTCTTCTTCAAGGCCCCTTCGCTGATCCGTAGGCGCTCAACGACCTCGGCTTCATCGGTCGAGGGGTACTCGTCAGCGCTCAGACCGGCCAGCGTGTAGCGGCTGCGACCGGCGTTGACGCTGATCCGATCACCGTTGGAGGTCACGTTCACCATCACGCCGTCAGGCAAGGCGCGAACGATCTCGAAGAATTTGCGCGCTGGAATTGTCGTGGCCCCGGGTTCACCGTCGCTGCATGCAACGCGCGACACGAGCTCGACCTCGAGGTCGGTGGCCGTCAAAGACAGGGTGCCTTGCTCCAGGGACACCAGAAGATTAGAGAGCACCGGCATGGTTTGCCGCTTCTCGACCACGCTGACCACCTGCTGGAGGGGCTTCAGCAACACTTCGCGCGTCAGACTGAACCGCATACATCAACCCTCATGTTCTTAAAGCTTTTAAGAGACTGTTGGTGATGATGGTCTCACCCGAAAGTCGGGATAAGCCATGCAACCCTATGACAGTCAACGGTTTTTCCTGGTCTGAAGGTCTGTGGGTGGATCCCTGCCCGCCTGTGGACCGGCTGTGGATAAAAAAGCCATCCTCAAACTGTCCCAACCCCATACCCCGCTTATCCACAGCTTACCAACTTGCAATGCCGCGCCCGCGCTCTGTCATTCGGTAAGCCGCCGCACCAGCTTGTCCCAGTCCTCACGAGCCTTCGGGTCGTCGCCCACCAACCCACGCACCACCTTGCAGGCGTGCATCACCGTCGTGTGGTCGCGGCCGCCAAAGGCATCCCCGATCTCCGGCAGGCTGTGTTCCGTCAGCTCCTTGGCCAGCGCCATCGCCATCTGCCGCGGCCGCGCCAGCGAACGCGTGCGGCGCTTGGAGAGCAGGTCGGACACGCGCAGCTGGTAGTAGTCGGCCACCATCTTCTGGATGTTGCTGAGCGAGATCACCGCCTGCTGTGCTCGCAGCAGGTCACGCAGTGCTTCATGGGCGAACTCTTCCGTGATCGGTCGGCCCATGAAATTCGCCCGAGCCGCCAGCGTGTTCAGGGCGCCCTCGAGGTCGCGCACGTTGGAGCGCATGCGTCGGGCGATCAGGAATGCGACGTTCTCGGGCAGCGGCACACCCTTTTGCGAAGCCTTGGCCAGCAGGATGGCCGAACGCGTTTCGAAATCAGGCGGCTCGATCGCCACCGACAGCCCCCAGCCCAGACGCGACTTCAGTCGCGGCTCGAGGTTGTCGACCTCCTTCGGATAGCGATCGCAGGTCAGGATGATCTGCTGCTTGAGTTCGAACAGCGCGTTGAAGGTGTGGAAGAACTCCTCCTGCGTGCGGTCCTTGCCGGCGAAGAACTGGATGTCGTCGATCAGCAGCGCATGCACCGAGTGGAACTGCCGCTTGAACTGCTCCATGGCCTTGTCGGCCAGCGCCCGCATCATCGCCGCGAAGAACTGCTCCGAACGCAGGTAGAGCACGCGCATGCCAGGGTTGCGCGCGAGCATGTAGTTGCCGGCGGCATGCATGAGGTGGGTCTTGCCAAGCCCGGTGCCGCCGTACAGCAACAGCGGGTTGTAGGCCTTGCCGGGCTCGTTGGCGACCTGCATGGCGGCGGCGCGACCGAGCTGGTTCGAACTGCCCTCGATGAAGGTGTCGAAGGTGTAGCTCGGGTCGAGATTGCTGGCGATGGGCTTCACCTGCGCGCCACCCCCTGCGATCCGCGTCGATGCGCCAGTCGCCACGGTGCTGCCTTGGCGCGATTCTGCCGTCGCGTCGCGACCGCGTGGGGTGCCGAGCTCCAGGCTCACGTCGAGCGAGGCGAGCTCCGAGTAGTGCCGCAACAGTTCGATGATGCGAGGCAGATACTCGTCGCGCACCGTTTCCACGACGAAAGCGTTGGGCGCCAACAGGCGCACGCTGCCCTCATGGGTTTCCGCATGCAGCGGTTTGATCCAGGTGTAGAAACTCTCGGCCGGGAGCTCGGCTTCGAGGCGTTCAAGACAGCGCAACCAGGGCGACATGCAGCTTCCCGAATGGAGCCGACGGGCCGCGCCACGCCGCGTCGGGCGCCGCGCGATCCAGTCAGGCAGGGGATGGGTGGGAGCTCGGTGACCCCGGAGCGGATACCCGTGGGAGTTCAGGGCAGACACATACCGCGACGCGATCCCGGGCCGCGGACGGCAGGACCGGGCCGGGGCGGAGCGGCGTGCGCGCTGTGATTCCTCGACAGGCACCCAACCCCGGGTGACCGGGCGGCCTGCCAGTCTACGCCGCACCGAAGACAGTGCCAACCGCGGCGGGCTTGACAGTCAGGAAGTCCGACCCGTATCCTCCGCGGTCTTTCTGTCCAGACATCAAGGCCGCTGTCATGAAGCGCACCTTCCAGCCCAGCAACCTCAAGCGCGCTCGCACCCACGGTTTCCGTGCCCGTATGGCGACCGCCGACGGCCGCAAGATCCTGTCGGCCCGCCGCGCCAAGGGTCGCAAGCGCCTCTGCCCGTAAACGCAGTCGCGTCCGCCGTCGGCGTCCCTGACGCCGCGGCGCATATCGATCCTGCGACACGGCGGCGATCGGTTCTGGCAGGCCTGGCTCACGCCGGGCCTGTTGCGTTTCTGGGCGAGGCCTGGCCATGAGCCTGATTCCACCTGCTGCGCCCGCGCCCTGCCGGCTCCGGCCGTCGACGCGCATGCGCCTGCCGCGTGAATTCAGCCGCTGTCTCGATTCAGGGCAGCGCATGGGCGGCGCGTTCTACCGCTGCACCGTGCTGCTCGACCCGGCGGCTGACTCCGCGAGGATTGGCTTTGCCATCTCGCGCAAGGTCGACAAGCGTGCGGTGGTGCGCAACCGTTTGAAGCGGATCGCGCGCGAATGCTTCCGCCAGCTTCGCGCGCAGCTGCCGGCGGGCGATTACGTGCTGATGGGCAAGCGCGAAGCCGCCGCGGCCCGACCCGATCAGCTGCGGCGTGATCTGGAGCGCCTGCTCGCCCGGGCGGCCGCGTTGAAGGCCCCAGTCGCGCAGGTCACAATGGCGGCTCTCTCCGCGCCCGGCGCCGACACGCCCGATGCTCCGGCCAGCGCCGAACCCCCTCCCCTGACGACTGCCGGGCCCGACTCCCGCCACGGCAACGACCGAGTGTCCGAATGAACCAAGCGCGCACCTTCCTGTTGATTGCCTGGCTGATGGTCGGCTACCTCGCCTGGGACACCTGGCAGCAGGACTACAGCCGCCCGCGTGCCGAGCCGGCGCCGCAGGCCGAGCAGTCAACACCGCCGTCGACCGGCGACCTGCCCGAGTTCCAGCCCGAGCGCGGCAGCGCCAGCCCGACTGGCGGCGCGCCCACGGCCGCCGCTGCCTCCAGCGGCCGCCGCCTGAGCGTGCGCACCGATGTGCTCGATCTGCAGATCGACACCCAGGGAGGCAGCGTCGTCCAGGCCGACCTGCTCGCCTACGCACAGGAACCCAAGCCCGGTTCGCAGCCGGTGCGTCTCATGAGCACCGAGGGCCAGCGCTATTTCATCGGCCAATCCGGCTATGTGGGCAATCGCGCTGAACTGCCCAACCACTTCAGTGTCTTCACCGCCGAAGGCGACAGCTTCGAGCTCGGCAGCCAGGATCGCCTCGAAGTGCCGCTGCGCTGGACCTCGGCCGATGGCCTGAGCCTCGTGCGCACCTTCGTGTTCGAGCGCGGCAGCTATGTGGTCACGGTCAGCGATCGCTTCGAGAACCAGACCGGCCAGCCGGTCGAGCTGAGCGCCTACCGCCAGCTGGTGCGGGTGACCCCGCCGGCGCTGCCGGGTTCGAGCTTCACTAATCCAGCTGCCTACAGCTTTGTCGGCGCGGCCTGGTACAGCCCGCAGAGCAAGTTCGAGAAGCGCAAGTTCGCCGATTTCAGCGATGGCCCGACCGAAGCCAAGGCCAGTACCGGCTGGATCGCGATGCTGGAGCACTACTTCTTCGCCGCCTGGATTCCCGAGGCGGACGAAGCGCAGACCTTCAGCACCGCCACCGAAGATGGCGGCCGCCATCGCATCCGTACCCTGGGCCCGGCCTTCGATGTGGCGCCCGGTGCACAGGTCGAAAGCAGCGCACGCTTCTATGCGGGCCCAAAGCTGCAGGACCAGCTGGAGGGCATCGCTCCGGGCCTCAAGCTGACCATGGACTACGGCATCTTCACCATGCTCGCCCAGCCGATGGCTTGGCTGCTCGGCGTCCTGCACGACATCACCGGCAACTGGGGCTGGGCGATCGTCCTGCTGGTGGTGATCCTGAAGCTCGCCCTGTTCAAGCTCTCGGAAGCGCAATACAAGAGCTTCGCCAAGATGCGCGCCGTGCAGCCGCGGATCGAGGCCCTGAAGGAGCGCTACGGCGAGGACCGCCAGAAGTTCCAGACGGCGATGATGGAGCTGTACAAGAAAGAGAAGATCAATCCGATGGGCGGCTGCCTGCCCATCCTGATCCAGATTCCGATCTTCATCTCGCTGTACTGGGTGCTGATCGAGGCCGTCGAGCTGCGCCATGCGCCGTGGATCCTGTGGATCAACAACCTCACCGCGCCCGACCCCTACTTCATTCTGCCGGTGCTGAACCTGCTGACCATGTGGGCCACGCAGAAGCTGTCGCCGACCCCGGGCATGGATCCGATGCAGAAGCGCATCATGCAGATCATGCCGCTCGCCTTCGGCGTGATGTTCGCCTTCTTCCCGGCGGGCCTGGTGCTGTACTGGACCACCAACGGTGCGCTGGGCCTGCTGCAGCAGTGGATCATCCTGCGTCGCCACGGCGGTACGGCCGCGCCCAAGGCCGCCTGAGCCCAGGGATCCACACTCGGAATTCGTGATTGAACCAGCGGCCGCGGCGCGAAAGCACGCGGCCGCTGCCGTATCCGGAGGGAGGAATCAGGCCATGCGGAATGCTTCTCGCGAGCCGCCATCCGGCGTCTCCGCCACCGGATCCCCGAGCGGGCGCGCCGACACCATCGTCGCCATCGCCACCGCGGCGGGCGCGGCCGGGGTAGGCGTTGTGCGGCTCTCCGGACCGCAGTCGTTCGCGATAGCGCGCCGGCTGAGCGGCATCGAACCCAAGCCGCGCCACGCCCACTACGTGCGTTTCCGCGATGCAGCAGACGAGATCATCGACGACGGTCTGCTGATCGCCTTTATCGCGCCCGCCTCCTACACCGGTGAGGACGTGGTCGAGCTGCAGGCTCACGGCAGCCCCGCCCTGCTGCGCCTGCTGCTGGCGCGCTGCGTCGAGCTTGGCGCACGTCGGGCCCGGCCCGGCGAGTTCACCGAGCGCGCCTTCCTGAACGAGCGCCTCGACCTGGCCCAGGCCGAGGCCGTGGCCGATCTGATCCACGCGTCATCGGAAGCCGCGGCACGCGCCGCACGGCGCGCGCTGGACGGCGAATTCAGTCGACGCGTCGACACGCTGAGCGACGCGCTGACGGCCTTGCGCATCTATGTCGAGGCCGCGATCGACTTCCCGGAGGAAGAGATCGACTTCCTCGCCGGGCCCGAACTCAAATCGCGCCTGCAGCAGGTGCGAGAGCTGATGCAGGCCCTGCTGCGCGAAGCCCGTCGTGGCCAGCGCCTGCGCGACGGCCTGCATGTGGTGATCGCCGGGCCGCCGAACGCCGGCAAGAGCTCGCTGTTGAATGCGCTGGCCGGCAGCGACCGCGCCATCGTCACCGACATCGCGGGCACCACCCGCGACCTGCTGCGCGAGTCGGTGCTGATCGACGGCATCGAGCTCACCCTGGTCGACACTGCCGGCCTGCGCGAGGGCGCCGACGTGGTCGAAGCCGAGGGTATGCGCCGCGCCCGCGCCGAATTCGCGCGCGCCGATCTCGCGCTTGCCGTCGTCGAATGCGGTACCGAGCGCGAACAGATTCCCGCCCTGCGCAGCGAGCTTTCCAGCCTGCCGCGCGTGTTCTGGCTGCACAACAAGTGCGAGCTCGCCGGAGAGCGCGCGCGCCACGAAGCGCACGACAACGCAGAACACTTCTGGCTGTCTGCGCGCGAGGGCCAGGGCTTGGACACCCTGCGCGACGCCCTGAAGCAGGCCGCCGGCTTCGGCGACGTCGCCGAAGGTGCCATCAGCGCCCGTGCCCGCCATGTCGAGGCCCTGCAGCGTGCGAGCACCCTGCTCGAAAGCGCTGCCGATCGCCTCGCCGAGGGCAGCGGCGAACTCGCCGCCGAAGACCTGCGCACTGCGCACGAGGCCCTGGGTGAGATCACAGGACGCCTCAGCGCCGACGATCTGCTCGGCCGCATCTTCGGCAGCTTCTGCATCGGAAAGTGATGTCCATTCCGGATTCGCATGGCCAAGGACATTTTTTGCAACGCTGGCCGGCCCCGACTTGCGCACGGACGTAGGCGTATGGCACCAATCACACTTCCGCTGGGTTTGTGAAAAGGTGCGCACGGATGCGCGCAGCGGTTCGGTTTCGTATCGGGGGAACACGCAATGAGTAAGGCAAGACTGCGCGGGGGCGCGGCGCTGGTACTGGCGGCATCGATTCTGGCGGGCTGCGGGGGCTCCGAACCGCCGGCGCCGGCCGCGACGGCGCCCGCTGCCGCTCCAGCCGCCGCACCTGCCGAGGCCGCACCGGCCGCAGCACCGGCCCCGGTGTTGGTCGAAGGTGCTGGCAGCATTGAGGTCGCCGAGGCCGCTCTGCGCGACCAGCGCCTGTTCACGCCCGCTGGCGACAACGCCTTCGAGCTGTTCCTGCTGGCGATGGACCGGGATCCCGGTTCGCAGCGCGTGCGTGATGCCTTGACGGACCTGTTTCCGTACGCCGTCCTGCACGTGGAGCAGCGCACCGCTGCCCGCGATGCCGAGGAGGCCCGCCGGGTGCTGGATCTGATGCGGCGCGCCCAGCCCGAAGCACCGGCACTGGACCGTCTGGATCGTGAGCTCGAACGCCTGGAGCGTCGGATCGCGACCGAGGCCGCCCAGCAGGAAGCTGCGGCGGCTCGCGCGGCCGCCGCGCCGGCACCCACGCCAGCGCCGGCCGCCGCCCCGACGCCTGCCCCGGTCGAAACCGCACCTGCTCCGGCGCCTGCGCAGCCGGCACCCGAACCTGCAGCACCCGCGCCGACGCCGGCCCCTGCGACACCACCGCCAAGCGCGCCCGCGGCGGCCGCACCCGCGCCTCGACCGGCCGCCAGCGCGCTGCCCAAGGTGCTGCGCCAACCGCCCTTGCGCTATCCCGACCAAGCCATGCGTCAGGGCATCGAGGGACAGGTCACGGTGGATTTCCAGATTGATGCCGACGGCAGCGTCTCCGACGTGCGCGTGCTGCAGGCGACGCCGCAGGGCGTATTCGAACGCGAGGCCATGTCGGTGGTCCGACGCACGCGCTTCGAGCCGCCCGGCGAGCCGACCCGCGCGCGTCGCACGATCGAGTTCACCCTAGACAACTGAGCGCGGGGCGCGACTTCGCGCCGGCTGGCGATCGGCCCTGCCCCAGGCGGGGCCGATCGCACACGCGAAACCCGGCGAGTGCGGGCCTTGAGTGTGCGCGGGTTCGCAAAGCCCGATGTCCGCCGTTGGCGGATCACCAAACCGCAATCTGCGCTTGGCATCCTGTCAGGCTAGCCGTGTAACGCGGCCGCTCACACAGGGGCTCATCCATGCAGGTTTTCACGATCCGACCGCTGCCTGCGGCCGTTTCAATCCAGCTGTTCTCGCGCACCAGAGGGACAGCCCTGGTCGCGTCTCTGGTCCTGCTGCTGGCGGCCTGCAGCGGTGATTCACCCCAGCCGGGGCCTGCGGCGCCCCAGACGGCGGGCGGCGCACCCGCCGAGCAGCCGGTGCTGCAGCCAGCCGCGAACACTGCCGCAGAGGCGGCTGCGCGGGGCGAGCAGGCCCTGCGCGACCAGCGCCTGTTCCTGCCGGCGGCCGACAACGCATTTGAGTACTTTCTGGCGGCGGTGGAAGCCAACCCGGCGGACGAGCGCTCGCGCCTGGCGCTCCAGGATCTGGTGCCGTATGCAGTGCTGCACGTCGAGCAGCGCTTGGGGGCAGAAGATGTCGAGGACGCCGCGCGCGTCCTGGCCCTGCTCCAGCGCGCGGCCGGCGAGGCGCCGGCGCTGCCGCGCCTGCAGGCCCAGCTGGACGCCATGCAGACGCGGCAGGCGTCTGCGCGCGCCACAGCCGAGGCGGCAGCGCAGCGCGCTGCGACTGCGCCGGTCCAGCCTGCCGCGCCCGTGCCAGCGCCGCCTCCGGCCCCCGCAACCATCAGTGATCCGCCCGCGGCAGTTCCGCCGTCGGCAGCCACGCAGACCTCGCTTCCGCAGCCGACACCTGCACCGCCAGTGCCCGCCGCCGAACGCGCCGCGCCCGCGCCGGCCAGGGTCGCTGCGCCGGCAGCCCGGGTGCCGGAGGTCGTGTTCCGACCCGCCCTGCGCTATCCGCCGATCGCCGAGCGGCGCAGGCTTGAAGGCTTCGTCGAGATCGAGTTCACCATCGGGGCCGATGGCAGCGTCTCGGAGTTGGCGGTGCTGCGCAGCGAGCCCGAGGGGGTGTTCGAGCGCGAGGCGCTGGCGGCGATGGAGCGCTGGCGCTTCGCACCGCCCGCAGCGCCCATGCGCGCACGGCGCACGCTGGAGTTCAAGCTGGCGCGCTGAGTTGCCGCGGGTTGGTGCTCGCGCTGCGCATCGAAGGCGCGGCTCCCGAACGCGTCAGGATTCGGTCGACAGCCGCTGCCGAAGGCGCTGCAGGCGACGCTCGCTGCGCTCGACGCTGTCGCGCAGGGCGTCGACGTCCTCGCAGAACGCATCGAGCTCGGCGCGTCCGACCAGCACGCCGGCCTCGTCGCGCAGGTAGTCGGCACCGGCTTCGGCGAGTTCCCGCGAGCCGCGGCGGGCGCCCTCCAGCGCGGCGCGCAGGGCTTTGGCGACCTGTACGCCGACGACGTCTCCCAGCCGGGCCGACAGCGCGGCTTCGAGATCCGGGCTGTAGCGCTGGGCGATCCGCTGCAAGGCCTGGGCAAGCTCGACGTCGCCGGCGATTTTCATGCGTCCTGGCGTCGCCTGGGCGGCGCCCGGCAGTACCCGCGACAGCACAGCGCCGAGCGTGGCCTTGAGACTCAGATCGGGCTCCTGCGCTGGCTGTGCCGGCCCGACCTTCAAGCGTCCACCGCTCACCTCGATACGCGCCGCCAGCCGCGGCGCAGCCAGCTCAAGCTCGATGCTGCGGCCTTCCAGTGCGGTCAGCTGCGCCGGCAGCTCCGGATCCAGCGCGACCGCGCGGTTCAGTGCGAACTCGAGTGCCTGCCCGCCAAGGGCGAGCAGGGGATTGGCGCGGGCGCTGGTTTCGGACATGGCGGGCTCAGCTTGGGTGAGGCGATACGAATCACATGCGCGAGCGTACGCGCGGCACGGCTCAGCTGGCGCGAGCGTACTCGCCGACAGCCACCTCAGGCAGGTGGAAGAAGGCACGCGCAGTCGCCGTGGTGTCGGCCTCGACCTGGGCGTAGCTCACCTCCCGGTCGCGGGCCAGCTCTTCGGCGATGTGCTTGAGGTACATCGGTTCGTTGCGGCGGTGCGAGGGCATGGGCTTCAGGTTGCGCGGCAGCAGGTAGGGCGCGTCGGTCTCGATCATCAGCCGCTGCGGCGGGATCTCGCGCACGAACTCGCGCAGGTGCTGGCCGCGGCGTTCGTCGCAGAGCCAGCCGGTGATGCCGATGTGGCAGTCGAGGTCGAGGTAGTCATACAGCGCCTCGCGGCTGTCGGTGAAGCAGTGCACCACCGCCGCCGGCACGCGGTCGCGCATCTGCTTCAGGATCGCGAGGAAGTCTCCATGCGCTTCGCGCTGGTGCAGGAACAGCGGCTTGCCCAGCTCGACCGCGATGTCGAGCTGGCGCTCGAAGGCGCGCCGCTGCGCCGGCCGCGGCGAGAAATCGCGGTGGTAGTCGAGGCCGGTCTCGCCGACTGCGCGCACCTCGGCGTGCGCGTGCAGGGCGCGCAGCTCGCGATCGGCTTCCTCGGTGTATTCGCTGGCGTGATGTGGATGCACGCCGGCGGTGGCGAACAGGCGTTCCGGATAGGCGCGGGCGAGCGCCAGCGCGTCCGCACTGCCCTGCCGGCTGGCGCCGGTCACCACCATCTGCGCCACGCCGTGCGCGGCGGCGCGCGCCAGTACGGCGTCGAGATCGTTGGCGAAGGATTCGTGGGTGAGGTTGGCGCCGATGTCTATGAGCATGGGATTGGGGATTGGCAATTCGGGATTCGTTTGGAGCAGGGCGTGGCGAGTCTTGCAGCCAACGCCCTGGATACGCGCAGCACAAGAGCCGGAAGCCGGATCAGCTCACACGCCATCGGGCTCGTCGGCGGGCACGCAGCGTTCGGCGGCCCACTGGCGCAGGCGGGCGACCTGTTCGGCCATGACTACCGAGATCGGGCGGGTACCGCGCAGCGCAGCGAGCAGGTGCGACTGGTCGAGGCGCTGGCCCTCGGCGTAGCTGTCGTAAAGCGCGGCGACCACGGCCTGTTCGATCTCGGCACCGGAAAAGCCGGCGCTGGCTGCCGACAGCGCGGCGAGGTCGAAGCCCTCGGTCGCCTGCTGGCGACGGCCGAGATGGATGGCGAAGGCCTGCTCGCGAGCCGATGCGCCCGGCAGGTCGACGAAGAAGATCTCGTCGAAACGCCCCTTGCGCAGCAGCTCGGGCGGCAGCTGCTCGATGCTGTTGGCGGTGGCGACCAGGAACACCGGCTGCTTGCGCTCGGACATCCAGGTGAGCAGGGCGCCGAGCACGCGACGGCTGACGCCGTCGTCGCTGTTCGAGGTCGCCAGTCCCTTTTCGATCTCGTCGCACCACAGCACGCAAGGCGCCATCGCCTCGGCGGCGCGCAGGCTGTCGCGCAGGTTGCGCTCGGTCTCGCCGTGGTACTTGTTGTAGAGCGCACCAAAATCCAGGCGCAGCAGGGGCACGCCGAAGCCGCCGGCGCAGGCTTTGGCGGCGAGTGACTTGCCCGCGCCCTGCACGCCCAGCAGCAGCAGGCCGCGCGGCGGGTCTAGGCCAGCTGGACCCTTGCCTTCGATGAAGATGCGCCGGCGCTGCTCGATCCAGCGCTTGAGACGCGCGAGCCCCGCCACGTCCTCGAAGCGCGCGACGTCGGGCTCGAAATGCAGCACGCCGGCGGCGCCCAGCAGCTTGAACTTGGCCTGCTGTGCGCGGGCCACATCGTCATCGCGGATCGCGCCGTCGTCGTGGATCAGCTGGCGCACGATCTTGCGCGCGTCCAGCAGCGACAGCCCGCGCAGGTGGCGAAGCAGCTGGCGCTGCGCAGCCGCCTCCACCTGCACGCGCTTGCCGCCGTGTTCGCGCGAGTAGGCGAAGGCCTCCTCGCGCAGCATCTGGCCGAGTCGGGCCTCGTCCGGCAAACGCACCTCGAAGCGCGTCGCCAGCGACTCCAGCTCCTCGGGCAGCTCGACCTTGGCGCCCACCAGCACCACGCTGTGCGGGGCTGCAGCTTGGCCCAGCACCACCTCGCGCAGGCGGCGGATGCTCATGGCGTAGCGCAGGTAAGGGCTGAAATCGAACAGCAGCCAGATCGAGCGGCGCGGGTCGCCGTGCATCAGCTCCAGCAGCTGGCTGGAGTCGTTGCAGGCCGGCAGGCCCTCTTCGTCCAGATCCAGGCGCTGCAGGCCCTGGGTGATGCTCCAGCTGTACAGCGGCCGCAGCAGGTCGGCCACCACATGCCGAAAGGCGTCGAGCAGCAGGCTTTCCTCGTGGGTTTCCACCACCACCAGCGGTGCGCCAGAGCGCAGCAGGACGGCCAAGTCTCGGGGTTCGAACATGCGCTGGGGACGATTGCCGGGCTCTGCGACGGGACGCAAGTGTAGCGGCCGCGCGCTGCGCCCACGTTCACCCGCCGCTGCACCGGGCGTCCGGAGTGCGGGTGTATCCTCGCCCGACCCATCGATATGCAGCGAACCAGCGGGCGTGCGCGCCCGGGAGCACCGACCCATGAATCCGCATTCCTCCCGCGCGCAGCGCGCGCTGATGCTGGCCCTCTGCGGGCTGGCGATCTCACCGCTTGCACAGGCCGAGCGCCTCGTCCTGCCGGCTCTCGACGTGGCCAAGCTGGCGGCCGAAGACCGGATCCTGGACGGCAAGGCCGGGGTGCCGCTGCGCTACGGCCAGGTGCAGGTGTTCGGCGAGAAGGCGCAGCGCCTGCCCGAGCGTCACCTGCAGCAGGGCGGCAGCTGGTCGCAGGCCAAGGACGGCTCCAGCCGCTGGTGGCTGCAGCTGGAGGCGCCGCAGGCGCGCAATCTGGCCCTGCATTTCAGCGAATTCCGGCTGCCCGCGGGCGCCGAGCTGAAGATCTTCGCGGACGGCGACAAGTCACCGCGCCAGGTCTACAGCGATGCCGACAACCGCCCCGGCGGCGATCTGCGCACGCCGATGGTCGAGGCCGGCTCGCTGCGGCTGGAGCTGAGCCTGCCGGCAGGATCGCGCGAGCTCGCCCGGCTCCGCCTCGGCAGCGTTGTACAGGGCTACCGCGATCCCTTCGTCGCGATGGCCCAGCTGAAGTCCGGCAGCTGCAACATCGACGTCGCCTGTCCCGAGGGCGATGCGTGGCGCCAGCAGAGCCGTTCGGTTGCCCACTACAGCTTCAACTCTGGCGCCAGCAGCTTCTTCTGTACCGGCCAGCTGGTCGCCACCGGCAGCCAGGCGCTGGACCAGGCCAGCCCGCGTTTCCTCACTGCCCATCACTGCGTCAGCACGGCGGCGGCCGTGCAGTCCATGACCTTCTACTGGCGCTTTGAGAGCCCGACCTGTCGCACCCCCGGCAGCGCTGCCAGCGGTGAGCCACTGGATCGGGAAACCAGTTCCATTGCCACACAAAGCGGTGCCCGCCTGTTGGCTACCCACCTGCAAACCGATTTCACCGTGGTCGAACTGGACGATGCGGTGCCTTCCGCCGCCGATCCCTGGTTCACCGGCTGGGACCGCAGCGGGGTGGCGCCCACCGGCGCGGTCGGCATCCACCACCCGGCCGGCCATGAGAAGCGGATCAGTTTCGACAACGATCTGCTGGCCGTCGGGCCCAACTGCATCGAGCCCGCATCCTCCGCAAACACGCATTGGTATGTCGGGGCCTGGGATGCCGGCACCACCGAAGTGGGCTCATCCGGCTCTGGCTTGTGGCATCGCGATACCGGCCGCCTGATCGGCGTTCTCAGCGGTGGCAATGCCTCCTGTGCGGCGCGCAACGAATTCGACTGCTATGGCGCGCTCGACAAGGGCTGGACTGGCGGCGGCACGGCGTCGTCCCGCGTGAGCGACTGGCTGGTCCGTGGCGGAGGCGCCCCGCAGCTGCAGGATGGCTATGGCGGCTGCGCGGCGCCGCTGGTGAGCCTCGAATCGCCAGCCTTCAATGGCGGCGCGCGCGCGGGCGAGGACGTGGTGTTCAGCGCCAACGTCAGCGGCGGCAGCGGATCGGGCTATGTCTACGAGTGGGATCTGGACGGCAACGGGCTGTACGAGCGTCGCGGCGGCGCCGGCAGCGTCACCCTTCGCTATGCGCATGCGCAGAGCGGCCAGGTGCGGGTGCGGGTCAGCGACAGCGCCGCCTGCTCCGCCGTCGCCAGCCGCGCCCTCGACGTGCGCGCGGCGCGCATCACTGCCACCGCTGCGGCCGCACAGCAGGTCTGTGGCAACGGCAATGCCGGGCTCGATCCCGGCGAGCGCTGGCGCGTCCCCGTCACCTTCACCAACAGCGGTGACGCCGCCCTTCCAGCCGGAGCGCATGCGCTGTTCGCCAACACCCAGATCAGCGTGCTGGGCCCTGACGGATTCGGCTACCGCGGCACCAACAGCGCCAACGACCCGGGTCTCTGCGGCTACGGCTTCGTCGATATCGGCGACGGCGCGCCGCTGCCCCTGTCGCCCGCCACCAGCACCGAGCCGGCCAATGACGACGGTCGCAGCAGCATCATCAACCTGGGCGGCGCGGGCTTCCGCCTGTATGGCCAGACCTATGACCGCGCGGTCATGTCGACCAACGGCTACGTGTCGTTCTCGATCGCCGAAAGCGGCGGCGATTACGACAACAGCTGCACCGGCGTCATCGATCGCGGCAGCCTCGGGCCACGGCTGCACGTGCTGCATGACGACCTGGTGATCGGACCAGGGGGCGCCCTGCGCTACCGCTACTACCCGAGCTGCCCGCGCGCGCCGCTGGGCGGTGCCGACCAGTCCTGCCACGTGTTCCAGTGGGATGGCATGCAGGACTACTCGCGGATCGAGCCCAGTGGCGATGCCTCGTTCCAGGCCATCGCCTATCCGGGCAATGGCCAGGTGGTTTACCAGTACCGCCGCGCCAATACCAACGCCGGCGCTGGCGCCACCATCGGCCTGATCAATGCCGGCGGCAGCGACCAGCTGCTGGCGGCCTGCAACGCCGCGAACTCGGCGCCTTCGCAGTCTGCGATCTGTGTGTTCGACCCGCAGAACCTGCCGCCGCCGCCGAGCCTCGTGCTGGAAACGCCGACCCTGCCGCTGCCGGCCCTGGCCGCGGGCGCCAGCGCCACCGTCGAACTCAACCTGCGCGTCCCCGAGGGCCTTGCCTGCGGCAGTCGCGTCGGCATCGACTACCTGGCCACAGCGCTCGCCGGCCAGCACAGCATGCAGCCTGCAACGGTCCTGTCCGCGCAGCTCGCCGCAAACTGCGCGGCGGTCAGCAGCTGTCCGGCGGCGGCTTCGCGCCCGCTGCCACGCCGCGGCTTTTTCAGCGACAGTGCGCGCGGCGGCAATGGCCTCGCGGTCTACACCTATGGCGATACCGCCGATCCCGTGGTGGGCGCGATCTGGTACACCGGCGACTCTGCCTACCTCAGCGACTGGTACAACCTGGCGGGCCCGCTGCGCGGTGGCGTGCTCGACAGCCCGCTGTTCCGCACTCGCAATAGCCAGCCGTCCGCCTTCGCGCCGGTGACCAGCGCGATCGGTCGCACCTGGCTGGCGAGCATCGATGCGCGCACCCAGCTGTTCGCCTGGGAGTTCGGCGACGGCCGCCGCGGCGCGGAGCTGCTGCGCAGCACCTCGGGCACCCTGCCCTATGCCAGCCCGGATCACACCAATGCCTGGGTGCAGACCGGCCAGGGCGGCTGGGGCCTCGCCATCGAAGGCCTGCAGCTCACCGACGGGCCCTTCGAGTTCAATGGCGTCTACCTGTTCGATGCGCTGGGCCAGTCGCGCTGGCTGACCGGAACGGTGCGCGATGCCAGCAGCGGCACGATCGAGCTGGCCAGCCAGCGGATCCACTGTCCGGGCTGTCCCTTCTATCCGGACTACGCCACCCAGGCGCAGCCAGCGGGTACCCTCAGCCGCACCTACAGCTCGCGCATCCGCGCGCTGATGAGCAGCAGCATCGTCCTGCCCGGGCCGTTGTCGGGCACGTGGAACCGCACCAACGTCGAAATCCAGGCCTTCGGAGAATCCAACCCATGAGTGAACGTCGACTGCGCCGCCTGATCCTGCTGCGCCATGCCCACGCCCAGCCGCAGCAGCCGGGACAGCACGACCGCGAGCGCGAGCTGTCCAGCACCGGCGAAGCCGAGGCCGACGCGGCTGGCCGCTGGCTGCAGCAGCACGGTCCCCTGCCGCAGCGGCTGGTGGTGTCTTCCGCCCAGCGTGCCCAGGCCACCGCCCAGCGTGTGCTCGCGCAGATGGGCTATATCGACCAGCGCAGCGACGATCGCATCTACGAAGCCAGCCCCGGCGATCTGTTCGAGGTGGTGATCAGCCACGCCGAGGTCGAGGTGCTGATGCTGGTCGGCCACAACCCGGGTTTCGAGTCGCTGGCCGCCCTGCTGTCGACCGGACAGAGCGGTGACCACCGCGGCATGCCGCCGGCCGGCATCGCCGTACTCGATTTCGAGCCCGGTGCCGAGATCGAGCCGGGTGCGGCGCGTCTGTCCGCGTTCTGGGCCCCCTGAGCGCCGATCGCACTGTGGCGCGCATGCGGTCCTCGAGCCTCAGCCTGGTCGGCCACCAGGTCGGCGCCGCGGAGCAGGTGTTCCTGGTCGCGGACCCGGTTCTCTTGAAGAGTTCCGGATTCGTCATCCCCGCGAAGGCGGGGAACCAGTGCGCTTGCTGCTGCGGCAAGTCCGGTCTGGGCCCCCGCCTTCGCGGAGGCGACGACCACGCGGGTCTCAGCACTCTTCTTCGACTGCCCGTCCTCGCCGCGCGACGCCTACGGAGTGCCAACGCGATCAAGCAGGCAAGTTTCTATTTCCTGAGACGCCTGGCCATGTGCTTTGGCCTTGGCGCGATTCCCCCACTTGCCCTGGCGTCGGCGGCGGAGCCCGGGCTGCGCATCGACACGGCGCATTCCTTCGCCGGCTTCTCGGTGCGCGCCGCCTGGGTCAAGCGCATCGACGGACGCTTCGCCCACATCGAAGGCGTGGTGCGGCCCGACGTGCAGGAACGCTATGCGCTTGAGGTCCGGGTGGCCTCCGGCAGCGTGCTGATGGGTCGCGAGAGTCACGAGGAGTGGGCGCGCTCGGCCGATTTCTTCGACACCGATCGTCATCCCTGGATCGAGTTCCGCGCAGCTGGACTGGGCTCGGAACTGCTGCGCGCCGGCGGCGCGATCGAAGGCGTGTTGACCCTGCGCGGCATCAGTCGCCCGGTCAGCTTCGAACTGCTGCCGGCCGACTGCGCCAAGCCCGGACTGGACTGCCCGGTGCAGGCGCGCGGTGAAGTCGACCGCAGCGAGTTCGGCATGACCGCCCGCCGCGTCTTCGTCAGCGATCGCGTCAAGCTCAGCTTCGACATCCGCCTGCATCCGGCCCCGGCCGCGCGCCCCGACCTCGGCTGACTCCGGCCCACCGCCATGACTACGCGCCTGCCCTCGGCCCTGCTGTGTGCCCTGCTGTGCCTGCTGCTCGCCGCCTGCACGCCCTCGCGAGAGCGGGTGCGGATCGACGTCGAGCGCGCCGCTGCGCACCAGGACCGCAGCCTCGACTGCGCGCGCGCCGACCGCTGCGCCGAAAGGTCGCCGCTGCGCGTCGCCGCCGCCGAGGCCGTGCGCGACTCCACGCCCGAAGCGCCGCGCCATGTCGTGCTCAATCTTGAGAGCGGGCACGACGCCCTGCTGGCGCGCCTGCATCTGATCCGCGCCGCGCGCCACAGCATCGAACTGCAGAGCTTCATCTTCGCCGAGGACGATGCCGGCCATCTGGTGCTCGACGAACTGCTGCGCGCGGCGCGCCGCGGGGTGCGCGTGCGCGTGCTGCTCGACCAGCTGTTCTCGATCGAGAACGTCGACCTGATGGCCGCGCTCGCCCAGGCTCACGTCAACTTCGAGCTGCGTCTGTACAACCCGACCTTCGGCAAGGGCGCAACCAACAAGTTCGAATTCGTCGGCGGCATCCTCTGCTGCTTCACCCAGTTCAACCAGCGCATGCACAACAAGCTGCTGCTGGTGGACGGCATGGTCGCGATCACCGGTGGGCGCAACTACCAGGACCGCTATTTCGACTTCGATCCCGGCTTCAACTACCGCGATCGCGACGTGCTGGTTGGCGGGCCGGTGGCGGCCGCCATGCTGCGCAGCTTCGAGCAGTTCTGGCAGGCCCAGCGCAGCCTGCCCGTGGCGGGCCTGCGCGACGTCCGCGCCCTGCTCGACGAGGCCGCGCGTGGACGCGAGGTGCTGGCCGAGCTGCCGCTGCGCCAGCCGGCGCGCAGCGAAGCCCTGCGTCGCGAGCTGAACAATCCGGCCCGCCTGCAGGCGGTGCTGATCGAGCCTCTGCATCGCGTCGGCCGCGTCGACTTCTACTCCGACGGCCCCGAGAAGCAGCTCGGCCGCATCGAACCCGGCCGTCGCGACAGCAGCGCGAGCCTGCGTCGCGCCGTGCAGCGAGCGCGTGAGGAGATCGTGCTGCAGACGCCCTATCTGGTGCTGTCGCGCGAAGCGCGCGCCACCTTCCGTCGCCTGCAGCAGCGCGAAGCGCCGCCGCGGGTGCGGATCAGCACCAACAGCCTGGCCTCGACCGACGCGTTTCCCGTGTACGCGCTCAGCCACAAGTACAAGCGCACCTATCTGCGAGAACTGCGCTTCGAGATCCACGAGTACAAGCCGCGCCCCGAGAACGCGCCGATCGCCCTCAAGCTCGACCCCGAGAACGACGTCATCAGCCTGCCGCCGCGCTTCCTGCGCAGCGAGTCGACGCGGGTGTTCGGCTCGGCCGCGGGCTCGGGCGCAGACACGCCGGGACGGCGCGCGCTGCGCGGGCCGCTGCCGCTGCAGACCCTGGGCATGCGCATCGGCCTGCATTCGAAGTCGATGGTGATCGACGGCAGCATCGCGATCATCGGCAGCCACAACTTCGACCCGCGCTCGGACCGTCTCAACACCGAGTCGCTGGTGGTCATCCACGACGTGGCCTTCGCCCAGGAGCTGCGCGACACCCTGCTGGAAGACATGGCCCCCGCCAACGCCTGGGTGATCGCGCCCAGGCCGCGTCCGCCGCGCCTTGTTCGCGGCCTGAACTACAGCCTCGGCAAGGCCTTCGAGTACCTGCCGATCCTGGATGTCTGGCCCTGGCGCTACGCCACCAGCTGGGAATACACCGGCGGCCCCGGCTGCACGCCGATGTCGCCCTTCGATCCGCGCTTCGCCGACTGCCACACGCCGGTCGGCGACTTCCCGCAGGTCGAGATTCCGTTCAAGGCGATCAACACCCGGATCCTCACCGCTTTCGGCGCGGGGCTGGCGCCGATTCTCTGAAGCCAGGTCCGAGCGATTACGCCGGCCCCATCCGCAGGCTCTCGATACCTCCGCGCCATTCGCGCTGGGTCGCCAGCAGTCCGCGCGCTTCCACATAGCGAAGGATCGCCCGCACGGTGACCACCGGGTAGCGCCCTGACAGTCGGGTCGAGACGGGGTGGTCGGTGAACACGAGGTTCTCTGCCAGCAGGCCGCCGGCCACGCGCTTGCTGTAGGCGATCCGCACTTCATCGGGCACGAAGCCGCTGGCCAGCGCGTGGGTCTGGGCGCTGCGGCGGTCGAGTGCGGCGCCGTAGTCGGCGGCGGCCAGCAGCTCCAGCACCCAGGCGGTGGAGTTCTGCGTGCGGCGGCTGTCGGGACGCGCGATCAGGTTGTAGCGCGGTTCGTGCAGCGCGTGGATGTGCGCGGACTGCAGCAGCCGCGCCAGCCGCTGTGCGAACTGCGGCTCCAGCCAGACGATGCGGGCGTCCTGCCGGTGCAGGTCGTCGGCGAAGAAATTGACCAGCCCTTCCGCGAACAGGGCTGAATCGCCGCGGGCGCAATGGTTCAGCAGGTGCACCACCGTCCAGCGCCCCTGCGGGTGGTCGCGCAGCACGAAGCCGACGTGGCTGTAGTGCAGCCCGTGCTTGGACAGATCGGTGCCGGCGCGGGCCAGCAGCGCAACTTCGGCATCCGCGGCATCCAGCGCTGCGGCGATGGTCAGCGCGCTCTCGGCGGCTGCCGCCCACTGCTGTGGCGACAGCGTGGTGGCTTCGCAGCCGCGCCCGGCCTCGACAGGTGTCGTCACCGCCAGGCACAGCGATGCGCAGAGCCACAGGCCCAGCCAGCGCTGCCGGCTCATCGCTGCAGCTCGCTGCGGTGGATGTGCGGAGCAAGGCTGTCGTCGGCGATGAACGCCACCGCTTCCGAACCCGACCACAGCAGGTGTCCGCCGACCACGGCGCTCGCGTAGAGGCTCATGCCCACCACCACGCCGCTGGCCTTGAGCGCCTCCCGACCGAGGGTGAAGCTGAGCCGCGCGCCGTCGGCGGCGCCGAGCAGCACGACTTCCACGCTGCCGCCGACCGGTCGCAGCGCGGCGACGCTGAACTCGCCGCCGGCGGCAAGCAGGTCGACGCTGGCACCGGGCAGGGCGATCAGACTGTCCGAGAGGCGTGCCGAAGCGCGGCTGGCCTCGCTCTGGGCCCAGCCGGCCGAGGGCAGGACGGTGCAGGCGAGCGCGAGGCCGAGGCAGAGGTGGCGGCGTGCGTATACAGGCGCGATGGACATGGCGGACTCCTCCCTTGGGTGCCCGCAGCCTCGGTGTGCTGCCCGCGCCCGTGCAAGAAAAATCCACCTGGAAGCACCGGAGTCGCCCTAAGGTATCGTTATCCGATACCTGATCTGGACGAGCCCATGGCCATGCGCAGCGAACTCGTGGATGCCCTGAAGCGCCTGCTGAAGGCCCAGGGCCTGACCTATGCGGCCCTGGCCGCGCAGCTCGGCCTGAGCGAGCCCACGGTCAAACGCATGCTGTCGAAGCGCAGCCTCACCCTCGAACGCCTGGAGCAGATCTGCGATGTGCTGCACATCGGCTTGTCCGAGCTGGCCGAGGAGGCACAGCGCGGCGCGCCCGCGCTGGCCGAACTCAGCGCCGCGCAGGAGCAGGCCCTGGTCGAGGATCCCGCCCTGCTGCTGGCCCTGTATCTCGTGCTCAACCGCTGGAGCCAGGCCGAGGTGCTGGCGCGCTACCGCTTCAGCGAGCCGGAGTGGACCCTGCTGCTGACCCGGCTGGATCGCCTCGGCATCATCGAGCTGCAGCCCGGCAACCGTGCCCGCACCCGCACCGCGCGCAACTTCCGCTGGCGACGCGAAGGGCCGATGCAGCGCTTCTTCCAGCAGCGCCTGCTGCCCGACTACTTCGGCCGCAGCTTCGAAGGCGAGCAGGAGCGCCTGCTGCTGCTGAGCGGCATGGTCGCGCCGGCCTCGGCCCTGCTGCTGCAGCGTCGGCTGGAGGAGTTTGCCGCCGAGTTCGACCGGCTGATGGCGCAGGACGCCGCCCTGCCCGCGGCGCGCCGCGTCGGTCTGAGCCTGGTGCTGGCGCAGCGGCCCTGGAGCCTGGGGCTGTTCGGACCCTTGCGGCGTGCCGCGGACACTCAGTCCAAGCCGGACCAGTCCGCCTAGGCACAAGCGCCCTGACGCATTGCAGCAGGCCGCGGAGCCGCTGCTATGCTCGGCCTCCACCTTCATTTCACGGGGCGAATCGTCGTGTCGGCAGACCAGCAGCAGACCTGTGTGGCGCACAAGTTCGGAGGCAGCAGCCTCAAGACCGCGGAGCGCATCGCCCACGTGGCCGGTCTGCTGCGAGGTCGAACTGAACCCACACAGATCACCGTGGTTTCGGCCATGGGCGGGGTCACCGACGCGCTGATCGGTCTGGTCCACGCGGCCAGCCGCGATCCGGCCCAGGCCCAGGCCGAACTGGATGCGCTGGCGGCGCGTCATCGCGAGGCCGCGCGCGCCCTGCTGGGCGAGGCCGCGGACGCCGCTCTGGCTCCGCTGGAGCGCGATTGGGAAGACCTGCACGCCCTGCTGCGCGCGGTCGCCCTGCTCGGCCATCCCGCCGGCGACCTGCTGGAGTATGTGCAGGGGTTGGGCGAAGTCTGGTCGGCCCAGCTGCTGGCCGCGCGCCTGCGCGTCGAGGGCGAGGCCGTCGACTGGCTGGATGCGCGCGCAGTGCTGGTGATCAGCCCCTCCGCCTTGGGTGCCGTGGTCGACTGGGCCGAATCGGGCAAGCGCCTGGCCGCCTGGCGAGGCAGCCATACCGCGCCGCGGGTGGTGGTCACCGGCTTCGTGGCCCGCGATACCGAAGGCCGCATCACCACGCTCGGCCGCAACGGCAGCGATTACTCCGGCGCGATCTTCGCGCGCCTGTTCGCGGCCGCCGAGCTGCACATCTGGACCGATGTCGACGGTGTGCTCAGCGCCGATCCGCGGCTGGTGCCCGAGGCCATCCTGCTGCCGCGCATGAGCTATGACGAGGCCTTCGAGCTGGCCTACTTCGGCGCCAAGGTCGTGCACCCGCGCACCATGGGGCCGGTGCTCGAAGCCGGCATTCCCGTGTGGGTGCGCAACACCTTCAATCCCGGCTGTCCGGGCACGCGCATCGGCCCTGAGCACGAAGACGGCGCCGGCCCGGTCAAGGGCCTGACCATCGCCCGCGAGATGGCCCTGGTCGAGGTCGAAGGCACCGGCATGATCGGCGTGCCCGGCACCGCCGAGCGTGTGTTCGGCGCGCTGCGCGATGCCGGCGTGTCGGTGGTGATGATCGCCCAGGCCAGCTCCGAGCATTCGATCTGCTGCGTGGTGCGCGAGGTCGATGCGGCGCGCGCGGCCGAGGTGCTGCGACGTGCCTTCGCGCGCGAGCTCGACGCCGGCCTGCTGCAGGCGGTCGACGTCGAGCGCGGCATCGCCGTGCTGGCGGCGGTCGGCGACGGCATGAGCGGCCACACCGGCATCGCTGCGCGCCTGTTCTCCGAGCTGGCCCGCGCCGAAGTGAACGTGCGCGCCATCGCCCAGGGCGGCACCGAGCGCAACATCTCGGTGGCGGTGCGCGATGCCGATGCGGCCCGTGCGTTGCGAGCCGTACATGCCGGCTTCTACCTGTCACCGCAGACGGTGAGCATCGGCGTGATCGGCCCCGGCAATGTCGGTGCCACCCTGCTCGACCAGCTGGCCGCGGTCGCGCCCAAGCTGCGCGAGCAGAACAATCTCGACCTGCGCGTGCGCGCGATCGCCGGCAGCCAGCGCTGGCTGCATTCGGACAGCGGACTCGATCTCGCCGACTGGCGCGCGCAGTACGCGGCCAGCAGCGAGCACTTCGACTTCGAGCACTTCACCCAGCACGTGCGTGCGCCGCACCTGCCGCATGCGCTGATCATCGACTGCAGCGCCAGCGCCACGGTGGCCGCCCACTACCCGCGCTGGCTGGCGGCCGGCATCCACATCATCACCCCCAACAAGCAGGCGGGTGCGGCACCGCTGGAGTTGTACCGCCGGGTGCGCGAAGCCGCTCGCCACGGCCACTGGCGCTACGAGGCCACGGTCGGCGCCGGCCTGCCGGTGATCTCGACCCTGCGTGACCTGCTCGACACCGGCGACGAGCTGCGCGCGATCGACGGCATCCTCTCGGGCACCCTGTCCTACCTGTTCAACGCCTACGACGGCACGCGGCCCTTCTCCGAGCTGCTGCTGGAAGCGCGCCAGCTCGGCTATACCGAGCCGGATCCGCGCGACGACCTGTCCGGGCTCGACGTCGCCCGCAAGCTGGTGATCCTGTCGCGCGAGTGGGGCCACGAGATCGAGCTGGCCGATGTCGACCTGGTCGGCCTGGTGCCGCCCGAGCTCAGCGAGATCGACCGCGACGAATTCCTCGCCCGCGCCGCCGAGCTGGATGCGCCGATGCTCGAACGCCTGCAGGCGGCGCAGGCGCGCGGCTGCGTGCTGCGCTTTGTCGCGCATGTCGATGCGCAGTCGGCCACGGTCGGCCTGGTCGAGCTGCCGCGCGACCACGCCTTCGCGCACCTGAAACCCACCGACAACATCATCCAGTTCAGCAGCGCGCGCTACAGCGGCAATCCGCTGATCGTGCAGGGCCCGGGCGCCGGCCCTGAAGTCACCGCCGCCGGCGTGTTCGCCGACCTGCTGCGCGTGGCCCAAGGCCTGGGGACGCGCCTGTGAGTCGACGCAGCGCGCGGGCCTTCGCGCCCGCCAGCATCGGCAATGTCGGCGTCGGCTTCGACCTGCTGGGCCTGGTCATCGAGGGCGCCGGCGATACCGTCACGGTGCGCCGCAGCGCCGAGCCCGGCGTGCGCATCCTCGCGATTCGTGGCTCCGAGATCGCGTTGCCCAGCGAGCCTGAGAACAACACCGCCGGCCGCGCCCTGCTCTCGCTGATCGAGCGCGCGCAGCCGGGTTTCGGCCTGGAGATCGAGATCGACAAGGGCATCGCCTACGGCTCGGGCATGGGCGGTTCGGCGGCCTCCGCCGTGGCTGCCGTCGTCGCGGCCAATGCGCTGCTGGACGCACCGCTCGACATCGACGCGCTCTACGCCTGTGCGCTCGACGGCGAGGCCGTGGCCAGTGGCGGCCGGCACGGCGACAACGTGGCACCGATGCTGCTTGGCGGCCTCGTGCTCACGGTCGGCGACGCGCCGCCGTTGAAGCTGCCGACGCCGGCCGGCGTGTACTCCGTGCTGGTGCATCCGGACTGCGTGCTGGAAACCCGTCGTGCTCGCGCCGCACTCGCCACGCCCTACGCGCTGCACGAGTTCGTGACCCAGAACGGCCACCTCGCGCGCTTCATCGCCGGGCTCTACCGCAACGATCTCGAACTCATTCGCGCCGGCCTGCGCGACGAATTGGTTGAACCGCGTCGCGCTGCCTTGATTCCCGGCTTCGAAGACGTCAAGCAGGCGGCACTCGCGGTCGATGCGCTCGGCGCCAGCATCTCGGGTGCGGGCCCCAGCGTATTCGCCTGGTGCCTCGGCCACGCGGCCGCCGAGCGCGCAGGTGCCGCCATGCGCGCGGCTTTCGCCGCCCACGATCTCGACAGCCAGATCTACATCTCACCGCTGGACGCGCCGGGCGCGCGCCTGCTGGAGGACTGAGCATGCGTTTCATCTCCACCCGCGGCGGCGGCGTGCCGCAGACGCTCTCGAATGCGCTGGCGCTCGGTCTGGCCGAAGACGGCGGACTGTTCGTGCCGGAAACGTTTCCCACGTTGCCGACACTGCCGCCGGCCGGGCTCAGCCTTGCCGAGACCGCGAGCGCGCTGATCGCGCCTTTCTTCGCCGGCGATGCGCTCGCAGCCGAGCTGCCGGCGATCTGCGCCGAGGCGCTGGACTTCCCGGTGCCGGTGGTAGCGACGAAGGATCCGCGCACCGAAGTGCTGGAGCTGTTCCACGGCCCCACCGCGGCCTTCAAGGACGTGGGCGCGCGCTTCCTGGCCGCCTGCTTCGCGCGCCTGCCGCGCGAGTCCACAGCCCAGCCGCTGACCATCCTGGTCGCGACCTCGGGCGATACCGGCGGTGCGGTGGCGGCGGCCTTCCACGGTCGGCCGGGCTTCCGCGTGGTCGTGCTGTATCCGGACGGCCGCGTCAGCCCGCGCCAGGCGCATCAGCTGAGCTGCTTCGGCGACAACATCCACACCTACCGCGTGCAGGGCAGCTTCGACGACTGCCAGCGCATGGTGAAGGCGGCTTTCTCCGATCCCGAGCTGCGCGCCGCGATTCCGCTGTCGTCCGCCAACAGCATCAGCCTGGGCCGCCTGCTGCCGCAGATGAGCTACTACGCGCATTCGGCGCTGGCGCATCAGGCACGGTACGGCGAGCCCGCGCGCTACGTCATCCCCACCGGCAACCTCGGCAATGCCCTGGCCTGCCTGTGGGCACGGCGGCTGGGTCTGCCGATCGGCGAAGTCGTGCTGGCCACCAATGCCAATCGCGTGCTGCCGGACTTCATCGACAGCGGCGACTACCGGCCCGGCCCGAGTGTGTCGACGCTGGCGAACGCGATGGACGTCGGCGCACCCAGCAACCTGGAGCGGCTGCGCCACTGGCTGCCGGAGATCGACACGCTGCGCTCCGCGGTCAGTGCGCAGTCGATCGATGACGCGCGGCTGTCGAAGGTCATCCGCGAGGCCGAAGCCCGCTACGGCCACACCCTGTGCCCGCACACTGCGGCTGCGATCGCCGTGATCGAGGATCGGCGCGCGGCTGGAGATGGGGACCGTTTCATCGCGGTGGCTACCGCGCATCCGGCCAAGTTCGAGAGCGTGGTCGAGCCCCTGGTCGGCCATGCCGTCCCGGTGCCGCCGGCGCTGGCGGCCCTGCTGGCGCGGCCGGCGCAGGCGCAGCCGCTGGCGGCGGAGGATGGCGCACTCAAGGCGGTGTTGAAGGGCCTGAGCCAGGCCTGATCCAGGCCTCGCCGCCGTGAGATTTTTGCGGGCGGCGGCGCCCTGAGACCGTCATAGGGTGGGCCCTGGCCCACCATGAGCTCCACGCTCGCGTAGGTCTGGCTCTGGAAGCGAAGAGCAAGAGCTTTCGGTCAGCCTTTCAGGCTGCCCGACCTACCTTTCTTTGCGTGGCCAAAGAAAGGTAGGCCAAAGAAAGGCCACCCCTCGTCCGCGCCCTTCGCGCATCCCTGCGCTCAGGGTTCGCGTGAGTCCGTGGGTGTTCGTGGACAGGCCGTCCCTGGCCTGTCACGAACATCGGCCGCATCCCTGCGGCCTCCCCTGCGGGCTGATCCACGAACTCCCGCCGCTCCCCAGGGGCCCCATGAAGAGCGCGGGCTCCTGCCCGCAAGAGCAATGGCCACAGCCGAAGCTAAAGCCGAAGCTGGTCGTGGGGCAGGTGTCCCTCGTCGCCGTCACCTGCATTTCCAATAGCGGTGACGCCGGTCTGGATTAAGCCTTTCGACGCAGAACGACAGAACCTGCGGCACACATCGCGACGAGAAGAAGAAGCAGGACCTGCAATGACGCCGCCGGAATCTTTATGGGCTGCGTTGCGGGTGGTGGACTGCCGGTCCGGATCTCTACGCTCACGATGTTGTTGGAAGGATCAGGGTCTTCCGTCAAAGGCGCGAACCCAAACCTCACACTCTGTACCGCGGGCGATTCGGGAAAGGTCCGCAGCCCCACGATGCATGCCGCTGATTCCGATGGCGCGAGCACCCGCTCCATGAAGATGGACACCACGACTGTGGAAAGCTGCCCCGGCGGAGCCACGAACTCTGTAGCGCGCAGCGTGCAGGGCGCAGTCTCATCCAGCCGTAGGAGCTCAAAGTTGCGGCTGCCTACGTTCGGAGTGAAAGCCGCACCCACGCCCGCGCTGCCTATTGTCGCGTCAGGCCCCAGGTTGGTGGCGGTCAGATGCACTCGCGCAATGGCACCCGGGGGCACGATCGGCCCGCCGGGCAGCCACACCTCGCCCTTGATGTCTGCAGACGTTTGCGCTCCCGCCGAGGCGGACAGCAGTACACCGAATGCTGCTCCTATCGCCCAACGTTTTGTCATGGGATCCGCGGTGCCTGGAGGCCAGGTCGAAGAGGAGGTGGATTTGCGCAACACTAATCAAGTCCATCCTTACCTTGATCAGCAGTCGCGCCCTCCATGGCGCGCGGCAAGGCCGAATTCTTCGGCCTTGCCCAAGACCCTCAGCCCTCTTTGCCCAGACACCGCGCAAAGAACGCCTCGGTCACCCGGAACCGGTGCAGGGCATCCTTCTTCTGCAGGCCATGGCGGGCGCCGGGGTAGGTCATCAGCTCGAAGGGCTGGCCGCGGGATTGGAGCTCGGACATCAGCCGCGTGCTGTTCACGAACAGCACGTTGTCGTCGGCCATGCCGTGCAGCAGCAGCAGCGGCTTGGTCAGGCCATCGAGATGGGTGAACACCGAGGCCTGCTTGTAGCCTTCGGGGTTGCGCTGCGGCAGGTCCATGTAGCGTTCGGTGTAGTGGGTGTCGTACAGGGCCCAGTCGGTCACCGGTGCGCCGGCAGCACCGCAGGCGTAGTCCTCGCCGGCGCGAGCCAGCAGCATCAGGCTCATGTAGCCGCCGTTCGACCAACCGTAGACGCCGATGCGCTCGCCGTCGACGAAATCCAGCCCGCGCAGGAAGGCCACACCGCGCCGCTGGTCATCGACTTCCACCGTGCCCTGCTTGCCGTACAGCGCGCCGCCGAACTTGGCGCCGCGGCGCGGGGTGCCGCGGTTGTCGAGCGAGAACACCACATAGCCCTGCTGGGCCAGGTACTGGTTGTAGTCGACCTGCCAGGTGCGCTTCACCGTCTGCGCCGCCGGGCCGCCGTAGACCAGCACCACCGCCGGGTAGCGCTTGCCCGGATCGAAGCCGGCCGGCTTGATCAGGCTGTAGTGCAGTTCGGTCACGCCGTCGGCAGCCAGCAGCGTGCCGAACTCCATCGGCAGGTGCGCTGCGAGATAAGGCGCATACGGATGGTCGGCATCCAGCGCGTTGTCGATCAAGGCAGCGATGCGCTCGCCCGAGGCGCGGTACAGCTCCATCTGCGGCGGCGTGCTCGGGCTGTTCCAGCTGTCGACATAGACGCTGGCGTTGTCGGCGAACTTCACCTCGTGCCAGGCGCCAGCGGCGGTCAGGCGCTTGGGCTCGCCACCGGCGAGCGGCAGCGCGTAGGCGTGCTTCTCCAGCGCGGAATCGAGGGTGCCGCTGAAGTAGACCAGACCGGCGTCCTCATCCAGCGCGAGCACGTCCTCGACCGTCCACTCGCCGCGCGTGAGCGGCGTCAGCGCGCCGCTGGCGAGGTCGCCGAGGTAGAGGTGCTCGAAGCCCGAGCGCTCGCTGCTCCACAGGAAGCGCTGGCCATCCTTCAGGAAGCGCAGGTTGTGATGCAGCGGCACCCAGGTGTCGGATGTTTCGGTCAGCAGCACGCGCTGCTGGCCGCTGTCGAGGTCGTGCAGCACCAGATCAAGCCGGCGCTGGTCGCGCGACTGGCGCTGGAAGCTGAGCAGGCGCGGCGTCGCCCAGTTGACCCGGGTGAGGTAGATGTCGGGTTCGGGGCCGAGATCAATGTTTTTCGGTGCGGGCGCCTGCATCCGGTCCTGCAGCATGACCGTGCGTGGACCTTCGGCCGTATCGATGCGGCCGGGCACAGCCTTGGGCGCACCCAGCGCGGACTTCAGATCGACCACGTGCAGGCTGATCGCCACATTGGCCTCGCCGGCCGCGGGATAGCGCTGCTGGACGATGGTGCTGGTGTCGGCGTGGATCTCGAAGCGCTCGCGGATCGGCACGGGGGATTCGTCGATGCGCGCATACGCGATGGCCGAGTCGTCCGGCGCCCACCAGTAGCCGGTATGGCGGTCCATCTCCTCGTCGGCGACGAACTCGGCGACGCCGTTGCCGATGACCTCGCTGCCGTCCGAGGTGAGGCGGTGGCTGCGGCCATCGGCGAGGTCGATCACCCACAGGTCGCGACCGCGGATGAAGCTGACGTAGCCGCCCTCGGGCGAAACCTTGGGATCGGTGGCGAAGCCCTCGCCGCGGGTCAGCTGGCGCACCTGCTGGCCGGGCTCGGCGCCAAGGTCGTACAGATAGAGCTCGCCGCCCAGCGGGAACAGCAGGCGACGGCCGTCCGGCGCCCACTGGTAGTCGACGATGCCGGTGAGGCCGACGATGCGCTGACGCTCGCGACGGGCCTTTTCCTCGTCCGACAGCACCTCATTCGGCACCAGCGCCTGCGAATCGACCAGGCGGCGGGTCTCGCCGGATCCGATGTGGTACTCCCACAGGTCGAGGCGGAAGCGGTCCTCGTCGCGGCTCTTCAGAAAGGTCACGCGGGCGCCATCGGGGGCGATCTTCGGCTGCATCAGCGAGGGCCCGGACAGCGGCTGCTCGCCGGTCAGGGCTTCGAGGGTCAGCGGCTGCGCAGCGGCAGCCAGGGCAGAGGTCAGGCTCATGATTAGACCGAACAGGAACGGGGGGCGCAGCCGGACGGCGGCGATTGAACGCCACAGGCGGACGGCGACGGCAGTCTGGCGGAGGGTGGCGCGCGGCATGGTTCACCGGTGGGGGTCGACAGCGGAACCCGGATGGGAACCGAGGCGGGCAGCGGGTGCAAGGGCCAGTTGCCGCAGGCGCCCGCGGCGTGGCGTCTGGCCGCGCCAAATTCCGTCAGAATCTGACGCCGCCACCGGTCTGGCTGAAACCGCTGGCACCGCAACTCGCGCCCTTGATGCCGCCGTGCCAGTATGTGAGCTACGGCACATTTATTGCCTGTCGGCTTCAACGGCTACGGCGCCTGGATGACAGGACCCGAGCTCGGCAGCATGCCCGCGGCGGTGCGGGCGCCCAAGGATTCCCTCCGCGCATGAATTCACCGATCGGCTTGCAAGGCCCAGGCTCCTCCCTCACGCACGCGCTGTGCCATCGCCGGGCGGAGTTCGCGCCATGTTGAAGTCTGGCTTCGCCGATGCCGGTGCGAGCGTGCGGCTGTCCCAGCGCGCGCTGCCGCGACGCGTGCGCCAGCTTCTCGAGGGCGTGCTCAAGTTCGCCTCCGACGAACTCGAGCGCGGCCTGAAGCTCACCCTGGACGAAACCGAGCAGCAGCTGTTCAAGCTCGCCGACCAGGCCCGCAGCGGCGATATCCAGGCCTCCTGCTTCGAGGCACTGCGCGAGATCAAGCGCGGACGCGCCGACGTTGTGCCGCGCTTCCTGATCGCGCTCGAAGGCGCACTGGCAACGCTCAAGGATCCTCCCGAGCAGAGCCCGCTGGCCTCGGGTGACACGCGCATGGCCTTCGGCGAGCTCAGCCTGGTGGCCGACGTGGAGCTCGAGCAGAACATGCTGCTCGGCGAGATCGCCAGCCGCGGCGAGGTCCGCCACAGCCTGCCCCTGTTCCTGCTGGGCCAGCGCTTCGGCGTGATCGCCGGGCGGCCGGCCTTCGAAGCCGAGCGCCTGCCGGTCGGGCCGCGCGCGCTGTGTGGCTTCCTGCGCTCGGCGGTGGCGACGCTGGACCTCAACAACGAATACCGGCTGCTGATCTACCGTCAGTTCGAGCGTCAGGTCATGGGCCTGATCGGCTCGCTCTACGAGGCCCTGAACAGCTTCCTGGCGCGTGAGCGGGTGCTGCCCAATCTCTCCTTCGCGCCGAATCGCAAAGCCACCGCGCCGCGCAGTACGAGCGAGGCGCCCGCCGCCGAAAAGCCGCCGGTGGAGAAAGGCGCGCCCGAGCCGAAGGCGCCGGGCGAGCGAAGCCCGGGTGTGGCAGCCGCCCAGGCGCCCCAGCGGCCCGCTCCGGGCCGCAGCGCGCCGATGCCGCAGGGCCGTGGCGAGGCGGCCTCCCCTGCGACGGGCTTCCAACCCGACACCGTGCCCTATCGCGATCCCAGCGAGCCCGGCCTGGGGGCGGGCTATGCACCGCCCGCGCCCGGCTTCAGCGGGCCGCGGCCCTATACCGCCTGGCCGGGCACGGCCAGCCCCGAGCCCATGGACATGGGCGGCGAACAGGCTGCGGGCGAGACGGGCGCCGCGGACGTGCGCATGTTCGACATGCTGCGCGACCTGCTGGCGGGTCGACGCGCGCTGCTGGGGAAGCTCGGCGGCGCCCAGGCGAAGCCGCCACCGAACGCACATGTCGCCTCACGCGATGACGTGCAGGCCGTGCTGTCCCTGCTGCAGGCGCGCGAGCCTGCGCCGGTGCTGGTGGAAGGCAAGCCCGCCCCGCGAACGCTAACCCATCTCAAGCAGGACCTGCTGGCCCAGCTGCGCCAGGTGACGCCGCCCGGCATGAGCCCCTCGCTGGGCGCCGAGGAGTCGGACGTCATCGAGCTGATGACCCTGCTGTACGAGCACATCCTGCGCGACATCAAGCAGTCGAGCCCGGTCGCCGACCTGCTGACCAAGCTGCAGGTGCCGATGCTGCGGGTGGCGCTGTCGGACAAGGGCTTCTTCACCCGTCGCCAGCATCCCGCGCGGCAGATGCTGAACGTGGTCGCCGAGACCGGCACCAGCTGGCTGCTGGATCCCGAGGAGGCCGATCGCGGCCTGCTGGAAAAGATCAGCGTGGTGGTCGACAAGGCCACCCACGACTACATGGGCGACTCGGCCGTGTTCGAGAGCCTGGTTGGCGACCTGCAGCAGCAGATGCAGACGCTGGCGCGCAAGGCCGAGGTCGCCGAGCGGCGCCACGTCGAGGCCGCCCGCGGCAAGGAAAAGCTCGAGCTGGCGAGGATCAACGCCGAGCAGGCAATCAGCCAGCGCCTGCAGGGCCGCCGCGTGCCGCGCTTCCTGTCGACCCTGCTGCAGCAGGCCTGGTCGGACGTGCTGGCGCTGTCGCTGCTGCGCGGCGGCGAGGACTCGCCGCTGTACCAGCAGCAGCTCGACATCGCCGAGCAGCTGATCCAGATCGGCAGCGGCCAGTCGGTGCCACCGGCGGTGCTTGCGCAGCTCCGTGAGGACATCGAGCGCGCCCTGGTCAAGGTTGGCTATCACGATGGCGATGCCGCCGCGATCACCGGCCGCCTGCTCGCCAGCGTGGACGAGCCCGAGCCCGAGGGCGAGGGCAATAGCCGCACCGAACTGGCGATGAAGCTGAAGTCGCGGGTGCGGCTTGGGCAGACCACCGAAGCCGCAGAAGCCACGCCGGCAGCGCCCGCCCCGGCGCCGTTGAGCGAGGCCGAGCGCGCTCAGTTCGAGCGCATCCGCCACCTCCCCTTCGGCACCTGGTTCGAGTTCCCCGAAGGCGAAGGCGGCAGCGTGCGCCGGCGCATGTCCTGGTTCAGCACGGTCACCGGCAATGCGCTGTTCGTGAACCATCGCGGCCAGCGCGCGGCCGAGCACAGCCTTGAATGGCTGGCGCGGGAGCTGCACGCAGGGCGGGTCAAGGTGGTGATGGCCGAGCAGGGCACCGTCATCGATCGCGCCTGGCAATCGATCATGGGCGCGCTCAAGAGCTTCTCGCAGCGCGCCCCGGCAGGAGCCACGCCATGAACGAATCACGCCGCGCCAAGCGCAAGCAGGCCCGCGAGGCCATCGAAGTGTTCGACAGCATGACCGAGCTCAGCGTCGGCCGGATCGGCAATCTGTCGGAGACCGGCATGATGCTGATGGCCTCCGCGCCGCTGATGGAGGACGCGCTGTTCCAGTTCCGCTTCACCCTCGGCAGCGCGCAGCTGCGCCAGCGCACGATGGAGGTCGGGGTGCACCAGCTGTGGTCCGAACCCAGCCATGTGCCGGGCCAGTACTGGTCGGGATTCCGCTTCGTCGACATCGCGCCCGAGGACGCCACCCACCTGCACGCCTGGGTGGAGGCGCCAGGCTCGCAGTACGACTAGGCCGGTCGGCGGCGCGGCCGCGCCGCGCCTCAGGACTCCAGCGGTTGCGGCCGGTGCAGTGCATAGCCCTGCGCGTAGTCGACCTGCAGCGTGCGCAGGATGTCGGCGATCGCCATGTTCTCGACGAACTCCGCGACCACCTTGACCTGGGCCTGGTGGCAGATGCCGGTCAGCGCCTGCACGATCGAGTGGCTCATCGGATCGCTCTCGATGTCGCGGATGAAGCTGCCGTCGATCTTCACCAGATCCACCGGCAGCTGCTTGAGATAGCCGAACGAGGACATGCCCGAGCCGAAGTCGTCGAGGGCGAAGCGGCAGCCGAGCGCACGCATGCGCTGGATGAAGGTCATCGCGCGCTCCATGTGGGTCAGCGCCGCGGTCTCGGTCAGCTCGAAGCACAGGCGCGCGGCCGGCACGCCGCTCTTGCCCAGCTCGCTGCAGACGAAGTCGGCGAAGCTGTCGTCCTCCAGGGTGTGCGCCGACAGGTTGATCGCCCACAGGCCGGCGTCGGCGACCTTGCCGCGGCGCATGGCGGCCAGCGCGTTCTGCAGCACCCAGCGGTCGATCGCCGGCATCAGCGCGTAGCGCTCGGCCGCCGGGATGAACTCGGCCGGCGGCACCAGCCGGCCGTGTTCGTCGCGCAGGCGCAGCAGCAGCTCCAGATGGCCCTCGCCGTGCTCGGCCAGCGGCTGGATGCGCTGGTAATGCAGCTCGAAGCGGTTCTCCGCCAGCGCCTGCTTGAGCCGGTTGATCCAGGCCATCTCGTCGCGCCGCCGACGCGCTTCGATGTCGTCCGAGGCGGTCAGGTGCACGCGGTTGCGGCCCTGCTCCTTGGCCATGTAGCAGGCGGTATCGGCCAGCGCCAGCAGCTCGCGGGTATCGCGCGAGCTGGCCTGGTCGAGCAGGACCACGCCGATGCTGACGGTCAGCGAATGCTGCTTGCCCTCGAACACGAAGCGGTGGGCGCGCACGGTCTGGCGGATGCTCTCGGCCACCGCCAGGGCGTGGTGGCGGTTGGCGCCGCGCAGCAGCAGGCCGAACTCGTCGCCGCCCAGCCGCGCCAGCACGTCGGTGGGTTCGATGCAGGCCAGCAGCAGGCTGGACAGTTCGCTGACCATGCGGTCGCCAGCGTCGTGGCCGGCGGTGTCGTTGACCAGCTTGAACTGATCCAGATCGAGGTAGAGCAGGGCGGCCTGTCGCGAACGCACCGTGCCCGCCTGGGCGGTGTCGCGCAGGGCCTGCTCGAAGCTGCTGCGGTTGAGCAGCCCGGTCAGGGCGTCGTGGGCGGCCTGGTGGCGCAGGCGCTCGGTCAGCGCATGCGCCTCGGTGCTGTCCTGGATCACCACCAGATGATGCGGTTCGCCTTCGAGCACGATGTCGGTGAGCGAGACCGAGGCCCAGAAGCCGGTGTGGTCGGGGCGCAGCACGCGCGTGCTCAGGCCCTCGACTTCGGCGGAGTCGCCGCGCAGGCGCTCGGCCACCGTGCTGTCCTCGAACAGTGCCGAGAGCTGCAGGTCGGCGCTGCCACCGTCGACGCCGAGCAGCTGGCGCCCGGCGAAGTTGAGATAGACCACGCGGTCGTCGGCGCGCGCCAGCAGGACCGCCGCCGGCAGCAGCTCGGTCAACGCACGGAAGCGTTCCTCGCTCTCGCGGAAGCGGCGGCTCATCTGGTCGGCCAGGCTGAGCGCGGTTTCGCGGGTCCGGGCGACGTTGAAGAACAGGGCACCCAGCAGCAGGCTGGCGACCAGTCCGAAGCCGAAGCTGACGAAGGGGATCACCCGCAGCGACTGCGAAAACTCCGGCAGTGGCGCGATCTCCAGCTCCCAGCGGCGTCCCGCGAACTCCAGCAGCCGCTGTTCGACCCGCGCGTCTTCCATCCCTTCGCCGCTGCGATAGAGCTGCACGGGTTCGGCATCGCTGACGTCGCGCACGGTCAGGGCGATCTGCTCGCTGTCCTCGGGCAGCACCCGTGCCAGCAGTTCATTGATCGAGAACGAAGCCGCCGGCGAACCGATGAAGCGACGCTGGCGTTCCTCGATATCGAGCGGACGCGGGCCCGGGCCGTAGATCGGCAGGCGCAGGATGAAACCCTTGAGCGGCTTGCCGTCGAGGCCGAGCTGGACCAGGTCGAAGACCTCCGACATGGCCGCATCGTCGGTGTCGCGGGCTCGCTCCAGCGCGCGCAGGTTGGCTGGCTGGGTGGCGATGTCCAGGCCCGAGACACGTTCGTTGCCCAGCAGCGGCGCATAGAAGACCGTCGGATAGCGCGGCGCATCGCCAGCGACATACTCGGCATAGGCCAGCGAGCGCAGCGCGGGAAACAGCCGGCGCGGCTGCAGGTCCTCGTACATGCGCTGGAACTCATGCGCCTCGACTTCACCGCTGGCGTTGAACAGAGCCTGCAGCGAGCGCACCAGCAGCGCACAGTTCTCGAGCTGGGCGCGCAGTCCGGCGGCGCTGCGGTCGGCCAGCCAGCCCAGGCTGGCCTCCTGCTGGGCGTTGAGCAGGCGCGCGTGCTCGCGCGCCAGCAGGGCCGACAGCGCCAGTCCCACCAGCAGCGCGATCAGGCCCGCGATCAGGGGCCGCCGCACGCTGGCATGGGCGAGGGAGGCATTCACGCGGCGCGCTCCGGTCGAAGGCAGGCGGGCCGGTATGCTTGGCGACCCGATCCCAGCCCGCCTGCCCGCCCATGAGTGTCGACCTTGCCCCGCTTCACCGCGCCCATGTCCAGACCCTGATGCAGCGCAGCGCCGCCGCCTTGGAGCGGGTCGGACGCGCGCACCTGCTGATTGCCGCCGGCGCGACCCGCTACGAGTTCCTCGACGATCGCCCCTACCCGTTCCGGGTCAACCCACACTTCAAGGCCTGGCTGCCGCTGGATGAGCATCCGGACTGCTGGCTGAAGATCACCCCTGGCGAAAAGCCGCATCTGTTCTATTTCCAGCCGGACGATTTCTGGCACATGCCGCCGGCGGACCCGGCAGGTTATTGGACTGAGCAGTGCACTATATCGATCATCCGTGATCCGGGCGAACTCGCGGACCAGCTGCCGCCGCCGGCGCAGTGCGCGATCGTCGGTGAGCCTGAAGCCGCGGTCGGCGCCTGGGTGCCGGACAACCCGCCGGCCCTGATCGATTACCTGCATTTCCATCGCGCCTACAAGACTCCCTACGAACTCGAACTGATGCGCCGCGCCAGCCGGCGCGCAGTCGCTGGACATCGCGCCGCCGAAGCGGCCTTCCGCGCCGGTGCCTCCGAGCACGGCGTGCACCAGGCCTACCTCGCCGCCAGCGGCCATGGCGATCTCGACCTGCCCTACGGCAGCATCGTCTGCCTCAACGAGCATGCCGCGATCCTGCACTACCAGCATCGCGACCGCGTGGCGCCGGCCCAGCGCCGCTCGCTGCTGATCGATGCCGGCGCCAGCTGCGCCGGCTACGCCGCCGACATCACCCGGACCTATAGCGGCGAAAGCGGGGACTTCGCCGCACTGCTCGCCGGCGTCGACCGCCTGCAGCGCCAGTTGGTTGACGGCGTACGCCCCGGCCGGGACTACCGCGACCTGCACCTCGACTGCCACCGCCAGCTGAGCGCGCTGCTGATCGAGGCGGGCGTGATCCGCTGCGGCCTGGACGAAGCCCTTGCCGCCGGCCTGAGCTCGACCTTTTTCCCGCATGGCCTCGGCCATCTGATCGGCCTGCAGGTGCACGACGTCGCCGGCTTTGCGGCCAGCGAGGACGGCGGCCGCATCGAGCGCCCCGAGGGCCACCCCTTCCTGCGCCTGACCCGGCCGCTGGCGCCGGGCATGGCGGTGACCATCGAGCCCGGGCTGTACTTCATCGAGAGCCTGCTCGCGCAGTTGCGCGCGGGTGACCATGCGCGTCACATCGACTGGACGCGGGTGGACGCGCTGGCGCCCTACGGCGGCATCCGCATCGAGGACGACGTGGTCTGCACCGAGGGCGATCCCGAGAACCTCAGCCGCGACGCGTTCGCCGCCTGAGCCCGCTCGGGCCACGGCACACCTGCGGCAGGCGATGGCGGGAGTGGTGGGCGAGGGCGGGGACATGCGCTCAGCGCAAGCAAGTCACAGGCCAGACACAAGCGTGATGCCGGCGCGTGAGCGGAATCACGCTGGCGGGTGACTCAGCTGCGCCGGCGACAGAGGGCAGCACGAGCGCAGTTCGCGGCCGCCGTCGCGGCCGGCTGACGATTCACGGCAGGCCTGGGCTTCCCTCCTCGCCGGACTTGCACCACGATGGCGCAAACCTCGAGCCTCGGACCCGCCATGCTCAGCCGCTTCGCGCCCTTCCAGCGCCTGGCCACGCCCCTGCTGCTGATCGATGCGGCGCAACAGATTCGCGAGCTCAATCCGGCCTGCTCGGCCTGGTTGGGCCTGTCGCGGCGGCGTCTGCTGGATCAGCCGCTGGCTCTGATCGACGGCGGCGAGGGCGAACTCGTCGCCGCTGCGACCGAGGTGTTGCAGCAGCAGACCTCGCTGCGCGGTCGCCATCTGCGCCTGAAGCGGGAAGGGGACGAGCGCTTCGCCGAGGTCTACCTCACGCCCTTCGAGCCCGCGCTCGACCTGCCCGAAGGCGGCCTGCTGATCGAGTTCCACCCGGCCGACGCCTTTCCCGGCGCCGACCCCAGCGTGCTGCCGGCGGCCCTGCACGCCGCGCTCAAGGGCCTGGCCCACGAGGTGCGCAATCCGCTGGCGGGCTTGAAGGGCGCGGCCCAGCTGCTCGGCCGGCGCATCGAGGATGCCGACAGCCGCCGCTATGTCGAAGTCATCCTCACCGAGACCGCGCGGCTCACCGACCTGGTCGAGCGCCTGCTGACGCCGACCGCGCCGCGCGAGCTGGTCGCCACCAATGTGCATTCGGTGCTGGAGCGCGTGCGCCTGCTCGCCGAAGCCGAGGCCGGCTGGTCGGTGCAGCTGCTGCGCGACTACGACCCCAGCCTGCCCGAGCTGCCCGCCGACCCCGACCGCCTGGTGCAGGCGCTGTGGAACCTGGTGCGCAACGCCCTGCAGAGTGGCGCCTCGGTCGTGCGCCTGCGCTCGCGCGCCGAGCATGGCGTGCTGATTGGCGAACTGCGCTACCGGCTGGCGCTCAAGCTCGAAGTCGAGGACAACGGCCGCGGCGTGCCGGAGTCCTTGGCCGAGCGGATCTTCCTGCCGCTGGTCTCCGGTCGGCCCGAAGGCTCGGGCCTGGGCCTCGCCCTGGCCCAGCAGGTCGCGCGCGAGCACGGCGGTGCGCTCAGCTTCCGCTCGCGTCCGGGCCATACCGTTTTCACCCTGCTGCTGCCGGTGCGCGACGAGCACCGCGAGGAAGCCCACCATGGCGACTAAGCCTTCCACCCTCTGGGTGATCGACGACGACCGCTCGGTGCGCTTCGTGCTCGCCGAAGGCCTGCGCGACGCCGGCTTCGAGGTGCGCGAGTTCGACGGCCCCGGGCCGGCGCTGGCGGCGCTGGCGAAGTCGACGCCGGCGGCGGTGTTCACCGATGTGCGCATGCCGGAGATGGACGGCCTGAAGTTGCTCAACGTGCTGAAGGCCGACCATCCCGAGCTGCCGATCATCGTGATGAGCGCCTATACCGATGTGGCCTCGACTGCGGGTGCGTTCCGCGGCGGTGCGCATGATTTCCTGTCCAAGCCCTTCGACCTCGACACCGCGGTGGCGATGGCGCGCCGCGCCCTGCAGCAGGACGAGACCGAACCCGCGCCGCCGCCGCCGCCCGCGCGCGATACGCCCGACCTGGTCGGCGAGGCGCCGGCCATGCGCGAGCTGTTCCGTGCCATCGGCAAGCTGGCGCAGGCGCCGCTGTCGGTGCTGATCATTGGTGAGACCGGCACCGGCAAGGAGCTGGTCGCGCGCGCCCTGCATCGCCACTCGCCACGTGCGCAGGCGCCCTTCGTCGCGCTGAACACCGCCGCGATTCCGTCCGAGCTGCTGGAAAGCGAGCTGTTCGGCCACGAGCCCGGCGCCTTCACCGGGGCTGCGCGCCGCCACCACGGCCGCTTCGAGCAGGCCGACGGCGGCACCCTGTTCCTGGACGAGATCGGCGACATGCCGGCGGCGCTGCAGACGCGGCTGCTGCGCGTGCTGGCCGAGGGCGAGTTCTTCCGCATCGGCGGCCGTGAGCTGATCCGTGTCGACGTGCGGGTGATCGCCGCCACCCACCAGCCGCTGGACGCGCTGGTCGAGCAGGGCCGCTTCCGCGCCGACCTGCTGCACCGGCTGGATGTCGTGCGCCTGAACATTCCGGCCCTGCGCCAGCGCCGCGAGGACGTGCCCGCGCTGGCGCAGCGCTTCCTGGCCGATGCCGTGGCCAAGCTCGGCACCGGCAGCAAGCGCTTCGACCGCGCCACGCTCGATGCGCTGATCGCCCATGACTGGCCGGGCAATGTGCGCGAGCTGGAGAACCTGTGCTGGCGGCTGGCGGCACTGGCGCCGGGCGATGTGGTGCGGGTCGCCGACCTTCCCGAGGGCCTGCGCGGCCGCAGCAAAGCCCCGGCGACGGGCAGCTGGGAGGAAAGCCTGCGCCAGTGGGCCGAAGGCGCCCTGCGCTCGGGCCAGGGCGAGCTCTACCCGCAGGCGTTGGAGCGCTTCGAGCAGGTGATGTTGAACGCAGCCCTGGCCGTCACTGGCGGTCACCGCCAGCAGGCGGCAGAACGCCTGGGCCTGGGACGCAACACCCTGACCCGCAAGCTGGGTTCGAGTCGGCGGCGCGGCTGAGCGCGCACGGGTCGGGTGGCTGCGCGGGCGAGTCCGAGACGCACGAGCAGCGGCTGCAGCTGGAAATGCAGCCGGCCGGCGCTCAGTCCGAATCGACCCAGCCGCAGCTCTGCATTACTCCATCGACCCAGCGGCACCGCAGCGGCTGGTCCCGTGGTTCTTCCGTCATCGGATACCCGGCCCGGCGCATGCCTGCCCAGATGTCCTGCGCGTCCGCGCTCACCCAGGCAAGGCTCTCGGCGCGGTCCGGGTTGCCGAAGCCGGCGCCAGCGCCACGGCCAGCGCGAGTCTCCTCGAAGGTCGCGCCGCCGTCCGCGAAATGGTATCGGGCGCAGTCGGACGCGTGGCAGAACCAGACGACTGCGGGCGGCCCAAGCTGCGCAGGAAAGTATCTCCAGTCCACCAAGCCTGCGGGATTCGGCATCTGCGCCCCTGCATGCCGCTCGCTCGCCCGTAAGCGAAGTGCGAGAGCTGCGTCGATCTGTTCGATGCAGCGTAGGTCCGACAGGCAACGCTCCACCGCCCGATCCATGCGGCCGCGGTCGCTGGAATGCTGTCCGTCGACCGAGACCCGAACCGGGTCGTGCGGCCCATCCGCCAGGATCGACTGATCGGTTGTGTACCACCTGGGCAGATGGAAGCCATCGACATCCAGCCGATAGGCCCGCGACAGCAGGGACAGTTTGGCCGTGACGAAGTCGGGTGCGGCCTCCTGCCAGACGAAAGGCTGCCCTGCCACTTTCAGTACGCGGAAGCAGCGGGCGCGGGTATCGATCACATTCAGTCCGCAGTAGCGTCCGCCGGGTGCCGTGGCGCGGGCTGTCTAACGGATCGCCGTCATCACACAGGTCTTGAAGTGCGCGCCTGTTCGCGCGCCATCGCAGCGGACGGCGAGCGTGACTTCGCCGGCTGCAGGGGTGCATGCGGCGACCAGCGCGGCTGCAGCGGCGAGAGCCAACGCTGGCAGGGCCATGCGAGGACGCGCGAAGCTCATGCGTGATGCAGTCAGGGTGGGAAGATTCAATAGGGGGATTCTAAGGATAGTGACGATGCAGACCATGCGCTCTGCGAGAGCGGAGACTCGTGAAACAGCTTCCGGATCGGACAGTTCGTTGCAAGGTCGCGATCGGCCGAAGTCGGGAACTCCGAAGCAATGGGCAACGCGCCGCGCAGCCGCGGTCCTTTGCTGGCCAGGCCTGAACTGCGCGGCGCATGCGGCACGGAGGGTTGCGGCCCGGCGCGGTTACAGCAAGGGCGACAGCAGGCGCGCGCCGGCTTCCGCCAGCCGGTGCCGACGCGTGATGCGGCGCGGGCGGCGCACTTCCTTCGCCTGCGCGAAGTCCTCCAGCAGCACCGCCTCCAGGGCGCGCGCCGAGGGCTGGCCGTAGATGTTCAGGCACAGCTCGAAATTGAGGCGGAAGCTGCGTGCGTCGAAGTTGGCGCTGCCGAGCGTGCTCAAGGCCTCGTCGACCAGCAGGGCCTTGGTGTGCAGCATGCGCGGCTGGTACTCGAACACGCGTACGCCGGCGCGCAGCAGCTCGTCGAAGTAGCTGCGGCTGGCATAGGTGACGATGCGGCTGTCGGCACGGCGTGGCACCAGCACGCGCACGTCGACGCCGCGCTGGGCGGCGCGGGTCAGCGCGTACAGGGCCGGCTCGGGCGGCACGAAATAGGGCGTGACCAGCCAGATCCGCCGCTCGGCATCGCCCATGGCCTGCAGCATCGCGCGGTGGATCGGCTCCTGCGGGGTGTCCGGCCCGGAAGGCAGCCACTGCAGGGGAATCTCGCCGTGCGCCAGCTGCGGAAACATGCCGTGCTGGCGCAGTGGGCGGCGGCTCGCGTACAGCCAGTCCTCCACGAACACCTGCTGCAGGCCGTTCACGGCCGCGCCCTCGATGCGCAGATGCAGGTCGCGGAAAGCGCCGCTGTGCACGCGCTCGTCCTGGGTGTCGCTGACATTGATGCCGCCGGTGAAGCCGATGCGGCCGTCGATGATCGCGATCTTGCGGTGGGTGCGCAGGTTCAGCACCGGCCGCAGCGTGGCCAGCCGGAACGGATGGAAGAACACCACTTCGGCGCCGGCCTCGCGCAGCGGGCGCAGGAAGCGACGCGACAGCTTGGCGCTGCCGACGGCATCCACCAGCAGGCGCACGGCGACGCCGGCGCGGGCACGTTCAGTCAGCGCATCGCGCACCGCACAGCCGATGCGGTCCGGCTCGAAGATGTAGTACTCGCAGTGGATGTGCTCGCGGGCTTCGCGGATCGCCGCCAGCAGGGCCTCGTAGGTGGCTTCGCCATCGCTCAGCAGCTCGACGCTCTGCGCGGTGGTCGGCGCCAGCCGGGTCAGGCGCTCGACCAGTCGCGCCTGGCGCTGCTCCAGCGGGCCGGCCAGCGCGGCCAGCACATCGCATTCGGACAGCGGTTCGCGCTCAAGCCGCCGCCGGCTGCGGCTGCGCTTGAGCTGCTGGCGGCGGATCCGCACCGGCCCCAGCCAGTGGTAGATCAGGAAGCCCAGCACCGGCAGCGCGGCCAGCGAGAGGATCCAGGCCAGCGTGCTGACCGGCGGCCGCTTCTGCAGCACGATCCAGACCGACAGCGCGCTGATGTAGACCGCCCAGGCCAGCGGCAGCCAGACGTCGAGCTGCAGGTCGTCCATGGCCTGCGCCCTCGCGGCTCAGCGCAGCCGCGGGTTCAGGGTATAGGTGCCGTAGTGCACGGCCTCGGCCAGCACGTGGCCGTGCAGGGCGCGATGCAGATCGGCCATCGTGAACGTCGCGGGCAGTTCGAGCGTGGCCACATCCAGGGCGAACAGGCGGAACAGGTAGCGGTGCAGCAGGGCGTCGTTGAAGGGCGGGCAGGGGCCGTCGTAGCCGAGGTAGTCGCCGCCCATGTCGGCATCGCCGGCGAACCAGCCGGTGTAGTCGTTCCTGCCCTGCACGCTGCCGGCCGGGCCAGATGGATTCTGCTTGCCGCGCGCGGTGACGCCCTCGCTGCAGCTGCCGGCGGCGATCTCGCGCGTATCGACGGGGATGTTGGCCAGCAGCCAGTGCACGAAGTCGACGCGCGGCAGGTCGGCCGGCACTTCGCGGCCGGCCTGGTTGACGTCATCCGGCTTCGACGGCACGTCGGGGTCGACGCAGACCAGGGCGAAGCTGCGCGTGCCTTCCGGCACCTCGCTCCAGGCCAGGTGCGGGTTGCGGTTGTCCGAGAGGATGCAGGGGCTGTCCGGGCCGGGTTTGCCGAAGGCGAATTCGGCCGGAATCGGCTGGCCCTGTTCGAAGCTGTCGCTGCGCAGTTTCATGCGGGGTCGTCCTCTCGTTGCGGGTGTCTAGCCGCGCGGGCCGGAAGCATCAGGCCGGCGTGATCACGCGGGTGGATTGAGGTACTTGTCCTTCAGGCGCACGTAGTGGCCGGCGGAATACATCAGGTTCTCGATCTCGCGGTCCGACAGGCGGCGCACGAGGCGGCCGGGGTTGCCCAGCCACAGCTCGCCCTCGCCGACCACTTTGCCCGGCGCGATCAGCGCGCCGGCGCCGACGAAGCCGTGGGTCTTCACCACCGCGCCGTCCATCACGCTGGCGTGCATGCCGATCAGGCAGCGGTCCTCGATGGTGCAGCCGTGCAGCACCACCGCATGGCCGACGGTGACGTCGTTGCCGATCAGCGTCGGCCAGCCGCTCTCGCGGGTGTAGGGGCCGTCGTGGGTGACGTGCACCACGGTGCCGTCCTGGATCGAGGTACGCGCGCCGATGCGGATGTAGTTGACGTCGGCGCGGATCACCACGCCCGGCCAGATCGAGCTGTCGTCGCCGATCTCTACGTCGCCGATTACCGCCGACATCGGATCGACCCAGACGCGCTGGCCGAGTTTGGGGCTGCGGCCCTGGAAGGCGCGCAAGGGAGAGTAGGGGGCTGTGCTCATGGGCGCGGAGTGTAGCAAGCGCCTTGCCGGCGCCCCGTGCTGCACTACACTCGCCCGTATGGACCTGCCCAGCACCCCGCTCGAAGAATTGCCGCAGCGCCTTGCCGTGCTGCGCGCCCAGGCCGAACGCGCGCCGCGCTCCTATGCCGAGCGCCGCGAGGATCTCTACGACCTGCGCGCCGCGGTGAAGCTCAACCTGCCTGAGCTGGTGCGCGCGATGGACGCCGACTTCGGCTGCCGCAGCCGGCACGAGAGCCTGGTCTCCGACGGCATGACCGTGCTGTCCGAGATCGACCACCTGATCGGCAACCTCAGGAAGTGGATGCGGCCGCGGCGGCGCTGGATCAGTCCGCTGTTCTGGCCGGCCACGGCCGAGGTGCGCTACCAGGCCCTGGGCGTGGTCGGCGTGATCTCGCCCTGGAACTATCCGGTCAACCTGGCGCTGGTGCCGCTGGCGACCGCGCTCGCCGCCGGCAATGCGGTGTATCTGAAGCCCAGCGAGCACACCCCGCGCACCAGTCAGGCCCTGTTCGACCTGCTGCGCTCGATCTATCCGCGCAATCGCGTCGAGGTGGCGCTGGGTGGGGCCGAGGTCGCCGCGGCCTTCGCCGGCCTGCCTTTCGACCATCTGTTCTTCACCGGCTCGACTGCGGTCGGGCGCAAGGTGATGGCCGCCGCCGCACCGAACCTGACCCCGGTGACCCTGGAGCTCGGCGGCAAGTCGCCGGTGATCCTGGCGCCGGGCTATCCGATCGAGCGCGCCGCGGCGCGGATTGCCTCCGGCAAGTTCATCAATGCCGGCCAGACCTGCATCGCGCCCGACTACCTGCTGGTGCCGCAGGACCAGGTCGAGCCGCTGGTGGCCGCGCTGAAGGCCGAGGCCTGCGCGCGCTATCCGGACATCAGCATGGGCCCGGACTACACCCGCATCATCAACCGCGCGCAGTACCAGCGCCTGGTCGACTGGCGCGAAGAGGCCCGCGCCCGCGGCGCGCGCATCGAGCCGCTGATCGAGGTCGAGCCCGAGCTGGCCGACAGCCAGCGCCTGATCGCGCCGACCCTGGTCCTGGACGCGCCGGAGGACTGTCGGCTGATGCAGGAAGAGATCTTCGGCCCGCTGCTGCCGATCGTGCCCTACCGCGAGTTCAGCGAAGCCATCGACTACGTCAAGCGCCGCGACCGTCCGCTGGCCCTGTACCTGTTCGACCACGAGTCGCGGCGCGTCGAGCACCTGCTGGAGCACACCATCGCCGGCTCGGTGGCGATCAACGACACCGTGCTGCAGTTCGCCCAGAGCAACCTGCCCTTCGGCGGCATCGGCCCCAGCGGCATGGGCAGCTACCACGGTGAGGCCGGCTTCCGCACCTTCAGCAAGGAAAAGCCCGTGTTCCGGCAGGCGCGCTGGTCGGGCATGGCCCTGTTCAAGCCGCCCTACCGCGGCCTGGCCGACCGGCTGGTGCGCTTCCTGACCCGCTGACACCGGCGCTTCGGCGCGGGCCGGACCGGGACGAATGCCGGCACACGCGTTCTCAAGTCGCGCGCAGATGGTTAGGATGCCGAAAGGGTAGCGCCGGGGGGTTCTGCTTGGACACGCGAGGCGAACACAGCACGGGCGCGACCCTCGCACCCGACCCTCTCGTATTGGCGATCGCCGCCGGCAGTGCCGAGGCGGAGCGTTGCTTCGTTGAACGCTACTGTCGCGGCGTGCGTACCTTGGTGGTGCGGGCCTGCCGGCCGGGTGATCCGATCGTCGACGACATCGTCCAGGACGTGCTGCTGACCGTGTTGGCGCGACTGCGTGCCGGTGCGCTGAACGACCCGAACGCCCTGCCCGCCTACCTGCAGGCGACCATCGCCCACGCCACCCGCGCCGAATACCGCAAGCGCAGCCAGCGCGGCGACAGCGTCGAGGTCGAGCTGCTCGAGAATCTGCCGGGCAGCGAGGCCAGCCCCGCCGAGCGCCTGCAGCAGAGCCACCTGCGGCAGGCCATGGCAGGTCTGGTCGAGGCCCTGCCGGTGGCGCGTGATCGCGCCGTGCTGCGCGGCTTCTATCTGGAAGACCGTGATCGCGATGACCTGTGCGCCGAGCTGGGCATCGACGAGCCGCATTTCCGGCGCGTGCTGCACCGTGCCCGTGAGCGCCTGCGCGCACTCATTGAAGATGCCGGGTGGGCGCCGGAGCAGTGAACGCGCGCAACGCGTCACAAAACCGACATCCGCTTCCGCTGTGGCTGGGACAGCACCGTGTGCGCGGCCTCCTGCGCCTGCAATACCCCGCCCCCTCCCCCAGGGTCGACGCGCCATGAACCTGCCCACTTCTGCATCGACGCTCAGCCCCTGGCTGGAACAGGCCTGGCTGCAGCGCTATCTGGACCGCGAGCTGAAGGCCGATGAGCAGGCCTGGTTCGAGGCGTATCTGCTGGACAAGCCGCACCTGCTGGACGCCGTCGACGCCGACAATGCGCTGCGTGCCGTGGTGATCGCAGCCGCGGATCCGCAGTGGCAGCCGGCGCTGGATCAGGCCGAGCAGGTCTCGGCTGCACGCGCCGCAGCGGCGACAGTCGCGACCATCGAGCCGCACAGGCAAGCGCGCCGGAGCCGCATTCCGCTGCTGGCCATGGCCGCCAGTTTCGTTGGCGGTCTGGGACTCGCCAGCCTGCTCATCCCGGGCCCCACCGCTCCGATCATCGACGAGCCCGAGGCCGAGGCGCCCGCGCGTCTGGTCTTCGACCTGCTGCGTGGCGGTCGCGTTGAACTGCGTGAGGACCAGGGCGATCCGCGTGCCCGCCTGATGGTGGTCGACATCGCCCTGCCGCTGGGCAGCCGGATTGCCGGCGCCCACGCCGAGCTGGGCGAGCGCCGGGTCGAACTGCCGGCGGCGCGGATCTCCGGCGAAGGCTTCGCCACCTACACCCTGCCGCGCAGCTGGCGCGGCCGCGCCCAGCTGCACTTCGACCTGCAGCGCGAGGGCGGTGACGCCCTGCCGCCCGTGCAGGTCGAGCTCTAGCCCGATGCCGATCCACGCCCGCGGCTTCGACATCGAGGCGGCGCGGCGCGCGCTCGCCCGTCGCGACCGCCGCCTCGCCGCCGCCATGCGCCGGATCGGTCCCCTCGAGCTCGCGGCGCGCTGGAAGCAGCCCTTCGATACGGTCGACGTGCTGGCACGATCGATCCTGCACCAGCAGCTCTCGGGCAAGGCGGCGGCGACGATCATCGGGCGCGTCGAGGCCGCGATCGGCGCGGATCGCCTGCATGCCGACACGCTGACACGCATCGATGACGAGCGCCTGCGTGCCTGCGGCGTCTCGGCCGCCAAGGCGCGCGCCCTGCGCGACCTGTGTGCGCGCAGCGAAGCCGGACAGATTCCCGACGCCCGGCAGCTGGCGCGCATGGACAGCGAGGCCATCGTCGAGCACTTGAGCGCGGTCCGCGGCATCGGCCGCTGGACCGTCGAGATGCTGCTGATCTTCCGTCTGGGCCGACCGGATGTGCTGCCGCTGGACGACCTCGGCATACGCCGCGGAGCGCAGTGGCTGGACGGCCTCGAAGACGCGCCGGGCCGCCGCGAGCTGGCCGCGCGCGGTGAGGCCTGGGCGCCCTGGCGCAGCCTGGCGGCGCTCTATCTGTGGCGGATCGCGGACGGCGGCTGAGCGCATCCACCGGCGCCGCCGCACGCGCCCAAGCGCCGCGCAGCGCACTCAGCGGGCTTCCAAGCAGCTTTGGCCCGGATCGTCGCGAAACGCCTCGACCCTGCCGCGGAACTCGGCGCTGACCGGCATCGCAAGGGTCTCGGCAAACAGCGCCTGCGCGCGCTCCGTCTCACCCAGGGCCAAGGCTATCCGGGCCGCCAGCAGCAGATCGGTCGGCAAGGGCTGCAGTTCGAGCTGTTCCGCGATCCCGCGCGCCTCCTCGAGCAATGATCGCGCCTGCATGGGCTGACAGCGCGCCAGCGCCAGGCTGGCCCTGCGCATGCGCAGACGGACGTGGTCGGACTGGCGGATGCCGGCCGCCATCTGCGCCAGCTCCGAGTCGATCCGTGTCAGCTCGACGTCTGCACCGCCCAGGTCGCCAGTCAGTTCCAAGGCGCGCGCCAGATTGAAGCGCAGCGCGCGCACGTCGCCGGGGTAGACGTTCGGCGTGGCCTCGGCCACCGCGAGCACTTCCCGTCGCAGGGCCACGAGCTGCGCGTACTCGCCGCGATTCTCGATGCGTGCCGCCTGCTCGCCCAGCACCAGCGCGCGCAGGAAGTGCGACTCCGGCAGCCAGGCGCGCGCCTGCTGCGCGGTGCGCTCGACCTGCGCGTCCAGGCGCGGGTCCTGGGTGCGCTTGAACAGGTCGATGCGCGTGAGACCAATGCGGATCGCGGCGCTGGCCGAGCCGGCATCGTAGGGCGCTTCGCCCAGCAGCGCCTGCGCGCGGTCCAGCAGGCTGCCGGCCTCATCGAACTCGCCAAGCTCGATCGCCATGCGTGCCGCTTCGCGCAGGCTGTAGGCGGTGTCCGAGCGGTCTTGCAGCTGTTCACCATGCTCGGCCGCGGCGATGAACAGAGGCTTGGCGTCGGCCCAGCGTCCCGCGTTCAGATAGGCCGACGCGAGCAGGGATTCAAGCTCGGTGCGGGCCCGCAGATCACCCGCTGCCTCGGTCTCCAGGCGGTCGCGCATGCGGTCCAGCAGATCGGTGGCCAACAGCGGGCTGCCGTCCTCGCGGCGGCCCGCGGCACCCTGCAGCACGCCGGCAAGGAAGCGGTACTGCAGCCCTCGCGTGGCGTTGGCATGCTCGGCCTCCTGCCGCGCCGCCACCGCTTCGGCGCGCTCGTGCTGCAGCCAGACCACGCTGCCCGCCAGCAGCAGCACCGCCAGCGCGCCGAGCCCGACCGGCAGCCGATGCCGCTGCAGGAACTTGCGCAGGCGGTACAGGCCGGTGTCGGCGGCGGCGCGCAGCGGCCGACCTTCCTGGTAGCGCGTCAGCTCGTCGCGCAGGGCCTCGACGGTGGGGTAGCGCTGCGAGGGCGCCTCCGCGCAGGCCATGGCGATCACCCCGCGCAGCTCGGCGTCGATCGGCAGCGCAGGGAAGTTGTCGCGCTGGCGTGCACCGGCATCGCCCTCGAGCAGGTCGCGCAGCATCACCCCCAGCGCGTAGACGTCGCTGGCGGTGGTCACGGTGCGACCCTCGCGCTGTTCCGGGCTGGCATAGCCCTCGGTCCAGACGCGCGTCGAGGTTTCGCGGCGGGCGCTGTCATCGCCGAGATCGATCAGCTTGGCGACGCCGAAGTCGAGCAGCTTGGGCTCGCCGTCGGCGCGCACCAGCACATTGCCGGGCTTCAGGTCGCGATGGATCACCAGCTGCTGGTGCGCATGCGCCACCGCCTGCGCGATGCGGTCGAACAGCGCCAGCCGCTGCGCCAGCGGCGGCGCGCTGTGCGCGATGTGGGCCATCAGGCCGAGGCCTTCGACGTACTCCAGCGCCACCCAGGGCTGGCCATCCGCGGTCTCGCCGCCATCCAGCAGGCGCGCGATGCAGGGGTGATCGAGCTGGGCAAGGATCCGCCGCTCCTGCCGCAGCCGCCGCCGGCTGTCCTCGGTGGGAAATCCGCGGATCAGCTTGATCGCCGCACGCTGCTCAAACGGTGCTTCGGCACGCTCGGCCAACAGCACCGTGCCCATCCCGCCGGCGCCGAGCTCGCGCAGCACCCGCCAGGGGCCCAGCTGCGCGCCCGGTGCGCGGGCGCGCTGCAGGGCGTCGCCGAGATCCTCCAGCACGGCCTGCACCGGATCATCCGGCTGGGTGTCGGCCAGCAGCAGTCTTCGGACCTCCTCGCGCAGACCCTCAGGCAGCGCCGCCAGCGCTTCGGCGCGGGCCTCCGCGGGCAGCGCGACAATGCGATCGAAAGCTTCGGTCAGCGCGTTGAATGGCGTGTCGGACATGGCGCGTCGAGCGACTGCGGAAGCGCAAGGCTGGCAGCCTCGAACGTCCGCGTCGAGAGGGCAGCGATGGAGGGCCATGCTGCGCCTCAGCAGCGCTGTCGGATCGGGCGCCGAGGAGGGCGCGGGGCTGAGTAAGATGCGCGCTCTTACCTTTGCGTCTGAATCGACCATGCAGCTTGGCATCGACCTCGGCACTACCCACAGCCTGGCGGCGCTCTACCGCGACGGCCGTATTGAACTGGTTCCCAACAGCCTCGGGCATGTGCTGACGCCTTCCGCGGTGAGTGTCGACGCCGAGGGCCACACCCTGGTCGGGCTCGCTGCGCGCGAGCGTCTCGCCACCGCGCCCGAAGACACCGCGATCGCCTTCAAGCGCTGGATGGGCAGCGAGCAGCGCCTGCGCCTGCGCGGTCGCGAGTTCCGCCCCGAAGAGCTGTCCGCGCTGGTGCTGCGCGCGCTCAAGCAGGACGCCGAAGCCCACGCCGGGCGCGGCTTCGAGTCGGCGGTGATCACGGTGCCGGCCTACTTCAACCAAGCCCAGCGGCGCGCCACCCAGACCGCCGCCGAGCTGGCCGGCCTGAAGGCGACGCGTCTGCTCAACGAGCCCACCGCGGCCGGCCTCGCCTACGGCATCCAGGAGCGCCCCGAGCACAGCACCTTCCTGGTCTTCGATCTCGGCGGCGGCACGTTCGATGTGTCGGTGCTCGAGTACTTCGAAGGCGTGGTGCAGGTGCGCGCCAGCGCCGGTGACACCCGCCTCGGCGGCGAGGATTTCGGCCGCGCCCTGCAGCAGCTGCTGCTGTCGAAAGCGCCGTCCACTCAGCGCGCGGCAGTCGAGGCGATGCTGCGCTCGGGCGCGTCGTGGCAGGCGGCCGAGCAGGCCAAACGCGAACTCAGCGAGCAGCCGCGCGCCGAGCTGCGCCTGGTCTACGGTGGCGAGCAGATCGCGCTGGAGGTCAGCCGCGAAGAGTTCGAGCAGGCCAGCGCCGAGCTGCTGGCGCGACTGCGGCGGCCGATCGAGCGCGCCATGAACGACGCCCGCCTGCGCCCCGACCAGCTCGACGAAGTGGTGCTGGTGGGTGGCGCCAGCCGCATGCCGCTGGTCCGCCAGGCGGTAGCGCGATTGTTCCAGCGCCTGCCACTGCGCAGCATCAACCCCGACGAGACCATCGCCCGCGGCGCCGCCGTGCAGGCAGGCCTGCTGGCGCGCGACGCCGCGCTGGAAGAGATCGTGCTGACCGACGTCATGCCGTTCTCGCTGGGCGTGATCATCGACGGCGACCGCTTCTCACCGATCATCGAACGCAACACGCCGGTGCCGGTGTCGCGCGTCGGCCGCTACGCCACGGTGCAGAACCGTCAGGCCGTCGTGAACTTCGACATCTGCCAGGGCGAATCGCCGATCGGCAGCGAGAACCTGAAGCTCGGCCACGTCAGCCTGGAGGTGCCGCCGCTGCCGGCCGGCGAGGCACAGATCGATGTGCGCTTCTCCTACGATGCCAGCGGTCTGCTGGTCGTCGACGCCCATGAGCTGGAAGGCGGCCGCCAGCGCCAGGTGGTGCTGCAGCAGCAGGCCGGCGCCATCGATCCGGCCGAGCAGGCGCGCATCCTGAAGGCGCTGGACGCGCTCAAGGTGCACCCGCGTGAGCAGCAGGAAAACCGCTACCTGATCGAGCGCGCCAAACGCCTCTACGAAGACCGGCTGGGGTCCGAGCGCCAGCAGGTGCAGGAGTGGCTGCACCAGTTCCAGCAGATCCTCGATCGCCAGGACGGCGACGAGATCGCCGACGCCCGCACGCGCTTCGGCGAGCTGCTCGACAGCATCGACCGCGGCTTCCGCCTGTGAGGCCGCGGAGATGAACCCTTGGCATGTGCTCGGCATCGCGCCGACGGAAGACGCCCGCGCGATCAAGCAGGCCTACGCCCGCGCGCTCAAACAGACCCGCCCGGACAGCGACCCGGAGGGCTACCAGCGTTTGCGCGAGTGCTACGAGTGGGCGTTGGAATGGGCGCAGCAGTACAGCAACCCGCCCCAACACCCGATCGAGCCTGTGGATTCGAGCGACAGCTCCGCGCCTGCACCCGAGCTCCGCGGCGAGGACTACGAGACGGCTTGCCAGAAAGCCGATCTGACCGCCGAGTTGATCGATCCCGCGGAGCTTCGCCAGTCCGATCCACCGGGTGTCGCGCCGCTGCAGGGCGTTGGCGAGGAGGAGGGCCAGGCGCTGATCCCGATCGTCGATCCCGAAGCCTTGCTGAGCTCTCTGCACGACTATTGGCAGCGCGAGGGTGAAGCGGCCCTGATCGCTGCGGTGCCGCGCCTGATCTTCATGCTTGATGAGCTCCCGCTGACGCTGCGCGCGGAAGCCTGCTATCGCTTTGCGAGCTGGGTCGTTCAGGAGCGCCTGCCGCTCGAAGTGGTCGAGGCGCTGCAGCAGCACTTCGAATGGGGGCGTGACTTCCGGGTTGAGCGCCTGCTTGGGGGGGAGCTCTCCCTTGCACTGCGGGCGCGACTGCAGGAAATGCACCTTGATCGCCCGACGACAGGCCGTCAGCGAACGCAGCGGGTGTTGTTCAAGGACTTCAAGGAGCGGGTCAATAGCGGCAGGGCCTGGCAAGCGCGCTGGCGTCTGCTGCGCGAGTCTGGTCGAGAGGTGGCGAATCTGATCAGTCAGATCTGGGAGGTCCAGTCACGGCCGGCAACCCGGAACACCGTTTCGAAGCATGCGGGCGAGATCGCGGAACGCTCGGAGCACCTGCTTGCAATGGCCTTCGCGGCACTGACTGCGATGCTGGTCACCCTGATCGAAGCACGGATCGCTGCGCCCGCCGGAGCCGTTCTCGCAATCGGCCTCTATGCCGCCGCGATGGCAGCGCTGTTGTCCAGCGCACTGCTGATGAGATCGATGGACGCGCTCAGTCGGATACTGCAATCGCTGGCGGGCTCCGCAGCCCGCGTCGGATACGGGCGGCTGTTCGTGGCCTTGGGTCTTTGTGCGGCCGCAGCCCTCTGGGGCAGCTCATCGCCCGCGCCGTGGTTGAGCCTTGCGGCCAGTGCATTCGTCCTGCAGTTGCTGTGGTGGCAGACCTGCCGCTGGCGGATGTTGCTGCTGCCACTCAGTATCCAGTTCGCGCTTGCCTTGGCGCCCCTGCTGCCTTCGAGCTGGCCGCCGTGGTCAAGCTGGTGGATCGCGTTGGGCTGGGTTTCGATCTCGCACTTCGAGCTGCTCCGGGCCGGCACCTACTCGCGGATCTTCAGCGACCCGCGCGCTTTGGTTCCGCAGCGAGCCATTGAAGTGGTCTGGTATCTCATCGCGTTCAAGGTCGTCCTGCTGATCCTGGCAGTGGCCTACATCCTGCTGCTGCCCACGACCCATCTGGTCCAGAGTCTGCGCGATGCGCCGCACAGGAGCGCGGCCTGGTCGGGCATGACGATCCTGCTGCTGCTCATCGCTCGCGGCGATCCGGTGCTGTGCGCTTCGATCGCCTTGCTTTCCCCGCTGCTGTTTTTTCTCCTCACCCGCGGGACACGCGCGCTCGCGGCGAGGCTGACGCTTCCAGCCGCCGCGTCATGAGAGCGCCGGCGGGGCGCTTGTGCTTGACCATCCACGCCCCCAACCTTGTTTGCCATGAAGACAGACAAACACGCCAACCCCCTGCTCGCCGACCGTGGCCTGCCCGATTTCCCCGCCATCACCGCGGACCACGTGCTGCCCGCGGTCGACGCGCGCATCGCCGCCTACGAGGCCTGTGTCGAGCAGGTGCTCGCGGCGCCCGGCGAGCCCAGCTTCGACAGCCTGATGGCCCCGCTGGAGCGCGCCCAGGCTGCGCTCGACCACAGCTTCGCGCCCGTCGGCCATCTGCACGGTGTGGCCGACTCCGCTGAGCTGCGCGAGGTCTATGCCGAGGCCGAGGCGCGCATCACCGATTTCTCGGCCGCACTCGGCCAGCACCGCGGCCTGTTCGAGGCCGTGCGGCGGCTGCGCCAGTCATCGGAGTTCGACGGCTTGCCGCGGCCCGAGCGTGCCCTGATCGAGGACAGCCTGCGCGGCTTCGAACTCTCCGGCGTCGCCCTGGAAGAGCCGGCGCGCTCGCGCTTCAAGGCGATCCAGAGCGAGCTGTCGCGTCTCTCCACGGCATTTGAAGAGGCCGTGCTCGACAGCACCGACGCCTGGTTCAAGCCGCTCAGCGAAGCCGAACTCTCCGGCATCCCCGAGTCCGCGCTGTCGATGCTGCGGGCAATGGGGGCCGAGCGCGGCGTCGATGGTGCCGTCGCCACGCTGAAAGGTCCGGCAGTGCAGGCGGTGCTCAACTTCGCTGACGACCGATCCTTGCGCGAGGCGGTCTACACGGCCTACCAGACCCGTGCCTCCGACCAGGGCCCACACGATCCGGCCCACGACAACAGCGCGCGCATCGGCGAGATCCTCGCCCTGCGCCACGAAGCCGCGCAGCTGCTGGGTTTTGCCTCCAGCGCGCATGTCTCGCTGGCCGACAAGATGGCGGGCGAGCCCGAGCGCGTGCTGCGCTTCCTCCGGGAGCTGGCGGCCAAGGCGAAACCCGTGGCGGAACGCGAGCTGGCGGAACTGTCGGAGTTTGCGCGCAGCGAACTCGGCATCGAGGGCCTGCAGCCCTGGGACGTCGGCTACGCGGCCGAGAAGCTGCGCCAGCAGCGCTTCGACTACAGCGATGAGGATTTGAAGCCCTACTTCCCGGTCGAGCGCGTCATCGACGGCCTGTTCGCCCTCGCCGATCAGCTCTATGGGCTCAAGTTCGCCCCGCGCGCCGACGTGCCGCTGTGGCATGCGGATGCCCGCTACTTCGATGTGCTGGACGCCGACAGCCGCGTGCGCGCCGGCTTCTACGTCGACCTCTACGCCCGCAGCGGCAAGCGCGGCGGTGCCTGGATGGACGTCTGCCGCGCCCGCATCGATGCGCTGGAGCACCCGCAGATTCCGGTCGCTTTCCTGGTCTGCAACGTGCCGCCGCCCACACCCGAGCTGCCGGCGCTGCTGACCCACGATGACGTGATCACCCTGCTGCATGAGTTCGGCCACGGCCTGCACCACATGCTGACCGAGGTCGCCTGGCCGGGCGTCGGCGGCATCAGCGGCGTCGAGTGGGACGCGGTCGAGCTGCCCAGCCAGTTCATGGAGAACTTCGGCTGGACCCGCGCCGGCATCGACCTGCTGGGCGGCCACTACCAGAGCGGCGAGAAGCTGCCGCAGGCCCTGTTCGACAAGCTGCTGGCCGCGCGCCACTACCACGCCGGCCTGTTCCTGGTGCGCCAGCTCGAATACGCCCTGTTCGATTTCCGCCTGCATCTGGAGTTCGATCCGGCGCGTGGCGCACGAGCGATGGAGCTGCTGAATGCGGTGCGCGACGAGGTCGCAGTGATCCGCCCGCCGGCCTGGCAGCGCATGCCGAACACGTTCACCCACATCTTCGCGGGCGGCTATGCGGCGGGCTACTACAGCTATCTGTGGGCGGAGGTGCTGTCCGCCGACGCCTTCGGCGCCTTCGAGGCGGCCGGCGTTCTGGATGCGGCCGCCGGTGAACGATTCCGCCGCGAGATCCTCGCCGTCGGCGGCTCGCGCCCGGCGCTGGAAAGCTTCATCGCCTTCCGCGGCCGCGAGCCCGAGCCCGAAGCCCTGCTGCGCAGCTACGGGCTGGCGGCGTGAGGAGCGGGGATTGGGGATTGGGGATTCGAAGCCAACCCGCTGAAGCGCGACGCGGTGCTCCCCTCTCCCCTCTTGGGAGAGGGGCGGGGGAGAGGGGGCAGCCCTGCGACAGCGCCTGTTCCCCCGAACGCGATCCGGACGCCCGCGCCTGGGCGCAGATGCACCGACTGCAAGCTGCGAGCGAGTACACCGAGCCAGCCCCGCAGATGACTTCAGTCACCCCCTGAACTCATCGACGGTTTAGCGAAAGCGCCGCATGCTCCGCGCTCCCCACCCGGAGCGCCCCGCATGTCCCTGTCGCCGCGTCTGTTCGTCAGTTCGGCCCTGTTCCTCGCCCTCGCTTTCGGAGCGCACGCCGCGCAGGCGCAGACACCGCCGCTGCCCGCAGCCGCGATCGAAGTGCGCGATGTGATGAGCGCCGGCGACCTCGATCGCGCCATCGAACTCGCCGAAGCCTGGGCCGAACGCGAGCCGCAGAACGCGCAGGCCTTCCTCTGGCTGGGCCGCGTCTACGGCCGACAGGCGCTGGAGGCCAGCGTGTTCACCAAGCTGAGCTGGGCCGGCAAGTGCCGCGAAGCCTGGGAGACGGCGGTCAAGCTCGACGGCAGCAACATCGACGCCCGCTTCGATCTGCTGGGTTACTACCTGCAAGCCCCCGGCGTTGCCGGCGGCGGCCGCGACAAGGCTGAGGCGACCCTGCCCGAGATCGACGCGATCCATCCTTCCTTTGGCCAACTCGCACGCGGGCAGATGGCGGCCGCCGACAAGGACCTCGCCGCCGCGCGCGGACACTTCGAAGCGGCGGTCGCCGCCGACCCGGCATCGATCCGTGCCCGCACCGCGCTGGCCAACCTGCATCTTCGCGAGCAGCGCAATGCCGAGGCGCGCGCCGTATGGCAGCAGGCCCTGCAGCGGAAGGCGGATGACACCTACGCGATCTACCAGCTCGGCCGCCTGGCTGCGCTGACCGGTGAAGAGCTCGAAGCCGGCCTGCAGCAGCTCGACCAGTTCCTCGCCGTCGAGGACAGGCCCAGCGACTTGAGCGTCGAAGGTGCGCACTGGCGTCGCGGCCAGATCCTCGCCAAGCTCGGTCGCACCGACGAGGCCCGCGCTGCGCTGCAGCTCGCCAGCGCCGGCGACAAGCAGGTGGCGGAGCTGGCGCAGGCGGATCTCAAGAAGCTGTAGTGCCGGCTGTCGTAGGTTGGGCCACGGCGCGGTGCGGGCTCTTGTCGGTTGGGCGGAGCCGCAGGCGATGCCCAACGTCGCGGCCTTCATGCGCGTGGCGCCAGTCAATAGCGCTGCGGTCGTACGGGTGACGCTCAGCCGCCGAACACCCGCCGCAGATCGCTGTCGTCCAGCCGCCGCCATTGGCCTTCGTCCAGCCCTTCGAGCGTGAGCCCGCCGACTGCACTGCGGTGCAGTTCGACCACGCGGTTGCCAAGCGCACCGAACATCCGGCGTACCTGGTGGTAGCGGCCTTCGTGCAGGGTCAGGCGGGCGCGGTTCTCGCCCAGCGGCTCGAAGCCGGCGGGCTTCAGCGGGGTGTCTTCGCCTTCGAGCATCAGCGTGCCGCTGGCGAACAGCCCGGCCTCGTCGCCGCGCAGCGGATCGGCCAGCACGGCCTCGTAGACCTTGGGCACATGCTGCTTGGGCGAGATGATCCGGTGCAGCAGGACGCCGTCGTCGGTGAACAGCAGCAGGCCCGAGGTCTCGCGATCGAGGCGGCCGACCGTCGACAGCACCGGGTCGCGATAGCGGAAGCGCTCGGGCAGCAGCTCGTAGACCAGGCGGCCGGTGTCCTTGGTCGAGCAGGTGTAGCCGGCTGGCTTGTGCAGCATCAGGCTCAGCGGTGCGACCGGGTCGAGCTCCTCGCCGTCGAACAGCACGTTCGCCGGCTCGACATTGGCGTCGTGGCGCAGCGGCGTGCCGGCGCGATCGGTGATGTAGCCCTCGCGGCACCAGGACTGCACTTCGCGGCGGCTGCCGTAGCCAAGGTTGGCGATCAGGCGGTCAAGGCGCATGGGGCGATTCCGTCGTCGTTGCTTTTGCCATCAACTCTTCCAACTCCCCCATCACCTCTCCAAGTTCGAAAAGTTCTTCAAAGGTGCATTCTGGTTCAAATGGCTCCATGGTCTGCCACTCCCCGCCGCTGCCGCCCACCGGATATCTATGGGCAATGCTTGCGTCCGAAAGTCTGTCGCCCGATGGTGTGGCATACCGGTGCTTCAATGACAAACGCATGTATCCAAGTCCCCTGATCCTCTCCGCGACGAGCGCGAAGTGCTCCTCGAACTGTGCGAGCAGCACTTCAAGGTCATGGCCGTCCTTCCGATCCCAGCTCGGCTTTCCAAACGCGAACCAAAGGCCGGCCTTAAGAACACACTCGATCGAATGAGCCTGGTGAAATCTGACGACTGCGCAGTTCGGCCAAGTGCGTTCACCGAGGTGTTCGAGGGCACGCTTGCATACATCGAGAGCTGACTGCCGATGAGCCTCCGCGAACAGCATGAAGCGCTGAGGAATAGGAAGCTTCGAGAACTCGTCGGGCGCGACATTCGACGCGGGATCCAGATTGCCGAGATCTATCTCAATCATCGTTCGGGGGATGTTTCATGGAGCTCGTGGTGCTCGTGGAGGGGCTGCCCGACATCGACATCAGCGAGTTCCCAGGAACGTTAGGTCCCGTGGGAAGTAGAACAGCCTCACAGACGCGTGCGCGCCTGGGACGTGCAACACACTCAGATGATGCTTGGTTGCTAGCCTGGGTGCGTATTAGACCCTAACGCGCTATGCGCGCCTTCCACGCCGCCAACACCTCCGCCTCGTGCTCGGGCTTGATGCCGGCGCGCACCGTTGCGCGGCGTTCCTCCGGCTGCGCGTCGAACCATGCGAGCGTGGCGGCCACGGTATCGGCCAGCGGGCGGAAGCTGAGGCCCTGGGCGATCGCGCGATCATTGCGATGGCGCGAGAACCCGGCGCTGTCGCCCTGGCCCGGCACCCACACCGGCATGTCGCCCCAGGGGCTGACCTGCTGTTCGGCCAGGAACTCGGCCGGCGCCCAATGGAAGCTTGCCGTCGTGCCGGTCACGGCCTGGATGCCGTAGAGCAGCTGGTCCATGCCCATCGCGTAGGCCGGGCCCATTGCGTTGAAGGCGCCGAACGCACGCTGCTCGGCCATGCGGATCGTCCACTCGGCGAGATCGCGGGCGTCGATGAACTGCACCGGGTCGCGGCCATCCCCGGGGGCGAGGATGTCGCCGCCGCGGCGCACGCGCAGCGGCCAGTAGCTGAAGCGGTCGGTCTCATCGCCGGGGCCGACGATCAAGCCGGGCCGGATCAGGGTGGTGATGTCGGGGAACCACTTCAGCGCCTCGTCCTCGCAGGCCGCCTTCATCGGCCCGTACAGGGCCATGTTGGCGATCAGGCTGGCGCGGGTCTCGGCCATGATGTCGGGGCCGGTGTAGACCGCCCGCGGGGCGTCCTCGTCCTGACCCGGGGTGGCGCTGTCGCTGTACACCGACAGCGTCGAGATGAACAGGTAGTGGTCGACCTGGCCGCGCAGCACCTGGCCCACATCGCGCACCCAGTGCGGCACGCTGGTCGGGTTGTCGATGCAGACATCCCAGCGGCGGCCCTTCAGCGCATCGAGGTCGCCGGTCTCGCGGTCGCCGGTCAGCTCCTCGACTTCGGCCGGCCAGTCCTGCGGGCGGCGGCCGCGGTTGAACAGGGTGATGCGGTGGCCGCGCGCCAGCGCGTAGCGCACCTGATGCGGGCCGGTGAAGCCGGTGCCGCCAAGGATCAGGATGTCGAGCGGCTTGGCGGCGCGGCTGACGGCGGGCGCAGTAGCGCTGGCGAGTGAAGGGGCGAGACCGGCGGCGCCGGCCAGGGCCCCCAGTTTCAGCACATCGCGACGGCGGATCGGCATGGCGGCACTCCCTTGCGTGATGGGTAGGTGCAGCCTGCGCGCAGCGCCGTCGCGATGCGCTGGCGGGAAGTCATGCCTGGGCCGGCTGCCACTGCAGGCGGCTGCGGCGCGGGCCGTCGGCGCTGACCACCAGCTCCAGGGCACGGCCCGCGCGCTCGAAGCGCAGGCGCTCGGCGGCCACGCTCGACTCCAGCGCCTGCACCTGCCAGCCGTCTTCGCTGAGCTCGCTGCGGTAGAAGTCGACCACCTCACGCAGCGGCGCCGGCCCCGCATAGGCGACCCGCGCCTCGCCCTCGCCCTGCTGATACGCCACCCGCACGAAGCCGGGCAGGCGCGGGATGTCGGCGGGATCGCTGCCGCCCACATCGCTGCTCGGCAGCTGCAGCGCGGCCAGGCCGGCGGTGGCGGCCGCGAGCGCCGCGCCGCCCTGCAGCAGGGGCGCACGCAGCGCCTCGCTGGCTTCGGCGGCAAGCCCATCCAGGGGTTGAGCCAGGTTTGGCAGGCTGGATTTCAGCGCCTCGGCCTGGGCCTGCAGCTCGGCGGCACGCGCCGCGGCTTCGGGTGCCAGAGCGGCGACGACCTGCGCTGGGTCCGTCGCCAGCACGGCCTGGCCTTCGGCGAGACGCGCCCGCGCTTCTTCGGTCAGCGCGCGTGCCGTCCGCGTGGCCTCGTCCAGCGAGGCCGCACCCAGCGATTCCAGCGGTGCGGCCAGCGCCGGCACCCGCTCTGCCAGCTCGGCGCGACCGCTTTCCACCGCGGCCGAGCCCCACTGCCACAGTCCGAACAGGGCGGCGGCACCGAGCGCCAGCGCCAGCAGCGGCAGGCCGATCAGGGCCAGGCCGCCGACCACCCAGACCCAGCGCGGCAGACGCCGCAGCGACAGGTTCGCGGTCATGGGGGACTGACCTCGCTGGGCCAGCGGCTGAAGCGCGCGGGCTGTTCGCTGCGGCCGCGGCGCATCAGCTGACGCAGGCGGCCGCTGCGTCGACCCAGCGCGCGCGCCGCGCGCTCCACCGCCGCGCCGATCGCGTCGTAGAGATCGCTGCGGGTGTCCTCGACCACCACGTCGGGCTGGCCGGGCAGCTGCAGCTGCAGGCGGCAGCGCTTGTCGACGCCGCCGCGCTCGGCATTGATGTCGGACAGGCGCACCACCACGCGCTGCACGCCGCCGCCGATGCGGCCGAGCGCGAAGCGCAGGCGCCGCTGCAGGTGGGCGTTCAAGCCTTCGGTCAGGGCAAAGCCGTGGGTGTGGGTATCGATCTGCATGGCGGCCTCCTTGGGGTCGGTGGGGCGATTCGCCCCGGGACAGGAATACGGCCGCCAATAGCTCGAAAAAAGCAGGTATTGTCTTTGCCATTGTCAGGAATGAGTAGACATCCATGGAGCGCCTCAACTACCGCCAGCTGCAGCAGTTCTGGACCGTGGCGCGCGCTGGCAGCGTGCGCGCGGCGGCCGAGCAGCTCGAGTTGGCCCCGCAGACCCTGAGCGGCCAGATCGCCGCGCTCGAACTGAGCCTGGGCACCGCCTTGTTCCAACGTGTCGGCCGGCGGCTGGAGCTCACCGAAACCGGGCGCATGGTCCGCGCCTATGCCGACGAGATCTTCGAGCTGGGCGACGCCCTGCAGGAGGCCGTGAGTGAGGCGCGCAAGTCGCGGGTGCGGCCGCTGCGCGTCGGCGTCGCCGAGGTGGTGCCGAAGTCGCTGGCCTATGAGCTGCTGTCGCCGGCGCTGGCGCTGGATCCCGCGCCGCGCCTGCACTGCCGCGAGGACAGCCTGCCGCGCCTGCTGGCCGAGCTGGCCCTGCACCGGCTCGATCTGGTGCTGAGCGATCGACCGCCCACCGGCGAGGCCGAGGTCAAGGTGCATTCCAGTCTGCTCGGCGAATGCGGCACCGCCTTCCTGGCGGCACCCTCGCTGGCCAAACGTCTGGCCCAGGACTTCCCGCGCAGCCTGCAGGGCGCGCCCTTCCTTCTGCCCGGCGTCGACAGCCGCGTGCGCGCGGCCCTGCAGCGCTGGCTGGACCAGCGCAAGCTGCGACCGCGGATCGTCGCCGAGTTCGAGGACAGCGCGCTGATGAAGGCCTTCGGCGCGGCCGGCGCCGGCGTGTTCGTGGTGCCGGCGGTGGTCGCCAGCGATCTGTGCGCGCGCCAGAACCTGGTCGAACTGGGCCGCAGCGACGACATCCGCGAGCGCTTCTACGCCCTTGCCGGCTCGCGACGCGACGGCCATCCGGGCGTGCAGGCGGTGCTGGAGTCGGCGCGCAGCCGGGTGTTTGCGGAGGCGTGAATTCCGTGGCCTCCGAGCGGAGTCCGCAGGGTCGGCAGCGCGAACGGCTTGCGCTGCCAGCCAGGCTGCGACAGGGTGCATCCGCCCGCCGCCAGAGCGACTCGCCATCATCGCCATGAACACGCCCCCGAACCCCGTGCTGGCGCTGCTGCTGGGTCTGCTGGCGCCGCCCTTCGGCCTGCACTACGCGCGTGCCCATCTGCTGGGCTATGTCAGTGCCTTGCTGTTCGCGCTGCTGGGCCTGCTGACCCTGCTGTCATCGGCCCATGGCGCTCCGCTGCTGGCGGTGCTGCTGGTGCTGAGTGGTCTTGGCGCAGCGCTGCAGGCGCGTCGCGCACCGCCGGATCCGGTAATCACGACCGCGCGCTGGGTCCATGTGGTGGCGACCCTGCCGCTGCTGCTCGGCGTCAGCCTCGTCGGCATGCGGCTGCTGGTGCTGGACATGCACCGGGTGCCTTCCTCGGCGATGGCCCCTGCCGTGCCCGAGGGCAGCCTGCTGTTCGCCGACGTCCGACCGCGCACGCGCGCCTGGCTGGCGGCGACCCTGCCCGCCATCGACTGGCCGCAGGACGCGCCGCGAGCCGGCGAGATCTGGCTGTTCCAGACCGAGAGCCAGGGCCTCTGGTTCAAACGGGTGATCGGTGTGCCGGGCGATCGCATCCGCATCCGCGGCACCGAGCTCAGCGTCAATGGCCACTCGCTCGCCTCGGGTGGCGGGAGTGATCCCGAGGAGCAGCTCGGCGAACATCGCTATCGGCTGCGGTACAGCGATGCCAAGGCACGAGCGCAGACGGTGGACCTGCAGCTGCAGCCCGGCGAGTACTGGATGATGGGCGACAACCGCAACAACTCGATGGACAGTCGCCACCTCGGCCCTGTCCAGCAGTCGACGCTCGCAGGCCGGGTGATCAAGGTGTTCCCCGGTGTGCTGGGAGCGCCCTGACCTGCCGCCGCTCCCGGAACTTGTAGAACGCCGCCGCGGTCGCAGGCCGGCCAATCGGGCGATCGGGGAGACGCGACATGCGCAACACAGCAGCGGGCAGGTCGGCTGTCCTCCACCTGACGACGCTCCTCGCGATGACCGCGGGCAGCCTCGCCCAGGCCAGCGAATCCAGCGTCGCCGCGCGACGTGCGGTGGTCGACGAAGCGCTGTCGCGCATCGCCCCGCAGCTCGCCGTGGAAGCCGTGCGTGAAGCACCGATGCCCGGCCTGATCGAGATCGAGGCCGGCGGCCAGCTGTTCTACCTCAGCGCGGACGGCCGTCACCTGCTGCAGGGCAGCCTGATCGACACCGTCGAGCGCGTCGATCTCAGCGAGCGGCGTCGTCAGTACACGCGGCGCGAAGCCCTGAGCGCGCTGCCGCCTGAGCAGACCATCGCCTTCGCAGCGGACGAGGCACAGCATCGGGTGACCGTATTCACCGCGCTCGACTGCGGCTACTGCCGTCGCTTCCATGCCGATATCGAGGCCTATCGCGAGGCCGGGATCAGCATCGACTACGTGCTGCTGCCGCTGGCCGGCGAAGGCTCCGAGGTCGACCGCACCGGCGCGCGGCTGTTCTGCGCCGCCGACCGCCAGGACGCGTTTACCCGCGCCACCCGCGGCGAGCCCATCGAGGGCCCGATGTGCGACTCCGGCTATAACGAGGGCAAGGCGCTGGCGGCACGGCTGGGCATCCGCAACACACCGACCATCGTGCGTGCCGACGGCAGCGTCAGCGGCTACCAGACCCCCACTGAACTGCTGGCCTCGCTTGCCGCGGTGACGCGCTGAATCAGCGCAGCCTGCGGCGCAGTTTCAGGGCGTCGGCGCTGGTTTCGTCGAACACGCGGTCGCGCAGGCGCAGGTTCGGTGCCGACCGCGAAAGCGCGTGCGCGCGGACCTGCTCGTCAGCCTGCAGGGCGCGCAGCGCGGCGGCCACCGAGCTGCCTGACACAGGAATGGCCTGCTTGCCGCTCGATGCTCGGACCCTGCTCCACGGCGCCTGCCGAGCCAGCAATGCCGCCGAGTAGACTGACGGTCATCATCAAGGCGAACCTGTGCCGATCGCGTGGCCTCATCCGGCGCGTCCCTCGATCGAGCCCTGCGCGCGCGGCGAGGCCGCGCGCAGCAGTTTGAAACCGCGCGCGGCGGCGAGGCAGTCGACGCGGGCGAAGCGCTCCGCCAGCACCGCTTCGTAGGGCAGATGCGCATTGGCGACGATCCAGGCTTCTCCGCCGGGATGCAGGGCATCGGCGGCGGCCCGCAGGAAGGCCTGGCCGATCGCCGGCAGGCCGCGCCCACCTTCGTGGAAGGGCGGATTGCACAGAATCACGTCGTAGCGGCCGTCGACGCCGACGGTGACGTCCTGCCAGTGCAAGTGAACCGGCACGCGGGCGGCGCGCAGGTTGTGGCGCGACAGGGCGACCGCGCGTGCACTGGCTTCGAACAGGTCCAGCGCGGTGATGCCTGCGCAGCGCTCCAGCGCCGCCGCCGACAGCACTCCCAGTCCGCTGCCGAGGTCGGCGACGGCGCCAGTGAGTGTCGCCGGCAGGTGCTCGATCAGCAGGGCGCTGCCGGCGTCGATGCGATCGACCGCGAACAGGCCGGGCGCGCCCAGCAGCGGCGTCGACAGCAGGCCGCCAAGGTCCAGCGGCCGGGCGGCGTCGAGATCGCGCCAGGATTCGATGCGCGCGTGATCGCGACTCGCGGCGCGCGCCAGCAGCAGGCGGCACTTGTGCTTGCTGTGCACCTCCAGCGTCGGACAGAGCACGCGCAGGTCCGCTTCGAAGGCCCTGGCGCCAGCGTCATTGGCCACGCTGGCCAGCAGCAGGCCGTCGTCGGCGAGCGCGGCCAGTGCGCGCGCGGCCTCCGCGCGTGCGGCCTCGCGCTGGCGTGCGGGGCTGAGCAGGACCAGGCCCTGCGCGGGCGGCAGCGCGCCGGCGTGGAGGCCCGTGTCCGTGGCCGCAGGCAGGCAGTCGAGGCGCTCGCGGCCGAGCGCTGCGCACCACGGTGCGAAGTCCTGCAGCGCGTTCACGCGCAGGCCGGGCGGCAGCGACAGGCCCGGCCGCGCGCCCACCCAAAGCGCGTGGCCCGGTGGTATCGGCAGCGTGCGCAGGGCCCAGCCCAGCGCGGCCAGATCGGCGTCTGTCATCGGCCCTCAGGCGCTGACGGCGTAGGTGCGCAGGGCCTCCAGCGGCACCACCCCGAGCGCGTTCAGGTGCGTGCATTCCAGCACCACGTCGGGGGCCAGGCCGTGCTCGTAGGCCTCCATCCAGCGCATCGCGCACAGGCACCAGCGGTCGCCGGGCTTCAGGCCCGGAAAATCGAAGTCGGGGCGCGGCGTCGACAGGTCGTTGCCGCGCGACTTCGAGAACTCCAGGAAGCGCGCGGTCATCACCGCGCAGACCACGTGCAGGCCGCGGTCCTCGGGATCGCTGCGGCAGCAGCCGTCGCGGAACCAGCCGGTCATGGGATCGGTGCCGCAGGGCTGCAGCGGCAGGCCGAGGACGTTCAGTGCACTCATCAGGATTCCCGTCGATCGCGCCGCAGCGGTGGCTGCGGCGCGCCCGAGCTTAGCCGAGCGCGTCCGCGCCGCATGCTGCTGCGCGCCATCGTCTGGTTCACTCGGCCGGCGGCTGCCAGCGGAAGCCCGAGCGCTGCGCCAGGGTTTCGGTGTCGAGCACCTCGCTGTAGCGCTGGCCTCGGATGATCCAGGTCGGGTACTGGGTGATGTTCTCGGAAACGCAGGCGAAGGCGACCGGCCCGGTGCGGCCATTGGGGCTGCACTCGACATAGGGCAGGTGCGACTGCGCGGCGCCGAAACGGTCCTTCTGCTGCTGGCAGTTCGGGCACCAGAAGGCGCCGTAGAACTTGGCGCCCGTGGAGTCGAGGTGCTTGGCCAGCGCCACGAGACGCGGGTCCTCGCGCGGGCCGATCCAGCCCATCGCGCTGGCGTGCATCATGCCAAGCACGGCGACCAGCACGATCGCATGCTGGCCGATCCACACGCCCCAGGCCGGCTTGACCCCGGCGCGCTCGCGCTCCATCAGCACCAGCACGAAGATCGCCAGGATCACCGCCTGCGACGCGAGGCACCAGGCGCAGTAGGCATCCAGCGCGATCAGCCCGGACAGGGTGAGGTACAGGCTGATCACCAGGCCGATCGCGGCCACGCTGAACAGTCGCTTCCAGCGCGGTGCCGGCTTGCCGCGCGACAGCGCGAGGAACAGCAGCGCCAGATAGGTGGCGAAGCCCCACACCGCCACCGGCACGCCCAGGAAGCGCGACCAGCGGCTGCCCTGCACCACCGCGCAGCCGGTGCCCTCGGTGCAGAAGGCCGGCAGGCTGCCGAACACGGCGCCCCAGCTCAGGTAGGCGGTGATCAGCAGGCCCAGCGCGGAGAGCGCGATCAGGGCCAGCTCGCGCGGGCGGCGCGGCGCGGCCGGCGTGCGGACAGCGCTGGTCGGGGCGGGGCGATGGGCGGGTTTGCTGCGGGGCTTGCGGCTCATGGACTGCGGCTTCCTCGGCGGGCGCTCGACGGTGTTCGGCCCGCCATTTGAGGCAAGCGGCGCCCTGCATGCAAGCCCGCGTCGGCGAAGCGGTCTTCACGTGACCGCGGGCACTTGTCGCGACTTGTTCAAGGCAGGTACTTTCCGCAGCGCTGCGCGGGGGCGCAGCCAGGGTGCGGCAAGCACTGTCGACGCACGGGCGCTGGGCGCTCGTCCGGCCACATCACGTTTCGCGGGGAGATCTCACATGCGCATCAAATGGATCGCGGCCGGCATCGGCTGCGCGCTGGTGGCCACGGCTGCCCTGCTGTGGCAGCCCGAGCCGGCGCCGGCGCCGAACCTGAAGCCCTTCGGCGGCGACTTCTGGGCGCATCGTGTCGCCTATCCGAGCATGCATTTCAGCCCCAGCTGGTACCTCGACGCCGAGCGCGAAGACGCGCGGGTGTCCTCGGGCGTGCCGGACGGCCCGCAGGATGCCTACCTGCGCAACCGCAGCGCCTCGCCGCTGCTGCTCGATACCGGCGCCTGGACCTTCCTCGGCCCGCAGCCCAAGGTGTTCAACAACTACGGCCGCGTCACCGGGCGCATGAACGTGATCGCGGTCGACCCGCGCGGCCCGGACGCGCAGGGCCGGTACACGGTCTACGCGGCGGCCGACGGCGGCGGCGTGTGGAAGAGCGAAGACTGCTGCGGCACCGAAACCACCTGGCGCAACGTCACCGACCAGCCGGACATCAACAGCATCGCGATCGGCGATCTGTATCTCGATCCGAACAATCCGGATGTCGTCTACGCCGGCACCGGCGACCTGCGCTACGGCTCGTTCTCGTTCGGCAGCGCCGGCCTGCTGAAGAGCACCGACCGCGGCGAGACCTGGAGCGTGCTGGGTGCGGACATCTTCACGCCTTTCTATCCGCCCTCGGCCGGCCTCGGCTTTCCGCAGTACCAGGCGATCGGCAAGGTCATCACCGACCCGGCCGACTCCGACACCGTGGTGGTCGGCACCAAGACCGGCCTGTACTTCAGCTACGACGGCGGCCAGCAGTGGGAAGGCCCCTGCGTCACCAACCCGCACGCCAGCCAGCGCCAGGACATCACCGGCCTGCAGGCGGTGCCGCGGGCAGGCGGCGGCACCTGGCTGTACGCCGCGGTGGGCACGCGCGGCAATCCGACGCCGGTGCAGCCGGACCTGGCCAACCTCGGCGCCAACGGCGTCTACCGCACCGAGATGCCGACCAGCGGCTGCCCGGGCCCGGCCAACTGGAGCCTGCTGGCGAACGGCTGGCCGGCCGGCACCGGCAACGGCGACCCCGCCGGCAAGGTGCTGGGCCGCATCGAGCTGGCGGTGGCGCCGTCCAACCCGCAGACCCTGTACGCGATGGCAGCGCACGCGACCCTGAGCAATGTGCTGGGCGTGTGGCGCAGCAATGACGGTGGCGACACCTGGACGCAGACGGCGGCGACCGCTGGCGTGCAGGCGACCGGCTGCAGCAGCGCGGCCGGCGGCGGCCAGCAGATGTGGTACGACGCCAACCTGGCGGTCGACCCGAACAACCCCGAGCGCGTGCTGCTGAGCGGCGTCGACCTGTACCGCTCGCTGGACGGCGGCACCACCTTCCAGAACATCACCTGCGGCTACGGCAACGGCAATGTGCACGTCGACCACCACGACGCGGTCTTCCTGCCCACGGCCAGCGGCTTCAGCAGCGACAGCGTGCTGCTCGGCACCGATGGCGGTGTCTATGCCACCAGCAACGTGATGTTCGGCACCGGCGGCACCACCGCCGCCAATCGTCCGACCTATATCTCGCTCAACCAGAGCATGGGCGCGATCGAGTTCTACTCGGGCGACATCAGCGGCAACTTCGCCACCAGTCCCCAGCCCGGCGCCAACGGCGGCGCGCAGGACAACGGCAGCTCCTATGCCCGCTGGACCGGCCCGGTCGGCGAGCCCGCGCAGTGGACCGTGCGTCTGGGCGGCGACGGCATCTACACCCGCATCGAGCCGGTGCTCGAGCAGCGTTGGTACTGGTCCAGCCAGAACGGCAACATCGCGGTCTCTCCGACCGGCCCGACCTCGGGCACGCAGTCGGCCTCGCCCTCGGCCGCCGGCTACAGCAGCGACATCAAGAGCTTCGTGATGCCCTTCGAGCTCTACCGCCACGGCGAACTCGACGCGCCGGGCAGCGGCTGCACCACGGCCGGCGGCTGCACCTACATGATCCTCGGCACCAACCGCGTCTGGGAAAGCCTGCAGGGCGGCATTCCGCGCACCAGCTGGTATCCGAACAGCCCGGTACTGACCAAGAACACGCTCGGCAACCGCAGCTTCATCAACCAGCTGGCGCATGCGGTGAAGACACCAAGCGCGGCGATTGCCGGCACCAATGACGGCAACGTCTGGTACGGCCATGGCCTGAATGCGGGCACGGCCGACAGCGCGAGCTGGGTCAACGTCACCGCCGCCAACGCGGTGCTGCCGAATCGGCCGGTGATGGACGTTGCGCTCGACGTGCCGAACGCCGCCAACCCGGGCGCCAGCGCGATCGGCTATGCCGCGCTCGGTGGCTTCGACCAGAACACGCCCGGCCAGCCCGGCCACATCTACCAGCTGGTCTGCGAGAACCACTGCGCCAGCTTCGAGTGGCGCAACATCAGCGGCAACCTGCCGAACATCCCGGCCAACTCGGTGGCCTTCAACCCGAAGAATCCGCAGCAGGTGTTCGCCGGCACCGACTGGGGCCTGTACTACACCGACAACGCCTTCGCGGCCGAGGTGGTCTGGCAGCGCTTCGACAAGGGTCTGCCCAAGGTGATGATCTGGGACATGGCGATCGACCGCGGCTTCACCACGCTGGCGGTGTTCACCCGCGGCCGCGGCGCCTGGGCCTGGCCGCTGCCGGGCTCGCCGGCCTCGGTCGAGCTGTTCGAGGACGGCTTCGAGACCTTGCCGCCGCGCTGATCGACCGTAGCGCGCTGGCTTTGATCGCTACGCCCGTCGCGTTCGCCGCGGCGGGCGTAGTTTTTTGCGGATTCAACGCGCGCGCTTCCTGCAGGCGTGAGCCGGATGCTTCGCTTGGCCGCCGTGCGCGGCCAGCCGCGCGCTCAGGCCTGTAGCCGCCAGCGGATCGCCTCGCCCGCACGCATCGGCACGACGGTGTCGGCACCGAAGGGGTAGCTCTCCGGCACGGTCCAGTCCTCGCGCAGCAGGCGGATGCGGTCGGTATTGCGGGGCAGGCCGTAGAAGTCCGGCCCGAAGAAGCTCGCGAAGCCCTCCAGTCGATCCAGCGCGCCGGCGTCCTCGAAGGCCTCGGCGTAGAGCTCGATCGCCGCGTGCGCGGTGTAGAGCCCCGCGCAGCCGCAGCTGGCTTCCTTGGTGTGGCGCGCATGCGGCGCCGAGTCGGTGCCGAGGAAGAACTTCGGATCGCCCGAGATCGCCGCCTCGACCAGGGCGCGGCGGTGCTCCTCGCGCTTCAGCACCGGCAGGCAATAGGCGTGCGGGCGGATGCCGCCGGCGAAGATCGCGTTGCGGTTGAGCAGCAGGTGGTGGGCGGTCAGCGTTGCCGCCACGCCCGCCCGCGCCTCGCGCACGAACTCGATGCCCTGACGGGTGGTGACGTGCTCCAGCACCACCTTGAGCCGGGGGTACGCCTCGACCACGCGCTGCAGGTGGCGCTCGATGAACACCGCCTCGCGATCGAAGATGTCGACCGCGTGGTCGGTGACCTCGCCGTGCATCAGCAGCGGCAGGCCGGTGCGCTGCAGCGCCTCGAACACCGCCTCGCAGCGGGCCAGGTCGGTGACGCCGGAATCGCTGTTGGTGGTGGCGCCAGCCGGGTAGTACTTCACCGCTTTGACGAAGCCGCTGGCCGCGGCCGCTTCGATCTCCGCGGCCGGCGTGTTGTCGGTGAGATAGAGCGTCATCAGCGGCTCGAAGGCCATTCCCTCGGGCAGGGCGTCGAGGATGCGCTGGCGATAGGCGGCGGCTTCGACCACCGTACGCACCGGCGGACGCAGGTTGGGCATGACGATGGCGCGCGCGAACTGCGCCGCGGTATGCGGCAGCACCGCCGCCAGCCCGGCGCCATCGCGCAGGTGCAGATGCCAGTCGTCGGGGCGGGTGATTTCGAGCATCGTCACGAAGCCTTGAGGGAGGGCGCGCGGATGTTAGCAGCCGGGCGACCGTCGATCCGACGGCGGCGCGGGACTTGCATCTCAACGACGCGCGCGGCGCGCGGCGCCCGCCCCGGCATTCTGCAGCGCGCACGTTCGACCGCTGCCCGGCACGGAGGACCCGCGCCGCCACCGCCGCCAGGAAGGCCCATCCGCGAGGACCCGCGACCTTGTCGAGCCCGCAGCGCCTCTCCGTTTCCGCGCAGCTGGCGGCGCTCGCGCTCTACCTGCTCGCGGCCTGGCTGAGCATCGGCTTCATGCGCGGCCCGGACGATGTCGCCCTGATCTGGCTGCCCGCCGGTGTCGCCCTGACCCTGGTGGTGCTGCAGGGCGCGCGCGGCGCGCTGCTGGTGCTGGTCGCCGTACCCTTGATGCACGCCCTGCTCGCGCCTGTGCCCTGGCTGTTCCTGCCGTTCTCGATGGCTGCAAATGTGGTCGGCGCGCTCGCTGGCGGCTGGGCCTACCGCAGCCTGGGCGGCCACGCGGCCAGCAAGCTGACGGTGCAGACCGGCTTCCAGATCCTGATCGGTGGACTCACCCTGGCCCTGTGCAGCGCCAGTCTCGGCGCGGTCGGCCTGGTCGTGTCCGGCCTGACGCCGACCGAGAAGTGGGCGAGCGCAGCGATGGCCTGGGCACTCGGCGATGTGTTCGGGGTGATCGCGCTGAGCTCCACCCTGCTGCTGGGTGCGGCCGCGCTGCGTCGACGCTTGCAGGGCGGACGCCAGGACGCCGCGGCCGACCCGAGCCGCGGCTGGCCCGAATACCTGCTCTGGTCCGTGCTCAGCGTGGTGGTGCTGGTCCTGCTGTTCGCCGTGGGCGCCCACAGCGGCAGCCAGGCCCTGGGCCTCGCCGGCCTGCCGATGACCCTGCTGCTGTGGAGCGCGATCCGCTTTCCGCCGCTGTCGACCTTCATCCTCACCACGGCTTTCGCGCTGGTGGTGGCCTCGCTCACCGGGCTTGGCATCGGCGGCTTCACGGTGCCCAGCGGGGCGATCGAGAGCGCGGTGCTGGTGGGCTTCCTGTGCATCACCATGGTGGTACCGCAGATCCTTGCCGGCGCGATCCACGAGAACCGCATCGCTGCGCTGAAGATGCTGCGACGGGCGTTGCGCGATCCGCTGACCGGCCTGCCGAACCGCGCCGCCTTCGAGGAGGACCTGCAGGGCGCGCTGAAGTCGCCGAGCGCGCGGCCGCTGCTGGTGGCCTATCTCGACCTCGACCAGTTCAAGATCATCAACGACACCTTGAGCCATGCCGCCGGCGATGCCCTGCTGCGCGAGCTGTCCGGGGTGATCCGCGCGGCCCTGCCGGGGCATGCCTACCTGTTCCGCATCGGCGGCGACGAGTTCGCCGTGCTGCAGCCCTGCGTGCCCGAGGCCGAGGCCGAACAGCAGCTCGAGCAACTCTGCGAGACCATCGCCGACTTCCGCTTCGCCTGGAAATCGGGTCTGGTCTCGACCCGGGCCAGCATCGGCTGGAGTCTCGTGCAGCAGGACGAGGTCGACCCCGGTGCCCTGCTGGCGCAGATCGACGCCGCCTGCTTCACCGCCAAGGAGCTCGGCGGCGGCCGCATGCAGCGCGCCGACTCCGGCGAGCAGGCGGTGCGCGAGCGCACCTCGGCCATGCACTGGGTGATGCGCATCAACGAGGCGCTGGAGCAGGACCGCTTCGAACTGTTCTGCCAGGGCATCACGCCGCTGCACGGCGAACACAAGGGACAGCACTTCGAGGTCCTGCTGCGCAAGCGCGAGCCCGTCACCGGCGCGCTGCTGGCGCCGACCGAGTTCATCGCCGCTGCCGAGCGTTTCGGTCTGTCGGCACGCCTCGACACCTGGGTGGTCGACCGCTGCCTCGCCTGGCTGGAGGCGCATCCGCAGCAGGCTGCCGGCGTACGCCTGTGCTCGATCAACCTGTCGGCCGCCTCGCTGGTCGACCCGGGCTTCGCCCGCTTCCTGCGCCAGCGCCTGGCGCGCTCGAACTTTCCGCCGACCCGCCTGTGCTTCGAGATCACCGAGACCGGCGCGGTCAGCGATCTCGGCCGCGCGGTCGAGTTCATCCGCAGCGTGCGCGCGCTGGGCTGCCGCTTCGCGCTGGACGACTTCGGCACCGGCTTCTGTTCGTTCTCCTACCTGCCCAAGCTCGATGTCGACCTGCTGAAGATCGACGGCAGTTTTGTGCGCGAGGCCGCCGATTCACCGCTGGCGCTGGCGATCGTCCAGTCGATCGTTCAGATCGCCCGCGTCACCGGCCGGCAGACCGTCGCCGAGTGGGTGGAAAGCCCGCAGCTGGCCGCACAGATGCGCGAGCTCGGGCTCGACTACGCGCAGGGCTTCGCCTTCAGCCGGCCGCAGCCGATGGCGGAGTATTTCGCCGAGGCCGGGGCCGGAAACCGGGAATCGGGAATCGGCATTCGACCGAAGGTCGCGCCGGCGTCGGAGGGCTGAGAGCATGTGAGAGCCATCCGCCTACTGCGGCCGCCGCCGGGCGCCCGTGGCTGCAGCGCGCTACGCGAATTCTGCAGTCATTTGGCTCGCCAAACTCCCTTGAATTCACCCACCGCGCTTTGCCACGAACGCCCAGCGACGCCCTCGCTACGGTGTCTGGATTCTTCACACGCTCTGAGACCGTCGCAGCCGCGCGCGGCGCGGGTGGTCTTCCAGACATCTGCATTCGTACGCTCGCGTTTCTTGTGGACCCCTGCCTGCAAGCGACAGCGGCGAGCGCCCCGGCACCCAGCCTGCAGGGTGCGAGCACGCGCCTTCCCCCAGACAGGCGACCTTGGTGGAGCAGCGACGACACGGGCCAGGACGAGGGCTGTGCGGCTTGAGAGCTTGCCAGCGCGGCGTCGCGGTGCAGGTGTTCTCGAAGAAACCTGGATTCGTCATCCCCGCGGAGGCGGGGATCCAGTGCGCTTGCCACTGCGTCAAGCGAAGCTGGGCCGCCATCCCCGCCTTCGCGAAGACAGGCCCTTCGCGGGGGCGACGATCCACGGGACACAAGCGTTCCGCTTCTTGCAAAGCTCTCGGCTCAGGGCGATTCGAAGCCGTCGGTGAACACCGGGTTCAGGGCGTAGCGACCCACCTCGCTGGTATTGCCCTCGGCATCGGTGGCCAGCAGCTGCACCACGCCGTCGGCCAGCGCGGTGAGCGGCAGCTCGATCGAGACCACGGTTTGCGCTTCGGCCAGGGTGATCGTGCGCTGGGCCAGGTGTTCGAGCAGATCGGCGCCGCGCCCGCGGAAGGCGTCAAGGCGCAGCGGATAGGTCGCACTGCCCGGCGCGCTGTCGACGCGCAGATCGAGGCGGAAGCGGTCGACGCCAACCGGCACGGCGTCCACCACGTCCGGAGAGTTCTGCAGACGGTTGCCGCCGCTGTCGGCATCGCCCGGATCATTGGCGGTGGGTCCGTCGGCGAAGCTGGTGGCGGAATTGTCGATCGCCATGCCGCGATGGCCGATGTGCAGGTTGCCGGCGGCTGCCACGCGCGTGCAGGTGCCGACCAGAATTCCCTGCGCGCCGCCGTGGGCGATCAGGTTGGCCTCACCCGCGCCGAAGCCGCCGATCTGCACACTGCAGGCGCCGCCGGCAAACAGCAGGATCGAGGGCTGCGGCTGGCTCGGGCTGGCCGCATTGCGGCCGTTCGGAATCGGCAGACTGCCGCTCCAGTCGGTGCCGATGTGGTTGCCCAGCACGCGCAGGTTCGGAAACATCGCCGGCGCGGTGCCGGCGCCGAGCTGGATCGCGGTGAACTCGTTGCCGGAGATCGCATTGCGCGCCGCCGGCGTGGTGCCGCCGATGACGACGTCACGGAAGCTCGTGAGGTCGATGCCGTAGTTGCGGTTGGCGATCGCTGCGGTGCCGGCGGCATTGGTGCCGATCAGATTGCCGCGGATGCGCAAACCGTTCGGCACCGAGAACGCCACGATGCCGCTCAACAGGCCTGAGAGCACGTTGCGTGCGGCCGGCGTCTCACCGCCGATCACATAGGACCCTTCGCCCTGCACGCGTACGCCGATGCCCGGCCCCGAATTGCCGGTCAGCGAGGCGGCCGTACCGCTGATGTCGGTGCCGAGAAAGCAGCCCTCGACCCGATGCGCGGCGCCGCCGGTCAGCACCACCTGCGAAGCGAATCGGCTGATCGCTAGCCCGCGCAGCACGAGCCGCGCATCGAAGTTGGCGCTGCTGCTGTCGATGCCGGTGTTGGACGACTTCCCGGCGTTGCGCAGCTCGATCTTCAGCACGGCGTTGATGCCGCCGGCCTCGGGTGACAGCGTGTTGGCGAGCGCGCCGGCCTGGGTGTAGCCATCGATCTCCAGATCGCCGGCGTTGTTGGGCATCGCGCTCAGCGCCTCGATGCGCCAATGCGCGCTGGGCGGCTGGTAGCCGGGGTCGCTCTCCGGCACGGCGAACTCGATGCGGTCGGGCCCGGGCAGGCCGTTGGCGGCGAGGATCGCGCCGCGCAGCGAGCAGTCGGCCGGCGCTGGCGTGCACGCGCTCAGCGCGGCATCCCTGCTGGTGTCGACGGTGAAGATGGCGGCCTGGCTGGTGCCGGCGACGAGTAGGGCGACGGTCGCCGCGAAAGCAAGACGGTGCATGGACAGTCCTCGGGTTGACGTGCGGGCGGGCGTCATTCGCTGCAGCGCAGGTAGCCGTCCTCGATGCGCAGCGCGCTGCCGGCGCTGCTCATCAGCTGGCCGGCGAAGTGCGCTTCCACGCGGACCGGGTCGGCGGACACTGCGAGCAGTTCGACGTGGATGTCGAAACCCATCGCACCGCCATTGAGGAAGCGCGCAGCATCCAGATTGGCCAGCTGGATGGTGTGCACCCAGGAGGCGCTGCTCTGCAGGTGCACGCGCCCCGGTCCGTCAACGCCGCTGAGGTGCAAGTTGAAGGTCTGTTCCTTGGCATCCTTCGGCCCCAGCGAGGCGCCGACCAGCACCGCGCGGTCCATGCCCGGCGGATGCACCGCGCAGAAGAACTCGCGGTCGGCCTGCCACGTGACGCCGTCCACGCGCATGCGCACGACGTTGCCGGCTTCAACGGGGGGCGCGCTCGCAGCGGCAGCGCTTGCGGGCGTCGCCGCGGTCGCGGTGGCGTCGGCGCCGCGTTCGGCGGCATCGCAGGCGCCCAGCATCTGGACTCATGACCATCCAGCTCAGGAACCGCCGCCCATGGCATCTTCGATCCGCCTGCTGCTCAGCGCCTGCGTGATTGTTGTTCTGCTTGCGGCCTGTTCGACGCCGGCACGCGAGGTCACAGTGGGGCGCAGCCATCGCCTGCTGGAAGACAGCACGCGCTCCCACTGGTCGGGCGAGGGTGCGCGCCCGATCGCGATGACGCTGTGGTATCCGGCGGACGCCAACACGCTTGAGACCGACTGGTCAATCGGCCCGTCCAGTACACGGATATGGACGAGTGATCGCACTCAAGACGAATCCCTCGGGGCAGACTGAACTGAAGTCGGATTCCCTGTGCGCTGCCCGGAAGCTGGGCTCTGAGACCTGTTTCGAAGCTTGACGCCCCGCGCATACGCGAATAAAAGGATCATAATTAAGACCCTAGGCGCCTAGTAGCGCACATATGAGCTATGCGCCGCAAAGAATCCGACTTCGCTACGCCGGCCGCGCAGACCACCGCCGCTCACCTGGGCGCGCTGGTGCGTCAGGCGCGTCTGGCGCGCACGTGGACGCAGCAGGCCTTGGCCGAGCGCGCGCGCATCAGCCTGGCCACCTTGAAGCGCATGGAAGGCGGTGCCGTCGAAGTCTCGCTGGGTGGCTGGCTGGCGGTGTTCGAGTGCCTGGGTCTGCTGCATCTGCTGGGTGAGCTGCGAGACCCTGCCTCGGCCGCCGTGCTGGATGCCACCCGCACGCAGCGCGCGCGTGCGCGCGAACGCGATGATCTGGACTTCTGATCGTGGTCGAGCGCACGGTCTTCATCCACCTGCCGGGCGAGACCGAAGCTGTGCCGGCCGGGCGGCTGACGCTGATCGAGCAGGGCACGCAGGTGCAGGCGTCGACCTTTGCCTACGGCCGCCGCTATGTCGCGCGCGCCAACGCCATGCCGGTCGACCCGGTGGCGCTGGCCTTGCTTCCGGCGCAGAACGACCAGCCCCGCCTGCCACCGGCCGGGCTTGCCCTGTTCGGCGCGCTGCGCGATGCCACGCCCGATGCCTGGGGCCGGCGCGTGATCGAGAACCGTCTGCGTGCCCCGCCCAATGGGCTGCCGGAATCGGTGTATCTGGATCACGCCGGCCCGCACCGCGCAGGCGCGCTGGATGTGCGCGAAACCCCCACCAGCCCGCCGAATCACAGCAGCCTGCCTTCCGCACTCGACCTGCAGCACCTGCTGGATGCTGCCGCCCGGATTGAACAAGGCGAGCCTGTTCCCGCGCATCTGGAGGTCTTCTTCGCCGGTGGCCCCTCGGTGGGCGGCGCGCGGCCCAAGGCGGTCATCACTGCAGACGGCCACGAGTGGATCGCCAAGTTTCCCGCGCGAGGCGATCCGTTCAACGTGCCCCTGATCGAATACGCCACGCTGGAGCTGGCGCGTCAGGCCGGCCTGCGTGTGCCGCCGCTGCGCATCGAAACCCTGGCTGACAATCGACAGGTGATGCTGATCCAGCGCTTCGACCGTGAACCCGTGCAGCACGGCATCGCCCGAAAGCACATGGTCAGCGCCCTGACCCTGCTCGCGCTGCCCGAGCAGGCCTCGCCGGACTCCAGCTACGCGGCGATCGCGAATGCGATTGGCCAGTACGGCATCAGCGGCCAGATCGCGGCCGACCGCGAGGAGCTGTTCGCGCGCATGGTCTTCAACATTCTCGTTTCCAACGACGACGACCACCTGCGCAATCACGCCTTCCTGTTCGATGCCCACAGCCAAGGCTGGCGCTTGAGCCCGCTGTACGACGTGGTGCCGAAGCCTCAAGTGGCGCAGGAGCGCGTGCTGCACCTGTCGGTGGGCCCACAGGGTCGGCTGGCGCGGCTGGACAACGCCATGGCCGGGGCAGGGCGCTTCGGCCTGCTGCCCCCGCGCGCGGCCGCCATCATCGCTCGCATCGTGAGCGTGGTGCGCGAATGGCGGGGGCGATTCGAGAGTTCAGGCGTGCCGATTGCGGACTGCGATCGGGTTGCCACCGCGTTCCGGCGCGCGGGGGACATCGGGATGCAGGCGGTTGAGCGGTGGCGGGACGGCTGAAGCGCCTGAAGACGTGGCCGACCCATAACGTCTTGCGTCATATGACGCCCAACGCTATGGTTGCAACGTGATCCGGACCTTCAACGACAAGGAAGCCGAGAAGATCTGGGGCGGCTCGCCATCCCGGCGGCTGCCCGCTGACATCCAGCACGTCGCCCGTCGCAAGCTGCGCATGCTCAACAACGCCGCCAATCTTGACGACCTGCGAGTACCGCCCGCCAACAGGCTGGAAGCGCTCAAGGGTGACCGCAAGGGTCAGCACAGCATCCGCATCAACGACCAGTGGCGACTCTGCTTCCGCTGGAAGAACGGTGACGCTCTCGATGTTGAGATCGTCGACTACCACTGAGGTGTGGCCCCATCATGAAAGTGCTGCCAAACATCCACCCCGGCGAGATCCTGCTGGAAGAGTTCCTCAGCCCCCTTGGCCTCAGCCAGAACGCCCTGGCGCGTGCCGTAGGCGTGCCACCGCGCCGCATCAACGAGATCGTGCTCGGCAAGCGTGGTATCAGCGCCGACACGGCCGTGCGTCTAGCTGCGGCACTCGGCACCAGCGAACGCTTCTGGCTCGGCCTGCAGGCGGACTACGACCTGGAGGAAGCCAGGCGTGCCCTGGGCGGCAAGCTCAGATTGATTGAGCGGGTTGCTGCTTGAGACCTTGTCCTCCCGTGTCGCGGAGCAGGCGTTCTTGATGCAACGCGAATGGTCGGCTCGCGCTCTTGGCAGGGGCCTGCTTGTATGCGACTGCAGCCATCGTCAAAGTCCTGGTGAAAGTGCGCACAGCGGCGGGACATGGGCCGATGTTGGGCAAGGAATGCAATGAGCCGGGCGGCAGTCGATGCATTGATGAGGTCCGTGCGCCGCCAGCCAGCGTGTCCGTTCACTATCGCCGTGGTCGCCGGGCTGCTCGCCGGCTGCGCTGTTGGCGGGGCGTCCTTGGGAGTCGTGCAGCCCGACGCTTCCACCGAGCCCCCGCAGCCGGGTATCGCCAACACTCAGGACCTGCTGAATCACCTGCGGCAAACGGGCGAGCCCGTCAGCCTCGAGATCGTAGAAGCCTTGAGCGTCTGTCGCGCGCCGCTGTGTGGGCCGGATCAGGTCGAGCATTACGACGAGCCCGTCCCGGAGGGCTGCACGCCGATGCGCTGCAGCGTGCAACTGGGGCCCATCGAATGGGTGGGCGACACTCAGGAGCTGCGCGTGATCGGCGGCGAACAGATCACCGTCGCGAACGCGGGTACTGGGCCTGCCCTCGACCTTGCACCCTTCCAGGACGTGGCCGCCCTCGTGCGCAGTCAGGGAGAAGTCTGGGGCCAGTGCATCGAGATGCTGCATGAGGGGCTGGGTCAGAGTGGCCGCTTCCAGCGCTGGACCACGCTGATGATCGTGCCCTTCGAGCACGGAAAGCCTCGCACAGCCGCTTCGCGACTTACTGGGTACTGGGCGAGCTGTGCGGCACTGCAGGTCGGCGGGCGACCAGGGGACATCGAGGTGCCCCTGATCGAGCCTGCGGGAAGGGCAGAGGATGGCTTGGTGTTGAACCGCTATCGCTGCGACGCCGAGGGTTGCACGCTGCTGCCGCAAGCACGGCCGCAGCGAATGCGCGTGGATGAAGAGAGTGTGTTGCGTCTGATCGATTGAGCCCTGCGGGTGCGGGGCGACGAGCGGGTCGGTGGCGCCCGGAAACGGGGTCCGGTTGGAAACGGTGGAAACGGGGTCAGGTTCACTTCCGACAGCCCCGCGCGCCGAATTCCTACAGCATCGCCAGCGTTGTGCCCACGCAGGGTCGCTACCGCTGCAGCGATGCTGTGCACATGGCCCGCCAATCTCGACTCGACCTGCCAGGCATTCCGCAGCACATCGTGCAGCGTGGAAACAATCGCCTTCCCTGCTTCCTCGACGACACCGATCGCGCCTGCTATCGCCAACTGTTGCGGGAGGCGCTGCTCGCCACGGGCTGCAAGCTGCACGCCTATGTCCTGATGGACAACCACGTCCACCTGTTGGCGACGCCGCCCGAAGTGGGTGCCACAGGTTGCCTGATGCAACAGCTCGGCCGCCGCTACGTCGGGCAGTTCAATGCGCGTCACACACGCACCGGCACGCTCTGGGAAGGTCGGTACAAGGCCTGCCTGGTCGATAGCGACGAGTATCTTCTGCGCTGCAGCCGCTACATCGACATGAACCCGGTGCGCGCCCGCATGACGGACGACCCCGCCGCCTTCCCGTGGTCGAGCTGCGCGGGCCTGTGCGGCCTGCGCGAGGATCCGATGCTGAGCCCGCACCCCGTCCAGCACGCGCTCGGAGCAGATCACTACCGCGCCCTGCTCACCGAGGCGATCAGCGACGAAGACCTGGCCGCGATCCGGCTCTACCTGCAGCAGCAACGCGCCTACGGCCGCGACGACTTTCGTGCGATGGTCGAAGCCAAGACCCAGCGCTTCGCCAGCGTTCGGCCCGCACATCGTAAGCGTCCGGCCACCACACCTACCGCTCGACCTCACCTTGTGCTGAGCCTTAGCCGCCGAGCGCTGCCCAGCCCGAAATGGGCAGCAGGCTGTCGATATCCCGGTTGCGCGTAGTCGGGAGCCGTGTGAGTACGTCAGTCAGCCAGGCCTGCGGGCAGAGGCCGTTGGCTTTGGCGGTGGCGACCAGGCTCATGATCGCGGCGGCGCGCGGGCCGGCGTTCGTGCCGCCGATGAACAGCCAGTTCTTGCGGCCGAGTGTGATCGGGCGGATCGCGTTTTCGATCGGGTTGTTGTCGATCGGTCGACCGCCGTCGTCGAGGTAGCGCAGCAGCGCGGGCCAGCGACTGAGCGCGTGGTTCACCGCCTTGGCGAGGCCGCTGTTCTTCAGTGCCTTGAGGCCCAGCGCCTGCAGCCAGTCGTGCAGTTCCTTCAGCTTTGGCGCGGCGCGCTGCTGGCGATAGGCGCGCAGCGCCTCGCCGTGGAGTCCTTGGTCCTTGGCCTCGGCTTCGATGCGGTACAGCACGCCGATGCGCTCGACGGCCTCCTGTGCCAGGGGGCTGCCGCTGGCCTGGACGACCTCGACAAACTTGCGCCGCACATGCACCCAGCAGGCGAGCTCGGTGACGCCCTCGCGGAACAGCGCCTTGTAGCCGGCGTAGTCGTCGACCATGAGCGCACCGCGCCAGTCCCCGAGGAACTCGCGCGCGTGCTTGCCGCTGCGGCTGTCGGCGTAGTCGAACAGCACGATCGGCGGGCCTGCGGTACTTCGGTAGGCGAACAGATAGCTCTGCCGGGTCTTGCCGTTGCCGGGGTCGAGCGTGTCGACCGGGGTCTCATCGGCGTGCAGGCAGGCTTGCTCGCGCAGCTTTTCGCGGAGTCGATCCGCCAGCGGCTGCAGGGCGATACCGCAGGCACCGACCCAGTCGGCGAGCGTGCTGCGCGGCAGCTCGACGCCGGCGCGGGCGTAGATCGCCTGCTGCCGGTACAGCGGCAGGTGGTCGGTGTACTTGGCCAGCAGCACCTGCGTGAGCAGCGAGGGCGCGGGCAGGCCGCGGTCGATGATGGCCGGCGCCACCGGCGCGGCGACGACGGTCTCACACGCCCGGCAGGCGTACTGCGGATGCACGTGGCGCTCGACGTGGAATCTGCCCGGCGTGTACGCCAGCTTCTCGCTGACGTGCTCGCCGACCCTGACCAAGGCGGTGGCGCAGGTGGCGCAGGTGCAGCCGCTCGCGGGCTCGTGCACGGTGATGACGCGCGGCAGTTCCGGCGGCAGCGCCTGGCGCTTGGGTGTGGCCTTGGCGGGGCGCGCGATCGGGATGTCGGCCGGCGATGCTGCGTCCGCGCCGCTTGCACTCTGGGCGTTCTCCAGCGCCTGCTCGGCAGCCGCGACCTCCTCGGCGACGGTCTCTTCGAACAGGCCGCGCTGCAGGGCGCTGAGCGCTTCGGTCTTGGCGCCGAACTGGATGCGCTTCAGGCGCGCCACCTCGTGGCTGAGGTGCTGGACCGTGAGGTCGAGGTGCTGGATCTCGCGCTGCTGGGAGGCGATGCGCTGGTCGCGCTCGGCGATCCGCTGCAGCTGAGAATCCACCATCGCCAGCGCTGCCGCACGCAGCGCTTCGATATCGGTGATGGCGGCAAGCTGCTCGGGCGTCATGCCGCCATCGTAAGGGATCAGAACGTGTGTTCGGGCACCACACTCGTAGACAATCGCATCCAATCCACGCCCGCGCACAGCCACGCGAACTGCTCGAACGACAGCTCGCATTTGTCGTCGGTCGAACGCGGCCAGTGGAAGCGCCCGACGTGCAGCCGACGCACGCATAGCCACACCCCGGTGCCGTCGATCAGCAGCAGCTTGATCCGCGAGCCGGCGCGGTTGCGGAACACATAGCCCACCGAACCCGAAGCCGCCCCGCCGCTGCGCTGCACCCACACCAGCAGCCGATCCATGCCGCAGCGCAGATCGATCGGCTCCACCGCCAGAAACCACTGCGAAGGCAGACGCATCAGCCGTCCCTCCGCGCGATCGGCAGCAGCCGCAGGGGCGACACCTCCTGCACCCACATCCGTCGCCGCCACGCCGCGAACTCCCGTCGCGGGATGCCCCACAGCCGGCAGTAGTCCGCCTGGCTCAACCCACTCCGCACCTGCGAGCGCACATGCGCCCGCCACCGCCACGCCTCCGAACACGCCATCGACCGGTCCTCCGTTGGGGAAACCGGCGACGGTCAGGAAGATCAGGTCAGGTTGGAAGGTGAGACAGCCGGACGCTTACCGCACATCGGCCGTCCAGATCAAAGAACGCGACCGGGTAAGTGAACCTGATCCCGTTCTTGAAGGCCGCTATCATGCGGACAGCACCGCTGCGAGGCCTGCCATGAACGCCGTGATCAAAGACCTGCCCACCGATGTCCTGCGGCAAGAGCTGCACGGTTTGGCCGAGCGCCTGCCTGAAGGGGCGACCTGGGAGGACGTACAGGAGTACGCGCGGCTCCGTGCGGCGGTAGGTGCCGGCATTGCAGCCGCAGATCGCGGCGAGTTCGCGAGCGATCAGGACGTCCACCAGGAGTTCGCCAAGTGGGGCGTCGAGATTGAAGGTTAGGTGGACCCGGCTCGCGCTGGCGGACTTCGCGAGCGCACAGAGCTACATCGCGGCGGAGAATCCGCAGGCGGCCACGGAGATCGCGCGGCGCATCCGGGTCAGCGTGCTCAAGCTGGTGCAGTTTCCCTACATCGGTCGACCGGGTGACGATCTGAAGACACGCGAATGGCGCGTGCAGCGAACGCCCTATCTGCTGGTGTACCGCCTGAGCGACGAGGTGATCGAGATCATTCGGGTCTGGCACGACAAGCGCGATCCGCAGCTGATGCGGTAGCGGGCGAAGCACGCACAAGGCTCGTGCTACGGGAACAGTCGTGCTCGCAGTGTCGTCCCTCCCGGGCAGTTGCTGTTGAAAGTGGACTCTCACCCCTGCTTTTGACACGAGCGGCGCAATGGTGACCCTGGATTCGCCCGGGTAAGTGAACCTGACCCCCTTTTCGCCCTTTTCGACTTTGTCAGCCATTGACCGTAAGCCTCCACATCGATCATGGGCACCGTGCCGCTGAACTGAAGCTGGGCAATGAGTTTGAACAAGAAAGCTGTGGCGGGCTTGTTCTCGTTGACGTAGTTGTAGTTCCCAGTATCGTATTCGTGAAAGAAGTGCCCGTGGGCGGCGACGCATCCAATGTCCAGGCGCCCGTCGCCCAAATCGGCCTTCAGCGCCTTATCCATCGACGCCCCCAAGGCAGGACTCCACTCGCTTTCGAATGTCAGCAGGCCGCCAAGTATCGGAATCAGAGGCTTGGCCGGATAAGTCCCACCAGCATGAGGGATCGGCAGGCTCGTTCGGTGTAGCCTGCGAACACTGGCCACCTTTTCCTGCGCATAAGCGACCAGCGCGGCGTCGGCCGTCTGCTTCGCTTCAAAAACCGCGTACACGCTTTCAGCGGGGATGATCGTCTCGTTCTCGTAGGTGAAGATGAAGGGCGAGTACTGCCGGTCAAACACCACCACGTCGATCTGCTGACTGAAGTTTCCCAAGCTATCCACCACATGCGCTTTGGAAGCTTGATATCGCTTGGGCAGGTACGTGTCCAGCATGCTGATCCAAACGTTTTCACTGGCATCGCCTTTGGTGCCTGGGTGCGCAAAACTCTTGCGCACGACGGATAAGCGTTGTTGGATGTCTTCATGCAACGAAGACAGAAGCTGGGAGAGCGACCATTGGGACATGTTGTTCCCTCGATTGGATGGTGGTGGTCTTGAAGTCAGGACAATGGAAACATCGGCCCAAATAGCGCCCGCCATGTGCGAAGCGCTTCCAGGTTCCGGCCGCGGCGGGTATGGTCGATGGCTATCGACGCGTCCCGGTTTGCCTGCGCCAGCAACTCTTGCGCTCGCAGTTTGCGCGCGGGATCCATGTCGTTGCTGATCGCCGGACCCAGGCCCGCCGGATCTGGCCATTCCTCATGAATGCGGTCGGCAAGCGTCGCAAAGAACGACTGAATCTCGCGGTCGAACGACCCTCCCCAACCGCCGTACAGGCATTCCAGCGCCATGACCTCGATCAGGAACGACGGCTTGACCGGCTTCTGATCGCCGTGCTTTGGATTGTTGTTCCAATACTTCACCATGCGCACGAGACCTTTCCACTCATTGCCGTAGGCCTGATGTGCGGCGGTCGCCTTATCCCTATGGATTTCTGGATCCGTCTTTATCCATTTGCCCGAGGCTGAATCTGGAATCTCATACTCCGCCCCGGTGTCGAACGCTGGCACTGCATCCACACTCACCACGCGATAGTCCGTATTGTCCTCGGTGTCGATGTGAACGCCGAAGTCCACATTGACCGATCGAGCCTGCTTGCGAACAGCAGCATCCCCGTACTTTTCGACCAGCGCTTCGTGGAAATCGTCTAACACGACCGCGGCTGCCTTTTCATGGTAGTGCTTCTCCGAATCCTTCAGGACGAAGAAGATATCGATATCCTTGAGCGGCTTGGTTTTCGTGTGGCGTGCATACGACCCCGTCAGGAAGCTGCGCGCAATCCCGAATTTCGTCTGAAGGTAATCCCGAACCTCATTCTGACGCTGCGAGGCGTTTTTCTGCTCCCTTTCGTTGAGTTCGAGGCGAGACTTAAACTTGCGAAATGCTTCATCAATTGTCAGCATCAGCGTTGCCTCCAGTACCCGGCCTGACCTGCGAGGCCACTATGTTCGACGGTTGAGCCGAGACTCTGCTTGACCATGCCCTCTGTGGAGCGGTAGTTCCCCTTGCTCCACCCCTCCACATCCGGGCGCCCCGGCTTAGTATCAAGCATGACCTTGTACTTGGCCTGCGACGGCAATAGTCCGGTCTTCTTGATCGCGTACTTCAGTTGCTCGGTATCGGTCCAGAAGCTGCCATCGCCGTCGGACCACCCATAGACGATGTCGATGTCCCAGCGGGTGACGAGCTTGTCCGTCGCGGGATCGTAGATCTCCAGGACCACCTTGCGCAGGTCCCCAGTTCCCAACCAGGTCTTGATGGCCCGGGTGTTGCTGTCCCATTGGTCGGCGAAGTACTCGGGATCCAAGCCACTGAGCAGGATGATGTCTTTCAGACTCTTGAGAATGTTGTCGGTGACATAGGTGACCGAATGGGTGTAGGAGTAAGTTGCAACCGTGCTCATGACTTCAGGAAACCTCCAAGGTCGAGCGAAAGTGCTTGGCTGGCCGTTGCTTTTTCCTCCGTCGCGATTCCTTGCTCTTGATCACGCGCGCTAATGCGGCTGCTGTGCTTCTTCAGCGCAGACTGAACCCAGCTGAGCTGTTCCTTTGGACATGGAAGCGAGATTGCCCACTCCCCCTTCAATGGCTCGAACCCCAGAGGATCCTCACTGGCGTCACTGCCGTCGATCGCGTCTTCGTCAAAGAGACAGTAGATTCGTGTGCGGGGCCCCTCGCAGGTTGCAACTATGGGCGCGCCTTTGGGGGCTTGATCACTGATCAGGCTAGCTGCGACACCTGCCACGGCATTGAGCTCTTTGCGGGCGGCGGTTTCCTTGCCCTGGGTTAGCAGTTCCACAATGGCATCCCAGGTTTGCAACGCATCACGATGCGGGGAGCTGCGGAACGTCCGGCTAACGACGGTGGTCATCGTTGTTTTCCTCCATGAATGCGCACCTTCTTGGCCTGGTCGATTGCCTCGCGCAAATGCTCGACGGATAGTTTGTTTGGATCAATGGCCACCTGGGGATCTGCTGCAAGAGCATTCGCTACGACCTTGCGAATAGCGCGCCCATCCAGCCCGACACATTCGCCGGCACATGCATCGAACTTGGCGCCGGCTGAGAGCTTGCCTATGCTCGGGAAGGTCTTGGCCAGCCCTTTCAGGCAGTCCACTAGAATCTGCTTGCAAGCATCCGTTCCTGGCAGTGGCACCTCCATCACCATGTCGCAACGCGACAGGAAGGCGCTATCGATCGCTTGCGGAAAGTTGCTGGTCGCCAAGAACAGAATGTGCGGGTGCTGTTCTGCGAGCATGTCCAATTGCACCAGAACGGCATCGGTCGCACGATGAACGTCGACCGGGTTGGCCTCCAGACTCAACTTTGACCGGTCAGCCGCGAGCGTCTCGACCTCGTCCAGGAGAACGATCGTCGGGCCTGAGGCTGCGGACTCAGCGATGGATTGTGAAAAAAGGTCTGCTACAGCACGCTGTGTCTTGCCCATCGCGGAGCTGGTCAATGAGTGTGGCTCGACTTCGAGCAAGCGAAATTTCGCGGAGGGGAAGGACTCAGCCACACGATGCGCCAAGCCCCGCGCTAAGGAAGTCTTCCCTGTTCCCGGTGGGCCAACTAGCAGTATCACGCCATGCAGGGGCAGCACTGTGCGCTCGACCTTGGGACGCACGGTGAAGTTGACGATCGCCTGGGAAAGCAGTTGCTTCTTGCGCGCCTCCTCCATCACGATGGAGTCCCACAACGCGCCCAGCGAGGTGTCCGGGAGCTTCCAGCTTCGGTGGATGCCTTTTGGCAGGGATGCATCTGTTGGGGGATTCTTTGTCATCCTTGTTTCTCAGCCAGTCAGAGAATTGTTCGGTGAGTGCTGAGCACCTTGTTGGTTTGGACTAATCGTTGGCGAAGCAAGATGTCAAGATATCGGCCCGCGTCTATCGGCCGTGAGCTGGGCGCGCTGACGCTGCGCAGCCGATACCACCGCAGCCGCGTCAAGGTCCAACTGGTTGTCCGGGAAAGGGGTCGGGTTCATCTATCTCCTGGGCGCGTTCATTTGCGCAGACGTTCCTGGGTGGCGCGCTGGGCAACGGATTCGACGCAAGCACGGAAGCGATTGATACCCCGGACACCTTCTTTTCAGATATGCATTCGTAGATCGCCGGCGCCTTGCGGATCACGTGCGTCTAATGATGATGCACTCGCTAGCGAAGGCGTGCTCGCGCTGCCTGCGTCGCACTTAGTGTTATAGCGGGCGTAGCGGCGCATCAGCATCAAGCCGCCGGGAAGGGCCTGCCGCGCCCGTCCTGAAGCGCATTGAGGCCCATGACCAATCCCGCACCTGCTCGCATCGAATCAGCTTCGCCCGCAACCGCCACAGGCAAGCGCCCTCGCCGTCGCCAGAACCCGCTCTGCGCCCACCTTCCCTCCATCCCATAGAACCCCCAACACTTCCCCCGATACACCCGATGAATCTCCCGCAGATGCCGAGCATACCCCCCGACCGCATCAGCATCCCCCAGCTCGCAAGCCCGAATCACCCCCGCAGCCCGCATCCCCGTATACAGCGCATTCGCAATCCCCTTCGACGACAGCGGATCAAACGCCAGCGCAGCATCCCCCACCGCAAGCCAGCGCTCCCCGCCAGCGCGGTCAAGCTCCGTGCTCCCTGCATCCGCCCCCTGCACCACCCCATGCGGGCGCCAGCCATGCTCGGCACACAGCGCATGCAGCCGCGGCGCCTCTCTCAGCGCATTCCACAAGCCCTCATCCTTGAGCAAGCTGCGCCGCGCGGCAGCGCCGTCTTCGCCCCTGAAGTCACTCAGAAAGGCGATCAGCCGTTCGCCCGAAGGCAGCAGCACGCTGTACCACCAGCCATTGGCCACGGCTTCGACCCAGGTGCGGCCATCGCGGTCGGTGGCGGCGCCGCCGACCAGGCGCTGATGGAAGGCGAGCAGGTGGTCGTGGGTGATGCGTTGTGCGCCCAGGGCACGTGCGAGCGTGGCGCTGCGGCCGCTGGCGTCGATCAGCCAGCGCGCCTGCACGCGTTGTGGCGCGGCCTCGCCGATGCGCAGTTCGAGGGTGTGCAGCGTGCGCGCATCGCCGCGCTCCTGCAGGCGCAGGCGTGCGCCATCAAGCACCTGCGCGCCGGCCGCCTGCGCGGCAGTGCGCAGCCCGGCATCGAAGCGCGCGCGATCCAGCTGCAGGCCGTCGCCGTGCAGGCCGAACAGGCTGTCCTCGGTGTGGGCGGTGTCCGAGCCCCAGAACGCCACGGTGCCAGGGCTAGTGCGATGGCCGTCGGCCAGCACCTGATCGAGCACGCCGAGTTCGCGCAGCAGCGCGCGCGCAGACGGTGGCAGGCCTTCGCCGATGCGGGGCCAGCGGCCGGTGCCGGCGTCGGCCAGCAGCACGCGCTGGCCTTGTTTCGCCAGGGCAATCGCGGCAGCGGCGCCGCCCGGGCCGCCGCCGGCGATGGCGACATCGACCGTCGTCACCAAGGCGCGAACCTCAGCGGCGCTTCGGGCCGTGACGCACCGGCAGCGGTGCGGCGGCGGCCTCTTCGTGGGTGGCGAAGTTTGCGCCGCGCGGCAGGGCGCGCGCGCCCAGCTTGGGATGCGCTTCGGTCGCGGCGGCCTTGAGCATCGGCGCGGGGGCGTCCGCGTGCAGGCTGCTCGCATCCGCGGGCGCGACCTGCGGCCCGTAGCTGGCCACCATCATCGTGGAAGGAAAGGCCGGGTCGCCCTGCACGCCCGCGCGCACCTCCACCAGGCCCATCGAGCCGAAGATCTGCACCATCTGCTCCATCTGCCCGGCGGTGCTGCCGTGCAGGGGTTTGTTCCAGCTGGTGCGGTTGACGAAGGCCTCGATGCGGCGATCGCGCGGCTGGGCGCTGTCGATCACCACGGCATAGTCCGCTTCGGTCAGCACGTGGTTGGGCACGCGCGCGGGCCAGAAGGTGGGCGCGAAGGGGTCATAGGCGGTGTCGTAGCCGGCGCGGCAGAACGCGGTGTCGGCCTGCCAGGGCAGGCCCATCCAGCGGTTGATGTCGCCGGGCGACTGCGCGTGCAGCGGGCCGTTGGCCGAGAGTGCGGTGGCCTGGTCCAGGGTCGGCCCATAGTTCGGCGGCTGAACACCCGGCGCCCGGCGGCGGATGCGGAAGGGGCGCTCGTACATCGTGAGATGACGCATGGGCCAGGTCATCTCGCAGCCCGGGTGGAAGGCATCGGCCAGGCAGAACTCCAGCGCGGCGCGATCGAGCATGGCCGGCTGTTCGGCCAGCGGGATGTCGTCGATGCTCGCTGGCGGCGCCGGACGCGTAGCCCAGTCGTTGACGAAGTCACCGGCCACCCAGCGCTGCAGCAGGTCGTACTGGGTCTGACTGACGCTGGCGTTCTGGCGCGGACTCTCGCCTGCGGGCACTTCCATCGCATCGCCGTACAGCCAGGGCCAGGGCATCTGGTTGCCGTCGGGCGGCGTCGGCGGGCGGAAGCTGTTGAAGATCTGGCGGCGGAATTCGACGTTGGGGTCGAAGGCGCCAGTGGGCGGCAGGCTGCACAGCCGCTCGATCAGCGCGGGGTCTTCGAAATCGAAGCGGCCGCCGTGGCCGAACAGGGTCGCGAAGCCCTGGTTCACCCACTGCAGGCCGCTCAACCGCTGCAGGATCGGATACACGTCCTGCGCGAAGGACACCGTGGCCGGTACGGGCATCCAGCCGGCCTGCACGTAGAGGTCCTGCAGCAGGTCGTACATCGTGCGCTCGGCCTTCACCTGCGGGGCGTAGTTCGGCGGCGCGGTCACCACCCAGGCCGATTCCACCGGAATCGCGCGGCCTTCAATGCTGACCGTGGCCTCGACCGTGCCGTCGCAGGTGTCGTCGTACCAGCCGTCGGCGTTGATGAAGGAGTTGCCGTCGCTGGGGATGAAGATCGGCGTGCCGGTGGGCGAGGCCGAGACGCCGTGGCCGCCGAGCACCAGCAGGCGGCCGTCTGCATCGGTGCGCAGCTCGCCGATCTTGACCGGCACGCCGGTGAAGGCGCCGCTGCAGTCCACCGCGGCGGCATTGCGCCCATGGATGCGCTGCGGGCCGGCGTCGATCACCAGGCTGTCGCGCGCGCTCACGGTGGCGTTGCGCAGCGGCAGCGTGGTGGTGGCGGCCTCGGGGATGTCCATTGCGATCTGCCACTGGTACCAGGCGGCCTTGCTGTTGGCGAGGTGCACGGTCCAGGCGATGTCGGCCCAGTCGGCGGTGAGCTCGCGCACCACCTCGCCCGCGGCGTTGTAGCCGTAGATCCGGAATTGCGCGGCTTCGCGCTTCAAGGCGCCGGTGGCGTCGCGGTAGAAGCCCGGCGCCTGCGGCGGCGGCTCGGCCAGCTGCGGGGCGAGGTAGAAGTCGAGTTCGCTGTTGCCGACGCGGGCGATGCCGATCGCGGGGTGGATCGCGGCGCGAACGATGCGGGTGTCGCGTGCGTCCGGAAATGGGACGCCCTGCGCGTAGTCCGCGGGCCTGGGAACGACGGGCTCGGCCAGGGGCACGCCGTTGGTGTTTCGGCGGTTCTCGGAGGACGCGCGATACACCACGGCGCGCGCATCGGAAATGCTGCCGATGGGCCGATGCTCGGGCAGCGCGTGCCAAGGGTTGTAGGCGAGGTTCTCGCCATAGCTCGACTGGCCGCGGGCGTCCGCGTCCTGCTGCGGCAGCTCCAGAATGCCGACCTGCACGGGCGCGCTCAGCGCCTCGCTCCAGGCCACGGTGGCGGCATCCAGCGGCATGGCGTTGTCGTCGGTGCGCAGCTGCACCAGGAAGCGGAAGCGCGCCGGGCCGCGGCGCAGGCGTGCGTGCAGATCGGCGCGCAGATAGAAGGGGTCGTTGAAGTCGGGCGGCGCGTCGGCTGCGGCGGCCTCGATGGGTTCGAGCTTGTACTTCACGTAGCGGCCTTCGCCGAAGGCGTAGGGCAGCACGCTCCAGTAGGGCGTGGTCAGCGCCGAGTCGACCACCTTTTCCATCGCGTCCAACACCTGCTGGGTCATGGGGTGGGCCTTGAGGTAGGCATCGGCCTTGCCGTGCAGCGAGGCGCAGGTGAACTCGCACATGTCGCGCGCGGTGTCGACGAAGAACACGTCGTGGTTCTGCAGGATGAAGTCCTGGGTCAGGGCGTCCTGATCGGGCGCCAGCAGCTTCTCGCCCTCGACGCCGAACAGCTTGATGCCGATGCCGGTGGTGCCCTTGAGATCAGGCGCGCCGGGCTGGACATCGGCCGAGAAGCGCACCCACACCGGGTACTCGCGTGCCGGCTTGAACACGCCCACCTGGAGTGACTCGGGCAGATCCGCATCGACGATGAAACGACCGTGCGCGGCGCCGTGCGGGCGCAGGAAAACGGGGCGCGTGGCGGGATCGCGACCAGCGGCCATGCCGCGGCCCTGGAAGTAGTCGACGAACAGCTGCTTGAGGCCCTGGATGGGGTCGTCACCGCAGCAGCAGGGCTCCGGTGGAAGCACTGGCGGCAGGCGGATGGGGGTGGCGCAGCCGGAAGCGGGCGAGGATGAAGCGGGCGAGACGGCGGACGGATCGGACGGGCTCGACATGGATCTTCCCCAGAGCGCGCTTGAGGCGCGGCATGACCGGACATCGCCCCGGCGGCGGCGCGACGGTCCAACGCCGTCGCTGCGTGTGGGAAGGGATTCGCATGCGCCCGAAGCGCGGCAGATCCGCAGCGCTGATCGCGACCACCGAAGCCATACGGGCCGCGCTGCGCGATGCCTCCGTCGAAGCACTCGCTTGCGCTGATGAAGCCGCATTGGCTGGCCGCGCGCTGCTGCTGAAGCCGCATTGGCTGTGCCGCGCGCTGCCGCTGCTGAAGCCTCCGCCTGCGCTGATGAAGCAGCGATAGCGCTGCGCCGTCGCGCCCCCTGTTCCCCGACCGCAGAGTGCGAGCTGCGTCACAGTGGGTCAACCTGTCAGATCCGACAGGTTGAAGGCCTTACCCCCTGCCGACTCAGCAGTGCCGAGTGCTGCAGCAGTTATGGAAGCACCCGCAAATCGTCATCCCCGCGAAGGCGGGGATCCAGGGTTCTTGCGCCTGAGGCGGCTGGTCTGGGCGCCCGCCCCCGCCCCCGCCTTCGCGAGGACCGACAACTTCGCAAGCTGCCTCCCCCACTCCCCCGGCTGCCTTCGCTTCGCTCGGGCTCCGGAGAGTGTCGGCTGCCACTGGTAGCCGACAAACACTCTCCTTCGCTTCCCACAAGGGGAGAGGGGAGCAAGCACGCGCGCTGTCTGGGGTGCGCCTATGGGGCACCGAGCGCTGTCTTCGAGCGAGTGATGAGCCTCAGCACGCGGCCACCGCCGCATCCGACACATGCGGATTGCTCGTCCGCTCGCGGCCCTGTGTCGACACAGCTCTCGGGCGCTTGAAGGGCACTCCGCTTCAGGCCAATGCCTGGGTTGGGTCGGGTGCGATGAGTCTTAGCTGGGCGCCTGGCTTGCAGGGGACGCACTGGTGGATGCGCTGCGCTTATCCACCCTACAACCGCGGGTGACGCCTTGCGTGGATCGAGGCCGGAATCCGGTGCGCGCGTAGGGTAGATAAGCGCAGCGCATCTACCGGCTTTGGGGCTCCCGAAGGGCGTTGCGCTTCGGGCCGATGCCAGGGCTGGCTACGGTGAGGCTTCGATGAGGGCCCGGCTTCCGCTGCACGCACTGGTGGATGCGCTGCGCTTATCCACCCTACAACCGCGGGTGTCGCCTTGCGTGGATCGAGGCCGGAATCCGGTGCGCGTGAAGGGTAGATATGCGCAGCGCATCTTCCGGCTCAGCGTCGATCGATGGCGTCGTAATCGCTCTCTGATGCCGCTATCGGAGCTGCCCTCCGCCTGCCCGCCCCACCGCCGCATCCGACACATGCGGATTGCTCATCCGCTCGCGGCCCAGTGTCGATACGGGCCCATGCCCGGGCACGAATTGCACGCGGTCGCCGAGGGCGAACAGACGTTCGCGGATCGAACGGATGAGATCGGCGTGGTTGCCGCGCGGGAAGTCGGTGCGGCCGATGCTGCCGGCGAAGATGACGTCGCCGACGAAGGCGAGGCCGACTTCGCGCAGGAAGAACACCACGTGGCCGGGGGTGTGGCCGGGGCAGTGCAGTACCTCGAGTTCGAGGGCGCCGACCTGCACGCGGTCGCCGTGGGCGAGCCAGCGCTCCGGGGTGAACACCTGCGCCGGCGGGAAGCCGTATTCCGCCGCACGCGTCGGCAGCTGCTGGATCCAGAAGTCGTCGTCCGGGTGCGGGCCTTCGACCGGAACGCCCAGCCGCTGCTGCAGCTCGGCCACGCCCGAGCAGTGGTCGAGATGACCGTGCGTGACCAGCACCTTCTCCAGCGTCGCACCGTGACGGGCGACCGCGGCGAGCAGACGATCGACTTCGCCACCGGGGTCGACCAGGGCGGCCTTCTTGGTTTGCTGGCAGACGATCAGCGAGCAGTTCTGCTGGAAGGGCGTGACCGGCAGCACTTCGACGGCGACCGGTGGGTTCGCTTGGGCGTTCATCTCAATCCTCCGGCGCCGAGGGGTCGTCTTCGCTGTCGGCGGGCAGCTGCAGCAGGTCGGGGGCGCCTTCCAGGGTTTCCACGCTGCGCAAGCGACGTTCGATGGCGCGGGTGCGCACGCCGGCCGCACCGATGCTCTTGCTGACCGTGTCGATCTGCTTCTGGGTGCGTTCCAGCACTTCGCCGAACTTGCCGAATTCGTTCTTGACCGCGCCCAGGATCTGCCAGACCTCGCTGCTGCGCTGTTCGATGGCGAGGGTGCGGAAGCCCATCTGCAGGCTGTTGAGGAGCGCAGCCAAGGTGGTTGGACCAGCCAGGGTGATGCGGTGCTCGCGCTGCAGGGCCTCGAACAGGCCGGGGCGGCGGATCAGCTCGGCGTACAGGCCTTCGGTGGGCAGGAACAGCAGGGCGAAGTCGGTGGTGTGCGGCGGGCCGATGTATTTCTCGCGGATGCGCTTGGCCTCGTCGCGGATGCGTCGTTCGAGCGCGAGTGCGGCCACGCCTGCAGCCTCGGCATCGGCGCGGTCCTGCGCGTCGAGCAGGCGCTCGTAGTCCTCACGCGGGAACTTGGCGTCGATCGGCAGCCAGACCGGCGCACCCGGCGTGCTGCCCGGCAGGCGGATCGCGTATTCGACGCGCTCGCTGCTGCCCGGCAGGGTGGCGACGTTGCTGGCGTACTGCTCGGCGCTCAAGATCTGCTCCAGCAGGGCGCCGAGCTGCACTTCGCCGAAGGTGCCGCGGGTCTTGACGTTGCCGAGCACGCGCTTGAGATCGCCCACGCCCTGCGCCAGGTTCTGCATCTCGCCCAGGCCGCGGTGCACCTGTTCGAGCCGCTCGGAGACCAGCTTGAAGCTCTCGCCCAGGCGCGTCTCCAGCGTGGTCTTGAGCTTCTCGTCGACGGTTTCGCGCATGCGCTCCAGCTGCGCGGCGTTGTCGGTCTGCAGCTCCTTGAGCTTGCCTTCGAGCGTGCCGCGCACTTCGTTCATGCGCTCGGCGTTGTGCTGGGTGAGCGTGAGCAGGCGTGCGTCCAGCGCTTCGCCGAAGCCCTTGAGCGCGGCTACCGACTCCTCGCGGCTCTTGCGCGCATCGTCCGAGAGCGTCTGCCGAAGCGTTTCGATGCGCTGGTCCGAGCGCAGGGCGGCGGCGTCGAGGCCGCGACCGAAGGCGTCGAGACGCTCGGCCTGGGCGCGGCTGCCTTCGCCCAGCGCGGCGCGCAGCTGGGCTTCGAAGCGCGCCTGCTGCTCGGCGGCCTCGCTGCGCGCCTCGCGCAGCTCCTCGCGCAGGGCGCGTTCGGTGCGTTCGGCAGTGGCGGCCAGCGCGGCCAGACGTTCCAGCAGGGCGGGGTCGGTCTGCGCGCGCCTGGTTCTGTGCAGCAGGACGGTCAGCAGCACCAGCACGATCAGCAAGACGACGCAGAACGCGATCAGCGGCCAGAACAGCACTGACAGGGCATCGGCAGTCCCCTGCGTGGCGGCGACGGGCGCGGTGAGGGTGCAAACAAGAGCGTGCAGCATGGCGAGCAGGCATCCAGGGCGAACGCGACAGTCTAGTGCGGACCGCCGATGCGCTGGTCATGAGCGTGCATCGAGCCTGCGGAGATCTCTGCGCGAGCTGCTAGAGTTCGGCGATGAGCACACGCCTGAACGAGATTCCCGTTGAAGACTTCGCCGCCCTGATCGGCGAGGCCCTGCCCACCGAGGCCGCTGGCCAGCACTTCGCGCTGCGCGTCGAAGCCGTCGAACCCAGCCCGCATCCCAGCGGGCGCGGTCTGCCCGGCTTTTCGCTGCATCTGCGCGGGCCTGCCGAGCTGAACCTCGGGCAGGGGGTGTATGCGATCACCCATCCGCGTCACGGCTGCCTGCAGCTGTTCATCACGCCGATTCGCCGCGACCCGCAGGGCCTGCTCTACGAGGCCGTCTTCAACTGAGGCAGCGCGGCTGCAGCGTGTTCCTCATCGCGTGCAAGAGCGACAAGACGCCGTAGCGAGAGTGCCCACAGGCGGCCGCAGCAGGCGCACCCATCTCAGGCGCTCAGCCCTGCGCCTCGCGGCGCATGAAGTGGTAGACCCCGCGCACTTCGAGCGTCTCGAAGCCCAGCCGGCGATACCAGGCGTGGGCGGGGTTGAAGGGTTCGACGTGCAGGGTGATCGGCAGGGCGCGCTCGGCGCTCCAGTCGATCATCTGCTGCATCAGCGCGCGGGCGATGCCGCGACCGCGCCACTCCGGCAGCAGGGTGATTTCCATCAGCCGCAGCTCCTCGCGGCCCCAGTGCAGGTAGAGCCGGCCGATGCCCGCGCCGGCGTGTTCGATCACCAGGAAGACAGCGCCCGGATAGTGCTGGCGATAGTGGCTGCGCTGGGCGCTGAACTGCTGGTCGATGAAGGCCTGCTGCTGGGCCTCCTCCCAGCCGCTGCGCGCCAGCTCTTCGCTGCGCGTGCTGGCATAGAGCCCACGCAGCAGGGGCAGGTCGGCTTCGCTCTCCGGGCGCAGGCGCAGCTCCGCCGGCCGCTGCGGCCAGTCGGCCGCGAACAGCTCAAGCAGGGCGCTGGCGCGCTCGGCGGGCGGCAGCACGAGGCTCGACCTCAGGCCCGCATTCAGACGCTGGCCTGATCCTGCGCCAGGCAGGCGAGGTCGGCGCGCAGGCAGAGATCGGCGGCCTCCGCTTCGGCGCGCACCTGCAGCAGGAAGCCGTCGATGCCCGTCGGCGGCGCGCAGCTTTCGGCGGGCCCGCACGCCAGTGGCGCGGACGCGATCGCGTCGAAGCGGATCAGATAGTCGCCTTCCGGCCAGCCTGCCGCGTCCACCCGCAGGTAGCTGGGCGACGCCGCACCGCCGTTCAGTCGGAACTCGAAGGCGAGGCCCTGGGCGGGCAGGCTGAGGCTGCAGTGGCCGCTGTTGCCCTCGGTCTGGCTGCGATCGAAGCGCCAGGCCCGATGCCGGGCAGCGGCGGCGTCGGTGTCATACAGCAGGTCCAGCTGCAGCGCGCGCAGCGGCGAGCCCGCGGCCAGCTGCGGGCCGAGCAGGCGCAGACGCTGTGGCGCCCCGCGGCTGGCGGCCGGCGCCCCTTCAGCGAAGGGACGCCACAGCCCAGCCTCGGCATCCAGCCGCAGCACACGCGCGGAGGGATCCGCCGAGAGGCCGCGCGCAGGCCCCGACAGCGCAGCCGCGCCGATGCCGCAGGCGCTGCCAACCAGAAAAGCTCGACGATCCATGATGGGTCCTGTTGTGTCTTCCGCGGCCTGCTGACGGGCCGCTGGTGGGGCTGGGGTGCAAGTGTGCTGGGTGCCGTGCTCAGCTGCGGGGCGGAAAAATGCCCTGCAGGGCGATGCAGAAGTAGAACGTCAGGTAGGGCTGCATGTTGTTGTGCGGCTGGCCGCCGCCGACCGCAGTCAGGCTCTGCGGCGCGAGCTGGGTCAGGTTCGCTGGAGCCGCGTACTGGCCGATGCCGATGCCGGTGGCCGGCAGTTCGGCCGCGGGCTGGCGGCTCAGGCCGTCGGACTGCGAGGCGCGTACGGCATGCGCGTGGCTCGGGATCTCGGATTCCAGCAGGCTGACCGTCTCCGAGCCGCCCACCTCGCCGAGGTCGTGCAGGCTCAGGCCCGGGCCCTGGCCGGGATGCATCGGCGCGCGACCCTGCAGGTCCGGCAGGGCGAAGTTGCTCTTGCCGTTGCCGCCGTAGGTCGTGCCGAGCAGCGAGAACAGGGCCGTGTTCTGCGACAGCGGCAGCAGCTGGCCGTCGCACCAGGCCCAGCCGCGGGGCGCGAAGTTGAAGGGGAAGATGCGGATTTCGGCAACAAAGGGATCGGCCACGGAGTGCTCCTTCAGGTCGGCGACGGGAAGATGCCGAACAGCGAGATGATGAAATCCACGCACAGGTAGGGCTGGAAGTTGTTGTGCGGCTGGCTGCCGCCCACCGCCCCGATGCTGGCTGGCGCAAGGTTGGTCAGCGGTGCGTCCGAGCCATACGGCGAAATCGTGGCGCCGGTGCTGGCGGCCATGACCTGCTGGCTGGCGAGCAGTGTCGTGGCCGTGTTGTTGGTGGCCAGCAGGGCATGCGTATGCGCCGGGATCTGGTTGACCGTCAGCGTGATCTCCTCGGCGCCTCCGGTCTCGGCGAGGATGAAGCCATTGCCCTGGTGAATGGGGATGCGGCCGCGCAGGTCGGGCAGGGCGAAGGTGCTCTGGCCGTCGCCGCCGTAGGTGGTGCCGATCAGCTGGAACAGGGTCTCGTTCTCGGAGATCGGCAGCAGCTGGCCTTCGCAGAACATCCAGCCGGCGGGCGCGAAGTTGCCCGCGAACATGCGGATCTCGCCTACATAGGGTTGTGCCATGGGTGGTCTCCGTCTGGGCCTAGGTTGGCGAGGGGAAGATGCCCTGCAGTGCGATGCAGAAGCTGAGGGTCAGGAAGGGCTGCATGTTCAGGTGCGCCTGCGAGCCGCCGACATTGGTCACCGCGTTGGGGGACATGGCCACCAGGTTCGCTGGCGGTGCCCACAGATTGGAGGCGCTGGAGTTCGACAAGGCCAGCGCCGCGGTCGGGGTGTTGGTGCTCGCCGTCTGATTGCTGGCCTGCATCACGTGGGTGTGCGTCGGCAGCTCGTTGATCGACAGCGTATGCGCCTGCTCGCCGCCGCGTTCGCCCAAGGAATGGCCGCTGCCGACGTGGATCGGCGTGCGTCCGCGCAGATCAGGCAGGGCAAAGTTGACCCGGCCATCGCCACCGAAGGTGGTGCCCAGCAGGGAGAACAGGGCCTGGTTCTGGTTGATTGGCAGCAGCTGGCCGTTGCACAGCGCCCAGCCCCTGGGGGCGAACACGAAGCTCATCATGCGGATTTCAGAGAGAAAAGGTTCTGCCATGGCGGACTCCAGTGCTCGGGGCGCGCCGCGAAGTGCGGCGTGCGGGATGAGAGGGCGGAAGCGGCAGCCAGCGCTGCGCTGTCGTCCTCCCGGGGTTCTGCGATGAACGCGGTCGGTGCCCCTGCGGGCACCGACCGCGAAGCGCTTACGGAATCGTGCAGCTGCTGAAGCCGCTGGTGCCCGAGATCAGCAGCGTGCCGCCGCCTGCCGGGTTCAGTCCGTTGACATAGGTCTCCACGCCCGGCGATGCGGTGGCAGCCATGCCGACCACGCCGAAGGTGAACTGGCCGGCGACGTTGCCCTGCTTGCGCAGGCCGATGCCAAGCGCCGCCGGGAAGCCGGCGGTGGGCGCGCTGCTGTTGCCGGAGATGTCCACACACACGGTGTCGTTCTCGCCAGCCCCGCCGTTGCCGGAATCGATGCGGATGCCCTGTCGGGCGCCGCTCAAGGGTGCCGCTACGACGTTGTTCTGCACGCGTGCCCGCAGGGTGCCGTTGGTGTCGCGGGAGACCAGCAGGATGCCGTTGCCATCGGTCTGGCTGATGGTGTTGTTGCGCACGGTCATCGTCATCTGCGGAGCGTCGCTCACCCCGAAGGTGTTGCCGAGGCCGCCGCCGATGCCCTGCGAAGCCAGCGTGTTGTTGGCCACGATCACGTTGTTCTCGATCAGCGAGGTCACGTTGGCCTGGCCGAAGGCGGAGTTGCTGATGCCGATGCCGGTGACGTTGGTGATCGGATTGGCCACGGTGCCGTTGTTGGAGATGTTGAAGTTGCCCTGGCCGCGGCCGTTCACCAGGGCGACGATGCCCTCGGCGCCGATGCGGTTGGCGGCGCTGGCGCCAGCGATGCGGTTGCCGGTGATGTTGATGATGTTGGTGGCATGGCCCGCCGTGCCCATCGTGCCCACCGGCCCGGCCGCATTGGCATTGCCGCCCTGCACCTGGATGCCGCCACCGCCCGGGAAGTTGGTGATCACGTTGTTGGTGATGCTGGCGGCGGTGACGTTGGCGACGGTCGAACCCGAGCCGAAGCCGATCAGGCCGATACCCCAGCCCTGCGAGGTGGCCGCAGACGTGCTGCTGGTCAGGGTGTTGCCGCTGATGGTCACCGAGCTCAGCGTGCCGTTGAAGTTGAACAGCTCGATGCCGTGGTGGCGCGAGTTGCTCAGGCTGCTGTTGGTGATCGACACGGCACCGTAGACGTTGCGCTCGTTGCCATTGGTGGTGGTGTTGAAGGCGATGTTGGCGGAATTGTTGGCGATCGCGGTTCCCGTGCCATCGATGCTGCCGTTGGCGAAGGTGAAGCCGTTGACCTCGGTGCCGTTGATGCCGCTGCCGGCGGTGTTCTGAATGCGCATGCGGGTGATCGAGGGCGCCACCGTATTGGTCAGCTGGATGCCATGGCTGGTGGTGTTGGCGATGAAGCCACCGGTGCAGGTCGCACTGCTGGTGCAGGTGCCGCCGTTGCCGGTCACCGTCAGCGCGCCGCTGCTGCCGGTGTTGTTCAGCAGGATGCCGTGGGTGCCGCCCAGCGACTGCACCGACACCGCGTTGATGCCCGCCGCGCCGATCGTGGTGTTCTGCACATCGACCGCGATGCCCGCGTTGTTGACGAGGGCGCCTGCCGCCACGTTGCCGAGGGTCAGGGTGCCGGCACTGCTGGCCCGCAGCGCGGCGGTGTTGGCGCTGTTGATCCGGTCGACGTTGTTGAAGGCGTAGCTGCCGGTGTTGTTGACCAGATTGATGCCGCCGCCGCTCTCGCCCGCGTCGTCATGATCGATGATCAGCTGCTGGCCGAAGGTGAGCCCAGCCGGGCTGGCGCTGGTCTGGATGTCGATGGCCGGAGTGCCGGCACCGAGCGCGCCGTTGGAGTTGATCGTGCCGGTCATGCTGCCGGACAGGGTCATGCCCGCGACCTGGACGCTGCGCGCCGCCGCCGTCTGGATCGACACCTCGCCATTGAGGCTCAGGGTGCCGCCGCCACTGGCCGCCAGGGCAGTCCCGGCCAGCGGGTTGGTGACGGTCCCAAGGTTGGTGGTGCCGCTGAAAGCGATGGTCGCGCCGGCGTTGTTCAACAGCTGCACTGCCGGGGTGGTGCCGGTCCCGGTGAAGGTCTTGGCCGTGCCGCTGAAGCTGATCGTGCCGCCGGTGCGGCCACTCACGCGCAGGCCCTGGTTACCGGCGCCGCTGCCGCACAGTGCGGAGCAGTTGAGGTTGCCGGACAGGCTCAGGTTGGCACTGGCCGCGCCCTCGATGTCGATCAGGCGCCCTGCGCTGGCCTTCTCTATGGAACCCGCGTAGTTCACCGTGGCGGTGCCCATGCTCACCTGGAAGGCGGTGCCGGTGGCGCCACTCAGCGCACCCGTGCCGAGATTCAAGGTGCCGGCGATCGCCGACAGGCGCACGTTCTGCGCGCCGCTGCTGGAGCTGACCTCGCTGAAGGCATTGCCGCCCACTTCGGTGACCGTGCCGTTGGCCAGATCCAGGGCCTGGCCGCTGCCGACGATGCGGTTCTCGCCGAGGCTCAGCGCACCGACGTTGGCGCCCAGCAGGGCGGCACCGGTGGTGTTGCCGATCTCGATGCCGCGCACCGTATTGCCCGAACCCAAGGTGATGGCGTGGGTGGCGGCCGCCGTGGTGGTCAGCACGGGACGCGCGCCGGCCAGCGCGGGACGCGCGACGGCAGTCGCCGGCGGGCTGATGCCGAACACCGTGTCGAAGGCACCGGCAGCGCCTTGGCCGATCAGCTGCTGGCCGTTCTTCAGGGTGACGCCGCCGATGTAGGCGCCGCTGAACTTGAAGATCTTGGTATTCGGGCTGGCCGCGGTCACGGCGGCTGCCAGGGTCTGGAACGGACGCGCGAGCGTGCCGTCGCCACCGGCAGGCGCGTCGTCATTGACGAACCAGATCGCCTCGCCGCTGAGCGCGACGGTGGCGTTCGCGGTGGTGCAGGCCGGCGGTGCCGGCACGCCGGAGTCGCAGACCTGGAAGCTGAAGCTGTCGGCGGTGCTCGTCTCGCTGGCCGGCGGCGCATAGCTCCAGCTGCCGTCGGCGGCGGTGCTGACGCGGCCGCCCTGGGCGGTCAGGGCATCGGTCTGCACGGTCACGCTGAAGGGCGCACCGCCGGCGCCGTCGATGTCGCTGACGTTGGCCAGCAGGCTGGCGGCGTTGGCGCTGCCGATGGCGATGCCGATATGGCGGTGCACGGCCACGTTGGTGGGCGGCGTCACCGTCGGCGGGTCATTGACCGCATTCACCGTGATGCTGAAGTTGACCGTGGCCGAGGTGTCGACGCCGCCGTTGGCGGTGCCGCCGTTGTCCTGCAGCACCACGCTCAGGTTGGCCACGCCGCTGGCGTTCGGCGCCGGCAGGAAGCCCAGGTTGCCGGTCGTCGCATTGATGCCCGGCGAGGCGGCGAACAGGGTCGGGTTGTCGTTGCTCAGCACGATGAAGTTCAGCACCTGGGTGATGCCCGCGTCGCCATCGTCGATCGCCGTCGCCCACGGGCTGTTGTAGGCCGGGCTGTCCTCGTCGACAGTCACGTTGCCGCCGCTGACGAAGGTGGGCGCGTTGTTCACGAACAGCACTTCCAGGGTGAAGGTCTGCGCCGCGCTGGCGCTGACGCCGCCGTTGGCGGTGCCGCCGTTGTCGTTCAGGACCACGCTGATCGTGGCGATGCCGAAGCTGTCGGCGGCGGCTGCGTAGGTCAGCGTGCCGGTGCTGGCGTCGATCGCCGGCGGCGTGCTGAAGCTCAGGTTGCCGGTGCTGCCGGTGACGTTGACGCTGAAGCTCAGGGTCTGCGCGGCTTCATCGGCCGGGCCTGCGCTGATGGCGGTGGCGAAGCCCGGCACCGTCTGCGCGCCGACGTTCTCGAACACGCTCGGGGCAAGGGCGGGAATGGTGAAGCTGGGCGCGTCGTTGACCGCGGTGACTTCGATCACCAAGGGCACGGCAGCGCTGGCGTCGACGCCGCCGTTGCCGGTGCCGCCGTTGTCGCGCAGGACCACGCTGAAGCTGGCGCTGCCGTTGGTGTTGGCGGCCGGCGTGAAGCTCAGTACGCCGGTCGGGCTGATGCTGGGCGCGGTGGTGAAGGCCAGAGTGCCGGTGGTGGCGCCGGCGGTGAGCTCGAAGTTCACGACCTGCGTGCCGCCGTCGTTGTCATTGATGTCGGTGGCCCAGACCGCGCTGTAGGCGCCACTGTCTTCGAGCACGGCCAGCGGGCTCGCGCCCGGGGTGAAGCTGGGCGCGTCGTTGACGTTGATCACTTCGAGGGTGAACACTTGGGCGCCGCTGGTGTCGACGCCGCCGTTGGCGGTGCCGCCGTTGTCGCTCAGCACCACGCTGACGGTGGCCACGCCGGCGGTGCCGTTCTGGGCGGCGAAGCTGAGGTTGCCGGTGGCGGGATCAATGGACGGAGCGGCTGCGAAGGCCAGGTTGCCGGTGCTGCCGGTGACGTTGACCGCGAAGGACAGGGTCTGGCCCGCCTCGTTGGCGGGGCCGGCGCTGATCGCGGTGGCGAAGCCGGTCTGCACGGTCGGACCATCGCCCTGGAAGACCGGGGCCGCCGCGGCCGGGATCACGAAGCTCGGCACATCGTTCACCGCAGTGACGTTCAGCACCAGCTCGACCGGGGCACTCTGGTCGACGCCGCCGTTGGCGGTGCCGCCGTCATCGCGCAGGGTCACGCTCAGGGTGGCGCTGCCGTTGGCATCGGCGGCCGGGGTGAAGCTAAGCACGCCGGTGGCGCTGAGCGCCGGCCCAGCCGAGAACAGGCCCGGGTTGGAGTTCGACAGGACGACGAAGCTGAGCGTCTGGATGCCGCCGTCGTTGTCGTTGAGGTTGCTCGCCCAGGCGGCGCTGTAGGCGCCGCTGTCCTCCAGCACGGCGATCGGGCTCGGGCCTGGCGTGAAGCTGGGCGCGTCGTTGACGTTGTTGACCTGGATGGTGAAGGTCTGGGCGGCGCTGGTGTCGACGCCGCCATTGGCAGTGCCGCCGTTGTCGCTGAGCACCACGCTGACGGTGGCGGTGCCGCTGGTGCCGGCCTGGGGTGCGTAGGTCAGGGTGCCGTTCGGCGCCAGCGCCGGTGCTGCGGCGAAGGCCAGGTTGCCGGTGCTGCCGGTGACGTTGGCGGCGAAGCTCAGGGTCTGGCCGGCCTCATCGGCGGGGCCGGCGCTGATCGCGGTGGCGAAGGCGGCGACGGTCTGCGCGCCGGCACCTTCCAGCACCGGCGGCGCGGTGGCGGGAATCACGAAGCCCGGCACATCGTTCACCGCGGTGACGTTCAGCACCAGCTCGACCGGGGCACTCTGGTCGACGCCGCCGTTGGCGGTGCCGCCGTCATCGCGCAGGGTCACGCTCAGGGTGGCGCTGCCGTTGGCATCGGCGGCCGGGGTGAAGCTAAGCACGCCGGTGGCGCTGAGCGCCGGCCCAGCCGAGAACAGGCCCGGGTTGGAGTTCGACAGGACGACGAAGCTGAGCGTCTGGATGCCGCCGTCGTTGTCGTTGAGGTTGCTCGCCCAGGCGGCGCTGTAGGCGCCGCTGTCCTCCAGCACGGCGATCGGGCTCGGGCCTGGCGTGAAGCTGGGCGCGTCGTTGACGTTGTTGACCTGGATGGTGAAGGTCTGGGCGGCGCTGGTGTCGACGCCGCCATTGGCAGTGCCGCCGTTGTCGCTGAGCACCACGCTGACGGTGGCGGTGCCGCTGGTGCCGGCCTGGGGTGCGTAGGTCAGGGTGCCGTTCGGCGCCAGCGCCGGTGCTGCGGCGAAGGCCAGGTTGCCGGTGCTGCCGGTGACGTTGGCGGCGAAGCTCAGGGTCTGGCCGGCCTCATCGGCGGGGCCGGCGCTGATCGCGGTGGCGAAGGCGGCGACGGTCTGCGCGCCGGCGCCTTCCAGCACCGGCGGCGCGGTGGCCGGGATGGTGAAGCCGGGCACATCGTTCACCGGCGTGGCGGTGATCGTGAAGTTGGCGGGCGCCGACACGTCGACGCCACCGTTGGCGGTGCCGCCGTTGTCGCGCAGGCGCACGCTCAGGTTGGCGCTGCCGTTGGCGTCGGCGGCGAGGGTGAAGCTGAGCACGCCGCTGGCGCTGATCGCCGGGGCCACCGCAAACAGGCCGGGGTTGGAGTTGGCGGTGAACTCGAAGGTGAGCGTCTGCGTACCGCTGTCGCCATCGCTGATCGCCGTGGCCCAGCTCTGCGAGTACGGCGCGCTGTCCTCCAGCACGGTGACCGGGCTGGGGCCGGGCGTGAAGCTCGGCGCATCGTTGACGTCATTGACCGTGATGGTCATGGTCGCCGTCGCATTCAGCGAGGGCGCGCCGCCGTCACTGGCCTGCACCTGTAGGCTGTACGGAGACGCAGCGATGTTCAGGGCCGCGGCGTCAGCCACGGTGATCTGGCCGCTGCCGGCATTGATCGCGAACACGGTCTGGCCGCTGCCGCCGACGATGCTGTAGCTCAGCTGGCCGTTGGCGCCGGCATCGGCGTCCGTCGCGACCACGCTGCCGACCACGTCGCCGTTGGCGGCGCTTTCGAACACCGAGAAAGCCTGTGCCGCGATCTGCGGGGCCTCGTTGACGTCCTGCACCGTGACGGTGATCTGGCGGTTGAGGCTGAAGCCGGGCGCGCCCTGCAGGCTGACCGCGACATCCAGGGTGAAGCTCGGCCGCGTTTCGAAATCCAGCTGGCTGCTGTCGGCGACGCGGATTTCGCCGGTGGCGTTGTCGACGCTGAAGCCGGCACTCGGGGTCTGCGCGTTCAGGGTGAAACGCAGCAGGGTGGAGAGCCCGCCCGGGGCGGCGTTGATGCTGCCGACCAGGGTGGTGTTCGGGGCGTTCTCATTGACGTTGAAGCTGGTGTTGAGGAAGGGCGGCACCAGCACCGGCAGGCGCATCTCGCTGACGTCGAAGCGGAAGAACACGCGGCCGGCCTCGCGCGCGGCGAACACGCCGCGCAGGTCGACCTGTGGCTCCGGCTGGGTGGTGTCACCGGCCGGATCGGTCAGCAGGGCAGCCACGTCCCAGTCACCGATCTCGCCGTCGAGCAGATAGCCGGCGGCCCAGGCGATACCGGCGCTGGACAGGGTGCCGACCATCAGCGCGGCGAGCATCAGGCCGGGGTGGCGTCGAAGCGTCCAGGCAGCGGCGACGCCGAGCGCCAGGCAGAGCAGGATCAGCGACCACGCGCCGGCAGCCGGAATCACTGCCGGGCGCGGCAGCGCCGGCGGCAGCGGCGGCACGCCCACGCCTACCGCGAGCACCGGGCCGGCGGCATCGGCCGCGCCCAGCAGCGGGCTGCTGGCGAGGAAGGTCAGGTTCCAGTCGCTGGCGATGTCCTCGCCGAGCAGGGCGCGCTCGAAGCCGAGCTCGACCACGTCGCTGGGGCCGGGGCCGCGGTCGGCGCCGACCGGGTGACCGGCGGGCAGGCTCTGCGGTGCCCCGAAGCTGCCGCCTGAGCACAGCCGCAGCGCCTGGGTCTGCACCAGCAGGGGCTCGAAGCTGACTTCGGCGTCGAGACGCGCGTCGATGCCCGCCGCGGTGCCGTTCGGCGTGACAACGCTGCAGCCGGTGGCGGCATCGTTGTCGCTGTCGATCAGCACGGAGTAGGTATAGGCCTGCGCGGCCAGAGGTGCGGCGCCCAGCGCGATCAGCGTGGACAGCAGCACGCGGCGCGCGGCGCCGGCGAATCGGATCTTCATGTGGTTTCCCCGTGGTGTAGCGCGACCTGCCCGCTCGCGATGCGGACAAACAGTCGAAGCGGTCACAGTGTCCGCTGATATGGCAAGCGAGAAAAGCCCCGGAAGTCCTTCATTTCCCGACTATTGCGCGTGCGCGGCAGGAAATCGGCGGGTGGACCTGTCAGATCTGACAGGTGAGGTGGTGGACGCGCGCGAGCGCGCCGAGTCAGCTTCAGTCCACCTGCGAGCGCAGGAAGCGCGCCATCGAGGGCGGCGGCTTGGGGCCTTCGAGCTCGCGCGCGATGTCGACGTAGCCGCGGGTCAGCGCCACTTCCGCGGCGCTGCGCGCCAGGCTGTCGCGGAGCGCGGGCTCGGCGCCGGCGCGCAGCAGGCGCTGCACCAGCGGCAGCAGGCCATGCTGGGCCGCCCAGTGCAGCGCCGAAAAGCCGCGCTGATCCTGGGCGTCGGGCGCGGCGCCGAGTTCGAGCAGGGCTTCGAGCTGGGGCAGCAGGGCCTCCGCCTGCAGCGGCGTGCCCGGCAGCTCGGCGGCGCCCAGCAGCAGCAGCAGCGGCGTCTCGCCCATGGCATTGGCCTGCGCGAGCTGCTGGCTGTTCGGCGACAGCGCATGCCACAGCGCCAGCGCGGGCTTGGCATCGGTGCTGCGGCAGCCGAAACGTGCGGCATGGTGCAAGGCCGTGTTGCCCTCCGCGTCGACCGCCGCGCGCTCGGCGCCATGCGCCAGCAGCAAGTGCACGCAGCGGCTCTGCCCCAGCGCCGCCGCCAGCATCAGCGGCCGCAGGGCACCGGGCAGGGTCTGTTCGACGTGGGCGCCGCCGGCGAGCAGCAGTTCAACCACCGCGGCATGCCCTTGGCTGATCGCGGCGGTCAGGGCGGTCATGCCGCTGTCGGCGGTGATGGCCGGGTCCAGGCCGGCCTTCAGCAGCACCGCGACCACCTCGGCGTGGCCGCTGCCGGCGGCCCGCAGCAGAGCGCTGCAGCCGCGGGCATCGCGAACGCCGGCATCAAGGCCGAGTTCGAGCAGGCAGCCGCAGGCTACAGCATCGCCGGCGACCGCCGCCGCGATCAGGTCGGCATCGCGCAGGGCGCGTCCCGGATGCGGCCAGCGCGGCCAGTCCAGCCAGCGCAGCAGGGCGGCATTGCCTGCGTGCATGGCCTGGCCCAGCGGACACTGGCCGTCGGGTCCGCGCCGGTGCGGACTGGCGCCGGCACGCAGCAGGGCCTTGAGACAGTCGAGGTCGGCGCGCTGCGCGGCCGTTGCCAGCGCGGACTGGCCGGTGCGGCCAGCGGCTTCGGGATCCGCGCCGATCGCCAGCAGGCGCGCGGCAAGGCGTGGCCAGCCCAGCTGTGCGGTCAGCAACAGGGGCGCATCGCCCTCGTCGGCACCGAAAGGATCGGCGCCCGCCTCCAGCAGCCGCAGCGCGCGGGCTTCGTCGACACCGGGCTTCAGACGCGCATCGAGGCAGGCGCGCAGGTACTGCGCCAGCCCGCCGCAGCCGGCCGGGCTGACCCCGAGTTCAAGCAGGGCGTCGAGCGCCTGTGGGGCGATCGCGGCGCGGTCCAGCGCGATCGGCAGCAGGCTTTCGCGGCTGTGCGCACCGCTGGCGGGCAGGGCCACCGCCAGCGCCGCCAGCGCGGCGCGCGGCTGCTGTGCGGCGAGGGTGTCGAACAACTCGCAGAGGAGATCGGCAGGCGGGCGCAGCTCGCGCAGCAGGGCGGGGACCAGATCGACGCGACCGCGCCGGAGCGCGCGTGCGAGGCGCTCGCCCATCTCGATGCGCCCGGCCTCGTCGACGCCGTCGAGGACCGTCGGCGCGTCATCGACGGCCGCCGGCAGCGGGTGGTCGGGGTCCATGCGGCCCACCAGGTCCCAGCGCTGCGCGCCGCGCGCCAGATCCAGGGCGCTCTGGCCGTTGGCGCAGACCTGTTCGCAGCGCGCGCCCATCTGCAGCAGCCGGGTGACCACCTCGGCGTCGGCACGCGTCGAGCCGCAGGCGATGTGCAGGGCGCTGCGTCCGCTGGCGTCGAGCGCATCGACCGGCGGTGACTTGCGGCGCAGGGCTTCGATGGCCGCGACCGAACCCGCACGCGCGGCTTCCATCAGCGGTGTGACGCCGTGTTCGTCGGCGCGCGCGGCATCGGCGCCTGCACGCAGCAGCACGGTGGCGATCGCCGCGTTGCCGGCAAGGCAGGCCTCCAGCAGGGCACTGCGCCCCAGCCGGCCGCGCGCATCGACCTTGGCCTTGTGCCGCAGCAGCAGCTCGACCCCGGCCGGATCGTCATCGCCGGCCGCGGCGGCCAGCAGGGCCGGCTGCCCGCCCTCGGGCTCGCAGCGCGCCTGGCGTTCCAGCAGGAAGCGCGCGAGTCGCCAGCTGCCGGCCGCGCAGGCCTCGAACAGCGGACTGCGGCCGCCGCGGTCCAGGGCATTGATGTCGGCGCCGGCATCCAGCAGCTGTGCGGCCACTTCGGGGTCGCTGCTGCGCGCGGCGAAGTGCAGCGGGCTGCGGCCGTCGCTGTCGACGAGGCGCGGATCGGCGCCGTTGGCGAGCAGCATGGCGACCGCATCCGGTCGGCCGTGGTAGCTGTCGCGGGTCGCCGCCAGCAGCGGCGTCAGGCCGGCACGCGCCGCATTCAGATCGACTCCGCGCAGGATCAGCTCGCGCAGCAGGCGCAGGTCTGACAGCAGGGTCGCCAGCACCGCCAGATCACGCTGGTCGCGGCCTTCCGGAGGCTCGGGCGCCGCACTCGCGCGATCGCAGTCGGCGAGCAGGGCGAGCGCGCGCTCGACATCGCCGCGCCGCGCCGCTGCGAACAGCTGCGCGCGCGGATCCTCCGCCGCTGCCGGTTCGGAAAGTTCGGCTGCGGGCTCGACCGGAGTATTTGCCGTCGGCGCTGGCGCAGCGCTCGCCAGCACCGGCGCCTCGCCCTCGGCAAGCACGCAGGACTGCACCCGGCGCGCCAGGACGAGTGCGCACAGCGGCGCCAGCAGCAGGCCGTGCGCGGCGATCGCCAGCACCAGCAGCGGCGGCCCACTGGCGCCGTCAGCAGCCAGGGCGACGAGTGCCGGGGCGAGCATCAGCAGCACGCACAGTGCTCCGAGTGTGGCGTCCAGAAACTCCACCTGGCCGCGCTCGAACAGACGCCGGCTGTGCAGACGCGCGCGCGCAAGGTGCTGGCCCAGGCTGCGGCGGGTGATCGGCTCGGGCAGGAACAGCAGCACCGGATCGGTGAAGACGCGGCTGGCCAGCAGACCGGCCGCGGCGACGCCCGCACACAGCAGCAGCACCGCGCGCAGCGCGCCGGATTCGAGCAGCGCGGAAAAGGGCAAGGCGACCAGCGGCACGCCGATCAGCAGGGCGATCAGCAGCAGCAGGCCGGCCCCCAGCAGGCCACGCGACAGTGCCGACGCCGCCCGCGGCACCGGCAGGCGGGCGCTGGCGAGCACCGCGCCGGCCAGCTGCAGCCCGAATGCGGCGGCCAGCAGCGGCAGACCCCACAGGCGGTCGGGGGCAATGCCGGCCAGCGCGTGTGCGGCGATCAGCAGCGGCGCCGACAGCGCGGTGGCCAGCGGCAGCGCCGCCGGGGATGCCCGTACCGGGGTCTCAGCCGCCATGCGCGGGCATCATGTCCGGCAGGTTGTGGGTCGGCGGCGGCAGCTGCACGTGAAAGCCGCGCTCGCGCAGGTTGGCGCGCACCACCGCGGCGTCCTCGCGGGCCAGCCGGCGATCCTCGGTGAGCTCGAAGCTGAGCGCGGCGACCAGCGGCAGCAGCCCCTCTCGCAGGGCCTCCGGCAGCAGTTCGAAGGCGCCCTCTTCGCGCAGGTAGACGTAGGTGTCGGCGCGCTTTTCGCTGCGGTAGACGTAGCAACGCATGGGCGTGGGCATCAGTGTTGTGCGGGAAATGCACGCAGGATAGCGCCGCGCGACCGGCCGCGGCGGTCTTGCGCGGCATCGGCGTGCCGGTCTGGCCGCCGCTGCCGCCACAATGCGCGCCCCTGGCCCGGAGCCACCACCATGTTCGACGTCCTGCTGTACGAGCCCGAGATCCCGCCGAACACCGGCAACGTGATCCGTCTGTGCGCGAATGCCGGCGCGCGCCTGCACCTGATCCGACCGCTCGGCTTCGAGCTCGACGACGCGCGGCTGAAGCGCGCCGGCCTCGACTACCACGAGTACGCCGAGCTGCGCGTCCACGACTCCCTGCCCGCGGCCCTGGACGCCCTGCGGCCGCCGCGACTGTTCGCCCTGTCGACGCGCGCGCAGCGGCGCTACGACGAGATCGCCTTCGCCCCCGGCGACGCTTTCCTGTTCGGACCGGAGAGCCGAGGGCTACCCGCCGACGTGTTGGCGGCGATTCCCGAGCAAACCCGGCTGCGCCTGCCCATGCACCCGGGCAACCGCAGCCTGAACCTCTCCAATGCTGTTGCCGTGCTCGTGTTCGAGGCCTGGCGACAGCAGGGCTTTACCGGCGGAGCGTGATGCGGCGCACGTTTGCAACTGAACCCCGTTAAAGGGGAGTTAAAGCGGCGCGATGCGAATTTCCTTTGTGCAACAAAGGTTTGACGCAGGGAATTCAAGCTGGTTATGTTTCGGCGGTCATAACGGCCGCGAGCCTTCGCCAGTGCATTCCAACGACTCGACGCCCGCTGCCGCGCAGCCCCGTCCCCCCCAGGCCGTCCGCCGCAGCCCCAGCGCCGAAGCGCAGGTGTCCGAAGCCACGCAGCGCCCCCGCATCGCCCTCTCTGCGCTCGCCCGCTTCCGCCGCGAGCACTGGTTCCTCGCCAGCCTGCTGGCCACCGTATCGACCTTCGTGGTGCTGACCATCCCCGGTTTCGCGGGCGCCAGCCTGGAACCGCGAAACCCGGCGCGTGAATACCTCGAGCTCGAGCTGCCGCAGCTCGCCGAGATCAGCAGCATCGACGCCGGCGATGTGGTCGAGGCGCCGGCTGTCGCGAGCGACTGGACGGTGGTCACGGTCAAGCCCGGCCAGACGCTCGGCGCGATCTTCAGTCAGCAGGGGCTGTCGGCCACCCTGATGCATCGCCTGCTGGAGCATCCCGGCGCGCGCGAGCCGCTGACCCGCTTCCGGCCCGGCGCCGAGTTCGCCTTCGATATCGGCGCCGACGGCAGCCTGCGGGCCCTGCGCTTCGACCGCGACGAGGCCACCCGCGTGGTCCTGCACGTCGACGGCAGCGACATCCGCGAGCAGAAGATCGAGCGCGAGGTGCAGCGCCGCGTGCAGATGGCCTCGGGCACCATCACCGAGTCGCTGTCCGAAGCCACCGCCCGCGCCGGCATGTCGACCGCCAGCATGCTGGAGATGGCCAAGGTCTTCGGCTACGACATCGATTTCGCCCAGGACCTGCGCGTCGGCGACAGCTTCCATGTGGTCTATGAAGACATCTATCGCGACGGCGAGCGCCTGCGCGGCGGCGACATCCTGGCGGCCACCTTCATCAACCAGGGCAAGACCTTCCAGGTGTTCCGCTACACCTTCGCCGACGGCAAGACCGAGTACTACGACGCCGACGGCCGGCCGATGAAGAAGTCCTTCCTGCGCATGCCGATCGACTTCGCGCGCCTGAGCTCGCGCTTCTCGAACGCGCGCCGCCATCCGGTGCTGGGCACGGTGCGTGCGCACCGCGGCGTCGACTACGCCGCCGCCACCGGCACCCCGATCAAGGCCGCCGGCGATGGGCGCATCACCTTTGCCGGCTGGCGCAGTGGCTACGGCCGCACCGTCATCCTCGACCACGGCAACGGCGTGACCACCCTCTACGCCCACATGTCGCGCTTCTCCAGCTACAAGACCGGTGCGCGCGTCAGCCAGGGCAACACCATCGGCTACGTCGGCGCTTCGGGCCTGGCTTCGGGCCCGCACCTGCACTACGAATTCCGCGTCCACGGCGTGCACCGCGATCCGCTGACGGTGACCATGCCCAAGCCCGAGCCCCTGCCGGCCGCCCAGCTGGCCCGCTTCCGCGAGCAGACCCAGCCCATGCTGGCGCGCCTGCAGCAGATGCAGGCCACCGCCAGCGCGCTGGCCTCGCGCTGACCGCTCGCACATGCCCGCGGGCGAGGATGGCCTCTACCTCGGCCTGATCTCCGGCACCAGCGCCGACGGCATCGACGTCGCCGCCGTCGATCTGCGCGGCGCGCAGGTCAAGCTGGTGGCGGGCCGTACCTATTCGTGGGACGCGACCCTGCGCGCGCAGATCCTGCGCGTCTCGCAGCACGAGCCGCTGATCTCGCTGGACGAGTTCGGTGAGCTTGAAACCGCAGTCGCGGATGCCTTCGCCGACGCCGCGCTCACGCTCATCGACGACTTTGCCCTCGACCGCAGCGCCGTGCGCGCGATCGGCTCGCACGGCCAGACCCTGCGCCATCGGCCGCGCGGCTCGCGGCCTTTCACCCTGCAGATCGGCGACCCCTCGCGCATTGCCGAACGCACGGGCTGCACCGTGGTCGCCGATTTCCGCCGCCGCGACGTCGCCGCCGGCGGCCAGGGCGCGCCGCTGGTGCCGGCCTTCCACCGCGCCGTGTTCAGCGCCACCGATGAAGCCCGCGCCGTGCTCAACATCGGCGGCATCGCCAACCTGAGCCTGCTCGGCGGCAGCGCGCACAGCCCGGTCGCCGGTGCGCGGGCGCCGGTGCTGGGCTTCGACTGCGGCCCCGGCAACGGCTTGATGGACGCATGGTGCCTGCGCCATCGCGGCCAGGCCTTCGATGCCGGCGGCGCCTTCGCCAGCGAAGGCCAGGTCCATCGCGAGCTGCTGCAGCACCTGCTGGCCGATGCCTACCTCGCCGCGCCACCGCCGAAGAGCAGCGGCCGCGATCGCTATCACCTGGCCTGGCTGGAACCGCAGCTGGCGGGCCTGTCGCTGTCGCCTGCCGATGTCCAGGCGACCCTGCTGGAGTTCACTGCCGCCAGCATCGCGCAGGCGCTGCAGCGCTGGCAGCCGCAGGGCCGGCGCGTGCTGGTCTGCGGCGGTGGCGTGCACAATCCGCTGCTGATGGCGCGCCTTGCCGGCTTGTTACCCGGGCGAATCGTCGAATCAACGGCCGCCCGCGGCGTCGACCCCGACTTCGTCGAGGCCATGACCTTCGCCTGGCTGGCGCGGGAAACTCTCGCCGGCCGCCCCGGCAATCTGTGCGAAGCCACCGGTGCGGCGGGTCCGCGCGTGCTGGGTGGGATCTTCCCGGCTTGAGTCCACAGTGGGGAGCGAGCGGTCGCTGCAGTCGACGCGGCTGTCTCGCCAGTTCTCAACGGGGCCCGTTCCCGACTGAGCCCGTTCTCAATGGAGCCCGAGGTAGCGGCGGATCGCCTCGGCCTGCGCATGGCCGCGCAGCCAGCGGGCGAAGTCCTGCACGCGCGCGTGGTCGGCGTCGCCCAGCAGCTCGCGCAGGCGCCCCTCGCGGTTGGCTGCGGCCTCGCGCTGACGGATGCCGAGCTGCCACATCTGGCTGAAGATGCTGGGCAGGTGTTGGCGCAGCTCCAGCGCGCCGAGCAGGTTCCACTCGCCGGCATCCAGCCAGAACTCGCCGCAGTGGCCGCACAGGTCGAGACGGTTGTCGACGCCGGCGTCGATCCGGAACTTGCCCATGAAGTGGCGGCAGCGCGGACAGGTCAGGGCCGCACCGCTGTCGCTGATCTCGACCGCTTCGACGTGCCCGGCCCAGGCGGTCTCGCCGCCGGCTTCGGCCCACTGGCGCGCGGCTGGCACGGCGAGCAGCACGCCGTTGCAGTGCGTGCAGCCAAGGCCACCAAGGCCTGCATCCAGTTCGATGGCAACGAGGGTCGGGGTCTGGCAGGCGGGGCAGTGCATGTGGGGGCTCCTGAGCGCGTGGCCCGGGGCAGGACGCGCCCACCTGCAGGGCGTGACAGCCGCGTGATGCGATGAGGGTAGCCGCGCGGGTTCAGTCGCCCTCCGCCGCCAGCAGCACGCGATCGCGGCCGGCACGCTTGGCCTGGTAGAGCGCGCGATCGGCGCGCTCCAGGGTGTCCGAGAGCGCGTCGCTGGCGAAACGCCCGAGGGCGATGCCGCCGGACAGCCGGATCGGGAAGGGCAGGCCCTCGCCGGCGGCGCAGCGTGCGCGGACCTGGTCGGCCACCCGCTCGGCGGCCGCCGCACCGGCACCGGGCAGGAACACGCCGAACTCCTCGCCGCCCATGCGGAAGGCGAGGTCGTCGCCGCGCACGCTGGAATTCAGGATGCCGCCCAGCGCACGGATCACCTCGTCGCCCACCGCGTGGCCGTGCTCGTCGTTGATGCGCTTGAAGTGGTCGACGTCGAGCACCAGCACGGCGAAGCGCTCCGCCCGGTCGAACTGGCCGGCGACGATGCGCTGCTCCACCTCGTCGAGCGCGCGCCGGTTCATCAGCCCCGACAGCGCGTCCTGGCGGGCCTCGCGCAGCAGCTGGATGTTGGCGTGGACCAGCTCGCGCTGGGTCTGCGCAAGCTCGTCCTGACGCCGGCGATGGGCGCCGAGGCTGGCGTGCAGCTCGCGGTTGCGCCGATGCAGCTCCAGCAGGCGAATCACCTGCCGCGACAGGGCCTGCAGGGCCTCGATCTGATCGGCGGAGAAGCGCCCCGGCTGGTCGTCGAACACGCACAGGGTGCCGAGCGCGATGCCGTCGGGATCGACCAGCGGCGCGCCGGCATAGCGGCGGATGAAGGGCGGCCCGACCACGGTGGCGAAGTGCGCGAAGCGCGGGTCGTGACGCGCATCCTCGACTTCCAATACCCGATCCGGCGTGCGGATCGCGGTGTCGCACATCGCGGTGGAGCGCGCGGTCTCGCGCAGGTCGATGCCGATGCCGGCCTTGATCCACTGGCGCTCGCGGTCCATCAGGGTCACCGCCGCATAGGCCGTGCCGGCCACCGCCTTGGCCACGATGGCGAGTTCGTCGTAGGCGCGCTCGGGCAGGGTGTCGAGGATGCGATAGCGCGCCAGCGACTGCTGCCGTGCGGCTTCCTGCGGGGAGACTGCGTTCACGGGTGGCCCCCGGCCCGGCGCACTTGAGCGTGCTGTCCGGGCGAGGCTGCAACGCGCATGCCGGCGACAGCGCCGAGACGCTGGCGCGTTTGGGCGAATCGGAGGACTCGACGCGCTGCCCGCGCGAGGCGGTCGGCATCGATGCGACGGCCCCTGCGCGGGTGTTGCGCGAACGTGCGGACCCCCTCACCCAAGCTTGTGCAGGGCCTCGATGGCTTCCTTGAGCGCACGGCTTTCCTCGTCCTCCCAGGTGCCGGTCAGCCGCGCGATATCGCCGGGCAGCGGCAGCTCGGGCTTCTCCATGCCGAGCGCCTGGCGCAGCAGGCTGAGCACGACATCGTTGATCGGCCAGCCGCGATCGCGCGCCATCCGCTTGATGCGCTCGGCGATGTCGGGGTCGATGTCCTTGACGAGAATGTCGGGCATGCAGGGGCGTGTGCGCGAGCGCGGCCGTCGCCGCGCAGTGGCTGGTCGGTCGCGGCTGTCGCCGCGGGCTGCAGCAGCGGCACCCCTGTATGCCGTCGCTGGCCGGACACCCTAGCACAGCGGCCGGACGCAGCAAAAAACCCTCGTCTGCGGGCCGCGGCCTCAGCGGCGGCCGGCATCACCCAGCGAGCGGTCGATCAGACCGGAGCGCAGCATCGCCACGTACAGGAACACTCCGGGCAGGGCCACCACCGTGGTCAGCACGTAGAAGTTCACGTAGCCCAGCGCCTCGATCAGCCCGCCGGCGGTGGTGCCGGTGATCAAGCGTCCGACCACGCTGGCGGCAGCCGACAGCAGCGCGTACTGGGTGGCGGTGAAAGCGAGGTTGCACAGCGCCGACAGGTAGGCCACCACCACCACGCCGCCAATGCCGCTGGCGGTGTTCTCGAAGGCGATGGTGAAGGCCAAGAGCGCGTTCGAATGGCCAACGTAGGCGAGCAGAGCAAAGCTCAGGTTCGACACCGCCATCAGCACCAGGGCGATCAGCACCGAGCGCTGCATGCCGAGGCCGGAGTACAGCAGGCCGCCGAGGAAGATGCCGATCAGATAGGCGAAGAAGCCGACGCCGACGTCCCAGGTGGCGATCTCCTCGTTGCTGAAGCCGAGATCGTTCAGCAGCAGGCGCAGGGTCAGGTTGGCGAGCGTGTCGCCGATCTTGTGCAGCAGCACGAACAGCAGCACAAGCAGGGCGCCGCGCCGGGCCATGAACTCGACCAGCGGCGCCACCACGCTGGCGACGAAGCCGCCGGCGCGCTCCAGCACGCGGTGGCGTTCGGGCTCGCCGAGCAGCAGGCCGGTCAGCATCGCCGGCAGGGCGAAGGCCGCGCACAGCAGGTAGGCCAGGCTCCAGTCCGCGCGCGCGGCCACCCACAGCGCCAGCGAGCCGGCCGCCACCGAGCCGATCCGCCAGCCGTACTGCGACATGCCGGAACCAACGCCGAGCTGCTCGGGCTTCAGCGTTTCGATGCGGTAGGCGTCGATCACGATGTCGTAGGTCGCACCGGCGACCGCCACCGCGATCGCCGCCGCGGCGAACAGCAGCAGGTCGTCCTTCGGATCCAGCAGCGCCAGCCAGGCCACCGCCGCCATCACCAGCGCACCGGCGAAGATCAGCCAGGACACGCGCTGGCCGAGCCGGCCCAGCAGGGGCAGGCGCAGCGAGTCGACCAGCGGCGACCAGATCCACTTCAGGTTGTAGACCAGGAAGGCCAGCGAGAAGGCGGTGACGCTGCGCTTGTCGATGCCGTCCTGGGCCAGGCGCGTGGTCAGGGTGGCGCCAATCATCGCGTAGGGAAAGCCCGAGGACAGACCCAGCATCAGCGCCGCCAACGGCTCGCGCTCGACATAGGGGCGCAGCGCGGCCGGCACATGCCGGCGCCAGTCGGCGGCGGCACTCATGCGTAGCCGACCACGTAGGGCGCGTGGTCGGAGAACTTCGGCTCCGGGTGGATGGCGCAGTCGCGCAGCGACTCGCGCAGCGCCGGCGAGACGACCTGGTAATCGATGCGCCAGCCGACGTTCTTGGCGCGCGCCGCACCGCGCTGGCTCCACCAGGTGTAGTCCTCGCCCTCGGGGCGCAGGTGGCGGTAGCTGTCGACCCAGCCCTGCTCGCCGAACAGACGATCCAGCCAGGCGCGCTCTTCGGGCAGGCAGCCGCTGTTCTTCTGGTTGGACGTCCAGTTCCGGATGTCGCGGCGGGTGTGGACGATGTTCCAGTCGCCGCAGATCACGTAGCGACGCTTCGATCGCATCCACTCGGCGAGGATCGGCGCGAACCAGTCCATGCAGCGGAACTTGAACTGCTGGCGCTCGTCTCCCGAGGAGCCCGAGGGAAAGTACAGCGAGACCACGCTGAGATCGCCGAAGCGCGCCTCGATGTAGCGGCCCTCCTCGTCGAATTCGTCCCAGCCCAGTTCGGTCAGCACCGCATCGGGCGCCTGCCGCGCATAGATGCCGACGCCGCTGTAGCCCTTCTTGGTCGTCGCGTCGCGGAAGTGCGCGTGCCAGCCTGCGGGCCGCAGCGCCGGATCGGCCAGCTGCTCGGCCTGGGCCTTGGTTTCCTGCACGCAGAGCACGTCGATGTCCTGGCCGCCGAACCAGTCGAAGAAACCTTTGCTGGCGGCGGAGCGGAGGCCGTTGGCGTTGAAGCTGCAGATGCGCATTTGAGAGCCGGGATTGGGGATTGGGGGTGAGGCGGCGCGCTCGCGCGGCATGCCGCGCGCGTCGCCGAACGCCCGAGCGCTGTGCGCGAGGGCCGGGAGGGGATTCCCTGGAGCTGGCTTCGCATGGCCCGCCCGCGGCGAAGCTGGGATGATAGCGGGCTTTGGTCGGATGCCCGGAGCGAGCCCCATGCAGCAGGCGATGCAGGACTACCAGCAGCGGTTTCTGGAGCTCTCGATCGAGCGCTCGGTACTGCGCTTCGGCGAGTTCACCCTGAAGTCGGGGCGGATCAGCCCGTACTTCTTCAACGCCGGGCTGTTCAATACCGGCGGCGCGCTGGCGCGGCTGGCCGAGTGCTATGTCGAGGCGCTGCTGGCCTCGGGGCTCAAGTTCGACATGCTGTTCGGGCCCGCCTACAAGGGCATTCCGCTGGCGACCGCGGTGGCGACCGCGCTGTACGCGCGCGGCATCGACGTGCCGGTCGCCTTCAATCGCAAGGAGGCCAAGAGCCATGGTGAGGGCGGGCGCCTGATCGGCGCGCCGCTGGCCGGCCGCGTGCTGATCGTCGACGACGTCATCACCGCCGGCACCGCGATCCGCGAGTCGCTGGGCTTCATCCGCGAGGCCGGCGCCGAACCCTGCGGCGTGCTGATCGCGCTCGACCGCCAGGAACGCGGCGCCGGTGAGTTGTCCGCCGTGCAGGAACTTGAACGGCAGGCCCAACTGCCCGTGATCGCCATCGCGCGGCTGGTGGAACTGCTTGCCTATACTGCCGGTCGACCTGAGCTGGCCGAGCATCGCAGCCGCCTGCTGGCCTATCGTGACACCTACGGCAGCGCCCACTGAGCGCCCGCCCCGCCACCCGAGGTTCCGATCCATGCGCGTGCACGTCCTGTTTGCTTCCGCCCTCGTCCTGTCCCTGCTGTCCGCGCCCGTGCTGGCGCAGAAGCTGTATCGCTGGGTCGATGCCGAGGGCAAGGTGCACTACACCGACGCCCTGCCGCCGGAAGCGGTCAACCAGGCGCGCGACGAGATCAACAGCAGCGGCGTCACCGTCAACCGGGTCGATCGCGCCCTGACTGAAGAGGAGCGCGCGGCCAAGCGCATCGCCGATGCCGAAGCGGAGCGCCTGGCCAACATCAAGGCCGAACAGGACAAGATGGACGCCGCCCTGATGGGCTCCTACGCCACCGAGGCCGATCTGGCCCGCGCCTACCGCGAGCGCTTCGACTTGCTGGACCAGTCGCTGGAAGCGGCGCGCGTCGGCATCCGCAGCCAGGAAAAGAGCCTCGAAGACCAGCTCGCCCATGCCGGCTCGCTGGAGCGCGGCGGCAAGCCGGTCCCGGCCACCGTGCAGAGCAGCATCGCGGCCGCGCGCAAGCAGGTCGAGGACCAGCGCGAGTACCTGCGTCGCCGCGAGACGGAGCTGCAGAACCTGCAGGCGGAGTACGACCGCATCCTGGAGCGCTACCGCCTGCTCAAGGCCGGCGGCTGATGCGCGTGTGGCCCAGGGCGCGCGCGTGAATGGCCGGGCTGTGAGCACGATCCGCCGGGCCCGATTCCACCGCCGCGCCAGCATGTGCGAGTCCACCGTCCCATCGACCGCGCATGCGCCTGCCGTTCGATAACGCCTTCCGCCGGGACTTGCCCGGTGATCCCGAGACCGGCAACTACACGCGGCCAGTCAGCGGCGCGCTGTGGTCGGCAGTGCAGCCCACGCCGGTGCCTGCGCCACGCCTGCTCGCGCTGTCGCCCGAGGTCGCCGCTGCGATCGGCTTCAGCCGTGAGGACACGGCAAGTTCGCGCTTTGCCCAGGTGTTCGCTGGCAACGCGCTGATCGACGGCATGCAGCCGATCGCCACGAACTACGGCGGCCACCAGTTCGGCCACTGGGCCGGCCAGCTGGGCGACGGCCGCGCGATCAGCCTGGGCGAAGTGATCGGCGCTGACGGTCGCCGCCACGAGCTGCAGCTGAAGGGCGCCGGCCCCACGCCCTACTCGCGCCGCGCCGACGGCCGCGCGGTGTTGCGCAGCTCGCTGCGCGAGTTCATCTGCAGCGAGGCCATGCACGCGCTGGGCGTGCCGACCACGCGAGCACTCTCGCTGATCGCCACCGGCGACGCGGTGGTGCGCGACATCCTCTATGCCGGTGATCCGAAGCCCGAGCCCGGCGCCATCGTCTGCCGCGTCGCGCCGAGCTTCCTGCGCTTCGGCCACTTCGAGCTGCCGGCCTCGCGCGGCGAGCATGCGCTGCTGCGCCAGCTGTGGGACTTCATGTGTGTCCGCGATTTCCCCGAGTTCGCGGATGACGCCAATCGCGATGCCCAGGTGTTCCGCGCGATCTGCGAGCGCACCGCGCTGTTGATCGCGCACTGGATGCGGGTCGGCTTCGTGCATGGGGTCATGAACACCGACAACCTGTCGGTGCTGGGGCTCACGATCGACTACGGCCCCTATGGCTGGCTGGAGGATTTCGATCCGGCCTGGACGCCGAATACCACCGACGCCGAAGGTCGCCGCTACGCCTTCGGCCGACAGCCGCAGATCGCGCACTGGAACCTGTCCTGCCTGGCCGGCGCGCTGTCCTCGCTGTTCGAGGACCAGGAGCCGCTGCGCGACGGCCTGCGCGCCTACGCCGAGACCTTCAACCGCGCGCACGCCGGGCTCAATGCCGGCAAGCTCGGGCTGTTGGAGCCGCGCGATGAGGACACCGCCCTGAGCCAGCGACTGTACGGGCTGATGCACGCGGCCCAGCTCGATTTCACGCTGACGTTCCGCGCGCTGATGGGTTTCGATGCGGCGGCGCCGGGGGAAGATCTGCTGCGCGCCGCCAGCTACGACGAAGCCGCGTTCGAGGCACAGCGCCCGGCCCTGACCGCGTGGTTGTCCGACTACGCACAGCGCCTGCACGGCGACGCAGCGCCCGCGGCCAGGCGCGAACGCATGGCGGCACTGAATCCGCTGTATGTGCCGCGCAACTGGCTGGCCCAGCAGGCCATCGACGCCGCCGAGCAGGGTGAGCTCGCTCCGCTGCATCGCCTGCAGGCAGTGCTGGAACGTCCCTACGAAGAACAATCCGGCGCCGTGGCCCATGCGCAGAAGCGCCCCGACTGGGCGCGCCACCGCGCCGGCTGCTCGATGCTGTCCTGCAGCTCGTAGGGTGGGCCCTGGCCCACCAAGAGCTTCACCCTTGCCCTGCCTTCGGGCACTGGCCTACCGGCGCTGGACCCCTGCCCCGGTTTGGGGCCCTGGCGCCACCGGCACTCGATCCTTGTCCCGTTCTTGGACTCCGCCCCACCGGCGCTGGACGCCCGGTCCATAGGGTGGGCCCTGGCCCACCATGAGCTTGGGCCTCGCCTCGGTTTCGCACGCGGGCCGATCTGTCGATGTGTGCGTTGGCGACCATTGATCGCGACGAGCGTCAGCTCACCCCGGCGCACAGGGCGCTGCCTTCGGCGCGTCAATGAATGCATTGCCATCGAGGCAAGCATGGAGGCCATGGTGGGCCAGGGCCCACCCTATGCAAGGCACGAGGTCGGCGCGGCGATCGAAGCCCTGGATGCGACGCAAGCCAGTGGATTCAGCCGTGCGTCCGCCCGGCGCGGCTTCGCGGCGCGGTCTACACCGGCCCGAAGCGCCCGGCCTGATAGTCGAGCATGGCCTGCTGGATCTCGTGCGGATGGTTCATCACGAAGGGGCCGTACTGCACGATCGGCTCGCGCAGCGGGCGGCCAGCGACCAGGATCAGGCGCGCCGGCGTATCGCTCGCCGCGACCTGCAGCCGATCGCCGTCCGACAGCAGGGCCATGACGTCGGTGCCGACCGTCTGGCCAGCGAGCTCGGCGCGACCCTCGAACACGTAGGCGAAGGCGGTGTGGCCGGGGGGCATCGGCACTTCCAGCGACGCACCCGCGGGCAGGGCGATGTCGAGGTACAGCGGCGAGGTCGCTTGCGCATCCACCGGCCCGCGCACGCCGCCGTATTCGCCGGCCAGCACACGCACTCGGGCGCCGGGCAGCGGCTCGACGTCGGGGATGCGCTCGGGCGCGATGTCCTGGTAGCGCGGTGCGCACATCTTCTGCGCCGCCGGCAAGTTGATCCACAGCTGGAAGCCCGACATCCGGCCCTCTTCCTGCTCGGGCATCTCCGAGTGCACCAGGCCGCGGCCGGCGGTCATCCACTGCACCGAGCCCGACACCAGCAGGCCTTCATTGCCCTGGTTGTCGCGGTGGCGCATGCGCCCTTCAAGCATGTAGGTGACGGTCTCGAAGCCGCGGTGCGGGTGGTTGGGAAACCCGGCGATGTAGTCGGCGGCCTCTTCCGAGCCGAAGTGGTCGAGCATCAGAAAGGGATCGAGATTGCGCAGCTCGGGAATGCCGATCACCCGCGTCAGGCGCACGCCGGCGCCGTCCGAGGTGGGCATGCCGCGCACGAGGCGGGTGACGCGACGGGGCTGGGTCATTGGGGCTCTCCAAATCGGGGATGGCCGCCAAGATGTGCCTGGCGGCCGCTCCGCTCAAGCCTCGCCGCTGCAACGCTGCGTTGTGGTGAAGGCGCGCTGGCGCGCAGCGGCGGACCCAGGGCGCGCTCAGCGCGCGCCCATCGCCCTTGGCACCACCGCCATGGTCAGACGCGAGATGCAGACCGGCTGACCGGCCTCGTTCTCGATGCGGATGTCCCAGACCTGGGTGCTGCGGCCGACATGGATCGGGCGGGCGGTGCCGATCACCCAGCCTGCGGTCACCGCGCGCAGGTGGTTGGCATTGATCTCCAGGCCGACCGCCATCTGCGTGGCCGGGTCGACACAGAGACTGGCGGCCATGCTGCCCAGGGTTTCGGCCAGCGCCACCGAGGCGCCGCCGTGCAGCAGGCCGAAGGGCTGGTGGGTGCGATGGTCGACCGGCATGCGGCCGCGGATGAAGTCCTCGCCCACCTCCAGCACCTCGATGCCGAGGTGCCGGACCAGGGTGTCGGCGCTGCCGGCATTCATCGCGGCAGCGTCGACTTCGCGCTGGAACACGCGCGTCAAGCTCAGCGCACCGTCATCAGGCCGGGGCGCCAGCTGCGGGTGTAGCCGGCACGGCCGTAACCGCTGCTGCCGCCATAGCCGACCCCATAGTCGCGCTCGCGGCGGCGGTGGATGCGGGTGATCAGCTCCTCGCGACGCGACTCCAGGAAGTCGGCGCGGCCGACGGTGGCCGGGTCGAGGCCGCGGCGCTCGGCTTCATGCTGGCGGAAGTCGCAGAAGTCCTCGTAGGCCTCGATCTCGTTGTGCAGCTGGCGCAGGCACAGCTCGATCATGATCGCGTCGTCGAGATAGCCCAGCACCGGCGTGTGGTCCGGAATGGCGTCCTGCGGATTGACGAAGTAGACCAGGGCCGAGACCACGTGCTTGCGGTCGTCCTCGGGCAGGGCGAAGCCTTCGTCGTTCAGCATCGCGATCAGCGAGTCCAGGCCTTCCAAGCGCTGGCGAATGAAGTCCGGCAGGCTGTCAACCTGGGCGGCCTTCAGCAGGTCGACCGCGGCCTTGACGATCTCGTCCGGCGACTTGGCGCTGGCTTCGGACGCTGCCTGGGCGGCGCGGAAGCGCTCGATATCCTTGTCGCTGAGTTCGATGTTGATGCTGAGAGGCATGGCGGTTCCTTGGCAGGGGAGTACGACAGACGGCGGGTCGGAGCGCTGGGCAAACCAGCCCTCGCGCAGCCTGCGCAGCCTAGCCAGCACCCGGAGGTCGGTCAATTGACGATCGTCACCGCGGGCCACGGTGCTTTCGACGGGGCCCCCGCTTCGTGCTTCAATGCCCGCCGCAAGCGGGGGTGTCCGGCAGCAGCCGGGCTGAGAGAGTCCCTTTGAACCTGATCCGGCTCACACCGGCGTAGGGAGCTTCGATTCGATGCGCGGTGACGGCCCGACAGGGCCCACCGCGCGCCGTGCCGGCGCCGCCGCTTGGACTCCTCCAGACCAAGGACCGCCGCATGAACGCCCTGCCCGAAGATTTCCAGCGCGCCACCGAAGCGCTGTCGGCCGATGTCACCCGCCCGATTCCGGGCTCGCGCAAGATCCACGTCAGCGGCTCGCGCCCTGACCTGCGCGTGCCGATGCGCGAGATCCGGCAGTCGGACACGCCGGCCCTGTTCGGCGCCGAGCCGAATGCGCCGCTCAGCGTCTACGACACCTCCGGCCCCTACACCGACCCGCAGGCACGCATCGAGCTGACTGCGGGCCTTGCGCGCCTGCGCGAGGCCTGGATCGCCGAGCGCGATGACACCGAAGTGCTGGCCGGGATCAGCTCGCAGTACGGGCTGAAGCGCCTGCAGGACGCCAAGCTCGACAGCGTGCGCTTCCCCAACCTGCGCCCGCCGCGTCGCGCGAAAGCAGGCGCCAACGTCAGCCAGATGCACTACGCCAGGCGCGGCATCGTCACCCCTGAAATGGAGTTCGTCGCCATCCGCGAGAACCAGCGCCGCGAAGCGCTGGTCGAGCAGGTGCGCGCGCAGGGCATGGCGCGTGGGCGAATGCACGCCGGCCAGGACTTCGGCGCCTCGCTGCCGGGCTTGATCACGCCGGAGTTCGTGCGCGACGAGATCGCCCGCGGCCGCGCCATCCTGCCGAACAACATCAACCACCCCGAAAGCGAGCCGATGGTCATCGGCCGCAACTTCCTGGTGAAGATCAACGCCAACATCGGCAACAGCGCCGTGACCTCGTCGATCGCCGAGGAGGTCGAAAAGATGGTCTGGTCGATCCGGTGGGGCGCGGACACGGTGATGGATCTCAGCACCGGCAAGCACATCCACGAGACTCGCGAGTGGATCCTTCGAAACAGCCCGGTGCCGATCGGCACGGTGCCGATCTACCAGGCGCTGGAGAAAGTCGGTGGTCGCGCCGAAGAGCTGAGCTGGGAACTGTTCCGCGACACGCTGATCGAGCAGGCCGAGCAGGGCGTCGACTACTTCACCATCCACGCCGGCGTGCGTCTCGCCTACATCCCGTGGACCGCCAAGCGCGTCACCGGCATCGTCAGTCGCGGCGGCTCGATCATGGCCAAGTGGTGCCTCGCCCACCACAAGGAGAACTTCCTCTACACCCACTTCGAGGAGATCTGCGAAATCATGAAGGCCTATGACGTGGCCTTCTCGCTGGGCGACGGCCTGCGTCCGGGCTCGATTGCGGATGCCAACGACGCCGCCCAGTTCGGCGAGCTGGAAACGCTGGGAGAACTGACCAAGATCGCCTGGAAGCATGAAGTCCAGACCATGATCGAAGGCCCCGGCCACGTGCCGATGCAGCTGATCAAGGAAAACATGGACAAGCAGCTGCGCGAGTGCGGCGAGGCACCCTTCTACACCCTGGGCCCGCTGACCACCGACATCGCGCCCGGCTACGACCACATCACCAGCGCGATCGGCGCGGCCATGATCGGCTGGTACGGCACCGCCATGCTCTGCTACGTCACGCCCAAGGAGCACCTGGGCCTGCCCAACAAGCAGGACGTGCGCGACGGCATCATCACCTACAAGATTGCGGCCCACGCCGCCGACCTCGCCAAGGGCCATCCCTCGGCGCAGATGCGCGACAACGCGCTGTCCAAGGCACGCTTCGAGTTCCGCTGGGAAGACCAGTTCAACCTCGGCCTCGATCCCGAGAAGGCGCAGGAATTCCACGACGAGACCCTGCCCAAGGACGCCCACAAGCAGGCCCACTTCTGCTCGATGTGCGGCCCGAACTTCTGCTCGATGAAGATCACCCAGGACGTGCGCGACTTCGCCGCCGCCCAGGGCATCAGCGAACAGGAAGCGCTGGAGCAGGGCATGCAGCAGAAGGCCGAGGAATTCCGCGCGCAAGGGGCGGAGGTGTATCGCAAGGCTTGAACGTTTCGCGGCCCAAGGTCGCCGTGCAGCTCTTTTTGAGGACGCCATGGATCGTCGTCCCCGCGGAGCGCCTGTTCTAACGGCGGCGGGGATGACGCTCCGGACCTCTAGCGACGGAGGCTGGCATGCTTGGGCCCGTCCCCGCCTTCGCGAGAACAGGCTTTTTGCGGGGGCGACGACAGCAGCTGTCGCAGCGAGCGTTCTGTTTCTCGAGAGCGAGTCAGCGCGGCGTCGCGGTGAAGGAGTTTTCGCAGGAGAGTCAGGATTCGTCATCCCCGCGAAGGCGGGGATCCAGTGGCCTTGCGACTGGGGCGGGTGGGGCTCGGCCCCCGCTGGCGTGGCCATCCCTCCGGCCTGTCCGTAAGCTCGCAGCGCGTCACTGCGAGCGCACGGATTGGGGAGTACGACGCATGGCGGCCGATCCAGCCGGCTCTCCTGCACGATCGGCGCGCCAGGGCAGCCGCGGTCTGCGCAGAGCGACGAGCCTGCTAACCAGACCGACGCGTCGCGCATCCAAGCCGGCATGAGCTCTGATCCGACCGCGATACTCGATGCCGCCCGAAGCGGCGATGCCGCCGCATTCCGTCGGCTCGTCGAGCTGCACAGCCGGCCGGTCTTCCAGCTGTGCTGGCGGATCACCCGCGACGTCGCGCTGGCCGAAGACGCGGCGCAGGAGGCCTTCTACAAGGCATGGCGAGCGCTCGCCCAGTTCGATGGCCGCGCCGCGTTCTCGACCTGGCTGCATCGGATCGCCGTCAATGCCGCGCTGGAGCAGCTGCGCCGCAGCGCGCGCCATCAGCATGTTCCGACCGGGGTCGGCGGCGATGACGAGGACTCGCCATCGCTGGATCTGTTCGTCGATGCCGAGCCCGATGCGGACAGCGACACCCGGCACGCCGTGCCGGGCCCACAGGCGCACGCGCGCAGCGCTGAGCTGGCGACACGGGTGCGTGCCGAGCTGGCGCACATGAGCGTGATGGAGCGCACCGCGTTCGTTCTGCGCCATGTCGAAGGCGAATCGCTGGAGCAGATCGCCGCCCAGCTGTCGCTCAACGTCGGCCAGAGCAAGCAGGCGATCTTCCGAGCCGTGCGCAAGCTGCGCGCGGCGCTGCAGGACTGGAGCTAGAGCATGACCACGACGCCCGTCATCGACGACCGCGAGCTGATCCTCCACCACTACCGCGACGGTCTGCCGCAGGCGCGCAGCGATGAAATCGACGCGGCGCTGGCGAAGGATCCGGCGCTGGCGGCGCGCTACGCGAACCTTTGCGCCACGCTTGATGCCAGCGCGCTGGATCTGCCTCCGGAGCCTCCGAGCGACCTGTCCGAACGCATCTGGCAAGGCCTGTCGCTGCGCGCGGCGGCCGATGTCGCGCAGCCGTCAACCCTTGCACCGCGCCGTCGGCAGGTTTCAGCGCGACGCCGATTGCAGCGGGGCTGGGCGGCGGGCGTTGCCGCAGCAGTGCTGCTGTCGTTGAGCTTCTTCGCCGGCCGCGAGCACGGCCTGCAGGAACAGCCGCCGACCCTCGTGGTCGCCAGCGATCGCGTCTACGCGAATGTTCTGGCCCAGCATCTCGACAGCACGCGGCATGCGCTGATGACCGCGGTGAACGCCGACAGCGATGGCCTGCGGTTCGGCAACGCGGAGCTGGCGCGTGCCCTCATCGACAACAACCGTCTCTATCTCGCCGCCGCGCGCCACAGCGGCGATACCCGCCTGGTGGATCTGCTGCAGGCGATCGAGCCGGTGTTGATCGAGCTGGCTAACCCCGCTGGCTCCGAGGACATCCAAGTGCGTACTGGCCTGGGCGAGTTCGTCGAGCGCTCCGATCTGATTTTCAAGGTGCGCGCGGCGGAAGCCGGCCTGCGTGCCCGCCACCCGATCACCAGTACCTGACTCCGCCTGGCGGAGCGCGCGTACCCGCAGTCTGCGACACCCCACCTTGAAGGACAGGAGTCCTGCCATGAACACTCGAATCCCCCGTCCACTCCGGCTGCCGCTGCGTGCGCTCGCCTTCGCGCTGGGGCTGGCGCTGGCACTGACGACGGGCTCTGTCGCTGCAGCACCCGATGATCGCGCCATGGCGCCCAGCGGCAGCGCCAGCCAGGCCCTGTACTGGCAGGGGCATGAACAATTGAAGCAGGGGCGCTGGGAGCAGGCCCTGCAGCAGTTCGTCGAGCTGGAGCAGCTGCTGCGCCGCGACGAGCCTGCAGCCGCCGACAGCGCGCTGTACTGGCAAGCCTATGCGCAGCATCAGGGGCGCCGCCTCGGCGAGGCCCGCGCCACCGTCGAGCGGCTGCAGCGCGAGTTTCCGCAGAGCCGCTGGTTGGCGGACGCGCAGCGCCTGCTGGGCACGTCCGCTGCGGGTGCGGCTTCTGCTGCAGGCGAGGACGCAGGCGCGGATGCCGCCGAGCGGGAAGCGCTGGTCGAGTCGGCGCTGGCAGGCCTGCTGTCGGCGCCGCCCGAGCGCGCGCTGCCGCTGCTGCAGCGGGTCATCACCGGCAACTACAGCGCGCGCAGCAAGGAGCGCGCACTGTTCGTGCTGAGCCAGATCGATGATCCGCAGGCCAGCGCGCAGATTCTGCAGATCGCCCGCAGCGGCGAGCCGGAGCTGCGCGACCGCGCCATTCGCATGCTCGGGATGTCCGGCAACGACGCTGCCCGGCAGGCGCTGCAGACCCTGTATCGCGACAGTCCGGACCCGAAGGTGCGGCAGTCGGTGCTGCAGGCCTGGATGATCAGCGCCGATGCAGCCTCGATGCTGCAGGCCGCGCGCACGGACGCATCCAGCAGCCTGCGCGCCGAGGCCGTGCGTCTGCTGGGTGCGATGGGTGCCCTCGACGAATTGCGTCAGCTGATGTCCGCCAGCAAGGACGCCGAAGTGCAGGCGGCAGTCCTTGAGGCCCTGGGCATCGCCGGCGCCAGCGCTGATCTGGTCACGGTGGCCACGGGCCCGGGCGCGCTTCCGTTGCGCCTGCAGGCCCTGCGCGGTCTTGGCATTGCCGGTGCCGGCGAGCAGCTGGTCGAGCTCTACCCGCGATTGCAGTCGGCGGAGCTGAAGGCTGCCGCACGCGAAGGTCTGCTCATCAGCGGTCACCACAGCGGTCTGCGGCAGCTCTACCGTGCCGCCCAGGATCCGGACGAAAAGCGCGAGCTGCTGAAGCTGATCAGCCTGCTCGGCGGCGATGAGGCTCTGGACGCGATCGAACAGGCGATCGAGCAGGGAGAAGGTCGATGAACCTCGTCGGCGCCGTTCGGGATCATCTGCGTCTTCAGCTGAACGACCTGCAGGGCTTCGTGCGCCTGCTGTGGAATCTGAGTCGGCTGCGCTGCCTCGGGCTGCTGATCGCCCTGCTCTGTCCGCAGCCCTCGCAGGGGCAGTCGCTGGAGGGCGCCCCGGGCGAGGGCTGGGCCCGCTGGCAGGTGCCCAAGCAGCCTGGAACCGGCCGCGTGTGCTGCTTCGAGGGTGCAGACCTGAGGGGACGCGGCTGCAGTCTGGACGCGCGCGCCAAGGGCTATCACGTCAATGCATCGACCGCGGAGTCGCCGGCGTCCGACCGGCTGGATGTGTATGTGCGCTTTGCTGCAGGCGAGCCGATCGACCTGCGCGCCTACGATGGCGCCTGCCCGGTGCACTCGGCCTTGCCGCCGATCGAACTTGCCGCGGTCAGCCCCGACGATAGTGTTCGCTGGCTGGTCGCGCAGAGTGTTGCGGAGCCGCGCTCGCGCGGGTCGAAGGCTGCCCTGGCCGACAGCGCCCTCACTGCCTTGGCCTTGCACGCCGCCCCTGCCGCCACCGCGGCCCTGATCGATCTCAGCGCTGCCGACAAGCCCGAAGCGTTGCGCCGCAGCGCGGCCTTCTGGCTGGGGCAGGCGCGCGGTGAAGCCGGCATCGAACGGGTGCTGGCGCTGTCGCGTGGCAACGAGTCGGGTGGTTTCCTTGAGCATCTTGCCTTCGTGCTCTCGCAGTCCGAGCTGCCGCAGGCGCGTGCAGGCCTGAGCGCGCTGGCCGGCACGGGGCGCAGCGATGCCGTGCGCGGCAGCGCCCTGTTCTGGATCGCGCAGGCCAGCTGGCAGGACGCCGAGCAGCGCATCCTCGCGGTCCTGGCAGACGATGCCTCGCCCGCGCTGCAGGAGAAGGCGGTGTTCGCGCTCAGCCAGCTGGAGAAGGGCGCCGACGAGGCGCTGATTCGCCTGCTGGAGGGGCGCTATCCACGCGCGGCTAAGAAGCAGGCGCTGTTCTGGTTGAGCCAGTCGGAGTCCGAACTCGCCTTCGAATTCCTGGATCGCCATCTGAGCGAAGTCGGTCGCTGAGCACCGGGCCCCTCCGGCACTCCGGGACATCGTGCCAGGGTCGGTCGCGCGCGCCGAGCTGGCCTCTGCAGCCTCTGCCGAGTGGATCCGCAGCGCGTCGGTGCGGGCAGCAAAGCCAGGACATAGCGAAGGGGGATGGACCGCTACTGCAGGCGGGCGCAGCGTTGCTGCGGACCGCCTGCGGCTCATGCTGCCATCCAGCGTAGGCGTTGAGGGCGTTCAGCCCTTGAGCCCTGGGGTTCCGAAGCAAGGCTGGCCCCAGGGCCAGCGCTGTTCAGAACGGCGGCGCCTCGCTGGCGGCTGCCTTCTTCGCTGCGGCCTTCTTCGCAGGCGCTTTCTTGGCAGCCGCCTTCTTTGCCGGTGCCTTCTTGGCTGCAGCCTTTTTCGCGGCGGCCTTCTTCGCCGGCGCCTTCTTCACCGCGGCCGGTGCCTTGGCTGCGGCGACCTTCTCGGTGGTTTTCTTCGCGCCGAAGCGCCCGCGCTTGGCGCCGCGTGCGGGTGCGGTCGCCATGATCGCTTCGCAGTCGGCCAGCGAGAGCGATGCCGGCTCGACGTCCTTCGGGATCTTGCCGTTCTTCTCGCCGTCGGTGATGTAAGGGCCGTAGCGGCCGTTGACGATCTCGATCGGGCTGCCCTCGAATTTCTTGATCAGGCGGTTGGCCGCGGCTTCGAGCTTCTCCGCCACCAGAGCGACCGCGCGCGGCAGTTCGATGGTGTAGGGGTCGTCCTCGGTCTTCAGCGAGGCATAGGTGCCGCCGAGCTTGACGAAGGGGCCGAAGCGGCCGACGCCGACGCTGACTTCCTCGCCCAGGTGGGTGCCGAGGTTGCGCGGCAGCTTGAACAGCTCCAGCGCGTCCTCCAGCGTGATCGTGTGCATGCTCTGCCCGGCGCGCAGCGAGGCGAACTTGGGCTTGTCGGCGTCCTCCTTGGTGCCGATCTGGGCGAAGGGCCCGTAGCGGCCGAGGCGCACGCTCACCGGCAGGCCGGTCTTGGGGTCGTTGCCGAGCACGCGCGAGCCGCTGGCGTCGCTGCGGTCGACGGTCTCGATCTTGTCCTCGACCAGCGCCTTGAAGGGTTTCCAGAAGCGCTCCATCAGCGGCAGCCAGTCTTCCTCGCCGCGCGAGACCGCGTCGAGCTCGTCCTCGAGCTTGGCGGTGAAGTCGTAGTCGACGTACTGGGTGAAGTGTCCGGCCAGGAACTTCGCGACCGCGCGGCCGACGTCGCTCGGACGGAAGCGGCGGTTGTCGAGCATCACGTACTCGCGCGACAGCAGGGTCTGGATGATGCTGGCGTAGGTCGAGGGACGGCCGATGCCGAACTCTTCCAGGGCCTTGACCAGGCTGGCTTCCGAGAAGCGCGGCGGCGGCTCGGTGAAGTGCTGGTCGATGACGATGGCCGACAGCGGCACGATGTCGCCGGGCTTCATCGCCGGCAGCTTGCGGCCTTCGTCCTCGGCGTCCGCCGACTTCTGGTCGGTGCCTTCCTCGTACACGGCCAGGAAGCCGGGATCGATGATGGTGGTGCCGGTGGCGCGGAAACCGTGGTCGCGGCCGGCGGCCAGCTCGACGCTGACGGTGTTCAGCGTGGCCGGCACCATCTGGCAGGCGACGGCGCGCTTCCAGATCAGCTCGTAGAGCTTCTGTTCGTCGGGGTTCAAGTACGCGGCCACCGACTTCGGCGTCAGCTTGGCCGAGGTCGGGCGGATGGCCTCGTGGGCTTCCTGGGCGTTCTTGGACTTGGTGCGGTACTCGTTGGCGGCCGCCGGCAGCGCATCGGGACCGAAGTCGCGGGCGATGACTTCGCGCAGCTCGGCCACGGCTTCCTGCGACAGGTGGGTAGAGTCGGTACGCATGTAGCTGATCAGGCCGACCGTGCCCTGATCGCCCAGGCTGACGCCCTCGTAGAGCTTCTGCGCGACGCGCATGGTGCGGCTGGTCGAGAAGCCGAGCTTGCGCGCGGCCTCCTGCTGCAGGGTCGAGGTGATGAAGGGCGGCGCCGGGCGGCGCTTGCGCTCGCGGCTCTGCACGTCGCTGACGTGCAGGGCGTCACCGGCGGCCTGCACCAGGCGCGCGCGCGCGGCTTCGGCGTCGCTGGCATTGGTCAGGGTGAACTGCTCGACCTTCTTGCCGTCGAGCTTGACCAGCTTGGCGTTGAAGGGTGTCACCGCATGCGCGAGCTGGGCTTCGGCGCTCCAGTACTCGCGCGGCACGAAGGCTTCGATCTCTTCCTCGCGCTCGACGATCATGCGCAGCGCCGGGCTCTGCACGCGGCCCGCCGACAGCCCGCGCTGCACCTTGCGCCACAGCACCGGCGACAGGTTGAAGCCGACCAGATAGTCGAGCGCGCGCCGGGCCTGCTGGGCGTTGACCAGGTTGTCGGAGACCGCGCGCGGCTTTGACATCGCTTCCTTGATGGCGCGCGGGGTGATCTCGGTGAAGACCACGCGCTGCAGGGTCTTGTCCTTCAGCAGGCCGCGCTCGCGCAGCACCTCGGCGATGTGCCAGCTGATCGCCTCGCCCTCGCGGTCCGGGTCGGTCGCGAGGAACAGGGCGTCGGCCGACTTCGCCGCCTTGGCGATGGCGTCGACGTGGCGCTCGTTGCGGTCGATCAGCTCGTAGCGCATGGCGAAGTCGCGCTCGGGATCGACCGCGCCCTCCTTGGGCACCAGATCGCGCACATGGCCGTAGGAAGCGAGGACCTGGAAGTCCTTGCCGAGGTATTTGTTGATCGTCTTCGCCTTGGCGGGGGATTCGACGATGAGGAGGTTCTTGGCCATTTCAGTCCATCAGGGGCGTGAGGAGGACGCGGGCGCCGCGTCCTGTCGATGCGCCCGTCATTCGAATGTGTGCAGTTAATCCCAGCGGCTGGAAGGGGCCGTGAGCAGCCGGACGCCGTTTCGGCGCGGCGACGGGCCCGTTCCAATCCGGGCGGGCCTTCCTTTCCAGTGTCACCACAGGGGATGACGGCAAGTCAAGCCGGTTCGGCCAGCCACACCCGGCCTGTTCCCGGCAGGGGCGTGCTGGCGGCGGGCTCAGCCGGCAGGTGCAGCGCCGGCGGGGCAAGTTGCGCGCCGCGGCTGCGGGCGCGCTCGGTGTAGTCCTGGTAGGCCGGAATCGCGACCGCGGCGAGGATGCCCAGCAGGGCGAGGCCGCCGAGACCGACCACCACGACCAGGAACACGATCACGCAGCCGCCGAGGCCGCGCTGCTGGCGCTCGGGGTGCGGCGTGAAGGCCCACTTGTCGACCACCAGGGTGTTGGCAACGAAGTCGTGCAGGGCCCGCTTGCGGTCGGTGAAGCCGGCCAGGAAGAAGCCGATGTAGAGGGTGAGGTAGGACAAGCTCGCCGACATCCAGCGGCCCAGGGCGTGCGCGAAGCTCAGTCTGCGTCCGTCGCGGTCGGTGACCTTGATACCGAGGGCCATCTTGCCGAGCGTCGCCTGGGAGGCCGAGCTCTCCATCAGCGAATAGTAGGCGCCGGCCATGCCGAACCAGATCGGGTAGACGAGCAGGGTCACGAACAGCTCGCTGCCGCTAAGATCCGTCGCTTCGAAAGAACTGGCCACGCTGAGGCCGGCGAACAACATCATCGCCGCGAAGAAGACGATGTAGAACGCCACCACGACGATGACCGAGTCGACAAAGAAGGCCGCCCAGCGCCGCAGGAAACCGGCGTAGACCACCTCGCCCGTATTCGACCACTGGGGCTCGACGTCCAGCCGGGCCGCACTGGGGGCATAGGGCGAAGCCGGTGCGCCCGCGGGCGCACTGGTCGTTGCCGGGTTCACCACGGCCGCCGGCGCAGCGGCTGCAGCCGGAGCGGGTGCAGCCTTCGGTGGAGAGGCTGGGGCCGCCGTCAGGCCGAGCTCGGCAGCGGCGCTGGACAGCGGCCGCCACTCCGGCCAGCCCTCGCGCCAGACCAGGCTGTCCGGCCGGACCCGGCCCTGCCGGGCGTGGCCGACGAGAATCGCAGGGCTGACCGGACCCTGCTGCTGGCCTTGTGCGTCGACGTAGTACCAGGGCTGTGGGCTGGCAGGGGAGTTCATGGCGGCGGCTTCCGAGGCGTCAAACCGCGCGATGCTTTACCGGCGTGATGCAAAGGTCAAGAACATTCGCCGCGCGCAGGGCGCGCGTGACACGGTCTTCGAGTGGCTGGACACTGCCTGCTGCCCCGCCAAGCGTGGCCGAAGCGGGTGTGACGGATCCTTGCGGAGGCGCCGCGGGCCTGTGCCCACGGGCGCTCGGCACTGCGTCGAACGCGTGCGTTCGGCCGGCGCCTAGTGCAGGGCTTCGCCGTCCAGCGCGAACAGGTGGCTCTCCATCCAGGCGAACGCGGCCTCGCGGCCGGGCTGGTTGAACAGCACCATCAGCACCACCCACTTGAGGTCGTCGAGGTCGAGCTCGGCTTGATCGAGCGCCATCGCGCGGTCGATGACCTGCTCGCGCAGCGCGCCATCGAGAATGCCGATCTGCTCCAGGAACAACAGGAAGCCGCGGCAGTCGAGGTCGAGCCGCTCCTCCTCCTGCGCGGCATACAGCCGCAGCGGGCTGGCCATTGGCAGGGCGACGTCGGGCGCGGCGCGCAGCTGTTCTAGGCCATCGAGCCAGTCGAAGGCCTTGCTCACTTCGGCGGGGCTGAAACCGGCCTGGATCAGGCTGGCTTGCAGGGACTCCCGGTCGCGGACGGCGTCGGGGTCGTCATAGAAGTAGTTCTCGAACAGGTAGAGCAGTACGTCCAACAGGGTCTCTTTCATCCAGCCTCTGCCTGCGCCGGCGCGCATCTAGGTTCAGGAAGACCGCCGTGCGTAGCGGCCATGCTGTGCGCTGACCACTCCCTCCAGTTCCAGCAGGACCAGCATGGAGGACAGCTCCCCGACGGTCAACCCGCTGCGTTCGGCGAGCGCATCGATGCCGACCGGGTCATGTCCGAGCGCTGCAAGCAGCCGGACGCGCTGCGGGTCAGGCTCGATCGGGTCCGCGGCGGGCGCAGTCGCGCTCGCGGCCGCCACCGCCTGAAGACGGCCGCGCAGGCTCGACGCCAGTCGCTGCGCCGCAGGCCCGAGTGCGTCGAGGACTTCGGCCGAGGTCTCGACCAGCGCGGCGCCTTCGCGGATCAGCCGGTGGCAGCCGCGCGCCAGCGGATTGTGGATCGAACCGGGGATGGCGAAGACTTCGCGTCCCGCTTCGCTGGCATTGCGAGCGGTGATCAGGGCGCCGCTGCGCTGGGCCGCTTCCACCACCAGGGTGCCCAGCGCCAGGCCGGCGATGATCCGGTTGCGGCGCGGGAAATGGTCGGGGCGGGCCGCGGTGCCGGGCGCGAACTCGCTGACGATGCAGCCGTGTTCGCGGATCCGGGTAGCGAGGGCGCGATTGCGCGCGGGGTAGACCCGGTCGGGGCCGGTGCCAACGACCGCGATCGTCGGCTGGCCGGCATCCAGGGCAGCCGCATGCGCGGCCGCGTCGATGCCGTCGGCCAGGCCGCTGGTGACGACCAGGCCGCTGTGCGCGAAGCTCGCCGCAAAGTCCGCGGCCGTGTCGATGCCGCCAGAGGTAGGATTGCGGCTGCCGACGATGGCGATCTGCGGGAACCACAGCAGATCGCTGTTACCGCTGACGAACAGCACGGGAGGAGGACTGGGTGACTCCGCCAGCAGGGCGGGGTAGTCGGGGTCGCCGAGTTCGATCAGGCGGTTGCAGGGCTGTGCCAGCCATGCAGCGTCTGCGGCCGCGCGCTCGGGCTCGATCGCAAGGAAGGCCGCAGCGACGCCTTCGCCGACACCCAGCGCGCGCAGGGCAGTGCTGGAGCCCGCCTCCAACTGCTGTGCGACCTGCGCATCTACCAGCGCCAGACGCAGCACGCGCCCCGGCAAGGGGGCGCGTACGGCGGCGAACCAGACCTCGGGCCGCAGCTTCAAAGCAGGCGCATCGTCAGGGCAGGCGATCGGGCGCCTTGGCGATGTTGTCGACGCCGGCCGGCCGGATCGCGTCCATCACCAGGCCGTAGCTGACCTTGTCGAAGGTGCGGAAGATCATCACGTGGCCAACGAATTCGTCCGGCAGCTTGACCTGGCGTGAGGGCAGGTTGGCGGTGAAATCGGTACGGTTGGCGACGTGGTCGGCGACGCGTTCACCCTCGTCGTAGAGCGCGAACACCTGTCCATTTTCGACGCCATCGCGGGCGCCGGCCGACAGCGCCACCACATCGCGCGGGCCAGCGACGCGGTAGTAGTCGGTGACGGCCAGCACGCGCATGTTGGACGGCACACGGTCCGGCGCGCGCGGTGTGAAGTACAGATCAAACGCCGGCTCTTGCACCGGCATCAGCAGATCACCCGCGCGAACTTCCTTGCCCTCCGCGGCCAGCAGAAGCGTCGCCGGGTCGCCGGCAACGGTCACTTCCGCGGTGGTGATGTCGGCGACTTCCCAGCCGAGCACTTCGAAACCGTTGTCGGAAGCGGCGTAATAGGCCCACTCGATGCCAGCGGTCTGCGGCGTCAAACCGTCGCGGGCGTTCCACTCGTCCTTCTTCAGACGGCGGTTGCCGGTGGCGGGGTGCGGATGCACCGCGTAGCGCACCGTCGGACGCACGATCGCCCAGCGCTGGCCAGGCTTGAAGTCGGCGCCACGCGCATACACGACCTGACCGGAAGCACCGCGCAGGCGGTTCTCCTCGATGGCCAGCACATAGGGCAGGCCCTTGGGCTCTTCATCGAGCACGCGCATGCGCTTCAGAAAGGATTCGACTTCGTGCAGCGGAATCGTGCGGATCGCGTCATCGGCCTCGCGCCGGATCTGCGGATCGCGGCGATTGACGCCAAGCACCGGGCGGCCATCGAGGTAGGCGAGGCTGATGACATCGCCCGGATAGATGAGGTGCGGATTCTCGATCTGCGGGTTGGCCTGCCAGATCTCCGGCCACAGCCAGGGCTGCTTGAGGAAGCGGCCGGCGATGTCCCACAGGGTGTCGCCCTTCTGCACCACGTAGGTGTCGGGGTGGTCATCGCGCAGCTGCTGGGCCGCCACACAGGTGGCAAAGGTCAGCACGGCGACGGCGAAAACTGAAAGCAGTTTTTTAAGCATGGCGGCCATCTACCTGATTTACCAAGCAGGTTTGGCGGCACTATAGCGTAAAGATTTGTGGATTAGAAACGGTTCAGGTTCACACTATGGCGCTCGATACCGGCGTCCACACGGCTGGCACGCTGCATCCGTGGCGACGCGGTGTTCAGGGCGCCGCTGCTATAGTCCGCGCCCCAAGTCCCTTGATTTCGGGCGCGTTCGCGCCAAGGTAGCGGCCATGGCCACGCTTCCCATCCTCGAATTTCCCGATCCCCGCCTGCGCACTCGCGCGCGTGAGGTGCTGCCTGCGGATTTCACGCCCGAGCTGCAGCAGCTGATCGACGACATGTTCGAGACCATGTATGCCGCTCCCGGCATTGGTCTCGCGGCGAGCCAGGTCGATCGCCACCTGCGCTTCATGGTGATGGACGTCAGCGAGGACAAATCGCAGCCGCGCGTGTTCATCAACCCGCAGATCATCGAAAGCGACGGCCACCAGGTCTACCAGGAAGGCTGCCTGTCGGTGCCTGGCATCTTCGCCGACGTCACCCGCGCCAACCAGATCACCGTGCGCGCCCTGGATCGTCACGGCCAGAGCTTCGACCTCAAGGCCGACGGCCTGCTCGCCGTCTGCATCCAGCACGAGATGGACCACCTCGAAGGCAAGGTGTTCGTCGACTACCTGTCGCCGCTGAAGCGCGAGCTGGTGCGCAAGAAGCTGGCCAAGCAGCGTCGCGGCGCGGCCTGATCGAACCTGCAGCGGGTGCCGCGCGCCCGCGGAGACGCTTTCCATGACGAAGCCCCTGCGCCTGGTGTTCGCGGGAACGCCGGAGTTTTCCGTGCCGCCGCTGGAACGCCTGTTGGCTGGCCCGGACGCATTGCTGGCGGCCTACACCCAGCCGGATCGCCCGGCCGGCCGCGGTCGCCAGCTGCAGCCGAGCCCGGTCAAGCAGCGCGCGCTGCAAGGCGGCATCGAGGTACGGCAGCCGCTGAACTTCAAGGACGCTGAAGAGCGCGCGCGTCTCGCCGCACTCCAGCCCGACCTGATGATCGTCGTTGCCTACGGCTTGATCCTGCCGCAGAAGGTGTTGGACATCCCGCGCTTCGGCTGCTGGAACCTGCACGCCTCGCTGCTGCCGCGCTGGCGCGGTGCGGCGCCGATCCAGCGCGCCGTGGAGGCCGGTGATGCCGAGACTGGCGTCGACCTCATGCAGATGGAGCGCGGCCTCGACACCGGGCCGGTGCTGCTGGAACGGCGCACGCCGATCCAGGCCGACGACACCGGCGGCAGCCTGCACGATCGCCTCGCCGTGATCGGCGCCGAACTGCTGGTCGACGGACTCGCGAGACTGCGCACGGGTGGGGCGCTGCCGCAGCAGCCGCAGCCCGAGCAGGGCGTCACCTACGCGCACAAGCTCGACAAGGCCGAAGCGCGGCTCGACTTCACCCAGCCCGCGGTCGTGCTCGAACGCCGCGTGCGCGCCTTCCACCCTTGGCCGATCTGCGAGTGCGAGCTGGGCGGCGAGCGCCTGCGCGTGCATGCCGCCCAGGCCTTGGACCTGCAGGGCGGTGCTGCGCCCGGTAGCGTGGTGGCGGCCAGCGCGGCCGGCATCGATATCGCCTGCGCCGACGGCCTGCTGCGCCTGACCCGCGTGCAGCGCGAAGGCGGACGCGCCCAGCCGGTGGCCGACTATCTCAACGCGCGGCGCACGCCGCTGCTGCCGTGAAGCCCGATCTCCCCGCTCAGCGCCCGCAGGCGGCGATAGCCGCGGGCCGCGACAGCGCCGTTCCCGGCGCACTGGTGCGCGCCACTGCTGCGCGCGTGCTGACCGAAGTGACCGCGGGCCGCTCGCTCAAGGCCGTGCTCACCCAGCGCCTGCCCGCCCTGCGCGACAGCCGCGACCGTGCCCTCTGCGAAGCGCTCTGCCACGCCGCCCTGCGCCGCCGCGCGCGCGACGCGGTGCTGCTGGAAGCCCTGCTCGACAAGCCGCTGCCGACGTCCGCCCGCGCCATTGGCCTGCTGCTGGCGGTCGGCTTCGCCCAGCTCGAAGCGCTTGGCCTGCCCGAGCATGCGGCGGTCGCCTCGACTGCCGAGGCTGCGCGCGTGCTTGGCTTTCCGCGGCATGTGGGCCTGGTCAATGCGGTGCTGCGCCGCTTCCTGCGCGAGCGCGCCCAGCTGCCGGCTGGCAGCGAGGCCCAGCAGGCAGCGCAGGCGCATCCGCCGTGGCTGCTGGATGCCCTGCAGCGCGACTGGCCCGGTGACTTCGACGCGGTGACCCGGGCCAACCTGCGGCAGGCGCCGCTGTGGCTGCGCGCGCGCGGCGGCGCGGCGGCAGCGACGCAGCTGGCCGAGGACTTTGCCGCCGCCGGCCACCCGGTCGAGCGCCTCGAAGGCTCCGCCCTGTGCCTGCGCGACGCTGGCGATCCCACGCGACTGCCCGGTTTCACCCGCGGCCGCTTCGTGGTGCAGGACATCGCGGCCCAGAACGCGGTCGCCGCGCTTGCGCTGCAGCCCGGGCAGCGCGTGCTGGACGCCTGCGCCGCACCCGGCGGCAAGGCCGCGCAGATCGCCGAAGCTGGCGCTCGCCTGCTGGCGCTGGACAGCGATCCCAAGCGCTTGGAGCGGGTGCGCCAGACCTTCGAGCGGCTCGGCCTTGAGGGTGAACTGTGCGCCGAGGATGCGGCCGAGCCGGCGCGCTGGTGGGACGGCGTGGCCTTCGATGCGATCCTGCTGGACGCGCCCTGCAGCGGCACCGGCGTCATCCGCCGCCAGCCCGACATCCTGCTGCATCGCCGCGCCGAGGATATTCCCGCTCTGGTCGCGCAGCAGGCGCGCCTGCTGCGCGCGCTCTGGCCTTTGCTGGCCCGGGACGGGCGCTTAGTCTATGCGACCTGCTCCGTGCTGAAAGACGAGAACGAGCGCCAGATCGATGCCTTCCTCGCGGCCCATGCCGATGCCGAAGCTCTGCCGCTGGATGCGCGCTTCGGCCGGGCCAGCGGCGCCGGCGCCCAGCGTCTTGCCGGCGATGGCGACGGCGATGGCTTCTTCGTCGCCGCGCTGCGCAAGCGCTGAGTTGAGCGCCGCCGGCGCTGTGCTGTTCCTGCTGGTGCTGACGTCCTGCATGCCGGTGCAGGCACCGCGCGCGGTGATCGAGGATGCGCGCCTGCGCCAGCGCGGCGAGGCTCTGCAGCTGGATGTGCAGCAGCGCCTCGATTTCCAGCCGCGCATGCTGGAGGCGCTGTCGAACGGCATCGCCCTGCGCCTCGACTACCGGATCGACTATTGCGCCGGACGCGGTCACGCCCTGCGCAGCCTGTGGCTGCGCTACTACCCTCTGGCCAGCGAGTTCGAGCTGCGTTGGCAGGGCGCGGACAGCGCCCGCCGCTTCGCTCGCCGCGGCGCCCTGCTCGCCGCCCTCGACCGCGTGCGCATCGAGCTGCCGGCTGATGCGGCCGACTGTGATCTCGTACTGCAGCTCAGGCTCGAGCGCTCGGCCCTGCCGGCACCCCTGCGCTTCCCCGCGCTGGTGGGGCTGCAGGATTGGCGGCTGGAGTCAGCGCCCTTCCGTCTCGCTCCGGCCCTGGACCGGTGAGCGCCGGGCGCTCGAAGTGGCCACGCCGTGCCGGCCCGGTGCTGCTGGCGCTGGGCGTGCTCGCGCTGGTGTTCTCTGCCCTGTACCTCGCGGCAAGCGCCGAAGGCCTCGGCACCCGCTTCGCCGCCCTGTATCCCTGGGTCTTTCTCGGCGCAGGCGGCGCTGTGCTGCTGCTGGCCCTGGCCATCGCCGGTCGCCTGCTCAAGCTCCGCCGCCAGCTGCGTGCCGGAGAGCCCGGCGCGCGCTTGAGCCGTCGTCTGCTGATGTTGATGCTGGCGCTTTCGGTGCCACCCGTGCTGCTGGTGTTCGCGTTCTCGGCGCGCTTCGTGGGCGCCAGCGTGGACAGCTGGCTGCGCGCCAACACGGTCGAGGCCATGGACAGTGCACTGGAGCTCGCCCGCCTGCAGCTGCAGGATCGTCGCGATGACGCCTTGACGCGCGCCGAGCGCGTGCTGTTGCAGCTGCAGGCCGATCGCTTCGCCCTCGCCGATGCCGTCGAGGGCTCGCTGGATGCCGTGGGTGCCGCCCAGGTCGTGCTGTTCGAGAACGATGGCCGCGTGCGCCACGTCGCCGCCGCCGCGCCCGCGCTGCTGCTGCCGGCGCCGCCGGACGAGGACGCCCTGGCGGCGCTGGCCGCGCGCGGACGCACGGTCGAACAGGTGCGCCTGGCCGATCTCGACTATCTGCGTGTGCTGCAGCTCACCGATCTGGAAGCGCGGCCGATCCTGCAGACCCTGTTCGCGCTGCCGCCGCGCCTGGTGGAGTTGAGCGACAGGGTCGAGTCCGCCGCCTTCGCCACCCGTCAGGCGCTGTTCCTGCGTGATTCGCTGATCCAGGTGTTCATCCTGATCCTGAGCCTGGTCGCCCTGCTGTCGGTGTTCCTGGCCGTGCTGATCGCCTTCGACCTGGCGCGCCGCCTGGTGTCACCGATCGGCCGGCTGGCGGCAGCGACGCGCGCGGTCGCGGAAGGCAGGCTGGAGCCGGTCGACGTGCCGCCCCGCGGCGACGAGCTGGGGTTCCTGGTCGAAAGCTTCAATCGCATGACCGTCGAGCTGGCTGCCAGCCGCCAACGGGCGGTCGCCAGCGCCGCCGAAACCGAACGCCAGCGGGCCTTTCTTGAAACCGTGTTGGCGCGACTGTCCTCGGCGGTGCTGGTGTTCGATGCCGAGGGCATCCTGCGCGGCGTGAACGCGGCGGCGGCCGAGCTTGCCGTGGCGCCTCCCGCCGATCTGCAGGGCCAATCGATGGATGCGCTCAAGCGGCGCTGTCCGGGGCTGGCCGAGGTTTTCGAGCTGGCGCGGCAGCGGCTGCAGGAAGGCGCACCGGAGTGGCGCGAGGAGCGTGTGCTGGACGCGGACGATCAGCGTCGCCTGTTGCTGGTGCGCGGCGCGCGCCTGCCCGATGCCGGACAGGTGCTGGTGATCGACGACACCAGCCACATCGATCGAGCCCGCCGCGACGCCGCTTGGTCGGAGGTCGCGCGTCGCCTCGCCCATGAGGTCAAGAATCCGCTGACGCCAATCCAGCTCTCGGCAGAACGGCTGCGGCGCCGCGTGCTGCCGCAGCTGGCGCCTGCCGAAGCCGAGGTGCTCGATCGCGCCACCCACACCATCGTCGCCCAGGTCGATGCGCTGAAGACCCTGGTGAACGCCTTCGGCGAGTACGCGCGGCCACCGCAGCTGAGCCTGGTCGAAACGGACATCGTCGCGGTGGTGAACGAAGTGCTGGAGCTCTACGAGCACGACCCGCGGCTTACGCTGCGCCGTGAGTTCGCCAGCCCCCTTCCGCGGCCGCGCGTCGACGCCGGGCGTCTGCGCCAGGTGCTGCACAACCTGCTCAAGAATGCGCTGGAGGCCAGCGTTGAGCGGCCCGTGCTGGTGGTTTGCATGCGCATTGCGAGCCTGCGACTGGGTGATCGCGAATGGCTGGATATCGGCGTCGAGGACGACGGCCCCGGACTGCCCGACGGCTTTGCCGGCGACTGGTTCGAACCCTATCGCAGCAGCAAGCCGAAGGGCTCGGGCCTGGGACTTGCGATCTGCCGGCGCATTGCAGAGGAGCACGGCGGCCAGCTGCTGGCGGAGAACCGCGCGGAAGGCGGGGCCCGCTTCGTCCTGCGCTTGCCGTGTTGAGAGCCGGGATTGGGGATTCGGGATTCGGGATTCGGGATTCGCCTGGGCTGAGGGCGATCCGAAGTACCTGTGGTCGGCTGCATTCCTTGCAGGGCGGCGAACCGCGGCCAGCAGCGGCTGGCCCCAGTGCCGCGTGCTACCCGCAGGCTCAATCCCAAATCCCCGCCTCTGCGGGCGTATAGTCCGATGACATGTCCACCACGGGGGAGGCCACGGCATGCACAGCATCCGACAGATCCTTGAGGGCAAGACCGCGCAGGTCGTCTGCGTGACTGAACAGACGCCGGTGCTGGAAGTGATCCGGCTGATGGCCGAGCACGCCATCGGTTCGGTGCTGGTGATGCGCGGTGATGTGCTGGTCGGCATCGCCACCGAGCGCGACTACGCCCGCAAGGTGATCCTCAAAGGTCGCAGCTCACAGGACACGCCGGTCGCCGACATCATGTCGAGCCCGGTGATCACCGTCAGCCCGGGCGAAGACATCCGCCGCTGCATGCAGATCGTCACCGAGAAGCGGATTCGTCACCTGCCGGTCGTGGAGGGCGGCAAGGTGGTTGGCCTGATCTCGATCGGCGACCTGCTGAAGTGGGTGATCCGCGAGCAGGAGCAGGAGATCGAGCAGCTTCAGCAGTACATCGCCGGCTGAGGGCGCGTCTGCGCTGCGCGAACCGGGACCTGCAAACGAAAGGGGCGCCCTGCGGCGCCCCTTTCTTCCATAGCCGAGCCGGCGATGGATCAGTCCTCGCGGAACTCCGCCAGCGCGGCTTCGGCGTCGCGCACCAGCAAGCGGTTGACCGCGGCGATGTCCTGCACGTCGATCACGCCGGCGGCCTGCTTCAGCGCCAGACCATTGACCAGGAAGTTGTGGCGGGCGTTCGAGTAGTCGCGCTGGGCGCTGGTCAGCACCTGCTGCGAGAGCAGCACGTCGACGATGGTGCGGGTGCCGACTTCGAAGCCGGCCTCGGTGGCTTCCAGCGCGCTGCGTGCGGACACCAGCGCCTGCGCGCGGGCCTCGATCTCGGAGATACCGGCCAGCACCGCGCGGTAGGCGTTGCGGGTCTGGCGGGTGACCGCGCGGCGCTCCTGCTCCAGGCGGTCCTCGTTGGCATCACGCGTGTACACCGCCTGGCGGACCTGCGACTGCACGCGGCCACCGGTGTACAGCGGGATGTTCAGATTCAGGCTGATCGAGCTGCCCAGGGTCTCGCTGCTGGTCGGGCGGGTGAGGCCCGAGGCGAGCACCGCGTCGCCCCAGCTGGGACCGCCGCTGCGTCCGGCGGTGAGCCCCAAGGTCGGCAGGTGGGCCGAGCGCGCGGTCGCGATGTCCTGCTGGGCGGCTTCGAGCGCGAGGGCGCGCGAGCGCAGCACCGGGTTCTCGTTGAGTGCGGTCTGCACCCACTGGTCCAGATCGGCCGGCTCGGGCATCGAGGGACGGAAGTTCTCGTCCAGGCCCTGCAGGTTCTGCAGGTACTGGCCGGTCAGCTCGGCAAGGGCTTCGCGGGCATCGTCGAGCGCGTTGGCGGCGTTGATCGCGGCGGCGCGCGAGGCGTCGTAACGGGCGCGGGCCTCGTGCACGTCAGTGATCGCGGTCAGGCCGACCTCGAAGCGCTGCTCGGCCTGGTCCAGCTGGCGCTTGACCGCGCGCTCGTCGGCGCGGGCGAAAACAAGACTGTCGACCGCGGTCAGGGTGGTGAAGTAGGCCTGGGCCACGCGCAGGGCCAGGCCGTCGACCGCCGCATCGTAGTCGGCATCGGCAGCGCCGGCGCGCGAGCGGCTGGCCTGCAGACGGGTGTAGTTGCTGTGGTCGTACAGGCTCTGCTGCAGGCTGATGCTCCAGTCCTTCGACCGTGACTCGCTGCGCGAGATCTCACGGCCGAACAGGATCCCGCCATCCGGGTCCTCGGTGAACGTGAAGCGCGAGCTCTTGCCCGAACTGTCGGTGAAGCCCGCCGAGGCACCCACCTGCGGCAGCAGGGCGGAGCGGGACTGGTTCACCCCCTCGCCGGTGGCGAGGCGCTGGGCCTCGACTGCAGCCAGCTGCGGGTCGCTCTGGCGCGCGAGCTCGTAGGCCTGCATCAGGTCGGCGGCACCCGCGCTGCCGGCGGCAGCAAGGGCGAGGGCGAAACTCAGGGGGCGCAGGCAGGGCAGTCGCATGGCAGTTCCTTTGGCGAGCGGGGCGCGAGGGGCGGGCTACAGCGCGAAGCGCTGCACCGGCTCGGCGCCGTGGAGGTAGGGGACATCGGTTTCGAACAGGCTTTCGATCGCCCAGCCGTGGTCCGCGCGGGTGTAGAGCACGGCTTCCTGCACGGGGCTCTGGCCGCGGATCACGAACAGCTTGCCGCCCGGGCGCACCCAGTCGAGGAAGCGCTGGGGCAGCTCGGCGACCGCGCCGCCCACTGCCACCGCGTCGAACTGGCGGCCCGGCTGGTAGCTCAGCGCATCGGCCTGCTCGACGCTGGCATTGGTGCAGCCGGCGGCCTGCAGGCGGGCGCGGGCGCGCTCGATGAAGTCACCATGCCGGTCGATGCTGTGAACGGCGCGCGCAAGTCGCGACAGGCAGGCGGTCAGGTAGCCGCTGCCGGTGCCGATCTCCAGCACCTCGTGCTCAGGCGAGAGGTCCAGCGCCTGCAGCAGGCGGCCCTCGATCACCGGCTTCAGCATGAACTCACCGTGCTCCAGCGGCAGCGCCAGATCGCCGTAGGCCAGCTTGCGATGGCGCGGCGGGGCGAAGTCTTCGCGCTTGACCGCGCCGATCACGTCCAGCACGCGGAAGTCCAGCACCTCCCAGGGGCGGACCTGCTGCTCGACCATCGCGAAGCGAGCCTGTTCGAAATCAACTGCCATGTCGGTGTCCTGCATGCGGGCGCCCGCGTGACGCGGGCGCGTAACCGCGAATTGTAGGCTCTGGCCTTGTGCGCCGCCAAATGAAGAGGCGGTGCGGGGCGGCCCGCACCCCGCATCCTTGCACGACGCACCGTGCCCGATCCGTCGTCGCCGACGCAGTGCGGAAAGTCACCGTGACCGCCGGCATGGTCCGCCTCAGGCCAACGCGCCAGCGCGCGGTGTGCGGTGCCAGGCCGCGTACAGGGCCGGCAGGAACAGCAGGGTCAGCGCCGTGGCCACCAGCAGGCCGCCCATGATCGCCACCGCCATCGGCCCGAAGAAATCGCTGCGCGAGAGCGGGATCATGGCCAGGATGGCGGTCAGCGCGGTCAGCACGATCGGCCGGAAGCGGCGCACCGTGGCCTCGACGATGGCTTCGACCGGCGAGGCGCCCTCACCGAGGTCGTGCTCGATCTGGTCCACCAGGATCACGGAGTTGCGCATGATCATGCCGGCCAGGGCGATGGTGCCGAGCATGGCGACGAAGCCGAACGGCCGGTCGAGCAGCAGCAGGAAGGCGGTGACGCCGATCAGCCCCAGCGGCGCGGTCAGCAGCACGATCACCGAATTGCCGACGCTGCGCAGCTGCAGCATCAGCAGGGTGAAGACCACGCCGAAGAACAGCGGCATGCCGGCGGCGATCGAGCGCGAGCCGCGGCCTGCATCCTCGACCGAGCCGCCGGCCTCCAGCAGATAGCCCGAGGGCAGCTTGGCGCGCAGCTCGGCCATCTGCGGCGCGAGCTCGGCAACCGCGGTGGCGGGCTGCACGCCGTCGATGATGTCGGCGCGCACGGTGACCGTCGGCAGGCGGTTGCGGTGCCAGACGATGCCTTCCTCGAAGTCGTACTCAAGCCGTGCGATCTGGCTGAGCGGTACCGTGCCGCCGCGGCTGGTCGGCACCGCCAGGCTGCCCAGCATCGACAGGCTGGCGCGCTCCTCGGCCGGGCCGCGCAGCAGGATCTGCACCTGCTCGTTGTCCTCGCGCAGGGTGCTGACCGGCGTGCCCGACAGCGAGCCCTGCAGGAACAGGGCGAGCTGGGCCGAGCTGACGCCCAGCGCGCGCGCGCGCTCCTGCTCGATCTGCAGCCGCACGATCTTGCTGGGCTCCTCCCAGTCGAGGTGCACGTTGAACAGCGCCGGGTGCGCGCGCATCCGTTCCTCCACTGCGTGTGCGTGTCTGCGCACCAGGTCGATGTGCTCGCCGGAGACGCGGAACTGCACGGGATAGCCGACCGGGGGGCCGTTCTCCAGCCGCGAGATGCGGGTGCGCACCTGCGGGAACTGCTGCGGCAGGTTCTCCAGCAGCCAGCTGCGCAGGGCCTCGCGATCGGTGGTCGAACGGGTCAGCAGCACGAACTGGGCGAAGCCGGTCTGCGGCAGCTGCTGGTCCAGCGGCAGGTAGAAGCGTGGCGAACCGGTGCCGATGTAGGCCACGTAGTTTTCGACGTCCTCGCGCTCGGCCACGAGCGCCTCGAAGCGCCGCGCTTCGGCTTCGGTCGCGGCCAGCGAACTGCCCTCGGCCAGCTTGAAGTCGACCATCAGCTCCAGTCGCGCCGAGGCCGGGAAGAACTGCTGCGGCACGTAGCGGAACACGGCCAGCGAACCGGCGAACACCAGCACGGTAACCGCGATCACCGTCCAGCGGCGCTCGACGCACCAGGCCACGACGCTACGAAAGCGGCGGTAGAAGGGCTTCTGGTAGGGATCCGGCGCGTGCGTCTGGCCGTCCTTGTGGAAATCAGGCAGCAGGCGGTCGCCCAGATAGGGCACGAACACCACCGCGGCGATCCATGACACCACCAGGGCCAGGGTCACCACTTCGAAGATCGAGCGCGTGTACTCGCCGGTGCTGGAGGCCGCAGTGGCGATCGGCAGGAAGCCGGCGGCGGTGATCAGGGTGCCGGTCAGCATCGGAAACGCGGTCGAGGTCCAGGCGAAGGCTGCTGCGCGCAGCCGGTCCATGCCCTGCTCCATCTTGATGGCCATCATTTCGACCGCGATGATCGCGTCGTCGACCAGCAGGCCCAGCGCCAGCACCAGCGCGCCCAGCGAGATCTTGTGCAGGCCGATGCCGAAGTAGTGCATGCCGGCGAAGGTCATGGCCAGCACCAGCGGGATCGACAGCGCCACCACCAGGCCGGTGCGGAAGCCCAGCGAGAAGAAGCTCACCAGCAGCACGATGATCACCGCCTCGGCCAGCACCTGCACGAACTCGCGCACCGAAGCGCGCACCGCCGCCGGCTGGTCCGAGACCTTGCGCAGGCTCATGCCGACCGGCAGGGTCTGCTGCAGGCGCTGGAACTCGGCTTCGAGGCGCTCGCCGAGACGGATGATGTCGCCGCCGCGGCGCATCGAGACGGCAATGCCGATCGCGTGCTCGCCCATGAAGCGCATGCGCGGCTCGGGCGGGTCGGAAAAGCCGCGGAACACCTCGGCCACGTCGCCGATGCGGAAGTCGCGATCGCCGACGCGCAGCGGAAAGCCGCGGATGTCCTCGACGTCATCGAAGCGCCCGGACACGCGCAGGCGGATGCGCTCGCCGGGGGTCTCGAAGAAGCTGGCGTCGGCGACGGCGTTCTGCTCGTCGAGCGCGCGCTGCACTTCCGACAGCGGCAGGCCAAGCGCGGCCAGCTTGGTGTTGCTGAGCTCGATCCAGATGCGCTCCTGCTGCAGGCCGATCAGCTCGATCTTGCCGACGTCCGGCACGCGCACCAGCTCCAGTTCGAGCCGTTCGGCGTAGTCCTTCAGCGTGGCGTAGTCGAAGCCCTCGCCGGACAGCGCGTAGATGTTGCCAAAGGTGTCGCCGAACTCGTCGTTGAAGAACGGGCCCTGGATGCCGGCCGGCAGGCTGGGCCGCAGGTCGCCGACCTTCTTGCGCACCTGGTACCAGAGCTCGGGCAGGTCCTTCGAGCGCAGCGAGTCCTTGGCGACGAACTGCACCAGCGATTCACCCGGTCGCGAATAGGCACGGATGAACTCGTAGTTGCCGGTCTCCATGAGCTTGCGCTCGACCCGGTCGGTGATCTGGCGCGCCACTTCTTCAGCCGAGGCGCCCGGCCACAGGGTCCGCACCACCATGACCTTGAAGGTGAAGGGCGGATCCTCACTCTGGCCGAGCCGGCCATAGGAGACGATGCCCATCAGCGCGAGGCCGAGCATGGCGTAGACCACCAGGCTGCGGTTGCGCAGGGCCCATTCGGAGAGGTTGAAACCGGTCATGGCGGCTTACTGCCCGGCGGCGAGATCGAGCGGACGGTTGTCACGATCGACCGGGCGGATCGCCTGGCCGTCGCGCAGGAGGTGCACGCCGCCGGCAACGATCCAGTCCTGTGCCTCGACGCCCGCCAATACGGGGACGCTGCTCTCACCGTAGGCTCCCACCTGCACCGTGCGTTTCTGCACCGTGCGCGTGGCTGGATCGAAACGCAGCACGTAGGGCGTGCCGTCGCTGGCCGATACCGCGCCGAGTGGCAGGCGCAGTTCGGCCGCCGCGACGCCGTTCAGGAATACCCGCGCGCTCTGCCCGAGTTCGACGCCCTCGGTGGTGTCGGCGATCGCCACGCGGGCTGCATAGGTGCGCGAGGCGGCATCCGCCGCGGGCGCCAGCTCGCGGATGCGGCCGCCGAGCGCGCGCTCGCGCTGCGACCACAGGCGGATCTGCACCGGCTGGTCCAGTGCCACCTGCGCGATGGCGTGCTCGGGGATCGCTATCGCGACCTCGCGCTCGCCGTCCTCGGCCAGCACGAACACCGCCTGGCCGGCGGCGACGACCTGGCCGGCCTCGGCCAGGCGCTGTGCGATCACCCCGGCGGCGGGCGCACGCAGCACCGCATAGCCAGCCTGGTTGCGCGCGACCTCCAGCTGGGCGCGGGCGGCTTCGACCTGCGATTCGGCCGCACGCAGCCGTGCCTGTGCGCCGTCGAAGGCCGAGGCGCTGGCCAGGCCGCGTTCGCGCAGGGACTGCTGGCGCGCGAATTCGGACTGGGCCAGCACCCGATCCGACTCGGCCGCGGCCAGCCGGGCGCGATTGGCTTCGACCTGCAGGCCGAGGTCCTCGGGTTCGAGCTCGGCCAGCGGCTGGTCCCGAGCCACGCGTTCACCGACCTCGACCAGACGCCGGCTGATCTTGCCGCCGACACGGAAGGCCAGCGCAGGCTCGTGGCGCGCGCGGATTTCGCCCGCGTAGGCGCTGAAGCCGGCCTCGTCCGCCTGCGGCTGGACGACGATTGCCGGGCGCACCGGATCCGGCGGGGTGGGCTCGCTGCCGCAGCCGGCGAGCAGTGCGCCGACGCCAAGGAGAAGTGCAGTGGATGCGGAGAGAAAGGCAGGGTGGCGCGGACGCGGAAGCGTGTCCATGGCGAGGACTCGGTCGGAAGGCGAGGGTGGTCGTGCAGAGCCTAGAATTAAAATACTGACCAGTCCAGTATTTTATTTGTGAGAGCAGCTAGACTAGACCAATGCAAGTCCAACGCTCCGCCAAAGGCCCCGGCCGTCCCAAGGATCCCGAGAAGCGCGCCGCCATTCTCGACGCCGCCAAGCGGCTGTTCCCGCTGCGTGGCTTCGATGGTGTCAGCATGGACGCGATCGCCACCGAGGCCGGCGTCTCCAAGCTCACCGTCTACAGCCATTTCAGCGACAAGGACACGCTGTTCGCCGAAACGGTCAAGGCCAAGTGCGAGGAGCAGCTGCCGGAATCGGTGTTCCGCGCCGAGCCGGGCCGCGGCCCGATGCGAGACCAGCTGCGGGCGATTGCGACCGGCTTCCACAGCCTGATCCTGTCGCCGGAATCGGTCAGCTTCTACCGGATGATGGCGGCGCAGGGCGAAGCCAACGGCAAGCTGGCCGAGCTGTTCTACGCCGCAGGGCCACGCCGCATCCTCGATGCTTGCGAGGCCTTCCTGACCGCCGCCAGCCGCGCCGGCAGCCTGGAGGTGCCGGATCCGCGCCGTGCAGCCGGACACTTCTTCTGCCTGATCAAGGGCGAGGCGCACATGCGCCAGCTGATCGGCTGTCCGCTCTGCGGCAGCGAATGTGAGGGCCCGGAACATATCGAGAGCGTGCTCGACCTGTTCCTGCGCGCCTACGCGCCGCGGGGCTGACGGCAGGCAGGGGGCGGCATCGCGGCCCTGAAGCTCGCCCGGATGACCGTGCGTGCGGGTGCGGCGCGCGCGCCCAGGCACCCGTAGCCCGCAGCTGCCCGCCTGCGAGAGCCCGCCTGGCGCCTTCGCCAAATGCTTGAGTGCGCGAAGGAACCCGGGTGGGCGCTCGGCGGAAGCTAGCGCTGTCTTCTGCTAGCGAGTTAACTGTTTGTTGCAATTGCCGCGAGTAAATTTGCCGTTAATCGACGGCGGCGTACGCTGTTGAAGCGCGTTTCTCATCCAGATTCGCGAAATCCAGCGCAAGGCACTGACGTGATTAGCTTTCCGGCCCTACCCATCCTGCTGTGCCTCGGCCTGCTCGCCTTCGTGCTGGCGGGGCTGCGGCGGGTGCCCGAGGGCTGCGCCTATACGGTGAGGCGCTTTGGCCGCTATGCGCGCACCCTGCCGCCAGGGCTCGGTTTCGTGCTGCCGATGGTGGAGCGGATCGGCCAGCGCGTCAGCCTGATCGGCCACACCGTCACCCTCCGCGATGCCCCGCTGAAGGGTGCGCTGTACTACCAGATCATCGACCCCCGCCAGGCTGGCGAAGCGCTGGAAAGCATTGACCAGCTGGTCGAGCGCACCGCCAGCGAAACGCTGCGCGGCATGCAGGCGCCGGATGCCGGTGAGCCGGGCTTCGATCAGCGCGTCCGCCAGCGGCTCAACCAGGCGCTGGCGGATCGCGGCCTGCGCGTGGTCCGCTGCGTGCTGCCGGCGGCTGGCTGAGCACCGCGCGCCCTGCGCGGCGGCTGACCGATTTGCGTCGCAGCAGGCCCCTGCCGATACTTGCGCCCCCCTTGGCGGCGCGCATTCTCTCTTGACCTCCCTCCCCGACCTGCCCGGCCCGATCTCCGAGCTCGCTCCGCGACTGTGCGAAGGCCTGCGGCAGCTGGGGCTGGATGAGGCGCTGGCGCCCGCCCTGCTGGCGTATCTGGCCCTCCTGCAGAAATGGAACGGCGCCTACAACCTCACTGCCGTACGCGACCCACAGCAGATGCTGGGGCTGCACCTGCTGGATTCCCTGAGCATCCTGGCCGACGTCCCTGATGGCGCCTTGATCGACATCGGCAGCGGTGCCGGCCTGCCCGGGATTCCGCTGGCGATCGTGCGCCCGCAGCTCGCGGTGAGCCTGGTCGAGCCGGTCGGCAAGAAGGCGCGCTTCCTGCGCGAGGTCGTTCGCCAGCTGAGGCTTGCCAACGTGCGCGTGTTCGACTGTCGCGCCGAGCAGGTCGAGGAGCCCGAACGCTACGACTGTCTCTCCGCTCGCGCCTTGGGTAGTCTTGCCCAGCTCATCGCCTTTGGCGGGCACCTGCTGAAGCCGGACGGCCGCTTGCTGGCCATGAAAGGCCAGTGGCCAGCGGAAGAGCTGGTCGCGCTGCCAAGGGGCTGGGTGCTGGAGCGTTCGCGCCGGCTGGAGGTGCCCGAGGTCGAGGGCGAACGCCACCTGCTGGTGCTGAAGCGGGAGGCGGCATGAGCGGCGACGGCACGCATCCTGCGACGATGGCGCAGGCGGACGACACGGCAGCACAGCACGGAGTCGAGATGGCCCGGATCATCGCAATCGCCAACCAGAAGGGCGGCGTCGGCAAGACCACGACCGCGGTCAACCTCGCTGCCGCGCTGGCCGAGGCACGCAAGCGTGTGCTGCTGGTCGACATGGATCCGCAAGGCAATGCGACCATGGCCAGCGGTGTCGAGAAGAACGAGGTCGCGCACACCGGCTGCGACGTGCTTCTCGAGGAAGTGCCGATCGCCGAGGCCATCGTCGGCTCCTCCGGTGGCTTCGACGTGCTGCCCGGCAACACCGACCTGACGGCAGCCGAAGTGAAGCTGATGGACGCCATGGCGCGCGAGCAGCGCCTGAAGGAGTGCCTGGCCCAGGTCGCCGATCGCTATCAGTACATCCTGATCGACTGCCCGCCCTCGCTGAACCTGCTGACCCTGAATGCGCTGACCGCCGCCCACGGCGTGCTGGTGCCGATGCAGTGCGAGTACTTCGCGCTGGAAGGTCTTTCAGCGCTGATGGACACCATCCGCGCGGTGAAGGCGCGACTGAATCCACAGCTGGAGGTCGAGGGCATCCTGCGCACGATGTATGACGTCCGCAACAACCTCGCCAACGATGTGTCCGCCCAGCTGACCCAGCACTTCGGCGACAAGGTGTTCCGCACCATGATCCCGCGCAACGTGCGCGTGGCCGAGGCGCCCAGCCACGGCCAGAGCATCATCAGCTACGACCGCAGCTCGCGCGGCAGCATCGCCTACCTCGGGCTTGCCGGCGAGATGATCCGCCGCGAGAAGCATCCCGCGGCGCTTACCGAACATCATTGACCAAGGCCTGACATGAGTGCCAAGAAGCGCGGCCTCGGCCGCGGCCTGGACGCCCTGCTGGGCGGAGGCAACGACCGCGCAAGCAGCGAACCGGAGCGCCTCCGCGAGCTGCCGATCGAAGCCTTGCAGCCGGGCAAGTACCAGCCGCGCAGCCACATGGACCGCGAGCGCCTGCAGGAACTCGCGGACTCGATCCGCGCGCAGGGGCTGATCCAGCCGATCATCGTGCGGCCGGTCGCCCGCGACCGCTACGAGATCATCGCCGGTGAGCGCCGCTGGCGTGCGGCCCAGCTCGCCGAGCTGCGCGAGGTGCCTTGTGTGGTGCGCGAGAGCGACGACCACGCCGCGCTGGCGATGGCGCTGATCGAGAACATCCAGCGCGAGGACCTGAACCCGCTGGAGGAGGCCCTGGCCCTGCAGCGCCTGATCGACGAATTCCAGTTGACCCACCAGCAGACGGCAGAAGCGGTCGGCCGCTCGCGCGCCGCGGTCAGCAACCTGCTGCGGCTGCTCGAGCTGCCCGAGCCGATCCGCAAGCTGGTCGAAGCCCGCCGTATCGAGATGGGCCATGCGCGCGCGCTGCTGACCCTGCCCGCCGACAAGGCCGAAGCGCTGGCGCGGCAGGCGGCCGAGGAGCAGTGGTCGGTGCGCGAGATCGAGCGTCGCGTGCAGGCGATCCAGCGCGGCGAGAGCCAGCCGGCGCCAGCGCCGAAAAAGCCCGACCCGGACATCCAGAACCTGGAGCGCGAGCTTGGCGAGCTGCTTTCGGCCAAGGTCGCCGTGCAGCACGGCCGCGGCGGCCGCGGCAAGCTGGTGGTGCAGTACTTCAGCCTCGACGAGCTCGAAGGCATCCTCGAGAAGATCCGCCGCTGAGGCGCGAGCGAGCTTCGCGGTGGCCGAGGCTGCTCAGCGCTGCGCGAGGTGCGCCGGCAGGGGCCAGCCGCGCGCTTCCAGCCAGTCCTCGATCAGCCGGCGCGACACCGAGATCGGCGGCGGCAGGCGCAGCTCGCGCTGTTCGATCGCCTCGATCAGGGCCTCGGGCTCGAACCAGCGTGCGTCCTCGAGCTCCTCGCCGATGGCGATCTGCGGACTCGATGCCTGGGCAATGAAGCCGAGCATCAGCGAAGCCGGAAAGGGCCAGGGCTGTGAGCTGTGGTACCGGCAGTGCGCCACCACCACGCCAGCTTCTTCCAGCACCTCGCGCCGCAGCGCGTCCTCCAGCGACTCGCCGGGCTCGACGAAGCCGGCCAGGGTCGAGTAGCGCTTGGCCGGCCAGCCGGCCTGGCGGCCGAGCAGGCAGCGGCCCTCGTGCTCAACCAGCACGATGATCGCGGCATCGAGGCGCGGGAAGACTTCGAGGCCGCAGCCTTGGGCCGTGCAGCGCGCGCTGTGGCCGGCGCGCCGCAGCAGGGTCGGCTGGCCGCAGGCGCCACAGAAGCGGGCGCGGGTCTGCCACAGCAGCAGCGCCTTGGCATAGGCGAACAGGCCGCTTTCAAAGCCCGAGAGCTGGGCGGCGGCCTCGCGCAGGCCCTGCCACTGGCTGGCATCCGGCACGTCGATTTCGGCGCCGACCTGGGCCGGCAGCGCGAACCATGGGGTCTGCCCTTCGAGGCCGAGGAAGCTTGCATCGACGGGCATCGCCTCGCCGAAGCGGGCCGAGGGCCAGTGCAGCAGGCGCCCGTTCTCCAGCAGGGCGCGGCCCTCGAAGTCGACGCAGAACACGCGACCGCGCGTCCAGGCGGCGGCCAGCCAGTCGGGATCCTCGCGGCGTTCGCCAAGGCGATCCAGCGCCAGCGCGGTGAACAGGTTGCGCTGGCTGCGCTCGGACGGCAGGTGCATGGGGCGGCGCGACCGTCGCTCAGGCCGAGAACGAGGAGCCGCAGCCGCAGGTGGTCTTGGCGTTGGGATTGCGGATGACGAACTGCGCGCCCGACAGGCTCTCGCTGTAGTCCACCTCGGCGCCCATCAGGTACTGCAGGCTCAAGGGATCGACCAGCAGGGTGACGCCGCCGCGCTCGACCGCGAGGTCATCCTCGGTCTGGTTCTCGTCGAACTCGAAGCCGTACTGGAAGCCCGAACAACCGCCGCCGCTGATGTAGACACGCAGCTTGAGTGCAGGGTTGCCCTCGTCCTCGATCAGCGCGCGCACCTTGGTGGCGGCCGAGTCGGTGAACAGGATCGGGGCTTCGATGGACTGGTAGCTGGGGGCGCTGGACATGACGGCCTGTCGCGTGACTTGGACAAAGGAGATGGAGTCGGCGTAGCGGCCGCACAAGCCTAAGCGAGTCGCGGCCGCGGGATGTCTGCGCCGGCTGAACGTGTCGCCGCGCGTCAGTCGCTGCCTTCGGGTCCGCTGAGGCGCTTGGGCTCGGCGTTCTGGTGGATGAGCCGCCCGGTCAGCATCGAGCCGGCCTGCATCTCGACGGTGTGGTAGTGCACATTGCCCTCGACCCGCGCCGCTGCCGCCAGCTCGATCCGCTGGCTGGAGTGGATGTCGCCGTGCAGCTGGCCGTTCACCACCACGTGCGGCGCGCGCACCTCGCCTTCGATACTGCCGCGCTCGGACAGCGTGACCAGGGCGTTCGGGTCGGATTCGTCGGCGATCACCGCACCTTCCACCCGGCCCTCGATGTACAGCCCGCCGCTGAAGTGCACATCGCCCCGGATGATCACGCGCGGGCCGATCAGGGTTTCAACGCCGGTGCTGCTGGGGCGTGCGGGTTTGTGTTTGTCGCTGCCGAACATGGGTGGGGTTCTCCTGCAGTGTGTGGGGCGCTGCGTTTGCGGGCAGCGCTCTGTGTCGATGCTGAGGCCCGGGCGTCGCGCATCCGGGGCTAATCGCTGGCTTCGGGCTGGGCGACGCCGGCGATGACTTCGGTCCAGGCGAAGCTCCGCTCGGCGCGTCCTGCCTCGCCGTCCACCGACACCTTGATCCGGTGCGGCGTGAAACCGGCAGGCAGCATTACATTGCCCTCGACCTGCTGGAAGTACTTGAAGGCGAATTCCAGGCCGGGTGCCTCCGCCTGGGTCAGTTCGGCCCAGCCCAGTTCGCGCATCCGACCGTCCTGCACGCCCTCGATGGCGAGGCGCGCCCGGCCGCGCGAGAGCTGGGTCTTCTTGACGTTCTGGGTCAGCGTGAGGCGGAACAGCCAGGCGCCACTCGCTTCGGCCTGCAGGCCCAGGCTGTGGATCGAGAGGCCCTGGCGCTGGGCGCTGCCGCCGACCAGGCGCTCGTAGAAGGCGACGTCCGCTTCCAGCGAGGCGATGCGCTCGTCGCGCTCGGCGATGTCGCGCTGCAGCTGCTGGTTGGCCTCGCGGCTGATGTCGTCCGAGCGCTTGAGGATCACGTTGCGCTGGCGCAGGTTGTCGAGGCGGCCCTGCAGGTCGCCGACCATCTGCCGAAGCTCTTCCGGCGACGCCTCGGCGCCACTGGCCGCCCGCTGCCGCCAGTGATCCACGCCCCAGCCGACCGCGGCCAGCGAGAGCAGCCAAAGCAGGCCAAGCAGCGGCCAGCGCCGACGCCGGGTCGAGGCCGTGCGCGGAACGATGACGAAGGGACTGTCGGAGCTCATGGGCGGACCCGTGGGGAAAGCCCGCGATTATTGACCCTGCCGGGGCCTGCTGCACACTGCGCCCTGATGGAGGGCTGGAGCCGCCGGATCGCTTCGCTGACTACCGCCGTCCGCATTCCACGTCCACGAGGGGACCGCCATGGAGACCGCACACCTGTTTGCGCTGGCACTGGCGCTGGCCTGGCTCAGCGGGCTGCGGGTGCATCTGACCGTGTTCGCGATCGGCCTTGCCGGTCTGCTCGGCAGCGTCGAGCTGCCGCCGGGCCTGCAGGTCTGCAGCAATCCCTGGGTGCTCGGAGTCAGCGGCGTGCTGACCGTGGTCGAGTTCAGCGCGGACAAGATTCCGGGCGTGGACTCGGTCTGGGACCTGCTGAGCACGGTGCTGCGCGTGCCGGTGGGCGCCTGGCTCGCCGGCGCGACCCTGGCCGCGCCCGACGAATCGCTGAGCCTGGCCGGCCTGCTGGCCGGAGGCGGCGCGGCCCTGCTCAGCCATGGACTGAAGAGCGGCGGTCGCGCCCTGATCAACACCTCGCCCGAGCCCGTCAGCAACTGGACCGCCTCGCTGGCCGAGGACTCGCTCGCCGTCGGCGCCCTGCTGTGGCTGGTCCACTACCCGTGGCTGACCCTGCTGGCCCTGGTCGTGCTGAGCCTGCTGGGTTTTCTGCTGCTGCTCTGGATGCTGCGGGGCCTGGGGCGCGGGCTGGGCGCCCTGCTGGGGCGCTGAACAGCCTGCGGGCCTGCGCATCCCGCGCCGCGCGCCCGGTCCGGCTTGAGGGCTGCGGGGCGGTACGGCGTCTGCACGCAGGCCGGTAGCATGGAACCTGCATCCCGCCGCAACTGCCCGCGCGCTGCCCGTGTGGGTATAGTTCGGGAGCATCCCGGGACAAAGGCGTCTCCGGCGCCCCCGTACCCCGACCGCAGCCTTGGAAAGCCATGTACGCGCAGGACGAAAGCCAGCAGCGGACTGAACTGAGACTCGCCTTCCTGCGCCATCTGCCCAAGCGGATCGAAGCGCTGTGCCGACGCGCCCGTCGCTTCTGCGAGGAAGGCTGGGACATCAACGGTCTCACCCTGCTGCACGAGGATGTCCAGCGCCTGGCAGGCGCCAGCGGTCGCTACGGTGCCCTTGAGGCCAGCGAACAGCTGCTGATGCTTGAGACCCTGCTGGGGGAGCTCGCCGACACCGGAGGCCTGCCGGATGAGGCCGGCAACGGCCACCTGCTCGCCTTGCTTGAGAGTCTGGCCCTGCACGGCGGTGCGGAAGCCAGCGAGGCCGACGAGCCGGCGCGCGTGCCCGAGCCGGAGGCGGAGTCGGCAACGGCGGTGCAGCCGCGCGATCTGCACGCGGAAACGCCACCGCCAAACTATTGGCGGCGCTGGACGGGTGATGCGCCGCCCGCGGCCGAAGCGCTGGTACCCGCGGTCACCACGGCCACCCCCAAGACCGCGGACACCGAAGCCCCCGCGCGGCCGACGACAGCGTCGCCTGCTACGCGCACGGGCGAGGCGACACCGGCGCGCAGCGCCAGCGCCACCCCGCGTCCGGGCGGCGGACGCCGTATCTACCACCTCACCGACGGCGGCGAACTCGCCTGCGAGCTCGACCAGCGGCTCGAAGCGCAAGGTTACGAGCTCGAACTTCTGGAGGCCCCGTCGGAGCTCAAGGAAATCCTCAACGCGCTGGCGCCCGACCTGGTCATCGTCGATGCCGCCTACATGAACGACATCGAGGGCGTGGGCGCGGTGCTGCGCGCGACCCGCGAGCGCACCGGCACCCGCCTGCCGATGCTGGTGATTTCCAACGAGGACAGCATCCCGGCGCGACTGGTCGCGCGTCGCGCCGGCGCCGACGCCCTGCTGGTGCGCCCCGACGGCGCCGAAGCGGTGATGGCCAAGCTGGCCGAGCTGCTGGTTTCAGCGGGCGAAGCCACCTACCGGATCCTGGTGGTCGAGGACGATCGCTCGCAGGCGCTGTTCGCCGAGTCGATCCTGCGCAATGCCGGCATGGAGGTGCGCTCGGTGCACGAGGCCTTCGACGTGCTGCAGGCGATGGAGGAATTCCGCCCCGACCTGGTGCTGATGGACCTCTACATGCCGCACTGCGACGGCACCGAGCTGACCGCCCTGATCCGCGAGCGCGAGGAGTTCCTGCATACCCCGATCGTGTTCCTGTCCGGCGAAAGCGACCAGGACAAGCACTTCGAGGCGCTGTCGGCGGGTGGTGACGATTTCCTGTCCAAGCCGATCCGTCCCAAGCACCTCATCGCCGCGGTCAACAACCGCGTGCGCCGCGCCCGCGCCGTGCAGGAACGCGCCCAGCTGCGCGATCCGCGCGACCCGGCAACGGGCCTGCACCGGCGCGGCTACATGCTCGATCGGCTGGCGGAGACGCTGGCCGCCGACAATGTGCGCAACCAGGCGGGCGGCCTGCTGTTCCTGGAAGTCGAAGGTGTGCCGCAGCTGCGCGAGCGCTATGGGCTGACCACCCTCGAACAGCTGCTGACCGAAGTCGGCAGCCAGGTGAGCCAGGGCCTCGCTGAAGGCGAGCTGGCCTGCCGCTACAGCGACGGCTGCTATGTCGTGTACTCGCACGAGCGCGACGAAGCTGCGCTCGAACGGCTGGCGCTGGACCTGCGCAACGGCCTGATCACCCATCCCTTCAAGGCCGAGGGCAAGCCCCTGCGTCTGCGCGCGGTGGTCGGCGTGGCCTCGTTCCGGCACAACTTCGCCGACGCCGGCGCCATGCTCAACGCCGCCGAGCGCGCTTCGCGCGAAGCGCGCAGCGGCGATCGCGGCGTACATCGCTTCGCGCCCGCGCAGCGTGCGGCCGAGGCCCAGACCAGCGCCCTGCTCAGCCTGATCCGCAACGCCATCGACACCGACGGCTTCGAGCTGCTGTACCAGCCGATCGTGGCCCTGCAGGGGGGCGACGACGCCCAGTACCAGAGCCTGCTGCGGCTGCGCGACGATCATGGGCGCCTGCATCCCGCGGCCGCGATCGTGCCGCTTGCCGAAAGCGCGGACCTGATCCTCGAAGTCGATCGCTGGGTGCTGACCCAGGCGATCCGCATGATCGACCAGCGTCGCAGCAGTTCGCGGCCGGTGCGCCTGTTCGTCAGCCAGTCGACCGGCAGCCTGCTGGCGCCGGGCCAGTCGGAATGGATCCGCGCCCAGCTGGCCGCGCGCCAGGTGCCGGGCGAGTCGCTGGTGCTCGAGCTGCCGCTGGAGGACGTCGAGGCTCGCGTCGACGCGGTCGATGCCTTCTGCCGCGAGCTGATGCCGCTGGGCGTGCAGTTCTGCCTCAGCCGTTTCGACGGCGAACAGTCGGCCGAGGCCCTGCTGAAGCGGCTGCCGCTGTCCTTCGTCAAGATCGCGCCGAAGTACCTGGCGGCGGCGCAGACCCCGGCCCTGCGCGATGAGCTGCGCGCCCTGGTTGATCGCGGCCACCGGCATGGCCTGCAGGTCATCGGCCAGCGCGTTGAAGACGCGCAGGCGGCAGCGACCCTGTGGATGAGCGGCATCGACTACATCCAGGGCAACCTCGTGCAGCAGGCTGCACGTGAGTTGGAGTTCGACTTCCAGGCGGCGGTGCTCTGAGCGTGCCGCCCTCCATCGTGCGCGGATTGACGATCGGCGGCGGCCTCGCGGCAGCCGTGGGCGGTGCGCTTCTGCTGCTGCCGCTGGGCCTGCCTCCCTTGATCGGAGCCGTGCTCGCCGCAGCGGGTGGCCTGGCCGCGGCGGCAGGCGGCCTGTTCGGTGCGGCTGCGCCGCCAGCGTCGGCGGCCGGCAGCGTCCGTCGCGAGCCCTCGCTGGACGTCGATCCCGGTGAGCTGGCGCGGCTCAAGGACGAGCTCGCGCAGGCGCGCAAGCTCGAGCGCGAGCTCTCCGAGGCCAAGCACGCAGCGGAGGCGGCAACGATGGCCAAGGGCGAGTTCCTCGCCACCATGAGCCACGAGATCCGCACCCCGCTGAACGGCATCATCCCGCTGCTCGACATCCTGCTGTCGACGCGGCTGGGCGATGACCAGCGCGAGTACCTCAACACCGCCCTGCAGTCTGCGCAGCAGCTGCTGCGCATCGTCGACGACATCCTCGACTACTCCAAGCTCGAAGCGAACATGCTGGAGCTGGAAACCGTCGGCATCAACCTGCGCGAAGTGCTCGACGGGGTGATGCGGCTGATGGATACGCCGGCCGAGGCCAAGGGCCTGCGCCTGTCGATGCAGATCGACCCGGCCGTGCGGCTGGCGATGCGCGGCGATCCGGTGCGCATGCGGCAGATCCTCACCAATCTGCTCAGCAACGCGATCAAATTCACCGATCGCGGCAGCGTGTCGGTGATGGTCAGCCGGCGCGGCGAATCCCGCACCCACCACGAGCTGCGCTTCGAGGTCACCGACACCGGCGTTGGCATCGCGCCGGAGGCGGCGGCGCGCCTGTTCAAGCCGTTCTCGCAGGCCGACGCCAGCACCACCCGCACCTTCGGCGGCACCGGCCTCGGCCTGGTGATCTGCAAGCGCATCGTGGATCTCATGGGCGGGCAGATCGGCGTCGACAGCACGCCGGGCCGCGGCTCGACCTTCTGGTTCCAGCTGCCGATGCTGAAGGCTGTTGGCGACATGGAGATCGAGCGCCGCGAGCTGGGCGGTTCGAGGGTCCTGCTGGTCACCGCCGATGCCGTCCTGCAGCGCAAGTTGGCCCTGGCCGCCTCGAACTGGGGAGTGACCCTGGTGCATGCCAGCGGCGCCCAGGACGCCCTGTTCAAGCTGCGCGCCGCCGCCCAGCGCGCCGGCAACTGGGCCTTCCACCTGCTGCTGGTGGACTTGGGCAGCGTGCGCACCACAGCCGTGGGCCTGCATCGCAGCATCCTGCGCGAGGACGCGCTGGCCAAGCTGCAGATCGTCTATCTCAAGGGCGATGAGCCGGCCCCTGCCGATCTTGCCGAAGGCGGTCGTTCGCTGCCGCTGGCGCGCGCCCTGCCCGAGCCCGAGATGCGCCGCCAGCTGGCCAAGATCATGGAAGGCGAAGTCGTCGCCAGCCTGCCGGTCAGCACCGCCGCCGACGTGCAGATCGACACCCATCCGCCGGCACCGCGCGCCGCCGTGGCGGCATCTGCCGCGGCGCCGGTCATGCGGGGCACCGCCGAATTCCCGCCCGCGTCATTCGAAGCCCCGGTGGCGCCTGCGCGGATCACCGCTGCGGCCGCGGCCGCGCCGGCCGCGCCGGCCGCGAGCGGCACCCTCAGTGGTCGCGCCCTGCTGGTCGAGGACAATCCGGTCAATCGTCAGGTCGCGAGCCGCATCCTGAGCCTCGCAGGTCTGGAGGTGGACGCTGCCGAAAACGGGCAGGAAGCGCTCGATCGCCTCAAGCAGGGCCGCTATGCACTGGTGTTGATGGACTGCCAGATGCCGGTGATGGACGGCTACACCGCCGCCCGGCGTCGCCGCCAGATCGAGGCCGAGGCCGGCCTGCCGCGGCTGCCGATCATCGCCATGACCGCGAACGCGATGATCGGCGACCGCGAGAAGTGCCTGGAAGCGGGCATGGACGATTACCTCACCAAGCCGCTGGACCGCAGCAAGCTCAACGCCACCCTGGCGAACTGGCTGGCACGCTCGCCCTATCGGGATGCGCAGGCGCCCGCCGCGGCTGCCCCGGCTGTGCCTGCACAGGCGCGCAGCGCCGAGCCCTTCACCCGGCAGTCGGCGGCGACGCGGCCCACGTCTGCAGCACCGACGGCCCAGGCGCGCCCGGCGGTGGCCCCGGTGGCTGCCGCTCCCGCGCCCCAGAGCTTCAGCACCGCCAGCGGTCCGGCGCTGGCCAGCGATGTGGTCGAGGATCTGCGCGAGGTGATGGGCGGGGAGTTCCTGTCCCTGATCCGCGTGTTCCTGGAGGACACCCCGCGCACGCTGGAGCGCCTGCAGGCGGCCGCCGAGGCTGGCGATACCCCGACCCTCGTGGCCTCGGCGCACTCCTTGAAGTCGACCAGCGCCAACCTGGGTGCCCTCGACATGTCCGAGCTTGCCCGCCAGATCGAGCATGGCGGCCGCGCCGGCACGCTCGCCCAGCCGCAGCTGCTGGTGGCGCGGCTGGTGGCCGAGTTCCTGCGCGTGGAGAGCGCGCTGCGCGCCCTGCTGTCCTGAGAGCCTCCCAGCCCCGCGCGGCGGGCCGGGTGATCCTGAAGAAACCTCGATTTGTCATCCCCGCGAAGAGCCTGCCCTCGCGAAGGCGGGGGCGGGGATCCAGGACTGGTGCGACTGCGGCAAGCGACACTGGGCCCCCACCGACGCGGGGGCGACGATCAATGGGCGCGCAAGCGTTCTGTTTCTTGAGAGCCTGTGAGAACCATCCGCCTACCGCGGCCGCCTCTGGCCGCGCCCGTCCAGGGAAATGGAAGGGAGGCACGCGGCGGGCCTTCTGGAATCAGCGCGTTCCGGCTCGCCTCAGCTGCTGCCGAGCTTGGTCTGCAGGTAGTTGGCTTCGCCGATCCGCTCGATCAGGGCCAGCTGGGTTTCCAGCCAGTCGACGTGTTCTTCTTCCGATTCGAGGATATCGGTGAGCAGGTCGCGGGACACATAGTCACCGACCTGTTCGCAGTGGCTGATGCCGGCTTTCAGCACCGGCAGGGCTGCCTGCTCCAGCTTGAGGTCGCATTCCAGCGCTTCTTTCGGCGTCTCGCCGATCAGCAGCTTGCCGAGCTGCTGCAGGTTCGGCAGGCCCTCAAGGAACAGGATGCGTTCGATCAGCTTGTCGGCGTGCTTCATCTCGTCGATCGACTCGCGGTACTCGTGCTCGCCGAGCTCCTTCAGGCCCCAGTTCTGGAACATGCGGGCATGCAGGAAGTACTGGTTGATCGCGGTCAGCTCGTTGTAGAGCGCACGATTGAGATGCTCGATGACCTTGGTATCGCCTTTCATGGGGCGTCTCCTGCTGCAGTTCGAAGGACGCACCACTCTAGCCGCGCGCGCTCGACGGTGACGAAACCCCAATCGGAAGCATTCTCAGACCCGGGCATTGGCCGGGTAGGCGCGTGGAGGGAAGGGCGCCAGCAATCCCGGGTGTGCGACGAACCGGCCAGCGCCCGTCAGGCGTTCAGAAGAAGACGCAGCGGCTGAGTCCGCCTGCGCGCTGTCACGCCACCATCGGTAGCGGCAGTGCGCGAGCCTCATCGAGGATCTGCACCGCCAGCTCCCGGCAGCAGCCGCAGCTGCTTCCACAGCCGGTGGCGGCCGCCAGCCCGTCCAGCCCTTCGACGCCACGTTCAGCGGCTTCACGGATGGTCTTGTCGGTGATCCCGTGGCAGAGGCAGACGTACATGGCGGGCAGCCCATCGGAGTCGATGGGTGCATTCAAGCGCGAATGCGAATGAGTGTCAACTAGACTCTCGCTCGCGGCCCAAGGCGGTGATCCGGGGTTCAGCCAGCGCCGCCCGCTGCCTCGCGCGCCGCTGCCCGCCGCTCGCGCCTGGGCACCGCCACGTCGGCTTCCAGCGTTGGCGGCGCGAGCTCGAGTATCCGGCTGCCGCTGGCGCGCTCCGCGAAGGGCGCAAGATGCTTCAGGGCCTGCGCATAGACGCGCCGCTTGAAGCTGACGACGTGCTCCAGCGGATACCAGAAGTCGACCCAGCGCCAGCTGTCGAATTCGGGCCGCTCGTGCGCGTCCAGACGCACCGCCTCTTCCGCGCCGGTCAGCCGCAGCAGGAACCAGACCTGCTTCTGGCCGATGCAGAGCGGTCGTTTGCCGGGGCGCACGCAGCGCCGCGGCAGGCGATAGCGCAACCAGCCGGGGGTCGCACCGAGCAGCTCGACATGGTGCGGCTTCAGGCCGACCTCCTCATCCAGCTCGCGGTACATCGCCTCCTGCGGGGTCTCGTCACTGTTCATGCCGCCCTGCGGGAACTGCCAGCCATCCCGCGTCACCCGCCGCGCCCAGAGCACCTGGCCGGTGGAGTGCATCAGGATGATGCCGACGTTCGGGCGGTAACCGTCCGGATCGATCACGGGACGGAACTCCAAACTCAAGATGCCGAGGACTGTGCCACAGCGGCCGGAACCGCCACAACCAAACGCGTCGGCAGCACGCGTGGCCGCGTCGCGACCTGCGGGGGCCTCAGAACCGCCAGCTGAGGCCGAGCACCGGCCCCGACAGCTGCACGTCGACGCGCGCGCCGCGCTCGCGATAGTCGACCGCCAGCGTCCGCAGGCCGAGCGAGAAGGCCCAGCGCGCGTCGTGCAGGTAGTTGGCCGCCAGCAGCCATTGGTGGGTCGACTCCGAGCCCGCGCCGAAACCGCCGACATCGGCATAGGCGATCAGCGACCAGCGCGCGGCCAGCGTCCAGTTCAGCCGCGCTGCCAGCAGTGGATCGACGAAGCGTGCGTCGGGCGTGCGTGAAAGCCCCGCCAGCGGCACGTCCACCGCCGCCTGTACCGACCAGTAGCGCAGACCGCCGAGCAGGTCGAGCGCTGCACGCGGACCCTCGTACGCGCGCCAGCCCGCGGCCAGGCTCAGCGAGCTCTGGCGCAGGCGGCCCTCGGCCGGCAGTCCGGGCGGCAGGCGGCCTTCCTTCGAGGAGGAGACGTGGCTGAGATCGCCCAGCAGCACCAGCCGATCGCGGCGCGCGTAGGCGGAGACGAACACTGCACCATCGAGGTCCTCCAGCACCTCGCCGAAAGACTTGGAGATCCGGAGACTCGGGCCCGCCTCGAAGGGGGTGATGCGTCCACCGAGGCCGGCGCCCCATGCGTACGGCGTCACTTGACCCTGCCATGCCTCCTGCGCCGCCGCCGCATGGCACGAGAGCAGCGCGTACAGCGCGACCGTCAGTGCCGGGGCAAAGGGGCGAGCGGCGCTCACGGCGCCTCCTTGACGATCACCCCGTCCTTCACGATCAGGTCGAAATGGGCTGCGGGGTCGGCGACCAGGCTCAGATCGGCCAGGGGATCACCGTCGACCAGGATCAGATCGGCCAGCGCGCCCTCGCGGACCACCCCGAGTGGCCCCGCGTAGGGCGAGCGCGGCCCCGACAGGGCCAACAGCTGGGCGTTGTCATGGGTGGCGAGCTTCAAGATCTCGGCCGGCGTGAACCAGGGCAGCAGCTTCAGCAGGTAGGCGTTCTGCTGCGGGTTCAGGCCTGGCTCGAACAGGAAGTCGGTGCCCCAGGCCAACTTGACCCCGAGCTGCTTCGCCAGCGGCCAGATCTTCTGCTGGCCCTCGATCACCGGGCGACGTTTGATCCGGCGCGACTCGGCCATGTCCGGCGAGTCGTCCATCAGCACCTGCAGCGACAGCCACACGCCCTTCTCGACCATCAGCCGCAGGGTGTCCTCGTCCAGCAGCTGGCCGTGCTCGACGCACTTCACCCCGGCGTCGATCGCCCGGCGCACCGAGCGCGGGTGGTAGGCGTGCACGGTCACGTAGGTGTTCCAGTCCTCGGCCGCCTCCACCGCCGCGCGCATCTCGTCCAGCGTGTACTGGGTGACGTCGAGCGGGTCGTACTCCGAGCTGGTGCCGCCGCCGGCCATCAGCTTGATCTGGCTGGCGCCGAAGCGCAGGTTCTCGCGCACCGCGGTCAGCACCTCGTCACGGCCGTCGGCGATGAAGCCGGCGCCGAGCCGCTCCATGCGCGGCACCTGGCCGGTGAAGCGGCGCGCGGGTTCGTTCGGCAGCCGCATGTCGCCGTGGCCCGAGGTCTGGCTGACCGCGCCGCCCGAGGCCCAGATCCGCGGCCCGCGGTAGCGCCCCGCATCGATGCCGGCCTTCAGTCCGAACACCGGGCCACCCATGTCGCGGACGCTGGTGAAGCCGCGCAGCAGCATCAGCTCGGCCTGCTCGGCGGCCGCGGCTTCTGCGCTCTTCGGGCTCAACTCAGGGTCCATCAGTCGCGCCATCGGCAGGGCGCCGAAGGTCAGGTGCACGTGCACGTCGATCAGGCCCGGCATCAGGGTGCGACCGCGGCCTTCGATGACGCGCGCCTCTGCCGGCGCCGCCTGATCGGGCGCAATCCGCTCGATCCGCGCGCCGCGCACCAGCACATCCGTGGGCGCAGACAGCTCGGGGCCGACGCCATCGAAGACTCGCACATCGCGCAGCAGCAGCGCCGGCCCGGTGACTGCGACAGCCGGAGCCGCGATCCATGTCAGCAGGGCCAGCAGCCAGAGGGCGGTCGGATTGGACTTCATGCGGAGTACCCCGGTTCGGCCTGCTCTGCACGCGGAGGGCGTGCAGCGGGCTCCGAGTGTTGCCCAGGCCGGTGAAGCCTGCGTGCAGATGGGCCCGGGCGAGGGCTCGCAGCAGGCCGGCGGTGCCAGTCGGCCCGCTTCGGATCTGAACCACGAGGCTCCGGACTTGACCACCCGCCCACGCCGGCGCAGAATTCGCGGCCCTCGGAGCGGCTGCGCCGCCTCGAGACCGCGTGGCTATGTAGCTCAGCCGGTTAGAGCACAGCACTCATAATGCTGGGGTCGGTGGTTCGAGTCCACCCATAGCCACCACATCTAACCCCGCGAATTCGCGGGGTTTTTTGTGCGCGAATGCCGGCGCTGGAGGTTTACTCCGCGGGCGACAGCCGCAGCAGGCGCGCCTTGGCGCCGTCGCTGAGCAGCAGCACGCGGCCCTGGTCGTCCACGCGCACATCGCGCAGACGTTCGTCGAGTTCGCGCAGCAGCACCTGTTCTTCCTGCACGCGGCCATCCGCATCCAGCCGCAGCCGATGCAGCGCGCGACCGGCGAGGGCGGTCACCAGCAGGTCGTTCTGCCACTGCGCGAACGCGTTGCCGCGGTAGACCGCCAGCGAGGACGGGGCGATCGACGGCGTCCAGCCGTGCACCGGATCGCGCATTCCGGCGTAGCGGGTGAAGGGGCTGATCTGGGCGCCGCTGTAGTCGCGGCCGGCGGTGGCGACCGGCCAGCCGTAGTTGTCGCCGGGCTCGATCCGGTTCAGCTCGTCGCCGCCACGCGGACCGTGCTCGTGCGACCACAGGATCGAGCGCGCCGCATCGACCGCGATGCCCTGCACGTTGCGGTGGCCGAGGCTGTAGATCTCCGGCAGGGCGTCATCGCGACCGACGAAGGGGTTGTCCGCCGGCACGCTGCCGTCGGGGTTCACCCGCACGATCTTGCCGAGGTGGCTGGCGGGATCCTGCGCGGCCTCGCGCAGGCTGAAACCGTCGCCGAGTGTCAGCACCAGGCTGCCGTCGGCGAGCTGGGCCATGCGGCCGCCGAAGTGGGCGTCGGTCGGCTTGTCGGGGCGGGCGACGAAGATCTCGCGCAGGTCCTTAAGGCCTGCGTCGCCGAGCGTGGCGCGCGCCAGCCGCGTGCCGTTGGCGCGGCGGCTGCCTGCGGCATAGCTCAGATAGAGCGTCCGGTTGTTCGCGAACTCGCGGTCCGGCAGCACCTCCAGCAGGCCACCCTGGCCGGCGAAGCGGACCTCGGGAACGCCGGCCAGCGGTGCCGACAGCCCTTCCGGCGTCCACAGCCGCAGACGCCCGGGGCGCTCGCTGAGCAGCAGCCGGCCGTCCGGCAGCGCGGCGACCGACGAGGGGAAATCGAGCCCGTCGGCCAGCGTTTCGATCCGGTATTCAGCGGCGGCAGAGGCCAGCGGGGCTGAGGCCAGAAGGAGACACACCAGGCGGAGGGCAGGGCACATGCGCAGGCTCACGAATCGAGGGACGCGCCAGCATAGCCATGCTCGGCGTCGACGACGTGCAGGCCGCCGGTTCCTGCACGTCTTCAGCGCGTGAGGAAGATCCAGACGCCGCAGCGAGGGGGCCGCCGGGCGTCCCGCGGCGGCCGCAGCAGGCGGATGGTTCTTTCACATGCTCTCAGTCGTGGCGCAGCTGCGAGGGCCGTGTCGCCAGACCGCGGCGCCACAGCACCGCGAACTCCAGCAGTTCGCGGGAGTCGCGCAGGGCCAGCTTGTCCTTGATCTGCGCCCGGTAGTGCTCGACCGTCTTGACCGAGAGACCGAGCGCCGCCGCGATCTCGCGCGGCGCATCGCCGGCACCGAGGCGACGGAACACCTCCTGCTCGCGCGCGCTCAGGCCGAGCGCAGCAGGTCGACCGCCGAGGCGCAGCGCGCAGGCGTCACTGGCGCAGTGCTGCGCGGTGGTGAGTGGGCAGTTGAGCACGCAGTCGAGGGCGCGTCTGAGCCCGGCCTCGTCCGCGCCTTCCCAGAGCTGGGCACAGGCGGACACGGAGGCTGGCGGGCGATCGACCACATCGTGACGGGCCGGCCCCACCAGCAGCACGCGCGGCAGCTGTTCGGGCGGCAGGCCAGCGCGCGCCAGCAGCTCCGGTTCGGCCAACAGCAGCTGCGGACGCAGCTGCGGGAGTTGCTCGCGCAGCGCGACCGGGTCTGCCACTGTCTCCAGCGCCAGATCGGGATAGCGCCCGCGCAGCCAGTCCAGCAGCCCTCGCCGCAGCAGTGGCCGCGCCACTGCGAGCAGCACGCGCTGGGCCGCCAGGGGCTTGCCTGCACCAGTGCTCATCACGAATTCTCCACGCAGCCAACGCGCAAGTCTGGCCCGCGCCTGGCGCGACCGCTGCGAGTTGGATCAAATCCGGGCTTGGACCAAGGTGGGGGGCGAATGACGAGGACGGATCCGCATCTGCGGCGGGCGGATGTCGGTGACGCTGCCGCGCTGCTCGCGATCTACCGGCCCTATGTGCTGGCCCCGGCGCACTGCTTCGAGCTGGTCGTGCCCACCGAGGACGTCTTTGCCCAACGCATCGCCCAGGCACGTACGCGCTGGGACTGGTGGCTGGCCGAAGCCGAAGGTGAGGTGCTGGGCTATGCGTATGCCGGCCCGCACCGCGAGCGGCCGGCCTACCGCTACAGCTGCGAGGTGTCGGTCTATCTCGCGCCGGCGGCACAGCGGTGCGGCATCGGCAGTGCGCTCTACGGCCGCCTGCTGCCCAGCCTGGTCGAACTCGGCTACTGCAATGCGCTGGCGGTGATCGTGCAGCCCAATCCTCGCAGCCTCGCCTTCCATCAGCGCGAGGGCTTCCGGCCGGTCGGCGTGTTCGAGCGCGCCGGCTACAAGCAGGGCCGCTGGTGGGACGTGGCCTGGCTGCAGAAGCGCCTGCGCGAGGGCGAGCCGGTCGCCGAGCCGGGCATACTCGACGCGTACCGCGCCTGAAGAACGCCCATGGATCTGCTGCCCCTGCTCGCCGGCCTCGGCCTGTTCATGCTCGGCATGAAGCAGCTGGAGGAGGCCATCGCCGCCCTGGCCGGCGTCACCTTCCGCCGCTTCGTGCGTGACCACGCCAGCACGCCGATGCGCGGCGTCGCGGTAGGCACCGCCGCCACCGCCGTGCTGCAGAGCAGCTCGCTGGTCTCGCTGCTGGTGCTGGCTTTCGTTGGCGCCGGCATCCTGCCGCTGGCCGGCGCGATCGGGGTGATCCTCGGCGCCAACCTCGGCACCACCCTGACCGGCTGGCTGGTCGCCACCCTCGGCTTCAAGCTCAATCTGTCGACCCTGGCGCTGGCCCTGGTCGGCGCCGGTGGTCTGGGGAGCGTGCTGCTGCCGCGCGGCGGCCGTCTGCGTGAGTTCGCTGCCCTGGTGGTGGGACTGGGGCTGCTGCTGTTCGGGCTCGACCTGATGAAGCAGGGCGTGGAGCGCTATGCCGCGCAGTTCGATGTCAGCCCCTTCAGCGAGCTGCCGATCTGGGCCATGGCCCTGCTCGGGGTGGCGGTGACCGCGGTGATCCAGTCCAGCACGGCGGCCATGATGATCGCGCTCTCCGCCCTGCATGGCGGCGTGCTGGCACTCGAACCCGCGGCCGCCTTCGCCGCCGGCACCGGCGTCGGCACCACCCTCACCGCGGTGATCGGCGCGATCGGCGGGGCGCCCGACAAGAAGCGCGTGGCCGCCGCCCACGTCGGCTTCAACCTGTTCAAGGCCTCGGTGGCCCTGCTGATACTGAAGCCGCTGCTGGTCGCGCTCGCCCTGGTTCCGGCCCTGAACGATCCGCTGCTGCGCCTGGCCGCCTTCCACACCAGCATCAACGTGATCGGCATCGTCCTCGCGTGGCCGATGATCGGCCGCTCGGCGGCCTTCCTGCAGCGGCGCTTCCGCGGCGCCCACCAGCTGGTCAACCGCTACCTGCACGGTACCGGCGCCGAGGTGCCCGAAGCCGCGGTCGAGGCCGTCGAGAAGGAGACGCGCCGCGGCCTGTGCATGGCGATCGGCCTGAACCGCTACGCCCTGCGCCTGCATCCGCCGGACCACAGCCCCTGGCTGGACGTGGACGCGCGTGATCCCGCCGACGGCAGGCGCAGCTATGGCGATCGCTACGAGCGCCTGAAGCGGCTGGAGGGCGAGCTGGCCGAGTACGTGTTCGAGCTCGAAACCCACGAGCTCGATGCCGATCACCTGCGGCGCCTGCATGCGCAGCTGCAGGCGGTGCGTGACGCGGTGATCTCGGCGAAGTCGATCAAGGACATCCGCGCCAATCTGCTCGACCTGCGGCTCGCCCTGCGCGATCCCACCGATCGCTGGGTCCAGCGCTTCGAGCGGCAGGCCGAGCAGTTCTACCAGCGCCTTGACGGCCTGCAGCCCACGCACTCGGACAGCAGCACGATCGAGCTGATCTCGCGCCTGCGCAACGAGATCCGCGAGACCCGCGACCGCGTACTGGCCGACCTGTACCGCTCAGCCGGCCAGCATCAGCTGGATGACCTCGAGTTCTCGACCCTGCTGAACGTCAATCGCGAGCTGCATTCCTCGGCCAAGGCCCTGCTGCGGGCGCTGAACGCGCACCTGCTGGCGCCGGAAAGCCTGGGCGCGGTCGAGGCGGCTTCGGGCTGAGGCTCAGCGCGTGGCGGGGTCCACCGCGCGCGGTGCGCCATAAGCCAGCAACAGCGGCGCCAGCAGCGCAGCCAGCATCGGCCAGTTGAGGTAGCGGAACTCGGCGCTGCCGGAGACGAAGGCCAAAGGCAGCGCATAGGTGAGCGCGGAGGCCGCCACTGCGCCGGCCAGCGCCGCATGCGGGCGATCGCGCAGGAAGCCCGGCACGGCCGCGAGCCCAGCGCCCAGAGCCAGCAGCAGGTACAGCCAGCCCCAGAACAGCGGGCCGTCGGTCTGCGTGCGACCGAAGTCCAGCAGGGCCTCGCGCAGCGCATTCGGCGTCTGTTCGATCGCCGGGTTGTCGCCCAGCGGCACGAAGCCCGGCATCAGCACCTGGTGGTCGGGCAGGGCGGCGGGGTCCAAGCCGAACAGCAGTTCGGCCAGGCGCAGCCGGTGCGCGAAGTAGGGGCCGGGATGGTCGAGCGGCAGGCGCAGCCAGGCGCGCCGCAGCTCGGCGATCTGCCCGGGGCTGTACTCGCGGGCCAGTGTCGGCACCAGCTTGCCGCTCATCAGCACGGTGGTGTTCGACCAGTCGGTGAAGTGGGGGCGCAGGTCCTCGACGGTGGCGCCGGGCACCAGGAAGTCCGCAGGGAAGATCATGCGCCCCTCGGCCAGCGATACCGCCGACATGTCCCACAGCGCCACCACCGACCACACCGCCTGGGTGCGCTTCACGCCCTCGGCGTGGTTGGGCAGCTGGGCCAGGGCCTGCAGCCCCAGCGCCAGCACCAGGGCGGGCGGCAGCGCGGCAACAGCGCGCAGTACGGGCCGCGTGCGCAGCGCCTGCAGCCGCGGCAGTTCGCCGAAGCTGCGCCAGACGATCCACAGCAGCAGCGGTGCCGCACCGGTGATGGCGTTGTGGCGGCAGGCGCAGGCGATCCACAGCATCAGCAGCGCCAGCAGGCGATAGCGCCAGCCCGGATGGCGCAGCTCCAAGCGCAGCATCCACACCGCCAGCGCGAAGGCGCCGAGCATGGGCACGTCCTTCCAGATGTGCGCCGAGACCAGCAGCAGCGGCGGCCACAGGCCGAGCACCGCGACCACCGCCGCGCGCAGGCCGTAGTGCGCGCTGAGGCCGGCAGCGATGCCACCGAGCGCGGTCCACACCATGAGCTGCTGCAGCAGCAGCTGCGAGGCCGGCCCACTCCACCAGGTTTCGATCCAGGCCCAGAGCAGGGTCTGCAGCGGCGGATGCAGGGCGTCGAAGGCGCCCGTGCGCGCCTGCTGCCACTGGTAGGCGGAATCCCAGCTCAGCCAGCCCGGCGCGAAGGTCCAGAAGGCGAAGGCGCAGCCGGCCAGGGCCAGCAGCCAGGGCAGCAGGGCTTCGCGCGCGGCGCGCTTCACGGCCGGTGCTCGCGGCCGAGGTAGTCCTCGCTCTGCATCTCGATCAGGCGGCTGCTGGTGCGCTCGTACTCGTGGCGCAGGCGCTCGCCGATGTAGATCTCCGTGATCGGCACGGCGGCGGCGACCACCAGGTTGACCGCGCGGTCGTAGAACTCGTCGACCAGATGGACGAAGCGGCGCGCGGCGTTGTCGCGGTTCACGTCCATCTGCGGCAGGCCGGACAGCAGCACGGTGTGGAAGTCGCGCGCCAGCTCGATGTAGTCGGCGACCGCGCGCGGGCCCTCGCAAAGCGCTTCGAAGTCGAACCAGACCACGCCCTCGGCCTGGCGGCGGCAGGGAATCGTGCGACCGTTGATCTCGCAGTGCGCGCCGCCCGGCTCGGCCTCGACCGTCAGGCGCTCGAACAATGCGTGCAGCTCGGCCTCGGCGCTGCCGTCGTCGGGCACCAGCCAGGTGCGGCCCTGGCGCAGCTTGCGCAGGCGGTAGTCGGTGGCGCTGGCGATCTCGTGGACCACGCAGTGTGCGTTCAGCAGGGCGATCGCCGGCAGGAAGCGCTCGCGCTGCAGGCCGTCGCGGTAGAGATTGTCCGGCACCGTGTTCGAGGTGGTGACCAGGCACACGCCGCGCGCGATCAGGTGCTGCAGCAGGCGGCCGAGGATCATCGCGTCGCCGATGTCGACCACGAAGAACTCGTCGAGGCAGAGCAGGCGTATTTCGTCGGCCAGGCCCTCGGCGACTTCGGCCAGCGGATCCTCGCGGCCGGGCAGGGCGCGCAGGCGTTCGTGCACTTCGGTCATGAAGCGGTGGAAGTGCACGCGGCGCTTGGCCGCGATCGGCAGCTGCTCGTAGAACAGATCGACCACGAAGGTCTTGCCGCGGCCGACCCCGCCCCAGAGATACAGCCCGCGCGGCGGCGGCGGCCGGCGCCCGCGCAAGCGGTCGAGCAGCCCCGCTTTGGGTGGCTGCAGCAGAGCGGCGTGGATGCGCTCCAGCTCGCGCAGGGCGGCCAGCTGGGCGGCGTCCTTGAGCCAACGACCGGCAGCGGCGCCCTCCAGATAGGCGCGGATCGGGCCTGCCGGGGCGCCTTGGGCCGGCGCGGCCGCGCTCACGGGTTCAGCAGCGGCGGCAGGTGGGCGCGCACGCCGTTCTTGATCGCGCCGCGCAAGTCCATCAGGCGGCGATGGAAGAAGTGCCCGGTCTCGGGCATGCGCACCAGGGTCGGCTTCTCGGGCAGGCTGTCGACCCAGTCATAGACGGCCTGCGGCTCGACCACGTCGTCTTCCTCGCCCTGCACGACCAGCCAGGGGCAGGTTGGCGGCAGCACCGCCGAGAAATCCCAGCGACCGGCCGGCGGGGCGATCGAGATCATCTGCTTCACTGGCAGGTGGCGCGCACCCAGCAGGGCGACGTAGCTGCCGAAGGAGAAGCCGCACAGCCAGAGGGCATCGTTGGGACGGACCTTCTGCACCCATTCGGCCACCGCCAGCAGATCCAGCGTTTCGCCGCGACCGTCGTCGTACTGCCCTTCCGAGGCACCGACGCCGCGGAAGTTGAAGCGCAGCGTGCGCAGGCCGAGCTCGCGCAGGCTGCGCTCGGCCATGGTCACCACCTTGTTGTGCATGGTGCCGCTGTGCAGCGGATGCGGATGGCAGAGGATGGCCGTGCCGGCGCGGGCGAGCTCGGGCTCGGGCACGTCGGTGACGACCTCCAGCGCGCCGGCGGGGCCGGGCAGCAGGATCTCGGCGGTGCCGTCCGGGAACTGGGCGGGGGCGGAAGCTGCGCTCATCGTCGGGTCACGGCTCGGAGTGTGGGCACGGCGGGGGGCGGGGCTCGGCGTCCGGATTCTACGCTCAGGGGCCTGCGGGCCGCGGCTGGCGCAGCACCAGGATCAGCGGATCGTGATCCGAGCTGGCCCAGGGTTCGGCGCTGTACCAATCGGCATTGCGCGCGAAGCTGCGGTATTTGAACGCCTCGGATTCGTCGGCGTTGATCGACCAGATCGCTGCGTCGCGCACATCGCTGGCGAGCGCCGCGCTGGCCAGGGCGTGATCAAGGCTGCCGGCATAGCCGCGGAAGTTGTAGCTGGACTGGCCGGGTCGCCCGCCCAGTTCCAGCGCATCGCGATAGCCGGCATTGCGCAGCAGGCGGACCGGATCCTCCTGGCTGTAGGCATTGAGGTCGCCGACGATCAGGCGGCGTCCGCCATCCGCGCCGCCGCTGGGGTCGCTGTCCAGCCACTGCAGCAGTTCGCGCGCAGCGTTGACCCGCGCGGCGTTCCAGCAGCCCTGGCCATCGCCCTGGTCGCGGTCGCCGGCTTCGGCGCCGTCGCAGCCGCCCTTGGATTTCCAGTGGTTCACCACCACCGAGAACGCAGCGCCGCCGGCGCGCGGCTTGAAGGTCTGCAGCAGGGGCACGCGGCTGCCGCGTTCAAAGGCGCCGCTGGCCAGGCTGGCGGGCTCGCCGAGCGGCTCGACCGCGCGCTCGCGGTAGACCAGGGCGACCCGGATCTGGTCGCCGCCCAGCGGCTCGGGCGTACGCACGAAGCGGTAGTCGCCGGCGTCCGCTTCGCCTTCGGCCTCGATCAGCGCGGCGTTCAGCGCCGCCACCAGTTCAGCCAGCGCGCTGCGCTCGTCGTAGCCGTCGTTCTCGACTTCGACCAGCCCGATCACGTCGGCACGCATGCCCAGCAGCACCTGCACCAGCTTGGCGCGCTGGCGCTCGAGGTCGGCGGCGCTGGCCGCACCGCGCTGGGTCGGGAAGCCACCGCCGCGGCCGTTGCCGTTGAAGAAGTTCTCGACGTTGTAGCTGGCCACGCGCAGGCCGGCACGCAGCTTCGGCGGCTGTGGACGCTCGGCCTGGCTGGCGACCACCAGGTCACGGCGCAGCTGCAGGGCCCAGCGGTTGCCGCGCTGTTCCAGCAGGCCCTCGGCCCCGGCCAGGGTGCTGCCGGCGCGCAGCGGCGCCGCGTTCGACAGCGGCTCGGGCAGGAACCACAGACGCTCCGGGTACTCGCTGCGGCGGCCGTCGTCAAGGATCAGGCTGCGGCGGTCCTGCTCCTGGGCGAAGGACCGGCCCTCGGCGCCCGGTGGAAACAGGTCGCTGGGCTGGCGCAGGCGCTCGCCGAAGCTGACCGTGAGCTCGCCGAAGCGCAGCAGGCCGTCGTTGCCGCTGACCGTCAGCGCCGTCTCGATGCGCAGCCACATGCCTTCGTAGCGCTCGTAGTCCTGCGCGCGCGCCGGCGCCTCGCGCAGCACCACGGCGGCGGCGGCGGCGCGGCCGAGCACGTCGATCCGCGCGTCGGTGAGGGTGGTCATGGTGGCGCCCTCGGGCCCGAGTTCGCTGACCACGGCATTCACCCGCACGCGGTCACCGCGCCGTACGCGCGGCTCGGAGTCGCGCGGCCACTGCACGAAGATGCCGTCCGAACTGGCCGGATTGCCGTCATCCTCGCCGACCGCGTCCTGCATGAAGAAGCCGCCGAGACCGCCGCTGAAACTGCCGGTGACCACGCCCTGGATGCGCAGGCGCTGGCCTTCGAAGGGGCTGCGCTCGCCGCTGCCCTGCAGCTCGCCGATGCGGCGCGGGGCGGACGGCACCTGGGTGGTGTCCTCGCGGGAGCAGGCCGGCAGCAGCAGCGACAGCGGCAGGGCCAGCAGCAGGGCTTGGCGGGCAAGGGCGGACAGGGACATCGGGTTCGGGCTCCTGCAGAGACGACGACGCCGCCTCGGGGGCGGCGTCGCAGGCTGGGCGTCCGCGCGCGGCGGCAGCGGCTTACTTGAGGTTGTCCAGCATCCAGACGACCGAGGCCTCGACCTGTTCGTCGGTCAGGGAGGGGTTGCCGCCGCGGGCCGGCATGATGCCTGCGGCGCCCTGGTAGCCCTCGATCGCGTGCTTCACGAGGGTTTCGACGCCCTGCGGCAGGCGCTGCGCCCAGGCGGCCTGTTCCAGCTTCGGCGCGCCGGCCGCGCCCGAGGTGTGGCAGGCGCCGCACAGCTGGTTGTAGATGTACTCGCCGTCGAGGCTGCCGCCGTAGGCGACCATCGAGGCCGCGGCCTTGGCGGCGGCATCGGCCGCCGCGGCCATCGCAGCGGCGCCGGTTTCACCGGCGTAGACCGCGCCGATCGGGCGCAGGCGCTCGTTGGTGCGCTGCTCGGCCAGGGTGTTGGGTTCCTTGGGCGCGCTGTTGTACAGCGCGCGGGCGCCGAGGATCAGCACGATCGTCAGCAGCGCCAGGGCTGCGATGATGGCCGAGAAGCGCTTCAGGAAGACTAGATCGTGATTGATCACGGGATCACCTGCGGGAGAGGTCGGTAGACGGCGTCGCTGCCCGAAGCTCCAGGCGGCGCGGAAACCGCGGGAGTATAGCGGCGGGCCCGCGGGCGGGAAAGCGCGCGGGCGGCTCGCTCACGGATCGTGGATGACGTGATCCGGCCCAGCCGGTAGGCTGCGGGGCCCGTCTTCACCGTCCAGCCATGCACGCTTCCAGCACCCCACGCCAGCCGAGCAGCGAGCCCGAGCGCAGTCGCGTTCGCCGGCAGCGCCTGGCCTGGGGCCTGCTGCTGCTGAGCACCGCACTGGGCCTGCTGACCTTCACCGACCGCTATCTGAGCCGGGTTGCCGGCGGGCGCTCGGCAGATCTGCTGCGGGTGCTGTTCGAGGAAATGTCCGGCGCCTGGGCGGCGGCGCTGCTGGTGCCGCTGATGGTGATGCTGGCGCGGCGCTTCCCCGTCCGCGGTCGCGACTGGCTGAAGCACATCGGCCTGCATGTCGGCTTCGCCTTCGCGGTGGGCGCCGCGCATACCGCGCTCGCCGCCCTGCTGCGAACGGTGCTCGTCGCCGTGCCGGGCTTCTCCGATCAGAGCTACCTGCCCGACCTGCAGCGGGTGCTGCTGGCGCTGCCGAACCAGCTGATCGTGTACGCGCTGGTGATCGCCATCACCCACCAGATCGACCGCTACCGCGCCGCCCGCAATCGCGAGCTCGAGGCCGAACGCCTGCGCGCCAGCCTGACCGAGGCCCAGCTCGAAGCCCTGCGCCGGCAGCTGGAGCCGCACTTCCTGTTCACCACGCTCAACGCGGTCAGCGAGCTGATCTACACGCGGCCCTCGGCCGCCGAGGAAATGATCCGCCGGCTGTCGGCGCTGATGAAGCACGCCTTCGCGCCGGCCCGCGAGCACGAGGCCCCGTTCGCCGAAGAGTTGCGCGTGCTTGACCTCTACCTCGACATCATGCGGCTGCGTTTTGCCGAGCGCCTGTTCGTGCAGATCGACGTGCCCGAGCCGCTGCGCGCCCTGCGCATCCCGCGCCTGCTGCTGCAGCCGCTGCTCGACTGCGCCCTGCGTCGAAGTGACGAGCCCGAACAGACCCTGGTGGCAGTCAAGCTGATCGCCCGCGAGGTCGACGGCAAGCTGCGCCTGAAGGTGGTCGACCAGGCCGCCTGCAGCGCCGAGCCCGAATCCGACGTCGGCCTGGCCAACGCCGCCGAGCGCATCCGCCGCCTGTACGGCGAGGGCTATGGCCTGCGCCGGCGCAGCGAGCCCGAGGGCAGCTCGATCGAAGTCGACCTGCCCCTGTTGCCCGGCACCGCGACCATCACCGGCAGGCAGCGCACCGCCGGTCTGCTCTGAGCTGCACCGGCCCCGCGGGCTTGGCACCCGCGGTGCCCAACCGCGATCATGCGTGAACCCGATCACGCTGCCGGATGCCCATGACCGCCACGCCCCCCGCCCTGCACGTCCTCATCCTCGCCGCCGGCGAAGGCAAGCGCATGCGCTCGCGCCGGCCCAAGGTGCTGATGCCGGTGGCCGGGCGGCCGATGCTGGCGCATGTGATCGACGCCGCACGCAGCCTCGATCCCGCATGCATCCATGTCGTCTACGGCCACGCTGGCGAGCAGGTGCGCACGGCTTTCGCCGACCAGGCTGACCTGTCCTGGGTCGAGCAGACCGAGCGCCGTGGCACCGGCCACGCCGTGCAGCAGGCCCTGCCGATGTTGCCGGAGCAGGGACGCGTGCTGGTGCTGTACGGCGACGTGCCGCTGATCCGCAGCGAGACGCTGCACGCATTGCTGGCGGCACCGACCGCGCTGGCCGTGCTCGGCGCCCGGCTCGACGATCCGAGCGGCTATGGCCGCCTGATCCTCGACGCTGACGGCCGCGTCGAAGCCATCGTCGAGCACAAGGACGCGACCGAGGCGCAGCGCGCGGTGCGCTGGATCAACACCGGCCTGATCGCCTGCGACGCCGCGCGTCTGCGCGACTGGCTCTCGGAGATCCGCGCCGACAACGCCCAGGGCGAGTACTACCTCACCGACATCTTCGCGCTCGCCGCGCGCGACGGCGCGCGCGCCGCCTGTGTCGAAGTGGCCGATGCCAGCGAGAGCTTCGGCGCCAATGACCCACCGCAGCTCAGCGAGCTCGAAGCCCTGTACCGCCGGCGCGAAGCGCGCGTGCTGATGCAGGCCGGCGTACGCCTTGCCGACCCGTCGCGCATCGACGTGCGCGGTCCCGTCGCCGCGGGCATGGACGTCGAGATCGACATCGACGTGGTGCTCGAAGGCGCCGTCGAACTCGGCGACGAGGTGCAGATCGGTCCGTTCTGCCGCATCCGCAACTCGAAGCTCGCCGCCGGCACCGTCATCCACGGCCACTGCGAGCTCGATGGCGTGGTCACCGAAGGCCCCTGCACGATCGGCCCCTTCGCCCGCCTGCGTCCGGGCACCCGGCTCGCCGCCGGCGTGCACATCGGCAACTTCGTCGAAACCAAGAACGCCACCCTCGGCGAAGGCAGCAAGGCCAACCACCTGAGCTACCTCGGTGACGCCGTGATCGGTGCCAAGGTGAACATCGGCGCCGGCACCATCACCTGCAACTACGACGGTGCGAACAAGCACCGCACCACCATCGAGGACGGCGCCTTCATCGGCAGCAACTCCGCGCTGGTGGCCCCCGTCACCGTCGGCGCCGGTGCGACGCTGGGGGCGGGCAGCACGCTCACCCGCAATGCTCCTGCCGGCCAGCTCACCGTGGCGCGGGCGCGGCAGCAGTCGTATCCGGAATGGAAGAGGCCTTCCAAGAGCCGGGATTAGGGATTCGGGATTGGGGATTCGTAGAGCGCGCTTGCGGTGAACTTGCAGGCTGCGCTCCGAACTGAGACCAAGCACTTCAGCAGGACGCTCGTCGCTGCCAAAGGGCCGGGATACGAGATGGGTAGGTCGCGCTCGCCGTGATCTTCCGGGCGGCGCTCTGGTCTGACCCCAAGGACTTCGGCCTTGGGCTTTCCGCTGCGTACGCCGGGTCTTGCGCACAGTGAGTGAGCGCAGGCTCTGCTCTCAGCCCCTCTCCCCTGGTGGGAGAGGGGTTGGGGAGAGGGGCCGCCGCGTGTCGCCGCCTTCACCCCTCTCCCCCTGCCCCTCTCCCACAAGGGGAGAGGGGAGACAGCATCGGGTCGCGACTACGCCTGGAAGTCGCGGGACGCGCGCTCTACGAATCCCCAATCCCTAATCCCGACCCGCAGCAAACCGCAGCCCGAAGAAATTGCCCTCGTTCCAGCGCGGGCGCTGGGCGTCATCGGCGACGCGCTGCGCGACCACTTGGTTGAGGCGGGCCAGACGCGCGGCGCTGGGGTAGTGGATGGGCTGCTGGGCGTCGTCGTTGGGCTGGTGATAGCGATCACGCAGGAACTCGTTGAGCTGGTCGAGGCCGTTGACCGCGGGGTCGCGGGCGACGATGCCGCCGTCCATGTAGACCGCCGGGATGCCCTGGCGGATGAAGGCGTACTGGTCGCTGCGCACGAACACCACTTCCTCGGGGTTCGGATCTGGCGAGAGTTCGATGCCGAGCTCGGAGGCCTCCTGCTTGACGATCGGCGCCAGCGAGCTGTTCTCGACGCCAATCGGAATGACATCGCGCAGGTCGGTGAGCATCACCGGCATGTCCATGTTGACGTTGGCGATCAGGCCGTCCTTGGGCACCGTTGGCCAGCGCGCGAAGTACTCCGCACCCAGCAGGCCCTTCTCCTCGGCGGTCAGCGCGATGAACAGCTGCGAGCGTTTCGGTCGCGGTGCGGCCATGGCCTGGCGCGCGGCCTCCATCAGGATGGCGCTGCCCAGCGCGTTGTCGAAGGCGCCGTTGTAGATGTTGTCGCCGTCGACCGGCGCGCCGATGCCGACGTGGTCGAGGTGCGCGGTCAGCACCACATGCTCGTCGGCGAGCTGCGGGTCGGTGCCCGGCAGGCGGCCGACCACGTTGACGCTGTCGACGGTCTGCTGGCGGGTCTGGCCGGCCATGCGCACGCGCCAGGGCAGCTCGAAGCCGACCAGCTCGCCGCGCTCCAGCCGCGCGAACACTTCGTCCGCCGCCATCGGGGCGCCAGCGAACAGCCGCTCGGCGACGTGCGCGCCCATCGCCGCGGTGGCGGTCAGCTCGGGGAAGCTGTCGACCGCCTTGCCGTCCGGCCCGCGCAGGCGCATCGCCGGCACCAGCCAGTTGCGGGCGCCGCGCGCCCACGGCGACTTCGACTCGCGCTCGGGGTCGCCGAGCGTGATCACGCCGATCGCGCCGCGCTCGACGAAGCCGGCGTTCTTGACGATGCCCGAGCTGTAGTAGGCGCGTTCGTCGTTGGGGAAGCGTGCCGGCGCGCCGCCCAGCACCACCACCACCTTGCCGCGCACGTCGAGGCCGCGGAAGTCGTCGTGCTCGAACTCGGGCGCCGCCACGCCCTGGCCGACGAAGACCAGCGGCGCCTCCAGCGAATGGGTGTTGGCGTTGAAGTTCACGCCGGGCAGGAAGTCGGCCTGGAACTCGAAGCGATCGCTGCGGCCGGCGTTGTCGCCGACGCCCTCCAGCACCAGCTCGGCCGCGCCCGGCACGCGCTGGGCCTCGATCAGGGGCACGCGCTGGAAGTAGCTGCCCTCGTCGCCGCCGGGCTCCAGGCCGAGGCGGCGGTACTCGGCGGCCACGTAGTGGGCGGCGATGTCGTAGCCGCGGGTGCCGGCGGCGCGGCCTTCCAGCAGGTCGTCGGCGAGGAAGCGCAGGTCGGCCTCGATGCGGCGCGCGGCGCCGGCTTCGTCCACGGCGGTCAAGACCTCGCCCTGATGTTCAGGTGCGGCACGGTCAGGCTGACAGGCCGCAAGCGCCAGCAGGAGTGCGGCGCCAAGGGCGGAACGGACGAGGGGACGCAGCATGCATGGTCTCCGGACGAGGTCGGTGGCAACAGCCGCCACTTTGGCGGCCAGCGCCCGCGCCGTAAGGGCCGAAGGTCACTGCGCGCGGGGTGTTCCGCGGTTCCGCAGGGCGGCTCTCCGGATACTTACTCCCAGGGCTCGACCTTCTCGACGTCGATCACGTAGTGCGACTGCGCCACGCTGTTGCGCGTGGGCTTCACTTCGAGCTTGCCGTAGACCCAATAGGCGGCCCAGATCTCGGTCATCTCGATCGGTTCCTTGGGTGCTGCGAACACGATCTGGTTCGGCGGCGGCGGCGGCACGTGGATGCAGGCGCCGAAGTAGGGCACCACGAAGAACTCGCTGATCTTGTTGTCCTCGGTAATGGTCACCGGAACGATGTAGCCGGGCAGGCGGCCTTCGGTGCCGTTCAGCGCCAGCACCGGGGTCGAGTCGCTGTAGTCGGGCGCGATCGGCTCGCCATCGTGGTCGACCACGGCCTGGTCCTGCAGCAGCTTGAGCTCGTCTTCGGGGATCAGCTCCAGCCAGTCGAAGGTGCGCACCTCGGCGAGGGCGGGCAGGGCGAACAGGGCGAGCGCAAGGCTCAGCAGCAGACGTTTCATCGTGGGGTTCCGGGGAGTGGGTGAAGGCCGCAGCGGCCTACTGGCGGACCATCATGCCGTCGGCCAGCGAGCGCCGATAGGCCAGGAAGGCAGGGATCAGACCGACCGCGACGCCAGCGCCGAGCACGAGACCAAGCAGCTTGAGCTCGGCCAGGCTGGGCCAGCCCAGCGCGATGGCGATGCCCGAGGCGCGCTCGATGGTCGGCGCCATCAGCGCCAGGCCGCCGTGCAGCAGGGCCAGGCCCAGCAGCAGGCCCACGGCCGTCAGCAGCAGGGCTTCGAGCAGCAGCAGGGCCGAGACCGTGCCGGGGCCGGCGCCCAGCGCGCGCAGGATCGCCATCTCGCGGCGGCGCTCGCTCAGGGTGCCAAGCAGGGCGGCCAGCATGCCGAGCAGGCCGGCGGCGACCACGCAGGCGGCGGTCAGCATCAGCGCCTTCTCGACCACGCCGAGCATGCCCCAAAGCTGCTGCAGGGCGACGCCGGGCAGCACGGCGGTCAGCGGCTCGGCGCGGAACTCATTGACCGCGCGCTGCACCGCGAAGGTGGCCATGCGCGATTCCAGGCCGACGAAGAAGGCGGTGATCGCGCGCGGCTGCAGGCGCTCGGGCGGGATATCGTCGGGCGCCCGACCGATGCGCGTGCCGGCCCGCCAGTTGATGTGGATGGCCTCGATTGCCTCCAGGCTCACATGCACGCTGTGGTCGATCGGCGTGCCGGTGCGGGCGAGCACGCCGACCACGCGGAAGGGGCGGTCGTCGTGCTGGTTGGGGTTGAGCGTGCCGGTGCCGTGGGCCAGCACGATCGAGTCGCCCAGCGCATAGCCCAGGCGCTCGGCCACTTCGGCGCCGAGCACGGCCTCGAACAGGCCGTCGAAGGCCTGGCCCTGCGCAAAGCGCAGCTCGCGGTTGCCGCCGGTGCGCACGTGCTCGAAGAAGCCGGTGGTGGTGCCGACCACCCGGTAGCCCTTGTGCGAATCGCCGAGGCTGATGGGCACCGTCCAGGCCACGTCCTCGCGCCCGGCGATCTCGCGGTAGCTGGCCCAGCTGACGTTGTTGGTGGCATCGCCCAGGTGGAAGACCGAATACAGCAGCAGCTGCACCGGGTGGGCGCGTGCGCCGACGATCAGGTCGGTGCCGGCGACGGTGCGCAGGAAACTGTTGCGCGCCTCGCTGCGCAGGCGCTCGACGCCGAGCAGCAGCAGCACGCTGAGCGCGATCGTCGCCACCGTCACCAGCGCGGTGAAGCGGCGGTTGGCGAGGCTGGCCCAGGCCAGTCGGAGCAGGGCGCTCATGCGGCGGCCTCCGTGCGCACACCTTCGGCCTGCAGTTCAGGCAGGGACAGGCTGCGGTCGAACAGCGGCATCAGCGCGCGGTCATGGCTGACGAACAGCAGGGCGCTGCCGGCCTGCGCGCACTCGCGCAGCAGCAGCGCGATGAACTCCTCGCGCAGGTCGGAATCGAGCGCCGAGGTCGGCTCGTCGGCGAGGATCAGCTCGGGCGCGCCGAGCAGGGCACGCGCCGCGGCCACGCGCTGCTGCTGGCCGACGCTGAGCTGGGCCGCCGGGCGCTGCACCAGCGCATCGCGCAGGCCGAGCTCGGCCAGCAGGCGGATCGCCTGCGCGCGGGCGCTGCCGTCGCGCGCTACCGCGCGCTCGCCGCGGCGCTTGGAGAAGCGCGCCGCCAGCAGCACGTTGTCGAGCGCGGACAGAAACGGCAGCAGGTTGAACTGCTGGAAGATCACGCCGATATGGTCGGCGCGCAGGCGGTCGCGCCGGCGCTGCGACAGCCGCTCGGCGGCGTGGCCGGCGATCTTCAGCGAACCCGCCTGTGGCGCCAGCGTGCCGGCAATCAGGCCGAGCAGGGTGCTCTTGCCGCTGCCGCTGGGCCCGGCCAGGAACAGGCGCTCGCCGGCGGCGAGACGGAAATGGCGGATCGCCACGGTCGGCGTGGCGCTGCCCGGCCAGGCGAAGCGCAGGCCGTCGAGTTCGAGCGCCGCTGCCGGCGCGTGCGTGGAGGTCATGGCTGCAGTCGGATCACGCTCTGGCCGGGCGCGAGCCGGCCGCCGTCCTGGGCCGTGTCGGTGACCAGCTGGTAGTCGATGCGCTCGAGCTTTGGGAAATGCTGGAACAGCCGCACCTCGATCGCGCCCAGCGCCTCGGGTCGGCTGCAGTCGAAGCGATGGTAGACGCGCCAGCTGCTGTGGCCGCCGTGCCCATCGTCATGGCCTTCGTGCTCATGCCCGTGGTCGTGATCGTGGTCATGGTCATGGTCGGTGTCCTCCGCCGCGGCCTCGGGCAGGGCGGCGTCGATGCGCGAGGACTGGGCCGTGCAGCCGGCGGCCGCCTCCCAGCCGTACAGCGCGCTGGCGTTGTTGAGCAGCAGCTGCGCCTGCTCGACGCGGGCCACTTCCTCGGCGCCCTCGGGCGCGCGTTCGAAGCCGAGGAAGCCGTAGGCCGCGCCTTCGATCTGCAGCTCCAGGGTCTTGCCCGACAGCGCGATATCGAGGCGCGCGGCGCCATGCTCGTGGGCGCCTTGTTCGCGCGAGGCCTCATGGTCGTGGCCGCTGTGCTGGTGCGCCAGCGCATGCAGGGGCAAAGCGAGCGCGAGGGCAAGGACAGTGGTTCGGCTCGGCAGGTGCATGGGGATCTCCAATCGAAGAAGGGGCGACGGCGGCAAGGATGACTTGCTGCGCTGCCTACGCTGTGCGGACGCAGCGGTCGGTGCGGTTGGTGGGTTATGTTATAGCGCCTGCGACCGCAATAGACCGCCCATGACCTCCCCGGCCGAACGCAGTTCCCCGCGACGCTGGGCAGACCGCCTCGGGCTGGGCCTTGCCGTGCTGTGCGCCCTGCACTGCCTCGCCACCGCGATCGTGCTGATCAGCTTTCCCGCGCTGTGGCTGAAGCTGCGCTACCAGGCGCCGCAGTACCTGTGGCTGTTCGAGGCCGAGCGCTGGATCGCCAGCGCCAGCCTCGCCGTGGCGGCATTGGCCCTGCTGCTGGCGCTGCGCAAGCTGCGCGCGCCGGCGGCACGCAGTCTGCTGTTGCTCGGTGCAGGCAGCGTGAGCGTCGGCCTGTGGTGGCCGCCGCTGGCGCACAGCCTGTGGAGCGTGCCGGCGGTCAGCGGCGGCGCGCTGCTGATCGCGCTTGGCCACTACCTGCAGCTGCGCGTCTGGCGACGCTGCGGCTGATTCGGGCTGTCCCTGTCCGAAAGCGCACGCGGGTTCCGTATCCTCGGCCAATCCCACCCTTGCCGAGACTTCACCATGCTGCGCACCGCCCTGCTTGCTGCCGCCCTCAGCCTGTCCTTCAGCGCTGCCGCCGAAGAGCGGGTGGTGCTGGTGCTGGACGCCTCCGGCTCGATGTGGGGCCAGATCGAAGGCCGCACCAAGATCGAAATCGCCCGCGAGACGGTCGCCGGCCTGGTCGGCGAATGGAAATCGGCGAACCGCCTGGGCCTGGTCGCCTATGGCCATCGTCGCAAGGGCGACTGCGCCGATATCGAGACCCTGATCGAATCGGGCCCGCTGGACTCGGCCGCCTTCCTGCGCCAGGTCAACGCGCTGAACCCCAAGGGCATGACGCCGCTGTCGGCCGCGGTCATCCAGGCCGCCGAGTCGCTGCGTCATGTCGAGCAGAAGGCCACGGTGATCCTGGTCTCCGACGGCGAAGAGACCTGCAACCTCGACCCTTGCCAGGTCGGCCGCGAGCTGGAAGCCGCAGGCGTCGACTTCACCGCGCATGTGATCGGTTTCGATGTCGCCAACCCGCAGCACCAGGCCCAGCTGCGTTGCCTGGCCGAGAACACCGGCGGCCGCTACTTCAATGCCCGCAATGCCGATGAACTGTCCGGCGCGCTGGGTGCTGTGGTGGCGGTCAGCACCGAGCCCGCGCTGCCGCCGGCGACGGCCACGCTGGAGGCGCCCGACAGCGCCTCTGCGGTGTCCAGCGTGAGGGTGGGCTTCACTGGCCCGGCCGACCGCGGCGACTTCATCGGTCTGTACCGTGCGGCCGCCAGCGCCGGCGAACCCGAGCTGACCTACGCCTGGGTCGCCAACGCCGAGAACGGCGAGGTCAACGTGCCCACACCTGCTGCCGCGGGCGCCTACGAGCTGCGCTATGTCAGCGCGCTGCGCAACGCGGCGGTGCTGGCGCAGCGTCCGCTCACCGTGACCGAAGTCGAAGGTACCCTCGAAGGCCCGGCCGAGGCCAGCACCGGCACGCGCATCACCGTGCGCGCCAGCGGGCCCGCGGCGGCCCGCCACTGGATCGGCTTCGCGCCGGCCGGCAGCGGTCCGGGCAGTTTCCTCGACTACCAGCGCCCGACCGGGCCGCAGAGCGAGGTCGAGCTGAAGGTGCCGGCCGAGCCCGGCGACTACGAGCTGCGCTATGTGCTGAACGAATCCGAGAGAGTGTTGGTAAGCCGTCCGATCAAGGTCGTGGCCGCCAGCGTCTACGTGCGCGGCCCGGCTGAAGTCGCGGCCGGCAGCGTGATCGAGGTCGAGGCCGCGGGCCCGATCGATGGCAGTCACTGGATCGGCTTTGCACCGGCTGGCAGCGATGCCGGCAGCTATCGCGACTACACCCGTCCCGTCGACGGCCAGACCCGCTACAGCCTGCGTGCGCCCGGCGAGCCCGGCGACTACGAGCTGCGCTATGTGCTGAACGAATCGGCCGCGGTCGCGGCAAGCCAGCCGATTCGCGTGCTCGCCGCACAGGTGCGCCTGGAGGCGCCTGCGGAGTCGGCGGTGGGCATGCTGGTGCCGGTCACGGTCGAGGGCCCCGCGGGCGGCGGCGCCTGGGTCGGCTTTGCCCCGGTCGGTGCGGATGACGGCGCCTGGGAGGGCGAGTACTCCGGCTTCGAGACCAGCCCCATGAGCGTGCAGCTGAAGGCTCCAGACGCTGCCGGCAGCTACGAGATCAAGCTGGTCAGCGGCGACGGCAAGGTGCTGGCGCGACGGGCGATCACTCTGCGCTGAGTCCGGCGCACGCCGTGCGCGTCGGGTACACCGACGCGCTGAGCCCCATCGGCCTCAACGAACCCCGACGCCCGGCGCTCAGAACAACTCCCCCTGCGGCGAGGCCGGCAGCACGCGCACCGCCACCCGTCGGCGCTGGCTGCCGTGGCGCTCCAGCACTTCGCGATTGAGGCGCGAAAGCTCAGGCTGCTGCTGGCGCCAGGCGCTGAGTCGTGCCCGCGCCTCGCGTGCGGCCTGCACGTGCTCGACGATCGGCGCCGGGTAATCGCGGCCGATGACCACGCCGTACTTCGCCTGCTGGGCGGCGCCCATCTGCCAGGGTTCGTGGATCCAGGCGGCGGGCACGTTTGCCAGCTCCGGCATCCAGCGGCGGATGAAGTCGCCGTTCGGGTCCTGGTCCTGCGACTGCTTCACCGGGCTGTACATGCGCGGGATGTTGATGCCGGTGACGCCGGCCTGCATCTGCACCTGGCTGTAGTGGATGCCCGGCTCGTAGTCGGTGAAGCAGCGCGCGAGATGCAGGGCCGGCTGTCGCCAGTGCAGCCACAGCTGCCAGGAGGCGATGGCGACCAGCATCGCGCGCATGCGGAAGTTGAGCCAGCCGGTCTGCACCAGCGCGCGCATGCAGGCATCGACGAAGGGCCAGTCGGTCTCGCCGCGCGCCCAGGCTTCGAAGCGCGCGCTGTCGAAGTCGTTCTCACGCAGGCCGTCGTAGCCGCGGTTGACGTTGCGGAACTCGATCGCCGGCTCGGATTCGATCTTCTGGATGAAGTGGCAGTGCCAGTGCAGGCGCGACTCGAAGCTCGCCAGTGCCCGCGGCCATTGCCCGCGCAGCTCTTTCGGCAGCGGCTGCAGTTCGGCGCGCCGCAGCCGTGCCGCATGCACCGCTTCGCGCATCGACAGCGTGCCCAAGGCGAGATGCGGCGACAGCCGCGAGCAGGCGCGGCCGGCCGTGAGCGGGCTCGACATCTGCCGGGTGTAGTGCTCGCCGCGCTCGTGCAGGAAGCCCTGCAGGCAGCGCAGCGCGGCAGCGCGTCCGCCGGGCTGCACGGTTTCATCTTCTGGCGAAACAGCGAGGCTGCGTGGCCACTCGGGAATCGCGCCGGGCACAAGCGCCGGATGCGCAGGCAGCGGCCGCAGGGCGCGTGGCGCCGCGATGAGCGGCGCGTCCATCAGCGCCTCCCACTGGCTGGCCCAGCGTGCGCGGCGCTTCAAGCCGCGGACCACGCCGAACTGCCGCCACTCGCGGAACACCACGCCGCGCTGCCGACACCAGGCGGCCACCGCGCGATCGCGGGCGAAGGTCCAGGCATTGCCGGTTTCCTCGTGCGCGTACAGCGCGTCGAAGGGCAAGGCGCGGTGCAGAGCGTCCAGCACCGCGCAGACCTCGCCCTCGCGCACCAGCAGGGGCTGTCCCAGCGCTGCCAGCGCCTCGCGCAGTTCGACCAGCGCAGGACGCATCACCCGCCAGTGGCGCGGTGCCACGTCCTCCAGCCGCCAGTAGCCGGGCTCGACCACGTACAGCGGCAACACCGCACCGCGTTCGGCGGCAACGGCCAGCGGCGCGTGGTCCTGCACGCGCAGATCGCGCTTGAACCAGACCAGGGTGGTGGGAGACGTCATGGGCGCGCAGTCTCGCGGGGATCGCCTTGGTGCGGAGTGAAATCAAGCCGAACTCCGACTGCCGAGCGCCACCCGCGGACGCTAGAGTGTGCGAGCCTGTTCGGCTCTTGGGACATTCAATGAACCACAACCCTTACGCGGCACCATCGGCCGACCTGACGACTGATGTCACTGGCGCCGAATGGGCGGATGTCGCGCTCCGGCAGGCGCATCTGCAGCACGAGGTGCAGCTGAAATCGGTGGGGAGTCTCTACCTGCTCGCCGCGCTTGTGTGGGGCGTCACCTCGGCAGTTGGTATCCCCATCTACTTCGATCTCCACCATTCCGAGCCAGCGTGGTTGAAGGTGATCACGGTGGCGCTCCTTCTACTTGTTGTGCTTGTTTTCTTGGCCGTAGGGGTCGGCTTTCGCGGGCTCCAATCATGGGTACGAATTCCGGGCACCGTCCTCGCGATCCCCGGTCTGCTCCTGTTCCCGCTGGGCACCCTGATCAACGCCTATGTGCTCTATCTGATGTTCTGCGCCAAGGGCCGCACCGTGCTGGCTCCGGACTACGCCCGCGTGCGCGCCGCCACACCGCATCTGCGCTACCGGCGCAGCGCGCTTGAGCGCGGAGTGATCGCGGTGCTGCTGATCGCGGCGCTCGCTCTCGTCCTGTGGCTGGCGTTCTTCGGAGCACGCTGACATGCGAGTCCAAGCCCCCCGCAGCACCCCCAGCGCCAGCGAATTCGCCCTCCTGATCGCCGTGGTCCTGGCCGCCTTGGTGTGGTCCGCCATCGACCCCACCGATCGCCTGACCTGGCTGCTCGAAGTGGTCTGGGTGATCGTCGCCCTGCCGCTGCTGATCGCCACGCGCCGGCGCTTTCCGCTGACCCGGCTGCTGTACTGGCTGATCGCCATCCACTGCCTGATCCTGATCTACGGCGGCGCCTGGACCTATGCGCAGACGCCGCTGGGCCTGTGGGTGCAGGAGGCGCTGGATCTCGCGCGCAACCACTACGACCGCCTCGGCCACTTCGCCCAGGGCTTCATCCCCGCCATCCTTGGCCGCGAGCTGCTGCTGCGGAAGACCGACCTGCGCGAGGGCGCCTGGCTGTTCTATCTGGTGACCTCGGCCTGTCTGGCCTTCTCGGCCTTCTTCGAGATGCTCGAGTGGTGGGCGGCGCTGGTCTGGGGCGGCGAAGCCGACGCCTTCCTCGCTACCCAGGGCGATGTCTGGGACACCCAGTGGGACATGTTCCTGGCCCTGTGCGGAGCGATCGCGGCGCAGCTGCTGCTGGGCCGCTGGCATGCGCGCCAGCTGCCGGCGGCCTGAGCACGATCGGCTAGACTCCGCGGCGTTTGGCGCGGCACGGCCCGCGCGCATCGAGACCCTCCATGAAGATTTCGCTTGGCTCAGGCGGCGTGCGCTTTCCCGGCTGGCTGCACGTCGACGCCGATCCGCAGTGGCAGCCGGATCTCGTCGCCGACCTGTCGCAGCCGCTGCCCTTTCCCGACGACCACGCCGACTTCCTGCAGTCCGAGGACTTCATCGGCCAGCTGAGCTTCGCCCAGGCCCGCGAGCACCTGCGCGACTGCCATCGCGTGCTCAAGCGCGGCGGCGTGCTGCGCCTGCTGACGCCGGATCTCGGCGTGCTGGTCGACCACTACCAGCGCGGCGACACCCGCGTGCTGGAGCTGTGGAAACGCGAGGTCGGCATCCCGCTGGTCACCGACACGCTCGGCGAGCTGCTGCACGCCGCGCTGACCTTCGCCGGGCAAAAGAGCTTCTACGACGAGGCCACCCTGCGCGCCCTGCTGGAGCCGATCGGCTTCGAGGTGCAGCGTGTGGTCTTCAACCAGAGTGCGTGGCCGGAGCTGCGCGGGCTGGACCAGCGCAGCCCGGACAACGCTATCAGCCTCTACCTCGACTGCGCGAAGCGCTGAGCCGCATGCCGCGCACCCGCCTGCAGCAGTGGAAGAAGCGCCTGCGCGAGATCGTCGAGCTGTGGCTGGTGCCGATCGGCTGCGCCCTGCTGCCCTGGCCGCTCAGCCGACGCCTGCTGTGGCGACTCTCGCGCTTCCGCGGCTGGTACTACGAGGAGGCCATCGTGTCGGTGCGCCATGCGGAGGCGCTCGGCGTGACCACCGACGCCGAGGCCTTCTGGCGACGCTTGCGCTTCCGCCTGCTGATCGAGCACATGGACTGCTTCCTGGTGCCGCTGCGCTCGCGCCGCTACATCCGCCGCTGGGTACGCGTGCACGGCGACGCCCTGCCGGCGACCGGCGGCATCCAGCTGATCGGCAGCCACCACGGCTGCGGCTACTGGTTCGTGCCCTGGGCGGATTCGATCGGCCGCAGCCCGAGCATCGTGATTCCAAAGCTCGGCCCGCATCTGGCCCGCGCCAGCCTGCTGGGCTGGCTGTACCTGCGCCTGCGCTACTACCTGCTGGCGCGCGCTTCCGGGCGGCCGATGATCGTGCGCGACGGCACCGCGCGGAACCAGGTGGCCGAGCTGCTGGCGCAGGGTGAAGTCGGCTGGGGCGCCTGCGACATGCCGACCAATCGGCCCGATGCGGTCGACGTGCGCCTGGCCGGCTGGCCGACGCGACTGGCGCAGAACATGTTCGAGATCGCCCAGGCGCAGGGCGTGCCGATCTTCCTGTTCACCTCGGACACCGACCTCGCCACCGGCTACCGGCACATCCACATCCAGCGCGCGGTGGACGGCACGCCCGAGGACCAGGTACGGCAGTTCGCCGATCTGCTCGGGGCCTCGATCCTGCGCGACCCGAGCGGCTGGCGCTTCTTCTCGATCGCGCATTCCTTCTTCCCGGACCGGCTGCGCTCGCCGGACGCTGAGCCATGAGCGCGCCGACATGCGTCTGATCCTGACCTATCACGCCACCCGCCTGGAGCGGCTCGACCGTGGCGGCTGCGACCTGCTGCGGCTGATGGCCGACCTCGATCTGCTGGCTGACGCTGGCCTGCCGGTGCTGCCGCTGGAAGCGCTGCTGGCGCCGGACTGCCGCGAGGGCGTGGCGATCACCCTCGACGACGGCACCCGCATCGACGGCGAGCCGCATCTGCATCCCGGCCTCGGCCTGCTGCCATCGATGCTGCAGGTGCTGGCCCAGGCCAAACGCCGCCTGCCGCAGCTGCGCGCGTCCAGCTTCGTGATCGCCTCGCCGGCCGCGCGCGCCGACATGGCGGCGGCCCTGCGCGCCGACTACGGCGAGGACCTGATGCACGAGCGCTGGTGGCCGCAGGCGCAGGCCTCGGGCCTGATGGACATCGAGAACCACAGCTGGGACCACAACCATCCGCTGGTGACGCAGACGGCACAGCGCGACAACCGTCGCGGCAGCTTCCTCGACATTGAAACCGAGGCCGAAGCCGAGGCCGAAATCAGCGCCGCCAGCGACTACTTGCAGCGCGCCACCGGCCGGCGGCCGCGCTACTTCGCCTATCCCTTCGGCCACGTCGGTGAGTTCCTGCGCGCCGACTGGCTGCCGCGTCGCGGCCCGCAGATCGGGCTGGAAGCCGCCTTCAGCACCGAGCCGCGCGCCCTGCGCGCCGATGACGACCGCTGGGCCCTGCCGCGCTTCGTCGCCGGCCGCGACTGGAGTGATGACGCTGGCCTGCTGGCCCTGCTGCGTCGGGCCGATATCTGACGGCTTCCCAGCCCCTCATCGAGGCTCGGGGGTTCTTGCAGAACCATCGGTTCCTCATCCCCGCGGAGGCGGGGATCCATGGGACTAGCCGCGCGGCGGGGGTTCGTCGGCGGCAGTAGGGCCCGACGTGGGCTTGGCGTCCGGCGAGCGGGTGAAGCGCACCTCGCCGCCCTCGATCCGCAGCGGAAACTGCACCACCACGCCGCGCAGGGGCGGCGCAGCGGAGGGCGTGCTGCGGCGCGGGCCGTCCCACAGCGGCTGCACGTCCGTGGGCGGTGCGGGCTCCCAGGTCGCCTGCTCCAGCGCGCGCTGCTCGGCTTCGAGCTCTTCCTCGATCTCCCAGCTGTAGCGCTTGCGCGGCGGCAGCGGGTCGAGCCGCGCCCACAGCAGGCCGCTGATCACGCCGAACACCGCGCCGGCGAGGTGGTACTCCCAGCTCACGCCCGGTTCGCGCGGCAGCACGGTCAGCAGCATGCCGCCGTAGAGGAAGAAGGCGATGAAGCCGGTGGCGATGGCGACGCGGTCGCGGCGCATCAGGCCCAGCGTCAGCAGCAGGAACATCAGGCCGTGGGTCAGCCCGCTGGCGCCGATGTGGAAGCTCTCGCGGGCGAAGCCCCAGACCGCGAGGCCGGCCAGCCCCCAGATCAGCGGCAGGCTGCGCCAGCTCGCTTTCGGAAACGAGGCGAAGGCCAGGGTACCCAGCACCAGCAGGGCCAGGGTGTTCGACATCAGGTGTGCCACCGAGCCGTGCAGCAGGGGCGCGGTCAGCACGCCGAGCAGGCCGGCCCACTCGCGCGGCCGGTTGCCGAGCACGCCGAAGTCCAGATCGAAGGCCAGCTCGAAGGCCTTGATCCACCACAGCAGCACGATGAAGCCGCCGGCGGCGATGAGGCCGCGGCGGAAGCGCTGGCGGTCATGCGCGGCCTGGGCGGCGGGATCCGGATGGGGTTCGTAGAGGGGAAGGTCCATGCGGTCGAGGGGTTGGGGCGGCCGCGCGCCGGCGCAAGGGCCGCTGGATCGGTCCACCGCAGCTGGAGACGGTGGGATCGGCTTGGCCTTGATGTCCTGCGCAGCCCCGCTTTCAGCCGCCCTTCATGCCGCGCGATCGTGGTTTCGGACCGAGGAAACCGCTGCAGGTGTTTGAATTAATGGGAAAATCCGACCCGGGTCGCAGCGCCCGCCGGATGCTGCAAGGGCGGCCCACCCGAAGCATGCCCGCGCCACTCACCTGTTCTTGCCCTTGCTGCGCTGCCGCAGGCCGTAAGATGCGCGCCTTCACGAATGTCCTGCGCCTGCCGCGCTTTACGCGCCACTCACGCGCGCTCCAACGAATCCCGAATGACCGAAGCTGCCGCCATCGAGTTCGACCGCGTCACCCTGGCGCGTGGGCCGCGCGTGATCCTGCGCGAGGCCAGCCTGCGCGTGCCGGCCGGCAAGGTCACAGCGGTGATCGGGCCCTCCGGCGCAGGCAAGTCGACCCTGCTGCACGCGGTCACCGGCGAGCTTGAGCCCAGTGCCGGCCGCGTGCGCGTGCTCGATCACGCGCACCCAACGCGCAGCACCGCCGAGCTGTTCCGCCTGCGCCGGCGCATGGGCGTGCTGCTGCAGGGCAATGGCCTGCTGTCGGATCTGTCGACCTTCGAGAATGTCGCCCTGCCGCTGCGCGAGCACACCCGCCTGCCGGAGCCGGTGCTGCGCGAGCTGGTGCAGATGAAGTTGAACGCGGTGGGCCTCGCCGAAGCCGGCGCGCTGATGCCGCAGGAGCTGTCGGGCGGCATGGCGCGTCGCGTGGCGCTGGCGCGCGCGCTGGTGCTGGACCCGCCGCTGATGCTCTACGACGAGCCGCTGACCGGCCTCGACCCGATCGCCTGCGGCGTGATCGTGTCGCTGATCCGCAACTTGAACGACAGCCTTGGACTGTCCAGCTTGGTGATCACCCACCACGTGGCCGAGACGCTGGCGATGGCCGATCAGGTCCTCGTGGTCGCCGAGCAGGGCATTGCCTTCGCCGGTTCACCGGCAGAACTGAATGCGACGCGCGATCCGCTGCTGCGCCAGTTCCTCGACGGCGCGCCTGACGGGCCGATCGGCTTCGACTACCGCCGCAGCGGCACGGGGGCTACGCATGGCTGAGATGCTCGCCTCGCTCGGCCGCATGGGCCTGTTCCTGCTGCGCGTGCTGGGCGCGATCCGGCCCGGCCATGGCTTCGTCCGCGACACCGCCGCGCAGATCTATTCGATCGGCTCGCGCTCGGTGTCGATCGTCGCGGTTGGCGGCGCCTTCGTCGGCCTGGTGCTGGCCCTGCAGGGCTATCGCACCCTGAGCACCTTCGGCGCCGGCAGTTCGCTGGGAACGCTGCTGGGACTCACGCTGTATCGAGAGCTCGGACCGGTGCTGGCGGCGATCCTGTTCTGCGGCCGCGCCGGCTCGGCGATGGCCGCCGAGCTCGGCCTGATGCGCGCCACCGACCAGATCACCGCGCTGTCGATGATGGCCATCGACCCGGTGCGCAAGGTGGTCGCGCCGCGCTTCCTGGCCGGCGTGATCAGCCTGCCGGTGCTGACCATGGTGTTCTGCGCCTTCGCGATCCTTGGCGGCTATGTGCAGGGCGTGCTGGTGCTCGGTCTGGACAGCGGCTTCTACTGGAGCTCGCTGCAGCAGAGCATCGATCTGGTCGACGACTTCGGCCAGTCGATCGTCAAGTCGATCTTCTTCGGCATCGCCACCACCCTGATCGCCACCTACGCCGGCTACCACGCGCCGCCCACCATCGAGGGCACCTCGGTGGCCACCACCCGCTCGGTGGTGATGGGTTCGCTGATGGTGCTGTGCCTCGATTTCATCCTGAGCGCAACGCTGTACTGAGGACGCCATGGCAACTTCTGCAAAGACCGAATGGAGCGTCGGCTTCTTCATCCTGATGGGCTTCGCCTGCGCGCTGGTGCTGGCGTTTGCCTCCACCAACTCGAAGGACGGCCTGCGCGGCGAGAGCTACAGCGTGATCGCGCGCTTCTCCAATGCCGGTGAGCTCAAGGTTCGCGCGCCGGTGCGCATCGCCGGCGTCAAGGTCGGCGAAGTCGCGAGCGTGGTGCTTGACCCGGTCAGCTTCGACGCCATCGCCACCCTGCGCCTCAGCGCGGACGCCGGCGAGCTGCCGGCCGACACCGCCGCGGCGATCTACACCAGCGGGCTGCTGGGAGATCGCTATGTCGGCCTCGCGCCGGGCGGCGACCCCGAGCCGCTCAAGGACGGCGACGAGATTCTGCTGACCCAGTCGGCGGTGGTGCTGGAGCAGCTGATCGGCCAGTTCATGTTCGGTAACGGCGAGTCGGGCGAAAACGCCGGCACGACCCCCAGCGCGACGGAGTAAAGGAGAACCCCATGCGCATCACCCAGATTCTGCAATCCAGCCTGCTTGCCCTGTTGCTGTGCGCCAGCGCGGCGGTGGCCGCCAATGCGCGCCCCGCGGCCATCGTCGAGGAGCGCACCGAGACCGTGCTCAAGACCCTGGTCGAGCAGCGCGCGGCCTTCAGCGCCGACCGCGGCAAGCTCAACGCCTTCGTCGAGAGCGAGCTCGACGCGCTGTTCGACCGCGAGTACTCGGCCCGCCTGGTGCTGGGCCGGCACAGCCGCGGCGCCGATCCGGCCAAGGTCAGCGCCTTCGCCGACGCCCTGGTGAAGAGCCTGCTCAACAAGTACGGCGCCGCCATGCTGGACGCCGACCCCAGCCTCGACGTGCGCGTGGCCGGCGAGACCGAGCTGCGCGGCGGCCAGATCGTGCGCGTGGCCAGCGAGATCCATCGCCGCGGCGGCGCCCCGGTCAAGGTCGACTACCTGTTTCGCCCGGTCGGCGAGCAGTGGCTGGTGTTCGACGTGATCGTCGAGGGCGTGTCCTACGTACAGACCTTCCGCACCCAGTTCGACGAGCGCCTGCGCCGGCAGAACCTCGACCAGGTGATCGAAGGCCTGAACCGCGGCGAGATCGATGTCGAAGGCTGAGCCCCGCCTGCAGGCCCGCTTCGAGGCCGGCGTGCTGCAGCTCGGCGGCCGGCTCGGCGCCGACGAGGCCGGCGCCCTGCTCGCCGAAGCGTCGAAGCACGGCACTGCGCTCGAGCGCATTGATCTGGGAGCCCTGGACGAGATCGACAGCGCCGGCGCTGCCAGCCTGCATCTGCTGCAGCGCGATGCCCGCGCGGCGGGTCGCACGCTGGTGCTGCAGCCGGTGTCGTCGCGCTACCGCGCGATCTGCGTCGCCCACCGACTGTCCATCGACTGACGCGTACACTCTCGCACCGACCGGCCGATGCCGGCCCGGCGCATTCACACGACGCATCTCACAGAGCGCAGGAGAGCGCCCATGAGCCAAGCCATCGCACGCACTCTGGCCGCCCCCGCGCTGGCCCTGATCCTGCTCGGCAGCAGCCTGGACGGCCGCGCCCAGGAAGCCGCCGTCGGACTCAGCTGGGGCCCTGGCCTCGACCTTGAGAACTCCGGCCCGCGTTCGGCGGCCGGCGAGGCGCGCGAGGCACAGGCGCTGGACCCGTGGGAGCGCTTCAACCGGCCGATGCATCGTTTCAACATGACGATCGACCGCATCGCTCTGCGGCCGGTGGCCAAGACCTACCAGCGCGTGACCCCGCAGCCGGTACGCAACGGCGTGCGCAAGTTCTTCACCAACCTGGTCCAGCCGCTGACCGCGCTGAACCTCCTGCTGCAGGGTGAGCCGGGCCATGCCGGCACCGCGCTCGGGCGCTTCACCGTCAACACCACGATCGGCCTCGCCGGCTTCTTCGACCCGGCCAGCCGCATGGACATTCCCTATCGCGACGCCGACTTCGGCCAGACCCTGGGCCGCTGGGGCTGGCGCGACTCGCGCTACGTGGTGATTCCGATCTTCGGCCCGGGCACCGTGCGCGACATCACCGGCCGCCTCGGCACCACCCGGGTCAGCCCGGTCAGCTGGGCCGCCGGCGAGTACGGCTGGGGCATCAGCGTGATGTACGGCGTCGATGCGCGCGCCTACGCCCTGCAGTTCGACGACCTGCTGCGCGAGGCCGAAGACGACTATCTGCTGATCCGCGACGCCTACCTGCAGCGCCGACGCTGCCAGATCGAGGACTGCAGCGGCGACCTGCCCGACTACCTGCTGCCCGACTACGACTACGAGATTCCGGACGTCGATTTCGGCGAGTTCCGCCGCTGAGCGCGGTCGGTCCGGGCACCGCAGTCCTGAGCCGCCGAAGCGTGGCAGGCCTCTGAAGCTCCGCAGCCGCGAACCCGCGGCTGCGCTAAGCGCATTCACGAAGCGCGACAGCCGCCCGCACTAGCCTCTCGCTCACCGGGCCGCGCGGCGGTCCTCTGCCGCCACAGGCGCTTCGATGTCCACACTGCCCCAGCCCGACCACCTCGATGCCGTGCTCGACCAGGCCTGGCATCTGCTGATCGAAGGGGCGGCGCGCCGGCATTCGCCCTTCCACCAGGGCGTGTTCGCCAACCTCGATGAGGCGGGGCCGGAGGCCCGTTACGTGGTCCTGCGTCGGGCCGAGCGCGAAGCCGCACGACTGGCCTTCCACAGCGATCGCCGCTCGCCCAAGATCCGCCAGCTGCTGAACGATCCGCGCGCCAGCTGGTGCTTCTTCGGCGAAGGCGTGCAGCTGCGCCTGGCCGGCCTTGCTGCGCCGCTGTTCGAGGGCGAGCGCGTCGAGCACGCCTGGCAGCGCACCAGCGCCTTCGGTCGCCGCTGCTACACCGTCGGCAGCGCGCCCGGCGCTGAACTCGGCGAGGCCGGCAGCGGGCTGCCCGAGGACGCGCTTCGACCGGGTCTGGAACCTGCACTCAACGAAATCGGCCGCGAGCACTTCACCCTCGTCGAGTTCCAGCTTGAGCGCATCGACTGGCTGCACCTCGCCCACAGCGGCCACCGTCGCGCGCAGTTCCAAGCCATTGATGGATGGCGGGGGCGCTGGGTGCAGCCCTGAGGGCGAGGGCCACGCACACAACCCGTAGCTGTCGTAGCTGTCGAGTCTCAGTCGATCTGCAGGCCGGCACCCATTGCGCGAATCTGTCGCCAACCGAGCTTCGGGGTTTCCTCCAGTTCCGCACTGCCTTCGTAGGTTTGGACTACTTCGACCTCGATGACGTTCTTGCGACGGCGCAAGCGGGAGTCCTCGGTCATTTCGCCCAAGAGCAATGGGCGCCCGATCACGCGTCCGCGGACTGCATCGACAAGCACCGCAAACAGCGCATCCAAGCCCGGCCGGCGATCGGCGCTGAACAGCACCAGCACCCGCCCGTGCGACAGCAGGAAGCCATCGCTGCCTTCGCAAACAGACCGTGGCCGATGCTTCAGCTGCACCGGTTTGAACCACGCTGGACTGAGGTCCAACTCGGTCGACTCGCCTTCCACTGGCCCAAGGCTGATCCGCATGTCATCGCTCAGGACATCTCCGCTCGGTGAGTGGAAGCGAAGCTCGAAGCGCGTGCCAGCCAGATCGCATGGCAGCCGCCAATCCGCACCGGATCGAGCCTCGGCTGCACTGGCGGACTCGATCAGCAGGCTCGCCGAAAGACACGCTGCATGGAACAACATCAAGGTTCGCAGCCTGCTCGAGGTGCGGGGCTTGGGCGTACTGCGATGTGGGGCGGGCATGCGTTGTCCGTGACTGGCGAATTGGACTGCAAGCGTAGTGCGTGCGGCGACGAAGCTGCACTCGTCAGCTGCATCTGCGAAGGGCTTTTGACCTGTCGTGCATGCCGGCGCTACGGTGTGCCCCGGCACCCTTCGCGCCGCCTTCCGGAATCGGTTTTCCATGAGCCAGACCACCAGCGGCCTGCGCGCCGCCCTTTCGCTGCCTTCCGTCTATGACTTCGTACAGAACCTTGTCGGCGCGGCGCGTGCGCGGCGCGAGCTGAGTGCCCACTACCTGCGCGCCGAATCGGGGCAGCTTTTCGTCGATGTCGGCTGCGGTACCGGCGAGATGCTCGACTTCCTGCCGGCGGGCGTGCACTACGTCGGCTTCGATCTCTCGCAGCGCTACATCGACTCGGCGCGTCGCCGTTACGGCGAGCGCGCGCGCTTCGAGTGCCTGGATGTCGCCGAGGCCGGCCGGCTCGACATCCATGATGTCGACATCGCCCTGGCCTTCGGCCTGCTCCATCATCTCGATGACCACGAAGTGCTGGGTCTGCTGCAAACCCTCGCCCGACTGCTGGGCCCGCAGGGACGCATCCTCACCATTGACCCCACCCTGAGCCCGGGCCAGCACCCGGTGGCCGCCTTCGTCGCCCGCCGCGACCGCGGGCAGAACGTGCGGTCGCCGGACGCCTACCGCGCGCTGGCGGCACAGGTCTTTGATCAGGTCGAATGCGAGGTTCGCCACGATCTGCTGCGCATCCCGTACTCCCACTGCATCCTGCAGATGCGCGCTGCGCCCCGGGTCTGAGTCCGACTGAAGCGCCGTCACACTCAGCGCTCCCGCATACTCCGGCGCGCTGTCCTTGAGCCACCGGAGCCGCCCGTGACGCCTGCCATCGAACTGATCGGCCTGGAGAAATGCTTTGGGCCCAAACGCGCGGTGCGCGACCTGCACCTGAGCGTGCCGCGCGGCGCGCTGTACGGGATCATCGGCCCCAACGGCGCCGGCAAGAGCACCTCGCTGCGCATGCTGCTGTCGATCCTGTTTCCCGACCGCGGCGAGGTGCGGGTGCTGGGCTTCGATTCGGCGCTGAAAGCCAAGGACCGCATCGGCTACCTGCCGGAAGAGCGCGGCGTTTACCGCAAGATGAAGGTCGCCGACTTCCTGCTGCACATGGGCGTGCTGAAGGGCCTGTCGCGCGCGGATGCCAAGCTGCGTGCCCTGCAGTGGCTGGAGCGCGTCGGCCTAGCCGAGGTCGCGAAGAAGCGCTGCGAGGAGCTCTCCAAGGGCATGCAGCAGAAGGTGCAGTTCATCGCCGCGGTGATCCACGCGCCCGAGCTGCTGATCCTCGACGAGCCCTTCAGCGGGCTCGACCCGGTCAACATGCGCCTGCTGAAAAGCCTGATCGAAGCCGAGCACGCGCGCGGCTGCACCGTGCTGTTCTCGACCCATGTGATGCCGCAGGCCGAGGCCATGTGCGAGCACATCGTCATGATCCACCAGGGTCGCAAGGTGCTGGACGACACCCTCGCCGGCATCCGCGCCGGCCACCAGCCGAACGCCATCCAGCTGGAGCCGCTGCAGCACGGCGGCGAGGTGCCGGCGAGCGTGCGTGCGCTGCCCGGCATCAGCGGCATCAGCGCGCAGGACGGCGGCTACCGGATCGCGCTGGACGAGGGCACGGTGCTTCCGGCCACGCTGGCTGCATTGGCCCGTGAATGGCCGCCGGCGAAGCTTGAGATCGTGCGGCCGAGCCTGGAGGACATCTTCATCGACATCGTCGGCGCCGACCTCGCACAGGAGCAGGCGGCATGAGCAAGATTCTGCAGATCGCCTGGCGAGAATTCGTCGCCACCGCGCTGACCAAGGGCTTCATCATCGGCCTGGTCGCGGTGCCGGTGATGATGCTGATCGCCATGCTGGCCATTCCGCTGCTGACCAATTTCAAGACGCCGGCGGTGCGCGGCGAGATCGCCGTGCTCGACCTCTCCGCGGCCGGCATCGACGCGCGCCTCGCCGAGGCGCTGTCGCCCGAGGCCTTCATCGAGCGCCGTCGCAAGACCCAGGCGCGCATCGATGCGGTCATGCCCGATGCATTGCGCGGCCTGCAGGGCAGCGCGCAGGCCCAGCAGGGCATCGAAGCCGCACTCGGCGAGGTGCCGAACCTGAGCGTCACCACGCTCGCGCCGGGCGTCGACCTCGAAGCCGAGAAGGCGCGCCTGCTGGCGACGGAAGAAGGCCAGGCGCGCCGTCTCGCCCTGCTGGTGATCGCGCCGGATGCCGTGCGCGCCGGCGAGTCGGGCGCCCTGGGCAGCTACGAGTTCTATATCCGCAAGAAGCTCGACGAGCGCGTGGTCGGCGAGATCCGCGATGTCCTGCGCCCGGTCCTGATCGACGCCCGCATGCAGGCCAATGGCCTCGATGCTGCGCAGATCCGCGCGCTGAACGAACTGCCGCGGGTGCGCGCGGTCACCGTCGGCGAGGACGGCGACAGCGGTGCGGCGCTGGCAGTGGCCGAGATCCTGCCGGTCGCCTTCATGATGCTGATGTTCATCGCCATCATGACCGCCGGCCAGATGCTGGTGACCACCACGGTCGAGGAGAAGTCCAGCCGCGTGGTCGAGGTGCTGCTGGCGGCGGTGTCGCCGACCCAGCTGATGGCCGGCAAGATCCTCGGCCAGCTCGGCGTCGGCCTGCTGATGATGTCGGTCTACGCCGGGCTCGGCGTGCTGGCCCTGCTCAGCTTCGCGCTGACCGGTCTGGTTGAGTTCTGGCAGCTCGCCGTGTTCGCCCTGTTCTTCCTGATCGCCTTCGCCACCTTCGGTGCGCTGATGGCGGCCGCAGGTGCTGCGGTCAATGAACTGCGCGAAGCGCAGAGCCTGCTGACCCCGATCGTGCTGCTGGCGGTGGCGCCGATGATGCTGTGGATGCCGATCCGCAGCGATCCGAACTCCACGCTGGCCACGGTGCTGAGCTTCACCCCGCCGATCAGCCCCTTCGTGATGGTGATGCGGATCAGCTCGAACACCCCACCGCCGGTCTGGCAGATCGGGCTGGCCCTGCTGATCGGCGTGCTGTCCGCAGTCGCGGCGATGTGGGTGGCCGGCAAGGTCTTCCGGGTGGGGCTGCTGATGCACGGCAAGCCGCCGAGCTTCGGGACGCTGGTGAGGTGGGTGCGGATGGCTTGAGGGCGGGGGCCGCGCTTGCGGCGGTCAAGCCCCTCTCCCCTCAACTTGGAAGGCTGTGAGCCCCTCTCCCGTCGGGGGAGGGGTTGGGGAGGGGGCCGGGCGAAGCGATCGCTGCGACCCTGCCGAACGGTTCGACTCGGCTTTTGCTCTGCTGGCCACTTCGCGCCTGGAGCCAAGAGCAAGAGCTGAAGAGCCAGAGCTTTCGGTCCGTCCTTCAGCCGGCCCGAGTCACTTTCTCTTGCGTGCCCAAGAGAAAGTAACCAAAGAGAAGGGCACCCCTCGTCCGCGCCCTTCGCGCATCCGTGCGCGAAGGGTTCGCGTGAGTCGGTCGGGGTTTTCGGACAGGCCGTCCCTGGCCTGTCGAAAACCTTGGCCGCATCCCTGCGGCCAACCCTGCGGGCTGATCGACCGCCTCCCGCCGCTCCCCAGGGGCCCCGGGCAGAGCGCGGGCTCCTGCCCGCAGTAGCCAGAGCAACAGCAACAGCAACAGCAACAGCAACAGCAACAGCAACAGCAACAGCATCCGAAGCCGAAGCCGAAGCCGAAGCCGAAGCCGAAGCGCTCATAGGGTGGGCCCTGGCCCACCATGAGGTCTGCCCTCGCCCCAGTCCTGCTATCGACAGATGGAGCGCTCCGCATCCGCTGGAGTCCATCGTCGTGAGGCCCTGTCAGCTATCTGGGCGAGCGTCGATCCGCCAGGCCCATCTCTCGCTGAAGCGCATCACTCACGTCGCAGTAGCTGCTCTTGCTCTGCCAGCTGCGAGTCTCCTCGAAGTAGAGCGAAGGTCGCCCCGGGGTGCCCTCCGGATTGCGTTGCAGCTTGAACTCACGGAAGCGTACTGGGAGCTCTTCAACGTAGGACTCATGCAGCTCCCGCTCAGCGACCACTACCTCCAATCCGGACTCCGGGCTGACCGTCAGACGGAAATCACGCAGCACGCAGTCCGCACCCTCGTGCGTTCTTAGCGAGGCGGATTCACCGTCCTGCATAAAGAATGGAACGAGCTGCTGCTTCTCTGCGGACTCTGATGAGCTTGCTCTGTGCACGAATAGGACATCGAAACCGTGCGCGTTGAAGTTCTCACGGCGCAGCAAGGTCGTGCGCAGGCCGAGTTCAGTCGCGGCGCCGCGCACTTCGCGGGTCCCGTACGACAGAGGGAGGGCTTCGCTGCGTTCTTCCGCCGAAGCGAATGCCGACGCAGCGGTTCCCGCGATCATCAGCAGGAACTGCATCCATCGCATGCAAGTGAAGGCAGGAAGTACGAAGCCGCAGGGCCCATCTCTCATGAATGCCACTCCTGAAAAACGCCGACGCCGGGCGGGACCGAACGCTCGGCTTCCCGGCAACTATTGCGGGAGATCCGCGAGGCGCCCGCTGGATGCACAGGCTAACGCAGCGAGGAACGCGCCCCCAACCAACGGCCCTCACCCCCCAACCACCTCGCGTCCATACTCCGGCCACCCCATCGGCAAAGGACGCTCCATGGCCCCCTCGATCTTGAGCCGCGCGCTGCGCGCTTCGCTGGTTCTTGCTGCTCTCGGTGCGGCCGCGCAGGCCAGCGCGGAGACGAAGCTGCTGCGATTCCCCGACGTGCACGGCGAGCGTGTCGCCTTCGTGTACGCCGGCGACCTCTACATCGCCTCGACCCAGGGCGGACTGGCCCAGCGCCTGACTTCGCACCCGGGCCGCGAGCTGTACCCGAAGTTCAGCCCGGACGGCTCCCAGATCGCGTTCTCGGCCGAGTACAACGGCACCCGCCAGGTGTTCGTGATGCCGACCTCCGGCGGCGAGCCACGGCAGCTGACCTGGTACAACGACGTCGGCCCGATGCCGCCCAGAGGCGGTACCGACAACCGCGTGCTCGACTGGACGCCCGACGGCCAGCACGTGGTGGTGCGCATGAATCGCGTGCCTTTTGATGAGCGCAGCGGTCGGCCCTACCTGGTGCCCGTGGCGGGCGGCATGGAGCAGCCGCTGGCGATCCCGGAAAGCGGCGGCGGCATGCTGAGCCCGGACGGCACGCAGTTCGTCTACACACCGATCGACCGCGACTTCCGCGCCTGGAAGCGCTACCGCGGCGGCCGCGCGCAGGAGGTCTGGACCTATGACCTCGTCAACAACACCTCGCGGCAGCTGACGAACCATCCGGCCACCGACCACCAGCCGATGTGGATCGGCGACACCATCTATTTTGTTTCGGATCGCAACTACACCCTGAACCTCTACGCGATGCCGGCCACCGGCGGCGAGCCGCGCCAGCTCACCCAGTTCACCGACTTCGACGTGCTCTGGCCCAGCGCCGGCCCGGACAGCCTGGTGTTCGAGAACGGCGGCGCGCTCTGGCAGTTCCTGCCGGCCACCGGCGAGACCCGGCAGATCCCGATCACCGTGCGTGCGGACTTCCCCGAAACCCAGCCGCGCTTCGTGGATGCATCGAAGAACATCGAGAGCTTCGACCTCAGTCACGACGGCAAGCGCGCCCTGTTCGGCGCGCGCGGCGAGGTCTTCAGCGTGCCGGCCAAGCACGGCGAGGCGCGCAACCTGACGCGCACGCCGGATGCCCGCGAGCACAGTGTCAGCTGGTCGCCGGACGGCCGCTTCGTCGCCTACCTGTCGGATGCCGCGGGCGAGTACGAGCTCTACGTGCAGGCGCAGGATGGCAGCAGCCCGGCGCGGCGCGTCACCACCGACGGCGACATCTGGCGCTTCGCGCCGAGCTGGTCGCCGGATGGCCGCCAATTCGTCTACGGCGACAAGCGCCAGCGTCTGCGCCTGGTCAACGCCGAGAGCGGCGCCACCGCCGAGATCGACAGTTCGGTGCAGGAGGACATCACCCAGTACAGCTGGGCGCCCGATAGCCGCTTCGTCGCCTACGTCAAGACCGGCGGCAGCCGCAACGGCTCGATCTGGCTGTACAGCCTGGACAGTGCCGCCACCCAGCAGCTGACGCCGGACGAGACCAGCGAGTTCGCGCCGGCCTTCGACCCGGAAGGCCGCTACCTGTACTTCCTGTCGAACCGCGACTTCAACCTCGGCTTCTCGGCCTACGAGTTCAACTACCTCTACCAGAACGCCACGCGCATCTACGCGGCACCGCTGGCGGCCGACGGGCCGGTGCTGTACGCGCCCAAGAGCGATGAAGTCGCGCCGCGCAGCGCGGCCGAGGCCAAGCCCGGCAACGGCGGCAAGGCGGAACCGAAGCGTCTGCGCATCGATGTCCCCGGCTTCAACCAGCGCGTGCTCGCGCTGAAGGCGCCGGCCGGCAACTACCAGGGCCTGTCGGCGAATGCCAAGGGCGTGTTCTTCGTCGCCAGCAGCGGCCAGGGCCCGGGCGAGCTGCGCTACCTCGGTCTCGACGACGAGCAGCCCAAGGCCGTGGCCGGCCAGATCACGGGCTACTCGCTGGCGGCCGGCGGCGGCCATCTGCTGCTGCGCCGCGGCGAGCGCTTCGCCATCGTCGAGGCCAAGCCGGAGGTCGACTTCGAGGCCGGTGCGCTCAAGCTCGACGGCCTGCAGCTGCGCGTCGATCCCAAGCGCGAGTGGGCGCAGCAGTACGTCGACGCCTGGCGCATCCTGCGCGACTGGTTCTACGACCCCGGCATGCACGGCCAGGACTGGGCGGCAATCCGCGACCGCTACGCCGCCCTGCTGCCGCATGTCGCCAGCCGCGCCGACCTCGACTACCTGCTGACCGAACTCGCCGGCGAGACCAATGCCGGCCACGTCTACGTCGAGCGCGGCGACGAGCCGCAGGTGCCGCGCCGTGCGGGCGGCCTGCTGGGTGCGGACATCCGTGCCCACGAAAGCGGCTACTTCCAGGTCGGTCGGATCTTCGCCGGCGAGAACTGGAACCCGGCCCTGCGTAGCCCGCTGACCGAGGCGCATGCCAACGTGCGCGAGGGCGAGTTCATCCTCGCCATCGACAACGTCAGCACGCGCGAGGTGGCCAACGTCTACCAGCTGCTGGAAGGCAAGGGTGATCGTACGGTCAGTCTGCGCGTGAACAGTCGACCGGAAGAGGCCGGCGCGCGCACCGTGCGCGTGCAGACCCTGACCAGCGAACAGGGCCTGCGCTACAAGGACTGGGTCGATGCGCGGCGTCGGCTTGCCGCCGAGCTGTCCGGCGGCCGCGTCGGCTACATCCACCTGCCGAACACGGCGGTCGACGGCAACCGCGAGCTGCATCGCGGCATGCTCGCCTACGCGCACATGGACGCGCTGATCATCGACGACCGCTACAACGGCGGTGGCTTCATCCCCGACCGCATGATCGAGCTGCTGTCACGGCAGCCGCTGAACTTCTGGAAGCGCCGCGGCCTGGAGCCCAACCCAACCCCGCTGCTGCACCACGCCGGGCCGAAGGTGATGCTGGCGAACGGACTGTCGAGCTCGGGCGGCGACGCCTTGCCCTACTACTTCCGCAAGATGGGTCTGGGCCCGGTGATCGGCACCCGCACCTGGGGTGGGCTGATCGGCATCAGCGGCAATCCGCGCCTGGCCGATGGCGGCGCCATCCTCGCCGCGACTTTCCGCTTCATGGACACCGAGGGCCGCTGGGCGGTGGAGGATGAAGGCGTCGCCCCGGACATCGAGGTCATCGATCGCCCCGAGCAGATCGCCGCCGGCCGCGACCCGAGCCTGGAGCGCGGCGTGGCCGAGCTGCTGCGTGCGCTCGAAGCCAACCCGCCGAAGCGCGTCGAGGCCCCGCCGGCGCCGACGCAGTTCCCGCGGATGTAAGCAGGTCAGCGCGGGCGCTCGAAAGGGCGCCCGCGCGCTGTCTGGTGGTGACGTTCGGGCAGGTTGCTGAGTCCGGTGCGCGACGTTGGGCCGCGCTGCGCTTGGCCCAACCTACGAAGGCCACTGCTGGGACTCGGGTAGGTTGGGCACTCGCAGCAGGTAGGTTGGGCCAAGCGCAGCGCGGCCCAACAGGACGCCCGCGACACGCGGGACACGGCGCGCGCGAGTCTCGCGCAAGCCTGCGGCGCTGCGTGCAGGCCTTGTGATGTCGAGTCGATAGGCGCGCCACCCTGTGCCAACCGGCAGGTCGGCAGGGCGGTTCTGCACCGCTATGATCTCGCGCTCCTTCCATGGATCCGGAGCAGCCGATGCGCCTGCCTTCCACCAAGCCGCTGGCGGTGGCCCTGCTGGGCGCCCTGCTGGGCGTCTCACTCGTCGCCTGCACCCCCGCCGAGCGCGTGCGCGGCGATGCCGACACCGCGTCCACGAAGTCCGAGATCGCGCTGCCGGTCGACATCCCCTACGAGACTTTCACCTTGCCCAACGGCCTGCGCGTGGTGGTGCACACCGACCGCAAGGCGCCGATCGTCGCCGTCAACGTCTGGTACCACGTCGGCAGCAAGGACGAGCCGGCCGGCAAGACCGGCTTCGCGCATCTGTTCGAGCACCTGATGTTCCAGGGCTCGGAGAACTACCGTGATGAATTCTTCGGGCCCTTCGAGCAGGTCGGCGCCACCGGCCAGAACGGCACCACCAACACCGACCGCACCAACTACTTCCAGAACGTGCCGACCACGGCGCTGGACATGGCGCTGTGGATGGAGTCGGACCGCATGGGCCACTTCCTCGGCGCCATCGACCAGGGCCTGCTCGACGAGCAGCGCGGCGTGGTGCAGAACGAGAAGCGGCAGAGCGAGAACCAGCCCTACGGCCAGGCCTGGGAGCGCCTGTCCAAGGCCATGTATCCCGAAGGCCACCCCTACAGCTGGAGCGTGATCGGCTCGATGGCCGATCTGAATGCCGCCACCCTGGATGACGTGCGCACCTGGTTCCGCACCTGGTACGGCCCGAACAATGCGGTGCTTGTGCTGGCCGGCGACATCGACGTCGAGACCGCGCGCGAGAAGGTCACCCGCTACTTCGGCGACATCCCGCCTGGCCCGGTCACCACCCAGCCCCAGGTCGACGTCGCCAAGCGCGAGGCCTCGACCCGCGAGGTGCTGCCCGACCGCGTGCCGCAGACCCGCGTGTACCGCGCCTGGAACGTGGCCGAGGTCACCGACGCCGACGCCGACCGCCTGCAGCTGGTCTCGCAGCTGCTGGGCGGCAGCAGCACCTCGCGCCTCGATCGCCGCCTCGTCCACACCGACAAGCTCGCCGACGGCGTGTCCAGCTTCCTGCTCGGCGGCCAGCTGGGCAGCCGCCTGCTGGTCTTCGTCGATGTCAAACAGGGTGTCGAGGTGGAGACCGTCGAGCGCGTGCTCGACGAGGAGATCGCGCGGCTGTTGAACGAAGGCATCAGCGACGAGGAACTCGCGCAGGCGCGCACCGTGTTCGAGGCCAGCTTCATCCGCGGCATCGAGCGCGTCGGCGGTTTCGGCGGCAAGTCCGACGTGCTGGCGCAGTGCACGGTCTACACCGGCAACCCCGGCTGCTTCCGCGACGAGATGCGGACGATCCTGGCGGCCACACCCGCCGAGCTGCAGGCGACCGCCCAGCGCTGGCTTTCCAGCGGCGACCACACCCTGGTGGTGGTGCCGGGCCAGCGCCCGCCCTCGCCGCCGGACGTGCGCAGCATCGAGGCCGGCGAGGAAGCCGTCGCCCTGGTCGAGCCGACGCCCGCCCCGGGCCTGCGCGCACTCGACGCAGGCGTCGACCGCTCGACCGGCGTGCCGCAGACCACCGAGTTCCCCAAGCTGAGCTTCCCGGCGCTCGAGCGCGCCACCCTGTCCAACGGCGTGCAGGTGGTGCTGGCGCAGCGGCATGACGTGCCGGTGGTGCAGCTCGGCATCGAGTTCCGCGGCGGCTACACCCTGGACCAGGGTCGCACCCTCGGCACCGCCGGTTTCACCATGGGCATGCTCGACGAGGGCGCCGGTGAGCTCGACGCCCTGGCGTTCGGCGCGCGCGCCGAATCGCTGGGTGCCAGCATCGGCGCCGGTGCCGGCCTCGACAGCGCCAGCGTCTCGCTGTCGGCGCTGCGGGTGAACCTTGATCCCTCGCTGGAACTGCTGGCCGACACCCTGCTGCGCCCGCGCTTCGACGCCGCCGACATCGAGCGCGTGCGGCAGAGCTGGATCGCCGCCATCCGCCAAGAGAAGGCGCGGCCGAATTCGATTCCGCTGCGCATCCTGCCGCCGGTGCTGTTCGGCGAGGGCCATCCCTACGCCATTCCCTTCAGCGGTACCGGCACCGAGGAGTCGATCGCCGCGCTCAGCCGCGAGGAGCTGCTGGCCTTCCACCGCGAACAGACCCATCCGGGCCTGGCCACCATCGTCGCGGTCGGTGCGATCACGCTCGACGAGCTGATGCCGCTGCTGGAGAAGCACCTCGCAGAGTGGAAGGCCGAGGGCCCGGCACCCGCGGTGCCGGCACTCGCCACCGTGCCGCTGCCGCAGGGCCAGCGCGTGTTCCTGGTCGACCAGCCCGGGGCGATCCAGGCCAACATCCTGGCCGGCCAGCTGGTGGCGCCGACCCAGGATCCGCGCTCGATCGAGTTCGACGTCGCCAACGGCGTGATCGGCGGCACCTTCACCTCGCGCCTCAACATGAATCTGCGCGAGGACAAGAGCTGGTCCTACGGCGCCTTCAGCTTCGTGCCGGCGGCACTCGGCCAGCGCCCGTGGATCGTCTCGGCACCGGTGCAGATCGACCGCACCGTCGATTCCATCGCCGAGATCAAGCGCGAACTGCGCGAGTTCACCGCCGCGCGGCCCGCCAGCGCCGAGGAAGTCGAGAAGATCAAGGCCCGCAACGTGCGCGCCATGCCCGGCTCGTTCGAAAGCGCGGGCGCGGTGCTCGGCCAGGTCAGCGGCATCCTGCGCTACAACCGTCCGGACGACTGGCCGCTGCAGTACCAGGCCCTGCAGGAGGCGATGAGCGTCGACCAGGTCCGCGCCGCTGCCGGCGTGATCCAGCCCGACGCGCTCACCTGGGTGATCGTCGGCGACCTCGCCAAGATCGAACAGCCGGTGCGCGAACTGTTCGGCGCCTCGGTGCCGGTGCAGGTGCTGGATGCGGATGGCGAGCTGGTGAAGTGAAGCGTCGACTCTGAGTGCACGCCCCAATCGACGAAAGCGCGAACGCCGCCGGAGCGATCCGGCGGCGTTCGCGTTTTATCGGTTCAGGGCATGGCCGCAAGTCGGTCGGTTCACTCCGCAGCCTGGGCAACGTGCGGAATCGATCTTCGTCCCGCGATCGAAGCCTGCGCACCCGGTGTGACTGCGATCTTCTGGCGGTGGTCACTGACTCTGCTTTCGCCAGTGATTCCGATGGGTTTTTGCCGGCACCTGCTCCCACTACGATCCGCCCAAACTGGGGGAACGGATCTCGCACCCTGGCGCTTGGCTGCGCTAGGCGGCAGCCTTTCTGAACGGCACGGCGTGCGGCCGCACGTGGCGCCGAGCCGCCCTTGCTAGACTCCGGCGCGTTCAGCTACCCCGGAGCCCAGCCATGTCTCGTTTCGTTCGCGTCGCCCTCGTCACCAGCCTCGTCGCCCTGCTGCCCGCCTGCACCTGGGTCAAGATCGATCCCGAGGCCAAGCAGATCCGGGTGGTGGATGCGAGCGCGGACATGAGCCGCTGCGGGCCGATGCTGAGCGAAATCAGCGTCAGCGTGCGCGACCGCGTCGGCTTCGTGGACCGCAACGAGATCAAGGTGCGCGACGAGCTGGAGACGCTGGCGCGCAACCAGGCCGCCGGTGGCCAGGGCGATACCCTGAAGCCGCTGGCCGAGCCGATGAACGGCGAGCAGCGCTTCGGCACCTGGCGCTGCGGCGGCGGCACCCCGCCGCGCGCGCAGTCGACCCAGCGCGCCGCCGAGACGCGGCCTTCGAACTTCGAGGAAGTCGAGGTGATTCCGCTGGAGGATTGATCCCTCGGCCGGCTTCGATGGAAACGACGGGCGCCTTCGGGCGCCCGTTTTCGTTGGCGCGAGGCGTCTCGCCGAAATCCTTGACGCGCTAGGCGAACAGCCTTCAGGTGCGGAGGGCGTTGTGGGGCTCGGGTCTTGCGTCCGGCCTGGAACCGAGGCGAGTGTCCGGTACATGCGCTGCGCTTACGTACCCTACGCGCGCAGCAGCCTAGCGCTTCGATGCGGGCAAGGCGTCTCTCGGGTCGTAGGGCGGATAAGCGCAGCGCATCCGCCACCCAGTCCTGAAGTGCGCTGGGGCTGAGGGCGAAGTCCGCCCGCCTCAGTCCTGCATCCAGCCCTGGATGCGCGCTTCCGATTCGATGGCTTCGATGTCGATCTGCAGCTGGCGCTGGCGCCGCTGCAGGGCGCCGGCCTGGTCTTCGCTGGCGCCGCGCAGCTGCTCGCCGATCTCGGCGAACTCCGCGCGCAGGCCGGCCAGTTCGGTGCCGAGCAGATGGGCTTCCTTGGCGGCGTCCTCGCTGCAGGTCGGGTCGGGCAGGCGGCGCTCCAGCCCAGCGCGCCACTGCGCCTGTGCACTGCAGTCGCTGGCTGGGGCGGGGGCTTCGGCGCAGGCGCCGAGCAGGAGTACGAGCAGGCTGGGGGCGATCAGGCGGAGGTCGGCGCGCATGCGGGTTCTCGCGGCGGTAGCGGCCTGCGATTATGCCCGCCGGATTCCCTGCATCGAGGTCGTGGCATGAGTGCATCGCGCTGGCGTCTGGACGGCCAGGTGGCCCTGATCACCGGCGCCAGCTGGGGCATTGGCCTGGCCTGCGCGCGAGAGCTGGGCGCGCTCGGGGCGCGCCTGCTGCTGGTGGCGCGCGAGGGCGAGCGCCTCGCCCAGGTACAGGCCGAGCTGGAAGAAGACATCGCCGGGCTGTCGTGCTCGACCTTCGCCGCCGATCTCGCCCAGCCGGAGGAGCGCATCGCCCTGTTCGACTGGATCGAGGACCGCGGCGAGGCCCTGTCGATCCTGGTCAACAACGCCGGCACCAATGACAGCCGCGCGGCGGTGGACTACGAGGACGCGCAGTGGCGAGCCATCGTCGAGCTGAACCTCGCTGCACCCTTCGAGCTCTGTCGGCTGGCCTATCCCCTGCTGCGGCAGCACGCGCAGTCGAGCATCGTCAACATCGGCTCGGTGTCGGGCCTGAGCCATGTGCGCACCGGCGCGCCCTACGGCATGAGCAAGGCCGGCCTGCACCAGCTTTCGCGCAATCTCGCCTGTGAATGGGCCGAAGACGGCATCCGCGTCAACACGGTGGCGCCCTGGTACATCCGCACGCGACGCACCTCGCCCAAGCTGGCGGATCCCGACTATCTCGATGAAGTCATCGAGCGCACGCCGATGCGGCGCGTGGGCGAGCCCGAGGAGGTCGCGGCCGCGGTGGCTTTCCTGTGCCTGCCGGCGGCGAGCTACGTGACCGGGCAGTGTCTGGCGGTGGACGGCGGTTTCAGCGAGTACGGCTTCTGATCCGCGCGCGGGCGGCCTCCTCACGCGACTGGCGCAGCCGTGCAAGCGCGCCCGGCAAAGCGCTGGCTTGCGGCCCCGCCCCGCGCGCTGCGGCGGCTGCCATCACAGGCTGACGCGATTACGCCGTGCCGTCTGCTTGCGCCAATCCCGACGCGTCGAACTCCCAGCGGAGCGCATTGTGTACCCCACAGCAAACGGGGCGCCGAAGCGCCCCGTTTGCCTTCAAGACCCTTGGTGTTGCGGCAAGCTCAGCGAGCCTTGACCCGCGCGTCGAACACCATGTCGATGCCCTGATCGCTGACGCCGAGTTCGAAACTGGAGCGGTCGATCATGCGCGCGCTGGCATCCATCAGGCGCAGGGTCAGTTCGTTCGCCTCCTGGTCTTCGTCGGCGGGCATCTGCGACATCGCCTGCTTCAGGAAATCCGCGTAGAAGGCGCCGCTGTAGTTGAACTGCAGCAGGGGCTGGCTGCGGCCCGGCGCCAACGCAGTCTTCAGGTCGGCACGTTCGGCTTCGCCCACGGCGATGCCGAGCGCGCCCTTGTCGACGACCGCAAACGCCGCCAGTTCGACCGGTGCGTTCGGCAGTGCCGGCAGGGCGATCGGATCGGCGCCGTCTTCGAGGCGCAGTTCGGCGAGCTCGGGCACGAAGCTGCGCGCCGAGGCCAGCAGGCCCTGCGGGTTGGGCGAGCCGATCAGCAGCTTGCCCTCGAACTCCGGCTGCGCCTCGGTCTCTCCATCGGCGCCCGGCTTGGGCATTTCCAGGCGGTTGATTTGAACGTTCAGGCTGTGAAGCATGGGCCCGATCATGAACATGGCCGGGTTGCTCAGCGTCTCGGTGGCCTTGCTCGCGCCCATCGCCAGCGGAAGCGTCAGACCCGTGCACTTCCAGCCCTGGGTGGCGGACTGCAGGTCGCTGCTCCACTTGCTCGCCAGCGTCGGCAGGGCGTCGGCCTTCAGCGCCACCGAGAAGCCCATGCCGGCCGGCTGGTCGAGGCCGGGCGTGGGAGCGAGCAGGGTCTTCAGGTCGGCCGCCACGCTGGGCGGCGTTTCCAGCACGGTGCGCAAACGGTAGCCACTGCCGCTGACCTCGGTGTAGCCGATGGCGAAGCCCGGCCAGTGCTTGGCGACGGTGCGCGCTTCGTCCAGGCAGCCCTCGGGCCACTCCTGCTGCTCCGGCTCGACGTCCAGAGCCTTCAGGTAGGCGGTCTGGTAGGCCGAGCGCGGCTGGATCATCAGTTCCAGCACGCGGCCGCTGCTGATCCAGCCCGAGCCGTAGGGCGTATAGCCGAAGCGCTTGTTGAAGTCGGCCAGCACATCGCTGTCGGCCAGGCTCTGCTTCGGCAGTTCGAGGCCCAGCACCTGGCGCATCAGCGCGTCGTCCGCATTCGCCGGGGTGAAGCTCAGGACCAGGTGGTTGCCCTGCACCGCCAGCACCCCGCGCAGGGGCTGATCGTCGAGCTGCAGGTACCAGTAGTCGAGGTCGTCGACCTTGGCCGTCGACAGCGCGTGGCCGGCGGCTTTTTCCAGGCGCGCCACCGTCTCGCGGAACTTGGCCTCGTCGGCGATTTCGACGCGCGCGACCGGCACCAGGTCAAGACCATAGACCGCAGAGCGCGGCGACAGCGAGAGACCCCAGTCCTGCATGATCTGCCGCACCGACTTGCCGGCGACCTCCGCCTTCAGGCCCTGCAGCAAGGCAATCGCCTGCGGATCGGCCTCGCCTTCCTGTTCCATCTTGCGCACCATCACGTCGATGAAGTCGACGTAGGCGCCGAGGATCGGGTCGGTGCTGTCGATCCAGGCGTCCATGAAGGCCTGCGGCATCGGCTCGATCGAAGCGAGCACGTAGGGCGTGTCGGCGGGCACATAGGCCAGCGGCGCCAGCGGACCCTCATCCTTTCCGCAGGCAGACAGCATCAGTGCCGCAAGGGCGGCGGGTAGGGCGGCAGAGCGCAGGCGCATAAATGTCCTCGAGAATCGGGGCGTGAAAGGGGCGTGGATGTTAGCAAAGCTTTGCAATTCGATCGCGGTCGCGCTTGTGGCGCCCTTGCGCTTCGTACCTCGCGACGGGGCGCGCGATCGTGCGTGACGTCACCGCGCCCCCGGAGGGCCTCCAGGCGGCCTTGCTTCGGGCCCAGCGCCCGCTGCTGCTGACCGGTGCCGGGATGTCGGCGGAAAGCGGCATCGCCACCTTCCGCGGCGGCGAGGACAGCCTGTGGTCGCGTTTCGATCCGATGCGGCTGGCGACCCCTGAAGCCTTCGATGCCGATCCGCCCCTGGTCTGGGCCTGGTACCGCTGGCGGATGGCGAAGATCGCGCAGGCCCAGCCGCATGCCGGGCATCGCGCGCTGGCCGCGCTCGCCGAGCTCAAGCCCGGCCTGGTGCTGGCGACGCAGAACGTCGATGACCTGCACGAGCGCGCCGGCAGTGCCGAGGTGCTGCACCTGCATGGGCGCATCGCCGCCACCCGCTGCCGCGACTGCGATGCCGATCAGTCCGTCGCTGTTGATCCGGCCTGGGCCGAGGCGCCCGAGCTGCGCGTCGCGCCGCCGCCCTGTGGCGCCTGCGGCGGGCCGCTGCGGCCGGGCGTGGTCTGGTTCGGCGAATCGCTGCCGGTCGACGAACTCACTGCCGCCGGACGCGCTGCGCGCGCGGCCGACCTGGTGCTGGTGATCGGCACCTCGGGCCTGGTGCATCCCGCCGCCGGGCTGCCGGATATCGCGCCCGAGACCTGCCCGCGCTACGAGATCAACCCGCAGCCGTCGGCGCTGAGTGCGCGCATGGATGGGCTGTGGCGGGCCAGCGCGGGCGAGGCGCTGCCGCGGCTGGTGCATGCCCTGCGGAGGGCTTGAAGCCGCGGTGTCGAGCCAGATGGCGCCCCGGGGCGTCCGAGTCCGTCGTGCAGTGCAAGGCCATGGTGGGCCAGGGCCCACCCTATGCGAGCGGAGGGGATCGAGGCGCGGGGGTGTTCGTCTGAGCATCGCCTTGCGGACGGCATCGGCGGCCTGCCGGTGCCGTCCGCGGCTCGAGCCTCAGCGGTTGGTCAGCTGGATCTCGATGCGGCGGTTGCGCGCCAGCGCTTCCTCGCTGCCGCCGGGGTCGAGCGGATGATGCTCGCCGAAGCCATTGGCGGCCAGCCGCTGCGGCGGAATGCCGGCCTGGGTGAGGAACTTGACGATGGCGATGGCGCGCGCGGCCGACAGCTCCCAGTTGGACGGGAAGCGGCCGGTGCTGATCGGGCGGCGGTCGGTGTGGCCGTCGATGCGCAGCACCCAGTCGACATCGCCCGGGATCTGCGCGCTGACCTCCTTCAAGGTGCTGGCCAGCTGCTGCAGCTGGCTGATTCCGGCTGGGTTGAGCTCGTCGGAGGCGCTGGGGAAGAGCAGCTCCGAGGGCACCACGAAGCGGTCGCCCACCACCTGGATATCGGCGCGGTTGCCCAGCGCCGCACGCAGCTTGCCGAAGAACTCGGAGCGGTAGCGGGTGAGCTCGTTGACCCGATCGGCCAGCGCCAGATTCAGGCGCGCGCCCAGTTCCTCAAGCTGCAGGTCCTTCTGCCGCGCGGTGCTCTCCGCGGTCGCCAACGCGGCTTCGACCCGCGCCAGCTGCTCGCGCAGGGCCAGCAGCTGGCGGTTGAGCAGCTCGGCCTGGGCGGCGGCTTTCGCCGACAGGTCGGTCTGCACCACCAGCTTTTCCTTGTTCTCCTCCAACTCGGCCAGGCGGGAGGCCAGCTCCGCTTCAAGCTGGCGCTTCAGCTCGGCCAGGGCATTGACGTCGGCGGTGAGGCGCGCGCGCTCCTCCTCGCTGTCGGTAAGGATGTTGCGGGTGCTGTCGAGATCGAGCTGCAGCTGGGTCCTCGCCTGTTCGCTGGTCGAGAGGCTGGCGGTCAGGTCTCCGACCTGGATCAGGGCCTGATCCTTGGCCCCTCGTTCCATCGACAGGGCTTCGGCCAGCGCCGCAAGTTCGCGATTCAGCGCATCCAGCGCGCGATCGCGGCCGGACAGCGCGTCGGACAGCGCGAACTGGCCGACCGCGAACACCAGCAGCAGGAACACCAGCACCATCAGCAGGGCCGACAGCGCATCGACAAAGCCCGGCCAGAAGTCGACGCCGCGGCGGCGGCGCGCGGCCAGCGTGCTCACGGCGTGCCCCGGCGCGCCTCGCTCGCGGCCGCGATGGTGCGGCCGAGCAGGCGGAACTCCGAGCGCAGGTCCTCGCCGAGCGTGTTGCCCTGGCCCAGGGCCTTCAGCGCGCCGCGCAGTTCAACCTGGGTGTCCGCAAGACGCGCCAGGTGCGTCGACAACTCGGCCATCTGCTCGGCGGCGCCGCGGCGTTCGCGCTCGCTGTCGACGATGGCGCGCTGCATACGCTCCAGGCCGTCGGCGGTCTGCTCCAGCAGGGCCTGCACATAGGCCGGCACGCTGGCCTCGCCCTCACCGCTGCCGATGCCGCCGGCCGAGAGCCGGGTCATGCCCGAGAGCCATTCCTCGACTTCGTTGTAGAAGCGGTTGGCGGCGCGCGCGGTGAGCAGGTCGGTGAGGCCCAGCACCAGCGAGCCGGCGAGGCCGAACAGTGAAGTCGAGAAGCTGGTGGCCATGCCGCCCAGCGGCTCCTGCAGGCGCGATTTCAGCTGCTCGAACATCTGCGCGGCGTCGGTGCCTACCGACAGCCCGGCGATGATCTCGCTGACCGAGCCGATGGTGATCAGCAGGCCCCAGAAGGTACCGAGCAGGCCGAGGAAGATCAGCAGGCCGATCAGGTAGCGCGAGAGGTCGCGCTGTTCTTCCAGGCGCAGGTAGACGCTGTCGAGGATGGTGCGGGTCGATGCGGTCGACAGGCTCTGTGGCTTGACGCCCTTGCCCAGCATCTTGGCCATCGGCGCCAGCAGCAGGGGCTGGCCACTCGGGGGGCGGTCCGGGCTGGCGCGACGGTAGTCTTCGATCCAGCGCACTTCGCGCTGCAGGCGCAGTACCTGCAGCAGGTTGACCGCGAGGCCCACTGCGAACACGGCAAGAATGACGCTGTTGAACACCGGCGTGGCGCCGAAGGCCGCGGCCAGAGGCGTGGCCACGGCGAACGCGACGCCGGCCAGCACGATCAGGACGCCGAGGATCCAGGCAAGCACGCGGATCGGTTGACTCATGGGGCGCTCCAGGGGGGAAAGGGAGGGGCCCGGAACGTCGAGGCTTCGGGGCGCGGCCAAGCATGACTGCAGCCGACAGGGCTTTGTTCCCTCGCAGCTGAACGAGGTGAAGCCTGCGTCAGCGACCTGCGGCAAGAAGCTTGCAGGACCGTACCAGCGGCCCGTGATGTCGCACTGCGGCAGCATCGCTGCGCTGCGTTGCTAGAATCGGCCAGCGACACGTCGTCATCGGCGCGTGCCGCAGCCCCCATTTCCGGACTCCGCCCATGTCCTCGGCCCAGCCCGCTGAACTCGCCAGCGCCAAGACGCTCGCCGCCCAGGGGCGGGCCCGCGAGTGGGTGGAGAACTTCGGCCGCCTGTTGATGGGCCAGTGGCAGCCGACCGAAGTGCTGGCCCTGCACGAACACCTCGATGAACTGGTGCACGAGGCTGATGTGGCAGGCGCCGCCGATGTGGTCGAGCACGCGATCGCGCTGTCCGCCTATCTGTGTTCCTTCGTCGAGGAAGGCCGCCAGCCCGATCCGAACCAGCGCCTGCGCCTGCGCCGGCTGTGCGAGGACCTGTCTCCGGAAGTCCATCTGGATCTGCTGCCTGCCGCGACGGCCAGTTCAGCTCAACCCGCCCGCACCCTGCTGCTGGTGAGTCAGGACAGCGTGCTGGCGGGCGCGCTCGCGGAGCGGCTGCGCGACACGGGTATCGAGGTCCAGGCGCGCAGCGATGTTGAAGCAGCGATCAGCCAGCCGATCCAGGCCGGGCTCGACGCGGTGCTGATCGATGCCACCGAACTGCCGGAATACGCCCGCCGCGCCCGCGCCTTCGGCCATGCCTATCGCAGTGAGGACCGTCGCCTCGCCCTGCTGGTCCTGACCCGCAGCGCCGATCCGGCCGAACGCATGTTCGCCCTGCGCGCCGGTGCCGATGAGGTGATCCGCCATGCCGACGGCGTCGAGGCGCTGGCCACGCGCGTGCTCGAAGCCGTGCAGCCCGGCCAGGCCAAACCTTTCCGGGTGCTGATCGTCGACGACGACCGCAGCCAGATCCTGTTCTGCGAGGCGGTGCTGCGCAGCCAGAACGTGCAGACCCGCGCTTGCATGGACCCCGAGCAGGCGGTCGAAGCCGTCCGCGAGTTCCAGCCCGAAGTGGTGCTGCTCGACCTCTACATGCCGGGCATCGACGGCATCGAGATCGCCTCGCGCATCCGTGCCCTGCCGGGCAGCGAGCTGCTGTCGATCGTATTTCTCTCGGGTGATCACGAGCAGGACGTGCGCTTCGACGTGCTGGCCGCCGGTGGCGATGATTTCTTCACCAAGCCCATCCAACCGCGGCATCTGGTCACCGGCGTGATCAGCCGCGCCCGCCGCGCGCGTGCGCTGGCGCGTCGACTCGGCGAGAGCTGACTCAAGATGGCGCCTCGTCGGGCCGCGTCTGGCCCCACTCGATAAACGCACGGCGGGCCGTCCGGGCACCGCTGCGGCGCGTCTGAACCGCCGCCCTTTCTGAACCGATCCCCACTGCAGGCCTTCACCCAAGGTCGACCATGACTTGTGGCCTATCGCGCATTCGCTGTGGTGTTGTAGTCTACCAGCACACCACATCACGGAGACACCACCATGAACAGCCCGGACCCCCGCACGACCCCGCGCACGCCGGCTGTCACGGCCCCCCTGACGACGCGTCCGCTGCCCCAGCAGGACGACAGCCACGAGCGCTACCGCGAACGCGACTTCGGTATCGGCTACGGCCGGAGCAGCGGCTATGCCCAGACCCGCCGCTACGTACCGGGCATGCGCAGCAGTCCCTTCAGCGTGCGCTGAGTCGAACGAGAATTCCCGGTGATGGCGGGGCCGGACGCCCCGCCCGCTCGGCGGCTCTGCCGCCGGGAATCCGGAGACTGGTGCCAGGACGGCGCTGGTGCCGGGGGCCAGGGAGGGCCCATCTGCGCAGGGATGCGCACGCGGTGATGCCGGTCGGGCAGGAGGCCCGGCGGATGCACCGCTGGACATGAGGGAAGCAGGGACCGGGCCCGCACACGCGGGCCTTTCCTTGTGGCATTATTTCCATGTTTCCAAAAGCGTAGAACAATGGACACGCTTACAGCACTCGACTGCCTGCGCGCGCTGGGCCAGGAGCATCGACTCGCCGCCTTCCGCGCGCTGGTCCAGGCCGGTCCGGCCGGCCTCTGCGTGGGAGAGCTGAAGGACCGGCTCGGCATTCCCGGCCCCACGCTGAGCTCGCACCTGAACCAGCTGCGCGCCGCCGGCCTCGTGCAGGACCGACGCGAGGGCCGACAGATCCAGCTGGCCGCTGATTTCCAGCGCATGAACGCCCTGCTCGCCTACCTCACCGAAAACTGCTGCGCCGGCGCCAGCTGCGTCCCGGCTGACCTCTGCCTTCCCCCGTGTCAGGAGACTTCCGCGTGAGCACCGAACCCGTCCGCGTCCTGTTCGTCTGCGTCGAGAACGCCAACCGCAGCCAGATGGCGGAAGCGCTTGCGCGCATGCACGGCGGTGCGAAGGTCGAGGCGTACAGCGCCGGCTCCCGACCCTCGGGCGTGATCAATCCGAAGGCCGTGCGCTTCATGGCCGAGCTTGGCTACGACCTGTCTGCGCACGGCTCGAAGTCGCTGGACGAGATCGAAGGCATCGACTTCGACGCGGTGATCACCATGGGCTGCGGCGATTCCTGCCCCTGGGTGCCGGCGAAGCGTCGCGAGGACTGGGCCTTGCCCGATCCCAAGCACATGGACGATGCGGCCTACCGCGCGGTGCGCGACGACATTTCCGCGCGGGTCCGGCGCCTGCTGGCCGACCTCGGCGTGCCGGCGTGAGTGCGACGATGCAGGACAACGTTCCGGAGCAGCGCCCCGGCCTGGATCTGTTCGGCCGCTACCTGACGCTGTGGGTGGCGCTGTGCATCGTTGCTGGCATCGGTCTCGGCGAACTGTTTCCGTCCGCCTTCGTGGCCCTGGCAGCGATGGAGGTCGAGCACGTCAACCTGCCGGTGGCCCTGCTGATCTGGCTGATGATCATCCCGATGCTGATGAAGATCGACTTCGCTCGCATGCGCGAAGTCGGCCGGCAGGCGCGGGCGATCGGCGTCACGCTGGCGGTGAACTGGCTGATCAAGCCCTTCACCATGGCGGCACTCGGCGCACTCTTCATCTACGGCCTGTTCGCCAGCTGGCTGCCCGCCGACCAGCTCGACAGCTATGTGGCCGGGCTGATCCTGCTGGGGGCAGCGCCCTGCACTGCGATGGTGTTCGTGTGGTCGAACCTCGTCGACGGCGAGCCCAATTTCACCCTGAGCCAGGTCGCGCTGAACGACGCGGTGATGGTGTTCGCCTTCGCGCCCATCGTCGCCTTGCTGCTGGGCGTGTCGGCGATCAGCGTGCCCTGGGCCACCCTGCTGCTGTCGGTCGGGCTGTACATCGTGGTGCCGCTGCTGATCGCGCAAGGGCTGCGGGCCTGGCTGCTTGCGCGCGGTGCGCAGACCTTCGAGCGCGTGCAGGCGGGGCTCGGGCCCGTCTCCATGCTTGCCCTGCTGCTCACCCTGGTGCTGCTGTTCGGCTTCCAGGGCCGGCAGATCCTTGCCCAGCCCCTCATCATCGTGCTGCTGGCGGTGCCGATCATCATCCAGGCCTATCTGATCGCGGCGATTGCGATGGGCCTGAACCACTGGCTCAAGGTGCCCCACTGCGTGGCCGGACCCTCCGCCCTGATCGGCACCAGCAATTTCTTCGAGCTCGCGGTTGCCGTGGCGATCAGCCTGTTCGGCCTGGGATCGGGGGCAGCGCTGGCGACGGTCGTCGGCGTGCTGGTCGAGGTGCCGGTGATGCTGTCGCTGGTGGCGTGGATCCGGCGGCGCGCGCCCATGCCGGCGCACTGAAGCCACTTTGCCCCTCCCGGACAGCCTGCACCAAATGGATGCAAATGCTGGTGGGGCCGCACGATTTAGGTGCAAATGGCATTCGGATCTTCAGGAATAACTAGAAAAAACAGAAACATGGCGAGCTGTCGGCGCTGGCATGATGATTGCTGCAACTGCAGCAGTCCCCACCACCCGCGGAGCGTTTCATGTCGTTTGAACAGGTTCAGAAGCTGGCCCAGGACAACGAGGTCGAGTGGATCGATCTGCGTTTCACCGATGTCCGCGGCGTGCAGCACCACGTCACCTTCCCGGCCCGCGTGCTCGAGCCCGGCCTGTTCGAGGACGGCAAGATGTTCGACGGCAGCTCCATCCCGGGCTGGCGCGGCATCAACGAGTCCGACATGGTCCTGCTGCCCGATCCGAGCACCGCCTTCATCGACCCGTTCACCGCCGATCCGACGCTCGTCCTGATCTGCGACATCCTCGACCCCAAGACCATGCAGGGCTACACCCGCGACCCGCGCGGCGTGGCCAAGCGCGCCGAGGCCTATCTGAAGTCGACCGGTATCGCCGACACCGCCTTCTTCGGTCCCGAGCCCGAGTTCTTCATCTTCGATTCCGTTCGCTACAAGAACGAGATGAGCGGCGCGTCCTTCGAGGTCGACTCCGAAGAAGCGCCGTGGAACACCAACCGCAAGTACGACGGCGGCAACAGCGGCCACCGTCCGACCGTCAAGGGCGGCTACTTCCCGGTCGCGCCGGTCGACTCGCTGCACGACATCCGCGGCGAGATGTGCCGTCTGCTGGAGCAGGTCGGCATCGAGGTCGAGGTGCACCACCATGAGGTCGCCGGCCCCGGCCAGTGCGAGATCGGCGCGAAGTTCAACACCCTGGTGAAGAAGGCCGACGAGCTGACGATGCTGAAGTACATCGTCAAGAACGTTGCCCACCGCAACGGCAAGACCGCCACCTTCATGCCCAAGCCGATCGTCGGCGACAACGGCAGCGGCATGCACGTGCACCAGTCGCTGGCCAAGGGCGGCACCAACCTGTTCAGCGGCGAGGGCTATGCCGGCCTGTCGCAGATAGCGTTGTGGTACATCGGCGGCGTGTTCAAGCACGCGCGCGCCATCAACGCCTTCTCGAACTCCACCACCAACAGCTACAAGCGCCTGGTGCCCGGCTTCGAAGCGCCGGTGATGCTGGCCTACTCCGCCAGCAATCGTTCGGCCAGCTGCCGCATCCCCTTCGTCACCAACCCGAAGGCGCGCCGCATCGAGATGCGCTTCCCGGATCCGATGAACTCGGGCTACCTGACCTTCACCGCGCTGATGATGGCCGGTATCGACGGCATCCTGAACAAGATCGACCCGGGCGCGCCCAGCGACAAGGACCTCTATGACCTGCCGCCGGAAGAGGAGAAGAACTTCCCGACCGTCTGCCACAGCCTCGACCAGGCGCTCGATGCCCTCGACAAGGACCGCGAGTTCCTGAAGGCCGGCGGCGTCATGACCGATGACTTCATCGACGGCTACATCGCGCTGAAGATGCAGGAAGTCACCAAGTTCCGCGCCGCCACCCACCCGCTGGAGTACCAGCTGTACTACAGCCTGTAAGCGACAGCAGCGGAACCTGCCTCTCCCCAGGGGCACACAGCGGGGCCTGCGCACGCAGGCCCCGTTCGTTTGCGATGCCCACGGTTCGGGCCGCCCGCCCGGGCAGATAGAATCCGGGGTTTCGCGCGCCCTGCGCGCGCCAGCCTGGCGTGAGTCCCCGTGTCCAAACAGAAGGGCAGAAAGAAGCCCGCCTCTCAGCCGCGTTCCGGGATCCCGCCCAGTGGCGGTGCCAGCGAGCCAAGCGTTTCCGCCGAGGCCTCCGCCGAGCCCTTCAGGCATCCGCTGCTGGAAGCCCTGGCCCCCGCCGAGCGCGCGCTGATCGAGCTGCTGTATCTGGTCGACGAGCCGGTGGCCCCGCACGCGCTGAAGCAGGCGCTCGGAATCTGCCGCCTCGACCCGTTCTGGGACAGCCCGAACCAGGCTGAAGCGAAGCGCCGCATCGACCTGCTGAAGCCGCTGATGCGCCCCCTGCGGGACGGTCACTTCGCGCCGCTGGCAGATCCCGGACTGCGCCGCGCCGCAGTGCACTCACTGGTGGGGAGCGGCCGCGCAGCCAAGGTGGCGCATGCGCTGGAGGCGGACTCGGGCAAGGCGCTGTCTGTTGCCGAGCCAAACTACTACCAGAGCCTGCGGCGTCGCCTGCGCGCCGCGGCAGCGCTGGGCGGCGCGGGCGTTCCGGGCATGGCGCTCGGTCAGTACGGCCACACCGACACCAGTGCGGCGGAAGCGACGCGCGGAGACCTACACCCCCTGCTGTGGCCACACGATCCGACCCTGGTCATGCGGCTGGCGCCCTTCTTCGCCGGCCCGCTGCTCGCCTATTGGCTGCGGCGCCAGCTGTTCGAACCGGACGCCCATGCCGGGCCCGTATTCGCCCTGGCCTGCGAACGTCTGCGGACAGACGAGCTGTGCCGCAGCCCGCTCACAGTGCCGCTGATGGAGCACGCGCTGCTGCGCGGCGAAGCGGGCGAAACGGACACGCTCGGCCTCGACGCCAGCATTCTCGGACCGGCCTGGCGGGTCAGCCTGCAGGCGCAAACCTCGACAACCTTTGCGCTCGACTCCGCAGAAGCGCTCGCCCAGCTCGATGTGCACGAACGCGCCTGCGTCGAGATGCGCAAGCTCAACGGCCCGCAGTACGCCCCGATGGGCCTGCTCGGCAAGTTCCATCTCGCCCTGCTCAGCCTCAGTACCCATCCGACCCATGTGAAGCGTCGCGATCAGCTGCGCCGCGGCAAGTACAAGCTGCAGCCCGTCGAGGGCCTGTACGGCTTCGAGGCCTGGCTGCGCTTTCAGCAGATGCAGCAGGGCGAACTGCCGCGGACATCACTGGAGGCGCCGACCGGCGGCCGCATCGACGATCTGTGGTGGATCGGCCTGCTGAATCGCTGGCTCGGCCTCGCACTTCCCAAGGCACTCCAGTCGCGCCTACAGGAAGGCCGCGCGGCGGCCGAGCAGGCCGGGTTCCGCTGGATGGCCGCGCAGATCGACGACCTGCTGGACTTCGAATCGCCTGCACGCGCACAGCCCGACCTGCGCCAGTGGATCCAGCCGCGTCCCGCCTGGGAGGCCGCGCTGCTGGCGCTGAGCCAGGCCCTGCGGCCTGCGCAGAGTGCGGCCGAGAACGCTGAACCACCCGCCGAGTACAGCCAGCTGCGAGTCGAGCTGATGGCGCAGGAAGGCAATCTGCGCAGCCTGCGACTCAAGTTGTTCGAGCAGCGCCCGGCTGCCCGCGGCGGCCACACCGCCGGGCGCGAGCTGTCGCTCGACACCCACCAGCTGTCCGCGCTCGCTGAGCGACTTGCACCGGGCGACACGCCGGACCGGCGCCTGCATTCGGCCCTGATCGCCGACCGCGAGCGCGGCTACTACGGCAGCTTCAGCGCCGACTCCAACGTGGTCGCCGCGCTGGTCGGGCATCCGCGCCTCAGTGACGCCGAAGTCCGGGAGCCGTTGCGGCTGCAGGCGCGCGAACCGGCGCTGTGCGCCAAGACCCTCGCCGACGGACGCGTCGAGTTGAGCCTGGATCCGCTGCCCCCGCCGGGTGCGACTGCCAGCCTGCAGCGCAAGCGCGGTGTCCTGACCCTGCTGCGCCTCAATCCCCTGCAGCGGCGGCTGGCAGCCATCCTCGCCGAGCCGCTGGTCCTGCCGCCGGAGGGTTTGGCGCCCTTCATGCAGCTGCTGCCCGACATGCAGGCCGCGCTCAAGGTCGAGAACGCGCTCGAAACCCTGGACGTGCAGGAGTGCGAACCCGACCTGCGGCTGGTGGCGCAGCTCGAGCCCGCGGGCGACGGCCTCGGCCTGCAGCTGGGCCTGCGCCCGCTGGGCGAGGACGGGCCCTTCGTGTTGCCGGGGCAGGGCAGCGAATCGCTGCTCGGCGTGGTCCAGGGCCGCCCGGCCCGCTGCAGCCGTGCGCTGAGCCTGGAAACTGCAGCCGTTCGCGCCCTGCAGGCGCAGCTGCCCGCGCTGCAGGCATGGACGCCCGAGTTCGGCCTGCAGCTGGAGGAGCCGGAGGCGGCGCTGGAACTGCTCGCCGACCTGCAGACCCGGCCCGAGCTGCGGCTGGAGTGGAAGGCCGGCAAGCCGCTGAAACTGCTGCGACCGCAGCTGCGCGACCCGATGAAGCTGGACATCGCCGCCAAGCGCGACTGGTTCGCCGCCGAAGGTGGCCTGAGCCTCGAAGACGGCAGCGTGATCGCGCTGGGCGAGCTGCTGCGCGCACTGCCGTCCGCGCAGGGGCGCTTCCTGCGCCTGGAAGGCGAGCGCGTCCTCGCGCTGGATGCCGAGCTGCGTCGCCGCCTGCAGACCCTGCGCGCGTTCGCCGATGAGCGTGGCCAGGTGCAGGTGCCGGCCGCGGCGGCGCAGGCGCTGGAATCGGTTCTGGATGAGAACAGCCAGCTGGACGCCGCCTTCCGCACGCAGCTGCAGCGCATGGCCGAGGCGCGTGCGCTGAATCCGAAGCTGCCGCGCACCCTGCAGGCCGAGCTGCGCGACTACCAGATCGAGGGCTTCCGCTTCCTGTCTCGACTTGCAGCCTGGGGCGCGGGCGCCTGTCTGGCCGACGACATGGGTCTGGGCAAGACCGTGCAGTCGTTGGCCTTGCTGCTGGCCCGCGCCAGGCAGGGCCCGGCGCTGGTGGTGGCGCCGACCAGCCTGATCGCCAACTGGCGAAAAGAGGCAACGCGCTTCGCGCCCTCGCTCAGTCTGCGCGTGTTCGGCGAGGGCGACCGCGAAGCCGCCTTGAGCGGTCTGGGCAAGGGCGATCTGCTGCTGGTCAGCTACGGCCTGCTGGTCGCCAACATCGAGGCCTTCGAGCCGATCGAATTCGCCAGCCTGGTGCTCGACGAAGCGCAGGCCTTCAAGAATGCCGCCACCCAGCGCGCGCAGGCGGTGCGGCGTTTGCGCGCCGACTTCCGCATGGCCTGCACCGGCACGCCGCTCGAGAATCATCTGGGCGAGCTGTGGAGCCTGATGCGGGTGTTGAACCCGGGTCTGCTGGGCAGCGAGGAGAGCTTCCGCCAGCGCTTCCTGCTGCCGATCGAACGCGAGCCCCACGGCGGCCAGCGCGAGGTGCTGCGGCGTCTGATCTCACCCTTCCTGCTGCGTCGAACCAAGTCGCAGGTCCTGAGCGAGCTGCCCGAGCGCACCGAGATCGTGCAGACGATCGAGCCATCCGATGGCGAGGCGCGACTGCTGGCGGCCTTGCGTCGGCAGGCGCTGCAACGGCTTTCGGACGACAGTGCCGGCGGTGAACAGAAGCGCTTCGCCATCCTCGCCGAGCTGACCCGGCTGCGCCGCGCCGCCTGTCATCCGGATCTGGTCGCGCCTGAGCTCAAGCTCGGCAGCGCCAAGCTCGAGCAGCTGGTCGAACTGGTCAAGGAGCTCGTCGACAACCGCCACCGGGCGCTGGTGTTCAGCCAGTTCACCGACTATCTCGCCCTGGTGCGCCAGCGCTTCGAGGCCGAGCGCATCAGCTACTGTTACCTCGACGGCAAGACCTCGCCGAAGAAGCGCGAAGCGCAGGTCACGGCCTTCCAGGACGGCGAGGGCGATGTGTTCCTGCTCAGCCTCAAGGCCGGCGGTGTTGGCCTGAACCTCACTGCGGCCGACTACGTGATCCACCTCGATCCCTGGTGGAACCCGGCGGTCGAACAGCAGGCCACCGACCGCGCCCACCGAATCGGCCAGACCCGCCCGGTGACGGTCTACAAGCTGGTGCTGGCCGGCAGCATCGAGGAACAGATTCTCGGCATGCACGGCGCCAAGCGCGAGCTGATCGACCAGGTCATTGGCGACCAGGCGCAGGCTTCGGCGATCGGGGTAGATGAGCTGATGGGCTTGCTGCAGGGCGGATGATAGCGGGCGCGCAGCTGTGCCTTCGGCGCAGGAGGTTTTCCTCAGTGTGCGCCTGCGGCGCAGAAGGCGCCTTCAAGTAGGTTGCGCCTGCGGCGCACCATGGCGTGCGGAAAGCGCAGAGGCGGCTACACGGGCGCGGAGCCGTTTGCTAGGACACGCCGGGACGAAGCCCAGGACTAAGTGTCGTCAGCTCGCAGATGCTCGCACTCTGTCCAGCCGGCCTGTACGCCGAACACGCCCGAGGTCGGCGAAACTTCGGTGGCGCGCGGCAGGCTCACGAAGCACCAGTCGGCGCCGCTGCCCGGCCCATTCAAACGTGCGGACACCCAGCCGCTCGCGCCCGCCTTGAAGCGATCCAGCTGATTGCCGAACACGGGTGCCTCGGCCCAGAAGGACAGGGTCTCGTTGGCCGCATCGTCGCGCTCGGGCGAACGGCGTAGGAGGCCTTCGCTCCGACTCGTCACCGACTCAGGCGCGATGACTGACCCCGGCACCTGCGTCTGCAGGTCGACGCCTACCAGCGCGAGTGGCTCGGAGACTTCCAGTGATTGAATCCTGTAGACATCCACGCGGTCCGCGCAGCAGGCGGCCAGCCGCAGCAGGAACACGCCGGCTGGATTGGGCTCACGCTGAAGGTACAGTGCGTCTCCGAAGGCCCAGGCGCCGATCTGCCAACGGTCAGCCTCACGCGTCCAGAGCAGGGTGACGGAAGCCTCGGAGCAGTGGGAGGTTCCGGCGTACAGGATTCGCTGCTTGGCTTCCGTGGAGTTTCCCAGCCAGCGGAAACTGCCGCGAACATCCGCATCGCTGGCCAGCGCTCGCACCGCGAAGCTGCAGCCGTGCTCCGATCCGACGCCGCTGTCCTGCAGGGCGTCGGGTACAGCACTCTCCATATACGCGACACGCAGGTCAGCCGAAAGCGCGTGGAGTTCCGCGTCGGTCACCATGGGAAGCTCCGCCACCGGAGTCCACTGCAGCGCTGGGGCAAACAGCCGGCGCGGATCGAGCTCCGGCATGGAGGTAGGTTGCTGCGCGCAGCCCAGGCCGGAGGAGGCAAAGAAGCTCAACGCCGACCACAGGCAGGCACGAAACGCGCGGATGAACGCCGTCATGCAAGCGCCGTCGTTGCAGTCGCCGCGGCGCTCACGCGATAGCGATAGCGCGCGATGACCGGGTTGCCCCAGTACTGGATCGCCATCAGGGTGAAGGGGCGGTTGAAGTACTCGCCTGTTGCCGAGTAGCCCGAGCGCCGCGCGGTCCACATCTGGCCGGGGCTGGCGAGCACGGCGAGATGCCCATTGAACTGCAGCACATCGCCCGCTTGTCCGGCTTCGCCGTCGCTCAGGCGCCGGAAGGGGATCTGACTGCTGTTGACGGCTTGGGTCCACTGCCCCGATGCGCGATAGGCATAGGGGAAGCCGGGGGCAGCGTAGATCTTCCAGGTGCTTCCCGAGCAATCGCCGGCCACGCCGCGCTCGGCGCCTGCGCCGTTGTACTGCCGGTGCGGCCCGGGGGGCTGCAGATGCGGCTGGTCAGCGTAGGGCGTGTCCTTCCACAGCGCGGCCTCGGCGACGATGCGCTCACCCTCGGCGGCCGTAACATCGCGCGGTTGCGAGGCAGTGGCCGCAGCCGTGCTCGCAAGCAAAACGTTCGACGAAGGCCCGCCACCGTGGGCGACCCCGGAAGGCTGCGCTGGGCGCCACGGGGTGGGCGTCCCTGTGTCGAATCGATGCACCACCGGATGCAGACCCAGTGGGCCGGGAACTCGATAGCGGGACATGCGCGTCATCGCTCAGGCTGTCATGTGGAGCGACAGTATAGGCAAGCGCGAACCGGGAGCACCGGCGTCCAGCGCCGGCCGCAGTAGTTTCACACGCTCTCAGACCTGTCGGAGCCCACGGGCGGCATCCGGTGCCCCAACTCGTCGAATTCGGTTCAGGCCTGCGAATCGGGAGTGCGGTGGGAATGCGATGGGCGGCCCGGAGTCCATAGCTCGGGTCCTGGCCCACCATGGCCTCCAAACCGCCACACGGCACACGCCACAAGGCAGGACCCGGTGCCGGCGCTCGCGCCCTGCGACTCAGGCACTCGCCAGCGCCGCCACCCCCAGGCTGCGCGCAATCGCCTTCGCCGCCTCGCGGCCTTCGTACACCGCCGTAACAACCAGGTCCGCGCCGCGCACCATGTCGCCGCCGGCGAAGATCTTGGCGTTCGCGGTCTGGAAGGGCAGGGCGCCGCTTTCTGCCACGCGCACGCGGCCGTTGTTCTGCAGCGAAACGCCGTGCTTGGCGAGCCATTCCGGTGGGCTCGGGGTGAAGCCGAAAGCCACCATCACCTGGTCAGCGGCAAGCTCGCGCTCGCTGCCGGGAATCTCCTCGAACTGGCGGCGGCCCTTGGCGTCGGCGGGGCCGAGGCGGGTTTCCACCACCTGCACCGCACGCACGCGATTCTCTTCATCGCCGAGGATGGCCTTGGGCTGCAGGCGGAACAGGAAGTTGACGCCTTCCTCCTTGGCCTTGCCCACCTCGCGGCGGCTGCCGGGCATGTCGTCCTCGTCGCGGCGGTAGACGCAGGACACCGTCGCCGCGCCCTGGCGGATCGCGGTGCGGTTGCAGTCCATCGCGGTATCGCCGCCGCCCAGCACGATCACATGCTTGCCCCACAGGCGCGGCGGCTCGGGGTCGATGCCCAGCGCGTAGCGGCCGTTGCTGATGAGATACGGCAGGGCCGGCACCACGCCGTCCAGGTCCAGGCCCGGCAGACCGCCATCGACGGCGGTGTAGGTGCCGAGGCCCAGGAAGACCGCATCGAACTCATTCACCAGCGCGTCGAAGCTGACGTCGCGGCCGACGTCGACGCCCAGCCGGAACTCGATGCCCATGCCCTCCAGCACCTGCCGGCGCGTGCGCACGACTTCCTTGTCCAGCTTGAACGGCGGGATGCCGAAGCTCAGCAGTCCGCCGATCTCGGGATGGCGATCGAACACCACGGCCTGGATGCCCTGACGCGCCAGCACGTCGGCGCAGGCGAGGCCCGCCGGCCCCGCGCCGATCACTGCGACGCGCTTGCCGGAAGCCACCACGCCGGACAGATCCGGCCGCCAGCCCTGGGCCAGCGCGGTGTCGGTGATGTACTTCTCGATGCTGCCGATGGTGACCGCGCCGAAATCCTCGTTGAGCGTGCAGGCGCCTTCGCACAAACGATCCTGCGGGCAGACGCGACCGCAGATCTCGGGCAGCGGGTTGGTCGAATGCGAGAGCTCGGCGGCTTCGAACAGGCGCCCTTCGCGGATCAGCTCCAGCCAGTTCGGGATGTAGTTGTGGACCGGACACTTCCACTCGCAGTAGGGGTTGCCGCAGTCCAGGCAGCGCGCCGCCTGGTCGGTGGCGTCGGCGGCCTCGTACTGGCCGTAGATCTCGCGGCCGTCGAGGATGCGCAGCTTGACCGGCACCTCGGCCGGCATGCGGCGGCCGGAACTTAAGAAATGCATGGGATCGCGCTTCATCAGGCAGCCCTCCGCAGCGCGTTGATGAGCGAATCGAGGCCCGCGGCCTTGGGCTTGACCAGCCAGAAGCGCGGCAGGAAGCCGCGGAAGTCGTCCAGCACCTCCGCTGCCAGCGTGCTGCCGGTGAGCACGCGGTGGCGCTCGATCAGGCCGCGCAGGTGCTGCAGATGCGCCTCCAGGCCTTCCAGGGTGATGCGGTTCAAGTCGATCAGCTCGTGGTTGTAGCGGTCGACAAAGCTGCGATCGAGATCGAGCACGTAGGCGAAGCCACCGGTCATGCCGGCGCCGAAGTTGAGCCCCGTGCTGCCCAGCACCGCCACCACGCCGCCGGTCATGTACTCGCAGCAGTGGTCGCCGGCACCTTCCACCACCGCGGTGGCGCCGGAGTTGCGCACCGCGAAGCGCTGCCCTGCCGTTCCGGCCGCGAACAGATCGCCGCCGGTGGCGCCGTACAGGCAGGTGTTGCCGAGGATCGCCGACTTGCGCGCCAGATAGCGCGCGTCATCGGGCGGCCGCACCGTGATCAATCCGCCAGCCATGCCCTTGCCGACGTAGTCGTTGGCCTCGCCGGTCAGATGCAGCTCTAGCCCGCCGGCGTTGAAGGCGCCGAAGCTCTGGCCGACGCTGCCGGACAGATCGAGCCGCACCGGGTTCGCGGCCATCGCGGTATTGCCGTGACGACGTGCGATCAGGCCCGACAGCGCGGTGCCGACCGAGCGGTGCACGTTGCGCACGGGGTAGCTGAATCGACCGCCCGTGCCTGCTTCGATCGCGGGGCCGACGTCGGCCAGCAGGCGCTGGTGGAAGTCGTCGGGATCCTTGGTCGGACGCCCCGGCGCGCAGGCTGCGGCCGGTGGATTCGGCGGCGGCGCCAGAATCGGCCGCAGGTCGATGCGTTGACGACGCGCGTCGGTGTTCGGTCGCGGATGCAGCAGGTCGCTGCGTCCCGTCAGCTCGGCCAGCGTGCGGATGCCGAGCTGCGCCATGTAGCCGCGCAGCTCCTCCACCACGCCAATGAAGTAGGCCATGACCTGCTCAGGCATGCCCTTGAAGTGCTTGGCGCGCAGCACATGGTGCTGGGTGGCGACGCCGGTAGCGCAGTTGTTGAGGTGACAGATGCGCAGGTACTTGCAGCCCAGCGCGATCATCGGTGCGGTGCCGAAGCCGAAGCTGTCCGCGCCCAGCAGGGCGGCCTTCAGCACGTCGAGGCCGGTCTTCAGGCCACCGTCGGTCTGCAGGATGATGCGGTCGCGCAGGCCGTTGGCGCGCAGGGCGTGGTGCGCTTCGGTCAGGCCCAGCTCCCAGGGCCCGCCAGCGTACTTGATCGAGGTCAGCGGGCTGGCGCCGGTGCCGCCGTCGTAGCCGCTGACGGTGATCAGATCCGCACCCGCCTTGGCCACGCCGGCGGCGATCGTGCCGACGCCGGCATGGCTGACCAGCTTCACCGACACCAGGGCGGTCGGGTTGATCTGCTTCAGGTCATAGATGAGCTGGGCCAGGTCTTCGATCGAGTAGATGTCGTGGTGCGGCGGCGGGCTGATCAGGCCGATGCCCGGCTTGGCGTAGCGCAGGCGCGCGATCAGTTCGTTGACCTTGTGGCCGGGCAGCTGGCCGCCCTCGCCGGGCTTCGCACCCTGCGCCACCTTGATCTGCAGCACATCCGCGTTGACCAGATACTCGGGCGTCACGCCAAAGCGGCCGGAGGCGATCTGCTTGATGCGCGACATCTTCTCGGTGCCGAAGCGCACCGGGTCCTCGCCGCCCTCGCCGGAGTTGCTGCGCCCGCCCAGGCGGTTCATCGCGATCGCCAGCGCCTCATGGGCTTCCGGCGACAGCGCGCCCAGGCTCATGCCGGCCGAGTCGAAGGCCTTGAACATCGACGATGCCGGCTCGACCTCGTCCAGCGGAATCGGCGTGGCGTGCGCGAAGTCCGGCTCCAGCAGATCGCGCAGCATGGACGGCTCGCGCTCGTTCACCAGCTTCGCGTACTTCAGCCAGTCCTCGTGCTCGCCGGTCAGCGTGGCCACCTGCAGGGCGCCGACCACGTCCGGATTGAAGGCGTGGTACTCGCCGCCGTGCATGTACTTGAACAGGCCGCCGGCCTCCAGGCCAAAACCGGTGTTCCAGGCGCGCTCGGCCAGCTGCTGCTGGTCGGCCTCGATCTCGGCGAAGCCAGGGCCGCCGACGCGGCTGGGCGTGCCGGCGAAGCAGCGTTCGACCACGTCACTCGACAGGCCGACGATCTCGAACAGGGCCGCGCCGCGGTAGCTCGCCACCGTGCTGATGCCCATCTTCGAGAGGATCTTGAGCAGGCCGTTGCGGATGCCGCGTCGGTAGCTGCGGCCGAGCTCGCGGTGCTGTGCGAGGCGCGAATCGGAGTCTCCGCTGCGCGCCAGATCGAAGATGGTCTGGAAGGCGAGATAGGGATACACCGCCGTCGCGCCGTAGCCGATCAGGCAGGCGAAGTGGTGCGGGTCGCGCGCGGTCGCGGTTTCCACCAGCAGGTTGCAGTCCGAGCGCAGACCGCAGGCAACGAGGTGCTGATGCACCGCGCCCACCGCCAGCAGGGCATGGATGGGCAGGTGAGCTTCGCGGATCGCGCGATCCGACAGCACCACCAGCAGCTTGCCTTCGCGCACGGCGTCCTCGGCCAGCTTGCAGCAGCGTGCCAGCGCCGCATCGAGGCCCTCTGCTTCGGCGTAGTTCAGATCGATCACCACCGAGCCCACGCCTTCTTCGCGCAGGGCCAGGATCTGCAGGAACTTGCGCTGCGAGAGCACCGGCGAGTTGATCATCACCTGCCGCGCATAGGCGGGGTTCAACTCGAACAGGTTGCTCTCGCGCGCGATCTGGGTGTGCAGGCTCATCACCAGCTTCTCGCGATAGCTGTCGATGGGCGGGTTGGTGACCTGGGCGAAGGCCTGGCGGAAGGCGTCGTAGAGCGAGCGCACGCGGGTCGAGAGCAGGGGCAGCGGGGTGTCGTCGCCCATCGAGCCGATCGCTTCGCCTTCGGTCTCGGCCAGCACCTTGAGCACGGTGTCGCGCTCCTCGGCCGAGAGGTTGAACATCTTCTGGTGGCGCAGCAGCTCCTCGCGCGGCATCGGCTCGGCAGCGAGGCTGGGGTCGATGAGATCCGTTTCCAGATAGCGCACGCCCTGCTTCAGCCAGCGCTTGAAGGGCGCGCGCTCGCGGTTGATCTGGTCGATGCGCGCGGTGTCGAGGAACTCGCCGCGGTGCAGGTCGACCGCCAGCATCTCGCCCGGCCCCAGCCGCCCCTTGGCAACGATGTCGCGCGCCGGCCAGTCGACCACGCCGGCCTCGGAGGCCACCACCAGCATGCGGTCCTTGGACAGCGCCCAGCGCGCCGGGCGCAGGCCGTTGCGGTCGAGCGCGCAGGCGGCGTAGCGGCTGTCGGTGACGACGATGCCGGCCGGGCCGTCCCAAGGCTCCATGTGCAGGGCGAAGTATTCGTAGAAGGCGCGCAGGTCCGGGTCCATGCCGTCGACGTTCTGCCAGGCCGGCGGAATCAAAATTCGCATGGCCTGCAGCAGATCCATGCCGCCGGTCAGCAGCACTTCCAGCATGTTGTCGAGGCTGGCCGAGTCCGAGCTGTCCTGGCTGACCAGCGGCTTGAACTCGCGGAAGTCGACGAAGGGCGAGCGCATGCGCGCACCGCGGGCACGCGCCCAGAAGCGGTTGCCGCGGATGGTGTTGATCTCGCCGTTGTGGGCGAGGAAGCGGAAGGGTTGGGCCAGCGCCCAGCGCGGCATGGTGTTGGTCGAGAAGCGCTGGTGGAAGACCACCGCCGAGCTCGCCAGGCGCGGGTGCGAGAGATCCGGATAGAACTCGCGCAGGCGCTCGGGCATCACCATGCCCTTGTAGCCCAGACTGTGCTCGGCCAGGGTCACCACGTGGAAGTCGCTGACCTCGATCAGCGCCATTTCGGCGCGCCGCCGCGCCATGTACAGGCCGCGCTGGAAACCCGCGGCATCCTCGCCGCGATCGGCATTGACGAACACCTGCTCGATCCTTGGTAGCCGCTCGCGCGCCAGTGGGCCTGCGGCCTGCGGATTGATCGGCACCTGCCGCCAGCCGGCGATGCGCGAGCCCACCTTCTCCAGCTGCGCCTGCAGCTCGGCGCGGCAGCGCGCGGCCAGCGTCTCGTCGATCGGCAGGAACACTAGGCCGGCGGTGGCCAGCGGCGCCAGCGAGAAGCCGTGGTCTTCGGCCAGCGCGCGGATGAAGGCTTCCGGCCGGCGGATCAGCAGACCGCAGCCGTCGCCGGATTCGCCGTCGGCGGCGACGGCACCGCGATGGGTCATGCGCGAGAGCGCGCTCAGGCCAAGATCGACGATCTCGCGACTGGGCGCATCGTCGAGATGCGCGATCAGGCCGAAGCCGCAGCCGTCGTGTTCCAGCCGTGGGTCGAACAGACCCTGCGGCGCCTGATGCTCGATTCCGCTCATACGCTTGCTGCCCCCGGGGGATGGTGCTGGCGCGGTCCACGGCGCCCACCGTGGGCGGCCGGACCCCCACACAATCACACCCTTGTGCGACGCGTCAAACTACCAAGGGGCATATTCCGGCCGGCCATGTGCAGGCGTTTCGGCACAACGGCAGCCGCGTCGCGCGGCGCCGCCTCAGTCGCGCTGCTGCAGGGCCTTCAGCAGCTGCGCCACCGCCCTGCCGCGATGGCTGATGCGGTGCTTGTGGGCAGGCTCGAGTTCGGCTGCGGACAGGCCCGAGTCCGGGTCGAGGAAGACCGGGTCGTAGCCGAACCCGCCGCTGCCGCGCGGGGCGTGCAGGATGCGGCCCTGCCAGCGGCCTTCGGCGATCAACGGAGCGGGGTCCAGCGGGTGGCGAATCAGTGCGATCACGCTGATGAAGAAGGCGCTGTGTTCGCTGTCGTTGCGACTGGCGAGGTCGCCCAGCAACTTGGCGATATTGGCAGCGTGATCACCATGCGCGCCGGCATAGCGCGCGGAGTAGAGGCCGGGTGCGCCGTCCAGCGCATCGACGCACAGGCCGGAATCGTCGGCCAGCGCCGGCAAGCCCGACAGCTGGCTGGCATGGCGCGCTTTGAGCAAAGCGTTCTCGACGAAGCTCAGGCCGGTCTCGTCGGGGTCGGGAATGCCGAGCTCGCCCTGGGCGATCAGCTCGAAGCCATGGGGCGCCAGGATCTCGCGGAATTCGCGCAGCTTGCCGGCGTTGCCGCTGGCCAGGACGAGCTTCTGCATGGGCCTCAGGCCGCGTCGAGCGCGGCGCGCTGGAAGCCGATCAGACCATCGATGCCGAGCGCCGCCAGATCGAGCAGGCCATCGAGCTCCTGCCGGCGGAAGGCATGGCCCTCGGCGGTGCCCTGCACCTCGATGAAGCCGCCGCCGTCGTTCATCACCACGTTCATGTCGGTATCGCAGTCGCTGTCCTCGGCGTAATCGAGATCCAGCACCGGCGCCCCGCGATAGACGCCGACCGAGACCGCGGCGATCGCGCCGTGGATCGGGCTGCGCGTGATATCGCCGCGCTTCTCCAGCTTCCGGCAGGCCAGCGCCAGGGCAACGTAGGCGCCGGTGATGGCGGCGCAGCGAGTGCCGCCATCGGCCTGCAGCACGTCGCAGTCGAGGGTGACGGTGCGCTCGCCGAGTGCAGCGCGATCGACGCAGGCACGCAGGCTGCGCCCGATCAGGCGCTGGATCTCGTGGGTGCGGCCACCGATCCGGCCGGCGTTGGCCTCGCGCTGGGTGCGTTCCTTGGTGGCGCGCGGCAGCATCGAGTACTCGGCGGTGACCCAGCCCTCGCCCTTGCCGCGCAGGAAGCCCGGCACGCGGTTCTCGACCGTGGCGTTGCAGAGCACGCGGGTGTCGCCGACGCTGATCAGCACCGAGCCCTCGGCGTGCCGGGTGAAGCCGGTTTCGATGCGGATGTCGCGGAGGGCGTCGAAACGGCGGCCGGAGGGCCGGACAACATCAGACATGGGGGCGGCTTCTTAACGGCGGCCGCGCAGTTTACCATCGCCCTCCCCGCGCCCCGGCTGCCGCCGTGGCTTCGATCCCGCTGCGAGCCGCGCGCGCCACCGGCGCATCGCCTGTTCCAATTCCGAGAGTTGCCGCATGAGCGCACGCACCGCCGCATCGATCCGCAGCATGACGGCCTACGCCTCGGGCGAGCGCGCCACGGCGTTCGGCACGCTGGCTTGCGAGGTCCGCGCGGTCAACCACCGCTTCCTGGAGCCGGGCTTCCGCCTGTCCGAAGAACTGCGCGGGCTGGAGCCGGCGCTGCGCGAGAAGCTGGCCCAGCGCATCGCTCGCGGCAAGGTCGATGTCGGTTTTCGCCTGCGGGCGGCGGCCAGCAGCGAGGGCCTCAAGCTCAACCCGCAGGTGCTGGACCAGCTGAGCGCGCTGGCGCTGGACATGTCCGGCCGCTTTCCCGGCTTCAAGGTCGAGTTCACCGAGCTGCTGCGCCAGCCCGGCCTGATCGAGCAGGCTGAGGTCGATGTCGAGGGCCTGCAGGCCGAATGCCTGGCGCTGATGGATGCGGTGCTCGACGACTTCATCGCCGCGCGCGAGCGCGAGGGCGCAGCACTCGCCGCCGCCATGCGCGAGCGCCTCGACGGCATCGAGCGCATCGTCGCCGAGGTCAAGACGGCACTGCCCGAGATTCGCGCGGCACTGCGCGCACGCCTTGATGCACGCATCGCCGACCTCAAGCAGCCGCTCGATCCCGGCCGGCTGGAGCAGGAGCTGGTGCTGCAGCTGCAGAAGATCGACGTCGACGAGGAGCTCGACCGGCTCGGCGCGCACATCGCGGAGATGCGCCGCACGCTCGCCAGCCGCGAGGCGGTCGGTCGCCGGCTCGATTTCCTGCTGCAGGAGTTCAATCGCGAGGCGAATACGCTGGGCTCGAAGTCGATCGACGCGCGCTCCAGTGCGGCCTCGGTCGAGCTCAAGGTGCTGATCGAACAGTTGCGCGAACAGGTGCAGAACATCGAATGAGCGGCTCGCTTTTCATCGTCGCGGCGCCGTCGGGCGCCGGCAAGTCCAGCCTGGTCAACGCCCTGCTCGCACGCGAGCCGGACATCCAGCTGTCGATCTCCTATACCTCGCGCGGCCCGCGCCCCGGCGAGACCGAAGGCGCGCACTACCACTTCGTCAGCCGCGAGACCTTCGAAGGCATGGTCGCGCGCGGCGAGTTCTTCGAGCACGCGGTGGTGCACGGCGATCTGAAGGGCACCGCCCGCCACACCGTCGAGGAGCCGCTGAAGCAGGGCCGCGACGTGCTGCTGGAGATCGACTACCAGGGCGCGCGCCAGGTGCGGGCCCTGGTGCCCGACTGCGTCAGCGTGTTCATCCTGCCGCCCTCGCGCGAAGAGCTTGAGCGCCGCCTGCGCGGCCGCGCCCAGGACAGCGAAGAGACGATCCTGAAGCGGCTGGAGAACTCGCGCGAGGAGATCGCCCACCTCGACGACTTCGACTACCTGATCGTCAACGACAGCTTCGAGCGCGCGCTCGAAGACCTCTGCGCGATCGTCCGATCCCACCGACTGCGTCGTACCGAGCAGGCTCGCCGGCAGGCGGACTTGATCCGGGCGCTGCTGGGCTAGTCGGCCGCCCTTCATGGCGCTGGTCCCTCCGTTCGCGCAGGCGCTGGGGTGGTTGCGTGCGGGCGAGCTGCCGGCGCTGTACGCCCACTATGGGCAACTGCAGACTCGCTTCGAACAGGGTGATGCGCACGAGGACGCGCTCGATGCGGCCTTCGAACTGTTCGCGCCGGAGTGGATCCCGAATCCCCGTTTCTTCGATGACTGGCGCGCGCACCAGGGCGACAGCCCTGCGCGGTCGCTGGCCGAGGCCCGGTGGTACTTCGAACAGGCTCTGTTCGTGCGCGGCGACGGCGGTGCCGCGGACGTGTCCGACTTCGAGTGGCGGCGCATTGGCGTCTACATCGCCAAGGCGCGGCGTGCGGCGCTGGCCAGCCTCGCCCAATCCCCACGGCCCTTGATGAGCTGCATCCTGCTTGGACGCATCGAGCGCATCTTCAGCGGCTGCTTCGAAGAAGAGGATGAGGGCGAGGGCGAAGGTGAAGCCTTCGACTGGTATGGCCATGGCCTGGGCCTCGCGCCCGACAGCGCGCTGCTGGCCCTGGCCAGGCTGCAGTGCCTGCGGCCCGAATGGGGTGGCAGCAAGGAAGCGATGGCGGCCTTCGTCGATGCGCAGCCGGCAGCCCTGCAGACGGCGTTGAAGGCGGCGATGCACCGCTTCCTGCTGCAGCATGCGGCCTTCTTCGAGGGGACGCCGGATCAGATCCATGCGCATTTCGAGGCTGCCGAAGCCCTGCAGCCCGACTCCGCCTGGAACTGCTTCTGGCGGGCCATGGCCGAAAGCCGCGAGGGCGATGGCGCGGAGCCGCTGCGGTGGATCCAGCGGGCGCGTGAGCGCGCGCCGGAGAACATGGAGCTGTTCTGGTATGAGGTCGAGTTCGCGGGTTGGGCCGAGCGCAGCGCACTCCAGCGCGAGCGATTGGAGTCAGCCCTGCAGCTCGGCAATTTCCGCGCGCGCCGCGAACTGGCCGATGTGCTTCTGCGCAGGACCGCGACCGAGGCCGAACAGCTGCGCGGCCTTGAGCTGCTGCGCGAGGGGCATGGCCTGGGCGATCCGATCTGCAGCTTCGAGCTGGCCCAGGCCTTGGGCGCGCGGGGTGAGGTGCAAGCCCTGCAGGAGGCGTTGGCGGTGACCGCAGCCACCGCGGCAACGGGTGATGCCGACTGCGCCCTGCTCAATGTGGCCTTGCGGATCGACGCCAAGCAGCGCCCTGCGGCGACCGATCGGGCCTGGCTCGCCTACCTGCACCAGGCCCTTGCTGCCGATCTGCCCGCAGCACCGGGGCGCCTGGCCCAGCTGATTGAGCGCGGCTGGCTGCATCGGGATCGCGCGGGCGAGCTGCGGATCGGGCCGGCCTTGACCGGCGTCGACTGGAGAGCGGCCTTCCGGCTGCGGCTTGCCAGCGCCGAGGCTGGCGAGGTCTGGCAGCAGCGCGAGATCGGGTGGAGCCTGCTGCACGGCGAAGGTGGTGCGCCAACCGACCCGTCCCAGGGCCTGTTCTGGCTGCGTCGCGCCGCCGATGCGGGCGATTCGATCGCCCAGCATCTGCTGGCCCAGCAGCTGCTGCACGGGAGGCACCTGCCGCGCAACAGCGAAGAGGCACGTCTGCTGCTGGCACTGGCCATCGAGGACGATCTGCCGGAGGCGCGTCGCGACCGCGCCATCGCTGACCTGCTCGGCCTCGGCGAGGTCTGGGGTTCGGCCGAGGACGCCCTGCAGACCTTGTCCGAATGCGTGGAGCAGGACGAGGACCCGATCGCCTGCGAAGCGCTTGCGGCGGCCCATCTGCAGGGCGTCGGCGTCGCCCGCAATCCTGCGGAGGCGATGCGCTGGCTGCGGAGCGGCGTGCGCATGGAAGGCCCGGGCCTGTGGATGTGGTTCCAGTACGCCTGCTGCTGCGCTCCGTGGCCAATCAGGCTGATCGGCCAGGGGCTGGTTCGCCTCGGCCTGCAGCCGCGCCCGCTGTCCCTGCGCTTCGAGTAAGCGTCTGCCCGCCGGGCCTGCGAACAGGCCAGCAGGGGCGAAGGGTGCTCTGCTGCGCACTGTGTTGCGCAATCCGTGCTTGGGCACTGCTGGCCCCGCGCGCGCCGACACCGCGAAAGGACTTGACGGAAACTGTCGCGCCGGCCTCTATACGCCAGCCGTTCCCCATGTGTCCTTCCATGCACCTGCTTGAATTGTTGAATGCCGGCTGCCATGCCGAGCTCGAACGTCGCTGCGCCGAACTGCAGCGTGACTATGAAGCCGGTGCGCTGGATGAGTTCGCCCTCGCGCGCGCCTACCAGGGCTTCCACACCGAATGGCTGCCGATGGACCACGCTCTGCTTGCATGGCGAGAGGCCTGTCCGGATTCGCCGGCGGCCGCCTATGCCCATGCGCAGTGGTTGCTGCGCTTCGGACTGGACGCCCGCGGCGCCGGCACCGCGGACACCGTGAGTGCCCACGGCTGGCGGACGCTGGAAGGTTGTGCGACGCGGGCGCGTGAGTTGCTGGAGTCGACACTCGACCGCGTGCGCGCGCCGGTGCTGGCCTATGTGCTGCTGGGGCGCATCGCCCAGGTTGCAGGCGGGGAGGGCGGGTCGATCGATCCCGCGCGCGGGCGCTTTCCTGAGTGGTATCTGCGCGGCATCGAGGCGGTGCCCGACAGCCTGTTGCTCCGCGAACAATTGATCGCCTGCCTGCGTCCGGAGTGGGGCGGCAGCGCCCGCGCGCGCGCCGACTTCGTGGCGGCCCACGAGGGCGGCGCGCATCACCGCGCCCTGCAGGCCGCGGAGCAGCGCTGCCTGCTGCACTACGCGGGCGCGTTTCGCAGAGACTTCGAAGCCGCACAGCGGCACTTCCAGCGCGCAGAAGCGCTGGCGCCCGGCAGCGCCGCCAACGCCTACTGGATGGCGCTGAGCCACGGCTGTCGACAGGACCTCGAGGGCGCCCGCGCGCTGCTGCGCGAAGCCCTGGCGCGGGGAGACGACCGCGTCGATCCCTTCTGGATCCTGGTCGACTACCTCACCGATGACCAGCACGCCAGCGAACGCGAAGCCCTGCTGCGTGAGCGTTCCGCCGCCGGCTCGGTGCGTGCGATCGCCAGGCTCGGCAAGGACCTGATGTGGGAGGCGAAGAGGCGCAAGGACCCGGCCATGGGCCGCGAGGCGGCGGGCTGGCTGCAGCGCGGTTGGGAGGCCGGCCACGCAGGCTCCGGCAACCAGTTGGCGCATGCGCTTTACTACGGCCAGGTGCTGGAACGCGACCGCGAGCGCGGCGCGCGACTGGCGCTGGAGAGCGCCCAGGCGGGCGACGAGTACTCCTGCGTGCTGGTCTGGCGGATCCATCAAGGTGGCGGCTCGCCGGAGCTGGATCGTGGCGTGCTGGCCGGGCTGCTGCAGCATGCGCTGGCGGTGGGGCACCCCGGTGCGCTCAGCTCAGTCGCCGACGCCATCGACAACGGTGTGCTCGCCATGAGCACCGAAGGTCGCCTGCAGCCGGCGCAGGCCAAGCCGGATGCGGCGCAGATGCAGGTGGTGCTCAAGCTGCGAAGCGATGCGGCCGAGTCTGGCGACACCGACTACATGCGCGACCTCGCGCGCCTGCTCGAACGGGGTGCGACCGGACTGGAGCGCGACCCGCTGGGCGCGCTGTACTGGTACTTCGAGGCGGCCAATGCCGGCGATGCATGGTCGAGCCTGAGGCTGGGGCTGCTGCTGCAGGACGACCTGCTGTGCAAGCCGGACCCTGCGCGTGCACGCGAGCAGCTGGAACGCGCCGTGGCCGCCGAGGTGAGGGGCGCGCGCCGTGAGCTCGGGCTGTTCCTGATGCGGCATCCGGGCGACGCCGGCGATTCGCAACGGGGGCGCAGCCTGCTGGAACAATGCGCACTCCAGGATGCCGATCCGGAGGCCTATGAAGGCCTGGTCTGGATGCATCTGCCTGAGCGCGGCAAGCGCCCCGATGCGGCGACGGCGCGTCGCTGGATGGACCTCGCCGTGAACGCGCGTCAGGCCAGTCCTTGGCTCATGGAGGAACTCAGCCTTCAGCAGGCGGGGCTGCTGAAGCGCGGCTGGCTGCGCTGGAAGCGTTGGCGCGGGCGAGGTGCTCAGGCCTGGATCGAACAGCCGCGCGCACGCTGAGGGCCGAGACCTCGTGGCCTGCCCCGCCGGACGCTGGGGACATTTGTTGAAGCCGCCTCCCGAAGGCGGTCAGCGCAGCCCTCGGGCATTGGAGCCTTCAGTCGGTCAGGCCGTGCACCCAGCGCTGCTTCCAGCCCTGCACCAGAGCATCGCGCGACAGCGACTGCGAAGCAGCCTGCGGCTCGGGTTGGCTCGGCACCTCGGCATCCCAGCGCGAGCGACGGGCCAGGCGCTGGGTCTCGTAGCTGCGCGCAGCAGGCGCGAGAGTGATCTGGTCGCCCTCCACGGCACTGACCTCAAGCCACGCGTAGCGCGGTTCGCCCGTGCCGCTGAGAGCCGACAGCTCCACCAGCACCTGCTGGCCGGGCTGCAGTGTCTCCACTCGCTGTTCGAAGCTGGGGCTCAAGGCCATCAGCAGGCCCAGGCCAAACGCCACAAACAAAGCCAGCGCTCCCAGCAGCTTCAGGGGAAACAGCAGATTGCGATGCAGCCAGGGGATCGGGTTGCCGGGCACATAGCGCGATGCCAGCGCCGCGGTGGTGCGCTGCTCGCCGTGGCAGGTCTCGCAGCGCAGCAGCCAGCGTCGGCGCAGCGGCAGACCGCTCACGTAGAACAGCACCAAGGACCGATAGCGCATGCGCAGGCGATGGTTGCTCGGCCCGCACTTCGCGCAGTCGTGCACGCGGACTCGCCCGAAGTCCAGAGCCTGGCCATGGATCGTGATTGGAAACACCGGCTGCTCCCACGCTGAATGGAGCGGAAGCTTGCCAGAGCGCACCGGGCGGGGCTATCCTCCCGCTCTTGTTTGAATTCCCGGAGCCGGTCCGCCATGGCCCGTATCACCGTTGAAGATTGCCTCGCCGTCGTGAACAACCGCTTCGAGCTGGTGGTGATGGCCTCGCGCCGCGCCCGTCAGCTGGCCAACGGTGCCGACAACCAGCTGGGCCTGCAGGACCCGGAAGACAAGCCGACCGTGCTGGCTCTGCGCGAGATCGCCGCCCGCCGCATCGACATCGCGACCATCGAGGCGGTGGAGAAGGCCGAGCGCGAGCGCGCCGAGCGTGAAGCCCTGGCCTGGGCCGCGGCCGAAGTCGACGACGACCTGTCCAAGGGCGGCGACGACCTCTAAGCCGGTCCGGCACCGAAGCACCGCAACGGCCCCCACGTGGGGCCGTTGGCGTTTTCGGAATCCGTCGTCCTTGGCCGGTACTCGGTGTCCGAGTGCGCTCGCATGAGCTGGCAGCTGGGCCCGCGCCAGGGGATTCCTGCCCGAACCGGCCCCAAACGCTTGTGCCAGCGCGCTTGCCGCCGGGTCGGCCGCTGTTTAGGCTCGCCTCATGCCCCCTTCTGCCCTAGCCAGCGCTGCCGCGCCCTTCGACCCGTGTCCGGAGGCCATCGAGGCCCTCCTGGTCAAGCTGCGCCCCTACCTGCCGGCTGAGCAGATCCCCACGGTCAAGCGTGCCTATCACGTCGGCGCCGTGGCGCATGACGGCCAGACCCGCAAAAGCGGCGAGCCCTACATCACCCATCCGCTGGCGGTGGCCGGCATCCTTGCCGAGCTCGGCATGGACGTCGAAACCCTGTGCGCGGCGATCCTGCACGATGCGCTGGAGGACACCCAGCTCGGCCGCGAAGCGATCTCGGGCGAGTTCGGCGAGGCCGTGGCCGAATTGGTCGACGGCGTCACCAAGCTCGACAAGCTCAGCTTCCGCGATCGCAACGAGGCGATGGCGGAGAGCTTCCGCAAGATGCTGCTGGCGATGGCCCGCGACCTGCGAGTCATCCTGATCAAGCTCGCCGATCGCCTGCACAACATGCGCACGATCGGCTCGATGTCGCCGGATTCGCGCCGGCGAATCGCCCGCGAGACCCTGGACATCTACGCGCCGATCGCCCAGCGCCTGGGCATGAACCGGATCAAGTCCGAGCTGCAGGATCTGGGCTTCCGCGCCATGCATCCCTGGCGGCATGCGGTGATCGCGCGGCGCATCGCGCAGCAGCCGGTGATGCGTCGCGAGGCGATGGCCACGATCGAGGCCGCGCTCTCGCAGAAGCTCAAACAGGAAGGCCTGAGACACCGCCTGGTCAGCCGGGTGAAGACACCGCACAGCGTCTACAACAAGATGCGTCACGAGTACAAGCCGCGCTCTGGCGAAGCGCGCGGCAAGCGCTTCGAGCGCGTGATGGACGTATTCGGCTTCCGCGTGGTGGTCGAGCAGACCATGCAGTGCTACCACGCGCTGGGCGCGGTGCACGCGCTGTACAAGCCGGTCGAGGCGCGCTTCCGCGACTTCATCGCCATTCCCAAGGCGAACGGCTACCAGAGCCTGCATACCGTGCTGTTCAGCCCCTACGGCTCGCACGTCGAGGTGCAGATCCGCACCGAGGACATGGACCTGCTGGCCGAGCGCGGCATCGCCGCGCACTGGCTGTACAAGACCGACGCGCCGAACACCAGCAACAATGCGCAGAACCGCGCGCGTGCCTGGCTCTCCGAACTGCTGGAGTCGCAGCAGGACGCCGGCAGCTCGCTGGAGTTCCTGGAGAACGTCAAGGTCGACCTGTTCCCGGACGAGGTCTACATCTTCTCGCCCAAGGGCCGCATCTTTGCACTGCCGCGCGGTGCGACCGTCCTCGACTTCGCCTATGCCGTGCATACCGATGTCGGCAATCGCGCGGTCGCCTCGCGCATCGACAAGAAGCTCGCCCCGCTGCGCACGCGCCTGACCAGTGGCCAGACCGTCGAGGTCATCACCGCGCCCTCGGCGGTGCCGAACCCGCAGTGGCTGGAGTTCGTGGTGTCCTCGCGCGCCCGCACGGCGATCCGCCACCACCTGAAGCGCCTGCAGCACGAGGACGCGGTCGAGCTCGGCCACCGCATGCTCGAAGCCGCACTCGACGCCATCGAAGCCTCGCTGGAGCGGGTGCCGCCTGCGGTGCTGGACCAGTATCTGGCCGACAACCGGCTGCGTCGGCTGGAGGACCTGCTCGCCGATATCGCGCTCGGCAACCGCATGCCCCAGCAGGTGGCGCTGGCGCTCACCGAAGGCCGCGGTCCGGGCGAGCGTCGCTCGACCCCGCGGCTGGAGAAGATCCACATCAGCGGTGCCGGCCACGGCCTGCTCAGCTTCGCTGCCTGCTGCCGGCCGCTGCCGGGCGACGAGATCATGGGCTACCTGTCCTCGGGCAAGGGCGTGGTCGTGCACCGCATGGAGTGCCCGAACCTGCCCGAGCTGCAGAAGAGCCCCGAGCGCTGGGTGCCGGTCGACTGGGACCGCGAGGTCGAAGGCGACTTCCGCGCTGGCCTGCGCGTCGAGGTGTTGAACAAGCCCGGCGTGCTCGCCCAGGTCGCGGCAGCGATTGCCGAAGCCGAATCGAACATCGACAACGTCGAATACCAGGAGCGCGACCTGCGCATGGCGGTGATGCACTTCGGCATCGAGGTGAAGCATCGCAAGCATCTGGCCGACGTGATGCGGCGCGTGCGCAAGCTCGACGTGGTGCTGGGCATCCAGCGCCTGTAGCGCCGCCGCTTTTCCATCTTCATCCCCGAATCCCGCGACGCAAGGAGCGCCCATGCCCCGCAATGCCATCCACTCCGACAAGGCGCCCGCCGCCATCGGCCCCTACTCGCAGGCCGTGCGCTGCGGCAACTTGGTCTTCCTCTCGGGCCAGATCCCGCTGTCGGCCAACACGGGTGAACTGGTGCTGGGCGACATCGCCTTCCAGACCCGCCGCGTGTTCGAGAACCTGAAGGCCGTCTGCGAGGCCGCCGGCGGCTCGCTGGCCGACGTGGCCCGAATCGGCATCTACCTCACCGATCTCGGCCACTTCGCCACCGTCAACGCGGTGATGGCCGAGTACTTCGAGGCGCCCTATCCGGCGCGCTCGACCATCGGCGTCTCGGCCCTGCCGCGCGGTGCGGCGGTCGAGGTCGATGCGGTGATGGTGCTCGGCTGAGGCCGGGCCTCCTGTTCAAGCCATGAACAGCCTCGCCGCGCGGCCGGGCATCGCGCACGCCGGCGAGGCCAGCGTGCGCGGCCTGCCGGGCGTCGGCCCGCAGGTCGCGCAGAAGCTCGCGGCCGCCGGCATCGAGCGCCTGCAGGACCTGTGGTTCTGGCTGCCGCGCAGCTACGAGGACCGCACCCGCGTCGCACCGATCGCCAGCCTCGCCCACGGCGAGAAGGCCATGGTCGAGGGCCGCGTCGAAGCGGTGGAGAAGGGCTTCCGTTTCCGGCCGCAGCTGAAGGTCGCGATCAGCGACGACAGCGGCGACACCCTGGTGCTGCGTTTTTTCCATTTCCATGCCGGCCAGGTGGCGCAGTTCACCCACGGCGCCTGGGTGCGCTGCTACGGCGAGGCGCGCCACGCCGGGATGTCGATGGAGATGGTGCATCCCAGCTACCGGCGCATCGCCGAGTCCGAGCGCGGCGAGGTGTCGGAGCGGCTGGATCCGGTCTATCCCGCGGTCGAGGGCATCGGCCCGGCGCGGCTCGCCCAGCTGGTGCAGGCCGCGATCGACAAACTGCCGCCGTCGGAGGAGTTCGAGCTGCTGCCGGCCGGTCTGCGTGCCGAACTCAAACTGCCGGACCTGGGCCGCGCCCTGCGCTTCGTGCATGCGCCCACGGTCGGCACCGATCTCGCCGCGCTCAGCGACGGCCGCCATCCGGCGCGGCGCCGACTGGCGCTGGAGGAGTTGCTCGCCCATCACCTGAGCCTCCGCCGCCAGCGCGTCGACTTGAGACAACAGGGCGCACCGCCGCTGCGGGCGAGCGGTCGTCTGGGCAAGGCGTTGCGCACGAATCTCCCCTTCGCACTCACCGATGCGCAGGAACGTGTGCTGGGCGAAGTGCTGCAGGACTTGAGCGCCAGCGAGCCGATGCTGCGCCTGGTGCAGGGCGACGTCGGCTCGGGCAAGACCGTGGTCGCGGCGATGGCGGCCCTGCACGCGGTCGAGGCCGGTGCCCAGGTCGCGCTGATGGCGCCGACCGAGCTGCTGGCCGAGCAGCACTTCAACAACTTCCGCAGCTGGCTGGAACCGCTGGGCGTGGAGGTCGTCTGGCTGGCCGGCAAGGTCAAGGGCCGCGCGCGCGCGGCCGCGCTCGCACGCATCGCGGAAGGCGCCGGCGTGGTGGTCGGCACGCACGCGCTGATGCAGGAGGGCGTGGCCTTCGCTGGCCTTGGGCTCGCCATCATCGACGAGCAGCACCGCTTCGGCGTGCATCAGCGCCTCGCCCTGCGCGACAAGGGTCTGGTCGGCAGCCGCATCCCGCACCAGCTGGTCATGACCGCGACGCCGATCCCGCGCACGCTGGCGATGACCGCCTACGCCGATCTCGATGTCTCGGTCATCGACGAACTGCCACCCGGGCGCACGCCGGTGCAGACCGTGGCGCTGGGCGTGGAGCGCCGGCCCGAGCTGGTCGAGCGCATCCGCGCCGCCTGCGCCGAAGGGCGGCAGGTCTACTGGGTCTGCACCCTGATCGAGGACAGCGACGAAGTGCAGGCGCAGGCCGCGCAGACCACCTACGAGCAGCTGCTGGCACAGCTGCCGGAGGTGCGCGTCGCCCTGGTGCATGGCCGCATGAAGCCTGCCGAGAAGCAGGCCGTGATGCAGGCCTTCAAGGCCGGCGAGCTGCAGCTGCTGGTCGCAACCACGGTCATCGAAGTCGGCGTCGACGTGCCGAACGCCAGCCTGATGGTGATCGAAAATGCCGAGCGCCTGGGCCTGGCCCAGCTGCACCAGCTGCGTGGCCGGGTCGGCCGCGGCGCGGCCAAATCGAGCTGCGTGCTGCTGTACCAGTCGCCGCTGTCGCGGCTGGCGCGAGAGCGTCTCGATACCTTGCGCCAGACCAACGACGGCTTCGTCATCGCCGAGAAGGATCTCGAACTTCGCGGACCCGGCGAGCTGCTGGGCACCCGCCAGACCGGCCTGGTCGGTTTCCGCATCGCCGACCTTGGTCGCGACGCCGACCTGCTGCCAGCCGCGCAGCGACTTGCCGACGCGCTGCTGGCCGACAGCCCCGAGCGCGCCGACCGCGTCATCGCGCGCTGGATCGGTGCCGCCGTCCGCTATGCAGGGGCCTAGGGCGGGCCTTGGCCCGCCCTGACATAAGGAATGACGGTGGGCCTTGGTCCACCCTGGTGTAAGGATTGACGGTGGACCCCGGCCCACCATGACCATGACACTCGCCTCGGTTGACCACGCGGATCTCGCGGAGCAGAGCCCGCTTCCCGCTTGTTCCATCGCCGAAGCACCTAACTCCGAACCTCACCCAACGAGATCCCCGTGACCAAGACGCAGAAACTCCTGATCGACACCGACCCCGGCGTCGACGACGCTCTCGCCCTGCTGATGGCGCTGCGCCATCCGCGCGCCGAGGTGGTGGGCATTACCGTCACTGCCGGCAACGTCGGCATCGATCACACCACCCGCAATGCGCTAAGCCTGGTCGAGCGCTGTGGGCTGGACGTGCCGGTTTTCATCGGTGCCGATCGGCCGCTGGTGTGGCCTGCCGTTGACGCCGCCTATGTGCACGGCAGCGACGGCTTCGGCGATGCCGGCCTCGCCGCACCCACGCGAGCGGCGCAGAGCGAGCACGCGGTGCAGGCGATCCTGCGGCTGTCGCGCGAACACGCGGATGAGCTCACGCTCGTGACCCTTGGGCCGCTGACCAATCTGGCGCTGGCGCTGCGCCTCGATCCTTCGCTGCCGCAGCGGATCCCGCGCCTCGTGGTGATGGGCGCGGCGGTGACGGGCCTGGGCAACATCACCCCCAGCGCCGAGTTCAACATCTACTTCGATCCCGAAGCCGCCAAGGTGGTGTTCGATGCATGGCCGGACTTCGAGCTGGTTGACTGGGAGGCGACCCTGGCGCACGCCATGCCGGATGAGCAGTTCGGCCGCTGGCTGGCCGAGGGCGGCGAGCTCGCCCGCTTCTACGATGCGATCTCGGCGCAGACGCGTGCCTTCATCCGCCAGCACCACGCCGATACCTTCCACAGCGCCGATGCGCTGGCGATGGCGGTGGTGCTGGAGCCCGAGATCGGCAGCGAGGTGCGCCGGCACCGCGTCGAGGTCGAAGTGGCGCAGGGCCTGTACCGCGGCGCCACCCGCGTCGATTGGGACAGCCGCGACCCGCGCGGACCCAACGCTGCCATCGTCGGTCGCATCGATCCGCAGCGCCTGCAGGCGCTGCTGCGGATGGCGATCGGTCTCGACGCCTGAGGGCCGGCGCGGGCCTTGCGGCTCAGACCGCCGGAGCCTCCGGCCGCTCATCGTGCGATGAGCGGCGACCCTCGGCCAGCGCGGCCGGCAGCTCGCGCACGTGCAGGTCCATCTGCGGAAACGCGATCTCGATGCCCTGCTCGGCCAGCAGGGTGGCGACGCGACCATGCAGGTCGCTCTGCGCCAGCAGGCGCAGATCGATCGAAGGCACGAACACGCGCAGCTCGAAGTCGAGCGAGCTGGGGCCGAAGGCCATCAGCCAGGTGCGCGGCGGTGGCTCGGAGGCGATGTGCGGGCATTCGGCGGCGGCCTTGAGCAGCAGGCGATGCACCTGCGCGACGTCACTGCCGTAGGCCACGCCGACCTTGATGATCAGGCGGGTCATCGAGTCGCTCAGGGTCCAGTTGGTCAGGCGGTCGGTGATGAAGGCCTTGTTCGGGATCACCACTTCCTTGTTGTCGAAGTCGAGGATGGTGGTGGCGCGCGTGCGGATGCGCGTGACCCGCCCGGTGAACTCGCCGATGGTGATGATGTCGCCGACCCGGAAGGGGCGCTCGAACAGCAGGATCAGGCCGGACACGAAGTTGGCGAAGATCTCCTGCAGGCCGAAGCCCAGGCCGACCGTCAGCGCCGCCGCCATCCACTGCAGCTGCGACCAGCGCATGCCGAGGAAGGACAGGCCCAGCAGCACGCCGACGATCACGATCGCGTGGCGCGCCAGGGTGGTGATGGCATAGCGGGTAGGTGCGTCGATGTGCACGCGATCCAGCAGGCCGATTTCCAGCAGGCCCGGCAGGTTGCGGGCGGCGACGACGGTCAGCAGCAGGGCGGCTGCGCCGATCAGCGCTGCGCGCAGTGACACCTGGCCAACGATGGCGCTGCCATCGGCGGCCTTGTCGGAGAAGCTCCACAGGGCGATTTCGTCGAGCCGCTGCAGGGCCGGCAGAATGTCCGCCCAGACCCAGAACAGCAGAACCACCAGGGCGCTGGCACACACCGCGCGCACCAGACGCTGGGTCTGCGCGCTGATGCTCTGGATGTCCATCTGCTCGGCCTCGATCTCGACCGGCAGCTCGCTGTCGCTGCTGTCCACGCCATCGACGCGCTCCGCTTGGCGGCGCGCTTCGGCGCGCTGCAGGGCCAAGCGGCGCTCGCCCAGCAGGAACCAGCGGCTCAGCAGGCCGTGCAGCAGGGATACGGTCAGCATCACCCCGCCGGTTTCCCACAGGCAGCGCACCAGCACGCCAGCGGTGAACACATAGCCCTTGAGCGTGAGTCCGAGGATCAGCAGCAGCAGGGCGACCAGGGCGATACGCAGGGCCTGGCGCAGGCGCACCGGCTCGACCACGCCGCCGCGCGGGCTCCACAGCCTGCCCGGTGCCAGCAGCCACCAGAACAGTCCGCCGCCGGCAATCGCGAACAGCATCAGCAGACTGCGTCCGGCGGTGTCGATGGCGAGATCCTGCCCGCGAACCAGGGCGAGCACGCTCAGCAGCTGCGCCGGCAGCAGCACCCAGGCCGCGCGCGGCACCGCGGCGGCCAGCGCTTCGCGGCGGGCGCGGGTCCAGCGGAAATGCGCATGCACCAGGCCGCGTTCGATCAGGCTCCAGCGCAGGAAGGTGAACAGGGCGATGCTGCCGGTCAGGGTCGCGAGAGCGATGCCGATCGAATGCGTGTAGCGGCCGGGTTCGCCCGACATCTGCAGCAGTCGGCCGCCGAGCCAGGTCATCGCGGCCCAGGGCAGGGCGGCAAGCACCGTCCAGCCCAGCGCCTGCCACGTCAGGGCGTAACGGTCCTCGCGGATGCGCCGCAGCGGCGGTGCCAGCTCGGGCAGGCGCGTGCGTGCACGGCGCTGCAGCACGAACAACCCGATCACCAGCAGCAGGCCCACGCTGCTCGACCAGATCCGTTCGGAGAAGGTGTGCAGCGCCCGCTCGACGCTGCTGGCGAGGCGTGCTGGGTTGAGCAGATCGGACCAGCCCGCGCCCTGCTGGCGCAGCCAGTCGAGGTCGACTCTGCGGTGGCTGGGAATCCAGAACAGCTGGCGGTCGAGCAAGGCCTTGAGCTGCAGGCTGGCTTCGAGCTGGCCTTCCAGCGTGACTTCGGCCTGCTCGATCCGCTCGATGAGCCGCCGCAGCGTGGTGTCGAGTCGTCGCAGCAGGTCGGCGCGGGCGCGAACCAGGGCGTCGACCGTGCCGTCGGCCTGCGCAGATCCTCGCAATCCAGCCCCCTCTGCCGCGGCTTCTGCCGGATAGGCCTGCCCCAGCGCCACTGCAAGCGTGTCCAACTGGGACTCGGCGTCGCCGATGTCCAACAGCTGCAGTCGAACCTGCAGGGCTTCCTCGCGCAGCGTTTCGATGTGTCGCTGCAGGATCTCCGGTTGCGGCACGCGCTGACGTTCGCGCAGCAGGACCGCGCCGACGGCTTCTCCCCTGGCGCCCAGCGCCACCCGCGATTCCGCGTCACGCAGCGCCCGCTGCAGACGCTCACGTTCGCGAACCAGCGCGGCCGCCTCGATGCGCAGGGCGCTCAGGCGACGATTGGCGTCCGCGTACTGGCGTCCCAGATCGACGTTCCCGGCGGCGGCTTCGCTCAGTCGATCTGGAGCCTGGGCGAGCGCGAGCTGCTGTAGGGCCAGCGCCTCCTCCAGTGCGACCAGTTCGGCTTCGCCACGCTCGCCGAGTTTTGACTGAAGCAGGCTTTCGAGCGGTTCAAGCGCCTGCAGCTGCCGCCGCAGCAGGCGTTGCTGCAGCACCAGCGGCGCGCGCCGGGCGTCCGCTGTGTCTTCGCGGATCTGCGCCAGTTCGATCTCGGCCATGCGCAGCTCGCGCTCGGCTTCAAGCCGCTGGCGCTCCACGCGGGCGGCAAGGCCGCCGTCCTCGCTTGGCGCCGACAGCGCTTCATCCAGCGCGTCGATGTTTTCCTGCAAGCGCACCACCGAGGCGCCATTGCCCGCTTCGCCGGTCTCGAGACTGCTGCTCACCGCCTGCAGTTCGCGCCGCAGGGGCTCGATCCGCGTCTGCAGCGCGCGCAGCTCCTGCTCAAGCGACTCGGTGTCGTCGAGCGCGTCGATCTGGCGGCGACTGCGCGCGATTTCCGCCGAGTCGTCGCGGGCAAGTTCACGCTCCAGCTGTCGCAGCTCAGCGGCCGCACCTGCCGCGGTCGCGCGCAGGGCTTCGGCTTCCGCGCGCTTGCGCGTCGCCGCGCCAAGGTCCTGCTGTGCCGCATCCAGGCTGGCGAGCAGGCTGTTGCGCTGGGGTTCCTCCAGGCCTGCCGCCTCCTGGACCTGGGTCTTCAGGACGACCGGATCTTCGGCCTGGGCGCAACTGCCAGCGATGGACAGGAAGAGCAGCAGGCTCGCACGCCTGAGGAAAGGCGTGCAGTGGGGTCCGGAAGACGGCATGCGAAGGGTGACTTGCAGGGGGCAGCGGCGAACGTTACCATGCCGCTCTTGTCTCGCCGAATTCCGGGCCGCGCCATGAAAGCCGACATCCACCCCAAGTACAATCCGGTCGTGTTCCAGGACGTGTCCTGCGACTTCTCCTTCCTGACCCGCTCCACGCTGACCAGCAAGGAGACGATCAAGTGGGAAGACGGCCAGGAGTATCCGCTGATCAAGGTGGAAATCTCCGCTGAGTCCCACCCGTTCTACACGGGCAAGCAGAAGATCGTCGATACCGGCGGACGCATCGACAAGTTCCGTCGTCGCTACGCGCCGAAGTAATCCCCCCACAGGGTTTCGTCTCCAGGCCTGGCAGCCTTCCGGCTGCCGGGCCTGTTGCCGTTTCCGGGACTTGCTGAGGGGCCCTTCGCAAGGCTGAGGCGAGCCTGCGCTTCACCAAAGTTGGACTGACCGTCACAGGCCTGCGTGGCATACTTCGACGGTTCTTCGACAGCGCTGCTCTGATGCGCGAGCGCCGTCCGGATGCGTGCCACGCACCGCACTCGGGCCCAGCTCTTGCTTGCATGCGCGTCGGGAATGCGCGGGGACTCCCCCAGGGCAGGCCCGCTGCAGTGCGAGCGTTCCGCAGATGCGGATTCCGCCGCATTTCCTCCCCAGACAACACGCACCAAGGAGTTAGCCGTGTCCGAGAGCCAGAGCCTCACGCTCACCGATTCCGCTGCCGGCAAGAGCGCCGAGTTTCCCCTGCTGCGCGGCACGCTCGGCGCGCCCTGCGTCGACATCGGCAAGCTGCCGAAGGAAACCGGCTACTTCACCTATGACCCGGGCTTCGTCGCCACTGCCAGCTGCCGCAGCGCGATCACCTACATCGATGGCGACCAGGGCGTGCTGCTGTACCGCGGCTACCCGATCGAGCAGTTGGCCAAGCACTCCAGCTTCCTGGAGGTGGCCTACCTGCTGATGCAGGGCGAGCTGCCGACCGCGGCCGAGTTCAAGAGCTTCGAGCATGAGGTCACGCATCACACGATGATGCACGAGGCCCTGAAGAACTTCCTGGGCGGCTTCCGCCACGACGCGCACCCGATGGCCATGCTGTGCGGCATGATCGGCTCGCTCGCGGCGTTCTACCACGACAGCCTGGACATGGAAGATCCGGCCCAGCGTCGTCTGGCCGCGATCCGTCTGATCGCCAAGGTGCCGACGATTGCCGCGGCCTGCTACCGCTATTCGATCGGCTGGCCGAACCGCTACCCGCGCAACAACCTCGAGTACGTCAACCGCTTCCTGCACATGATGTTCGAGGTGCCCTCGGGCCCGCTGGAGCTGCCGCCGGTCGCAGCCAAGGCACTGGATCTGCTGTTCATCCTGCACGCCGACCACGAGCAGAACGCGTCGACCTCGACCGTGCGTCTGGTCGGTTCGACCGGCGCCAACCCCTACGCCTGCGTGGCTGCCGGCATCGCCGCCCTGTGGGGGCCCGCGCATGGCGGCGCCAACGAGGCGGTGCTGAAGATGCTGGAGGAGATCGGCCGCCCCGAGGATGTTGCAAAGGCGGTCGAGAAGGCCAAGGACAAGAACTCCGGCTTCCGCCTGATGGGCTTCGGCCACCGCGTGTACAAGAACTACGACCCGCGCGCCTCGATCATCCGCGAGATGACCCACAAGGTGCTGGCCGACCTCGGCGTCAACGATCCGCTGCTCGAGGTGGCGATGAAGCTGGAAGAGGCTGCGCTCAAGGACGACTACTTCGTCGCCCGCAAGCTCTACCCCAACGTCGATTTCTACTCCGGCCTGATCTACAAGGCGCTGAACATTCCGACCGAGATGTTCACGGTGATGTTCGCGATCGCCCGCACGGCCGGCTGGGTCAGCCATTGGCTGGAGCAGCAGAACGATCCGGAAGCCAAGATCGGCCGCCCGCGCCAGATCTACACCGGCGCCAACGTCCGCGATTACGCGCCGATCAGCGCACGCTGAGCGTCGCGGTATCCGCTTTGAGCAAGCGCCCACCGTGAGGTGGGCGTTTGCGTTGTGGCCGCTGCAGTCGACTGCAGCGTGCATTCGCCGCTGGCTTAGCCACCCGCGTCGATCAGCTCTCGCAGCGCGGACAGCGAAGCGCGCTTCATCGGCCGATCGTCGATGCGGTCCAGGGGAGCCTGCCTCAAGGCATCGCGGGGAAGCACGGTGAGGTCGAACGGAAGGCCGTCGGCGTTGAAGACATAGACCGGGTACACCGCGCTGCGCTCGCGGTCGAGGCGCAGGCGGCGGCTCTGCTGCTCGACCGGAATGCCGTGCTCCTGCAGGAAGTGGCCGACCGCTTCCGCTTCGTCGCAGAACAGGTGCAGGCAGACCGCCGAGCGCTGGTCGGCGGACCCGTCGAGCACGGCCCCGACCAGTCGGGGATCGAAGCGCTCGAAGAAGCGCATCGCCTCCAGTGCGGCCTCGCGGCGCTCGCGCAGCGCCTGCGGCTGTTCGCTGGCCTGGAACAGTCGCTGGTACTCGCGCAGTGCCACCTCGATCTCGGCGTTGCGCGGCAGCGCACCTTCGTCGGTGACGCCCAGTCTGGCCGCGGCGCGGCGCTTGGCGACGTTGTAGTCGCGGATGCCGCCTTCGGCCATCAGGCGGGCGGCTTCGAAGGCGAGTCGTTGACGGGCTTCTCGCGTGCGGGTGCGGGCGTGCTCGGCGGCATGTCGCATGAGGTTCCCCGTGGCGGTCGAAGTGTCCCGAGCATAGCCGAGAGACTTGACCGCGTGCGCATGCACGCCGTGACCGCGAGGGAGTCGGCGCGGACGTGGCGCCGTTCCGCCGCACGCCGGCTGGAGCGGGACTCAGGCGAGCGAAGGCGGTGCCACGGGCGCCGTGCCGCCTTAGAAGATGTCGAAACTCTCCTGCGCATTCAGCGCGCGCTCGTCGGCAGGCGCGGTGCGCTGCAGCCGGGCGATGTCCTCGACCCTGATCAGCTCGGGCAGGGCCCCCGGCGTGCCAGGCGGCAGCAGGACGCCGGTGGCCGGGTCGATGCTCACGGTGGCGATGCCGGACGGCTGGGTAAGCCGGGTTTCCGGCACCTCAGCCAGGGCGCCACGCATGTATTCGATCCAGATCGGCAGCGCGGCGCGCGCGCCGAACTCGCCGCGGCCGAGCGAAGCGAAATCGTCCATGCCCACCCAGGCGGCGACCGCCTGGCCGCCGCCCACGCCCACGAACCACGCATCGCGGTGGTCGTTGGTGCTGCCGGTCTTGCCGCCGATGTCGCCGCGGTTGAGGACCAGCGCATTGCGTCCGGTGCCGCGGCGGACGACGTCGCGCAGCAGCGAGTTGACGAGGTAGGCGGTGCGCGCATCGATGCGGCGCGGCGCCAGCACGGGCCCTTCTTCGCCGGCGGCCGAGGCACCTTCTGGGGGCGCGCTGTCGGCGGGCACGGACGAGGCCTGCGCAGGGCCGAGGTCGAAGCCGGTGTCGCCACTTCGATCCAGCGCCTCGCGCAGGCGCTGCGGGCAGTCGCGGCAGGCCCTGGCCGGATTGGCCTGGTAGACCACGTTGCCGTCGCGATCCTCGATGCGGTCGATGAAGTAGGGATCGACGAGATAGCCGCCGTTTTCGAACAGGGTGTAGCCGCGGGCCATGGCCAGGGGCGGCGTGGAGCTGGTGCCCAGCGCCAGCGACAGGTTCTCGGGCAGGCTCTCGGGCGAGAAGCCGAAGCCCTGGATGTAGCGTCGGGCGAAGCTGGCGCCGATGGCGTCGAGCAGGCGCACCGATACCAGGTTGCGCGAGGTCACCATGGCTTCGCGCAGGCGCATCGGCCCGGCGAAGGTCGCGTTGTCGTTCTGCGGTCGCCAGGTCGTGCCGTCGTGTTGGCGGAACACCACCGGTGCATCAAGCACGATCGAGCCGGGGCCATAGCCCCGCTCAAAGGCGGCTGCGTAGACGAAGGGCTTGAAGCTCGATCCGGGCTGACGCTGCGCCTGGGTCGCGCGATTGAACTTGTTCAGGACAAAGCTGAATCCGCCAGCCAGCGCGCGGACCGCGCCGGATTCGGCATCGACTGCGGCGAGGGCACCCTGGGCCTTGGGCACCTGCGAAAGCTGATAGACGCCTTCGCCGTCCAGCTCCACCCGCACCACGTCGCCCACCGACAGCACTGCGTCGACCGCGCGCGGAGCCGGTCCACGGCGATCCTCATCGAGGAACGGCCGCGCCCATGCCACCTGTTCCAGGCCGAGCTCCACCAGCTGCCCGTCGCGCAGGATCAGCTGCGCGCGTTCGGCGGTGCTCTCGAGCACGAGACCGGCATGCAGGCCGGTCACCGTCGGGAAATCGCGCAGCAGGCGCTGCAGCTGCGCAGGTGTCGCCGCATCGGGTACGTCGACGCTGGACTCGGCGCCGCGCCAGCCGTGGCGGCGGTCGTAATCGAGCAGGGCCTGACGCAGGCCGCGATTGGCTGCAGCCTGGCCTGCACTGTGCAGGGTCGTGAAGACGCGGTGGCCGTCGGACATGGCATCGGCGCCAAAGCGCTCGACCGCGTCGGCCCGCGCGATCTCCGCGACATAGGGCGCTTCCAGTTCGACGGCGGGTTCGTTCGCCCGCGCGGTGTCCGGCGTCGCCTGTGCTGCGCGCAGGCTGGCCTCATCGATGAAGCCGACCTCGTGCATCCGCTGCAGGATGTAGTCGCGGCGGATCCGCGCCCGCTCCGGGTTGGTCAGCGGATTGCCGCTGGACGGGAACTTCGGGATGCCGGCGAGCATCGCTGCCTCGTGCAGTTCGAGGTCCTGCAGCTCCTTGCCGTAGTAGAACTCGGCAGCCGCAGCGATCCCGTAGGCGCGGTTGCCGAAGAAACTCTTGTTCAGATAGAGCTCCAGGATCTCGTCCTTGCTGAGCTCGCGCTCCATCTTGAGCGCCAGGAAGATCTCGGTGAGCTTGCGGCTGTAGCTGTACTCGGCGCTCAGGAAGAAATTTCGCGCCACCTGCTGGGTGATGGTGCTGCCGCCCGGTACGCGTTCGCGATCACTGGTGGCCAGCAGCCAGACCGCACGGGTGATGCCCCGCCAGTCGATACCGGGATGCTCGTAAAAGCGCGCGTCTTCGATCGCGATCACCGCCTGCTTGACCTGTTCGGGGATCTCGTCGATCGCAGCAGGCTTGCGCCGGGCTTCGCCAAATACGGCCATCAGCTTGCCGTCGGCCGAGTACACCGACAGGGGCACCTGCAGGCGGACTTCGCGCAGGACCTGCACGTCAGGCAGGGTCGGTGCGATCAGCCACCAGGCCACGCCGAGCGCGCCCAGGCCGAGCGCACCACACAGGAGCCCGAGCACGAGGGCCCAGCGCAAAAGGCGTCGAAACAGGCGCATCCGCGGCGTCCGGCAGCAAGGAAGAGGGCGCCGAGTATAGGCGCCCCGACCTGAGCGGCAGCGCTCGCAGAGCCAGCTGCGGGTATCGGGAGCGACGCCGGGACGGGGCTACGGAACCACGAAACCTTGACGTGCATCGCGCTTGTTGCAGCCTGAACCGCGGCTATCTGTTGCCAGACTGCAAATAATCGTTATTTAATGTAGTCGTGGAGTTATTGCCTGTAAGGGCTTGTGGGAAGGGGAGAAACCGTGGGGCTGTTCGCAAACAAGAAGGTGCCCTTGATCGGCGTGGACATCAGCTCCACGGCCGTCAAGCTGCTCCAGCTGAGCCAAAGCGGCGGTCGCTATCGCGTCGAGCACTACGCGGTGGAGCCGCTTCCTCCCAATGCCGTGGTCGAAAAGAACATCGTCGAGGTCGAGGCGGTGGGCGAAGCGATCAAGCGCGCGCTCAACCGCTCAGGGTCAAAGACCCGCTTCGCGGCCGCGGCCGTGGCCGGTTCGGCGGTGATCACCAAGATCATCCCGATGCAGGCCGACCTGTCCGAGGACGAGCTTGAAGACCAGATCCAGGTCGAAGCCGGGCAATACATTCCCTACCCGATCGAGGAAGTGAGCCTCGACTTCGAAGTGCTGGGACCGGTCAAGGACAACCCGGAGATGGTCCAGGTGCTGCTGGCCGCCTCGCGCACCGAGAACGTCGAGGTCCGCACGGCGGCCCTGGATCTGGGTGGGCTCAACACCAAGGTCGTCGACGTCGAAGCCTTCGTGATGGAGAACGCCTTCCGCCTGATCGCCGACCAGCTTTCGGTGACGCGCGATGGCCTCGTCGCGCTGGTCGACGTCGGCGCGACCATGACCACGCTCAACGTGCTCCGCAACCAGCGCAGCATCTACACCCGTGAGCAGGTGTTCGGCGGCAAGCAGCTGACCGACGAGGTCATGCGCCGCTACGGTCTGTCCTACGAGGAAGCCGGACTGGCCAAGCGCCAGGGTGGCCTGCCCGAGAGCTACGAGATCGAAGTGCTGGAGCCGTTCAAGGAAGCGATGGTCCAGCAGGTCAGCCGACTGCTGCAGTTCTTCTACGCTGGCAGCGAATTCAATCGCGTGGACCAGATCGTGCTGGCTGGCGGCTGCGCATCGATTGCTGGCGTGGCCGAGATGGTCGAGGACCAGCTCGGTGTGAGCACCGTAGTGGCCAACCCGCTCGCCAACATGTCCCTGGCCTCGCGGGTCCAAGCGCAGGCACTGGCGCAGGACGCGCCTTCGCTGATGATCGCCGCCGGGCTCGCACTCAGGAGCTTCGACTAAATGGCCAAGATCAATCTATTGCCGTGGCGCGCCGAGCGCCGCAAGCAGCGCCAGAACGAGTTCTTCGGTCTGCTGGGACTGTGCGCCGGCCTTGCCATCGCCGTCAGTTTCGGTGCAATCCAGTACTTCGACGGGCTGATCAGCAACCAGCAGCAGAGGAACGCCTATCTGACGCGCGAGATCACGGCGCTGAAGACGAAGACTGCCGAGATCGAGATCCTGGAGAAGAAAAAGTCCGATCTGCTGGCGCGCAAGGCGGTCATCGAGCAGCTGCAGGCCAATCGTTCGCAGATGGTCCATCTGTTCGATGATCTGGTTCGGACCATCCCTGATGGCGTGCGCCTCTCTTCGGTGAAGCAGGCGGGCAACCAGCTCACCCTGGAGGGCATGACCCAGTCGAACGCCCGGGTATCGTCCTACATGCGCAACATCGAGGCGGCGGAATGGCTGACCAGCGCTGATCTTGGCGTGATCGAGATCAAGGGTGACGACAAGGCCATGCCCTATTTCTTCCGCATGAACGCCACAGCGACCAAACCGGTAGGCGAGGGTGAGGCTGAGGCAGATGCGGCCGAAGTCGCGCCGGAGGCTCAGCCGTGAAGAACTTCGACCTCAACAACCTCGACTTCAACAACGCCGGTGCGTGGCCGCCGCCAGTCAAGGCGTTCTTTTGCACCATCCTCGTGGTCTTGATCCTGTTCTTTGGGTGGTATCTGTTCGTCAGCAACCAGCAGGAACAGCTTGAAGCCCTACGGCGAACGGAGATTACCCTTCGCCAGGACTTCGAGAAGGAGCAGGCAAAGGCGGTGAACCTGGAGCCGCTCAAGGAGCAGCTCGCTGAGATGGAAGCCATGCTCCAGCAGATGCTGCGGCAGCTGCCCTCACGTACCGAGATGCCTGACCTGATCGTCGACATCTCACAGACTGCGCTGGCCTCGGGTATCACCAACGAGCTGTTCCAGCCCCAGCCGGAGATCCGCAAGGAGTTCTACGCGGAGAAGCCGATCTCCCTGCGGATGGTTGGCAGTTATCACCAGTTCGGCAACTTCGTCAGTGGCGTTGCCTCGCTGCCGCGGGTGGTGATCATGACCATGCATGACATCTCGTTGAAGCCACGAGATGAGAAGGTGGGTGCGAGCAGCGGGCTGGTGCTGGAAGGCACGGTCAAGACCTACCGCTACCTCGACGAAGAGGAGCAGGCCGAAGTGGCTGAGGCTCAGGCACAGCAGGGGGCCGCGCGATGAGGAGTATGCCGACCATCCCACGCATGCTTGCCTTGGTCGCGGCGACCTTCCTGCTCGCCGCTTGCGATCCCGGCATGCGCGATCTCGAGAACTATGTCGCCGACGTCAAGCAGCGTCCCGCGCCGCCGCTGGAGCCGCTGCCGGTGATGAAGCAGTTCGAGACCTTCGTATACGCGGCGCAGGACCTCCGGGACCCCTTCTCCATGCCCCAGCGGCGCGATGATCAGAGCCGCAGTGATGGTCCGCGCCCCGACCCGAATCGCCGCAAGGAGATCCTGGAAGCCTTCCCGCTCGATGGTCTCGACATGGTCGGCCTGATCGGCGCGGGCGAGAACCAGGTGGCCCTGGTGATGGACCCGCAGCGCGTGGTCCACAGGGTCCGGGTCGGCCAGTACCTCGGGCAGAGCGACGGCCGCATCGTCGCTATCCGCGAAGACGGCCTCGAGCTCGTCGAACTCATTCCCGATGGTTCGGGTGGCTGGCTTGAACGCCCGGCGCGTCTCGCGCTCGACAACGAATAAGCAGTGGGGAATCGCATGAAGCGCACATCCAAGTCCTACACCAGCGTCCTGCGGATCCGCAGCCTGCGGCTCACGGCGCTCGCCGCCCTGCTCGGAGCGGGCAACCTCGCGCTTGCGGCGGGCAGTCTCGAGAACATCAGCTTCTCCGCCGGCCCCGGCGGACAGGTTGACATCACCCTGAGCCTGAGCGAGCCCGCAGCCGAGCTGCCAGTGTTCACCACTGATGATCCCCCGCGGATCATCGTCGATCTTCCCGATACCCGTAACGCTGTCGATCAACGCCGCATTCCGGTCGGCATTGGAGCGACCAGCGCTATCTCCACGGCGGAGGCCGCTGGTCGCACGCGTGTCTCTATCGACCTGTTCCGTTCGAGTGCCTACCGGACCCGAAGTGAGGGCAACAGCGTCATTGTCAGCGTAGGGGGTGCCAGCACCGCCGCGACCGAGGTGACGGCCTACGCGGCAGATCCCGCCAAGCGCACGGCGAACATGACCGAAGTCGCCAACATCGACTTCCGTCGTACCCCACAGGGTACCGGCCGGATCATCCTGACCCTGGCGGGCGAGGGCGCGGCCTCTGACATGCGCGTAGACGGACAACGCGTGCAGGTCGATCTCGCCGGAGTGTTCCTGCCGGAGAAGATGGCCGAGCGGCTGGACGTCTCGGACTTCGCGACGCCCGTGCAGTCGGTGCAGTTGAGCCGGAGTGCGTCAGGTACGCGACTGGATATCGCGGTGAACGGTCGCTACGAACCGCTGGCGTACCAGACCGGAAATGAATTCGTCGTTGAGATCGACCCCATCCAACAGGTTGTTACTGCCGATGGTGTCGTCGCCGAAGGCGCGGAGCCCGGCTACACGGGCCGTCCCGTCACTTTCACCTTCCAGGACATCCCGGTACGCACGCTGCTGCAGCTGATTGCAGAGGAATCGGGCCTCAACATCGTGGCTGCCGATGGCGTGACCGGCAACATGACGCTGCGCCTGATCAATGTGCCTTGGGACCAGGCCCTGGATCTGATCCTTCGCGCGAAGTCGCTGGACAAGCGCCAAGACCGCAACGTTATCTGGGTTGCTCCGCAAGCAGAGATTGCGACGTACGAAAAGGCGGTCGCCGATGCGCGTATCGAGCAGGAACTGCGTGCCGAGTTGGTCAGCGAGTACATCGCGATCAACTACGGCAGCGCGGAAGAAGTTGCGGCGCTGCTGACCGACGGTAGCAAAGGCAACTCCACAGGGGGCGATCAAGGCAATTCGGCGCGCGGCTTCCTGTCGGCGCGAGGCTCAGTGACGTTTGATCGTCGCACCAATACTCTTCTGATAAACGATCTTCCCGAGAAGATCGAGGAGATCAAGCAACTGATTGCGCTACTTGATCGACCCGTTGATCAGGTCTTGATCGAAGCTCGAATCGTAATCGCGGATGAGAATTTTGCCCGCGAGCTCGGAGCGAAATTCGGCGTCAGCGGCGCACACCAAGACAGCGGCGATAGGGTCATGGCCATTTCCGGCACCCAAAACGCGACTGGGGCCATGATCAACCGCGCTATCCAGAATCGGGCAGCGGGACGAGCAGGCATCGCGGGCATTGGCAGCGTGCTCTCGGACCCGTCTTCCCGATTGGGTGTCAATTTGCCGGTCACCGCGCCGGCAGGATCGGTGGGTTTCGCTATCCTTGGAGCCGACTACCTTCTTGATCTGGAGCTCTCCGCACTTCAGCAGGAGCAGCGGGGCGAAGTTGTTTCGAGCCCGCGCGTGATCACAGCCAATCAGACCGAGGCAAGCATCAAGCAAGGTGATGAAATCGCCTACCTCACGGTGACCGGAACCGGCACAGATGCGCAAGCCACTGTCCAGTTCAAGGAGGTCGTGCTGGAACTCGTCGTGACCCCCACGATCACCCAGGACGGCCGCGTGTATCTAAGCTTGAAGGTCAAGAAGGACGAGGTGACCGGCTTCAGTTCAAGTCCTCTGGGGGATATTCCTCTCATTGCCAAACGCGAAATCAACACGGCAGTCTTGGTCGACGATGGCCAGACCGTCGTCGTAGGAGGCGTGTATGAGTTCCAGAGCCGAGAGGATCTGCGCAAGGTCCCGTTCCTGGGCGACGTTCCAGTACTAGGGAACCTGTTCAAGAACAATCGGCGCTCTTCGTCGAAGGCCGAGCTCCTGATCTTTGTCACGCCTCGGGTACTGGCTGTGGCTGGTAAGCAGAGCAACTAGAAATCACAATTCCGATTGCAGCTGCAGTCGCATCCGTCCAGTGGGAGAGTTTCAATGAAATCCAACTTTGCAATGGGGCTCGCAGGTGTACTGCTGGCTTCACTTCTGACTGCATGCGGTGGTGGGGGCGGCGGCTCCGACGGCACGTTCACTCCGCCCAGTCAGGCGAGGATCTCAGCATCAAGTGCGTCCTCCTCGGTCCCCGCCGGTGGGTCGGTGGCCGTCTCCGTGAATGTCACGACAGCGGGCGGAAGCCCCATCGCTGATGGAACACTGGTCAGCGCGTCAGCGAGCCCCAGCACGCTCGGCGGCGTGTTCGGCGTCGTGAATGGGCAGCCTGGAAATGCGAGCTCGGCCGCGACGGTAGGTGGTCGCGCTGAGTTCGTGTTCGTGGCCAACGACCAGCAGGGCAGCGTAAGTCTCACGTTTAGTACTCAGCCGGCGGGTCAGCCCAATGCTGTTACCGTGTCGATACCGCTGACCATCTCCGCGCCGGCCCCTACCGGCAACATAACGATCCAAGCCGTCAGAACTCAGTTGCCCGTCAACCTGTTTGGGGTGTCGCCCTTCCTTGGTTCGCCCTATCTGACCGAGCTAACCATCACGGCTCGAAGCGCCAGTGGACAGCTGATCAGCATTCCGCGCGGGAACGCGGGAGGGCTGGGTGTGACCATCAACCCCGTCACCATCGCCGCCTTCTCAACACTTGACGATCCAGAAACGGAAGATGAAAACGAGTTCGTGATTCTGTTGGGTCAAGGGCCGGTGAACATCGTGTCCGGCCGGGCGACAATCTTCGTGCACTCATTCGCTAACGTTGGATCGACCCAGATCACCGCTTCGATTCAGGACCCCGACACTGGCCGCACGATGACCGCGACTCAGACGATCAATGTCGTCTCGTCGACGCCGCCGCTCCCCTCCACTGTGCAGCTTTTCCCGAGCTTTGCCGGTCTCTACGCTCAAGGTTCCGGTGGGCGCACCACGGGCGCGTTGGAAGTCGATGTGAGCGACGGTATTGGGCAGCCGGTGCCTGACCCTGTCAGCGGCAATGCCGCGTTCAACAATGTTCGGGTCGAAGTTATCGGCGACGCGCCGGCTACTGCGGGTGAGCGCATCAACGGAATCAATGCTGCGGGCCAGAACGTGTCCGCTCAGACGATTGCGATCCGCACCACGAACGGTATCGGTACGTTCAACTTCACCGCCGGAAACCGCGTCGGCCAGACCACAATCCGGGTGACCGCAGATCGCGCTGACAACAACGTGGACAACGGCATCAGCGACGCTGTGATTGCTGAGCGGACTATTGTGATCTCGGACGGGCGACTGTTCGCTCTCCAGCTGACCAGCCCCAATGTCGAGGCGATCCAGGAGAATCGAGTCGCGTCGAATGAAGAAGGACTGGTTGGCGGACTTGATGGCACCTATAGCCTCACCGTCAGCGCGCTTGCTACGGATCGCCAGGGCAATCCCGTGATCGCGGGCACGCCCGTCGAGTTCGGTCTGATCGACGCCCCGCTGATTGGTTTCCCGGCCCAGGGCTCGGGAGTGTTCGCGATCGCGGGCAGTGACGGAAACCCGCAGGAGAACGGCTTCCTGTTCAATGCTCCCGGCGGTGCCTTCCAAACTGCAGGCGGTGGTGCAGGTCCGGGTGACACGCTGCTCGTGCTCGGCCAGGCCGTCCAGGGCAACCGCGACCTGGAGAGCGCGCGCACCATCGCCCAGGTCAACAGCCAGACTGCGCTGTCGACGGTCCAGCGCTTCAACCGCAATGACGACACTGGCACCAGCGTGGACAGCGGCAGCGTCCTGCCCTACATCATCGGTCGCGCCCAGCACGGCAACATCATTGCCACGGGCTTTACCGACGAGAACGGCGTGGCCACGGTGCGGATGAACTATCCCGTTTCCCGCCTTGGCCAGAGTGTGGCGGTGTGGGCGCGCGGCAGCGCAACCACGGCAACCGGCTCCAAGCTGGTGTCTGATATCGCAACCCTGGTCTATCCGGGTATCGCCAAGCTCAACATCATCGCCAACCCCGGCACGATTCCGGGCAACACCACGGCCAGCGTGACCGTATGTCTGCGTGATGCTTTCGACTCGCCGATCCAGGGTGCCTTCGTGAACTTTGGCTTCAGCCTGGCTTCGGGCACCGGTACGATCGGCGGTCGTAACAGTGGTCCGCTACCCAGCCCAACGGGTAGCAATGGCTGCGTGCTTGTCCCAGTGATCACGAGCGGCATGAGCGAGGACGGTGACAACCTCCTCACCTTCTCTCTGGGCAACGCTGAGCCCGCCGAGGTAGAGATCAAGGTCGCTGATGACCTTATTCTCCAAGCCTTCCCGACCGCGTTCATTGGCGACGGCGCGTTCACTGTCAACTTGCGCTTGATTGATGGAGCGGGTAACGGGGTTGCGGGGCGCGCAATCGCAGCGGTGTGCTCGGGCGATGGCGACACTGCGGTGGTCAGCGTGTCGCAGGCGCCGACGATCACCGATGCTGGCGGCAACAGCACCGCCGTCGTGGTTGCTTCGCTGATGGATCAGCCCGGCGGCGGTGCCGAGTGGGAGTGCGAGTTCAGCCTGGCAGGCGGCGAGCCGTCGGCGACCGTGATCTTCAAGGGTCGCGACAGCTGCGCGGGCGGTGGTGGCTTCAGTCCGCCGCCTCCGGCGACCGCCTGCAACACCGGCGGCAACACGCAGAATCAGACGCTGACCCTGGTCCTGTCTGGCGCCAACGGCGGAACGGCCACCGGCACGAGTGGCTTCACCTGCAGCGCCCCCACTTCCACCCAGGTGAGCTGCGCCCAGCCGTTCCCGGCCAACACCATCGTCAACATGACGGTGACCCCGAATGGCACGGCGCCGCGTCCGGTGCCGCAAGTCAGCGGTGGCTGCCAGCTGGCGCCCTTGAACCAGGGTCCCGGGGCGACCTTCAACGTCAACACCACTGCCTTGACTGCAGCAACGACCTGCAACATCACCTTCCAGTGATGTTCGACAGCTGAAACGACAAAGGGCCGCTCATGCGGCCCTTTGTCTTTTGGGTGGCGCAGGAGGGTGCTGCGCCATGCGCATTCGGTACATCGCCGTGCGCGCAGCATCGGCCGCTCGATCAGAGTGCGCAGCACATTGGGACCAGTTGGGAAGCTTCGGTGCGCCCGCGTGGGCCCAGGGTCGCAAGCGGCGCTAGACTCGCCGAACGCTCGGCCACGGGTCGGGTGCTTGGGGGCTGGCGTAGTGCTTGGCGCGAACGCTTGCCTGGCCCCGGGATAGACCACTGCAGAGAGCCCACCGTGTCCCAGCACAGAATCGAACTGAAGCCCGGTGAAGTGCTGTTCCGCGAGGGCGATCCTCCCGACTGCGCATTCCTTGTGCAGGCCGGAACGCTGCAGATCACCACCGGTCCGGAACAACGCATGCTGGCCGAAGTGCGTGCGGGGGAGTTGCTGGGCGAGATGGCGGTGATCGATCGCTCGCCGCGCACGGCCACGGCGACCGCGATCGAAAGCTGCGTGCTGGTGCCGATCACGCCGGAGCAGATCGCCGAACGCCTGCTCAATACCGATCCGGTGGTGCGCGCCCTGCTTGAAGGGCAGTTGCGCCGCTACCGCGCGACTCTGGCCAGCCTCCAGGGACAGGCACCTGCGGCGCCCGAGGTGATCCATGCGGGGATCGATGGGATTGGCAAGATCCGCTTGGAATCCGAGCTGCGCGAAGCGCTCAGCACCGGCGGCCTGGAAGTTCGTTTCCAGCCGCTGCTAGAGATCGACCGCGGTGAGATCGCTGGCTACGAAGCCCTGGTGCGTTGGCACCACGACCAGCGCGGCCAGATCTCTCCTGGCGAGTTCATCGCGCTGGCCGAAGAAACCTCGCTGATCGTGCCGGTCGGCGAGTTCGTTCTCGAGGCCAGCCTGGACGCCCTCGCTCGCATCGGTTCACCCCGCGGGCGCCTGCCCTTCATGGCGATCAACGTCTCGGCCCGCCAACTCGTCGAGGACGCGCTGCTGCCGCGGCTGCTGGATCGTCTGCACGCGCGGGGCATCCAGCCTGCGCAGATCAAGATCGAGATCACCGAGAGCCGTCAGCTGGACTACCAGCGGGTTGCCGCGATGATGCGCAGCGCGCGGGAAGCCGGCGTGCGGGTCGCCCTCGACGACTTCGGCACCGGCTACTCGAACCTGCAGCACATGCACCTGCTCAGCTTCGACACGCTCAAGGTGGACCAGGCCTTCGCCCGCGCCATGCTCGAGGACCCGCGCGCCCGCCGAATCGTCGAGGCCATCGTCGACATGGCGCACGGCCTGGGTGCGGACGTGGTCGTGGAGGGCATCGAACGCGAAGAGCAGCTCGGCGTGCTCCGCGAGCTTGGCTGTCGCTACGCGCAGGGCTGGCTGGTGGGGCGTCCCATGGCGCTGGACGAACTCCTGGCACGTCAGGCGCGCGCCGACGCCTGAGGCTGCTGCCCCGCCGCGAAACAGATGCGAGCTGGACGCCCTCGACCGTGCACCCAATGCAGCTGGACCTCGACGCGGCCAAGCTCGAACGCCGCAAGCGCGCCGCAAATGCGCCGCAACATCGCTTTGGCGCGCTCAACCGCAATCGATCTCGCCCGGCAGCCGGCCCCACCAATCGCACAGGCTGCTCTGCAGCATCGTCGGCATACTGGCAACGCTAGCGTCGGTGTCCGAACTGCAAGCGAGACGGCGTCGCCCCCCGAGGTCACTGTGTTGCCTGCTGCGGGTGCCACGCGGAAACCAAGCCCACGCTGGCGTTGTCCATGCCCGCCCCAAGACGGTGAACCCCCGATGCAAGCCACCGAAAACCCAACGCCTGAAGCCCGGATGGATCCACTGGCTGCCCGCTTCGCCGCCCTGCGCGACGCGCTCGCTGCCGAGGTTGTGGGCCAGCCCGAACTGGTCGAGCGGCTGCTGATCGCCCTGCTCGCCGACGGCCATCTGCTGGTGGAGGGCGCGCCGGGGCTGGCGAAGACCACGGCGATCAAGGCGCTGGCGGCACGCATCGAGGCCAACTTCCACCGGGTGCAGTTCACCCCCGACCTGCTGCCGGCCGACCTGACCGGCACCGAGGTCTACCGGCCGCAGGAAGGCCGCTTCGAGTTCCAGCCCGGTCCGCTCTTCCACAACCTGCTGCTCGCCGACGAGATCAATCGCGCCCCTGCGAAGGTCCAGTCGGCCCTGCTGGAAGCCATGGGCGAACGACAGATCACCGTCGGTCGAGTCACCTATGCCCTGCCCGACCTGTTCCTGGTGATGGCCACCCAGAACCCGATCGAACAGGAGGGCACCTATCCCTTGCCCGAGGCCCAGCTCGACCGCTTCCTGATGCATGTGCGCATCGGCTATCCCCAGGCCGACACGGAAGCCGAGATCCTGCGCCTGGCGAGGACCCGCGCACTGCAGGACCTGCAGCCCGGGTCCGCCGCGCCGGCCAAGGCCAGCACGGCACGGATAAGCGCCGAGGACATCCGCGCCGCGCGTCGGCGCATCCTCGACCTGCACTTCGCGCCCCGACTCGAGCGCTACCTGATCGAGCTGGTGCTCGCGACGCGGGATGCCACGCCCTACGGCGCCGAGCTCAAGAGGCAGATCGCGTTCGGCGCCAGCCCGCGTGGATCGATCGCACTGGAGCGCTGTGCGCGCGCCCACGCCTGGCTGGCCGGGCGGGATTTCGTCGCGCCGGAGGACATCCGCGCGATCGCGCTCGATGTGCTGCGGCATCGCGTGCTGCTCAGCTTCGAGGCTGAAGCGGAGGGCCTGGACAGCGACACGATCCTGCGCGCCCTGCTGGACCGCGTGCCACTGCCTTGAGCGCGGCGCGCGACACGGTGCCAGTGGTGAGCCACGCAGCCATCATTCCCGAGCTGGCCGAACTGGTCGCCCTGCGTTCGCGGGCGGCGCAGCTCGCGGCCGGTGCGCGCCGACGCTCGGCGGACCGTGCTGCCGGTAGCCGCCACAGCCCCTTCCGCGGACGCGGCATGGACTACGCCGAGTCGCGCGCCTACGCGCCGGGCGACGACGTGCGCCACATCGACTGGCGTCTGACGGCACGCACCGGCGATCTGCACACAAAGCTGTTCGCGGCTGAGCGCGAGCGCACGTCGGCGGTGCTGCTCGACACCGCCGCCGCGCTGCAGTTCGGTACCCGAAGCTGCTTCAAGTCGGTGCAGGCGGCCCGGCTGGGTGCACTGTTCGCCTGGTTCGCCCAGGCCGAAGGCGACCGGGTATGCGCTGCCGCCTTCGGTCGGCGCGCCGGGCAGCTGCCGGCCGCTGGCACCCAGCGCGGCGTCCTGCGGGTGTTGAAGGCGCTCTGCGAATGGTCCTTGCCAGAACAGCCCGGCAGCGCGCCCCAGTCCATGGCGCGGGCCATCGACGCGCTGGATCGAACCTTGCGTGCCGGCGCGCACGTGCTGCTGCTGCTGGATGCCGCCAGCCTCGACGACGATGCCCTGCGTGGGCTGCAGCGCCTGCGCCGGCAGCACGATCTGATCGCCGCGCTGCTGGTGGATCCGCTCGAGCGCGAGGCCCTGCCTCCCGGCCGCTATCGCGTGCAGACCGCGCGCGGCGAATCCCTGCTGGAGGTGCCGGGCAGCGGTCGGCCGCCGTGGCAGCAGGCGTTGCGCGCGCGCCAGGATGCCGTCCTCGAGCGCCTGCAGCGCGCGGGCGTCGGTGCCCGCCTGGTCAGCACGCGTGAGGACCCGGTGCCTGCCCTGCGCGATCTGCTGCGCGGCGCTCCGCCGCGGGAGGGCGAATGAAGGCTGGCCCTGAACTTCGAGACATCCAGCTGCCGCCCGAGCCCGGCCTGTGGCCCTGGCCACCTGGCGTGTGGCTGCTGCTGGTGATCGCCCTTGCCGTGCTGTTCTGGATCGGCCTGCGCGCGCGTCGTGCCCTCGTCAGGCGGCGACGCCAGCAGCAATGGCTTGCAGCGCTCGGCACGATCGCCCGGGACACCGTCACTCCCGCGGTCGAGCGGGTCGCCGCCGTCTCCGAGCTGCTGCGGCGCGCCGTGCGCCAGCAGGCCCCGGCGCAGGCGGCACTCGAAGGTGCGGCATGGCGCGCGTATCTGTGCAGCCTCGGGGCTGAGGCCGGCACCGATGCCGGGCTCGACATCCTGGTGCAGGGGCCCTGGCGCGCGCAGCTTGCGGAAGACGAGGCCAGGCTGGCGATCGGCTGCGCTGAACGCTGTCTGCGCCGTCTGCTGGAGCGCTCGCCATGAGCGCCTGGCTGGCAGTGCTTGAATCGATCGAGCTGGCCCGGCCCTGGGCACTTTGGCTGCTGCCGCTGCCGCTGCTGGGTCTGCTGCTGCTGCCGCCGGCCCGGCAGCGGCAGGGCAGTGCCCTCAGGCTGCCCTTCGAGCTGCCGCCGGCGGAGGCTGGCACTGCGCGCTCACGGCTTGCGAGCGCACGTCTGTTCATCGCCGTGCCGATCTGGCTGCTGGTCTGCCTGGCGGCGGCCCAGCCGCAGCGATTGGGCGAGATCGAGGCGCCGCCCAGCAGCGGTCGGGATCTCATGCTCGCCGTGGATGTCTCGGGTTCCATGGCCGCCGAGGACATGCAGATCGGCGGACGCCGGGTCGATCGCCTGACCGCGGTCAAGCGCGTGCTCGGCGATTTCCTCGACCGCCGCGCCGGCGATCGCGTCGGCCTGATCCTGTTCGGGCAGAGCGCTTATCTGCTGACGCCGCTGACCTTCGATCGCGCCCACGTACGCTATCAGCTGGAAACCAGCGTGATCGGCATGGCCGGACGCGAAACCGCGATCGGCGATGCCGTCGGCCTCGGCGTCAAGCGCCTGCGCGAGCGCGGCGAGGGCGAGCGCGTGCTGATCCTGCTGACCGATGGCGTGCACAACGCTGGTGCACTCGATCCCGAGCGGGCGACCCAGCTCGCCGTCGCCGAGAACGTGCGCGTGCACACCATCGGCATGGGCGGCGACGGCGGCAGCGCCAGCGTATTCGGCCTGCAGGTCGCCACGCCCGGCGCCGAGATCGACGAGGCCAGCCTGCGCCGGATCGCCGAGAGCACTGGCGGACGCTACTTCCGCGCCCGCGACACCCGCGAGCTGGCCGGCATCTATGCCGAGCTCGATCGCCTGGAGCCGGTCGAGCAGGACGCCGAGCCGCTGCGCCCGCGTCACGAGCTGTTCCACTGGCCGCTGGCGCTCGCCCTGCTGCTCGCACTGAGCGTGCTGCTCGCAGGAAGCCTCTCCGCCCACCGGGAACGTGCATGAGCGCGCTCGGCCTAGACGATTTCCACTTCCTGCGGCCGCTGTGGCTGCTGGCGCTGTTGGCCCTGCCGCTGCTGGTCTGGCTGCGCCATCGTGCGCATCGTGTCGCCGATCCCTGGCGGCGGGTGGTCGACGCGCCCCTGCTGGCGGCGCAGTCGGCGGGTCGCGCGCAGGGGCCACGCCTGCCCGAACTGCTCCTGGCCAGCGGCGTGGCGATCTGCGTGCTGGCGCTGGCCGGGCCGGCCTGGCGCGAGCTGCCGCAGCCTCTGTTGAAGCGCCAGGCGCCGCTGATCCTGGCCCTGGACCTGTCTGCCAACGTGCGCGCGGCCGACCTCAAGCCCGATCGCCTGAGCCGTGCGCGCCTGAAACTCGCCGAGCTCGTGCGACGCCGCGCCGACGGCCAGACCGCCCTGATCGCGTTCGCCGGCGAAGCCTTCACCGTGGCCCCGCTGACCGACGATGCCACCACCCTGGACGGGCTGCTGGGGGCCCTCGACCCCTCGATCCTGCCGGTGCCCGGGCAGCGCCCGGAGCGCGCCATCCGCATGGGCCTGCGCCTGCTGGCCGACAGCGGGGCCCAGCGCGGCGATCTGCTGCTGCTGACCGACCGCGTCGGCACGGCGGCGGTGGAGGCTGCACGCGAAGCCGCCGCGCAGGGCCTGCGCGTGTCGGCGCTGGGCCTTGGAACTCCGGAAGGTGCGCCTGTAGCGGTGGGCGGCGGCGGCTTCATGCGCGACGAGGCCGGCAACATCCGCCTGCCGCGTCTGGACGAGGACAGCCTGCGCGCGCTGGCGATGGCCGGGCAGGGCGGCTATGCGCGCTTCGCTGCCGACGGCAGCGATCTGCGCGCGCTCGGCTTCGACAGCGCGCAGTCCCTTGCCGATGTGGGCCATGTGGACACCGTCCGCAGCGACGCAAGCAGCCCGCTGCGGTATCAGGACGAAGGGCCGCTGTTGGCCCTGCTGCTGCTGCCGCTGGCGGCGCTCGCCGCGCGTCGCGGCTGGCTGCTGGTGCTGCCCCTGCTGCTGCTGCCGCTGGCGCCGCCGCGCACCGCGCAGGCGCAGTCAGCCACAGCGGAGAACGCAGCCTCTGGCAATGCGGCGGCCGCTGCAGGCGCCAACGTCGACGAGACGGCTCCGGGCGCACTCGCGCAGTTCTGGAACGATCTCTGGATGCGTCGAGACCGTCAGGCCTGGGACGCCCTGCAGGAGGGCGCGCCGGAGCGCGCAGCGGCGCTGGCCGAGGATCCGGCCCTGCGCGGCAGCGCCGCCTATCGCGCAGGTGATCTCGAATCCGCGCTGGCTGATTTCGCCCAGGGCGACGATGCGCGCAGCCACTACAACCGCGGCAATGCGCTGGCCGGGCTGCAGCGCTACGACGAGGCGCTGGCGGCATATGACGCCGCCCTGGCCCGCGAGCCTGCGCATGCCGATGCCGCGGCCAACCGCAAGGCCGTCGAGGACTGGCTCAAGCAGCAGGAGCAGCAACAGCAGCAGGCTCAGGACGGTGAGCAGGGCAAGGACGGAGAGAAGGCGCAGTCCGGCGACTCCGGGGAGCCATCGCCCGACGGTGAGCAGACGCAGGACGAGGGCGGTGAGCCGGAGTCCTCCGAAGGCACGCCGCCGCCGTCCTCCGAGAGCCCGCAGAACGATTCCGCGCAGGGCGAGCAGGGCGGCGAGTCCGACCCGCAGCAGGCCGAAGCCGAGGGCGATGCGGCCGAGTCCGAGCAGGCGCAGCAGGATTTCAACGAGGCGATGCAGCAGGCCCTGCAGCAGGCGGAAGCGCAGCCCGAGGGTGAGCCCCAGGGCGAGCCGCTGAGCGCGGAAGCCATGGCCGAGGCCGAGAAGCGTCAGGCCCTGGAGCAATTGATGCGACGCGTGCCTGACGACCCCGGTGGCCTGCTGCGCCGAAAATTCCTGCTCGAGTACCAGCGCCGCCAGCGCGAGGGCGATCCGCGATGAATGTGCACCTGAAGAACCTTGTGGTCCTCCTGATCGCCCTGCTGCTGCCGCTGGCCGCGGTGGCGCAGGGCACGCGCGCCTTCCTCGACCGCGATCAGGTCGTGCTGGGCGAATCGGTCACCCTGAACATCGAGACCGATCAGCCGGGCAGCGGCGAGCCCGACCTGTCCGCGCTGGGCAGCGACGTGCGCGTGCTCGGCAGCTCCAGCAGCACCCAGATCAGCCTGGTCAACGGTCGCCAGAGCATGCGCACCCTGTGGGGTGTGGTGCTGGAGCCCCTGTCTGCGGGCGTGCTTGGCATCCCGGCGCTGGAGGTGCGCGGTCAGCGCACCGAACCGCTGCGGCTGACAGTCCTGCCGGCGGCCGCGCAGCCCCGCGACGGCACGGCCGACCTGCTGCTTGAAGTCGAAGTCGATCCCGAGCAGCCATATGTTCAGCAGCAGGTGATCTACACCGTGCGCCTGTTGTATGCGGTGACCCTGCTCGACGGCCAGCTCGACGAGCCCAGCGCCGCCGGCGCCGACATCCGCCGGCTCGGCGGTGATGCCACCTACAGCCGCGAGATGGGCGGCCGCCGCTACAGCGTGGTCGAACGCCGCTACGCGCTGACGCCGCTGGCCTCGGGCCCGCTGGCGATCGAAGCGCCGCGCTTCCGCGGGCGCGCACTGGCGGGTGGACGCAGCAACCGCATGTTCGATCCCGGCACGCCGGTAGCGGCCGCTGGCGAGGCGCTGCAGCTGGAGGTGCGACCGCGACCGGCGACGGCTGGCGAGCCCTGGCTGCCCGCGCAGTCGCTGGACTACCGGCTGCAGTCCAGCGCCGCCGGCACCCTGCGCGTCGGCGAGCCGGTGACGCTGTCGCTGCGGCTGTCGGCGCGCGGGCTGTCCGCGGAGCAGCTGCCCGAGCTGGTGCTGCCTGCCATCGACGGCGCCGAGGTCTATCCCGACCAGGAATCCAGCCAGACCCGCGAGGGTCCGCGCGGCATCGAGGGCGAGCGCAGCCGCAGCTTCGCGGTGGTGCCGAAGCGTGCCGGTACGCTGGAGCTGCCGCGACTGGTGATCCGCTGGTGGGATGTCGCAGCGGACGCGATGCGCGAGGCGGTGATCGAAGCGCAGCGCTTCGAGGTTGAGGGTGGCGCTGGCGGCGATGCCGCCGTGCGCGCCGATGCGCCGAGCACGTCCGGAACGCGGGACGAACCGCGCATCGCGACGATCGTGAATCAGGGTGTGCACCCGCTCTGGCGCATGGGCGCCCTGCTGCAGCTGCCGCTGGTGCTGCTGTTCGCCGCGCTGTGGTGGCGTGCGCGCATGCGTCGCCACGCGCCGGCAGGCGCCGCCAACGCCGCGCCAGCCTCGCCGCCGCAGGCCGGTCCCTCGCTGGCCGCAGCCTTGCGGCAGGGTGAGTTGGCCGACATCGCCGAGGCCCTGCGCGGCCTGGCCCGCGCGCGCGGCCTGGCGCCGGACCTCAGTGCACTCGTCGGCCTGTTGGGCGATCCGGCCCAGCGCGAGGCCGTCGATGCCCTGCAGCGCAGCCTGTATGGCGGCGCCGATGGCGCGCCGGCCCTGCAGGCGCTGCGCGCGGCGTTTGCGCGCGCGCCGGCGTTCCGCGCCGCAACGACGGCAGCTGCCGCGTCGGGTGGCCTGCCGCCGCTGTATCCGGATCGCGAACGTCGCTGAGCGTAGCGCGCAGCCCGGCACGGCGCGTTGAGGGTCCGTGTCGATGGGCACCCGACCCCAGCGGAGTCGTGATGTACCATCCGGGCTCACTGCGTGCAGACCAAGGTCGGTCTTGCGCGGTGTCGATGCGGCGGGGAAGCCGCATCCCGGCGGTCCTCGGCGCGGCTGCGCCGAAGGCACGCTCAATCCACGCACAGTCCTCTGGGGGACGCCCGATGATCCAACGTGTCGCGCTGGCCTTGATGCTGGCATTCGGTCTTCCTGCGCTTGCGCAGGACTCCGCGCCCGAGGGCAACCAAGGCTTCGAGACAGTGCAGGCCGCCGCGGCTGCCGATGCCGCCCAGGCTGAGCCAGCGCCAGCGGACGCCGTGCCCGCGCCCGCGATGTCGGCCGTGCCCGAAGCGCCCACCGCAGCGGTCGAGCCGAGTCTGGATCAACGCATCGAAGCGATGATCCGGCCGGTAGCAGACGCGGTGTCCGGGCAAATTTTCAGAGCGGTACGAGTCGGCGGCACCGACGAAGCGCCGGTGATGTTCCCGCTGATCGTCGGCTGGCTGATCCTCGGAGGCCTGGTGTTCACCGTGTACCTCGGCTTCATCAACCTGCGCGGCTTCGCGCACGGCTTCCGCCTGCTGCGCGGCGACTACAGCAGCAAGCGCGATGCCGGCCCCGGCGAGGTCAGCCACTTCCAGGCCCTGACCTCCGCGGTGTCCGGAACGGTTGGCCTCGGCAACATCGCCGGCGTGGCGGTGGCGCTCAGCATTGGCGGTGCCGGCGCGACCTTCTGGATGGTGCTGGCCGGCCTGCTGGCGATGTCGACCAAGTTCGTCGAGTGCACGCTGGGCGTGAAGTACCGCCTGGAAAAGGCCGACGGCACCGTCTCGGGCGGCCCGATGTACTACCTCTCGCGCGGCATCGCCGAGAACTACCCGCAGCTGAAGTGGTTCGGCTGGAAGCTGGCGATCATCTTCGCGCTCTGCACCATGCTGGGTGCGGTCGGCGCCGGCGCGATGTTCCAGGCCAACCAGGCCTATGCCCAGTTGCTCAACGTCACCGGCGGCGCCGAGGGTCCGCTGGCGGGCAATGCGATCTGGTTCGGCATCGGCTACGCGGCGCTGGCCGGCGCGGTCGTGCTGGGCGGCATCACCCGCATCGGCAGCGTAACCTCCAAGCTAGTGCCGGCAATGGCACTGCTCTACATCATCGGCTGCCTGTTCGTCATCCTTGCCAATATCGGCCAGCTGCCCGCTGCCTTCCGCATGATCATCGACGGCGCCTTCACTGCCGAAGGGGTGACCGGTGGCGTGCTCGGCGCCCTGATCCAGGGCTTCCGTCGCGCGGCCTTCTCGAACGAGGCCGGACTGGGTTCCGCGCCCATCGCACACTCGGCGGTCAAGACCCGCGAGCCGATCACCGAGGGCTTCGTCGCGCTGTGGGAGCCCTTCATCGACACCGTGGTGATCTGCACCCTGTCGGCCCTGGTCATCATCATTTCCGGCGAGCTCGCCGCGCTGCAGGGCTCGGCCCTGGCCGGTACTGCTCAGGGCGTGCAGCTGACCTCGGCGGCTTTCGGCAGTGTGGTCAGCTGGTTCCCCTACGTGCTGACCGTGGCCGTCTTCCTGTTCGCCTTCTCCACCACCATCACCTGGGGCTATTACGGCGCCAAGGCGGCGGCCTTCCTCGCTCGCGAGAGCAAGGGTGTGCTCTACGGCTTCAAGTTCTTCTACCTGCTGGCCGTGGTGGTCGGCTGCACCCTGCAGTTGGGCAGTCTGATGGATATAGCCGACGCCCTGCTGTTCATCATGGCGATCCCGAACCTGATCGGGGTCTACCTGCTGATGCCAGTGGTCAAGCGCGAGTTGAACGCCTACTGGGCGCGGCTCAAGGCCGGTCAGCTGCGCAACTTCCGCGAACAGCCGGAGGCCTGAGCCATGGACGCCAGCCCTGGGCTTTCGCTGCACACCAAGATGGCGATCGGCTTCGTGGTCGGCATCCTCGCCGGCGTGCTCGCCAACTGGTACGCGCTCGAGTCCAGCTGGCTCGCGGGCCTGATCCAGTACGTCACCGATCCGGTGGGCAGGATCTTCCTCAACCTGCTGTTCATGCTGGTGGTGCCGCTGGTGTTCTCGGCGCTGGTGCTGGGCGTGGTCGAGATCGGCGACCCGCGTACGCTGGGTCGGATCGGTGGCCGCACCCTGCTGTTCATCCTGGTCGTCACCGCCATTGCGGTCAGCATCGGCCTCGTCATCGTCAACCTGGTGCAGCCGGGCCAGGGCCTGCCGCCCGAGCTGGCGGACGAGCTGATCGCCGGCTCCAGCGAGCGCGTCGCTGACATCGCCGCCAAGGGCGGCGCGGTCTCGGGCATTGATCTGCTGATCAATATCGTGCCGCGCAACCCGCTGGCGGCGGCAGTCAACGGCGATCTGATCGGGGTGATGTTCTTCGCGCTCATGTTCGGCATCGGCGCGACCGTGGTCGCGAGTGCCGGCACCCGCAGCTTCGTCGGCGCGGTGCAGGGCGTGTACGACATCTGCTTGAAGCTGATCGGCTGGATCATCCAGCTCGCGCCCTATGCAGTGGCCTGCCTGCTGTTCGGCATCACCGCCAAGCTTGGCTTCGACGTGCTGGTCCAGCTGGCGCGCTATGTCGGCACCGTGGTGCTGGCGCTCGCCATACACGCCTTCGTGGTGTTCCCGATCCTGGTGCGGGTATTCGGCGGCATGTCGCCGCTGGCCTTCTTCAAGGGCGCGCAGCCGGCCATCCTGACCGCGTTCTCGACGAGTTCCTCCAGCGCGACCCTGCCGACCACGCTGGAGTGCGCCGAGCATCGCCTGGGCGTGCCGCGGCCGGTGGCGCGCTTCGTCTGCACCCTGGGCGCCACCGCCAACATGAACGGCACGGCGCTGTTCGAGGGCATCACCGTGCTCTTCCTCGCGCAGTTCTTCGGCGTCGAGCTCAGCTTCGTGCAGCAGATCAGCATCCTGGTGCTGTGCATCTTCGGCGCGATCGGTGCGGCCGGCGTGCCCGGCGGCTCGCTGCCGGTGATCGCGATGATCCTCGCCATGTTCGGCATCCCGCCCGAAGGCATCGGCCTGATCCTGGGCGTCGACCGCTTCCTCGACATGTGCCGCACCACGGTCAATGTCGGCGGTGATCTGGTCGGCTCTGTGGTGGTCGCGCGCGGCGGCCTGCTGCCGCCGCATCCCGAGCACGGCCCTGCAGACCCTAGCGCGCACGGCGAAGGGCGCAGCGAGGTCTGAGCCCGTGTCGGACAGCGACCTCACTGGCCTGCTGCAGGCCTGGCGCGGCGGCGACCGCGCCGCGCTCGACCGCCTGCTGCCCGAGGTCTATGGGCTGCTGAAGCGCATGGCGGCCGGCCGCGTCGGCAGCGCGGATCGCACGCCGACACTGGAGCCCACCGCGCTGGTGCATGAGGCGGTGCTTCGCCTTCTGGGCAACAGCCCGGACTGGCAGAACCGCAGCCATTTCCTGGCGGTCGCCGCCCTGCAGATGCGCGCCGTACTCGTGGACCACGCCCGCGCCCGCGTCGCTGCCAAGCGCGGCGGCGGCGCGGCGCTGGTCACCCTGCGCGCGGCCGAGTTCGAATCCGCCGGCGACAGCGTCGAGGTCGACCTGCTGGCGCTGGACCAGGCCCTGCAGCAGTTGGCCGCCACCGACGCCCGCGCGGCCCGCGTCATCGAGATGAGCTACTTCGCCGGCATGCAGCGCGAGGAGATCGCCGAGGTGCTGGCGGTCAGCCCCGCCACCATCGACCGCGACCTGCGCTTTGCCCGCGCCTTCCTCAATCGCCAGCTCGGCGGCTGAGGACGGAGCCCGCGGGCGCGCTCGCCGCGCCACGCGAAACCTGACGCATCGCAGCAGCCGAGGGGCGACACCATCGCGTATGTTCCTCGGCTGGACAGGGGAAGGCAGATGGCGGCGAGCCTGCACTCGGACGTACTGGTGATCGGTGGTGGCCTGGCCGGCATGGTCACGGCGCTTGAGTGTCTGCGCGCAGGTCGGTCGGTGACGATCGTCGACCGCGACACGCCCGAGCGCTTCGGCGGCCTCGCACGCTGGGCCTTCGGCGGCATGGCCCTGGTCGGCACGCCGCTGCAGGCGCGCATGAAGATCCGCGACACCCCCGAGATCGCCTTCCGCGACTGGCTGAGCTTCGGTGAGCTCGACCCGGCGGATACCTGGTCGCGGGCCTGGGCCGAGCACTACGTCGAGCGCTCGCGGCCCGAGGTCCATGACTGGCTGCTGGGCGAAGGCATCCGCTTCCTGCCGGCGGTGAACTGGGTCGAGCGCGGTCGCCACGGCGAGGGCAACTCGGTGCCGCGCTATCACGTCGTCTGGGGCACGGCGCGCCAGCTGGTGCTGTGTCTGAACGATGCGCTGAGGCGCGCCGACAGCGGTGGCCGCCTGCGCCTCCTGCATGAGCATCGCGTCACCGCGCTGGAGCAGCAGGACGGTCGCGTCTGCGGCGCTGTCGCCGTTGAAGAAGCCAGCGGTGCGGAGCTGCGTGTGTCGGCCGACAGCGTGGTGCTGGCCATGGGCGGCATCAACGGCAGCCATGCGGCCTGTCGCGCGCACTGGCCCTGTGACCGGCCGCAGCCGGCGACCCTGCTCAATGGCGCGCATCCGTTCGCCGATGGCCGCCTGCATGGCGAAGTCGCCGAGCGCTTCGGCGGCCGCATCGTCAACGCGGGCGAGATGTGGAACTACGCGGGCGGCATCGCCCATCCGTTTCCGCATTTCGAGGGCCACGGCCTGTCGATCATTCCCTGCAAGTCGGCGCTGTGGCTGGACCACCGCGGCGAGCGCATCGGCCCCGAGCCGCTGGTCACTGGGTTCGATACGCACTGGCTGTGCCAGCGCGTCGCCGAGCAGGCCCGGCCCTGGACCTGGCAGCTGCTCAATCGGCGCATCGCGCTCAAGGAGTTCGCGATTTCCGGCGCCGAGCACAACCCGCGCATCCGCGATCGCCAGTTCGTCCGCTTCATGCTGGAGACCCTGTTCGGCAATGCGCCGCTGGTGAACCGGATGCAGCGCGAGAGCGACGATTTCCTCGTCGATGCGTCGCTGCCGGGCCTTGCCGCGAAGATGAACGCGCTGACCTGCTCGCACGACATCGACGCACAGCGGCTCAAGGCCACGGTCGCGGCTTTTGACGCGCACTTCGCTGCGGGTCGAAATCCCAGCGATGACGAGCAGGTGCGGCGCATCCTGCAGGCACGCACGTGGCGTCCCGATCGCCTGCGCACCTGTGCGCCCGCGCCTCTGTCCAAAGCGGGCGCGGGACCATGGATCGCGATCCGCCTGCAGCTGATCACCCGCAAGAGCCTGGGTGGCCTGCGCACCGACCTGCACTCGCGCGTGCTCGGCGACGGCGATGCGCCGATCCCCGGCCTGTACTGCGTCGGCGAGGCGGCCGGCTTCGGCGGCGGTGGGGCCAACGGCAAGCGCTCGCTGGAAGGCACCTTCCTGCCCGGCTGCATCCTCACCGCGCGCGCGGCGGCACATCACCTCAGCGACGGCTGAGCGCATCCCGAATCCAGATCCAGTATGGAGCCCACCCATGCCGAACGGCGCCCAAGCCCTGATGAAAACCCTCGCCGATGCCGGCGTCACGGTCTGCTTCAGCAACCCCGGCACCAGCGAGATGCACTTCGTCGCTGCCCTCGACGACGAGCCGCGCATGCGCGCCGTGCTCTGTCTGTTCGAGGGGGTGGCCACTGGCGCGGCCGATGGCTATGCGCGAATGGCCGATCGGCCCGCTGCCACCCTGCTGCACCTCGGCTGCGGCCTGGGCAATGGCCTGGCCAACCTGCACAACGCCCGCAAGGGCCGGGTGCCGGTGGTGAACATCGTCGGCGACCACGCCACCTACCACATGCCGCTGGATGCCCAGCTGCAGAGCGACATCGAAACCGTGGCGCGCAATGTCTCGCCGGGCTTCGTGCGCACCTCGATGCGCACCGAGGACCTCTGCCGTGATGCTGTCGAAGCGATCGCCGCCGCGCGCAGCCGGCCCGAGCAGGTCGCCACCCTGATCCTGCCGGCCGACGTCAGCTGGGGCGAGGGTGGGATTCCTTGTGCGCCGCCTGAAGTTTCCCCGCCGCCCGCGGCTGATGCGGCTGCGGTCGCGAAGATCGCCGAGGTGATCCGCAGCGGCGGCAAGGTCGCCCTGCTGCTCGGCCGCCATGCGCTGCGCGAAGCGGCGCTGCTGGCCGCTGCACGCATCGCTGCGCACAGCGGGGTCAAGCTGCTGGCCGAGGTGTTCCCGACCCGGCTTGAGCGCGGCGCCGGCCTGCCGCCGGTCGAGCGCATCGCCTACCTGGCCGAGCTGGCCGGCGTGCAGCTGGCCGAGTTCCAGCATCTGGTGCTGGTCGACGCAAAAGCCCCGGTCAGTTTCTTCGCCTATCCGGGCAAGCCCAGCGAGCTGGTGCCGGCGGGGTGCTCGGTCCACACGCTCGGCACGCCAGCGCAGGATGCCGCAGCGAGTCTGGAAGCGTTGGCGCAAGCGCTGGGAGCGCAGCAGGCAAGGCCCGCGCTGCAGCCGGCCGCACGCCCCGGGCGTCCGCGCGGACGCCTCACCGCCGAGAAGGTCTGCAAGGCCGTGGGCCATCTGCTGCCCGAGCGCGCGATCGTGGTCGATGAGGCCATCACCTCCGGCCTGATGCTGCCGCTGATGACCGCCGGCGGCCCGCGCCACGACCTGATCACGCTGACCGGCGGCGCCATCGGCCAGGGCCTGCCCAATGCCATCGGCGCCGCCATCGCCTGCCCGGAGCGACCGGTGATCGCGCTGATCGGCGACGGCACCGCCATGTACACGATCCAGGCCCTGTGGACGCTGGCGCGCGAGAACCTCGACGTCACCGCGATCATCTTCAACAACGCCAGCTACTCGGTGCTCAATGTCGAGCTGGAGCGCGTTGGCGCCGAGCGCATCGGTGACAAGGCCCGCGCCCAGCTGGACCTGAAGGGCCCGCGCCTCGACTTCTGCCGGCTGGCCCAGGGGATGGGCGTGCATGCCGCTCGCGCCGACCGCGCCGAGGACTTCTGCCGCGCGCTGGAGTACGCGCTCAGCCACCCCGGGCCGCACCTGATCGAAGCGGTGGTGCCGGAAAGCCTGAGCGGCGCCAAGCGCAAGGCGCTGCCCTGGGTGCTGAAGGCCCTGCCCAGACTGCCGGCGTCGCTGGCGCGAAGGCTGAAGAAGAAGCTGGCGCCGTAGAGACGAGCTGCGGTCAGGGCTGCGACTGACCATGATCAAGGCGCACTCCCCGGGCGCGGACCGACCATCGCGGTTCCTCCGTTGCCGCGCGCCCTGCCATGACCCTCGCCCTCGAACTGCTGCACGCCCTGAAGCGCCACGGCGCGCGCGAGATCTTCGGGATCCCCGGTGACTTCATCCTGCCGCTGTTCCGGCACATCGAAGCCAGCGGCATCCTGCCCCTGTACGCGCTGAGCCACGAGCCCTCGCTGGGCTTCGCCGCCGATGCCGCGGCGCGCATGAACCTCGGTCTCGGGGTCATCGCCGTGACCTACGGTGCCGGTGCGCTGAACGTGGTCAACGCCGTTGCCGGCGCCTACGCCGAGCGCTCGCCGCTGGTGGTGCTGGCCGGCTGCCCGGGCGAACTGGAGGGCCATGCCGGACTGGTGCTGCATCACCAGGTGCGGCATCTGGATTCGCAGTGGCGGATCTACGAGGAGATCACCTGCGACCGCGTGCGCCTCAGCGATGCGGCCAGCGCGCCGGAGCAGATCGCGCGCGTGCTGCGCAGCTGCCGCGAGTTCTCGCAGCCGGTGCTGATCGAGATCCCGCGCGACATGGCCGACCGATCGATGGCGGCGGTGCCGATGCTGCCGCCCAGCGCGTTCGCGCAGGCCGCAGTCGACGAGTGCGCGCAGGAGTGGCTGCAGAAGATCCGCGCGGCGCGGGCACCGGTGCTGGTGGTCGATGTCGAGGTGCGGCGCTTCCATCTGGAAGCCAAGGTCGCCGAGCTGGCGCGGCGCCTGCAGCTGCCGGTGCTGACCACCTTCATGGGCCGCGGCCTGCTCAGCCAGGCCGGGCTGGAGGTCGACGGCACCTATCTCGGCATCGCCGGTGACCCGGCCATCAGCCGTCTGCTGGATGACTCCGACCTGCCGGTGATGCTGGGCGCGATCCTGTCCGACAGCAATTTCGGCGTCAGCGCCGAACGCATCGATTTCCGCCGCGCGCTGATCGCCGCCCACCGCGAGGCCCGAGTGGGCTACCACGTCTACCACGACATCCCGCTGGCGGCCCTGGTCGATGCCCTGCTGGCGCGGGTGCCGGAATCGCCTGCACCGCGCCGCGCGCCGCTGCCGCCAAGCGCACAGGCCGGCTTCGAGGCCGATGACCGCGCGCTGTGCGCGGCCGACCTGGCGCCTGCGCTGAACGCCTGCTTCGAACGCCACGGCACGCCGCCGATCGCCTCGGACATCGGCGACTGCCTGTTCGCGGCGATGGAGCTGAAGCCGGCGCCGCTGGTCGCGCCCGGCTACTACGCCTCGATGGGCTTCGGCGTGCCGGCCGGCATCGGCGTGCAGGCCACCAGCGGCGAGCGGCCGCTGATCCTGGTCGGCGACGGCGCCTTCCAGATGAGCGGCTGGGAGCTCGGCAACTGCCGCCGCTACGGCCTCGATCCGATCGTCATCGTGCTGAACAACCAGAGCTGGGAGATGATCCGCGCCTTCCAGCCGGAGTCGCGCTGCGCCGATCTCGGCGACTGGCGCTATGCCGAGCTGGCCGAAACCCTGGGCGGTCACGGCCATCGAGTGCGCAGCCGCGCTCAGCTGGCGGTGGCGTTGGACACGGCCTTCACCCGCCGCGGCCGCTTCGAGCTGATCGAGCTGCTGCTGCCGCCCGGCGACTGCACCCCGACGCTCAGGCGCTTCTCCGACGGCATCCGCGCCTTGCGCGCGGGCCAGGCGCGCGCGGCTTGATCGCGCGATCGAGTCCCTCCGGACTGACCTGGATCAGCGCGACCGGCGCGCCGCTGCGAGGAGACTGGGCTCATGCCTACATCGCTCGCCCCCGCCATGGATGCTCTGCTCAGGTTCTCCGGACTCGATAGCGGCTTCCAGGGCTATCCGGATCCCGCCCGCTTCTCGCCCGAGTTCGGCGAGCGCCAGCTGCGCGCGGCCGCTCGCGAAAGCAATGAGGACCCGGTGCCGCGGCGGCTGTCGCTGTCCCTGCACGTGCCCTTCGCCGAGCAGCCCTGCCACCACTGTCCCGGCACCGTCACCGTCGGCGCGGATCGACAGCGCGTGCGCGCCTATTTCGAGCGTCTCGCGCGGCAGTGCGAGCAGACCGCACCGCTGTTCGATCGCGATCGCGATGTGATCCAGCTGAAGGTCGGCGGCGGTGGGCCAAGCAAGGTCGATGCGGTGGCGCTGGGCGAGCTGCTGTACGCCGCTTCCCGGCACTTCTTCCTGAGCCGCGGGCGCGAGCGTGAGTTCATGATCGAGCTGCCCGCCGGCGCGCACAGCGGCGACGAGATCCAGGGCTTCGCCGACCTGGGCTTCAACCGCGCGCGCTTCAGCGTGCTGGATTTCGACCGCGCTACCCAGCAGCGGCTGGGTCGCGAGCTGGACGAGGCGGCGCTGCAGGCCAGCGTCGCGGCGGCGCGCGCCGCCGGCTTCCGCTCGATTTGTTTCGACCTGATGTATGCCCTGCCCGGGCGCAGCGAGCAGGATCTGCTGCAGTGGCTGGATCGCGTGCTGCAGCTGCAGCCCGACCGTATCAGCCTGCACCCCTTGGGTGGCCGCGTCGGCCAGCGGGCCTCGCCCCCCAGTGAGCCGATGCGACCGCTGCAGGAGCGCATCGCCCAGCGCGCCGCGGCGATCCGCTGCCTGCTGCAGGCCGGCTACGACGCGATCGGCCTGGATGTGTTCGCGCTGCCGCAGGACGACCTGTCCCGCGCGCGCCGCAGCGGCCAGCTGCACCGCAACGCGCTGGGCTATACGCCGCATGCCGAGACCGATCTGATCGGCCTGGGCGTCAGCGCGCAAAGCCGGATCGGCGATGCCTGCTGCCAGAACCACGTCGACCTGCCGGCCTGGGAGGGCGCGGTCGACATGGGCGAGTTCCCCCTGTGGCGGGGCCAGCAACTGGACCTCGACGCGCGTCTGCGCAGCGACGTGCTGCACGACCTGCTCTGCCGCGGCGCGCTGGACCTGGCGCAGCTGCAGGAGCGCTACGAGCTGGACTTCTGCACCTACTTCCGGCGCGAGCTGGCGGCGCTGGCGCCACAGCAGGAGGCCGGGCTGTTCGCGATGGACGAGCGCCGGCTCTGGCTCAGCGAAGCCGGGCGACTGGCCCTGCGCTCGATCTGTACGCCTTTCGCCGCTTGAGCGCCCCCGCAGGCTCTGCGCCCCGCGGGGCCCGGCGGTCGGCAGCTTGCGTGGCCTCAGCCGCTGCAGCCGCCGCAGCACACCGATGGCAGGTAAATCAGTCCCCCGGCGTCGATCGCCAGCCCGCAGGCGCGCAGTGCCTCCAGCAGGGACTGCGTGCCCATCACCGTCGATACCCGCAGGGCGCCGCTGACCGCTTCGCGATCGAGCACCACCGCAGGATCGATGTCCTGCAGCAGGGCCTGCAGCCGCGCCATGTCCAGGTCCGCGCCCGGTCGTTCGATGCGCACTTCCATGGCGGCGCTAGCCCGCCTGTGGGCTGAAGTCGATCACCACCGCGCCCGGCTCGCGCTGCACGTAGGCGACCTGCAGGGCTTCGCCGTAGCGCTGCTGCAGCTGCTGCAGCAGGGGCAGGGGGTCGTGGTCGTTGACGAAGCGCATCGTTTCGCCGGGGCGCAGTGCGTCCAGCGCGCCGAAGATCGCAGCGTGGCGGAAGCGCTTGGCGATGCCGCGCGCATCGAAGGGGTAGGGGCCGATCTGGGCCGGTCCGCAGTGCAGTTGCATGGGTGATCTCCGCAAGGACGAACCGGCAGGCTAGGAGCCGCCGTGGCAGCGCGCGCTGACCCAAGTCAGACGCGGGCGCGCCTGACCTGGATCAGCGCAGCGCCCACTGCGGCGCGGCAGGCTGTCGGACGCATGGGCCGATCGCCGGCCACCTGACCTCCCATCGCCGCGAGAACCCCCAATGAGCCAGTCCGCCCCCGATCCCGTCCTGCTCGAGCAGGCGCGCCGCGCCCTCACTGCGCAGGATGAATCCGCCCACGTGGAGTTCGATGCCGCCAGCGGTACGCTGCGCGTGCAGTCGCAACTCGACCAGGCCACGGTGCTGAAGGTGCTGCAGTCCGCGGCCCTGCCGGTGACCGCGGCGGCCGAAGCGGCCGAGCGCAGCGACTGCTGCGGTGGCTGCTGCGGTTCCTGAGCTCAGGTCGATCCCAGCGATCCGAGCCGCGGATGCGCTGCGCCACTGAAGGAGATTCCGCATGCAAAGCCCCCTCCCTTTCCGCGTGTTGCCGATGGGCCTTGGCCTGCTGCTGCTCGCGGCCGGCGGCTGCAGCCGCGAGCCGGCGCCAGAAGTCGCGTCCCCGCCCGCCGCGACACAGACGCAGGCCCCCGTGAGCCCGCCTGCCGAAGCGCCGGCACCGACAGCGGCCACGAGCGAAGCCCAAGCCCAGGCAGACGCCCACGATGCCGGGCACGCGGAAGAGCACGCGCATGCACACGCCATCGACCCCGGCACCTGGGTCGCGCCTGAGGGCGGCTGGGCCTCGGATGCGCCGCTGCGCCAGGGCATGCAGGCCATCCTCGATGCGGTGGTTGCCGCGGTGCGCGCACAGGGCGAGGGCCCGGCGCTGGCCGCCGAACTGCGCGCGCAGATCGACTTCCTGTTCGCCAACTGCCGGCTGGAGCCCGAGGCCGATGCGGCCCTGCACGGCATCCTCGCCGAGCTGCTGCTGTCGGCACAGCGTCTGGAAGCCGGTGCCAGCGCGGTCGAGGAGCACGACGCGCTGCACGCCAGCCTGCAGCGCTACGGCCAGCAGTTCCAGCATCCGGACTGGCCGCTGCGCTGACGGCCGCCACCTGCGCCCGCGCTTCCCAGCGACGGGTGCCGAAAGCCGGCGGGATCCGCGCCCGCCGCGCGTGGGCTCAGGGCCGGCTGGCTGCGCTGCTGTCCGCGGCCGCGGGTGCCGCGGCGGCTGATGCAGCGTCGACCGCTGCCGGCTCGCTCGCGGCGCTCTCGCCCGCGCGACTGGCGCCGAAGCCCATCCGCGCCAGCAGCCCATCGCGGCGCACCCATGCGTGGTGCAGGGCGGCGCCGGCGTGCAGAAGCACCAGCGTCAGCAAGCCATAGGCCAGCCAGGCGTGCAGCTCGCGCAGCAGGCCGTAGCGCGCAAGGTCCGCATCCACGAGCGCCGGCAGCACGAAGCCGAACAGCTGCAGCGGCAGGCCGGCGGCGCCCTGCATGGCCCAGCCGGTCAGTGGAAGCGCGAGCATCAGAACGTACAAGCCCAGATGACTGAGGTGGGCGATCGCGCGCTGCGCCGCGGGCATGTCTTCCGGCAGGGCCGGGGCGCGGAAGCGCAGACGGTTCAGCAGCCGAACCAGCAGTAGGAGCAGGGCGAGCAGGCCCAATGCCTTATGCAGCTGCAGGGCGCTCGTCGCCCAGAGCTGCCAGCGGTCGACCATGGCTGCGCCCAAGCACAGCATCGACAGCAGCAGGGCAGCCATCGCCCAGTGCAGCAAGCGCGCCGACAGTGGATAGCGTGCACTCATGGGCCGGCTCCGCTCAGGGTCTCGCGGGCACGGCGGCGCAGGCTCTCCGCATAGGCCGCGCGGCGCGCGTGCAGGATCGGATCGGCCGAGGGCTCGATGCCCTGCGGCAGCACCAGCGGATCGAAGTTGAGCCCGTTGCAGGCGCCGCCCTGCTGGGCTTGGGCGGCGACCAGCTCGACCACTCCGGCGTCGATCTCGCGCCGCTGCGCCGGCCAGGGCTGGCTCGGGTCCGTGATCGCATCGCCGGGTTCGGCCAGCTGCAGGCGCAGCGTCCAGCGCACCGGCCCGCGCTGCAGGCGCTGCGCGAACTCCTGGCTGAGCGCGTCCTCCGCATGCGGGCCCTCGCCCAGCGGGGCGAAGTCCTGCTCCGGCACCAGCGCCCAGCGCACCGGCTGGCGGCGACCGTCGGCTGCGACCAGCTCGAAGGCATTGATGCTGTGGTAGCGCGTGTTGGCCCAGCTGTCGCTGGGCCTGTACTGGGCCTGCCAGGTGCGGAAGGCGGCGCTCTCCGGATGCGCCTCGAAGAAGGCCGCCAGCCGCGCCGGGTCCGGCCGCCCGGTGGCGGGGTCGGGTGCGAGCGCGCGCAGCTGCGCGTGGAAGGCCTGCGGCGTGCCCACCGGCAGCACCGGCGGTGTGTTCATCGCCATCCGCCACTGCTGGCCGTCGGCCTGGGTGATCACCAGGGCCAGGCTGCGCACGCCGGCGCTGGCTTCGGGGGCGGTCGGGTTGCCGCCGCCGATCGAGAGTCGCCCGAGCAGAGGTGATTCGACGGCCCCGAATAGAGGAGCGGCGGACAGCCCTGCGGCCTTGCCCGAGCCGATGAAGCGGCCGCTGACGCACAGCCCGCGCGCATGGGCGCGGCGGAAGCCCGCATGCCGGGGCTCGGCGCCGCCCTGCTGGGTGTCGACGATCTGGCTGGGGCGCGAATCCTCTGCGCTGCCCAGCGCGCCGCGCATGACGGCTACAGCCAAACCAACCGTACCGATCAGTGCGAGGATCATCGCGGTGCGCAGCGAGCGAGCGCCGGTGCTCAAGGTAGTGGTTGGAACTGTGGAATCAGGCGGCGGTGAATCAGGGGCGCTGGGGTTGTCCATGGCGATTCCGACTGCGGAGCGAACGTGATGCCACCGGCGGCGTGAACGTGGCGCCTCTGCAAGGCTGCAGGCGCTTGGGGTCAGGGCAGGGCGGGCGCGCTCTGATTGCCGCGTCCTGTCTCCCGCCGCTGTCAACGCGGCGCGCAGCAATGCGCTGTGATTGAACATTCCTGAAAAAGGCGTAGTCTTGGATCCACGCCGCCGGACTGACCGGCGGTACCAACCCTGAGGGATCCTCATGGACTTCGACTACGTGGTCTTCATTGGCCGCTTCGAGCCGTTCCACAACGGCCATCTCGCCGTCGCCCGCCACGCCCTGCGTCTGCTCCGGGGCACTGCCGACGGAAGCCCCCCAACGCCACGCACGGCCGCCAAGCCCGGCAAGCTCATCCTGCTGATCGGCTCGGCCGATGCCCCGCGCACGCCGCGCAATCCCTGGACCGCCGCCGAGCGTCGGGTGATGGTGCAGGCCGCGCTGGAAGACGCCTCAGAGCAGATCCTCGTGCGCCCGCTGCGCGATCACCTGTACAACGAGGCGCAGTGGATCGCCGCCGTGCAGCGCACCGTCGCCGAGGCGATCCGCGCCGACGGCGGCCCGGCGGATGCGCGCATCGGCCTGATCGGCCAGCGCAAGGACGCGAGCAGCTACTACCTTGAAGAGTTCCCGCAGTGGCGGCTGATCGATGTCGGCCACACCGAGACACTCTCGGCCACCGACCTGCGCCGCCACCTGTTCGAGACCGGGCCTGGCGACTACGGCAGCCTGATGCTGGTGCGCGCCAATGTGCCCGAGCCGGTGTTCGCCATGCTCGACGCCTTCCGAAAACACGACCCGGCACATGCCGAGCTGGTCGAGGAATACCGCTTCCTGCGCGACTACCGCGCGGCCTGGAATGCAGCGCCCTACGCGCCGACCTTCGTCACCACGGATGCGGTGGTGGTGCACTCGGGCCATGTGCTGCTGATCCGCCGCCGCAGCGCGCCGGGCAGGGGCCTGTGGGCGCTGCCGGGCGGTTTCATCCGCCAGGACGAGAGCCTGCTGGACGGCTGCATCCGCGAGTTGCGCGAGGAGACCCGGCTCAAGCTGCCGGCGCCGGTGCTGCGCGGCTCGCTCAAAGGCAGCCATGTCTTCGACCATCCGGATCGTTCGCTGCGCGGCCGCACCATCACCCACGCCCTCCACTTCGAGTTCCCGCAGGGCGAGCTGCCCGCCGTGCGCGGCAGCGACGACGCCGACAAGGCGCGCTGGTTCCCGGTGGCCGAGGCGCTGGAAATGGGCCCGCGCCTGTTCGAGGACCACCTGCACATCCTCGAGTACTTCATCGGCCGCGGGTGAGTGCCATGGGCTTGGCGCCGTCCGACGAGGTCCACCACACCGGTCCGGGCGCCGGAACATTGGATGCGCGCGAACCCATAGGGTGGGCCCCGGCCCACCGTGGCCTCCACACCGCTCCGGTCACGCGTGAACCAAAGCCTCCGATATCGACGAGAACAGGCAAGCATCAAGCCCATGGTGGGCCAGGGCCCACCCTATGACGATCCGCTCCTCCGCAGCTCGCCAGACCATTCGTGACTTCGGGACCACCCACGCGCACGAGCCAACGCGCGCATCCGCACCGAAACACACCAGCCGACACCCTCATCCCCACCGCCGGCGGACAGACCACCGGCTTTCGACGCGAAGGAGTTTCACGTCATGAACATCCGTCACCCGTTCGACAACCTGATCCTCAACACCGACAGCTACAAGGCCAGCCACTGGCTGCAGTACCCGCCCGGCACCGACGCCAGCTTCTTCTACGTCGAGAGCCGCGGCGGCAGCCACGAGCACGTGCTGTTCTTCGGGCTGCAGGCGATCCTGAAGGCCTACTTCAGCGCGCCGATCACCCACGCCGATGTCGATGAGGCGCGCGATGTCTTCGCCGCCCACGGCGAGCCCTTCAACGAGGCGGGCTGGCGGCGCATCGTCGATACGCACGGCGGCCGCCTGCCGCTGCGCATCCGCGCCGTGCCCGAAGGCCACGTGGTGCCGATCCACCAGGCGCTGGTGACGATCGAATCGACCGATGCCGAGGCCTACTGGCTGCCGAGCTACATGGAGACCCTGCTGCTGCGCCTGTGGTATCCGGTCACGGTGGCCACGATCAGCTGGCAGGCCAAGCAAACGATCCGCGACTATCTGCAGCGGACCAGCGACGACCCGGAAGGCCAGCTGCCCTTCAAGCTGCACGACTTCGGCGCGCGCGGGGTGTCGAGCACCGAGAGCGCAGGTCTAGGCGGCCTTGCCCATCTGGTGAACTTCCTCGGCACCGACACGGTGTCAGCGCTGATGGCCGCCCGCGCCTGGTACGGCGCCGACATGGCCGGCTACAGCATCCCCGCCGCCGAGCACAGCACCATCACCAGCTGGGGCCGCGAGCGCGAGGTCGATGCTTACCGCAACATGCTGCAGCAGTTCGCCAAGCCCGGCGGCATCGTCGCCGTGGTTTCGGACAGCTATGACATCCACCGCGCAATCCGTGAGCACTGGGGCCAGACCCTGCGCCAGGAGGTCATCGACAGCGGCGCCACGGTGGTGATCCGCCCCGACTCGGGCGACCCGGTCGAGATGGTGCTGAGCTGCCTCGAAGCCCTGGACGAAGCCTTTGGCCACACGATCAACAGCAAGGGCTACAGGGTGCTGAACACGGTGCGGGTGATCCAGGGCGACGGCATCGACCCGGTCAGCCTGAAACAGATCCTGGAGCGCTTCACGCAGGCCGGCTACAGCGCCGACAACGTCGCCTTCGGCATGGGTGGCGGCCTGCTGCAGAAGCTCAACCGCGACACCCAGAAGTTCGCGCTCAAGTGCTCGGCCGCGCGCGTCGACGGCGAGTGGATCGATGTCTACAAGGACCCGATCACCGACCCCGGCAAGCAGTCGAAGCGCGGCCGCCTCACCCTGATCCGCCATGCCGAGTTCGGCAGCTGGAAGACAGTTCCAGTTCCGCACGACATCGATCGTATCGAGGACATGCGCCTGCCCGCCGGCTGGGCGCATGCGATGGAGACGGTGTGGGAGGACGGCGCGCTCACCCGCGAGTGGACGCTGGACGAGGTGCGGGCGCGCGCGGCGCGGGGGCTGTGAGGGCTTGATCCCCGCGGCGCGACCGATGCCTGCGCAAACCAGGCTGCGCGGGCATGGGGCGCGAACCTGCCTGGGGGCCACCTGCGTGCTCGCATGAGCGGGAACTCAGGATGCTGCGAAGCCGATCACTAGCGTCTGCGGCGCCCGGGTTCGCAGCCACCGTTCGAGGCGATCGCTCTCAGCGGATTCCGGATCCAGCGATGCGTTCAGCGTGCGAGGCGAAGCGCCGAGTTGACGCCTGGAGTCTGGATGCGCGGGCGAACCTCGGCTGACAGGCATGTTCATCCTCGGTTTGCCCGTGATCCGCATCCTGCCCGCCGGTCCATTCGATTCACGGAGCGCACGATGCGCGATTCGACGCCCCCAAGCCAACGCAGGCTTTCCAGTCGCCGTGCCGGGGTCTGCAGCGGTCTTGCGCTTGCCCTGCTCGCGCTGTGTGCGGTTCCGTCGCATGCCCATGAAGCGGCGGATTCCGAGGTCGACTCACGCGCCGGTGAAACGGTGTCGCCTCCAACGCGCCGCTATGCCGACGCCCACCTGCACTACGTCGACTTCTTCCAGGACAGCGAGGGCATGCCCGCGCTGATCAAAGGGATGCAGGCCGCCGGCATCGAACAGGCGATCCTGCTCGGCATGCCGGTGATGAAGAAGTGGCACGAAGACGAGCCGCAGCGGCCGCGCTACTACCAGGGCGACGACGCGCCGCTGTACTGGTATTCGGCGACCGACGTGCTGGTCGCCGAGGCGGTGCAGTCCCTGCCCGCGGCGCAGCGCCGCCGCTTCGCGCCCTTCATCAGTGGCTTCAATCCCAACGACAAGCACGCCACTCGCCACGTCGAGGCGATGCTCGAGCTCTACCCCGGCCTGTGGGCCGGCATCGGCGAAGTCTTCACCCGCCATGACGACCTCACCGCGATGATCGAAGGCGAGACGCCGCGCGCCAACAACGAAGCCATGCAGCGGATCTACCGGCTGGCTGCTAAGCACGATCTGCTGGTTCTGCTGCACAGCAACCTGACCTCGGTGCGTGAATCCGAACCGATCTATCTGCCCGAGCTCGAAGAGGCCCTGCAGGCGCATCCGCAGACGCGCTTCCTGTGGGCGCACGCCGGCACCAGCGCCGAGATCCACCGTGCGCAGGGGCGCATCCCCGAGCTGCGCGGCATCGTCGAGGATCTGCTCGATCGTCACGACAACCTGTGGGTGGATCTCAGCTGGTCGGTGCTCGAACCCTACATGCTCGATGCCGAGGGCCAACCCCGCGAGGCGTGGCTGGCCTTGCTACGCCGCCATCCCGATCGGTTCGTGATCGGCAGCGATGTGGTCGGACGCTTCGGCTCGCTGCAACGCAAGATGCAAGAGTTCGACGTTGTGCTCGATGCGCTGCCGAAGGATGTCGCCGACAGGATCGCGCACGACAACATGGCCGCGCTGCTGCGCCGCGAGGACTAACAGCAGGCTATCGCGAAGTCAGGGCGAAGCCACCGCGCGCATGGCTGCGCATCGCCGTTCAGATCGCGAACCCACCACGGCTGCCGCCATTCCGCGTCAACCAGGACGACTGCAAGAAGCCAGCGTTCGCGATCAAGCTCGCCGGCGACTCGGCCGCGACCTCCTTCCGCTGCCAGTAGCTATCGGCAAACGGCACCGGCATCGCCTCCAGGTGTTCCCCTGATCGGTGCACGGAAGCGTGCGCCGCAGATCCAGCGGCATGGCCACGCGTGTGCAGGAGCAGGCCATCTTCGAGTGTGTGCAGCGGCAGCATCGACGACCAGAGGCCTAACGCGTCCCAGATGCGCACGGCGCCATCGGCAGAGCTCGCTGCAGGCAGTTTCGAGCCCATGGCATGCGAGCGCCTCGCGAAGCGATGCAAGGCCCAACCACTGAATTGCGCAATGCTCTGGCTTCACGACAGCAGGGGTGAGCCGCTGCGCTTGCGCGCCACTGGCGCGCGCAGCGAGCGAACGCCCGTGCGCAGTGAAGCGCGCGGGCCGGGAATCACGCAAGGGGAGTCATCGCGAAGCGATGGCGCGCCTGGAGGGATTCGAACCCCCGACCAATGGCTTCGGAAGACTTAACGATGCTACTTTGCAGATCAGCTAGGGTAGGCGATGGTCGACGTAAAACGTTGTAAAACAAAAGTCTACATATCCAGAAGCGGTGCGCGATGAGGTCGAGTGTGCCCGAATAACATCGCTCATACCTATATGCAATCTGGCGCAGAGAAATGAGTAGTGGACGCTGCCAGAGCCCTTGTCCGGCCTGACGAACACAGCCCCTGCGAAGATCTGAGCCCAGCGTCAGCGCCCCTCGACAGACGGCGTAGCACCCTTCTGCTGGTCTTCACGTTCGGCTGGTCCTTGCGTTGCCCTCAGCCACGCTGCTGGGCCGAGTTCGGGCCCGTGTGAGGGCGTTCGCGCTGAACCCGCCGTCGTTCGTCCAAGAACCCGCGCATAGCCTGGTATCAGGCTGTGGCGCTCCTGGATGTCGAAGATGGAGTGGGCCTGTCATTGAGATGCGTCGGGGGTGATGGCAGGGCGCTCAGCGTGCCGGCGTGGCCTGTGCCGCCTCCCACGCGATGAAAATCAATGACCGCTCTGCGTATGACTTCGCTGTGCCTGCTCGAGCGCGTAGCGTTGGTTCACCACCCCCTATGAGCAGCACGGGCAACGCCAATTGACCGCAACGGTGTAGGCCCGCAATCAAAGCGCCCAGCTGTGCCAGGTCCAGGTGATGCAGGCCATCAAACACCAGCACGAGCACCGTCCTCGCGGCACCTGCAGCCCGCCCTGCGCTTTCCAGCAAGGCCGTAAGGTCAACCTCCAGATCGCCGTTGTCAGCCAGTCCCGGTTCGCTCTCGCCGTCGAGACGGGTGAGGTCAGGGAACTTCGGTTGCAGGGCGCCGGTGAAGCCCACCAGCCCGCGTTCGGTGTGTTCGGCCAGTGCTCGTGACTGCTCGTAGCTCTTCAGTGACTGCAGCGCGGTGGCCAAGGCGGGAGCGAGCAGCGCGGGCAGCGAGGCTCCAGTCGCTGCGTCAGCGCGCACGACCACCCCGCCCAGTTCGTCCGCCAGTGCGGCAATCCTGTGTAGGACGGCGGACACGCATCTCGGCTGGCCAACCACCATGAGGCTCTGGGCGCTGCGACCGATGCGAGCGCGTTCGATCGCATCGCGGGCTTCGGCCATGGAGGCTTCGGCCACGCCAGGGAAGCTGGGATCACTGCCCCCTCCGACGGTGTGGCGGCGTTGCTCGGTGTCAGTGGGAATCGAAGTCATCCGGGTTGCCGTTCTGGTCGGACGCCTCGGCGTTCCCAAGGCGTTCGAAGTATGCCGCGCGCAGGGCCCACTCCTCGAAAGCCCAGCGCTCCTTCATGTCGGCGTAGATGTTCCGGGCGGGACGAAGGCAGAGGCGGAGGGGGATCAGGGTCCTGCCGATCTGATACAGCACCCATGCCCATGCCCCCCGAAGCCCTTGGTTGGGGAGAGCCGGAGGTCGCTGGCAAAGCAGACCTGCCAGAGCCTTCTGGGTGCGACAAGGCATCCGATGGCGCTGAGCCAGCCCAACCCCGAAGTGTCCTGGGAGTTCGTCAGCGCTCAGGCTCACCCGGGCGTGCGGGGACAGCAGGCCATGGGCGCAGGCGTCGCAGAGATCGAGCTCGACGACGTTGCCGTCGCCCCACTCCGAGCCGTAGCCGGCGCGGAGCCGTATGTGCAGGACCTCGCCCAGTTCGACAGAGTCGTAAAGCTGCACATGGCAGCGGTCGCAAATCACCACGAGCAGTTCGGGGTTGAGGGATTCCGTGTGGATGATCGACATCGCGTACTCCTGGCGTAGAAACGCCTCTCCCGAAGAGCCGGGACAGGGGCCAAGAGGTGGAGGAACGCGTGAGCCGAATGCTATCGCAGGGTGAGGGCGGCGAGGGGTGAACCTGATCGCCGCCGTCCTGTGTCCCAAAAAGGTTCCAGGGGTACGGCGAGCTAAGTACATTTGAAGCACAGCGGTCGGCCTCGGCTGACCAGATGGCGCAGCCGTGGGGCAGGCGGATATGCAATCCGAGGCAGGACCAAAACGGAAGGAAGTCATGAAGGGCGCCCAAGCGCCAGCGTCGATGCAACTGCTGCCAGTCCGCGTCGGGCTGGCCCAACTCGTCTTGGCGGGTGGCCAGACGCTACCGCGGGTCAACAAGCTTCCGAGACCATCGGAGGCGGCGTACCAGTACCTCAGCCTCGTGCTCGCTGCGCAGGCGCCCGTGGTCACTCGGCAGGACGTCAACGGCCTGAGGCGCGTTGTCGCCAATTCCGCGACGCTGGCCCTTATGCGAGCTCTTGTGCCAAGCGCTCAACACTCGGCGTTCCTGCTCGACTGCTGGGAAGTCCAGGCCGATTTGGTCGCTGACCTGTACATCGATTCGCCCAGAGCCATTCTCGATTTGATGGTCGACGATATGCGAGCACTTCCGCCTCGAGACCTGCTGCGCACGCTGCGGGTTGATCGAGGGTTCGCGCTCAGGCGGATCAAGCTTGACCGGCTCGACGACCTCACGCCAAGGAGAGGGCGTAAGAAGTCGTGAGTCGAGATCTGAAGCGCTACCTCGAGCTGATCAATCTCGGGGCTACCGAGCGAGAGCGCGCGGAGCTGTCCACGCTGATTACGCAAGTCGGCATACCGCCAGACCTGTGCTACCTCCGGGACGGCTTGGAGCGAACGCGTCGGCTTCTTGTGGCCGATGCCGCGGCCTTCGATGAACTCCTCAAAGCGTCTGGGAACGCTGATACGACCAAGGATTGGTTGGCGCGTGTCGACCTGGCTTTGTCATTGGTCGACAGCATCAGCACCGACCCCCACGACCCCGTGCACCTTTCGATGGCGCGTCTTTCGCAGGTCGACGGGCACCCTCTGAACAAGTACTGCATGGGGATCTGTCCCTACTGGGCCGTCCAGTTCTACGAGGTGCCGCAGACAGAGCCCGATGAGATGCGAGATGCCTACGCGGACTTACATGCTCTGGTCTCGCGCTATCTCCTCGTGGCTCAGGCGCGCGTTCGTGGCAGCCCTTCTCCCGATCCGTACGCTAGCCAGTCAAAGAAAGCAAAGCTCTCGCGGGATGGAAGCAGGAAGTTGCCCGCGGGTCGTGTAGAGAGTGCGGCTCTGGGGCTGCGCAGGCTGGGTGCCTCCCAGTATCGTCAATACATCAGTCTTCTTGCCGAGCGATCAGACCGGCTGGACGATCGGGTTGCCGAAGCTGAGTACATGCTGGACCTGCGTGCCTCTGAAGACTCCTCGCTATCGAAGGATGAGGTCGAACGTATCCTCGCGAGTTTCCGCCTTCTGGACGAGCTGATCTGGCAGGAATTCGATGCGCGAAGGCGGCGTATCCGTGGTTTATCAAGGGCCGCTCGAAAGTTGGGGCCTGACGGCTATGTCCGACTCGGGAAGAGCGGGCTCCTGCTCGCCACCGAAGCTCTGGACGTTGGCGGAGCTCTGATCCGCATCCTGCGTGATTCAACCGACGCGCCATCAAAAAACGAGCCGGTCGTTCCGGGTGCGCCTGCCGTGGATACGGCCGACCAGGCTGACGTCATCGTGCTGGAACTCGATGACCCGCACGGGACATCCAGTCAGCGGCGAATCGAGGCCCTGCGGCAGGCCAAGTCTCTGGTCCGATACTCGACTTGGCCAACGCTTGATCGCTCGACGCTTAACGCGTGGCAGGCCGATCGCCTCCGTTCTGCGTTGACAGCTCTCCAACAGATTGACCTCAAACGGTATCTGCTGGCCAGCCTCGCGACCGGGCGAGATTTCGCGGGGTCTGGGGTGTCCGTCTTCAAGCAGATGCCGGAAGATCCACCTGAGGTCAGCTTCCTCAACGATGTTGAGCCCTCTTGGCTGCTCCGTGTTGACCCACCCGCTTGGCGTGACACGGCAGTCGTTGCCGGCGAGCGACCGCTGGCCGAAGCGATCCGCCTGCCCGATGTGCTGGGCTTCTCAGCGTGTCTGAGGGGAACGAAAGCACCCAAGCTGCGCTGGAATGAAAGCATTCGGGGCGAAGCGGAGAACTGGCTCCAGGAGACCCTCTGGGATACCTCGATCAAGCTGCGCGGGCTCCATGGATTCCTGCCCAGACGCCTGATGGAAGAAAGTGGCGGAGATCTTGCGCTGACTCGACTGCTCACTGGCGCCACGGTTGGACATGCCGGATCTGCGATCCACTACTGCTCGATCGATGAGGGCCGCGCCGCAGAGATCTACCGGAGGGCCATTCCACCGGAGCCAGGCAAGCCAGATTTGGTCATGCCTGCTTCTGCGGGCTTGGCGATTGGAGCACGCCGCGTACCGGTGCTCGAGGCCATAAAGGACCTAGTAGATAAGGCCAAAATGCGCGTAGGGGGCGCATCGGGTGTCGACCGCAGGAACGCCCTGACGTTCTACACCCTGCTGGGATTCAACCTCGGGGTTGCTGGCCGGGCGTTCGAGATTCGCAAAGTGGCTGACTTCGTTTCCCTACACGGGATGGCCGTCCTCTCGGAAAAAGGTAGTGTGTACAACAATCGGTTGGTACCGCTTGCGCCTACCCTGAGGAGTCAACTGTCCGCGTACCTCAATGCTCTTGGCAGTTGGGGCTACTCGCCAACGGGCGCGCACGGGCTGTTCGCGTTCTGGCCCGACAAAGGTCTTCCGGTCGAGCCTTTTTCGCCCAAGCACTTCGAGGAACTCGCGCGTCCGCTGGGTTTCGAGCTCGAGCTGTACGCGCTCAGGCGCTTCATGCGCAGCGAGTTGATCCAGCGAGGCACCGATCCTGAAGACATCGATGCGCTGATGGGACACTGGTTCAACCTGCTGAGCCCGCATGACCCGCTCTCGACGTACTCGCCTCGCCGGCTCCAGCGCTTGGGCAGTGAGCAGATCGAACGCATTCTGAAAGACATCGGCTACGCGAGCCTCCCGTGAAGTCCGACACCAGAGGAAGGCGCTCGACCGCGCAGGCGCGAAACCTAGACATCCAGACGGCGGCGAGTGCGCTGCTTGATCGGGTCCTTGCGTCGCTGAGGATCGGCTCGCTGGGCGATGTGCTGGCGGACCGACCCGACACCGGTCTCCGCGAGGTCCGCGACGCCGTACTTGCGCATCTTATGTCTGAGCGCGCGCCAGGTTCTTCGCCGGGCCAGGGGCAGTTCTCTGGGGCGGCTGATGAAGCCTCGTTCCGGAGTTGCGTGATGGAACTCCTGGAGATGCGGCTCGCTGGCACGCCGGAGGGGGCATCTCAGACAAAGGCTCGCCCCTTGTATCTGGATATCCCAGCCGGCCCACCCCCGCTGCCGACCAACACGGGTGCTGTCCTGCAGTCGCTGGCAGGCCTACAGACAGGACTGCTCAGGACGTCATGGCAAAGCGCTTCGAGTCAGGAGCAACTCGGGCTGCTGGTCATCCTACTGGTCACGCGCTGCGGCGTTTGCCACCTGAGTATCCTGCGCGCAGTCCTGGAGTCTCTTCTGGCCGACAGGCCTGTCCGGATCTCCGATGCCTACCTCTGGATACTGGTGGACGTCGAGATTGAAGGCATCGCGCAGAAGCGTCGGATCTTTATCGACCCCGCAACGCTTGCTGCGATGATGCTAGTGGGGCAGCACCTCAAGCAGTGGGATCTCCCGGGTCCGGGGAGCGCTCGTGACTCCGAGATCGATCAGCGACTTCGCGCGGGCTGGTCTGCCATCCGGGGGCGCCTCGGCCCCGTATTCGAGCTCCCAGTGCACCTCAAGGACTTGATGGATGCGGTGGCAGCCGACATCCATCTGAACTCCGTGCCGCTCTTGGCGAGCTATGCCGCTGGGCGCGTGGCATCGACGAGTTGGATGGAATCGAGTTGGGTGCGAATGCTCGGTTACGAGTCCGTTGAATCCGATGAGCAGCCGGTCGTGCTGGACGGCCGGGAGGGAAGAGGGGCGACGGAGGGATCCGATGTGTCTGTCTCCGATGCGGCAGTCTCGGAGCCCATGGATGCAGATGATTTCCTCGCAGGCCTGCGGGAGGCGACACCCCCTCAAGGCGATTCTCAGGAAGCAGCGAGGAAGTTGAGATCGATCCTCGACGGGCTGATGCCTGGGACGACGAGGCACTTCGTTGCGGGGTGGCTGCTGCATCTCACGCGGGACGTGCGCCATGGCAAAGGCAAGCGCCTGAGGCCTTCAACGGTCAACTTCTTCCGCGCGACGATGGCGAGTCGTCTGGTCGCATTCCTCCCCGAGCGCTTGGATACGGTCAGCGGTGAGGAGCTCACCGATGCCTTCGCTGAGCTGGTCGACTGCATCCGGACACCCGCTCTGAGAACGCGCGTCTCCGAACTGCTCCGACGCTTCAACGCGTACTGCATCCAGCAGGGACTCAGGCTGCGGGATGCCTACACGCTTCCCAAGATCGGTGCAGCCGAAGCTGACATCAGCGCCCGTCACGTCACGGTGTCTGATTTCCAACGTGCGCTGGACCAGCTACGACCGGATCCGGATACGCATGCCCATCTCGAAGCGAGGGTCTTTCTGAGCCTGGCGTACCGGTTCGGGCTTCGGCGGGCCGAGATCCTCGGTCTCACCCTGCTGGACACGCGGAAGGGCAACCCCACCTGCGATCTCGAAATCCGCCCGAACGCCGTGCGCCCGCTGAAGACCAGAAACGCAGAGCGTCGTCTTCCGCTGTCGTTGCTACCGGATGAAGAGCGAGGCGATCTGATCGAGCTATGGAACATCAGACTGCATGAGGCCAAGGCGCTGGGCGCTTCCGAGACGGGTTCCAATTCGGTGTTGCACACGCCCAGACCGTCGCGAGACATCTGCGAGACGACATTTCTGTTTCTCAAAGGCCAGAGTGATCTGGCGGGTCAGATCCCTGAGCATCCCGCTGCAGCGATGGCGCTTAACGCGCTTCGCATCGCGACCGGCGATTCCGAACTCCATCTCCATCACCTGAGGCACGCCTTCGGCAGCCGGAACGTCATTGGGGCGCTGTTGTCGGACCTGCCTGAAGGTGCTCTACCGCAGGTTCCCGGCGCCATCGTGCAGATGGCGGCGCAGGCAACCCACTTCCACAGCCTCGTGTATGCCAGAGCGGGACGCGCCGCCCGACGAGGGACCATGGTCAGCATGGCCTTGGGGCATGGATCGGACGAGACCACCTACCGGCACTACGTCCATGGCTTCGACATTCTGGTGTACGGGACGCTGCGGGCCACGCGGCTTCGCGATCGCCTTAAGAATTGGCCTGCATCCGGATCTCGCGTGCGCCAGCTTGAGGCGGCGGAGGCCGCGCGTATCCTAGGGCGGTCAGGCGCAACACGTCCGCAGTCTCCGCATATCCCGGTTTGGCTTGCGAATCGATCCCGTCAAAATGGCCTGACGGTTTGCCTGTATCAGGCTCAGACCACCACGTCACACCCAGCGCTCGATTTGGAATGGGCCAAGGCGGAAGCCGACCTGAAGGAGCTGGAGGGGTTACCTCAGACTGAGATCGAGCATCGGCGAGCGGCTGAGACTCTGCGTTTGCTTCGTCAGGGATTGCGGCGCTCACGGATGGAGGCCTGTTCCGCGCTGCAGGGGCTTTCCGCGGCTCCCAGACGCAGTGGCTGGTACGTGCTGCAATCTGCGGATGCGCAACATGTGCTGGCCGCGTTTCGAGGAGCTTTCGATCAGAGCCTCGATCTTGAGCTGCGTCCCCCAGCGCATATTCGTCGGAAGGGTAAGGGTGGCAGCAAACCTGCCGGATCGAACCCGCAGCGCGTTCTCAGCACGGGCACCGGCCCCTTGGAGCTGAGGGTTCGAGATCCGCTGGCCGAGAAGAGCGGAGGCCGACAACGGCACCACGCCATCATTGCCTGGACGATTGCGGCGGCGGCCCTGTACGTACGGAAGTACCCCGCCTGAGCTCGAAGCCCACCGAACGGGTCTATCGGATCCACTCGGTGGTTTCGGGCACGAGCAACCGCGGATCAAGACATCATCTCTTCCAGCAGCCGCTTGTTGGCCTCGCAGCTCAGCTGATCGAAGGCATGGACGACTCTGCCGATCGCGAGCGGATAGGGTGAGGTCCGTGGGGCGCGAGGACCGCCAAGCAGTTCCCGCATCTTTATCCCAACCCCATAGGACTCCTCCAGCAGTTGATCCAGCAGGGGGCCCAGGAGCTTTCGGCCGGTTTCCTCATGGTGGTTTGCCGAAGCTCCGTCGCCCTTGGGGCCTGGGTACTCGAGCTTGCCGTAGTCATGAAGAATCGCCAGTGCAATGCCGAGATCGCGGTCTTCATCCGAGACGCCCTCGGCGCTCGCGACCATCTTCGCAATCTCCAGCGAGTGCTGGGCAAGTCCCCCGCCGTAGGCATGGTGGTGCATCCAGGACGCCGGAATGCGCCAGAACTTCTTGCGTGCAACCGGCTGCAGCAGCGCGTCCGACACGAAGCGACGCAGCGGTGCCGCTTTCATCTGGTCCACCAGCTGGGTGGTCTGCCGAACGACGCCCGGGATCGGGCAGAGCTCCTCACTGAACATCGGCGTGATCGGTGAGAAATCATCGCGCTCGAAGGACACCAGAAGGTTCTCCGCTTCCTTGCGTTTGATCGGCAGGATGACGGCCGTGCCCTTGAGCATGCCTAGGGCGACTGGCTTCGGCAGGGGCAGCCACGACCACGCCACCAGTTCTCCTGCGCTGTGTCGAAAGCGCCAGCGGGTGCCGTAGATGCATTCAAACTTGTCGACGGACTCCAAGGTGCCGACGAATCGATGCGTGGTGGGTGACATGAGGGAGGTGTCCAGCATGGAGGAATCCTTCGTTCGATCAGGGGGATTTGGCGATCAGCGCCAGGACAGCACCGAGTTGCTCGGGTGTCAGTGATTTCAGGGCCTGCAGCGCTGCCGAGGGATCGGAGGCTTGGGGCGGTTGGGGCGTGCGCGAGGCGCCGGCCGCTGAAGCCGCGGGGCCGTCGGGTGCCTTGGGGTCGAGCCTCGCGTGCATCAGTCCCGCGAAGGCCATCCCGTCGTTCCGGGTGAGGTTTGGCACGAAGCGCGAGTACACCCGGAACAGCATCTCCGTCGTCGAGTGGCCGAGGATGCTGGCGACCCACTCCGGGTTCTCGCCTGCAGCCAGCATCAGCGTCGCTGCGGTATGCCGCATGTGGTACGGCGGCCTGACCTTGAGATCCAGATTGCGAAGCAGCGGGTACCAGATGCGGTTGGTGAAGTTCACCGCGTCGATCGGGTTGCCCTGCCGGCTGTGGAAGACCCAAACGCAGCCGGGCACGGCATTGGCCTTCTGCTTGAGGAACGCTTCGCGCACCTGCGCCACCATCGGCACCGTGCGGATCGACGACTGCGTCTTCGGTTCGCCGTCGCCTTCGCGGGAATGCGTGCGAACCACGCTGAAGCAGTTCCTGTCGAAGTCGACGTCCTGCCACTGCAGACCGTCTGCCTCGCCGGTCCGAAGCCCCGTGAGCAGGCGGACTGTGAGGTAGGGGCGGTAGTCCTCCCTTACCCGGGCGATCAGCAGCTGCACCTCTTCCAGCGTGAAGGGCATCACCTCGGTCCGCTTCTGCTTCAGCGGCTTGAGGGTGCGCGCGGCAGAGGTCAGCCCGTGACGATCGCAGCCTTCGTTGAGGATCGACTTGGCGAGCATCATCAGCTTGTTGATGCGCTTGGCGGAGATCGTCTGGCCCCCGCGACCGCTGCGCTTGGAGACCTGCGCCTGGAAGCCCAGCAGCTCACCGCGGCCGACCTCGTCCAACGTCAGGTCGCCCAGCGCCGGCAGCAGGATGCGATCCAGCGTGGTCCGCACGTAGGCGGCGTAGCGGCTGCGCCACCGCGGCGAGTTCTCCGTCACCCACACTTCTGCAAACTCGCGGAAGGTGGGCAGAGCCGGCTTGCTATTGCTCGCGGCGTCGAAGTCGTCCGCCGCGGTCAGGTGCTTGGCCCGCGGGCTGTTCGGGAAGAACCGGGCGTACTCGAAGCTGCCCTTGACGATCTCCCGGTCCACGCGCTTGGCCAGTGCCTCGACCACGCGCCGGTTGCCCGGCGTGTCGGCAAGTGCGGTCTGCTCGCGGCAGCGCACGCCCTGGAACTGGAAATCCAGGTAGAGCGTGCCGGTCTCCGGTCGAACCCGGACCTTAGCCATGGGCGACGCCGCCGTTGGCCATCGGGATGATCGGGCCGCGCCCCATCGAGAAGTTGGCGATGTCGCGCTCGATGGTCTCGCGGATGAAGAGCAGCTTGCGGCCGCCGAAGGGCCGGATGTAGTGCACGCCCTCCAGCAGCACGCTGTCCTTCAGACGATCGCGGATCGTGCGGACGTCGTAGTGGATCAGGCTAGCCAGCTGTTCGGTGGTCAGGTAGGTTTGCACGGGGCGACTCCTTTCGTTGGTAGACGACAGGCGTCGCGGATACTCGACACCTGTTGCGCATTATGCGCGCCAGCCGTCGCTCGTCAACTTCAAATGTCGCGCATAGTCGACAGAATTTAGGCTTTGTTCAGGATGATTCGCTTCCGGCTTGCCGAACTGATTGCAGACAAGTCGTTCAAGGAGCGGCGCTCGATCAGCATGATCGAGGTGTCTCAGGGCAGCGGCGTGCACCGTGCAACGTTGTCGAAGATGGTCAACCAGCCGGGGACGAACGTCGGATCGGACGTGATCGACAAGCTCTGCCGGTACTTCGGGTGCCAGCCGGGGGACTTGATGCAGCACGTGCAGGACGAGAACTGAGGTTCTCTCGGACTCGCAAGGCCCTTCCTGTAGTTCGGCCCTCGCGGGTTGGAGTGCTGTACTGACTGCGAGAGCCGCAGGGCCTCGCTACGCGGAGCTGGCTACCGGCCGCCGAGCTGCGCTACGACTGACTTCACATCGGGGCTGGAACTGCATGGCGTGCAAGTGCTCGCTCTCGAAGCCCTGCGGACCTTCTTGCCGCTTCGTCAGCTCCGGCCCCCCAGCCAAGGCAAGCACCAAGGCCTAGAGCTGTGTAGGTCTGTACGCCTTCCCCCGCGCGGGTAAAAGCTGCCAGGACGCGTGATCCGAGGCACGACCATTGCTAGTACGTTGAAGCGTCCGACAGCGTTGCTGCCGATGCTCCCGCTTGTACAGCCGCAGTGGTTCGCACTCGATGACACTTGAGCAAATCTGGATGTTGCTGATCGGTGTGCTCGCGCCGTTGGCGGGAGGGCTCGCCGCAAAGCGACTTTCAGCTCACGCGGAACAGTCACCCAACAGCCGCCTCGCCTTGATGGCGCTGCAGCGGCTCGTCGCGCCGTCCGCTTGGGTGATCACCTTCGGCCTGTGGGCCGTGCTTCTGGCAAGCACCACCATACTTCCGACGCTGACTCGCGTCCTGTGGCATCTGTGCGTTGCGCTCGCTGTTGCGGCAGCTACATGGGCGGCCCTGAGCATGGTGAAGGTCGTAGAGCAACTGATCATGCGGCACCATCGTGTAGACGTCGCAGACAATCTGTATGCCAGAACAGTCCATACAAGAACACAGGTGCTCGGGCGGATCCTGTCCGTTCTGATACTGCTGGTTGGCGCCGGTGCGGTGCTCCTGACGCTGCCGGGAATGCGGCAGCTCGGCGCGGGCCTGCTTGCCTCCGCAGGTATTGCGGGCCTGATCGTCGGTGCAGCCGCGCAGCCGGTCGTGTCCAATCTGATCGCGGGCGTCCAGCTGGGATTGACGCAACCTCTCCGGCTCGACGACGTGGTGGTCATCGAGGGCGAATGGGGCCGAATCGAAGAGGTACGCAACACCTACATCGTCGTCGCCCTGTGGGATCAGAGACGCTTGATCGTCCCCTTGCGCTGGCTCATGGATCGCCCATTCCAGAACTGGACGCGCCGCACCTCCCAGGTGCTCGGTGCCGTGACCCTTTGGCTGGACTTCCGCACTGATCTCGCGAAGGTGAGGGGGGTGTTCCAGAGCCTCTGCGAGGCGTCGGTCCACTGGGATGGTCGTGTTGCCGTGCTTCAAGTCACCGACTCGGGGCCCTGGAGTATGGAGGTGCGCCTGCTGGCCAGCGCAGCGGATGCTGCAAAGGCATTTGATCTGCGCTGTGAGTTGCGCGAGGGCGTGCTTGGATACCTGCTTGCGAACCAACCCGAGGCACTGCCCAACCTCAGACTTCAGTCCATCAACCAGGCGAACGATGCCAAGGGAGGCGCGGATGAACCGACGACATCTGTACCTCGCGGATGATCTCTACCAAGCGGCGCGGTGTGTCGAATCTGCCCGCCTCCTCGGACTGGCCAACGAGCAGATCTCGCTCGTCTGTGGTCCCGACACCCCGCTGGATGCATTACCCCTGGGCAAGGAGAGGCCGCACCTGATCGACTTCAGCATGGGAAGGCACATTGCATCCCTTGGCCGAGTGGGCCTGCTGTTTGGCTTGATCGGTGCCCATGTCCCAGGTCTGAACATCACTGTGGCCGGATGCGCGCTTCCGTTCTGTGCTGGCGCGCTGCTTGGCTCCTGGAGCCAGGTCTTGTTGGGGTCCTGGGTGGAAGCGCGAAGACGTCAGAACATTGAGAACGAGGTCAGAGGCGGATGCGTCCTGCTGATGCTGGAAGAGGATGCACGCAGCCTCGCCTGCGTGGACCATCATCTTTGTGCCGAGGGCGCTCGCCAAGTCGAAGCTGAGATTCCCTCAGCAGCGACGTAGGTCCGCCTCAGGCTGTACGACAGATACGACGTCGATTCCGGCTCCACGTAACGCTTACCGTGGCTGCGGCCGATTGGCAGAAGGCTTGCTCTGTCAGTACCGGCACCCATGGAGCCGGAGCATGTCGACACGCCGCGAAACATCCCCACCTGTCGCGTTCGATTCCAGCGCAGCCAACTGCATGGAGACAATGCGAGGCAGGGCCGCAGTGCTGCTGGCGGGCTATGGGCCTGTCTGCTCAGCGCACCAGTCGGTTCTCCAACCCTCGGGCCCCGCAGCGGCGGGCATTGCAGACTTGTGGTGGTGGATGTTCTTCGGCGCCCTGGCAGTGTTCGCGGCCATGTTGTTTCTTCTGGCGCGTGCTCTGACCGTTTCGCGGAACTACTCCGAACGCGACATCCGAGTGCTTATCGTCGTCGCAGGCGCCATCGTTCCTGCCTTGCTGCTGGGTGCGATGGTTGCGGTTGGACTGACGCGGCAACGGAACATTACGCTGCTTGAGGAAGAAAAACCGGTCGTCGTTGAGGTGCTTGCCCGGCAGTGGAGCTGGCAGTTCTGCTACCAGGGTGAGGACGCGCGCGGCATTGTTCTGGAAGATGTGCTTGTGATTCCACGAACGCGTGTCGTTGAGTTCCATCTCAGGAGCGCGGACGTCATACACAGCTTCTGGATTCCTCGCCTCGGGGGAAAGATGGACCTCATCCCAGGGCGCACCAATCGGCTTCGCCTACGTGCCGACCAGCAGCAGGCGGGTTGGGGGCAGTGCGCCGAGTTCTGCGGGCGGGAGCATGCTCGCATGCGCTTTGCGGTGCACGTCTTGGAGCCCGAGGCCTTCGACTCCTGGCTGCTGGAGACGGCACGCGCGTCCATCGCATGTCCACAGCCGGACCCGACCATGCGACGAACTGCGTGAGCACATACGACCCGGGCGCCCCGTACCGTTGGGACGCAAGCACTCCAGGGGATCGTGAGTCGCTCGAACGCGCATGGCGCAACGAAGCTGGTGTCCGGGGATGGCTGAGCGCCGTGAACCACGGTTCCGTTGCGTTGAGAACGATCTGTACTGGTCTGTTGTTCTTCATCGCAGCAGGGCTGCTTTCGATGCTCGTGCGCCTCCAGCTCGCATGGCCGGGTCTTCAGGTCCTGAACCCTGATCGCTACGCGCAGTTCGTGACCCTGCACGGCACGACCATGATGTTCCTGTTCGCGGTGCCGATTCTCGAAGGCTTCGCCATGTACCTTGTGCCGAAGATGATTGGAAGCCGAGATCTGCCCTATCCCCGTCTCGGCGCATTCGGCTACTGGTGTTACCTGTGCGGTGGTCTGCTCCTGTTCTCCAGCCTGCTCTTCGATGCAGTTCCTCGGGGTGGCTGGTTCATGTATCCGCCGCTGACGGGGAGCCGCTTCACCCCGGACTCCAGTGCCGACTTCTGGCTGCTGGGCGTGACTTTCGCCGAGATTGCGGCCGTCGCCGCTGCGATCGAACTCATTGCATGCATCCTTCTGACACGAGCGCCGGGTATGACGCTGGCGCGGATGCCTTTGTTCGCGTGGTATGTCCTGGTGACGGCAGCCATGATCCTCATTGGATTTCCTCCGCTGATTCTCGGGAGTCTGCTGTTGGAGCTGGAGCGAGCTTTTGGCTTTGTCTTCTTCGATGCGCGCCTCGGTGGCGACCCCGTTCTATGGCAGCACCTTTTCTGGCTGTTCGGCCATCCGGAGGTCTACATCATCTTCCTTCCGGCGGCAGGCATGGTCTCGATGATTCTTCCGTGCTTCTGCGGGCGACCGATCATCGGCTACACGTGGGTCGTGGCTGCCGTGATCGGCATGGGCTTTCTCAGTTTCGGGCTCTGGGTGCATCACATGTTCGTCATCGGGATTCCCTTGCTGGCCCTGGGCTTCTTCAGTGCCGCGAGCATGGTGGTTGCGATTCCCACAGGCATCCAGATTTTCGCGTGGATCGGGACGATGCTGGCCGCGCGGCCGCGGCTGGAAGTTCCGATGTATTACATCGTCGGATTCTTCATCATCTTCGTTCTGGGCGGCTTGACGGGAGTCATGCTCGCGCTCGTTCCGTTCAATTGGCAGGTCCATGACACGCACTTTGTCGTAGCACACATGCATTACGTGCTCATCGGGGGGATGCTCTTCCCGCTTGTCGCGGCTTGCTACTACTGGCTACCCCTCGTCACAGGCCGGCAGCCCCGCATCGAGACCGCCCGAAGCGGATTCGCCCTGGTGTTTCTTGGATTCAACGGAACCTTCCTGCCCATGCATCTGACCGGTCTGAAGGGCATGCCGAGGCGGGCCGATACCTATGTTGCTGAGATGGGCGTGCATTGGCTGAACCTGGCGTCGACCGCATTCGCGTTCGTGCTCGCAGCGGGGCTCTTGCTCGTCGTGATCGATCTGATCTACACCGGCAGACGAGGCGTGCGTGCGAAGCGGAATCCATGGGGTGGGGCTTCCCTGGAGTGGTCACTGCCGACGCCGCCTCCGAACTTCAATTTCGCGAAGGTGCCGAAGGTGCTCGGGCGCTCCCCGTTGTGGGAGCCAGCACCGCCTGCCTCGTGGTTGCCTGACAACGCGCTACAGGACGCGCCCTTCGGTGAGCGCGAGATGCTCGGCACTGATCCTGTCACAGCGCAACCGCAGCAGATCATCCGGCTCGCGAAAAGCAGCCTGCTCCCTATGGCCTGCGCGATGGCGATTCTCGGGGCGCTCGTTCTGCTTCTGATGAAGATGGGCGGATGGTCGCTTTTGCCGCTCGGCATCCTGATTGGCTTGGTCTGGCAGCTCGCCTGGTGCTCACCCCATGTGGGCGGAGCCAGTGCGTGGAGCCATAGGCTTGGTCTGCCTTCGCAAGACTGCTCGCTGAATCCGCCCGGTCAGTGGGGCGTGGCTCTCCTGCTGCTCGCGGATGGCGCGTTGTTCGCGTCTCTGGTGTTCGCGTACTTCTTTCTGTGGATAGGAAGCGACAACTGGACCCCTTCGGTCGTGCCGGGACTGAACTCACAGTCTGCGTGGCTGGCGATTGTCCTGCCCACGCTTGCTGCCTTCGCCATCCGGCATGCGGCTGCCCCTATGCGGTCGAAGCCTCGCATATCCCGTTTCAGGGGCGCCCTTCTCCTCTCTTGCATAGCAGGGGGTGTCGCACCAGCGGCGCACTTTGTCTGGGCTCAGCTTGCGCCTCCACAGCAGGGCGCTGCGTCCTCCGCTTCGTGGGCGCTCTTGGGCTACGCCTGGCTGCATCAACTCGTGGGAGCAACAGGCTCAGCCTTTGTCTTGGCACGGCACCTGATTTCGCCTGATTCGACAGCCGTGGGACTCGAAGTGCGGCTGCTGCGCACCTGGTGGAACTTCGCCGCCGTAGTGGCGGTAGTCTGCTGGACCATCGTGCACTTCTTCCCATGGGTGCACTGACGTGGCCGTTGAGCGCGGGCGTACATCGCTGCTGTGGGTGGTCTTCCCGATGCTGCTGTGGTCGGCGCATTTCCTGACCCTGTACACAGGGGTGAGCTTGATATGCCTGCTGTGGGCCCCGCTGGACATCGCGAACTATGTCCGCTTCGTGGGTGTACTCGTCACTCTCCTTTTTCTGGCCTGCGCCGTTGCGGGCAGACCGCGCCTTCGCCGGGCGTTGAACGGCGGGCCGCTCGGCCACTGGCCCGTTTCGGTGGCTGAGATTCTCCTCTGGACGTCAGTAACCGCGATGCTCGGTAGCGCCGCGATGCTGTTCACCGCCAACCCTTGTCACTAACGGGAGAACAGTTGTGCCATCCAGTCGTCTCCACCTCCGTGGTCATCCGATTCATCCGATGCTTGTGGTGTTCCCCTTGGCGTTCCTCACTGGCGTCCTGCCTGCTGACATCCTTTTCCTTGTCACGGGCTCTGCCGCCTGGGCGTGGCTTGGCTACCTCCTCAGCCTGGCTGGAGCCGCGTGTGGAGCTCTTGCCGCTCTCGTGGGCGCGGTTGACCTCCTGGGCATCGACTCGGTCCGGCGCTTGCCCACGGCGTGGAGTCACGCACTCGCCGGTTTACTTCTGCTCGCTGTGGCGGTGGCTGGCACGCTCTTGCGGTCCGCTGAGCCCATGACTGCCGTCTGGCCGCTCGGGGTCCTGCTTTCCTCCCTGCAGGTGTTGCTTGTCGGGATCGCTGGCTGGTTGGGTGGCACGCTGACGTTCAGGCACTGCATCGGAATTTCCGGGGTCGTCGACCCGACGCAGAGGAGCCGCGACACATGAGCCGCGCCTTGCCAAGGTTGGGGTGTCCCTGGGGGCTGCGCCCGCGGGATCAAGGACACCCGAGGCGACATTTCCCCGCCTGCCTCAAGCTCGGGCTTGCTGGCACTGATGGTGACCGCAAGAAGAAACAGGGCAAGCAGCAACACTGCCAGGCATGCGGCGCCCCAGGCTGGGAGAGTGCGGAGCGAAGGCGAATGGAGCCTCTGCAGCCAAGCTCCGAGCGAAATGTGTGCGAGCAAGAGCGCCACAACGACCGACAGCTTGGCGGGGACCCACGTCGAGAACCCGCCTGCGAGCATAAGGACGACGCCGAGTATCACTGCAGCGGCGGAGGCTGGGCATGCAATGTCCCGCCAAAGGGTCACCGCAAGAGTGCGAATCCTCCACGCTCCGTGTTCCTCCGTGGCAGGTGCAGAGGCCAGAGCGGCGAGCACGCTGCACGTGGAGACCATTGCACCGAACCAGATCGTCACTGCGCCAAGGTGAAGCGACTTGAGAATCAGGTAGGACATGCCTCGTCAGCGACCCAGCGGGTTGTTGTCGTGATCGCAATGGCGACCACAGACAGCGCTCATGCACACGTGGTCGAACTCGGCCGAGATGCCTTTAGCCTCGGGCTGCAGGGCATCCTGTGGATTTCCGCTCTTGCATATGTGTGTATGTGGACGGTGGCTCGCCAGCGAGGACGCAGCATCGAGCGGCCCGGCTGGTTTCGGCTGTGCGCCTATCTCAGCGGAGTGGTCTTGTTGGATTGGACGTTGTTTGGCTGGCTGGATGCCTATGCGGAGGTCTCCTTCGCAGCCCATCTTTCCCAGCACATGCTGTTGATCTCGGTAGTCGCGCCACTTCTGCTCGCAGGCAGACCCGGGGTGCAGTTGGCTAACGCTCTCTCGGCACGCGTCCCGTGGCTTGTCCGCTTTTGCGGCGGCCTGCTGCGCCGCCTCCGTATGCCCCCGCTGCTGGCGACGAGCGTTTGCAGCTTCGTGATGTGGACATGGCATGCGCCCGCGGCCTTGCAACACGCGTTGCTGAACGACGCTGTCCACTGGTCCATGCACCTCAGCTTTCTTGCCGTGGGGATTTGGTTCTGGGTGCATCCACTTGACGCGATTGCCCGAGCGCATCGATCCCCCTGGCCGCCCTTGGGCGCTTTGCTGGCCTTGATGATGCAGATGGGACTGATCGGAGCGCTCCTGGTGTGGGCGCCGGAGCCACTCCTGGGTCTCCAGGCTCAGCGGGCTGAGGCCGCAGGGTTCGACCCGCTGTCGGATCAACAGTGGGCGGGTGTACTCATGTGGGTTCCGTTCTGCCTTCCCTTCCTGCTCGCGGCCGTGCTCCTCGCGAGGCGCAGCGCAGAATCCGTCGCTGTCCGGAATCGAGGTCGCAGTCATGGTCAGGACAGGGCAGACGTGGATTCATAGCCGGTCTTGCGTGCCCCGGCGGCAAACATCAGGTCATCCGCCCGCGGAAGGTTCTCCTGCTCGACGTCGAGCACTATGACCAGCTTTCCCTGCTTGACGCACTCTTCGAACTCCCTGCGGACTTCATTGGGAATCGCCGAGCCCATCAGTGCAGCCGACCACGTACCCAGCGATGCTCCAACAACGCTGAAGACGGCGGCTCCGGCCAGTGTGACGCCGAGTCCCGGGAACATCATCGCGACGAGCCCGCAAAGCAGGCCAGTCGCCCCGCCGCCCACCAGACCGCGCAACGCGGCAGGAATCGTGTCCGTGCCGGCAGAGTCTTGAAGTGTGTCGGGCACTACAGTCAGTTCGATGTCCTCCCGCGCGATCACACTGATGTCCTTGTCCTCGATGCCGAGCAGTCGTGCGTTCTCGACGCAGCGGGCAGCGGTGTCAACAGATTCGACGATGTACGCGTGACGGATCTTCATGGGCAATCTTCTCCTGGGGCATGTCCAGCTTGGCTGCCGCTTGAGGAGGCGACCGCCGCACACCTGCTGCAAAGCACCCCCCGTGCCACAGGCGGATCACAAGGACGCTGAGGTCTGCGAACACTTCGCCGTCGGAAACAGTTTCCGAGTGCGCTGCGTGATTCCTCGACTCTGAATGGCTGGCACGCCTGCTGCTGATACCTCACCGCGCCTCGCGATGCCTACCCGTGACCGGCGGCGGCGCAGGCCCCTGGGTGCGTGCATCACGGATGTGCGGGCCCCGAGCAGACCCATCCAATCCACAAGGAGAACCCCATGAACTACCGCCGACTTCTCTCGTCTTCCTCGCTGTGTGGCGATGGCGTGCGCAACTTGCACGGAGAGGACCTGGGCAAGATCGAGGACCTCATGATCAATGTTGAGTCCGGCAAGGTGGAGTACGCCGTCCTGAGTTTCGGCGGCATCTTTGGCATCGGCAGCAAGCTGTTCGCGGTGCCGTGGTCCGTGCTTCAGGTGAGTGAGGCCGAGCGCATGTTCATCATCCACGTCCCGCGAGAACGGCTTGAGCAGGCACAGGGCTTCGACAAGGACAACTGGCCTGACTTCGCTGACGAAAGCTTTCGTCAGGGCGTGGACGCCTACTTCGCGGCAGGAAGGTAAGGCCAAACCCTTCCCGCGCGAACCGACGGGACACGTCGTTCCCAGAGCGTCTGCGCTGCAAAGGGAGCCGTAGGAGATCGGAGTCGATGAGCCCCATCTTGTAGCGTCGGACATCGCCCTGCAGGTGGGCGCCACGCTCCGATCCTCCTGCTTTTCCTCGACCACAGAGCGAGCATGTGCCATGCCCTACTCATCGACACAGCAGTTGCCAGGCGGGGTGCGTCAAGCGCTTCCCGAGCACGCCCAAGAAATCTACATGTCCACGTTCAACAGTGCCTGGGAAAGCTATGCAGATCCCGATGACCGTCGTGGCGATGATTCTCGCGAAAGTGTTTCTCACAAGGTTGCCTGGACTGCGGTGCGCCGCTCTTACGCAAAGGACTCCAGCGGTCGATGGCGCCGCCGGAACTAGGTAGAGAGCACACAGCCTGTCGCAGGAGGGTCCCACAGGAGTTACCGATGAACCCCTTGAGATTGAGACTCACAGGTCCTGCAGACCGAATCACTGAGGCCCGCAGCCGTCTTGAACTGATGGACCAGGTGGTCGATGTGCGTGAGATCGATCGGGACTCTGTGTTCGACCACGAGGACGATTCCAGTTCGGCTGGGCTGGCTGAGCAGCACGTCGCGGACGCAACGGAACTTGAGATCTTCTTCGTGGCGAATGAGGCCGAGGAGCTAATCCGCCTCTTCCTTGAATCACGCGCCGCAGAGCTGAACATCGCTATCGAAAGATCGCCTGTCTGATGGGTGCAGTGCTTGCACACCAAAGGGCGTGGCATAGCGAGAAGATCAGAAAGGAGGATTGCGACATGAAAGAACGAGCGAGCATCCGAGAGCTACTTCCCAGGGCGCTTCACCCTGCGAACTTAAGTCCCACACGCGCGGCCGGTCATCTTCTGAGTGCGAGCGCCGCTGGACGCGTAGGTCGCGCGGCACTCTCAGCAGCGACAAGGGTTGGCCGCCGTCATCCACTGATCGTTGTGGGGGGAGCCGTGATCGCGCTGACACTCGCCATGTGGTCCTCAGGAAGGGCTAGGCGGGCCGACGCCGACGCGCGCAACGGGAACCACCCTCTGCCCAACACCGTGGCTGCGGGCGCTGGAGAGGAGGGCGGCGGCTGCCAGTGCTGCCGCGCATCTGTCGCCGCCGATGCCGCCGACGACCGAACCGAAGACCGGCACTCAGCCGCGCGACCAGCGCGACCCGAATAATGAGGCTGTTGCCGCGGATGGCAGCGATGAACGATCGCACCGCTCGCCGCTCGCCGCTCGCCGCTCGCCGCTCGCCGCTCGCGGCCCTGCGCTCACCGCGATGCCGACGGGCGCCCTCTCCGAGCGGGAGAGGGCGCCTGGGATGCCCTGTGCGCTTGGCCGGTGGTCGTGTCAGAAGTTGTACATCAGGCTCAGGCTCGCCTCGTCGGAGTCTCCGCTCCTTCGAAACTCATAGCGTTGTACCTGTGCTCGCAGGCTGAGGCGGCTTTCAAAGTTGAACTGTGCGCCCACGCCGTAGAACAGATCTGTGCTTCGACGTGAGCCGATCACGTCGCGGAAGCCGTCCTCGTCACGGGGATCCATATCGAAGGAGTGATAGCCGACGCTGCCTAGCAGATCGATCCGCGCAGTGATGGGCAGTGTCCCCAGTACCTTCAGCCCCCAACTTCTGGGCTCAAGCCGCGTTGAGCGGATGTCGAGATCGTCCAGATCAACGCGGAGATCGCCGAAGTCCGTGTACTCGGCTTCCAGAGCCAGCGCCTGGTTGAATCGGTATCCGACGAGCACGCCGTAGCTGGAGTCGCTGTCGTCGATCCAACGATCGTCCGTTGACGCAGCTCCGACCTTAGCGCCGAGGTACCAGGAAGAGTCCTGGGCGTGGACGTCCATGGCCGGTGTCGCGGCGACGAGTGCCGCAGTGAAAAGCAGTTTCTGCACGTTCATTTGGTTCTCCTTGATGTTTCACGCTGACTGAAGCCCCGTGTGCATGGGCTGGGGCGGGTGAAGGTTTGGGTCCTCGGCCCCGGGGCAGCGGGGGGTGGGGTGCAGCCACACGCCGATCGGAGTCCGTGGTGCGTGGGAGTGAGCCATCGCTTGGCGCGACCTCAGCGCTATCGAGCTCGACGGATCAACCTGATGCCTATGAATGCGACTGTCGCTCCCGCAAGCCATCGCCACGGCCTCCAATGGGCACGTGGCTGAGTGCCATGCGTGGACTCCGGAGCAGCATCCACGGGCAGGGCAGGTGCGAGAGCAGGAATGAAGGGCGACACGGGGTCGCTGGCCGGGAACGTCTCCTCCAGCGCTTCATCGAGGGTCTCGCTGAGGTGTCGATCTTCGCGGTCGACAGGTTCGGATTCAGTCGGGTCTGAGTTTGGTTTGGTGCTGGGCTTGCGAGAACGCATGGGATCCACCGTGATTGCTTGGGTCCCCAGAACCAGCAGCGTCCATGCCACGACGGGCTGGGCCCGTACGTTCTTTCAGGGTGCGTAGCGGATTCCAGCCTCCCGATCAGGAACAATGCGCCACCGGTGAACAGAACCGACGGCGCCATGAATGCTTGTGGTCGTCTCCTGCCCGACTGCGAGCAGAAGCGTGCGCAGGCCTCTGATTGGCGGAAGCATTGTCCTTAGTGGCTGCGCATTGGCACGGCTGCTGCATCCAACTGAACGAACCTTGAAACACACTCGTTCCCCTCTTGTTTCCCGCAGAGGCGGTGTGTCTGAAGGATGAAGGAGTGCCGCGACATGCCTATCCTCAGCATCTCCGCAGGCGTAGAGCGCATACCGTCGGACACCGTTGTGCGCGTTCTGGGTGCCTTCTCGATGGATCGCCTGGGTGGGAAATCCACCCCCTGCTGCCCAGCGGACTCTCGGCCATGCGAGGCTGCGACGGTATGCGCCTTCACAGTCAGTGTTCGGGACGCGCCTGCCGTTGCCAGGCTGTGCAGATACCTTGAGCTCGAGTCGCGCTTGTGTGGCCTCGCGCTTGAGGTCTCCGAGCTTGCCGATCACGACGCGGTCGAATTGCCCAGCGCGTACCCAGCGAACAGTTCCGCGCGGATTCGGAGTGTCCTGCTTCATCCACGTCACACGTACGGCAGCAGCCTGAACGGGAGTCTCTAGGGAGCCGGTCTGGTCGCACGGCGCGTTGCGATCCCGAGCATTCAGAGGTTCATGGCTCTGGAGTACTCGGGTCCTTGGCCTCGCGCCTGTGCAGCAGCTGCTCGATCCACTTCAACGCGACCAGGACAATGAGGGTCATCGCAGTGACCGCTCCTGCAAGTGCGCTGTAGCCCAGCCCTGCGCACAGGCCGATGGATGCAACCATCAGCAGTGATGCGGCGGTGGTAACCCCATGCACGGTGTCGCCATCGCGACTCGCAAACGTGCACCCCGCACCAATGAACGCAACGCCTGCGACCACGGCTTCGATCATTCGTATCGGATCCACATTGATGAGTGTCTCCGCGGGTCGGGTCATGGTCATGGCCTCGGCTTCGAGCTGATCAACGAGCAGGCGTGTGCTGCAGACCAGGAACGCTGCAGCGCCGGCGACCAGCATATGCGTGCGAAACCCGGCTGGCCTTGCCTTCAGTTCGCGCTCAAGTCCCACGATGCCCCCGAGAAAGAGGGCGTACAGAACAGTGGTGAGCGCGCGCACCTCGGGGGAGAAATCTCCGTACATCTGCCTGCTCTCCTGGATCGTGCGGCCACGGCTTCGAATACCGTCACTGCAGGAAGGCAGGGCCCGTGCCATCCATGTCCACGGGCGTATAGGGGCAGAATGTTCTACCGGTGTAACGCGGGTCTTGCAGGGGCCGAGCCTGCAAGCACAGGACTGGCACGCGCGCTGCTGGGTGGACGGCATGGACACCTTGCCCGAGTACTCTGAGGTCGCTCACGCAGAACGCCCCATCCATGTCCCTGTCCGTCGCCCGTCGCGGCGGCTCTTCGTGGTTTCCAACCGCCTGGCGCACGCTGGCGTGGCTCAAACCGGGGGGGTGGCGACCGCGCTTGATGCGCTGTTGAAACAGCGCGGAGGCGTTTGGCTGGGGTGGTCCGGTCGTGTGTCCCCTTCCGAAGAAACCGCCTCCCACCGGTCTGGGAACATTGAGCGTGTGAGCTTTGATCTGGATACGGACGCTCACGAGCACTACTACCTCGGCTATGCCAATCGAGCACTCTGGCCGTTGCTCCACTCGCGGCCGGATCTGCTCCAGTACTCAGAGCATGCATTCGCGACATATCTGCGGGTCAACCGCCGTGTAGCCGGATATGTCGCAGAGCGCGTCCCGTCGGATGCGATTGTCTGGCTGCACGACTATCACCTTCTTACCGTCCCCGCTGAACTCAAGGCGATGGGGCTCAAGAATCCCATCGGGGTGTTCCTGCATACGCCGGTGGCGTCGCCTGATCTTGTTCGTGTTCTGCCTCGACACAGGGACCTTCTCGGTGGATTGGCGGCCGCGGACCTGATCGGCACCCAGACAGAGCGCGATGCACAGCATCTACGGGCGTACTTTGACCAGCAGCGTCTCACCTCGAGACCTCCGCGGATTGCGGCGTTCCCCATCGGCGTGGATCCAACCTCAGTCGCAGAGGCCGCCCGCGCCAGCGATACCGATGAGCGAACTCTGTCGCTGAGGGAGAGCCTGGTGGGCCGCAAGCTCATGATAGGCATCGATCGGCTCGACTACTCGAAGGGTCTGCCCGAGCGTTTCGAAGCCTATGGACAATTGTTTGACCGCCATCCCGAACTTCGGCGCTCAGTCAGCTACCTGCAGATTGCACCCATCAGCCGAGGCGGCGTCGACGAGTACAGAAGGCTCAAGAACCGCCTTGACGCACTGGTGGGGTCGATCAATGCCAGGCATGGTGAACCTGACTGGGTGCCGCTTCGATACGTGGCTCGCAGCCACCAACACCGCCAAGTCATGGGCTTTCTGCGTACGGGCTCTGTAGGCGTGGTCACTCCCTTGCGCGATGGGATGAACCTGGTGGCCAAGGAATATGTAGCTGCGCAGCGCCCCGAAGACCCGGGCGTCCTCGTCTTGTCCGAATTTGCCGGCGCTTCGGCGCAGATGCAGGACGCACTGCTTGTGAACCCGTTGGACGTGAAACAGGTGGCCGACGCACTTGCGTCGGCCGTCCGCATGGGTCTGTCCGAGCGGAGACGCAGATGGGAGAGCCTCATGCAGGGGTTGCAAAGCGCCTCCCTGGAGACGTGGGGACAGAGCTTCGTTGCGGCACTGGAGGCTGTCCGGTCCCCGGGGCCAAGCCACGATACCTGAGCGCGCGGAGCGCAATCGCCGCCGCAGAGGCGGCGCTGCGCCGCGCAGCGGACCTCAGCGCGAGGATTTGAGCATCTGGTCGCGCGCCTGTGCTGCCCTTGACGCACCTATGGCGGTTTCGACTTGGCGAACCTCTTCTGGCGGCGGGAGGACCGCAGGCAGGCCCAGTGAGCGGATCCAGAGCTCGCGCAGCCAGCCCTTGGTGTGGAAGAGGTGGTGGTCCTCCTCCTGCTCCACGCTTTCATAGGCCTGCTGCAGAGTCTTCTTGGATGGTCCCGTCAATCGACCGGCTGCGATGCCAATGAGCTCCCAGTTGAAGTGGTCACGCGTCTCGGCGTGGACAATGCACTCCGCCGCAACGAGCTGAGCTGCTTGTGCGTCCCCGGCGCGCTGTGCCATGCGAATTGCTGCGACCAGCGACTCGCCAATATGGGCGACCACCTCGCGACCTGGAGTCATCCGCATAGCGTCAATCTCCAGCTCTGCGAGCACCTCTTCAAGCACCTGGTGATGGCGGCGAGTCTCATCGAGGTACTTCGACCATTCTTCGGCCAGCTGTTCATCCACTGCGCACTCGACGGCGGCCTCGTAGAGCTGGACACCCCCGATCTCGGTTTGCAGGGACTGCAGCAGCAGTTCCTCGAGCTGGGCGCGGTTCTTCATGGACTTGGTCATGGGTCTCTCCTGGTAGGCTCATGGCAACAACTGCCGAGCTTTCCGCAGCAGAAGACGTACCAAGCTCACCATCCGCGCCTGAAGCCGTGAAGTCTTTTCCACTGGAGAAAGAGCCGGAGCATCCAGAGTCGCAGCGAACTGCACTGCCCCACCGCCCAGACGTGCCGCTCAGGCGCTCCATGGCGCGGCTCACCCGCGGCGAAGCGGCGCGAAGACGCTCTGAGTAGACGAACGTCAGGGCTGCTGCAGAAGCTTTCGGAAAGTCCGCCCACGGCGAGCTCCACAGAACCCCTTTGCAGCTCCGCGGCGAGCGTCGCGGTGTTGCAGACAACCCACACGACCCTCATGCCCCTCAAGGCTGCATACTCCTCAACGGCCATGACATCCAAGCCGGTGAGTCGGTCGCCAGCGAAGAAGGCCCACGGGGCTACCAGCCGACACGCAGCCAGCATGACGGGGCGGACGGGGGCTGCGGCAGGAGGCTGCAGCGCGGTTCCAGGTTGAAGCTTGGGCCACGCAGATCGATGCGCGCTCTGTGGTTCGAGTGGCATTGGAAGGGCCTCCGGAGTGGGTGCTCACCCACCGGAGCAAGAAGCGGCCCAGGCGACGGGCAGTCGTCCTGCTGAGTATCAAACCCTGCTGGCCGAGAAACCCTTACCGAGAGCAGATGCCCACTGCTCCACCTTGGCATCGAGTGAGAGGCGTGCGTGGGCAGGGCTGGTCGACGGCGCTTGCAGCAGAACCGATGGCCTCGAAAGCTGCGGAAGCACGTGGACACGACACAGCGAGGCTGCAAGCGCGCCATTGCAGATGATGCTGGCCCCCTCCGAACGCGACCTTGCCAGAAGCGAGGCGATGTCGTTACAGCGTATCGAGTCTGGCCTGATCTCCGAGTCCAAACTTCCTCGTCGCTGGCAGCTGCCCACTACATCCCAGAGTCCGATCGACCAAGAATTCAGCGAAGAGATGCGTTGCCGGTACGGCCACATCGGGTCGATTCCCAGGATGCGCTGCATGACGGGCCAGAATTGGTTGCGAGGGTGCGCGTAGTACTCAGCGCGCTGCATCGACCTCTGGCCTGGCAACGATCCGAGGATGAGGACTCGCGCCCGTGGGGGAACTTCCGGACCGAGCCCTGCAACTCGAAGCTCGCATTCCTTCACAGCGGATCCTTGTCAACCTTGGGCCCAGCCCGGCGATCTCGGAGCCACGATCCCATCATCAGCGTCAGCCCAATCGTCGTCGCTACGGCAATCATCGAGAGCGCGAGGATGGGGTAGCCGGCCACGGTAGGCCCAGCGTGAGCGTGAGTGATGACTGCCGCTGCGACGACCAATGACGCGGCAATGAGGCCTGCACTGATCCGATTTGCGACCTTCTGTACGCCTTCGACGACGGTCGGGTCGCCGAGGCCCAACACCCGCACCTTGAGGCGGTTCTCGGCGAGCGTATGCAGTACTTGGGAAAGCCGTCGGGGGGCATGCCGTACCAACTCTCCGGCGTCTGCCAGCTCGGACCAGGGCGAGGTCGCGCCCCGTAGCCCCAGCATCTCCTCACTTCTTCGCAGTGCGATCTCAGGCAGGCGAACGTCCAGCAAATTCCGAAGCGAGCGATGTGGCGCCAGGCTCCTGACCACACCCTCAACGGTGAGCAGCGCCTTTCCCAGCATCGCAATTTCGGCAGGTGGACGCAGACCCCGGCGTGCCCCGATCGCGACAAGGTCAAGCACGAACTCGCCCTCACGGCGGGTCCGGCCGGCGTCCAGGGCGTAACGTCCCACTAGCCGGGACACATCCTGCTGGAATCGAGGCTCGTCATATCGCTCCAGGCGACTGCAAAGATGCGCGTACGTCTCGGCAACCGCCTCGCCTCGACCACGAAGTCCGCCATCCACCAGACGATGAAGTTGGGAGCGCATGCGCGGGGGGATGAAACCCACCATGCCCACATCAAAAATCGCCAGCTGATCGGCTTCTGTCAGCAGCACGTTTCCGGCATGCAAGTCAGCGTGGATGAAGCCGTGCAGCATCACCTGTTCAAGGAAGGCGCCTCCAAGCTCCTCGGCGAGCAGATCCAGCCGTGCCCCCAGCCTTCGCACATCGGGAATCCGGTCCACCCTGATCCCATGCAGCAGGTCCATGGTGAGCAGGCGAGGCGTACAGCACTCCCATACAGGTGAAGGCACCCACAGGTTCGGGAAGGCAGCGAGATGCTGTGCGAACGCAGCGAGGTTGCCCGCTTCCTGAAGATAGTCGAGCTCAGCTTCCGTGCTGACGGCAAACTCGTCGAGCCAGTCGCGCACGCCAAGCTCGCTGGCGGAGGGCTGGAGTGCGGAGGAGGCCCGCAGAAGACCCCGCAGAGCGTCAAGATCCTCGTGCACCCGAGCTGCCACACGGGGACGCTGTACCTTGAGCGCCACCTCTCGGCCGCTGTGAAGGCGCGCCGCATGAACCTGGGCGAGCGACGCTGAACCTATGGGCTCGGGGTCGATGGTGCTGAACACATCGCGCCATGCTGTTCCCAGCTCTACCTCGATCGCAGCCAAGATGTCTTCGAACGGCTCGACCGCGCTGTGGTCCTGAAGCCGGGCCAGCTCGGTGAGGTAGGCCTGTGGGATCTCGCCATAGCGACCGGCAAGCATTTGGCCGAGCTTGATGAATAAAGGCCCGAGCTGCTCAAGGCGTCGAACAAACTCAGCCGCGTCCGCCTGCTCACCGGTACGACTGCTCTGACTTGCGCCAAACGCGGGCGAGTGTCGATAGCGAAGAAGAAAGGCGCTGATGGCAGCCAGGCGGCGGAGGGATCGCATGCGTGGTGGCCTCTCTAGGAACAGGACGAGCCAACCAAGCGCTGCCCCGACGGGCGGTGCTTTGGTGGACGCTACAGGGGCAGACCCGGGATTCGGGCGGTGCGCGGCCGTCCTTGGCCGTCGTCGCGAGCCCTTGCGTCAATGCCTCAGCGGACGCTTCCCCGCGCGATGAGGTTCACGATCGCAAGCAGGATGATGGCGCCTACGAGCGAGACCAGGATCGACGCGCCGCTGATGGTCTCGTTGATTGTCGAGACACCGAGGAGGGGGGCGATGAACCAGCCCGCCAGAAGCGCACCCACGATGCCGACCACGACGTTCAGGAAGAGACCCTGTCGCGCATCAGTGCGCATGACCAAACTCGCAAGCCAACCAATGATGCCGCCGACGATGAGCCAAACGAGAAAATTCATACCGATGCTTCCTTGTGTTCTTTAATTGAGCGGTTCAGCAGGCACTGCGATTGCAGGTGTGCTAGTCGCGCCGACCATCGCGGACGCGCTGCTCAGTGAGAGCCTTGCTGCGTTCGGCATCCGCGATCGCGCGATCGTAGATGGCCTCAGCTTCAGCCCGGCAGGGATCGCGAAGCTCACTGGCGAGGCCATCACAGCGCTCCTGTTCGACATCCAGCTTCGCCTTTGCTCGGGCCTTGGCAACCTCATAGTCGGCGCCAGCACGATCAAGACCGTACCGCCCGTCCGCCCGTTGGCTCTGGTCGAGCTCCGCGCGTTCGCGCTGGGCTTCGCGCACGTCCTGCGCTCCTTCGCGCTTGGCTTCCGCGACGTCCTTGCGCGTTTCTTCCGGGGTTTCCTCACATCCGACGAGGCCGATGGTCAGTAGTGCCACCAGTACAAGCGTTCTCATGGTCATTCTCCGTTGGGTTGGGATTGCAGAGGCGCGAGATGCCTGGGCCGGTCCGCGAACGGAAGAAGAGGGTGGACTAGCGCTCGCGGACCAGGCCAGGGACTTCCCTGAGCCCGACGGAGATCAAGCAAGCGTCTAGCCAAGAAGTGGGCGTACCCGGAAGAAGTTACCGGGTTCGGAACCACCTTCCCGCAGGCTGGTGAAGCAACAAACAGTTAACACGTGTGAATAAAAAATGGTCCAAGAATGGCAGACACACCTTCCTTGGTGATCTATATGGATGCTTCTCCTACCCTCTTCATTGTTGATGATGATGTTGGTTTCGTTCACGCCGCTGCAGAGCTTGCTCGCCTGAGAGGCTTTGACATCACCGTTGCCGGCACGAAGAGCCAGGCGCTCAGCCGTCTGGCGACAACTACCTATGACGTTGCGGTCATAGACATCTCCCTGCCTGACGGCAGCGGGCTCGACCTCCTTGAGCACCTGGATCTCGGGGAGAAGACGCAGGCGATTCTGATCAGCGGCAGTCCAACGGTGGATTCAGCGCTGAAGGCGATGCGGTTGCCCATCGTCGACTACGTGGTCAAGCCCATCCATGCCCAGCGATTCGGCGAGCTGCTGGAACAAGCAGCGGGACGCCGGAAAGCGCTTCCCAAGGAACAGCGCGAAGCGTGGAACGGCATCATCGGAACGCACGCTTCGGTTGCGGAGCTGAGGCAACAGGCCTCGCGAGTTGGGGTGACCGAGGCGGCTGTGCTCATCGAGGGCGAAAGCGGGGTCGGAAAAGAGCTCGTAGCAAATGCCATCCACCGGCTCAGCGGGAGAGATGGGAGCTTCGTGGCGCTGAACTGTGGCGCGGTTCCACCAGAACTACTGACGAGCCAGCTGTTCGGACATGAGAAGGGAAGCTTCACGGGCGCGCACAGCCGCCAGGTGGGGTTCTTCGAGCAGGCCGAGGGCGGAACGCTCTTCCTGGATGAAGTAACCGAGATGCCGCTGCATCTGCAGGTGCATCTGCTCCGCGCGCTTGAGACGCGCAGCGTCCGGCGGGTCGGCGGCACCGAAGACATCCCAGTGGACGTACGCATCGTCTCGGCTACCAACAGAGATCCGGAAGAGGCCATCAGTGCGGGCAGGTTGCGCGAGGATCTCTACTACCGTCTCTGCGAGTTCCCGCTGCGCGTTCCACCATTGCGGGAGCGCAGCGAAGACATACCTGCCCTCGCAGAACACTTCCTGGCGCGCCTCAACGAGCGCTACGGGACCCGTCGCGGGTTTGCCCCTGAGGCGCTCCGCTCGCTGTCGCGCTACCGATGGCCTGGGAACATTCGCGAACTGAAGAATGTCGTCCAGCGCGCCTACATTCTCGCAGATGGAGATGTGGTCAGACCCAGTCTTCCTGCTCGCAGCACATCGCTGCCCCTCGCTGAGACACCCGAATCCATCACCTTTACGGTCGGAACGCCGCTTCATGAGGTCGAGAAGAGGATGCTCTTCAAGACGCTCGCCTTCTACGACAACAACAAATCACGTGCCGCGCGCGCGCTTGGCATCACGGCGAAGACCATCTACAACCGGCTGCTCGCATACGAGAACAAGGAGGGCGCGGGCGGAGAGTCGGATCGCCATCACGCCCAGGAGGGTTACGCCGATGAACACCCGGAAGACTGCGGAGACCAGCCTTGCGCCGCTGAGCGCGGATGACCTGCTGTGCACCAATGCGCGTGAATGGCTGAAGGCGCGTGGCTGGCGTGGCGGCTGTCGATTGATCATCGAACCCGCCTGTGCAGACACCTCTGTCGGGCATCAGCGCGTTCAGTGGCTGCGACCACAGTGGCAGTTTGAGCTCGACAGCACACCGACGGGGCGCGTCAGTCTTTGGCTTGAGTTCCCTGCAGGGGCGACCCCAGATCTTGCTGAATGTGCGTTGATGCAGAGCTATCTGCGTGCGGCGCTCTGGATGGCAAAGGGTCGATTTTCAGATGACGCCGTCCCGCCCCGAGGCGAGCTCGTGCTTGCGGCGCGCGCCGATGTCGAGAAGCAGCTGCACGACATCGGCAACCGGCTGAACTCGTTGATTGCGAATGCAGCCGTGCTGGCTGTAGCGAGTCGCGAAGACGCGCGGATGGAAGTCTTTGCCATACGTGCTGCGAAGGAAGGCGAGGCCTGCGCTACCCTCCTTTCCCAGCTCTCGAAGACCCTCCTGGAAATGAGGTCGTGACCGCCTTGGAGCGTGCGCGAACGCGACTTCGTGCGGCGGCCTCATGGCTGGTAAACCTGCGGCTGGAAGGCGTCCGCGCGCTGGCCTTCGTTCTTGTCGCGTTGGCTGCGGCTTTCGCTGTGCGATGGTGGCTTCTCGGGGGGCTCAGCATGCGCATGCTTTTCCCCACGTTGCTGCTTGCGGTGTTCGTATCCACCTGGGTGGGAGGAATGAGTGCAGGCTTCCTCGGGACGGCGATCTCTGCGCTGGTCGGGCTGATGGTATATGCCTCGGCAGACGGCGGTCTGAAGCTCAAGCACATAGACTCTGTCAGCTACATCCTTCTCGTGTGCGTGGCCGGTGTTGCTCTGGTTGGTGCGGCGCGTTACGCGACGGACAGACTTCGCCGGGAACGACGCTGGTACGAGGCATTGCTGGATCATTCGATGGAAGCCATCGGCTTCGTCTCTTCCGATGGCTCCCTGCGGTATCTGAACAGATCGGCGCGAAAGCTCTGGGGCGTGGGTGACGAAGTCATTGGTCAGCCGGCGACGGTGGTGCTTCAGATGCGACGCATGGAGCAGGCGTTCGAGCTGGATCCGCGGGCGCCCGGGAAGCGAGGCGCCACAGTTCGCCGGCTCCCTGATGGCCTCAGTGCGCTTCAACGGGATGAGTGGATTGCAGTCACGGGCTCGGGCACCTGGATCAAGCGTGGTCAGGCGGGCGAAGGAGTCGTGTTCTCGCTGCAGTGGGATGAAGCTTTACGGAACACCACAACGCAGCTTCAGGCGACGCGTCAACGCCTTGATGCGCTGCTGGACGCGGATGTGGTGGGCGTCGCGGTCATCGAGGTGGATGGACGCATCAGTTACCTGAACCGGGCTTTCTACACGATGCTGGGGGCCGATGAGGTCGAAGCGGACCTCAGTGCGCTTCGACTCGCTGATCTGCTCATCGACGAGGATGGACAGCTGACGGGCGAGCAGGTGGCCTGTCGGGACATGCGCATCAGGCGCATGGATGGGTCTTCGATCTGGGCCTCGGTCACCTTCGCGCCGTCCACAGGTCTGGAGGGCCTCCTGCTGGCGACCCGCATCGATGATCGCAAGCGGGCTGAGGAGGAAGCCAACTTTCGCCGGATGCTGTTGCAGTCGATCATCGACGAGGTGCCCGCCCTCATCGCCTTCATCGATCGTGCTGGGTCCGCGAGCGTGGCAAATAGCCATGTGCGCGCGCTGCTGCAGGTCGAAGGATCCGACACGCGCTTGCAGTCCTGTCTTGCCGCGCCGATCTGGGCGCAGATGCAGCCAGACTTTGAGCGCGCTTGTGCAGGCGAGTCGCCCAGGAGACAGCTCCGCGTCACCGGCTCTGCTGGAGAGGAGCGCTGTCTGGAATCGGTGCTGACCCCTTATCGCTCTGACGCGGGTGAAGTGGAGGGAGTGATCTGGCATGCCTTTGACGTCACGGAGCGCATGCTGCGCGAACGCAGCCTCAGCGAGAGCGAGTACCGGTTCCGAAGGCTGGCCAAAACCTTCTCAAGCGTTGTCTGGCAAGCCACCGAGGACGGTCGCCTGATCAGTGACTTTGGTTGGAGCGACTACACCGGCCTCCCATCCGTCCAGACAATGCGGGGGTGGGCTGACGCTCTGCATCCCGCAGACACGGCGGCCCTGAACGAATTTCTCGACGAGTTGCCGTTTGCTGATGGTCGGCGTGATCTTGAAGTCCGGATGCGGCACCGGAGTGGTGGATATCGTCATGTGGCGCTGAAGGGTATTCCCCTTCGTGACGGCTACGAACAGCCGAGGAGATGGATAGGCTGCGTCCGCGACATACATACACGCAAGACTTTCGCATCCGCCCTCGCAGCCAGGGAGGCCGAACTCAGGCTTATTCTTGAGACGGTTCCGGTGAGACTGGCGTACCTGGACCCCGCAAACGTGTTCCAGTGGTGTAACCGGGCGTTCGCCGAATGGCTCGATGTGAGCCCCGATATGCATGGCGTCCCGATGGAGGAGGTGCTGGTGCCTGAGGTGCTGGCGCCCCTGCTGGCGCCGTTGCAGAAGGCCCAAGGTGGCAAGATGGCATCCGTCGAGTGGACTTATAGCCACCCGATTCTGGGTCAGCGTTGGAGCAGTACCACCTTCACTCCCGACGTCGAGACGGATGGGCGTGTGCGGGGTGTGATCACCCTGTGCGTGGACTGCACGGATCGGTACGAACGCGAGGCCAACCTGCGACGCAGCGTGGCGGAGCACCAGGCGTTGGTCGAGAACGTTCCGCACATGGTATGGATTGCCGACCCCGCGGGTGGCGTCGAGTACTTCAATCACCGATGGTACGAGTACACCTTGGCGTGTGAGTCTGACAGTTGGACAACGGCCATCCATCCCGACGAACAGGCCGAGGCCGCAGCTGCCTTCGCCGTTGCGCGGGCGACGGGGTCCGAGCTGAACATCGAGGTCCGATATCGGCGCGGCAGCGACGACAGCTTCCGCTGGCATCTCGTGCGAGCCACACCCTTGCGTCGCGATGACGGAAGCATCATCCGCTGGTACGGCACCTGTACCGATATCGAGGATCAGAAAGCCGCTCAGGAAACGCTCCGGCAGGCGCAGTCCAGGACCGATCAGTTCCTCGCCACCTTGAGCCATGAGCTCAGAAACCCATTGGCGGCGCTGGTCGCAAATGCGCACATGCTCGACCACCGGGATGCCGCGGGTGCGAGGCAGAGCGAAGCGAGCACAAGTATTCTCCGCCAAGCTACTCATCTCAAGAGGTTGGTGGACGACCTCCTGGACATCAGCCGCATCACAGCCGGCAAGGTGCGGCTGAACACACAGGTGTTCGATCTTGGCGCCCTTTGCGCGGATGCTTGCAGAGACTTCGAACAACTTTCCGTGGGCCAAGGTGTGCAGCTGGTCTGCAGTTGTCCGATCGGCGAGCTGTACATAGAAGGAGACCCTGCACGCATTCGTCAGTGCGTTGACAATCTCATCTCAAATGCCATCAAGGCGAGCTTCGAGGGTGGTGATGTAAGGATCTCGGTCGGAGCGGAAGCGGCCGGAACAGTAGTCATTCGAGTGGAGGATGACGGGATTGGTATCCCGACCGACTTGATGCGTGGCATTTTCGATCCGTTCTCACAGGGCGACGATTGGCGCAGGAATGGCCTGGGCCTCGGCTTGAGCATCGTCCGCAAGATGATCGAGCTGCATGGCGGCACTGTCCATGTGGCGAGTGACGGGCCCGGATGTGGCTCGGTGTTCTCGCTCAGGCTCCCCCACGATCCTGCACTGGCGATGGCGGCGCAGCCCGAGCAGGCTCGACCGTCCCGAGAGGCAGCACGCAAGGGGCGCGTCATGATCATCGATGATGAGCAGGACAATGCGCGGGCGCTGCAGTATCTGCTGGAGCTGGAGGGGCATGAGGTTCACATCGAGTCGGATGGCACCGCCGGAGTTCGTCACTCGCTCTGCTTCAAGCCGCAGATTGTCGTCTGCGACATCGGCCTACCCCCGCCGATGGACGGGCTTCAAGTCGCTCAGCGCCTTAACGAATGTCTTGACTGGCCCGTGCATCTGATCGCCTACAGTGGATTTGGCACCCAGCAGGACGTCGAGCGCTCCCTCGCCGGGGGCTTCCATGCCCACCTGACAAAACCCTGCAGTCCTGGCGCGCTTCTGGCCGAGATTGATCGTGGTCTGAAGCGGTTGGAGGCCTCTGCCTAGAAGAGCACCCGACAACACCCTCCGTGCCCCGCCAGGACGGTGGATGACTAGGTTGCAAAGTACGCCCCGCCGTTGATGTGCAGCACGATGCCGTTGATATAGCTCGCTTCCTCGCTGGCAAGGAAGACGTAGGCTGGGGCCACCTCGGAGGGCTGTGCCGGCCTGCCCATCGGGTTGTCCTTGCCAAACTTGGCGACCTCATCATCATCGAAGCTCGCAGGAATGAGGGGGGTCCAGACAGGTCCCGGCGCGACCGCGTTGACCCGGATGCGCCTGTCCTTGAGCGCTCGGGCCAGCGCTGCAGTCATGGCGTTGATCGCACCCTTGGTACCGGCATAGTCGAGGAGGCGTTCGTGACCCCTGCTGGCAGTGATCGAGCTGGTATTGATGATGCACGCGCCCTGTTCCAGGAACTCGAGTGCAGCCGCCGCGGTATGGTAGAAACTGAAGACATTGGTGCGAAAGGTTGACTCGATCTGCTCAGCCACGAGTTCTTCCGGGGCATCCACCGTGTGCTGTTCGGCGGCGTTGTTGACGACGATGTCGAGGGATCCCAGCCTTTCAACCGCGTCCCGCACCGCGGCTTTGCATGCCTCAGGATCACGCAGGTCAACAGCCAACAGATGACACTGCCGACCCTCAGCTTCGACGAGCTGTCGGGTCTTGCGCGCATCCTCGTTCTCGTTGAGGTAGCTGATTGCCACATCCGCGCCTTCGCGGGCGAAGTGCACAGCGACAGCTCGGCCGATCCCGCTGTCCCCGCCGGTGATGTACGCGCGCCGTCCGGCAAGGCGCTGGCTGCCGCGGTAAGAGTCACGGATGAACTCGGGGCAGCTCTCCATTTCCGACTCGCGCCCAGGCTGTTCGGCCTGCGTCGGCTCACCAAGTTGTTCGGTCTTGTACTGGCTCATGCATCACCTCCCTTCAACGTGGGTGCGCACTCCTCGCACTGCGATGTAGAAGAACAACGCGTGCAGGTGAGTGGTGACTGCGGTTCAAGCAGAAGACGTGCCAGCCTCCGAAGCAACCTGGCATCGAGATTGCGAGTCTTCTGCTGCCCGGCAAAGCCGCCAGGCCAGACCGAGGGTCAAGCCTGACCAGGCAACGCTGCAGTCGCGCGGTGTCCGGCACGGGCTTCCCCAACCACAGAGGATCCAACGATGACCAGCGCCGACCTGTCTTCCGCCGAACGCTCTACCGATGTCCACGCTCTCCGCAGCATCATCGATGACATCGAGATTGCAATGCTCACCACACGTGATGGGAACGGTGAGATGCAGTCTCGGCCGCTGCAGACCCAGAAAATGGGAAACGACAACGTCCTATGGTTCATAACGCGTGACACAACCTCCGCCGCGCGCCACGCGACAAGCACTTCGCAGGTGTGTCTTTGCTACACATCTGCGGAGCGCCAAAGTTTCGCGGCGGTGTACGGTCGAATGGAGTGCCTGCGGGACCGGGCCATGCTTGAGCAGCTTTGGACTCCTGCGCACAAAATCTTCTTCCCCGAGGGGCGTGAGGATCCAGGTCTTGTTCTTCTGAAGGTGGTTCCCGAACGCGCAGATATCTGGGAGGGGCCGTCCGGATGGGTGTCGCGAAGTCTTGCATTCGCTGCAGCGTTCCTTACCAAGGACCCAGGGAAGCTCGGCTCCAAGCGGCACGTTGAAGGTCTGTAGGGCTTCATGTTCAGACTAGGCTGGCGCATCGGGCGCGAAGACAGTGCTGGCCAGCTGCTGCCTCAGCCTTCGGCCGGTCGCTGGCACGTCGCGGGTGATCCGGTCCTGTACTGCGCAAGCACGCCCGAGCTCGCGGTGCTCGAGGCGCGCGTTCACCACCGTCGCGGGGACTCCGGGTACTGGCTTCAGGCAGTCATGTGCGATGCCGAACCCCGCGTTGATTCCATCCTCGCTGAGGCGCTTCCGGTTGGTTGGACCCAGCGAAGGCCGCTGACGAGATCGCTCGCCCGGGCGTGGCTACAGTCTGGAGACGCGGGATGTCTCAGGGTCCCGTCCTGCCTGTGTTTTGAGGCCGTCAACGTGCTCATCCATGCTGAGCGAGTTGCTGGCATCAAGTTCATCGAGCTGCGCCGCTTCAGGTTTGACCGACGCCTCCTGCTGCTGCGGTGATTGAGTTTCTGCACACGGCAAGGCGGGGGCATCCGCCCCCGCCCTGCCTGCAGCCACCGGGTCTGGTGCTCAACGATCGTTGCGATCGTTGGAGTTGGAACGATTGCCACCGCCGCTGCTTGCCTGGCCACCCTTGCGGCCGGCCTCGCGCGCCTCTTCCGAGCTGAACTCGTGCGCCGTGCCCTTCTCGTGCGCTGCCCGCCCGCCCTCCGACGCGATCTCGCGCTGGCGATCGGGGTCCATGCCGGCGAAGCCCTGACCGCCACGGTCGTTGTCGCCAGAGGAGCGGCTCTGCGATCCGCTCTTCGACTGCTGGCTGCGGTCGTTCTGGCTGCTCTGGTTGTTCTGGTTGGTGTTCTGCTGCTGATCGTCTCGGCGAGTCATGTGGAATCTCCATGCGTTTGATGCAGCGGAATGCTGCATCGAGGCAGTGAGCAGTCCTCGTGCCAACCCCATCCATCCACGTCACGTCCTCATGAAACGGGTTCCGACTGCGGAAAGTTGGTCGAGCTCCGCCCACTTCGCATGGTCCGTATCCCCGCACAGCGCTGCCCTGAAGCTGTTCAGCAGCAGGTCTTGGTGTCTTCGCCATCGCGGCAATCTCCATTAGGACTCCTGGAAGTTCCCGGAAGCGTCCGCCCGCGATCTGGAGAGATTTCCGGGTGATCGACGCAACCGGAGTCACTTGGCATGCCTGCTGCCTGATGTTTGTTGCCGACAACAAGGTTGGCGTCCATGCATTCAACGCATCAAGGAGAACATCGAGATGTCTTATCAGTTCGATCAGGATGAAGTGCGACAGGACGGCCGCGAGGATCTGTACGGTCGGAGGAGCCGAGGTGGCAGCGAGGCGAGCTTCGCGCAGGATGGCTCTGAGGGGCGCGGCGGAAGCGAAGGCGTCGCACGCCACGGTCAGGAAGGCCAGCACTCCATGGGTGGCCACCCGGGGCAGGAGACGGGCGAGTGGACCCGAAGCGACCGTGGTGGAGCAAACCAGCTTACGCGTGACCCTTCCTTCCCCCCGCCGATCCGCTACGGCGGCGATGCCCGCTCGGAGGGGCGCGGTTCACGCGAGGGTGAACATCAGGGCGTGTTCGCCTATCAGCGCCACGCCGCGCCTCGCTACGCCGAGGGCATGCAGGACCAGGAGCGTGGCGGATACAACCAGCGCGGCCGCCAGGGGCAGGCCGGGTACGCCCAGGTGGGCATGTCGCCTTCGGGTACTGACTACGTAGGCAGTCAGCACTACATGGGCGGCGGCTATCCCCCTGGCTACCAGCAGAGCGGATATGGCGAGGGCAATCGGAGTGATTACGGCGCGGGTTGGGACCAGGGCGGATACCGCGATCGCTCGCCTGGTCGTGAGCCCTACGGAGCCGGTGGCTCGTTCTCCGACCGCTACGAGCAGCAGCACGCCATGCAGGGGCTTCAGCGCTACGACCAAGACTATAGCTCCCCCTACCGCGGCGCCTATGGTGCCGGCGGCTACGGGCGTGGCCAAAGCCGCATGGGCAGCATGTCCGGCGGTCGAGGGCGCGGCAGCATGGAGCTCGATGATGACGGTCCCATCGAGTCCTCTTACATCGGTGACTTCGATCGCGGCAACTGGGCGCGGCAGTACCCCGGAGAAGGTGGAGCCGGAGCATCCCAGGGCTATTCCAGCCGACGCCATGGCGGCTCTGGCTATGCCGAGCAGACCGGCAGCGGCGGCAATCGCTGGGGAAGCGGCAGCGGTCGCGGCTTTCGGGGCATGGGTCCTCGCGGATACCGCCGCTCGGACGAGCGGCTGTGCGAGGACATCAATGAGCGCCTGACTGACGACGACGATATCGACGCCAGCAACATCTCCGTCGACGTCACCGACGGCATCGTCACCCTCAGCGGTGAAGTCGACGCGCGCCGCCTGAAACATCGCATCGAAGACATGGTGGAGGCCTGTCATGGCGTCCAAGACATCCGCAATGAGATCCGAGTCAAGCGCTCCACCTCGGGTTCGGGCGGATCAGGTTCAACCGGCGCAGGAATGGGACGCCCGTCGGACTCCAACGACCGGACAGGCCAGTCGCAGTCGGGCGCCTCGCTGAGCGCAGGTGCTTCCGATCGCACCCAGGACAGCACATCAGGAGAAAGCGGCGTCTCTTCGGCAAGCAAGAAGAAGTAGGCCGACTACCGCACTTCAATTCCAGTGCAAGGTGAGCCGAGCAACGGCTCATTCAACAGGAGACTCACATGTACAAGTTCACCAAAATGACCTCGCTTCTCGGCCTCGCGGCCGCCTCCATCCTGGGTACGGCCATCGTGCAGGCCCAACCGCCCCAGGTACCCCCGGAGCAGCTGCCGCCGAACCGTCAGCCGAACGAGCAGCAGACGCCGCGTACGGATCGGGTGCCTGACGAGCACAACACCCGAACGCCGCCCAATCGTCTGGATCCGGAAACTGAGCGCACACAGCGGCAGAGCGAGACGGACCGCGAGCGGGACCGCGAAGCCTCGCGGCGCGGACAGGACCAGAATTCGAACAGCGCCCGCAGCTCTGGCGAGACGGACGCGCCGCACAGTCAGGAAGACGCACAGTTCGTCCGCGATGCCATGGCATCAGGTCGCACCGAGATCGCCATGGCGCGTCTCGCCCAGGAGCGCGCCTCCCGCGAGGAGGTCAAGGAGTTCGCGCGTGAACTTGAGCGCGATCACACCCGTCTGAACGGCCAGCTGGAGTCCCTCGCAAGTTCGGCCAACCAGCAGGGCAATGCGCACGCGCCGGGACAGCCGGGAACGCCGGGCCGCATGGGGCAGGGCACTCCCGCGAACACTCCGGCCGGCGATGCGATGGGAGGACAGCTGCAGCAGTTGTCCAGCAAGTCGGGTGCGGACTTCGATCGTGAATTCCTGAGCCACCAGGTTCGCCACCATGAAGAGTCGATCCGCAAGTTCGAGGCTGCAGCCAATCGCGGCGGCCAGAACCAGAGCGGCGCGGGTTCCACGGCGGCAACGGTCGCGCGGGAGGCATTGCCGGTGCTCAAGCGGCATCTCCAGCGTGCCCAGTCGCTCAGCCGCGATACCGCTCAGCGCTGACCCAATCTCGACCAAGAGAACGAGGAGATCATCATGACCACCAACACACGCAAGCCGGCCGGTAGCGCGGCGACCAAGAGCTCGAAGACTGGCACCACGGCGACGAAGAAGGCGGCGTCCAAGAGCAGTGGCTCCAGCGAGGGGAAGCGCTCAGCGGCGACGAAGAGCCCTCAGAACCGCACGTCCAACCAGTCTCCCGGCAGCGATTCGAACGGATGAGCTTCGCTGACAGGTTGGCCCCAGCCGAGTCCCTGACTCGGTTGGGGCCGTTTTCGGGGCAGCCACCGAAACGATCCAGCCTGTGGTCACGCTGGTCGAGCGCTGGAGAGCAGTCGCGATGAGTAGCGCGAGCGTGGAGATCATTGGATGGGTGGGCTCAGTTGTGCTGCTGATCACCCTTGCCGCGCAAACGCTTCGCCAAACGCGTGTCAGATCAGTTGAGGCGGTCTCCCCATGGCTCTTCATGGGTCAGATGGTGGCCAGCGCCACGTTCCTCACCTACAGCGTTCTGATCCACAACCCTGTATTCATCTTTACCAATGCGCTACTGATCGCAGCCGCAGGCCTTGGTCAGCTCGTCTTGTGGCGTCGTCGCAAAGGGGCGCCCGGTCGCGGTCGGGGATTGTGATGATTCCGGCGCCAGCGCCTCAGCATTCTCTTGACCGGTGCTGACACCGCGCCGCAGCCACCGGGTCACCTCCGCCACGTCGCCGAGCGCGAAGTCTGCAAGGGTACGTCGAGGAGCACCGACGAGAACGCCGAACCCCTTCAGATCCTTCGCCGCTGCAAAGGCGGCTTCATCGGTCAGGTCGTCACCAATCATGATCGGGGTCCGCTCCAGGAACGGCGGTTGACGCATCAGCGATCGCAGGGCGGTGCCTTTCGAGTACTGCGCGGCTGTGGCCTCAACAACCAAATGTCCGGACTGGACTCGGAGCAGCGGCTCGGTGTCGACGGCCGTTTGCATTGCAACAGTCAACAGCTCACCAGAGCCGTCTCTGGGCAGATGTACGCTGAATCCGTGAGGCTTCAGTTCTATCCATGCGCCTGGACAGGCATGCAGACAGGTGCGCAGACGAGCCTCAAGGCGCTGCAGAGCGGCGTGCACCGGCACCGGGTCAGTCACACCGACCGGTCCCTCTGCACCATGCCCGCCTACCAGCGGAATGCCGCTGAGGACTCCAAGGCTCTGGCGCAGGCTATCGAGGGAACGCCCGCTGATGATGCAGAGAGCGCCTTCCAGCCGGTTGTGCAGGGCGATAAGCACATCGGCCGTGCGCGGGTCGAGTCGCACCAGATCGGGATGTGTTTCCAACGGGCAGAGGGTGCCGTCGAAGTCCAGGAACAGTGCGCATTCAACGAGTTGGGAGAGCGGAGGCGGGGGGGGAAGAGTCAGCATCGGCAGTGTGTTTGGGAACCAGCGTGGGTTATCCAACCGCGAGCAACTTCCGGGCCGATTAGGAACGGTCTCCCAAACGGTACCGCGCCCTCCCCTTGGCGCTGCCTGGGAAGGACTTCACCTTGCGTGGTAGGCCGGACGGGATTCGTCGCATAGCTCGGTAACCCGCAGCCGTAGCGAGGCGTCTCTGCCCCCGCGACACAGCATGAGTGGCAACTACCGCGATTTGGAGCGCGCCTTGGCGCGCCGACCAAGTCGAAGCCCGGAATGCATTTCTGCGTCTGTGTAGTTGTGTCTGTAGCTGCGCGTGCCGGTACGGGATGTGCTCGCCTGAGGGTCACCTTCCAGCCAAGGATGAGCCCACATGAAAGCACTGACCTATCAAGGCGCCAACGATGTGCGGCTTGACAATGTGCCGGACCCGCTGCTGCTTGCCGACGACGATCTGATCCTGCGCGTCACGGCTACTGCGATCTGCGGCTCCGATCTGCACCTCTATCGCGGCAAGGTTCCCGGACTCATGGAGGGGGACGTGCTTGGCCATGAGTTCATGGGAGTAGTCGAGGAAGTGGGCCCCGCGGTGGATGCAGTGAGCGTGGGCGATCGTGTCGTGGTTCCCTTCACCATCAGCTGTGGCGACTGCTTCTTCTGCGAGAAGGCCGAGTACGCAGCCTGTGAAGCCACCAACCCCGGCCCCACCTTGTTGGTGAACGGCAAGCACCTGCGCCCCGGCGCAGGCATGTTCGGGTACACACACGCCTATGGCGGCTATGCCGGTGGCCAGGCCGAGTATGTCCGCGTTCCAAAAGCCAATGTCGGACCCTTGAAGATTCCGGATGTCCTCGCCGATGAGCAGGTGCTGTTCCTATCGGACATTCTTCCAACCGGCTATCAGGCCGTGGTGGATGCCGGCGTGGGTCCAGGCTCCACGGTGGCGATCTTCGGGGCGGGTCCGGTGGGCTGCATGGCTGCCGAATGCGCTCGCATGCTCGGGGCCTCGCGGGTCTTCATGATTGATCACCACGCCTACCGCCTTGCCTACGCAGAGCGCGCCTATGGGGCGGAGACCTTCAATTTCGACGAGGTGGATGATCCGGCCAGAGAGATCGTTGCGGCTACGCAGGACCGCGGGGTGGACTGTGCCGTCGATGCCGTCGGGTTCGAGGCCAAGGGCAGTGCCCTGGAAACGATGCTCACCTCGCTCAAGCTCGAATCCGCGAGCGGTCACGCCTTTCGACAGGCCATCGCCGCGACGCGACGAGCGGGTACCGTAAGTGTTCCCGGGGTCTATGCAGGCTTCATCCACGGCTTTCTGCTGGGCGACGTCTTCGACAAGGGACTGACCCTTCGATTTGGTCAAACCCATGTACAGAGGCATATGCCGTACCTGCTGGACTGCATCGGCAACGGCAAGCTGAAACCCGACGCTCTGATCACGCATCGGATGCGGTTGGGCCAGGCTGTAGAGGCCTACCGCATCTTCGATCAGCGCCTAGAGGATTGCCGCAAGGTGATTCTGACGCCATGAACGATGCGGGCGGGACCGCGCCGGAGGCACCCTGCCTTCCAAAGTTCAGGGATGTGTTGATCGTGGGCGCGGGCCCTGCCGGCCTGATCGCCGCCACCTATCTCTGCAGGTTCAGACGCTCGGTCTGGCTCGTTGACGATGGTGACAGCCGCGCAGCGCGGATACCCCGCTCTCTCAATATCCCGGGGTTTCCCTTGGGCATTCGAGGAGCGGTCCTGCTGCAGGAGCTGCGCCATCAGGCTGAGCGGGCTGGTGCCATCGTCACCCGCGGCCGGATCGAGCAACTCTGCGCCGAGAGGGTCGCTTTCCGGGCAACCACAGCCGATGGCCGGATGTTCGGTGCGCGCAAGGTGATCCTGACAACGGGATTGAGAGACGCGCAGACTGTGCCAGGGATATCGCCTCGCGCTCTCTGGAATCCTTCGGTCCGATGGTGTCCGGTGTGTGACGGCTATGAAGCCTTGGACCGCCGCGTCGTCCTCGTTACAAACGCCGAACACGCACTAGGCCACAGCAGGTTCATCCGCACCTACACGCGGAGCCTGACCCTCGTGCTTGTACCTGGAGAACGCGATGCCTTGTCGCGCGACGCGATCGCCGCCCTTGGGAATCTTGGAGTGAACCACGTCGCGGGTGCGCTGGAAGACATGAGCATTCGCGACTCGGGAGGCGGTGAGCTTCGTCTGGCCGGCGGACGTGTCCTGCCGTTCGAGGTGCTGTACCTCATGGTCGGAAGCGAGGCGCGGAGCCATCTCGCACAGGGTCTTGGAGCGCGCTGCGGCAGCGGAGGTGCAGTACAGGTGGACGCGCACCAACGCACTTCGGTTCGCGGGCTCTACGCGGCCGGCGACCTCGTCGCCAGTCTGCATCAGGTCAGCGTGGCCGCCGGACAGGCGACAATCGCTGCCAGTGCCGTGCACGCGGAGCTGCCGCCGAACCCGCGGTGAGTTTCCGGGGACAAGTCAGGAGCATCGTGTGCGGGCGTGGAAGGTCGAGGATGACCTGCTGCCGTGGCGCCAGACCGCTGAGGCTCACTGGAAACGCGACGTCCACCAGTCACGCGCGGTCGCCAGGAGAACCTCGCGCGCATTGGCGTCACCCTTCCAGAGCGCCCTCAGGAAAGATCCAGCCTGATCGCCTGTGATGTGCGGTGGCAGCGGGGGGATGTTGGGGTCGGTCAGCATGTCCAGCACACACGGGCGGTCCGCAGCCAGCGCTAGATCCCATGCCTCTCCAATGTTCTCCTCACTATCGACCCTGATGCCCTTCAGGCCGAGCAACTCGGCGTACCCCGCATAGTCGAAGTCGGGGACCTCCTGCGACAGTGGAAAGCGCGGGTCGCCGGTGTTGGCGCGCTGTTCCCATGTCACCATGTTGAGGTCCCGGTTGTTCAAGACCATGACCACGAGGCGGGGGTCTGGCCACTCACGCCAGGTGCGCGCTATCGAGATCAGTGCGTTCAGCCCCAGCATCTGCATCGCGCCGTCTCCTACCAGGGCAATGACGCATCGATCGGGGTGAGCCAGCTTCGCTGCGTGGGCATAAGGAACTGCGCACCCCATGCTGGCCAAGCCGCCTGACAGCGATCCCATCATCCCCTCTCGCAGCCTGACATCCCGCGCATACCAGATTGCAGAGGTCCCCGAGTCGCAGGTGAGGATGCAGTGTTCCGGAAGCCGCGGGGAAAGCTCCCAGAAGACCCGCTGCGGATTGAGCGGCGTTCCCCGATTCATCGCACGTGCCTCGGTCAGGCTCCACCAGCGCTCAACATCCTCCTCGATCTGTTTTCGCCATTGATCGGATGCCTTCGGCTGCAGCAAGGGAAGCAGAGCCTGAAGCGTCCTGCATGCATCGCCCTGCAGAGAGACTTCCATGGGGTAACGCAAGCTCAGGTTGCGCGCCTCCAGGTCGATCTGTACCCCGCGCGCCTGGCCTTCCTTCGGCAGAAACTCGGCATAGGGGAAGTTGGACCCGACCATCAACAGGGTGTCGCAGTTGTTCATCATGTTCCAGCTGGGCTGCGTACCGATGATGCCGATCGCTCCGGTCACGTAGCGCAGGCTATCGGGCAGCACGGCCTTTCCCAGGAGGGCCTTGGCGACGCCGGCACCCAATCGCTCCGCGGCTTGGCGTACTTCCTCACTGGCGCCGAGGGCGCCGGCGCCCACCAGGATCGCTACGCGCTCTCCTTCGTTGAGCACCTTGGCGGCACGCTGCAGCTGTTCGGTGTCAGGAAGCTGCGCGGCTGACACATGGCTGATGCCACTGTGCATCACCCCATGGGTACGAGGGAGGTCGAGGACGGCTTCCAGTTCCTGGACGTCGCTTGGCACGATGAGGCAGGTCACAGAGCGACGATCGAGCGCAATGCGTACGGCCCGATCGACAAGATGTCGTGCCTGTTCGGGGACCGTCAGCATCTGCACGTAGTCGGAGGCCACATCCTTGAAAAGCGTCAGCAGGTCGACTTCCTGCTGGAAGTCGCTGCCGAGGGAGGCACGGTCCTTCTGCCCGATCACAGCCAGCACCGGCTGGTGATCGAGTCGAGCGTCATACAGTCCGTTCAGAAGATGGATGGCGCCGGGGCCCGAGGTGGCCACGCATACGCCGAGTTCGCCGGTGAACTTGGCATGCGCACACGCCATGAACGCGGCCAGCTCCTCGTGCACGGTCTGCACGTACGCGATGTCCGGATGGATGCGGTCGAACGCACCGATCAGCCCGTTGATGCCGTCACCGGGATGCGCAAACGCACGACGCACGCCCCACGCGTGGAGGCGCTCCAGGATGAAATCCGCGACGGTCTTCATTTCGCTACTCCGCAGGTGTCGACACGGATGCTGAGCAGGAGCCGTGCCCTGTAGTGCCGCTCCGGGTGCTCCTTTCCTCCTTGGGGAAATCCTTCCCGGCACGGCCGCGATGGGGTGTCACTGGTTGCTGGGCGGCTGGGGCTCGACTCGCTCAAGATCCGACAGTGCTGGGCCTTCGATCCTCCGCCCATCTGGTGCGAATCGGCTTCCATGGCAAGGGCAGTCCCAGCTCTGCGCATGCGGGTTCCAGGAGACCAGGCAGCGCATGTGCGGGCAGACAGGAGAAAGAATGTCGACGCTGCCCTCCGGCCTCCGATACACAGCCAAGCGCTGCCCTCCACAATCGACGATGCGTCCCTGTCCAGCGGGGACGCTCGCGATCTCAGCCGCACCAGCTGAACGCCAGCGGTCCCCGATGAGGTGCGTGATCACATGCGCGCCTTCCGAGACCCAGCCCGACGCTGACTTAATCGGCGTGAACCGCCTGGGTGAGAGCCAGTTGTGCGTGTCGGTGACAGCTCCGGTCACCAGACCACAGATGACTTCCGCCGCGACGCTGGCCCAGACCAGACCATCCGCTCCAAAGCCGGTCGCGACGTGCAGGGAGGGGAACTGCGAACGACCGATATAGGGCAGACCATCGGCAGATCGGAACTGCTGTGCAGACCAGCTCACCGTTTTGCCTTCGACAGGGAACCACGCCTCTGCGTCCTCACGGAGCCGGCGCGGGGGGTCGATCGGGGAGGGAGGTTCTCCAGTGCGATGGGTTTCGCCCACGGCAATCAGCCAATCACCCTCATCCGTTAGATGATGGCGGAGCGAGCGGTCATTCGACTTCATCCAGAGAATGCCGGGCGGCAGGACGGCCATGGGGGTGCGCACCGCGATACCGGTTTCTCGGAACACCTCCATCTCTGCCTGCACAAGGTCAAAGCCGAGCGGTGTGTGGGTAGCCATCACGATATGTGTGGCCCTCACCTTCCCCTCCGGCGTCCGAACTTCACCGCGATGGGCATCGAACTCCAGCACGGGTGAATCCTCATGCACTTGGACACCGCGCGCTGGCAAGGTGGCCGCAAGACCCAACGTGAAACGGTACGGGTTGAACTGGGCCTGATCCGTCAGCCGCATCGCCAGGTTCACCGGCAGCTTGTCCGCTGGCGGCTTCGCCCAGCAGGGCGCGAGCCCTGCGCGCTCACACGCCTCGAACTCTTCGTCCAGCTGTCGCAGCTCGTTGATTGAGGTCCGCTCCACGCAGTGCCATAGCGGAACCCGTCGAAAGTCGCAGTTGAGAGCGAACCGCTCAGTCAGAGCTTCGATCGTGTCAATCGCTTCGCGACGCATTGCTGCAGCACGCTGGGCACCCTCGGAACCCCACTTGTTCTGCAGGCCGGCCATGCCCTGCGAAACGGTTGCGTACAGATTGCCGGTGGAGCCACCCGTGTTGCTGCATCCAATCCGGTGCGCCTCCAGAAGAACAACGCTGAAGCCCGCGTCGCAGAGATGGGATGCCAGAAGTACTCCGGTGATTCCTCCGCCGATGACCGCGACGTCGGTTGTGACCTCGGCGCGGAGGCGCTCGCGAGGGCTCGGATTCAAGTCCATCCAGATCGATTCGATGCGCATGGGAGGCTCAGGCTGCGTGGCAAGGCGGCACTTCGGTGTCTCACGCTGCCAGCAGAGCTCATGCCAGCCGCGCGGGCGACGCCATCGAGAGCCCACGCGCCGGGTCGTCACTACTCACGGACAGAAAGCGCTTCCCTGTGGGGCCCAGACCAGGGTCTGCCACAGGTGAGTGGCATATCGCGTGCTTCGTCCGCCTTACCACGGCGAAGGAGAGGACGATGAGCATGCGAATAGCAGACCTGCAGGGCTGTCCGCTGGAAAGGCAGCGCTTCACCTGGCGAGACTTGGTGCAGCCACCTATCAGCAAGCTCGACGATGATGCGTTCACCCGGGTGCGGGTGATACTGATGAACGGCATCGAGATGGAGGCAATCCGCTTCCAGCACGCTGCGGCCCGGATGAACGGCGACCTGAGGGTTCCCCTGGCGGCCATGCGGCGCGTGGAACAGCACCAGGCCACCACGATCAACTGGCTCGTCGGCAGCGATCATTCGCCGCTTGAGACGACGATTGCCTATGAGCAGGTGGCCATCGAGGTGACTGCATCCGTGGCGCAGCGCGAGCCGGATCCGTATCTCGCGCAGACCTACCGCTTTGGACTCCTCGAAGACTTCGACCACATGTATCGCTACTCGGCGATGCTCGACCGGCTCGAAGGCAAGGACGCCAACAACATCCTGCAGTGCTACACCGACATTCTGACTGGCCGTCCCACGGCGGTGGAGCACCGCTCGCCCCAGGACGACCTACGAGCGCCGTTCGATGCGGCGACAGCTGACCCGCTGTCCAAGCTGCATGCTCTGACCATCATGTCGGCCGAGCAGCAGACCCACAACTACTACATGAACATCGGACCACTCTTCAGCGACCCCGTCGCGCGGCTGCTGTACGCGGAAATCGCCTCGATCGAAGAGCAGCACGTTTCCCAATACGAGTCGATCATCGATCCGAACCAGGGTTGGCTGGAGCAATGGCTGATGCATGAGCTCAACGAGGTCTACAACTACTACGGCTGCGTGCGACAGGAGAGCAATCCGCGGATTCGTGCCCTCTGGGAGCGCTTTCTGGACTATGAGATTGGTCATCTCCGCCATGTGATGGGCCTGTATCAGGACATCCTGCGTCGGGATCCCATGGAGGTGCTTCCGGCTGAGCTTCCCGATCCCATCCCCTTGGCGAGCCAGCGCGATTTCGTGCGGGCGGTCCTGGTTGACGAAGTCGATCTGCGCGCCCGTGGTAACGCCTTTGTGCCCGCGAGCGAGGAGGGCTCCAGCAGTCCGTCCTATCGCGAATTCATGAACAGCCTCGGCTCGCCCTCGGAGGCTGTGGCCAGCGGCTATGCCTGGCAGCCCGGCACCGAACTGTCGGAGTGGCCGCGCAACGAGGAGAAATCCCATGTCTAAAGAAATCAGGATGGGGCCGAACAAAACCGGCCTCAAAGCCGCGCCGATCCAGTCCTCAGCCATGCTGGAGTGTATGGATTTACAGCCAGCGCCCGCCCATGTAGAGCTCGACGCGGTGGTCCTGCGCGCGCGCTACCGTGAGGATGCGGACGCCGTCGGAACCATGCCACCGCCCTCCAGCTTCAAGGGCGTGCTGGGCTCCGTTTCGCAGGCCTTGAGCGGCCATCGGCTGCACATCCTTCTGGACAAGATGGGTGAGCGTGCCGCCTATGAACGCACGGGTGTCCGGTTGTACGACGCCGCGCTGGGGCGGCTTGCCGACGCGCCACTGCCGGATGGCATGCGCCTTTCCCAGCTTGCGGAAATCCGCGACGAAGAGCGAAAGCATTTCCTGCTGCTGTGCGATGCGATCGCGTCCTTGGGCGGAGATCCCACGGCGCAGACACCGTGCGCCGACTTTGCGGGTGTACAGGGCATGGGCCTCGTGCAGGCGATCAACGACCCTCGCGCCACGCTGCCTCAGGTGCTTCATACGCTGCTGGCTGCCGAGCTGATTGACGTCGCGTCGTGGGAGCTGCTGATCGAAATGACCGACACGCTTGGACATACGGAGATCTCGCGGGAGTTTGCGACAGCACTCGCCGCCGAGAACGTGCATGTGGACCGGGTGCGTCGCTGGCTGGCTCTCGCGATGGATCTATCGGCAAGCCTTGCCGGCACTGAGTAAGCAATTCAAGCGGAGCTTACGGTCCGCATGCTTCGTGCAGCGCTTTCAGGGTCGATATCGATGTCGACATCCACTGGAGAGCACAAATGACCACCAACCAGAACGCGCAGAACCGCAACCCCGAGCAGCAGGAAGGCCAGAACCAGAATCGGGAAGGCCGCAACCAGCAGCAGGGCCAGGGCCAGCAGCAGGCCCAGCAGGGCCGTGAGGGGCGGGAAGACCAGGCAGCTGACCAGGGTGGTCAGCGCGACGGTCGCAACCAGCAGGAAGGGCAGCGCGAAGAGCGCAAGCAGCGCTAGCCGAACGGCGCCAACCATTGGCAGGCGCTGTCGGGCCCCGGAGCTCTCTCGCTCCGGGGCCCGGCTTCCTGAAAGGGGACGCTTACACGTGATGAGCTTTACGGCGGAGGACATGTACCTCCATCAGGACATCCAGGCGCTGCGCGGATCTCGTGGGGGTGCCGCATTCATCGTCAGCACACCGGATCGCGACAGCGACACCTACCTGTCGAGGTTATGGCACCTGGCCCCCGGGGCTGAGCAGCCGCGAGCGCTCAGCGCCGCGGAGTTCGGTGTGCAGACGCCAATTCCTGATCCACAGGCTCGGAGCTTCGCCTTCCTGTCAAATCGAGGCGAGCGAGGGCGCGGCGTTCATGTGTTGACGCTTGGCCAAGGCGAGGCGCGGCGGCTGCCGGATAGGGACGGGCATCTCAGCGCGATCTTGCAGTGGGCGGGCGATTGCGTGCTCGTGCTGGAGCGGGTGCCATGGGAGGAGGCCGGCTCCTCGGAGAGCAAGGACGACTCCGCTCCCGTGGTGTTGAACTTCCTGCCGTGGAAGCGCGACGGTGGGGATCCTTTAGTGGGCTCACGCACACGGCTGGTGGCACTCCCGGTCAACGGCGACGAGCCCCGCGTAGTGCTTGAAGGCGACTTCGAAGTCACCGAAGCCCAGATCTCACCCGACGCACTGACACTGGTATGCCTGCGAAGAGAGGGCGGACGCCAGCGTCACCGCGACCTGCTTGTCGTTGGTGCGGCGGACGGCAGTGACCTGCAGCCGATCGAATCCCCCCTGTACAGCATGGCGGGCCTGACCTGGTCACCGGACGGCCGCTGGGTGGCCTGCGTCGGCGCACGGGATGAGGGCGACTCCATGAAACAGCTCTGGCTTTATGAGCCTGATACCTCTTCGTGGTCCTGTCCGCTCCCCGATTTGGAGCTGGAGGGCAGCGATCTGGTCTGGCGACACGATGGCAGGGCACTCGCCTGCGTTGGCGCTGCGGCCGGATTGTTCAAGGTGGGGTTCGTGGAGCTGGACGCTCACGAGCTGCACTGGGCGCAGATGGACGAGGTCCAGGTCAGCGGCATCTGTGCCTGCGGCGACGGCGCACTGCTGTGTGCATTCAACAGCCCCTTGGAAGGTGCCGGGGTCGCCCTGCTCAGCTGGTCGGGGGTGTGCGAAAAGCGGTTCAGCGAATTCAATGCATGGGTCGAAAGCCGTCGTCGACCTCGCTTCGGCAAGCGCACGTTCAAAGTGCCGGACGGTACAGGCGGACAGGAGTGCATCGATGTCTGGCTGCTTGACGATCCCGAGTGCCCGGATCCGAAGCCAACGCTGGTGGACTTCCACGGAGGCCCGCAGAGCGTGGCATTGATCGACCTCGCCGGTCATCTTCATTGGTGCGAGCTGTGCGCCAAGGGTTGGCGTGTCGTCCTTCCGAATCCCGTCGGATCCAGCAGCTATGGCAGAGACTTCGCCCGAAGGCTTCAAGGGTGGTGGGGCGAGCTCGATCTGCCCCAGGTCGAGGCCGTCCTAGACCAACTTGTAGAGGAAGGCGCTGCGGACGATCGAATCGCCTGCTCGGGCTCCTCGTATGGCGGCTACCTCAGCGCATGGGCAGCGACCCGCAGCCACCGCTTCCGCGCCGCCGTGGTTGTTGCTCCGGTCACCGACATCAACTCACATGCGGGCACATCGGACAGCGGCTACTACGTCACGCCGTATGCGATGGGCGGCGAGCTCTCCGAAACCCGCGATCGGAACGCCAGGCTGTCGCCCACCAGCCACGCGCACCAGGCCAAAGCAGCCGTCCTGCTCCTGCAGGGCGAGGAGGACCGGCGCTGCCCTCTGGGCCAGAGTGAGCAGCTGTTTGCCGGGCTGGTGCGCGAAGGCGTAGGGCCCGTGCGCATGGTCGTGTATCCCGGTGGGGGACATTCCTTCGCCCGCAGCGGGAAGCCCAGCCATCGGCTGGACTTCTTCCGCAGGTCGATTGATTGGCTGCAGTCGAATGTCATTGCCCAGCCCCAGGGCGCGCGGCACGCCAATAGCAAGGAGAGCTGAGACATGGCCAGGCCCATCTGGACAGGCTCGCTTTCGTTCGGTCTGTTGAACGTGCCCGTTTCTCTTATGTCGGGCGAGCGGCGCGCGGATCTCAGCTTTCGCATGCTTGACGCCCGCGACAACAGCCCCATCCGTTACGAGCGCGTCAATGCCGAAACGGGAGAAGAGGTTCCCTGGCGCGACATCGTGAAGGCGTTCGAGTACGACAAGGGCAACTATGTCGTCGTCGAGAAGGAAGACATCGCGGCTGCGGCGCCTGAGTCACACGAATCGATCGACGTCGAGGCCTTCGTCGATGCCGACGCGATCGGCATCCGCTACTTCGAGAAACCCTACATCCTCACTCCCGGCAAGAAGGCCGAAAAGGGCTACGTGTTGCTCAGGGAAACGCTCAGGGCCACAGCCACGGTCGGCATCGCCCGGGTGGTGATCAGAACGCGGGAGTACATCTGTGCCGTGATGCCCGAAGGCGCTGCGCTGATCCTGATGCTGTTGCGCTATCCGCAGGAGCTGGTGGACCTGGACGAGCATGCACTGCCAGAGGGCGGCGCCGAGGATTACCGCGTGACGGCAAAGGAGCTGGAGATGGCAGAGCAACTCATCCGCTCGATGTGTTCGAAGTGGAAGCCCGAGAGCTATCGCGATGAGTTCCGCGAACGACTGGCGGAGGTCATCCGCAGACGGGTGAAGGAGGCGGGTGGAGCGGCACCGCGGCTGAAGGAACCTGAACCTAGCGGGGCGCAGACCGACAATGTCGTGGATTTCATGGCCCTGCTGCAGAAGAGCCTCGAAACCAAGAAGCGCACACCCGCAGCCAGCCCGCGAAGCGCCACCGCCGGAAAGCCCGGAAAGCGCTCCTCATCGGTCAAGAAAAGTCCGGCGAAGCAGCCCGGAAAGGCGAAGTCTTCCTCGTCCCCGAAAGCCGCGCCGAAGTCGACTCGCGGCAAGGCCAGCGAAAAGAGCCCTGTCGGCAAGCCGGCCACGCCCAAGGCCCGCACGCCGAGTCGCCGCAGTGGCTGAGGTTCGCGGCCTCCCGGGTCAAGGTCCGCGTCTACCGTGGATGACGGGGACGCAGTGAGATGGCCCTTGAAGACTATGGCCGCAAGCGTAGGTTTGATCGCACCCACGAGCCGCCGCCTTCTGGCGCAGGGCCGAAGCGTAAGCCGGGCGCTGCGCGCTTCGTGGTCCAGCTGCACCACGCCCGCCGGCGCCACTATGACTTCCGCCTGCAGGTCGGCAACGTACTTCGCAGCTGGGCAGTTCCGAAAGGACCGAGCCTTGATCCTCGCACCAAGCGGATGGCGGTGGAGGTGGAGGACCACCCTTTGGCTTACGAGCGCTTCGAGGGTTCGATCCCGCCAGGCGAGTACGGTGCGGGAACCGTGCAGATCTTCGACCGGGGAACCTGGTCGACAACATCGGACCCGACGGAGCAGCTGCGGGCGGGTCATTTGCGCTTCGAGCTCTTCGGCGAGAAGCTCAGGGGTGCGTGGCATCTGGTGCGAACGCGCTCGGTGGGACCTCAGAAGCAGTGGCTCCTGATCAAGCAGGAGGATGGCCATGCAGCTGCGCTGGAAGCCGATGCGCTTCTTGATCGCAGTGCTGCCGACGAGCCGCCGGCGCGCGCTCGAAGCTCCCACACTGCGAGCAAAGGCGGAGCGTGGCACGCTGAGGCGCTCGCGCTGCCGGGTGCAGTTCCCGCCCAACTGCCTGAGCAAGCGCCGCAACCCCAGCTGGCTGCCGAGTGCGGTTCGCCGCCCCGTGGCGATGGCTGGATCCATGAACTGAAGTGGGATGGCTATCGGCTGCTCGCCACCGTCACACGCTCCATCGTGCGTCTGTGGTCGCGGAACGGGCAGGAATGGACGGAACGCTTCCCTCACCTTGTCGAAGCACTGGAAACTCTCCGACTTCGAGACGCGATCTTCGATGGGGAGCTGATCGCCGGTGCGGGCGCCACCGCCGATTTCGGCCGGCTTCAACGGACGCTGGCCGCCCAAAGCCATGCGCAACTGCGCTTCGTCGCCTTCGATCTGATCCATCTGGAGGGAGTCGATGTATCGAGGGCGCCCTTGGTTCGCCGCAAGGCACTTCTTGCGGACGTGCTTGCCTCCCGCCCAGGGCTGCTCGGCTTGAGCACCCATGTTGCTGGCAGTGGGACTGAGGCCTATGAGGTGGCAATCGCGCAAGGCTTTGAGGGCATTGTCTCCAAGCGGGCGGATGCCCCCTACGTTGCTGGTCGCAGCGGTTCTTGGTGCAAATGTCGCGCCCGCCAAAGCGACGATTTCGCCGTGGTCGGGTTCACGCCTCCCAAGGGAAGTCGCGAGCATTTCGGTGCGCTCCTGCTTGCGAGCCGCATGCAGAACGGCAGCTGGCGCTACGCCGGTCGCGTGGGGAGCGGCTTCTCCGATGCGCTTATCGGTGAGCTGGCGTCACGACTGGGGAGGGCGCGCGCTGAGCCGACAGTCGAGATCGAAGGGTCCGAAAGCACCTTGCGCGGCGCGAAGTGGTTCGCGCCACGCTTCGTGGTCGAAGTGGCGCATCGCGGGTTGAGCAACACCGGCCTGCTGCGTCAACCGTCGCTGCATGCGGTGCGCTGGGACAAGAATGTGGAAGACATCGAGCAGAGAGGAAGCGGCGAGGTGCAAGAGCCTGAGCATCCCGCTCGCCACCGGCGAAGCCCCGCCGAGGCCGGTTCTCGCCAACGTGAGCGCGGCTCCGCCGGATCGGAACGCAGCAACACGAAGGTGCAAGGAGGTGATTTGAATGCAAGCGGAAAGGCGCTGTCGCTGTCCAGCCCCGAGAAAACTGTCTTTGCCGATGCGGGGCTGACCAAGCGGGATGTCTGGGACTACTACAGCCTGGTAGCGGATCGCTTGCTGCAGCACATTGGCGGACGACCAGTGTCCACGATCCGATGCCCCGACGGTGTTGCGAACTCCTGCTTCTTTCAGCGGCACGAGATCGCTGGCCTGAAGGTGGCGGGAACCCTCGCCATCACAGGCAAGCGCGGCGGGGCGAAGGATTACCTCGTCGTGGAAGACCGAACGGCCCTGCTGGAGCTTGTCCAGTTCAACGTGCTTGAGTTCCATCCCTGGGGCGCAATGGCCGCGTCACCGGAGCGCGCAGATCGGATGATCTTCGATCTGGATCCGGGGCCCGGCGTCAGCTTCGAGGCGGTGAAAGCTGCGTCGCTTCGGATCCGTGAGCTCTTGCGCCGTCTTGAGTTGAAATCCTTCCTGCGCGTCTCCGGCGGCAAGGGTCTGCACGTGGTGGTACCGCTGAACCCGGGCTGCGAGTGGTCCCTAGTCAAGCGCTTTGCGCGAGGCTTCGCCGAATCGCTGGCCACGGCCGACCCAGATCACTTTGTCGCGAAGGCGAGCAAGGCGATCCGCAGCAACCGGATCTTCATCGATTACCTGCGCAATGACTTCGGAGCGACCGCGGTTGCGGCCTACTCGCTTCGAGCTCGACCCGGTGCTCCCGTTGCAATGCCGATCCGCTGGGAGCAGCTTGAATCGGTGAACCGCGCCGATCAGTTCTCACTCGTCTCGATGATGAGCACGCTGAAGCGTAGACAGGCCTGTCCTTGGGCAGGGATCGATGATGTTCGTCAGAGCCTTGGGCGCTGGCAAGTGTCCCGCTGAGCTGTAGTGCACGCGGTGCCCGCTGGGCAAGTGCTTCGAGGCGAGTGTGGAAATTCTTTCCGGGTGCCGGGCCACGGAGACGTCCTACGACGAAACGCCTGTCTCCGGGAAGCAAGAGATCAATCGCGCAGGAAGGGCTGCTTTGCAAGGCTGCAGCACGTTCAAAACGGGGGCTAGTGCGCCTTTTACAGAACAGTCGTACAGCTGGCACGGATCCTGCGAGTGGATGCTCGCAACTCAACGGAGATCCACAGATGCCGCTGCAGTCCCTTTTCGGCGCACCCGTGTCCCCTACGTCAGCCCCTTCTGTTCGGGTTGCGGCACCCGGAGGCGCCAGCGTGGCTGGCGCCGGCACCACGAAGCGTTCCGCCGGCTCGTTGGATGCACGGCTGATCCGACGGCACAGATGGCCGGTCCACCTTCTGCTCGGACTCTGCGCCGGCACAGCGTTCTGCACCCCCACCCTCGCCCAGTCTGCAGAGCCGTCAGCGCCCTCGCAGCACGTGCTGCATCAGCAGCTTGCGCTGCGCATCGAAGACGCACTGAGGGCGGATGCAGGTGATGTACTGCGATTCGAAGTCGTAGATGTCGCAGATTGGCGGCTGGGGCGAGACACCGCCGAGTTTGTGCTGTGGGGGCTGCTCCAGCGTCAGGGACGGATCGTTGAGATGTTGAGGGTCGAGAGCGGTCTCGATCGCCGAACCCTCGAGCTGGTGCAAATCCGCATGGAGCGCTTCGACGAGCTTCAGGTGCTGCACGAGCCTGACTTTCCATAACCCCGCACCACCCCCGGATCGGACCCAGTGGCTCGATCTTCACCCCCACCCGCGAAGGAAATTCACGATGCGCAACTCGATGGAACACAACCGAGACGAATCCGACGACAACAACGGCAGCCTGCCCAAATCCACCGCAGTAGAGGGCGGTGCAGCAGAGCAGGGCCTTGGGGCTCATCTGCATTCGGCGAAAGAGCATGTCGCCCAAGCGGCGCGCGAGGCACGCAACGGACTTGGCCAAGCCAACCGCGCTGCACGAGACGCCGTTGGGGAGGGCATGTCCCGAGCTCGCCCTGAGCTGAGCGCGGCCGGCGCCGAAGTCGCCGGCGCGACCCAGGCCGCAGCGGAGGAGCTTCAGGCGCAGTGGGAGGGAGTGCTGGCGGCGTCGGCAAAGTACGTTCGTGAGCACCCGGTCGCGGCGCTGGGTCTGGCGGCGGCTGGCGGCTATCTGCTGTCTCGGCTGCTGCGAGCTTGAGCCAGTCCGCTCCGCCACCGGCGGAGGAGTCAGCTCAAGCACCTGCTTCCAGACCGAAGGGCTCCCCAAGCGCCGCCCAGCCCGCAGGGCAGGGCACGGCGGCGCTTGGTGCCTAGGGTGAGCTCCTCCGTGACCGGATTGGCAGCTGCATTGGCACTCTTCAGGCTGGCGCGCGCTGAGTTGCATCTCAGCGCGGCGCTGGCCATCCGGGCGATGGGGCTTCTGCTCACAGGGCTCGTACTGCTTGATCTTCCGATCGTGCTCGTGGCTGCAATGTAGATCGCGGTCATGCTTGCGATGGGGTTCGAGTGGCCCGTAGCGCTGTTCTCCCTCTTCTGGGGGGCTTGACCTCGGTCGCGAGCTGCCTTGTGCGCGCCAGGCAGCGGCTTGTGGAGTGCGGCTTCTCCCAGACGCGGGCCCAGTCGCGGCTTCTCAAGGGACACGGGCAGGGGGAGCGAACGTAGACCTCAACATGGCGGGCGTATCCACATTCGCTGAGCCTGCTTCCGTCGGTGGAACGCCTCTGTCCCGCTCAGCGGTCGGCAGGCCGGCCAAGACGCTCATTCTGCTGGCCATTCTCGGGCTCGCTGCGGTCCTGGATGCAGCGTCAACTCTGCTGATGCCGGTCTTCGCCGCCGCGTTCGCGGCGCTGTTGCTGAACCCGATGGTGCGACGCTTTTCGGGCCTTGGCTGCCCGCGCTGGCTGACAGCCCTGGTGACCGTCGGTGCTCTTGCAGGTCTGCTGGCACTGCTGGCCTTCCTTGCCTATGAGCCCGCGTTGCGAGCGATCGAGCAAACCCCCCAGGTGGTCAGCGAGCTGAAGCAGCGTGCGCAGGGCCTTCTGCAGTCCATGCTGGGTGCCGAACGAGCCGGACGACTTCTGGCGATGTCGATGACGTCGGCCGACCCAGCTGGGGTGGAGCCACCTCGTCAGCTCAGCGTGCGCGCTGACGTCAGTGCTCTGCTGGGAGGAAGCCTGAGACTCTTGGCTTCGGTGCTGAGCACGATACTGCTGCTCTACGTGATGCTCGCCTACGGTGGCGACCTGTTGCGGAAGCTTCTGATCAACGCACCGAGTGCCCGCCGCGCACGCAGCACCCTGCGGATCGCCCGTCGCGTTCAGCGCGATCTGAGCCGCTACATAGGAACGGTGACCTTGGTGAACTTCGCTTTGGGTGCCTGCACAGCGCTTGCCGTGTACCTGTTGGGGCTTCCTGATGCGCTGCTGTGGGGAATCATGGCCTGCATGCTGAACTTCATCCCCTACGTGGGCCCACTGGCCGGGGTCATGGTGCTGGGAGGCGTGGGCCTGGTGCAGCACGAAGCACTGCATCAGGCTCTGCTTCCTGCAGCGGCCTACCTGGGGTTGAACATCCTGGAGAGCCAGCTGCTCACGCCCGTGCTGCTCGGCGCGCGATTCGGCATCAGTCCCTTGGTGATCGTGGTGTGGCTCATGTTCTGGGGTTGGCTCTGGGGCGTGCTCGGGCTGCTGCTCGCCATGCCCATGCTTGTCTGCATCCACATTCTGCTCAGACACGCACCACAGGCGGAGCCCGTCAACCGCTTCATCGAACGATGAGTGGCTGCGGTGGACGCCCTCACAGTCCGCCTCCGAGTTCCTTCGCTACGGCCTAAGCGCGCTGAGATCAGCCGCGATGAAGGCTGTGCGGAAGGCCGAGGGGCGATGGCACGTGCGACCACGAACAGCACAACGAAGCCAGGAGCAGGACCTGCCAATCCCGGCGAATGCTCCTGCGACGCTAGCGAAGCTGAGCGCCAAGGCGTTGGTCTGGGCGAAAAGTGCCCAGCAGTTCGGTCAGGGACGCCTCGCCATTCTGACGATGCTGGTCAGCGGGATGCCTGATGGGAGAAGGGGAGGGAACCCTCGTCAACCGGGATTGTCAGGGTGTCAAGTGAAGTGTAAAGTCCGCGGTCAGCGGGGAGAGCAAGACAATGGGAACGCGACTGAGCAGGGCGCCTGTGTTTTTCACCTTGGCGCAGATGCGGTTCAACCCGATGCTTGCGATGGAGCCTCTGCTGGCGGGTTTGCAGGAGGCGTTTCGGCTGGTTGGCTTCCCCGACTACGTCCGCACCGAGGTGCGGACGCTTGAGGTATCGACCGCGGCAGACGGTGTGCAGCTGGGCGAGAAGACCATCACGCGGCTGATGTACCGAAACAAGGCCGAGACTGCGGCCATTCTGCTTGACCCGGGCGCCTTGACCTTCGAGCTGACGGACTATCCCGACTTCGACGAGTTCTCCGCGACGTTCCTCAAGGCGCTGGAGATCGTGCATCAGCACCGCCCCATCGAGTTCTGCGACCGTCTGGGTATCCGCATGCTGGATGCCGTTCAGCCCGATGAGGGAAGCTCACTTGAACAGTATCTGGTGCCACAGGCCACGGGCCTTGGCTTCCTCGCGCCTGAGGGGCTTGAGCACCAACAGACCTTGACTGAATCGCTGTTCGAGCAGGGCCCGCGCGCGCTGCTTGTGAGGGCGGTTCGGGTTCCGAGCGGTCTCGCGGCACCACCGGATCTTGCGCCTTTGCGGTTGAAGCTCCGCCAGCGCTTTGTCGATTTCCGGGGCGAAACCGTCGTGCTCGACTGCGACAGCTCCAACTCAAGTCGCTCCGACTACAGTCCCGAGGCTACGATGACTGAGCTGGCCGAACTCAAGGCCGCGCTCTCCAGGAGCTTCAAAGCGCTCGTGACACCGTATGCGATGGAGAAGTGGGCATGAGCACCGCACAAGTTCTTCCCAGCTGGAGGCCGTTCGAGGCGCGACGCACAGGGATCGCCCAAGCAGCGACAGCGACTTTGTTCGTGGTCTTTGGCGCGGGCGCTGAGGCCGGTGCGGCCCAGCACATCAAGCACTTCGGCACGGGCTCGACGCTCCAGATTGCGCAGCCTACCGAGCGCGCAGCCCAGTCAGTCGACCTGTGCGTCGAACTCAAGACCATCAAGGAAGTTCTGGGCTTGAGCGTTTCCGAGCTGGCCCAGCTGTTTGGTGTTTCGCGGCCAACCATCTACAGCTGGCAGGAAGGAAAGCGTGTCAGCGAGGGCAATGCCAAGCGCATCCGCGACATCGCGCGAGCACTGGCGCCGCGCCTTTCCCTGTTCGATGCCCAGGTCGGCAGGATCGCGCATCGAGCGATCGAGGGCCGCACAACCTTGCTCCAGAAGCTGGCCGGAGGGGTCGATGCTGAGCAAGCGATAGGCAAGCTCGCCGACATCCTGCAGCGTGAAGCCACTCAGCGTGAGCGCCTCGCCTCCAGGCTGCGTGGTCGAAACACTGACCGCGGAAGTCCTGATTTGGATGATCTGGGCTGAGGCTGGCTGACGCATGCCGACCGCATGGCGACAGGCAGATCTGCTGAATCCAGACGATTCCGTCGCGCTTGGCCTCGTGGATGCCTCGCAACGAGACACCCTACGAGTGATGGTCATCAGCCACAGCTGCGACCTTGCACGGGATGTTGCTGACGAGCCCCAAGTCGAAATGCTGATTGGCACTCTAGTTCACGAGGCGCGCGCGACTTCGCGAAACGGCCATTCCATCGGCCGGCTTCACCTGGAGCTGGAGGTGTCCTCGTCCAAGGAGTGGGTCGAGTACCTCATCGGCGCCCGCAAGACCCTCGAAAAGTCCGCGCTGCTTCAGCTTGAACCCTGGCCGTATCGATACTCGTCGGGCCAGCGTCGGGTGCTGCAGCGCTGGCTTGCACAGCGCTATGCGCGCAGCGAGTTTCCCGATGCCTTCATCGAATGGCTGAAACAGAGCGGTGTGGACCGACGGTTCGAGGACCTTGGGAAGTCCTACACCGCCAGCTTGGTCGGCATCTACTTCGATCTTGAGGACGACTCTGAGCGGACGGATCCAACCGACCCCTATGCGCTCGGAATCCAGTTGGTCTACGACGCAGGGGATTCGGCGCATGCGCAGCGAGCGGAGTCTGCTACGGAGAAGCTGATCAACCTTTTTCGTGGTCGTTGTCTGAAGGAAGGCCGCTGGCAGTGGATCGAGCTGCTCTACTGTGAAGCGGTGTCCGATGAAGTCTTCAGCCTACGAGCCGCACGCACTTTCCGGCGCTGGCGCTTCGAGCATCGCAGCGTCAACGGCGAGCCCTTCGATCCCGGCGAATAACCATCAGGCTGCGCGGCAGGTCGACGCGAGTGCGCGCCACTTTCTCCCCCTGGATCAAGCAGAACTTGGACCAGCCTGAGGCGGCATGCCTGACGCCGCGCGCTCATCGCAGCGGCCGCAGCGCCTCCAGCGACAAGCCGATCGCGCGCTCATCGAACAGCCGGACCTTGCGCTCGGCATGGGCCGCGCCGGCAGGCCAGCGCGACAGGGCCTCCCGCACGGCTGCCACATCGGGTGCGCAGCCTTCGCGGCTCAGCAGCCAGTCGACCGTGGCCAACAGCTCCAGGCCGAAGGGCGACTGGAAGCCGTCGATGACGGTGGACACGGTCTGCAGGGCTGCGTGGTAGGGCGCGGCCTCGGCGCTGTCCAGGTAGACCTGCAGCCGATCGCGCTGGCGCGGCTCGAACCAGATCGCGTCCAGCGGGCCGGCATCGGCGAGGCGCTTGTCGCAGTGCAGGTAGCTGCCGTCCAGCGAGTCGAGCAGGTGGGTCAGCCGGTGGGCGTAGGGGCCGTAGCGGTCGGCCTTGAACTGCAGGTTCAGCGGATCGGGCAGGCCCTGCCGCTTCAGCGCGCGCTCCAGTAGCCAGGCCAGCTTCTGGATTTCCAGCAGGCTGCATTCGGAGCCCAGCGCCCAGTAGCGGCGCACCAGTTCGGCCACCAGCGCGCGCGCCGGGGTCAGAGTCAGCACGCCGCTGCGCTTGGCCACGTTCTGGTACTGGCTGCTGGGCTCGTAGACGATGACCTCGGTGCCTTCCAGCCCGGCCAGCGCCGCTTCAATCTCGGCACGCACGCGCTGCCAGTCCAGGCCACCATTGCCAGCGCCCAGCGGCGGGATCGCCACCGAGCGCACGCCGTTCTCGCTCAGAAAGCGGCGCAGCTCGATCAGGCCCTCGCGCACCCACTCCAGGCGCGAAGGCGCGCGCCAGTCCTGCTTGGTCGGGAAGTTCACCACCCAGCGCGGGCCCTGCAGCTCGGCCGGCTCTGTCACAAAGAGTTGGCCCACGCGCAGCTCGCCCGCCTTGCAGGCCGCGCGGTAGCGCGCGTAGTTGTCGGCGAAGCGCTCCTTGAACATCAGCGCGATGCCCTTGCCCATCACGCCCATGGTATTGACCGTGTTGACCAGGGCCTCGGCGCCGGATTCAAGCAGATTGCCTTGGGTGTAGCGGATCGTCACAGGTACCACTCCGGGCGCAGCACCACCTTCAGGTGCGAAGCGCGCTGCGCTGCTAGGTCCGCAATGCTGTCACGCGTGCCCGAATCGTGGCAAACGATGCCCTGCAGACCAAGCAGCGGCAGCTGGCGATGGATCAGCGCTTCGGCCTGGTAGCGGTCGAAGGCCCTGGGGTTGTCGGGGTCACGCCTGAACGCGCGAGCCTGCCAGGCAGCCCAGTCCAGTGCGGACAGCGCGTCGAGCTGATCGAAGAATCGCGCAGTGCGATACGAGGCGTGGCCGTCGGTGAAGACGAAGGGATGATGAAGCGCACGCAAGTGATGCAGGCTGCTCACCAGAAAGCACAGTTCCGCGCGCGAGCGCTTGACCACTTCTCGGCCAGTGACGATCCGATAGACCATCGGCGAGAACGGCGTGAAGTAGAACGGCACGTAGTCGGCCAGCACACCGCCGGGGGATCGGCACCTCCCGGCTGCGGCGCTCTTCGATCAGGTCGGGCAAACCGATCTGCACATAGTTCGGGCACTGCACATCACTGTTGGCGCAGTGCAGGCCGTGCTCAAGAATCCAAGGCAGGTTGTCGCGATGGACCACCCGCCAGATCAAGGCCTGCTCGGGGGTCAGGTTCGCCGAGGAGCGCGCCATGACTGCCCTAGTGTCCCTTCGTTCCGCACAGCGTGCAGCGTCGTGACCCGACCCAGCTCATATGAGCCTGCCCTGCTGGCGTGTGCTGGGCCCCCGCCCGCGCGGAACGAGGCCGTTGCGCCGCAGCCAGCCCAGCCACTGCTTCAGCACCTCTGGCGTGAAACGCGCCTTGCTTGGATGCCAATGCTCGCGCACCTCGGTGATCACGACCTCATCCGTGACGGCCCCACCCTCGATCAGCATGTCGTTCCAGGCCGCGAACAACGTGGCGGCGATTTCGGCTTCTTCTGCGGTGAGCGGTGCCAGCAGGTCGAGGACGCGTTCCAGCTCAGCGGCATGCTCGCCCAAGCCTGCGCGGGCTTCCTCGGCCTTGGCAGAGAGCGAAGGGCCCGGCGTGTACTCCGCGCGAAGCTTGCCGTCGCCGAGGGGCCGCTCGCTGACCGAGAACCAACCGGCATGGCAGGCCTCGCGCTCAAAGGTATAAATCCACTCGTCGTGTGGGCCGAAGTTGGCGCGTCCGAAGCTTCCGCCGAGCGCGATGCCGCAGTGTGCTTCTGCGAAATACAGAGACTTTCCGAGCTTGATCCGTCCGCCCTGACCGCGTCGGGCTTGGTGGTGGACGATCAGACTGCCGACCCCCGAACGCGTGGGCCGCAGGCGCGTACGGGCTTCGGCGAAGTCGATGAGGTTGTCAGCGCGTGAGTCAAGCGCCTCGTGCAGCAGGGCTTCCAGAAGGCTCGCGCGGGTGCGGTCGGCAGACTGCAGCGCGGCTTCGAGGCGGTCGCAGAGGGCCATCAGTTCGTCGACTTTGGCAACGATGCGGTGTTGTTCGGGGAGGGGTGGAACGGGCACGAGGATGCGATCCATCCGATTCTTGGGCAGACCGCCACGCCCAGCGCCGGTCTGCTCATCCATGACGAAGCTCTGGAAGTAGGGCGACAGGATCAGCCAGTGCAGGAAGCGTTGAATCTCGGGCTCTGCTGGGCGAATGATGGCAACGTGTTGGCTAAGGTTTGCATCGCAGAAATCGTGCGGTACTCGCGCACACCTTCCGATTGACCCCCCGGTGATGTTCAGAAGCAGGTCTCCGGCTAAAACGTGGGTACCTGACATCCTCTGGTGTGTCTGATGGTCGATATATGCAACATCGTCCAGCCGAACACCGTCGTTATGGACGTTCTGGGATCTCAGAAACGCAACGCCGCTTGAGCGATATACCTCCTTGCCTCCCCGCGGTGTGCTTCCCGAGCCCGTTTTCGAGCACAAGTCCCCAAGCCGAGCGATTCGCCATCCGGAGGGGAGCGGAAAAGGCGCTTCTGACTCCCTAGGCGGTGCTTGCCGCGACGTCAGACTGAGTGCGGAACGTTGTTCCTCGATTCGGAGAAGCAGATTTGTCGCCGGCTCATCCGCCTTATCCTGCTCCACCAGCCTGCCGCGCACCGCTAGGTTTAAGATGGTCTGCCGCAGCTGCTTGATCTGATCGGCGCGGGTGGTGAGGGCGGGCAGGGCGTCGAGGGCGAAGCGGGCCTGGGTGCGGAGGGATTCGCGGGCGGTGTCGGGGGCGGTGAGGCGGGTGAGGCTGGCGGTGGTGAGGCGGTCGCGGGTGGCTTCGCGCGCGCTGCGCGCGGCGTCCAGCCGATCCAGCAGGGCCATCAGCTCATCGACCTTGGCGACGATGCGGTGTTGTTCGGCGAGGGGTGGCAGCGGCAGCGCGAGATTCAGAATCACATCACGCGAGACATTCTTCATCGAGGCACTGACGCCCGTCGCGCTCGCGGCGTAGTAGCTGCGAGCGTGTTCGGCGTCGTTGTTGACCAGACAGACGTAGCGCGCATCGACAAGATCAATCAGCTTCAGGCGCACGATCTTGTCGCTCATGATCAGCCGAGCGGGCGTCTCATGGACGACCACCGAGCGCGCCACCAACTCAGCGGTATTGGCTCGCGAGATCAAGAAGTCGCCGCATTCCACGACCGCAGACAGCGGTGGCACTACATCGGGGAGAAGCTGCTTGTTGGCGCTCGGGTCAAAGCGACCCCATGAGACTGCGCTTACCTTGAGCACGCCCCAAGCCTCGCCTTCGCGGGGATGATTCTCGGTTTTCGGGCTCCAGCCAGCATCTGAAGAAAGCACCAGTCGACCGAGGCGACACCAACGCCAGTTCGCTGGAGGGGTGAAGGGCGGTTCCTCGACTTCTGCGTCATGGTTCTTCCGCGCGCGTGAGACGCCGGTGGCATCAGCGTGAGCTCGCTTCCGAACATCGATTGCCGCGAGCAACTCCGACGCCGGCTCATCCGCCGAATCCTGCTCCACCAGCTTCCCCCGCACCGCAAGATCCAGCACAAAGCGCCGCAGCCGCGCGATCGCATCCGGCGCATCGGCCACGCGCTCGTACAGCGCCAGCAATCCCTCGGCTTTCATCGCGCCAGCGCCTCGCCCAGGATCGCCTTGAGCTGCGCGCGCAGTGCAACGACTTCGGCCTCGGCGGCATTCAGGTCTTCCAGCAAGGTCTCAGGGTCGCCGTGGTCGGCTTCGACGGTGTGCGGGTTCTTGATGTCGAGGTTGTAGCCGCGGGCCTTGATCTCGTCGATGCCGACCTTCCAGGCGCGCTCATTCTCGACGCGATCGCTACGCTCGGCGCCGCCCCACCAGTCCACGCAGTCCTGCAGGTGCTCCTGCTTGATCGGGCGGGTCATGGAGTAGGCCTTCTGGCCTTCGGGCACGCGGTGCTCCCAGTACCAGATGTCCTTGGTCGGCGTGCCCTTCTCGAAGAACAGCAGGTTGGTGCCGATGCTGGCGTAGGGGCGGAACACCGAGTTGGGCAGGCGCACGAGGGTGTGCAGGTTGCACTCCTCCAGCAGGTGCTCCTTGAGCCGCGTCTTGACGCCTTCGCCGAACAGGCTGCCGTCGGGCAGCACCACGGCGGCGCGGCCGCCGGGTTTGAGCAGGCGGATGAACAAGGCGAGGAAAAGATCCGCCGTTTCCTTGGTGCGGAAGTGCTGCGGGAAGTTGCTCTCGATGCCGTCTTCCTCGCGGCCGCCGAAGGGCGGGTTGGTGAGGATGATGTCGACCCGCTCCTTCTGCTCCCAGCTGATGTAGGGCCGGGCCAGGGTGTTGTCATGGCGGACGAAGCTCGGGTCCTCCACGCCGTGCAGCAGCATATTGGTGACGCAGAGCATGTGCGGCAGCTGCTTCTTCTCCACTGCGCGCAGGCCTGCGTGCATCGACGCCAACTCCTCCGGACCCTTCAGATAGCCCTTGTCACGCATATGGCGCATGGCGCAGGTCAGAAACCCGCCGGTGCCGCAGCTCGGGTCGAACAGGGTTTCGCCGGGCTTGGGATCGATGCGGTCGACCATGAAGGCGGTGACCGCGCGCGGGGTGTAGTACTCGCCCGCATTGCCGGCGCTCTGCAGGTCGTTCAGCAGCTGCTCGTAGATCTCGCCGAAGTGGCGGCGGTCGGCGAGGTCGTTGAAGTCGACGCTGTGGATGCGGTTGATCACCTGCCGCATCAGCTGGCCGGACTTCATGTAGTTGTAGGCGTCCTCGAACACGCCGCGCACCACGCGCGCGCGGTTGGCCCAGCGCCCGCTGGCGGGCAGGCTCTTCAGCCGCGGGAACAGCTCACCGTTGACGAAGTCGAGCAGGGCCTCGCCGGTGAGGCCTTCCGGGTCGGCCGCCCAGTGGCCCCAGCGCAGGGTGGCGGGAATGGGGCTCACGTAGTCCTCGTGCAACTGTTCAAGGGCCTGGTCCTGGTCGTCGATGATTTTCAGGAAGAACATCCAGCACAGCTGCGAGAGGCGCTGGGCATCGCCATCGACGCCGGCGTCCTGGCGCATGACGTCCTGAATGGATTTGACGGTGGTGCGTACTGACATCAGTGGTTTAGTCCAGAAAGTGTGTCTTGCAGATCTAGCCCCTCTCCCAACGGGAGAGGGGTTGGGGTGAGGGGCTGTGCAGAGCGTGGCGTCGCATACGCCCTTCGTCCCTTAGCCCAACTGCTGTCCAAGAGTCGGCACAGCGGCAGGTTCACCCCGCGCTATCCCAATACAGCTCGTCCTGCAGGGCATGCACGGCCTTCTCGAAGCCGGCCTTGCCGCCGAAGGGTTTCAGCAGCTGCAGGGCGGTGCCCATCTCCGAGAAGGGCGGGATCTGCAGCAGGCGTACGTTGTCGAGCTCGCCGACCAGACCTTCGTCCTGGTACTTGTCGAGCAGGGCTTCGAGCACGGCGCGGGCCTGCGGGCCGTAGCGGGTGAAGAAGTCGCGCTTCTTGACGCTGTTGGCGCGCTCGCGGCGGGTGAGCGGGGGGCGATCGTAGGCGATGTGGCAGATCAGGTCGAAGGGGTCGAGCTCCTTGCCGACCTCATCCAACAGCGGCTCCAGCAGCAAGCCCTCGGCGGCAAGCTCCTCAATCAGGGCCTGCTTGCGTTCTTCGCCCTTCCAGCGGCGCAGGAAGGCATCGAGGCTGGCGTACTGCTCGCGGATGGCGCGGCGCGAGTAGTCGCGCAGGGATTCGGTGACCAGCTTGCCCTCGGCGTCGAGGTATTCGACGCGCTCGGTGGCGACTTTCACCTCGCGGCCGTGGATGTAGTACTTGCCGCGCGGCTCGCTGATGCCGGTGGGGCCGGGCTGCTGCGGGTCGTGGAGGATCTCCGCTTCGTCTTCGTCTTCACCGCTGGCCTTGGAGTCCGGCGGTGGATCGGGTGTGGGCGGCTCGGGCGGCAGCGGTGGATCAGACTCGCCCGGCTCGTAGACCTGCACCGGCTCGCCGTCGAAGCTGGGGTCGGCGAAATGGCTGCTGGCGCCGCGGAAGTCGACCAGGGTGAAGTAGTACTTGCGGGTGTCTTCGTGCACGCGGGTGCCGCGGCCGACGATCTGCTTGAACTCGGTCATCGAGCCGACCGCGCGGTCGAGCACGATCAGCCGGCAGGTCTGCGCATCGACGCCGGTGGAGAGCAGGCGCGAGGTGGTGACGATGACCGGCCAGGCCGATTCGGGGTCGATGAAGTTGCCGAGCTGGGCGGTGCCGGCGGCATCGTCGCCGGTGATGCGCATGACGTAGCGCTCGTTCTTCAGCACCAGGTCCTGGTTCTCGATGATCAGCGCCTGGCGCATCTGCGCGGCGTGCTCGGTGTCGACGCAGAAGACGATGGTCTTCTGCATGCGGTCGCCGCTGGCCTTGAGGAAATCGGAGATCCACTTGGCCACCCGCTGTGTGCGGGCGTCGATCACGAGCGTTCGATCGAAGTCCTTCAGGTTGTAGATGCGGTCCTCGATCAGCTGGCCGTGCTTGTCGGTCTCGCCCTTGGTGGGGCGATAGCCCTGCACGTCGATGTCGAGGTGCACCTTGATGACCTTGTAGGGCGCGAGGAAGCCGTCGCTGATGCCCTGCTTCAGGGTGTAGCTGTAGACCGGTTCGCCGAAGTAGTGGATGTTCGAGGCGTACTCGGTCTCCTTGGGCGTGGCGGTCAGGCCGATCTGGGTGGCGCTGCTGAAGTAGTCGAGGATCTCGCGCCAGGCGGAGTCCTCGGCGGCGCTGCCGCGATGGCATTCGTCGATGACGATCAGGTCGAAGAAGTCGGGCGAGAACTCGCGGTAGAGCTTCTGGCGTTCGTCCGGCCCGGTCAGCGACTGGTAGAGGCCGAGGTAGATCTCGTACGAGGTGTCGATGCGGCGCTTGGCGTCGAGCGCCAGGGTGATCTCGCTGCGGCTGCCGTCGTCGCGCTCGATGGTGTTGGCGCCGGTCGAGAGCTTGGCCATCGTCTGCCCGAAGGGCCGGAAGTCGTTGACCATGGTCTGGTCGACCAGCACGTTGCGGTCGGCCAGGAACAGCACGCGCTTCTGCTTGCCGGTGCGCCAGTTCGATTTCCACAGCCGCCAGATGATCTGGAAGGCGGTGTAGGTCTTGCCGGTGCCGGTGGCCATCACCAGCAGCACGCGCTGCTGGCCGCGGGCGATGGCCTCCACTGCGGCATTGATGGCGTTGCGCTGGTAGTAGCGCGGCTCCTTGCTGCTGCCGTCATCGTGGTAGGGCTGCAGAACGATCTGCTCCTGCTCGGGCGTGTAGCCCTTCCACTGCCGGTAGCGGGCCCAGAGTTCTGCCGGGCTGGGAAACTCGTCCAGGCCGAGCGGGGTTTCCAGCTGCGGGCTCAGGCCGGTGCGGTCGTGCAGCACGAAGCCCTTGCCGTTGCTGGAGAACACGAAGGGCACGTCGAGTGCGGCGGCGTAGTCCAGCGCCTGCTGCATGCCATGGCCGGCATCGACGTGCATGCGCTTGGCCTCGATAAGGACCAAGGCGATGTGCTGGTGGTAGAGCACGAAGTCAGCGCGCTTGGGCTTGCCGCGCGCCACCATGCGCCCGCGCACGATGATGCGGCCACGGGTGAAGCTGACCTGGCGGCGGATCTGGGTGTCCTCAGCCCAGCCGGCGCGATGCAGGGCGGGGGTGATGAACTTGACGCTGATGTCGTCTTCGCTGAGGCCGGTGGGGTACGCCATCAGGCCGCCCTGCGCTGTCGAGTCGGGCCTTGGATCGTGGTGGGGCGGGGCGGGTAATGCAAGGCGGGGCGACGCGTGCGCCTGCGCTGTGGTTCGCAAGCGGCTCGGATGAGGGCTTTACTCGAATTCACCGGGCCGGCCGGGAGCGATTTGCCACACCCAAGGCACAGATCTGTCACAAGGAAAATGGCGCGCCTGGAGGGATTCGAACCCCCGACCAACGGCTTCGGAAGCCGCTACTCTATCCGGCTGAGCTACAGGCGCGTCTTGTAAAGCTTTTTTCCTCTCCGGCCTCACCCTTTCGAGTAAAGCCGCTGTGCCTCTCCATCTCGTGCCTTGGCTGCCTGAGTAGTGTCTTCGGAAGCCACTACTCTATCCGGCTGAGCTACAGGCGCGTTGTGTGTCGCTGGTGTCCGCGGCGTGGCGAGCCTACCGTCGCGGGGCGCGCAGGATACCACGCGGTTTGCGCCCGCTGCGCTAGCGCACGGGGGGCGCACGCATCGGGGGCTGCGCTCTAGACGCGGATATCGAGCCCGCGGCCCAGGCTCTCGCCGGCCAGGCTCAGGCGCAGGCCGCGGCCGCTCTTCAGGTAGCTCAGCACGCTGCCCTCGCTGGCTTCGGGGGCGCCGCCGCTGCCGCCGGAGCCGCGCGCCGTGTCGGTGGTGCGCACGGGTTCGGCGACGGCCTCGGCGCGGTGGCCGGCGTAGCTGCGCAGGATGGCCTGCTGCTGGCTGGCGCGGCTGCCGTAGTCGGGGCGGGTGGAGAGCGTGAGGCTCGACACGTGGGGCGTCACTTCCGGATAAGTCGCGCGAGCATGCCGGATCGTGCTCGCGAAGTCAGTCGGGGCTCACCGCACAGCGTTTTGCCGTACGCGCCGCGCAGGCAGGACAAGGAGCTCGCGGCTTCGAGGGCAGCGGATCTCCGGGCCGTGTGATCCGACCGGGCTGCTCGATCCGGTGATCAGGGCCCTTGCTGCTGCAGGTTGCGCCTACCCGGTGCGGTCGATTCGGACTACTGCCCGCTCTCGCGCACCGTGATCGCTTCGACGCCGTTGCCGGCCAGCGCCTGCTTGGCGGCCTCGACCTCGCGCGGGCTGCTGTATGGGCCGAGGCGCACGCGGTGCCAGACGCCGCCGTTGATGGTGTCGGTCTGCACGCGGGCGAACTGGCCGATCAGGGCCAGCCGCGCCTTCAGCGCCTCGGCGTCGCCGGCATCACGGAAGGCGCCGGCCTGCAGCTGGTAGCGCTCGCTGGGCGCGCTGCTGCTGGCAGCGGCCTGCTGCTGGGTCTGCTGCTGCGCGGCCCGCGCGGCGGCTTCGGCCTCGGCGCGGGCGCGCTCGGCGAGTTCGCGGTCGGAGACTGCGGTCTCCTGTTCGCGCAGGATCGTGTAGAAGTCGTAGCGCGGCCGCTTCGGCGCCTCGGCCGGCGGCGCTGGGACGACGGGTTCGCTGCTCGCGGCCGGCGGCTGCGCCTGCGGGTTCGGCACCGGGCCGGCGGGTTTGCCGCTGAAGCCCTCGCGGTACAGCACGAACACCGAGATCGCGAGGCCCAGCACCACGCCAGCCAGCAGCCAGGCCCAGCCCGGCACGCGACTGTCGCCGCCGCGTCGCGCCTGCGATTTCGGCTTGCCGCGCCGGGCCGCCATTACATGCGCTCCGGGGCGGACACGCCGAGCAGGCGCAGGCCGTTGGCCAGCACCTGGCGCACGGCGATGCACAGGCCGAGTCGCGCCTGCCGCAGCTCTTCTTCGGGCACCAGGATGGCGACCGCGTTGTAGTAGCTGTGGAAGCTGGCGGCCAGCTCGCGCAGGTAGTTGGCGATCACCTGCGGCGCACGGCCCAGGGCTGCGGCTTCGACCACCTCGGGATAGCGCATCAGCTCGCCCAGCAGCTCGTCCTCGCGCGGGTCGGTCAGCTTGGCGCGTGCGGCATCGCAGGCGGTGCGGTTGAAGCTCCAGTGCTTCTCGGCGGCCTGGCGCAGCAGGGCGTGCACGCGGGCGTGGGCGTACTGGATGTAGTAGACCGGGTTCTCGTTGGACTGGCTCTTGGCGAGATCCAGATCGAAGTCGAGGTGCTGGTCGTTGCCGCGCATCACATAGAAGAAGCGGGCGGCATCCGAGCCGACGTCCTCGCGCAGCTCGGACAGGGTCACGAACTGGCCCGAGCGCGTGCTCATCTGCACCTTCTCGCCGCCGCGGAACAGTACCGCGAACTGCACCAGCTGGATCTCGATCTTCGCGGGATCGAGCCCCAGGCCCTGGGCCGCGGCCTTGAGCCGCGCGATGTAGCCGTGGTGGTCGGCGCCGAAGATGTAAAGGGCGCGCTCGAAGCCGCGCTCGAACTTGCTGAGCAGGTAGCCCAGGTCGGAAGCAAAGTAGGTCGTGACGCCGTTCTCGCGGCGGACCACGCGGTCCTTGTCGTCACCGAAATCGGTGGCGCGGAACCACAGGGCGCCGTCCTGCTCGTACAGATGACCGGCCTTCTGCAGGGTGTCGATGGCGCGCTGCACATAGCCGTCGGTCATCAGCGAGCGCTCGCTGAACCAGTTGTCGTGGACCACGCCGAACTCGACCAGATCCTCGCGGATCAGCTTCAGGCACCAGTTCAGGCCCTTGTCGAACAGCTTGCGGTAGCAGGCGGCACTGCCGAGCAGCTGCTTGCAGCGCTCGATCAGGGCGTCGATATGGGCTTCCTTGTCGCCGCCCTGGCTTTCGTCGGCCGGCAGCGAGGATTCGACCTCGGTGGCGCGATGGCGGAAGTCGTCGCCAATCTCGCTGCGCAGCTCGCGCGCGATGTCGACCACGTAGTCGCCCTTGTAGCCGTTGTCCGGGAAGCGCGGCTGCTCGCCGCACAGCTCCAGATAGCGCAGCCAGACGCTGACCGCGAGGATGTCCATCTGCCGGCCGGCGTCGTTGACGTAGTACTCGCGCTGCACGCTGTGGCCATAGGCCTCCAGCAGGCTGGCCACCGAGGCGCCGTAGGCCGCACCGCGGCCGTGGCCGACGTGCAGCGGGCCGTTCGGGTTGGCCGAGACGAACTCGACGGTGACCGACTCGCGCGAGTCCTCGGGCTGGCAGCCGTAGCGCTCACCCTGCTCCAGCACGCGCCGCAGGGTGCCGATGCGGCAGGCCTGGTTCAGGCGGAAGTTGATGAAGCCGGGGCCGGCCACCTCGACCGCCTCGATGTGCTGCGACTTCGGCACCGTCTTGGCGATGGCTTCCGCCAGCTCGCGCGGCTTGCGCCCCGCCGCCTTGGCCAGCAGCATCGCGACGTTGCTGGCGTAGTCGCCGTGCTCACGGTTCTTGCTGCGCTCGATGACGAAGTCGGGCTCGTTCTCGAAGGACAGCGTGCCGGCCCGCTTCATATCGAGCAGGGCCTGCAGGACGAGTTCGCGCAGATGGTCTTTCACGTGGGGCACGCAGGGCGGGGAGCGGACCGCGCACTATAGCAGGCCGGGCTTTGCGCACGCGCAGGGCGCGAACCTCTGTCTTCACGCCAAGTGCCTGTCGCGGCGCGGGTTTTCGTCTGCGCGTGGGGCCTAGGCGCTACCCACAGCCTCGCTGCCGGCCTGCATGAAGGCCTGCAGCGCTTCGGCGCCGGTGGCCGCGCGCTGGAACGCGCAGCCCGGGGCAGCGAGTCGGTCGACCAGTGCGCGCATGCGCCGGATGTTGTCGAGCTTGCGCGCACCGAGCCAGGCCTCGCCCTCGACGGAGGCGAAGCGGTGCAGGCCTTCGAGGTAGCGGGTCTGGGCGTTCAGCAGGAAGTCGCGGCAGGGATCTGCCGAGTTGGCCGCACCCAGCCGACGACCCGCGCGCATCTCGCGCTCCTCGGCCAGCTCACGCGCGCTGCGCAGCAGCGAGGGGAAGGCTTCGCCGACGTTGGCGGTATCGAGGTCGGCGGCGATGCAGGCCAGGCGCAGCGCCCCCTGCGTGCCGGTGCGTGCAGCGAGCCCGGGCGCGCGCGCCGCCAGCCAGGCGCCCAGCCGAGGCGCCAGCGCGCCACCGCCCGACGCCAGCTCGGCGCTGTTCTCGGCATCCTCGATGTCCTGCGCGCTGGCTGTGCTGGGCGCTGGTCGCGCATCGAAGGTGCTGCCCGCGATCATCAGCTCCAGCGCCAGGTGCAGCTGGGGCTCGCGCTCGACGCGGAAGCCGCAGACATCGAGGATTCGGACGGCCTCGGCGATGCTCGCGGCCTCGTTCGCGCCGATCGGCGCTTCCTCGTGCCCGTGCTCGCGCTGACGCAGGTCGTGGAGGGCAGCAAACAGCTCGAGGCTCAGCCAGTCTTCGTGGCTCAGGCCCGCGCCGGCGGCATGCGCCGACAGTGCGTCGATGCGCGCCAGCAGCAGGTCCAGCGCGTGGCCTTCGTTGTGATAAGCGTGGAAGTCGTCGCCGTAGCGGCCGTGGCGCAGGCCCAGGCGGGCCACGCCCATCGCGATGGCCGCTTCGATGCCGGCGACGCGGCCGTCTCCGACCGGGCCGAAGCGTCGCGCCCAATCGGCGTGCCGTTGGCGCAGGCGCGGCAGCAGTTCGGGCAGTTCGCGTTCGATCAGGGCGAGCGCCGAGGCCGCGTCCGGCAGTTGCCGCTCGGTCTCGTCGACGGGGTAGGCATCGCCCAGGTCCAGGATCATTGGCGCCGCGGCTGCAAAGTTCGGCCGGAGTATAGGCGCGAAAACGGCCGGAGCGCGTTGGCGCTCCGGCCGTCGGGTTACCTGCTGGCGGTTTGCGTCAGCCGCGTCGCGGCTCGTAGACCGCGGCGTGGATGCAGGCCAGCAGGTTGGCGATCCAGCCGCCGAGGGTGAAGGTCACCAGCCACAGGATGCCGGCCAGTACGAACCAGAACAGGGCCCACAGCACCCGGCCCTGCACCAGCTGGCCCAGGCCCGGGATGAACAGGCTGCACAGCGCGGCGATGACATTGCCGCCGGATCCGCGTCCACTCATCGATCGCTCTCCTTGGTTTCGATGGGTCCGGCCTCAAGCCGGGCCCGCCCTGACGCGAGCGGTCGACTGCGCGTGACCGGTCGCGTTCAGCGCGGAGCAGGCTTCAGTTGCCGACCGGCTTGTTCTTCAGGTGCTGGTCGAGGAAAGCCAGCATCGCGCCGTAGCCGCGGATCTGGTTGGCCTTCTTCGAGAAGCCGTGGCCCTCGTCCTCGAACAGCACGTACTCGACCGGTACGCCGTTCTTGCGCACGGCTTCCACGATGTCGTCGCTCTCGGCCTGGATCACCCGCGGGTCGTTCGCACCCTGCAGCACGATCAGCGGCTTGGTGATCTTGTCGGCGTGGAACAGCGGCGAGGTCTCGGTCAGGAAGTCGCGCTGCGTGGTCGGGTTGCCGATTTCCTGGTACAGCGCCTCGCGTGCACTCTCCCAGTAGGGCGGGATGCTCTCCAGCGTGCGCAGCCAGTTCGACACGCCGAAGATGTTGACGCCGACATCGAACTCCTCCGGATGGAAGGCGAGCGCCGCCAGCGTCATGTAGCCGCCGTAGCTGCCGCCGGCGATGCCGATGCGGTCCGGGTCGACGTAGGGCAGGTTCTGCAGATACTTCTTGGCCTCGATGCAGTCCCACAGCGGCTCGCGGCCGTGCTTGCCGTCGTCGGCGGTGTAGAAGGTCTTGCCGTAGCCCGAGCTGCCGCGGTTGTTGATGCCAAGCACCACATAGCCGTGGTTGGCGAGGTACTGCAGCACCGCGCTGTAGGCGCGGGTGGTCTGGCCGCCGGGGCCGCCGTGCACCCAGACGATCGCCGGCGCGCGGTTCTCGGCGGTGGCCTGGTGCGGCTTCCACAGGATGTTCGGAATCTCCATCCCGTCGAAGCTCTTGAAGCGCACCACCTCGGTCTGCACCAGGTCCTCGGGCTGGATCTTCGGGTTCAGCGAGGTGGTCAGCCGCACCGGCTCGCTGGCAGTGAAGTCGAGCACGTAGAGGTCGCTGGGCTGGCGGTCGCCGTTGACGTAGAAGGCCATGCGGTCTTCGCTGCGGGCGATGGCGATGCCGCGGATTTCGCCGGAGGGCAGCTCCGGCAGGGCCTTGGCGGCGCCGGTGGCGGCGTCGTACAGCTCGATCTGGGTGCTGCCGTCGACGTTGACCGCGGCGACGCGGTACTTGCCGTCATGGCTGAAGTAGCTGGCGACGATATCCCAGTCGGCCGCCTGCACTTCCTCGTGCGTGCCGTCGGCGAGGCTCATGCGGCGCAGGCGCATGAACTCGCTGCCCTCGTTGGTCGTGTAGTACAGCCAGGCCGAGTCGCGGCTGAAATCCTGATCCGACACCTGCGCACGCTGCTGCGGGTTGGACACCTCGCGCATCTCGCCGGTGGCGAGGTTGCGCACCCACAGCTGGTTCTCGCTGGTGGTGATCGCCTTCGACAGGCCCAGCCAGTTCTGGTCGGGCGAGATCACGCCGGGTTCATAGCCCTCGTCGTTCTGGAACAGCAGCTCGGCCGTGTAGTCCGTGGCCGAGTAGCGGTACACATCGAAGAAGCGCGGGTCGCGGCCGTTGTGGACCACGAAGAAGCTGTTGCCGTCGTGGCTGAAGCCGGCGAACTGCGCGCGCAGGTTCTCGCCCGGGGTGAGGTCGCGCTCGCTGCCGTCGGCCTCGATCACGTACAGATGGTTGAGCTCGTTGCCGCCCTGGTCGCGGGTGATCAGGCGGCGGTCGTCCTTCGGGAAGAAGGCCACGCCGTAGCTGTTGTCGGTGGCGCTGGTGGTGACGGCCTTCCATTCGCCGCCGCCGACCGGCATCTCGTAGACGTTCCAGACGCCGCTGCGGTTCGACGAGAACAGGATGCGCGACTCGTCGGCAGAGAACGAGGCGCCCGCCACCGACACGGTGTCGACGAAGTCCTCGATGCTGTACTGCTGGCTGGGCCTGGCAACGGCGGGCGCTGCGGCGGCGGGCGCCGGGCTTTCCGCTGGCGCGCTTGCGCTGGGTGGCGCCTCCTGGCTGCCGCAGGCAGCGAGCGCCAGCACGGCCGCCAGTGCCAGCGCACGGCGGGTCAGGGTGGAATACGACGGCGGTTTCAGCGTGGACCCTTGCATGGCGCGACTCCCTTCGGCGTTGGGGACCGCACTGTAGCAAGGCAGGACAGCGCTTCCAGTGCCGGAAGCGGTGCGGCTGCTAACGTAATGCACCCGCCTGCTGCGACCGGCCATGACTCCGCGCCCACCCAAACCTGCCCCGCGCCCGCTGCCGCCGCGTCCGGGCGAGCGCCCGCGACCCAAGCCGCCGGGCCCGCCGCGCCGCGCGCCCGCGTCCGCACCTGCTGCGCCCATCGAGCGCTTCAGTGTCGCCTGGTGGCGCGAGCGCCTGCCGCACTGGTGGAAACTGGTGCGCGCCGATCGCCCGATCGGCTGGCTGCTGCTGCTGTGGCCGACGCTCTGGGGCCTGTGGCTCGCCGCCGAGGGCTTTCCGCCGGTGGGCACCCTGCTGATCTTCGTCGCCGGCGTCTGGTTGACGCGCTCGGCCGGCTGCGTGATCAACGACTACCACGACCGCTGGCTGGACGGCGCGGTGGCGCGCACCCGCGAGCGGCCGATCGTTGCCGGTGCCGTGCCGCCGCGCGAGGCGCTGGCGGTGTTCGCGGTGCTGATGGCCGTGGCCTTCGTGCTGGTGCTGTTCACCAACGCGCTGACGATCGGGCTTGCCTGCATCGCCGCGCTGCTGGCCGCGACCTATCCGCTGCTGAAGCGCTACACCTTCTTCCCGCAGGTCTATCTCGGCATCGCCTTCGGCTGGTCGATTCCGATGGGCTTCGCCGCGGTCACCGGCGAGGTGCCGCCAATCGCCTGGCTGCTGTTCCTCGCCAACGTGCTGTGGAGCACCGCCTACGACACCTGGTACGCCATGGTCGACCGCGACGACGACCGTCGGGTCGGGGCGAAGTCCACGGCCATCCTGCTCGGCGACGCCGACCTGATCGGCATCGGCGTGCTGCAGGCGAGTTTCCTGTTCACCCTGCTACTGGTCGGCCAGCGCGCGGAGCTGGGCCTGTACTGGAATCTCAGCCTCGCTGCAGCGACCGCGCTGATCGCCTGGCAGTTCTGGCAGGCCCGCAGCCGCGCCCGCGAAGCCTGCTTCAAGGCCTTCCTGCACAACAATTGGGTGGGCCTGGTGGTGTTCGCCGGTGCGGTCATCGACCTGGGCCTGAAGCCTGCATAGGGTGGGCCCTGGCCCACCATGGCCTTGATGCCCGCTCCGGTCTCCGGTCCCAGGTCCCAGGTCCAAGGTCCAAGGTCCAAGGTCCAAGGTCCAAGGTCCAAGGTCCAAGGTCCCAGGTGCCCGGTCCTAGGCGCCGGGGCCCTGCCTCCCGAAACGAAAGGCCGAGGCCTGAGGCCAGGTTCGAGCTCATGGTGGGCCAGGGCCCACCCTATGCGCTCACGCGCGGCTGGCCGTTGGTGCGAGGCACGGCGGAGGGCTTGGCCACGCGCGTTTCGATACTTGCGAAGGGCTTGGCCATGCGTTTCGATCCTTTGCATGGAGCTTGGCCACACGCGATCCCATACCTCGCGCGGACTTTGGCCCCAGGCGCTGCGTCAAGTCGCGCAGAAGGCGGCGGACTGCGGCTCTGCATAGGGTGGGCCCTGGCCCACCGTGGGCTCGAACCCGCCTCGCGCACGACACGCGCTGATGTCGCAACCCTCGCGATCGCACGGGGGCGTCGAGCGCCGTCGCCAAGGTCTCAGCGCCTGCCCGCCAAGGGCGCCCGCGCCACCGCCAGCACGCGCACCTCGATCGCGCCAGCGCGGCGACACGCGCGAGTGGCTTCGAGCATCGAGCTGCCGGTGGTGATCACATCATCGACGAGCAGCACGCGCTGTCCGCGCATGGCGGCATCCGCGACAAAGGCGCCGCGCAGGTTGCGCCGACGGGCGCGGGCGTCGAGGCCGGTCTGCGGCGCAGTGGCGCGCACGCGCTGCAGCCAGCCATGACGCAGCGGCAGATCGAAGGCGCGCACCAGCGGCCTCGCCAGCTCCAGCGCCTGGTTGTAGCCGCGCTCGGCCAGCCGCGATCGATGCAGGGGCAGGGGCACCAGGGCGTCGATGCCATCGACCAGAGCCGGCAGGCGCGGATCCTCCAGCAGCAGATCCGCGAGGACGCGGCCCGCCGCAAGATCGCGCGCGAACTTGAAGCGCGGCAGCCAGCGGTCGACCGGATCGGCGTAGACGAAGGGCGCCAGCGCTGTGCTTGCCGGCGGCGGGCGCTTGATGCAGCGCCCGCAGGCCGGCGCCGGCTGCGGGATCGGCAGGGCGCAGCGCGGGCAGGCGCAGGCGTTGTGCGGCAGCGAATCGCGGCAATCGGCACAGAGGTCGCGGCCGGCTGCGCCGGGCGCGCCGCAGTGCAGGCAGCGCGGCGGCAGCAGCAGGCGGGTCACCGCCTCCAGCGGGCGACGCCAGCTCCATACGCGGGCGTTCACTGCAGAACCCCCGGAAGCGCCGAGTTGACAGGCACAGCAGGGGTTTCCAGACTTCCGCCTCTTTGTCCGCGCTGTCCGCGGGGAGATTCATCCATGGCTTCCGCCCTCCGTCACGACTGGACCCGCGAGGAAGTGGTCGCGCTGTTCGCGCTGCCCTTCCATGAGCTTCTGTTCCGCGCCGCAAGCGTCCATCGCGCGCATTTCAACCCGGACGAGGTGCAGATCTCCACCCTCTTGAGCGTCAAGACCGGCGGCTGTCCCGAGGACTGCAGCTACTGCCCGCAGGCCGCGCGCTACGCCACCGGCCTCAATGCGCACAAGCTGATGGATCTGGATGCCGTGCTGGAGAAGGCGAAAGCCGCGAAGGCCGCCGGCGCCACCCGCTTCTGCATGGGTGCCGCCTGGCGTTCGCCCAAGGATCGCGACGTCGAGAAGGTCGCGGCGATGATCGAGGGCGTCAATGCGCTGGGGCTTGAGACCTGCGCGACGCTCGGCATGCTCACCCCGGAACAGGCCGAGCGCCTGAAGGGCGCGGGGCTGGCCTACTACAACCACAACCTCGACACCGCGCCCGAGTTCTACGACAGCGTGATCCGCACTCGCGAATACCAGGATCGACTGGACACGCTGGAACAGGTGCGCCGGGTCGGCATGAAGACCTGCTGCGGCGGCATCGTCGGCATGGGCGAGACCCGCGAGCACCGCGCCGGCCTGCTGCAGACGCTGGCCAACATGGGCGAGCACCCGGACTCGGTGCCGATCAACCGCCTGGTGCAGGTGCCCGGCACGCCATTGCATGGCACCGAGGAGATCGACCCGCTGGAGTTCGTGCGCACCATTGCCGTGGCCCGCATCCTGATGCCGGCCTCGATGGTGCGTCTGTCGGCCGGGCGCGAGGACATGAGCGACGAGCTGCAGGCGCTGTGCTTCATGGCCGGCGCCAATTCGATCTTCTACGGCGAGAAGCTGCTCACCACCGGCAACCCGGACACGCAGAAAGACCAGGCCCTGTTCGCGCGTCTGGGCCTGAAGCCGATGCCCGCGCCCGCCCAGGGCGAGCACGTGCACGTCGATCTGAACGCCGTCGATTCGGCGGCCTGATCGCCATGGCCCGGCCGTCGCTACTCACTGCGCTGGCCGAGGCCCGCGGCGTGCGCGCCGCGCAGAAGCGCTCGCGTACGCGCCGCCAAGTCGAGCGCACCGACGGCACGCGGGTCTGGATCGACGGCCGCGAGCTGCTCAATTTCTGCAGCAACGATTACCTTGGCCTGGCGCGCAGCCTCGACGCCACCGCCGCGCTGCAGGAATCGGCTGCCTGGCACGGCGTCGGCAGCACGGCCTCGCATCTGGTCTGCGGCCACCACGCCGAACATGCCGCGCTCGAGGCCGAACTGGCGGCCTTCGTTGGCTACCCCAAGGCCCTGCTGTTCGGCTCGGGCTACCTCGCCAACCTCGCGGTGCTGCAGACCCTGCTGGGCCGCGACGACCTCTGCGTGCAGGATCGGCTCAACCACGCCTGCCTGCTGGACGGCGCGAAGCTGGCCGGCTGCGAGCTCAAGCGCTATCCGCACAACGATGCCGAGGCCGCGCTGCGCCAGCTGCGCACGCGTCCCGATGCGGCGACGCTGCTGGCCACCGATGGCGTCTTCAGCATGGACGGCGACCTCGCGCCGCTGAAGGACCTGGCCCTGATCGCCCGCGCCGAGAACGCCCTGCTGTTCGTCGATGACGCCCACGGCCTCGGCGTGGTCGGCCCCGGCGGGCGCGGCTCGGTGGCCGCGGCTGGACTCGGCGTCAAGCAGGTGCCCCTGCTGATGCTGACCCTGGGCAAGGCGCTCGGCAGCTACGGTGCGGCGGTCTGCGGCCCGTCCGAAGTGATCGATGCGCTCGCCGAAAGCGCGCGGCCGTATCTCTACACCACGGCCCTGCCGCCGGCGGTCGCCGCCGCCACCCGCGCCAACCTGCGCGCCCTGCAGAGCGAACCCTGGCGGCGCTTCCACCTGGCCGGCCTGATCGCCCGCTTCGCGCGCGGCGCGCGCCGCTTGCGCCTGCCGATGATCGAATCGAGCACGCCCATCCAGCCCCTGCTGCTCGGCGACGAAGCGCGCGCCCTGCACGCCGCACGTGAGCTGGAAGCGCGCGGCCTGCTGGTCAGCGCGATCCGCCCGCCGACCGTGCCAGAGGGCAGCGCGCGCCTGCGCATCACCCTGTCGGCGGCGCACAGCGAGGCCGACGTGGATCGCCTGCTGGCGGCGCTGGCCGAGCTGGGGCTGGAGAAGCGGGGAGCGGGGATTGGGGATTCGGGATTGGCTGATGCGCGCGGCGAGCGTGTGGCCGAGGCTGCGCCGGAAGCCTGAGGTTCGGCCCGTGTGGCTTAAGCGGGCTCTCTGAAAGCTGCAGGTCCGCGCCCTGAACGGCCCCTCATCCGACGCTGCGCGCCACCTTCTCCCGTGGGGAGAAGCGCAGCGGGCGTCGACCCTTTGCGCGATCGCGCGGACGATTCCCGCACACCGGTGGCCGGCGTACCGGCGTCGCCCAGTCCAGAATCTGCCCCAATCTGAAACGCTCGATCCCGAATCCCGAATCCCCGCCCTCCATGCACATCGAACTCCAGGGCCACGGCCCACCGCTCGTCCTCATCCACGGCTGGGCCATGCACAGCGGCGTGTTCGCGCCGCTGATCGAACGCCTGTCCGCGCACCATGAGCTGCACCTTGTCGACCTGCCTGGTCATGGCCACAGCGATGAGCGCGATGACATCGATCTCGCCAATGCCGCGGCGCGCATCGCCCAGCTCGTGCCGCCCGCGCCCTGGCTGGGCTGGTCGCTGGGCGGACAGATCGCGCTGCAGGCGGCGATTGAGCAGCCGGGTCGCGTGCAGGGTCTGATCGCCATTGCCAGCTCGCCGCGCTTTGTGCGCGGGCCGGACTGGCCGCAGGCGGTGTCGCCCGAGATCTTCGAGCAGTTCGCTGACGAGCTGGGCCGCGACTACACCGGCACGCTGGAGCGCTTCCTGAGCCTGGAGTCGATCGGCAGCGAGCACGGTCGCGAGGTGCTGAAGACCCTGCGCGCCTGCGTGTTCGCCCGCAGTGAGCCGGCCCAGGCCGCCCTGCTGCAGGGCCTGGCCATGCTCGGCCACGTCGACCTGCGCGATGAGCTGCGCACGCTCGAAGTACCCAGCCTGTGGATCGCCGGCCGTCGCGATCGCCTGGTGCCGCCGGCAGCGATGCGCGCGGCCGCCGAACTGCAGCCCGGCGCGCGCTACCTCTGCATCGAAGGCGCGGGCCATGCGCCCTTCATCAGCCACACCGAGGAGTGCCTGCGGGCGATTCTCGATTTCGTGGATGGGGCGGGCTGAAGGGCCGGGAATCGGGAATGGGGAATCGGGAATCGCAAGAGCCCCGGACTATTCCGCGTTCATGGATTCCGGAGCCTTTCGGATGCTCTTGTGAGCCTGCTCGCAGGCGACCGCAGCCTGCGCACTGCACGCTCCCCGGGGGTCGCGAGCAAGCTCGCTCCCGCAAACCACCCTCAAACCGCCCGCAATCCGCGCGTCGCGAGGCGCGCTACTCCTCCGCGCCAGCCGGCCCGCGCTCGGCATACGTCGGCGGCGTGCGCCACTGCGTGGCCTGCTCAAACGCGTAGGCGTAGCCGATCAGCTTGGCCTCGCTGAACTTGGCGCCGAACAGGGTCAGGCCGACCGGCAGGCCGTGCACCTGGCCCATCGGCACGCTGATGCTGGGGTAGCCCGAAATCGCCGCCATGCCGGAGCTGCCGCCGCTGGGGCTGTCGCCGTTGACCCAGTCGACGCGCCAGGCAGGACCGGTGCTAGGGCCGATGAGGGCGTCGAGTCTGTGCTCGGCCATCGCCGCATCGATGCCTTCCGGCCCCGCGAGTCGACGCGCGTCGTCGCGGGCGCGCAGGTAGGCCGGCGCTTCCATGCCGCCGCTGGCCGCGGCCTGCTCCATCCACTGCTGGCCGAACCAGCGCAGCACGGTGTCGGCGCGCGCGTTGTTGAAGGCGATGACCTCGTCGATGGTCTTCACCGGCACGCCGCTGCGGGTGGCGAGATAAGCGTTCAGATCGTCGCGGAACTCGTGCACCAGCACGGTCAACTCGTTGCGCGAGGCCTCGGCGCGGGTCGGCAGGCTGATGTTGTCGACGATCTCGGCGCCAGCCTCTCGCAGCGACTCGATGGCCGCCTCGAAGCGCGCGTCGACGCCGCGGTGGAACCCGGCCAGCTCGCGCACCACGCCGATGCGCGCGCCCTTCAGCGCGTCCGCATCGAGGGCAGCGAGGTAATCCACCGCGGGCGCGCCGCTGTCGACGGTGGCAGGATCGCGCGGGTCGCTGCCAACCATGGCCTGCAGCAGCAGGGCGGCATCGCGCACGCTGCGCGCCATTGGCCCGGCGGTGTCCTGGCTGCTGCTGATCGGCACGATGCCGGCGCGGCTGACCAGGCCAATGCTGGGCTTGATGCCGACCAGGCCGTTGACGGAACTCGGGCAGAGGATGCTGCCGTCGGTCTCCGTGCCGATGGTCGCCGCGGCCAGGCTTGCGGCCGCCGCCGCACCGCTGCCGGAGGACGAGCCGCAGGGCGAGCGCTCCAGCGCGTAGGGGTTCTTGGTCTGCCCGCCGCGGCTGCTCCAGCCGCTGCTGCTGCGGCGGCCGCGAAAGTTGGCCCACTCGCTCAGATTGGTCTTGCCGAGGATCACCGCGCCGGCCTCGCGCAGGCGCGCGGCGACGGTGGCGTCCTGCGCCGCGGGCTCGCCCACCAGCGCGAGCGAGCCGGCCGAGGTCTGCATCGCATCACCGGTGTCAATGTTGTCCTTCAGCAGAATCGGCACGCCGTGCAGGGGGCCGCGCACCTTGCCGTCGGCGCGCTCGGCATCCAGGGCTTTGGCGATGTTCAGGGCATCGGGATTCAACTCGATCACCGAGTTGATCCGCGGCCCCGCGCGGTCGATGCGCTCAATGCGCTCGAGGTAGGCGCGCACCAGTTCCTGTGAGCTGACCGTGCCGGCGGCCTGCGCCTCCGCCAGCCGCTCGATGCTCGCCTCTTCGACCTCGAAGGCGTGCAGGCCGGGCGAGGCGAGCCCCAGCAGCAGGGGAAGCAGTGCAATCAGCGGGCGCATGCGGGAACTCCTGAACTCGTAGCTGGCGCATGCTGCGCCGGGCCGCGCGGGGCTGACAGTGACGAACGCTGGGGTAGGCGATGAAGACATTGCGCAGGCGGGGCGCAAGGCAGCATGTAGTGGCTGACGTACTCCGCAGATCGTGCGGATCCTTGAAGCGCGAACGTCGGCGGAGCTCGATCAGGCAACTGCAGCGCCCTGCGCAAGTCCCTCGGAGCAAGTCTGCTTGAATCGCCCTGCCCGGACCCTCACCCCAAGCCCTCTCCCACGGGGAACGGGGCGCAAGCTCCTCGCGGGTGTCGCCTCCAACCAGCTTGGACAGCCTCCCCCGCTGGACGAATCCCGAATCCCCAATCCCGAATCCCCAACCCCGGCTCTCCCATGAAGACCTTTGCCCGTGTCCTCCTGCTCCTCGCGCTCGCCGCGCTGTTCGCCTGGGCTTGGCGCAGCGGGCTGATCGCCGAGCTCGACTTCGCCACGCTCAAGGCCCGGCAGGCCGAGCTCGGCGCCTGGGTCGGCGCGAACCCCTGGCTGGCGATGGGCGCCTTCTTCGGGCTCTACGTGCTGGTGACTGCGGCATCGATCCCGGGCGCTGCGGTGCTGACGCTCGCCGCCGGCGCCCTGTTCGGGCTGGGCTGGGGCCTGCTGCTGGTGTCGTTCGCCAGCACGCTCGGCGCTTCGCTCGCCTTCCTGTCGGCGCGCTTCCTGTTCCGCGAGGCCATCGAAAAACGCTTCGGCGAGCGCCTGCGCGGCATCGATGAGGGCGTGCGCCGCGAGGGCGCGTTCTACCTGTTCACCCTGCGCGTGGTGCCGCTGTTTCCCTTCTTCGTGGTCAACCTCGTCAGCGGCCTGACCTCGCTGCGCCTGTGGACCTACTACTGGGTCAGCCAGCTCGGCATGCTGCCCGCCACGGTGGTCTACGTGTACGCCGGCACCCAGCTGGCCAGCATCGAATCGCCGCGCGACATCGCCTCGCCAGGCCTGCTGCTGGCCTTTGCCGCGATCGGCTTCTTGCCCCTGCTGCTGAAAGGTGTACTCGGCTGGCTGAGGGCGCGGCGCGTCTATGCGCGCTTCCGGCGGCCGAAGCGCTACGACTACAACCTGATCGCCATCGGCGCCGGCTCGGCGGGCCTCGTCACCGCCTACATCGGTGCGGCGGTGAAGGCCAAGGTCGCGCTGATCGAGAAGCACCGCATGGGCGGCGACTGCTTGAACACCGGCTGCGTGCCGAGCAAGGCCCTGATCCGCAGCGCGCGCATGCTGGCCGAGGCGCGCGACAGCGAGCAGCTGGGCATCCGCAGCCTGCGCGCCGAGTTCGACTTTGCCGAGGTGATGGAGCGCGTGCAGCGTGTCATCACCCAGATCGAGCCGCACGATTCGGTGGAGCGCTACACCGGGCTCGGCGTGGACGTGATCGAAGGCGAGGCCAAGCTGGTCAGCCCTTGGGAAGTCGAGGTCGGTGGACGCCGGATCAGCGCGCGTTCGATCGTGATCGCCACCGGCGCGCGGCCGACCGTGCCGCCGATTCCGGGCCTGAACGATCTCAACTACCTCACCAGCGACACGCTGTGGAGCCTGCGTGAGCTTCCGAAACGCTTGCTGGTGCTGGGCGGCGGGCCGATCGGCTGCGAGCTGGCGCAGTGCTTCGCCCGCTTCGGCGCACAGGTGCGGATCGTCGAGATGGCCGAGCGCCTGTTGCCGCGCGAGGACGCCGAGGCCGGCGCCGAGCTGGCGGTGCGGCTGACGCATGAGGGCGTCGAATTCGCGCTGGCCACCCGCGCGCTGCGCTTCGAGCGCCTGCCCGACGGCAGCGGCCGCCTGCACGCACAGGGCCCGCAGGGCGAGCAGCACTTCGACTTCGACCGCGTGCTGCTGGCGCTGGGGCGTACGCCCAACACCGAAGGCTTCGGGCTTGCGGAACTCGGCGTCGAGCTCGGCCCGCACGGCCATGTCGCGGTCGACGCGCTGATGCGCACCAACTTCCCGAACATCCTCGTGGCCGGCGACGTCGCCGGGCCCTACCAGTTCACCCACGTCGCCTCGCACCAAGCCTGGTATGCCGCGGTCAACGGCCTGCTCGCACCGTTCTGGAGCTTCACCGTCGATTACCGGGTGATCCCCTGGGTCACCTTCACCGATCCCGAAGTCGCGCGCGTGGGACTGAGCGAAGACGAAGCGCGCGAGCGCGGCATCGAAGTCGAGGTCACCCGTTACGGCATCGATGATCTTGATCGCGCGATTGCCGACGGCAACGACCACGGCTTCGTCAAGGTGCTGACCGCGCCGGGCCGCGACCGCATCCTCGGCGCGCTGATCGTTGGCGCGCATGCGGGTGAGCTGCTGCCCGAGTTCGTGCTGGCGATGAAACACGGTATCGGCCTGAACAAACTGCTCGGCACCATCCACGTCTACCCGACCATGAGCGAGGCCAACAAGTACGCGGCCGGCGTGTGGAAGCGCGCGAACGCGCCGCAGGCCGCGCTGCGCTGGGCCGAGCGCTTCTTCGCCTGGCGAAGATAGGACGCACTGCGCCGCCTTTCTAGCGCTCTGCGCAGCTGCCCGCTGACCGTCTTGCCCGAATCCGCTCTGCGCCGGAATCGACGCTGCCGCCACCGGGAGCGCTCTGGCCTGCAGCGGTCACCGCCCTGCAATCTGCGGCCTGCAGTCTGCGCGCTTCCGCCCAGTGCCCTGTCCGCATGCCAGCCAGCCAGCCCCTCCGCGTCGTCGCGCAGCACCATCGATCCGCAAGCCTTGGGCGCGTCGGGTGGTTCGCAGCCAGCGCCTGGCTGCTGGTGCTGTGCATGCTTTCCTCCGTGGCGGCAGCACAGCCGCTGCGCATCCACGGCTCCAATACGGTCGGTGAGCGGCTGATGCCGGCCCTGGTCGAAGCCTGGCTGGGCGTACAGGGCCATGGCGAGCTGCGGCGCGAGCCGCTGGCGCTGGACGCGCTGATGATCCACACGGGCGACGGAACGCGCGTGCAGCTGCATTCGCACGGCAGCGCGACCGGCTTCGCCGATCTCGAAGGGCGACGTGCCGATCTGGCGATGTCCTCGCGGCCGATCACCGAGGCAGAGCGCGCGCGCCTAGGCGCCGTACGCGAGGTGGTGATCGCGCTCGATGGCCTGGCCGTCATCGTGCATCCGACCAATCCGCTGCGGAAGATCGAACTGCGCGAGTTGCGCCGGGTATTCGCCGGCGAGCTCAGCGACTGGTCGCAGCTGGGTCGCAGCGCCGGCCGCATCGCCCTGCATGCGCGCGACGACCGCTCCGGTACCTACGACACCTTCCGCAGCCTGGTGCTGGGCAGCGCGCCGCTGTCGCCGCGGGCGCTTCGCTACGAACGCACCGAGGCGCTGGCGGCGGCGGTGGCGCGCGATCCGGATGCGATCGGCTTCGTCGGCCTCGCGGGCGTGCAGGGCGTGCGTGCGTTGGCCGTGGCCGACGGCGCGCTGGCGCGCGAGCCGAGCGCCCGCGAAGTGGCGGTGGAGGACTACGCGTTGGCGCGGCGCCTGTACCTGTATGCACCCGCGACGGCCGATGGCCGCCTGCAGTCGCTGCTGGAGTTCGCCCTGTCGGACGCCGGACAGCGCATCGTCGAGCGCAGCGGCTTCGTTTCGCAGCGGGTGCAGGCCTTCGCGCCCGAGCTGTCGTCGGCCACGCCCTCCAGCTACGTGCAGCTGGTGCAGGGCGCGCGTCGGCTCTCGCTGAACCTGCGCTTCGACGAAGGCAGTATCGGCCCGGACAGCAAGGCGCTGGCCGATCTTGAGCGGCTCGCCGAGTTCATGCGGCAGCCGCCGCAGCAGGGGCGAGAGTTGATGTTGATCGGCTTCGCCGACGCCAGCGAAGTGACACCGCTGCAGGCCGAAGCGCTCAGCAACGACCGCGCCGACCAGGTCGCCGATCGCATGGAAGCGCTGGGACTGCGCCCGCGAACGGTGCGGGGGCTGGGCGGCCAGCTGCTGCTCTCCGCGGACGACAGCCCGCGCGGCCGCGCGCGCAACCGGCGGGTGGAGGTGTGGCTGCGCTAGCGCTCGAGCCTCAAGCGCGTGGTCGATGCAGCGGACGAACGGTCGCAACTGAAGAAGTAGCGGCGCCTGGCCACGGCGGCGAAAGCTAGACTGGCCTGGCGCAAAGCGCGCAGACGTGATGTCGATGCAGGAGCCCCGCATGTCGCCCAAAGCCGTCGTTGAGGAATGGGTCCGCGGCTTCAATGCCGGCGATGTTGATGGTCTCGCCCACCTGTATGCGGAGGATGCCGTGAACCATCAGGTGGTGATGGAGCCGCTGCGCGGTCGCGAAGCCATCCGACGCATGTTCGCCACCGAGTTTGCGCGCGCGGAAATGGTGTGTCTGGTCGAGAACCTGTTCGCCGACGGCGAGTGGGCCATCCTCGAATGGCGTGACCCGAAAGGCCTGCGCGGCTGCGGCTTCTTCCAGGTGCGCGCGGGCGTGATCGTGTTCCAGCGCGGCTACTTCGATCAGCTGTCCTTCTTCCGGCAGCAGGGAATCGCGATACCCGACACCTATCTGGGCGCCTGATTGCGGAGGCGATCCCTGCAGGCTTGCGCCCGTCGCGATCAGCAACGCACAGTCCGTGCACCGATTCCGGCTCTGCGGATCTCTCCGATGACCGCGCTAGCACGCCCTCCAGAACGGCCCGGCCTGCTGCCCTGGGTGCAGCGGCTCTGGCTGCACGCCAGTAGTGTCACGCCCGTGTCGGCCCGCGAGCTCTGCCTGCCTGCCGCAGGCACAAGCCTGGTGCTGCGGCTTGAGGGGCCGGCGATGCGCAGCTTCCGCGGCTTGGACGATCGCCACGGTGAGCGGCATGCGCGCCTGCAGTACTGCGGGCTGCGCACGCGCAGCGTGCTGCGCAGCGCGGCCGACAGCGGCCTGAGCCTGGGCGTGGAGCTGAAGCCCGGCGCGAGTCTCGCCCTGTTCGGACTGGCGGCGGATCGCCTCGCCGGTCGCTATCTCGATCTCGCTGATCTGGTTCCTGCCCGCGCGCGTCGCGACTTCGCCGGCCTGCAGCGCCTGCCCGCCGACGGCAGGCTGCTGGATCGGGCTGAGGACCTGCTGCTGGTTTGTCTGCAGGCGCACGACGCCGCGCCGCTGCGTGGGCAATGGGACGAAACGCTCGCGGCCCTGACTGGCGGCACGCCTGTGTTGGCGCTGGCAAAGGCTTCCGGCCTCAGTCACCGCGCCTGGCTGCAGCGCTTTCGCGCAGCGGTCGGCTGCACGCCGCGCGCGTGGCGCGAGCTCGCCCGCTTCTCGCGTGCACTGCCCGCCCTGCGCGAGCAGCCGCACAGGCCGCTGTCCGAACTCGCGCTCGATCTGGGCTTCCACGATCAGGCCCATCTGTCGCGCCAGTTCGCGGCACATGCGGGCGTGGCCCCGGCGCGCTACCGCCGCTGGGGTGGTCCGTGGCTGCAGCATCTGCCGCTCGATTGAGCCTGGCGCTGACGCTATCCGGGTCAAGTCGATACAAGACTGGCTCCGGCCAGTGCAGGCAGACTTGGGCTTTCCGCGAGCGAGAGGCGGCACATGCACCGTGAACTGTTCCCCTACCTGTGCGTCGCCGACACCGCGGCCGCTCTGGCCTTCTACGCGCAGGCCTTCGATGCGGTCGAGAAATTCCGCCTGGTCGAGCCCTCGGGTCGCATCGGCCACGCCGAGACCTGCATCGGCGCGTTCACCCTGATGCTCTGCGATCCGTTTCCCGAGGTCGACATCCGGCCGCCGGCCCAGCCCGGCCAGGCCGGCGTCACCCTGCATCTGCACGTCGACGATGCCGACGCCGTGGTGGCGCGCGCGGTGGCCGCAGGCGCCCAACTGCAGCGCGCGGTCAGCGACGCCTTCTACGGTGAGCGCGGTGGCGCGGTGATCGACCCCTTCGGCCATCGCTGGCTGATCGGCCACAGCATCGAGGACGTGAGCCCGGAAGAGATGCAGCGGCGCTATACGGCGCTGTTCGAACAGTAGATCTCACGGGCGGAGGTCGCGCAGCGTCATCGTGGCCAACCCTGACCTCGCTCGTCCGAGTTCGTTCGACGCAACGCGTCGTTCGCTGTTGCAGGGCGGATAAGCGCAGCGCATCCGCCAGCAACTCGCGTGGAAGCCGTGGGCCAAGCGAAGAACGGCAGGCCACTGACACCCGCATGCCCGCTCTCGCCGGTGATCGGCAAAGCGCATGCGAGGGCCCGCACCCTTCGTGACTCGCGCGGCCTCGGCTTGATCGACAGAGCCGTCAGAGGGGCCAGGCGTGTCCATCTCCTTGAGCGCGCAGCGCGATCCGCGACAAGACGCATGCCTGCCGCGGCGCGTGCGCTCAGGGAAAGGCGTCGATCGACGCCAGCACCTGCGCGTATTCGGCCGCCTTGTCCGGCGACCGCAGCATGCAGGCGATGCAGGCGGTGCGCGCGGCATTCTTCAGCGTCGCGCTCTGCGCTTCCAGGGTGATCCGGTTCAGCGCGCCGAGCCCGGCTGCTGCCGCAGCGGTACTCACGCGCAGTGCGTGGGCGAAGGCGTCGGCATTGTCCAGCGTGGCGGCATTGCTGAAGGCCACGGCCTGGACGATCTGCTGGTTCACGGCGTCCGCCCTCGACTGCAGGGCTGCCTGCGCCTGTCCGTGCGCTTGCGCGATGGCTTCGCTCACGCTGGCATCCGACAGCGGTGGCGACTGTGCGGTCGACACCGTATCCACGCTGTAGAGCCGCACCACGCCCTGGTTCGTGGCGGCCTGACTGAGCGTGTTCCACTGCTGCTGGGCGCTGACCGCGTTCTGGAACGCAATGCCGGTGGCGTGGGCGAGGTCGCTGTAGATCGAACTCATCGCCGCAGCGGGCGCGTTGCCGAGGGTTTTCACATTGGCCTGGGTGACGGCATCGGTGATCTGCGCGTTGACGGTGTCCATGCGTGCTCCGCTGGGGTGTGGGTGGGTGATGCGCGGTTGCGCACCTGCGACTGCGACCTTCGTCTTTGCCGTTCGATGGAGACCCTCGGAGGCCGAGCTGATGTACTGCAGGTCAGGATCATCGCGAATCGCGCGGTCGCACCTTCGGTGTCCGAATCTCAGCACGCCCACGGACGCCCGTGAGCGCTCCAGCACGCCCGGGATGGGGTCGAAATGGGAACGTTGTTGGAGCGCGCTGCTGAGGGAGCGAGGACCCGCCCCTAGTGATCAAGGCGCAGAGTGGCTTGAGTCGGTGTTCGACCTTGGCAGCCGAAGCCCCCGCCACTTCGCCCAGGCCAGAAAGCCGAAGTACAGCGCGCCAAACGCGATGCCGGTCTGCGGGGATTCGATCCACTGGCCGCTGCCGGGCAGCCCCAGAGTGGCCACGACATCCGGCTGCAGGCCGAGACGCGGCAGGGGCAGCAGGCTGGTGGCGACCACGCCGCCGAGGTAGGCCATCATGCTCAGCGCCCAGTCGTCCTTGCGCTGTTGGCGTGCGGCTTCGCCGCCATCGGCGCCGCGCAGGGTGCGCAGCTTGCCGAGCAGCAGCCAGCCCATCGCCGCCAGTGGCCACCATTGGCCGAAGGCCAGGGCGAAGGCGCCGACCATGCCGAGGTAGAGCGCACCGAACAGCAGCAGGGCCGGCACGGCGCTGCGGCCGTCGCCGCGCCGGGCCTCCAGCGTGCCGCCGAGCATCGCGGTGGCGTGGATCAGCAGGAACTCGACGATCATCAGCAGCAGGGCGCCGCGCACGCCATCAGGCCCAAGCGCGGTTGGCACGATCCACAGCAGCAGGAAGCTGGCGCAGGTCACGGCATCCGGTGCCGCGGCGATGGCGCGTGCTGTGGTCGCGAGCGGTCCGCTGCCCGGTGCTTCAGTCCTCGCGCTGTTCGACATAGATCGGCATCTCCGGGCTGCGGCGGAATTCGAAGATCAGCGAGGTCTCGATATGCGCGACCTCAGGGCGGCGGGTGAAGGCATCCAGCGCGAAATCGCGCAGGTGGTCGGAGTCGCGCACCGCCACATGCACCTGGAAATCGTTGGCGCCGGCCACGTGGTAGAAGGCCAGCACCTCGGGCAGCTGCAGCAGGTGTGCGCGGAAGCCGTCGAGCAGCTCGCGCGAGTGCCGGGCCAGGCGCACCGCCACCATCGCCTGCAGGCCGATGCCGACCGCGCGCGGCTCGAACTCGGCGTGGTAGCCCTCGATCACGCCCGACTCGCGCAGTCTTCGAATACGTTCCAGCGCGGTCGAAGGCGCCACGCCGACCTTCTCGGCGAGGGTCTTGTTGGGCAGCCGCGCGTTGTTGCGCAGCAGGCGCAGGAGTTCGACGTCGATTCGGTCCATGGGGCGGTTCAGGGCGCTTTGACGAAATTCTGTTCGGATGATGCGCCGCCGTTTGTCCACTGCGCCAGAGTTGGGGCCCGACTTCCGAATCGAGCCATCGCCATGAAGCTAGCCACCGACCTCGTCCACGCCGGCCGCGATGACCTCGGCGCGCTGGGCGTGCACGCCCTGCCCATCGACCTGTCCACCACCTATCCGGTCACCGATCTCGCCACCGGCACGGCCAGCTTCGATGCCCTGGTCGGCGGCGCGGCCAGCGCGGCGAACCCGATCTATGCGCGCCTGTTCAACCCGACCGTGGCGCGCTTCGAGCAGGCGATGGCGAAACTCGAACACACGGAAGCCGCGGTGGGATTCGCCTCCGGCATGGCCGCGGTGAGCGCCTGCCTGCTCGCGTTCGCGCAGGGCCGCGAGGTGCTGGCGGTGCGGCCGATCTACGGCACCAGCGATCACCTGCTGAGCTCGGGTCTGCTCGGTGCGCGCGTGCGCTTCGTCGAGGCCGAAGAGATCGCCGGTGCGATCACGGCGGATACAGGGCTCGTGTTCATCGAGACGCCGGCCAATCCGAACCTGGATCTGGTCGACGTCGCCGCCGTGGTGCGCGCGGCCGGCGAAGTGCCGGTGCTGGTCGACTCCACCTTCGCCACGCCGGTGCTGCAGAACCCGGCCGATTTCGGCGCGGCGCTGGTGCTGCACAGCGCGACCAAGTTCCTCGGCGGGCATGGCGATGTGATCGCCGGCGTGGTCGCCTGCAGCGAGGCGCATGCGCAGAGGCTGCGCCAGGTGCGCGCGGCGACCGGCGCGCTGCTGCATCCACTGGCCGCCTACCTGCTGCATCGCGGCCTGCCGACCCTGAAGTTGCGCGTCGAAGCGGCGCAGGCCAACGCGCGCGTGCTGGCCGAACGGCTGGCTGCACATCCCGAAGTGCTGCGGGTGAACTATCCGGGCCTGGGCACGGTGAAGAACGCGCACCTGCTGGGCGGACAGCTGTGCGGACCCGGCAGCCTGATGAGTTTCGAGCTGCGCGGCGGCCACGCCGCCGCCAGCGCCTGCCTGCAGGCGCTGGCGCTGCACACGGTGGCAGTCAGCCTGGGCTCGGTCGACAGCCTGATCCAGCATCCGGCCGGCCTGACCCATCGCGTGGTCGCACCTGAGGTGCTGGCCGCGCACCGCATCGGCCCCGGCACGCTGCGGCTGTCGGTCGGGCTTGAAGACGTCGAGGACCTGTGGGCCGATCTGCAGCGCGGGCTGCGGGCGGCGGCAGGCACGACGGGCCTTGATCGCGCTGCCTGAGTCCTTTCCACAGCCGTTCTCGCCGCGCGGTGCAGGCATGACGAGGCCGTTTGGGGGGAATCACGCTCCCGCGATCTTCAAGAGCGTTCGTCCGCGCAGGCTTTCCATGCCGGCGCGGACGCGTGCTTGCGACTTGGGCGCCGCGCTCAGCGCGCCTCGAAGCCATCCTCGAACAGCTCCGTTCCCGGTGGCGCCGGCGCGCTCGACAGCCCGGCCCAGAAGCCGCCGGTCACGCTGAAGGCGCCGCCGCTGGAGGGCTGCAGCGGTTCGGCATCGAACTGGCCGATGCTGCCCTGCACGCGGAACTCGCCGCCTTCGCTGCTGCCGCCGCCCGCGGCGATCAGGCCGCGATCGAGCCGCAGGTTTTCGTTGGCCTGGGCGGACGCTGCGGCCGCCACCAGCAGCAGGCCGTACAGCCAGCGCAGGCACTGGCGCTTTGCAATCGACATGGGAGTTCTCCTCACTGCGCGCCGAGCGTGACCGCGCCTTCGGGGGCATCGATCACCATCGGACGGTCGAGTACGCCGGTCCAGTTCTGGCTGCCGGGCTTCAGGCGGATGCGGCTGCCTGCGGTGGTCTGGTTCAGCATTCGCTGGAAGCCGCGGAAGGGCGCGTTGTAGCCGCCGACGCCGGCGATGAGTTCGGCGCCCGGCTGCGTCCAGAAGCCGTCGGAGGTCGTCGCGGGCCATGGGAAGTTGGTGTTGGGTGCCTGCAGTCGCAGGGTGGGCAGGAGCGCATTGACCATGTCGCTGGGCCAGTGCCCGTGGTGGAAGTTCCAGGACTGCGCGGGACGGAAGTTGAACGCGACATAGACCACCAGCCGTCCCGCCCCGGGCACTTCCTCCTGCATGAGCACGGTCTCATGGCCGGGCAGGGAGCCGCCGAAGCCGGCTTGATTGACCTGGGCGCCGATCGGCGTGCCGAGACCCAGCTGGTACTCGTTGCCGAACGCCAGCAGGACGGCGGGGCTGGCAACAAAACCGCCAAACGCGATCGAGTCCTCGTAGTTGTGCCCGCCGTAGGCGCGCTCGACCTCGGCCGGCCCTTGGTTGTCGAAGACGTTGTCCACCATCTGCGGACCGGTCGCGTCGGCGGGTCTGGCGTTGAGCGTCTTGTAGTAGGGCTCGCGCGGGCTCTGCTGCGAACGGAAGCTGCGGGCGCCGTACAGCTCGGTGACTGGAATGCCCTTCTGCGGGGTCAGGATGTGGGTGCGCACGTACTGCTCCACGCTCAGGCCGGACACGGTCTCGACGATCTCGCCCAGCACCAGGTAGCCGATGTTGGAGTAGCGCTCGCAGGTGCCCGGCGCGCAGTGCAGCGCCTTGCCCTGCACCCAGCGCACCATGTTCACGCGCCCCGGCGGGCTGGGAACCCCCATTTCCTCTGCGATCAGGCGGTCCTGAAAGGCGTGGTCTCCAGGCTCGTTGGCCGTGCGCAGGCCGCTGGTGTGCTGGAGCAGGTGACGGATCCGGATCTCCTCGAAGCGCGCCGTTGGCGTACCGAAGGCGGCGTAGCGGGGTGAGGGCAGGATGCCGCCGACGGTCACCAGGATCTGACCGACCTGGACCTGCTGTCCGCGGTCGAAGGCGAAGTCTTCGAGCGAGAGCAGGCCGCGGCCGATCAGGTGCTGGATCGCGGCGGCCGTCATCGGCTTCGAGATGCTGGCCTGCCGGAACGGCGCGTTCTCGGGCAGCGCCTGACGGCTGAAGTTGTGCCCGTAGCCCTTCATGAAGGCCACTCGGCCGTTCAGGGCGACGGCAACCTGACCCGCAGGGATCGAGCGGGTCGCCATGAACTCCTGCACTTCCTCATCGATCCAGCTCAGCTCGGGGACCGGTCGCCCGCTGACGGGGATGTCGGCTGCGCGTTCCCAATAGGGATGGTCGTGCCACTGCTGGGCGCTCGCTGGCGCCGCCGAGCACAGCAGAAGCAGGCAGGCGAGCCAGCGGGCACGAGCACGCCTGCACCCCACGCTAGTACTGTCGCGATTCATGGCGGGCGCCCTCACTGCAGGCTGACCAGCACCAGCACCAGGCCATCCTCGCCCTGCGCCAGCCCGGTCATCGCTTTGCCGAGGATCGCGCCTTGCGCGCGGCCGCTGTCGCCCACGCGGCGGGCATGACCGGGGCGGTCGGCGGTGGTCAGCAGGTCGCCGGGCGCGATCGCCGCCTCGCGGGTGTCGGCCATCACGTAGACGCGGCCGGTCAGCGCGACCGGCAGTCGGCCGTCGGCGATCGAGCCGTCCTGGCCCATCACCATGCCGCTGTTGACGCCGCCGGCGCCGCTGATGATGCCGGCCACGCTGCGGTCGTAGGCGCGCTCGCTCAGGCGCAGGCGCCCGGGATTCTCGGGATCGATGCTCACCACCATGCCGGGCTGCGGGGCGATCGAGCCCAGCGCGGCGACATCGAAGCGCTCGGCGAGGTCGGAGCCGCCGGTGATGCGGAGCACGCCGGTACGCACCGTGCCGTTGACGTCAAGCGCGTCCTGCGGGTTGCTGGTGCCGATGCCGACGCGGCCAGTCGTCGTGACGCGCATGCGCTCGCTGCCGGCAACGCGGAAGCGCAGCGCGCTGCCGCCGATGAAGGCATCGGCCATGGCGATGCTGGCGCGGTCCTCGCCGGCGCTGTTGAGGAAGGCCAGCTCGCCGTAGGTCGAATTGCCGAAGCCGTCCGGGGTCACGCCCTGCAGCTCCAGCCGCGAGCCGGTGGTGACACCGCTGCGCAGACGCAGCATGGCCTGTTCGTCGCTGCGCAGGTCGAGCAGGCGATCGGGGACGCTGGTGCCGATGCCGACATTGCCCAGGGAGTTGATCATCAGGCGCGTGCTGCCTCCGGCCGAGAAGCGCAGACCGTTACCGGACGCGATGCCGCCGGCGCTGTAGCTGAGTCCGCCCAGCACGCTGGCCGCGCTGTCGAGGAAACGCAGCTCACCGAGCGTATTGGGAGTGAGCGCGGTGCCGGCCGGCGCCATCAGCTCAAGCAGGCCGCTACCGCTGGTGCTCATGCTGCGCAGGCGCAGGCTGGCGTCGCCGGTCTTGCGCACTTCGAGATGGGCGGCCGGCGTGCTGGTGCCGAGGCCCAGATTGCCGCCGCTGTAGTAGACGCTGGTGCCGTTCAAGGTCCAGAAGCCGTCGCCGGCGGGGCCCTGCGGGCCCATCGGGCCCGCGGGACCCATCGGACCGGCAGGCCCGGTGGCACCGGTCGCTCCGGCAGGGCCTGCCGGGCCCGTGGCGCCGGTGGCTCCCGCAGGACCCGCCGGGCCAGTCGCTCCGATCGCACCCGCGGGACCCACAGGACCCGCGGGGCCCGCAGGGCCCGCAGGGCCGGTCGGGCCCTGGTTGCCGCTGAGCGCGAACAGCGCATACGGCGCCGCTGTCAGCGCCTGGCGCGGGCTCAGTGGCGTGAGCGCGCTGCCGCTGCCCGCGCTGCGCACCGACAGCTGCAGCCAGCGCTGCTGGCCGCTGAAGTGCTGGCTGCCGAAGTCCAGCGGCAGGGTGAACAGGCCCGCTTCGACCGGCCAGGCGTTGAAGTCGCTGGCACAGGCCAGCGGCTGTCCGCCGCTGGGTTCGGCAAACAGACAGGCGCGCAGGTCGTACAGGCCGGAGGCCGCCTGCCCCGACTGGGTCAGCTGGCCCTGGTAGGTCAGGCCGGAGCCCAGTGGCGTCTGGGCCTGCAGCGGGCCGGCGAAGGCGATGGCGAAAGCAAGGCAGAGCAGCGGGAACGCGAGTTTCATGGCGGTGTCTCCGGGGGTGACACCCGCAGCCACGCGGAAACCGGCGATCAGGGGCCAATTCGAAACTCCGCGCCGGGGCGAGCACGCCGGGCACGCGCGCAGCCCGGGGCTGTGCGCCACGCTTGCAGGCCGCCGATCCCGCGATCAGGCTGCGGCGATGGATGCCGCCGAACGCCGCCGCCTGGAGGCGGCCTACCTCGCCGCCGAGTACCGCGTGGACGACCCGCGACTGCGCTGCGAGCTCGCCATCGGCCAGCCCTGCGTGGCGCTGGCGGACTGGCTGCGGCAGCACGGCCACGACAGCGCTGCCTTCATCACCGCCTGGAACCCGCGCAGCGCACCGCGCAGCGAAGGCGACAATTCACGCGCCCAGCAGCGCCTGCGCGCGGCGATCGACGCGCTGGGTCTGCCGGCACTTGAGGCGCTCGGTCGCTCGCGTGTCGACGACTACCGCGAGCCCAGCCTGCTGGTGCCGGGGCTGCAGCTCGAAGCAGCGGACGTGCTGATGCGCCGCTTCGCGCAGAACGCCTTTCTGTACTGCGACGCGGCGGGTTGTCCGCGGCTGCACTGGGCGCTGTGAGCGCAGCCGCCGCGGGCGCCTTGCGACCTCCGCAGCCGTCCTTGCGCTCTGGCTTGGCTAGTAGCCCGCCGCCTGCCCGTCCTTGCGGCTTTCGGACGCACCGATGTAGACGCCCTGTTCGTGGTCGCGGGCAATGGCCTGGTAGCCGCCATAGGGGCCGTTGGCGAACTTGACGGTGTGGCCGGCATTCATCAGCGCGCGCACGGTCTCATAGGGGAAGCCGCTCTCCAGTTCCAGCACGCCGCCGTCGGTCATCTGCAGGGCCTGGCCGGTGGGCTCGGTGCTGCCGTCATGGTGGATGCGCGGCGCGTCGCCGGCTTCCTGCAGGTTCATGCCGAAGTCGACGATGTTGATGACGATCTGCGCATGGCCCTGCGGCTGCATGGCGCCGCCCATCAGGCCGTAGCTCATCCAGGGCTTGCCGTCGCGGGTGATGAAGGCGGGGATGATGGTGTGGAAGGGCCGCTTGCGCGGCGCGAAGCTGTTGGGGTGGCCCTCCTTCAGCACGAACATCTCGCCGCGGTTCTGCAGGATGAAGCCCAGGCCCGGCGGGGTCATGCCCGAGCCCATGCCGCGGTAGTTCGACTGGATCAGCGAGACCATCATGCCGCTGGCATCCGCGGTGGTCAGATAGATGGTGTCGCCCTCATTGAGCCGCGGATTGCCGGCCTCGACCGTGCGCGCGGCGCGCTGCGGATTGATCAGTGCGCGGCGCTCGGCGGCGTAGTCCTTGCTGATCAGCGCAGCGACCGGCGCCGGTGCGAACTCGGGGTCGGCATACCAGCGCGCGCGGTCCTCGAAGGCCAGCTTCTTGGCCTCGGTGAACAGGTGCACATGCTCGAAGCTGCCGAAGCCATAGGACTTCAGATCGTAGCCTTCCAGAATGTTCAGGATCTGCAGGGCGGCGATGCCCTGACCGCTGGGCGGCAGCTCCCACACGTCATAGCCGCGGTAGTTGGTCGACACCGGCTCGACCCATTCGCCGCGGTGCTCTGCGAGGTCCTCGACGCTGAGAAACCCACCCTGGGCCTGCACGTAGTCGGCGATGGTCTTCGCGACCTCGCCCTTGTAGAAGCCGTCGCGGCCGCGGCGGGCGATGGTCTCCAGCGTGTTCGCAAGGTAAGGGCTCTTCCACATCTCGCCGGTGCGCGGGGCGCGGCCGTCGAGGGTGAACTGCTCGACGAAGCCCGGGTACTGCGAAAGCGTGGGCACGCTGCGCTCCCAGTAGTAGGCGATGGTCTCGTGCACTGGATGGCCGTTACGGGCGTAGTCGATGGTCGGCTGCAGCACCTGGCGCATGGGCAAGCGACCGAAGCGCTCGTGCAGGTCAAACCAGCCGGCGACGGTGCCCGGCACGCTGACCGGCAGCGGCCCGCGCTGCGGCACGTCCTGGTAGCCGTTGTCGATGAACCACTGCAGCGAGAGATTTCCCGGCGAGCGGCCGTGGCCGTTGTAGCCGTGCAGCTTCTGCGTCTTCGGGTCCCAGACGATGGCGAACAGGTCGCCGCCGATGCCGTTGCCGGTGGGCTCCATCAGGCCGAGTGCGGCATTCGCCGCGATCGCCGCATCCACCGCGGTGCCGCCGGCCTTCATCACGTCGAGCGCGATCTGGGTGGCCAGCGGATGCGAGGTCGCCGCCATCGCCGAGGGCGCATACACCTCGGAGCGGGTGGCGAAATCGCGGCCGGTGATGCGATCGGCGGCCTGCGCGGACGGGGCCTGCAGCAGCAGGGTCAGGGACAGGGCAAGCGGGGCGAGCAAGAGGCGCATGGCGGGCTCCAGCGGAGGGGCAGGGCCGCGAGTGTGCGCCGCTGGGGTGTGTGCGGCGTGTGGCTTTGGTTGGAGGGATTGGGAGCGGGGATGCGGGTGGCGATGAGCGATGGGCTCGGCGCTCTCGCTCTTCAGCCCTCTCCCCAAGGGGGAGGGGTTGGGGAGGGGGCTGGGTGTCCCAAACAGTGGGTTTGCTGCAATTCTTTCTGTGCGTTTAGGCGAGGTTCGCGTCGCCGCTTCGGCCGAACCCTCACCCCAACCCCTCTCCCAGTGGGAGAGGGGCTCAGCAGCGTCCTCATGCCTTGCGGTGAAGCTATCGCGCTGCGCCTGAGGCTGCCGAGCCCCGCTCCCCCAATCCCGAATCCCGATTCCCCACTCCCCGCTTCAAAAACACCAGCAGCAGCGAGATCGCTGCCGGCGTCATGCCGGGGATGCGGCTGGCCTGGCCCACCGTTTCCGGCCGCGTCGCGCGCAGCTTCTGCAGCACTTCGGCCGACAGGCCGGTGACGCAGGCGTAGTCGAAGTCGGTGGGGATAAGCGTGCCCTCGCTGCGGCGCGCACGTTCGATCTCTTCGCGCTGGCGTTCGAGGTAGCCGCTGTAGCGGGTCTGCACTTCGATCTGTTCGATGGCTTCGGCGTCCTCGATGCCCGGGCCCAGCGCTTCGACCTGCATCAGCGTCGCGTAGCCGATCTCCGGGCGCTTCAGCAGGTCCAGCGCCGGCGTCTCACGGCTGATCGGCACCTCGAGCTGGCTGGCGATCGCTGCACCCAGGGCGTTGTTCGGCGCGGCCCAGATGGCGGCGAGCCGCGCGCTCTCGCGTTCGATGGCTTCGCGCTTGGCGCTGACCCGTGCCCAGCGCGCATCGTCGACAAGACGCATCTCGCGGCCGATCGGCGTGAGCCGCAGGTCGGCATTGTCCTCGCGCAGCTGCAGGCGGTACTCGGCGCGCGAGGTGAACATGCGGTAGGGCTCGGGCGCACCCATGGTGATCAGGTCGTCGATCAGCACGCCGATGTAGGCCTCGTCACGGCGTGGCGTCCACGGCGCTTCGCCGCGCGCGTGGCGGGAGGCGTTCAGGCCGGCGACCAGGCCTTGCGCCGCGGCTTCCTCGTAGCCGGTGGTGCCGTTGATCTGGCCGGCGAAAAACAGGCCCTCGATGGCCTTGGTCTCCAGTGAAGCCTTCAAGCCGCGCGGGTCGAAGAAGTCGTACTCGATGGCGTAGCCGGGGCGGGTGATCTGGGCGTTCCCGAAGCCGCGAATCGAGCGCACCAGATCGACCTGCACGTCGAAGGGCAGCGAGGTCGAGATGCCGTTGGGATAGATCTCGTGGGTGTTCAGCCCCTCGGGCTCGACGAAGATCTGGTGCGAGTCGCGCTCGGCGAAGCGCACCACCTTGTCCTCGATCGAGGGGCAGTAGCGCGGGCCGGTGCCTTCGATCTGGCCGGAGTACAGCGGTGAACGATCCAGCGCGCCGCGGATGGTGTCGTGCGTCTGCGTCGTGGTGTGGGTGATCCAGCAGGGCACCTGACGCGGATGCGAAGCACGCGAACCCATGAACGAGAACACCGGCGCCGGATCATCGCCGGGCTGGATCTCCATCACCGAGTAGTCGAGCGTGCGGCCGTCGATGCGCGGCGGCGTGCCGGTTTTCAGTCGCCCCACGCCGAGGTCCAGTTCGCGCAGCTTCTCGGCCAGCGCGATCGCCGGCGGATCGCCGGCGCGACCGCCGCTGTACTGGGCGGGGCCGATATGGATGCGGCCGGCCAGGAAGGTGCCGGCGGTCAGCACCACCGCAGGTGCAAAGAAGTCGAGGCCCATCTGCGTGCGCACGCCGACCACGCGCCTGCCTTCGATCAGCAGGTCGTCGACCGCCTGCTGGAACAGGCGCAGGTTCGGCGCGTTCTCCACTGCCTCGCGGATCGTCGCGCGGTAGAGCATGCGGTCGGCCTGGCAGCGCGTGGCACGCACCGCCGGGCCCTTGGACGCATTGAGGGTGCGCCACTGGATGCCGGCGCGGTCGGCGGCCCAGGCCATGACACCGCCCAGCGCATCGACCTCGCGCACCAGATGGCCCTTGCCGATGCCGCCGATGGCCGGGTTGCAGCTCATCGCGCCGATGGTTTCGATGCTGTGGCTGAGCAGCAGGGTGCGCGCACCCGTGCGGGCGGCTGCGAGCGCGGCTTCCGTGCCGGCGTGGCCGCCGCCAACAACGATGACATCAAAATGGTCCATGGCTGCGGTCCGGGTGGTCCAGCGGAAGGCGAGGGCAGGGCGCGGATTCTGAGGCCGCGAGCCTGAACCTGTCGCGGCAAGACGTGAAGGCCATCAAGCTTGGCACGCAAACTGCTTCACCCAGCCTGCACCCGCGGCGGCTGACCGCAAGGTGGCCGGGTATGGAACAGGGACCGGCCATGCGCGCGGCGGGGTAGCACGGCGCGCGGCCGCGGTCGGAATGACGCGGTCGCAGCGCCAGCGTCATCTCCGGCTGCAAGCGCACAACACACCACCGGAACACGCGCCCGCCAGAGCGGCACGTTCAACTGTGGGCGGTGCAAAGCAGTCGCTGCGACACAGTGCGAAACCGCTGTGTCGAAACGCAAAGGTGACAACAGGCAAGAACGCGATGGCGCCCGCGTTCCAGCAGCTTGCTTCAGAGGAAAGTCGGCGCCCGGCAGTCTTAGGAACAGGGGGAATCCAGGGGACCGTTGGCCCGGGCGCCGATGAGCGTGCCGGAGGGGGGGAGAAGCATCCGCTTCGCGTCAGATCCCGACCTCAGGCGTCAACGGTCCTGATTCTGCCGCCGCTTTGTCTCGCCGTGCAAGCTTTTTTACAAACACCTGTGATTCCCGTCACGAGACGTTTCCCAGCAGTTCAGAAACGCCGCCGCAAGGATCGAAGACCATGAGCACCATCCACCACTTCGACAACACCGAAGACCTGCGCTACCGCCACGATCTGATGGTCGAGCTGTATCGCGTCGAGCAGGCCCAGGAGCAGGCCCAGCAGCGCGCCAGCGCCGCCGAGCTGGAGCGCCTGCAGCGTCAGCAGCGGATGATCCGCGACGCCCTGGCCCGTCTCGCCGCCTGAGTCTGGAATCCCTGCGTGACTGCAGGGGCTGTGCGAGCCGCGTGGCGCGTGTTCTCCGCCACGGCCTCCGCGCTGGCCCCTGCATCGCCGTCGCCGCACCGTCGCCGCCGTGGCGGTGGATGTTCAAGTCTCCCTCATTCGAACTGCAGTGCCTCGCGTGCCCGCGACTCGCGCCGAGCACCGCCGTTGCCGGCATCGGACGGCGCCGAGCGCATCGGCGGCGCCTCGCGGCGCGACTCCATGGGCGCACTCCTGAAACCCTCGTCACGCGGGCGCTCCATGCGCGGCGCCGGCTCTGGCGTGCTGAAGCTGCGCGAACCGAAGTCGGCGCCGCGGCCGCTACGCTCGTTGCGGTACTCCACCTGCGGGGCGGCCGGTTCGAAGCGCTGCTGCGGCGCGAACTCGCGCGCCGGCGGTACGCGCTGCATGCGAGGCTCGCTGCTGTACTCGCGCACCCGCATCGGCTCGCGTGCCGGGGCTTCGCGATACTCGCGAATCGGCCGCGCGGGCTGGGTCCCCAGCGGCGCGCTGCGCGGCTGCTGGTAGCTGCGCAGCTCGCGCGGGCTTGCTTCCAGCGCGCCGCGGCGCGCCGGGCTGTCCTCGACCGCGGCGCCGCGAGGCAGCGGCACGCCGTCGATCTGGGCCGCACGCCCGCGCAGCGGCTGGCGGCTGCCAGCCCCGGGTTCGGCTGCCCCATAGCGCCCACGCGAGTCGTAGGGTTCGGCGCCGACGCGTCCGACTCCACTCTGGCGCCTTTCGGGAAGTGAGGGCTGATAGCTCTGTACGGAGCGCGGCTGGCCGCGGCTGCCGTAGTCGGCGCCGCGCGAAGGCACGCGTCCATTGCCGTAGACGCTTGGCGCCCGCACGCCGGCGCTGGTGGAAATGCCGCCACGCGCGGGTATGTCGAGCTCGCGCTCGCGCCAGGCCAGGCGCTCCGCCTGGTTGCGGGCATTGCCGAAGCGCGGTGCGCTGTAGGCCGAGCTGGCGTAGCCGCGGCCGCTCAGGCGATCGCGGTGCTGGTAGCGGTAGCGATCCCAGTCGTAGTAGCTGTCAGCCCAGCTGTAGCGGTAGGGCGAGTACCAGTGGCTGTAGCCGTAGGCCACGCTGAAGGCGCCGCCGTAGCCCCAGCGCGGCACGCTGTGTCCGCGCCAGCCGCTGTGGAAGCTGACGCTGAAGTAGTTGCGCGGGAAATAGGTCACGCCGTAGTAGAAGCCGGGGTACCAGTAGGGGTCGTGGTACCAGCGGTTCACCGGCCAGAACAGCGAGTAGTAGGCCGAGTAGGTGATGTAGTCCGGCGCGTAGTAGCGGTAGCCGGTCGAGCCGTAGCGATAGCCGCCGGCATAGTAATCGCCATAGCCCTCGTAGGCCGGGCTGTAATAGCTGTCGTCGCCGACGTAGCGCTCTTCGCGCGTCGGCACGTCATCCCGGTAGGTGTAGGTGGGGTAGGTCACGCAGCCGCCGAGCAACAGCGCCAGCGGCAGCACGAGGGCGGACTTCCAGCGATTCATGGCGCACTCCCCTGGAACAGGACGCACACGCTGGCGTCCGACAGCCGGATGCTCGCATGCCGCGGGCACCATCGCCGGAGTCTTGGACCGCGCGGGTGAATTGCCACTGAAGTGTCCCGGCGGCGGTCGGGTGCGATTGAACATCGTGGCGATGCCGTCCGATGCCCCGCGATCGCCGTGGGGTGGGCCCTGGCCCGCGCTACGACGGGGCCAGGACGCCGCAGGGCGCAGTGCTGACCGAAAGGTCCTGCTCTTCCCATCGAGCGACGAAGCGACCCATCAACGCCGAGGCGAGCGCGAAGCGCTCGGTGGGCCAGGGCCCAGCCCATGACAGGCGTGAACCCCGCACGGACGCGATCAGCGCCCGACGATCACCTCATCCGCCGGCCGCGCCGCGAACAGTCCGCAGCAGACCACGCCGACGATCTGGTTGATCTCGCGCTCCAGGCCCACCGGATCGGTGATCCGCAGGTTGTGCACGTCGAGGATCCAGTTGCCGTTGTCGGTGGTGACGCCGTCACGCCAGACCGGTTGGCCGCCGAGTGCAACCAGCTTGCGGCCGACATGGCTGCGCGCCATCGGGATCACCTCGACCGGCAGCGGGAAGCGGCCGAGCACGTCGACCTGCTTGCTGGAGTCGATCACGCAGACGAACTTGGCGCTGGCCGCGGCGATGATCTTCTCGCGGGTGAGCGCGGCACCGCCGCCCTTGATCAGGCGCTTGTGCGGGTCGCACTCGTCGGCGCCATCGACGTAGAGCGACAGCGGGCCGACCGCGTTGAGATCCATCACCTCGATGCCCTGCGCGCGCAGCAGGGCGCTGCTCTGCTCGGAGCTCGACACCGCGCCGCGGATGCGCGACTTCATGCGGCCCAGGCCTTCGATGAAATAGCGCACGGTGGAGCCGGTGCCGACGCCGACGATGCTGTCGTCTTCGACGTGTTCGAGGGCTTGTTCAGCGGCGTTGCGTTTCTGGTCTTCGAGGGACATGGGTGGGAGTCCGGGATTGGGGATTCGGGATTGGGGATTCGCAGAAGCGGGTTGTCGCTAGACACAAGACCTGCGGGGCCGCAGATCCGCGAGCGGGAGGCTAGGCCTCCCCCGCGAGCTGCAGGATATGCGCCCATTGGGCGTCGGTGACGGGCAGGATCGACAGGCGGTTGCCGCGGCGGAGCAGGGCGAAGTCGCCCAGCGCTTCGGCTTCGCCGCGCAGCTGGTCGAGCGGGACCACGCGCTTGAACTTGCGCTCGAAGGCGACGTGGCGCAGCCACCAGCGCGGATTGTCCGGCGCGCTCTTGGGGTCGTGATAGTCGCTGTCGGGCTGGAACTGGGTGGGGTCGGGCTCAGGCTCGCCAACGACCCTGGCGAGGCCCGCGACGCCGGGCACCGGGCAGTTCGAGTGGTAGAACAGCACGCCGTCGCCAGGCTGCATCTCCTTCCACATGTAGTTGCGCGCCTGGTAGTTGCGCACGCCGGTCCAGGGTTCGCGTTTGACCTTCTTCAGGTCGTCGATCGAGAACTCCTCGGGTTCGGACTTCATCAGCCAGTAGGCCATGCGCTGCATTCTCCGTTGAAGGGTTCAGGCCGCCGCGCGGCAGTCGATCAGCTCGCGCTCGGTGGCGACGTAGTCCAGCGCCACGTCCCAGGGCTCGGGCGCGAAGTCTTCCAGCTGCTGGAAGCCATAGGCGATGCCGATCAGCTGCGGCGACGCCGGCCGCGGAACGGTGTTGAGGAAGGCGAAGCTGCGGTCGTAGTAGCCGCCGCCGGCGCCGAGCCGGCCGCCGCGGCGGTCGAAGCCGACCAGGGGCAGCAGCACGCAGTGCATCTGCTCGGGTTCGAGCTGCGAGCTGCGCGCAAGATCGGGCTCGGGAATGCCATAGCGGTTGCTGCGCAGCGGATCGCCGGTGCGCCAGGGCGCGAAGCCCAGCGAGCCGTCCTCGCGCAGGCAGGGCAGGCAGTAGACGAAGGGCGGCTGGCCCATCAGTAGGGCGTGCAGCGACAGCTCGCCATCCATTGCCCAGTAGCCGGCCACATAGCCCGGCTGCGACAGCGATGGCAGTGCACGCAGGCGCTGTGGCAGGGCGAGGGCGGCGGCCATGCGTTCGGCGGCGCCAAGCGCGCGGCGGCGCGCTCTCAGGTCGCGGCGCTGCTGGTCGCGGGTGTCGGGGCTGGTCATGCGCGTGGATGCGAGGCGGGCGCGCCGAAGGCAACGCTTGGGAGAGCGAAGCGCGCCGGCTCCAGGGAGCGCGCGCGTCGGAATGGGAGATCCTCCACCGTGCCGTTGCGAAAACGAACGACCTTGATCCCAGGGATCAGGTGGGATTGCTCACAGGCCCTTGGGCTTTCCGCTGCGTGGCGGACTTGCACGCTGGGCCCGGTATCGCGCTCCCGGGGTCGTTATTTAGGGTCAAGGCAATATGTAAGTTTCCGCTGGCGGCACGGCAGAGGACGCCGCGAGTGTAGCGCGCGAACGCACAGCCGGCGACGCCGCAGATGCGGCGGAAACGTGAAGCCCGGCAGAAACCTGAACGCGTCGGCCGCTGAACGAGCCGGCCACTGGCGCTGGCGCGCTACAGCGGCAGCTTGGGCGGCACGCCCAGCACGGTGCCCTGCATCAGGGTGTCGAGGCGGCGGTTCAGATCGGTGAGGCTGCGTTCGAGGCGCGCATCGCGTTCGCTCTGGGCCTGCTTCAGCGCGTTCAGCTCATGCGTCAGGTTCAGCGCCATCAGCACGGCCAGACGATCGATGCTGGCACTGGGATGGCTGCGGCGCAGCTCGCGCAGCTGGCGGTCGACCTGCTCGGCGGAGGCCACGAGACCGGCGCGCTCTTCGGCCTTGCAGGCGACCAGGAACTCGCGGTCAAGCACGCGCAGGTTGACGGGATCACTCATCGGGCGATGGCCTTACGCGCTCTGTTCCAGGGACTTCAGGCGCTGGATCATCGCCTCCACCCGGGTCCGCGCCTGCTCGTTCTTCGACAGCAGGCTGGCGCGCTCGTCGAGCAGCTGCTGCTGGGCCTGGCGCAGGCTGGCGTTCTCGCCCGTCAGCTGCTGAAGCTGCCCGGCCAGGCGCTCGACGCGCTGGGCGAGGGCCGCGATCAGCTCGGCGGGGTCGGGGGTGCTCATGGCCGCCGACGATAGGCGCGCGCGGCCTCAGCGGTCAATAGACAGGTGCAGGCCGGCGGTCGCCATCAGCAGGGCCGGCTCGTGGTGGTCGAGGAAGTTGATGCAGTCGCTTTCCTCGATCGGACGCGACAGCCAGTAGCCCTGGATCTCGTCGCAGCCCTGCTCGTGCAGGTACTGCAGCTGCTCGACGGTTTCGACGCCCTCGGCGACCACGTTCAGGCCCAGCGAATGGGCCATGGTGATGATGGTGGCGGTGATCGCCTCGTCGTCGGGGTCGGTGGTGAGGTCGCCGACGAACTCCTTGTCGATCTTCAGCGTGTCGATCGGCAGACGCTTCAGGTAGACCAGCGAGGAATAGCCGGTACCGAAGTCGTCGATCGCCAGCAGCACGCCCAGGCCCTTCAGCTGGTGCAGTACGGCGGTGGCCTGTTCGGCATTGGCCATGACCATGCTCTCGGTGACCTCCAGCTCGACCGAGGTCGGCGGCAGCGGGTACTCGGCCAGCAGCTCCTGGATCAGGCCGACCACATTGCCGCGCAGCAGCTGCAGCACCGAGACGTTGATCGACATCGACAGGCCGGTGCGGCCGGCGAGCTGCCAGCCCGACAGCACGCTGAAGGCCTCGCGCAGCACCCACTCGCCGATCGGCAGGATCAGCCCGGTTTCCTCGGCGACCGGAATGAACTCGCCGGGGCTCATCTCGCCGAGCTCCTCGCTGCGCCAGCGCAGCAGGGCCTCGAAGCCGGCGATGCGGCCGGAGGCGAGATCGAGTCGGGGCTGGAACACCAGGTAGAACTCGCGGCGGTCGAGCGCGCGCCGCAGCGCCGCCACCAGCGATGCGCGACGCCGGGCCTCGGCATCCATCGCCTCGTTGTAGAAGCTGTAGGTGTTGCGACCGCGGTCCTTGGCGGCATACATCGCGGTGTCGGCGAACTTCAGCAGGTCGGTCGGCACCAGGGCGTGGTCGGGGTAGAGGCTGATGCCGATCGAGGGCGTGATGATGATCTCGCTGCGACCTTCGACATCCAGCGGCGCGATGAAGGCACCCACCACACGTTGGGCGACCTCTTCCGCGGCGTGACGGTCGTCGAGGTCCTCCAGGATCACCGTGAACTCGTCGCCGCCCAGCCGCGCCACCGTGTCCTGCGGGCGCACCGTGGCCAGCAGGCGCGCCGCCGCCGATTTCAGGATGCGGTCGCCGGCGGCGTGGCCCATCGAGTCGTTGACGTCCTTGAAGCGGTCGAGATCGAGGAACAGCACCGCGACGCGGGTGCCCTGGCGCCTCGCCCGCACCACCGCGCGGGCGAGCCGCTCGGACAGCAGGCTGCGGTTCGGCAGGCCGGTCAGGGTGTCGTAGTTGGCGAGGTAGCGAAGCTCCTGCTCGGCACGCTTGCGATCGGTGATGTCGCTGACCACCCACACGTAGTGGCTGCGCTCGCCGTGCGCATCGTTGACCGCGTTGACCTCGACCGAGGCAAGGTACTCCTCGCCGTCGCGGCGGCGCTGCCACATCTCGCCCTGCCACTGGCCGACCGCCACCACTGCATCGTTGACCTGGCGGTAGAAGGCCTCGTCGTGCTGGCTGCTGTGCAGCAGGTCGACCGGCTGGCCGTGGACGTCTTCGGGCGCGTAGCCGGTGATCCGGCAGAAGGCCGGGTTGACGCTGACGAAGCGCATGTCGAGACCGCACACGGCCACCGCCTCGCCCATGCTGCGCAGCACTTCCGAAGAGATTCGGCGCTCGTAGTCGGCGGCGCGGCTTTCGGTGATGTCGCGGGCAGTGCCGGCCATGCGCACCGGCGTACCGCTGGCGTCGCGCTCGACCACCTTGCCGCGCGAACGCACCCAGACCCAGTCGCCATCGCCGCGGCGCACGCGGTGCTCGGACTCGAAGAACTCGGTGCGGCCGGCGATATGCGCCTGCATGATCTGCTGCAGGCGGCGGATGTCCTCGGGATGCACGGCGCGCGAGCGGAAGTCGTCGGTGTCGAGTTCGCTGTCGGCGCCCGGCCCCAGCAGCTGCTCGGCGCCGACCCGATAGAGCCGGTTGCTGCGGATGTCCCAGTCCCAGAACTCGTCACCCGAGCCCCAGAGTGAAAGTTTCAGGCGCTCCTCGCGTTCGCGCAGCTCGGCCAGCAGGCGGCGCTGGCGGGCCCGCTCGGCGCGCTCGCGGCGCAGCCACAGGGCGCCCAGCAGCAGGGCCACCAGGGCATAGGTGATGAAGGCAGGCTGGCTGGCCCAGAGCGGCGGCACTACCCGGATCGCCAGCGTCGCCTCGTCGGTGCTCAGATGGCCGTCGCGGTTGCTGCCCTGCACGCGCAGCAGGTAGTCGCCGGCACCGAGGTTGGTATAGGTCGCCTCGCTGCGGGTGCCGGCATCGTTCCAGTCCTCGTCGAAGCCCTCCAGCTTGAAGCGGAAACGGTTGCGCTCGGGAAAGCTGAAATCGAGGGCGGCGAACTCCACGCGCAGTACCTGCTCGGCCTGCCGGAACTCCAGCTCGGCCGGCATGTCGAGCCCCTCGACCGCGCTCAGCCGCCGCCCCACGCCAATCGCGGTCAGCCGCACCGGGGCCTCGAAGGGGCTGGGCGTGAAGCGTTGCGGGTCGAACAGGTTGAGCCCGCGCACGCCACCGAAGGCAAGGCGGCCGTCGCGCAGGGCCAGCGCCGCGCCGCCGTTGAACTCCAAGTCCTGCAGGCCGTCCTGCAGTTCGTAGCGGACCACTTCGCCGCTGTCGGGCGCGAGCCGCGCCAGGCCACTGTTGCCGCTCAGCCAGATCCGCCCGTCGCTGCCGCGCAGCGCCGCGTAGACGGTCGGCGAGGCCAGCCCGCGGGCGGTGCCGAAGCGCTGCACCCGCAGCCCGCCTTCGGGCAGCAGCTGCAGGCGGTTCAGGCCGCTGTGGGTGGACACCCAGAGGTCGCCCTGCGGGTCCTGCACCACATGCCTCACCAGGTTGCCGCTGAGCGTGTCCGGATCCGCGGGGTCGTGCAGCAGACGCTGCAGGCGGCCGCTGGCGGGATCGATCCGGTTCAGGCCCTCCAGCGTGCCCGCCCAGATCTGGCCGTCGCGGTCCTCGAACACATAGGTCACCAGCGGGTGGCTCAGGGTCGAGAGATCATCGGGGTCGTGCCGGTACCAGCGGTGCTGGCCGCTGCGCTGATCCCACTCGAGCAGGCCGTCGCTGAAGGTGGTGATCCACAGCCGGCCATCGCGGGCGCGGATCAGATGGCGAAGGTCGCTGACCGGCTCGGCCTTGCCCGGCGCGGGCGGCAGCTCGACGCGGCGGGCGCGCAGCTGGCGCGGGCTGTACTCGAACAGGCCCAGATCGCTGGACACCCACAGCCGGCCCTCGCCGGCGTCGGCGATGCCGAACACGCGGATGGCGGGCGCAGCCCCATTGCCGTTGCCATTGCCCGGCAGGGCCGCACGCAGCGCGGCGTAGTGGCTTTCGAACTCCAGCTGCGGGCCGACGAGACGCACCAGGCCGCGGCCCTCCGAGCCCATCCACAGCTCGCCGTCGACATCCTCGAACAGGGTGCGCACGTTGTTGACCAGCACCGGGTCCAGCGCGCTGCGGGTTTCGAACACGCGCGAGAACTGCGCGCCCTCGGGCCGGGTGGTGGCCACACCGCGGGCCTCGCCGCCGATCCACAGCAGGCCGGAGCGATCGATCATCAGCCGCGCCAGACGGTCCTCGTGCAGGCTGTTGCCGACGTCGGGCTCATGCCGCAGGGCCAGGGTCTCGCCGCTGAGCGGGTCCAGCCGCAGCAGGCCGCCGTTGTGCAGGGCCAGCCAGAGCCGCTGGCGCGCGTCCAGCGCCAGCGAACGCACCGCTGTCGAGCGCCCTTCCGGCGGCCAGACGCGCTGCGGCTCGCGATCGCCGCGACGCCAGCGGAACAGGCCGTCCTCGGCGCCGATCCAGACGCCGTCGCCGCCGTCGTTCAACAGCGCATGCAGACGCTTGCGGGCGCCGACCCGGCGCGGCAGGGTCGCCCCCGGCGCGAATACGAACAGCCCCTCGTGGGTCGCCGCCAGCACGCTGCCGTCGTCGAGCAGGCTCAAGCCAGCCAGCCGCAGGCTGCCCTCGATCTCGCCTTCAAAGCTCAGCCGACGCTCGCGCAGGCCGGTCTCGGGATCGAACAGCTCGATGCCCTGGCCCGTGCTGACCCACAGACCCACGCCGGGCTGGTTGAGCAGGCCGGTGACGCGGTCGCGGTGGCCCTTGCCACCCTCCGAGCGCGCCAGCAGGTGGCGTTCGACGCGACCGCTGGCGAGATCGATCGAGGCCAGGAAGCGGGTGTTGGTACCGACCCACAGGCGGCCGTGCTCGTCCTCGGCCAGGGCGGTGATGAAGGTTTCCGGCAGGCTGCTGGCGTCATCCGGGTCGTGCAGGAACAGACGCAGGTGGCGGCCGTCGTGGCGGTGCAAGCCACCTTCGGTGGCGATCCAGACGAAGCCGCGGCTGTCCTGCAGCAGTGCATTGACGGTGTTCTGGGCCAGCCCGCTGCGGCTGTCGATGACCCGGAAGTGGTAGTCCTGGCGCGCTGCAAGGGCGGCCAGCGGCTGCAGCAGGGCAAGGATCCCGAGCAGGATTCCCGCACCGATGCTCCGCATGGCTCCGCGCTTGCCCAGGCTCATCGCCGCCCCGTTCGATTCGGTTGCCGCGTCCCCGCGCCCTGCAGCATCGGCGCCCGGATCCGTGACAACCGCCGGACCTGAGCGCCGGAGTGTAGGCAGCGGCCTCGAATCCAACAAGCAAGTGTGATGCCGAGCGCATTCGCAGCGGCTGCTGCGAGCGCCGTGCGCAGGCCTGCCCGCGGCGATCCAAGGCCTGGCGGGTCAGTCTGGCGGGGCGCCCGCGTTACACTGCCAACCCTTCCGAGCGTGGTTGCGTGAGCCGTGGCTGATTCCGATCTTCCCTCCCTGGCCGAAGTCGAGCGTGCGCTGGCCGATGCCGCGATCGGCATCGATGCCGCCGAGCTGCATGGCTCCATCTGCGGCCTGCTGTCGGCCGGTGGACGCCTGGCCGGCGCCGATTGGCTGGACGCGCTGGCCGTCGAAGCGCCGCGCCAGGCGCCCGGCGGTGTGCTCGACCGCCTGCGCAGCCGCACCCTAGCCCAGCTCGGCGACAGCGAATACGGCTTCGACCTGCTGCTGCCCGGCGAGGACGCCGACCTCGGCGACCGCATCGAGGCGCTGGGCGCCTGGTGTCGCGGTTTTCTCGGTGGCTTCGGTCTGGGCACCGCCTCGGCCTCGCAGCTGTCCGACGAGGGCCGCGAAGCGATCGAGGATCTCGCCCGCATCGCCCAGGCCGAGCTCAGCTTCGAGGACGACGAGGACGACGCCAACGCCCTGGAGGAAATCGTCGAGTTCGTGCGCGTCGCCGTGTTGCTCCTGCACAGCGAGCACGGCGGCGACTCCAGCCAGTCGACCCTGCACTGAGACCATGGCTCCCCTGCGCGCCCCCGCTCCGATCCGCAGCAGCGAGTACGTGCGCCGCCGCCGCCAGCTGATGCGGCTGGCCGGCGATGACGCCATCCTGATCCTGCCCGCCGCGGCCGAGCGCATCCGCAACCGCGACAGCACCTATCCCTATCGGCAGGACAGCGACTTCTGGTACCTGACCGGCTTCAACGAGCCGGAAGCGGTGCTGGTGCTGGTGCCCGGCCGCAGCCACGGCGAGGCCCTGCTGTTCTGCCGCGAACGCGACGCCGAGCGCGAAGCCTGGGACGGCCCGCGCCATGGGCCCGAAGGTGCGGTCGAGACGCTCGGCTTCGACGATGCCTATCCGATCGGCGACATCGACGACATCCTGCCTGGCCTGATCGAAGGCCGCTCGCGGGTGTTCTACCACTTCGGCCGCGAGGTCGAGTTCGATCTCAAGCTGATCGGCTGGGTCAATCGCGTGCGCGCGCAGATCCGCCACGGCGCGGAGTCGCCGCACGAGTTCATGGAGCTCGGCCACCTGCTGCACGAGCAGCGCCTGTTCAAGAGCGCCGCCGAACTCAAGCTGATGCGGCACAGCGCGGCGATCGCCGCCGAAGCGCACGTGCGCGCCATCCAGGCGACGCGGCCGGGCCTGTACGAGTATTCGATCGAGGCGGAGCTGCTGCACGGCTTCCGCCGGCACGGCGCGGTGCCCAGCTACGAACCGATCGTCGGCGGCGGCGCCAACGCCTGCGTGCTGCACTACCGTGCCAACAACGCCGTGCTCCGGCCCGGCGAGCTGCTGCTGATCGACGCCGGCGCCGAGCACGAGGGCTACGCCTCGGACATCACCCGCACGTTTCCGATATCGGAGACATACAGCCGAGAGCAGCGCGCGCTCTATGAGATCGTGCTCGCCGCCCAGCACGCGGCGATCAACGCAGTGCGCCCGGGCAAACGCTGGATCGACCCGCACGAGGCGGCGGTCGAGGTCCTGACCGAAGGCCTGCTCTCGCTGGGTCTGCTGCGCGGAACGCTGAAGCAGTGCATCGCCGACGAGAGCTACCGCCGCTTCTACATGCACAAGACCGGCCACTGGCTGGGCCTGGACGTGCACGACGTCGGCGACTATCGCATCGGCGGCGAATACCGCCTGCTCGAACCCGGCATGGTGCTGACGATCGAGCCCGGTCTGTACATCGCGCCCGGCACGAAGGGCGTCGCCGCGAAATGGCAGGGCATCGGCATCCGCATCGAGGACGACGTGGTGGTCATGCCCGAGGGCAATGAAGTCCTGACCGGCGGCGTGCCCAAGGACGTCGAGGCGATCGAAGCCCTGCGCGCCTGATTCGGGCATTGGGATTCGACGCTCGCTTGGGCCGACTCGGCACGGGAGTCATAGGGTGGGCCCTGGCCCACCATGAGCTGCACGCTTGCCGCCAACCGCCTGTTGCATACCAGCCACGGTAAACCTGCGCGCGCCACGCTGCGCAGCCTTGCCGCGCGCGGATGGTTCAAGCGCATGACCGCCCTGTCATAAAAGCGCAACCGCCCGGTCATAGCGTATGCGGCTGTCGCGCGCAGCCTGCGCCGCGCTGATACCGCTGTCCGGAGCTTCCATGACCCGCCCCACCGCGTTTCGACCGCGCGCACTGGCTGCCCTCGCGGCCCTGTGCCTTGCGGTTGTGATTCCCGTCCAGGCCCAGGACGCGGCCGACGAACTTGCCCAGGGCCTGATCCGCCTGCGCGGTGAAGTCGAGCAGCTGAACTCGGAGCTCGAGCTGCTGCGCGAAGAGCAGCGCGTGATGCTGGCAGGCCTGAACCAGCAGAAGGCCGAGCTCAGCAACAGCGCCGAGCGCCAGGGCCTGTCGGCCCGCGAGGCGCGCGAGAAGCTGGCTGCGAAGCAGGCAGAGATCGAAGCCGCCGGGGCCAGCGGCGACAACCTGCGCCCGGCGCTGCTCAGCGCGATCGAGGCCCTGAAGACCCACATCCAGTCCGGCCTGCCCTTCAAGATCGAAGAGCGGCTGGGCGAACTGGACCGCTTCCGTGGTGAGCTGGAAAACGGCAGCGTGCCCGCGCAGCGCGGCGTGAACCGGCTCTGGGCCTACTTCGAGGACGAGTTCAGGCTGTCGCGCGACAACAGCCTGCACACGCAGACGATCCAGCTGGGTGAGGAGCGCGTGCTGGCCGACGTCGCCAAACTCGGTTCGATGGCCCTGTACTTCCGCACCCGCGACGGCCGCCTGGGCCAGGCCCAGCGCCAGGGCAGCGGCTGGGCCTTCGTGGAACTCACCGAGGCCAGCCAGCAGGCGCAGGTGCGCGCGCTGTTCGATGCGCTGGGCAAGCAGATCCGCCAGGGCTGGTTCGAACTGCCGCTGGCCGCCGCCGGAGCCGCCCGATGAACCGCCTCGCCCTTCTTCTTCTGAGCGGCCTGCTGCCCATCGCCGCCCTCGCCCAGGACAGCGCGTCTGCACAGACTGGGAGCGCCGTGCCTGCTCCCGCAGCCGCCGCAACCGCGCCGGCGCCGACGGTCAACGTCGAGCAGGCCTACCGCCGCGAGTTCGCCCTGCTGGAAGCGCAGAAGCGCGAGCTCACCGCGCGCGTCAACGAGATCCGCCAGCAGACCGCCGCGCAGAAGTCGCGGCTGGAGGCCGAAGTCGCTGCGTTGGAGAACCGCGTGTTCGCCGAGCGCGCCGAAGCCGAGACCGCGACCGAGGAACTGACCCGCATCGAGCAGGCGGCATTCGCGCTGGCCGAGAACTCGGGCTTCATCGACGCCACCCTGGAGCAGGCGCGCAGCACGCTGGCCGGCTTCGGCAACGAGACGCTGTCGACCGATGACTTCGCCGCTCGCGACGAACTCGCCAAGCTGCAGGGCATGTTCGAGCAGGGTATCGCCCAGCTTGGCCAGCTCGGCCAGATCCGCCGCGAGCCTGGCGCCTTCTTCCTCGCCGACGGCACCGAGGTGCAGGGGCAGATCGTTCGCTTCGGCAACATCGCCGCCTATGGCGTCAGCGAGCAGGGCAGCGGTGCACTGGTGCCGGCCGGCGGTGGCCGCTTCCGCCTGTGGAAGGACCCGGCCGCCGAGAGCGCGCAGGCGCTGGCCCAGGGCCAGCTGCCGGCGACGCTGCAGGCCTACCTGTTCGAGAACGCCAACACCGCCGTGCTCGACCCCGAGGACAAGAGCTTCATCAACGAGATGAAGAAGGGCGGCCTGATCGGCTACATCATTCTGGCGCTGGGCCTGTCGGCGGCGCTGCTGGTGGTGCTGCGCGCGCTGTTTCTGCAGCGTGCGGGCGCGAGCATCCAGAACATCATGGACGGCGTGGCGCCCGCGGTGCGGGCGCGCAGGATCGACGACGCCATCGCCGCCGCCAAGCGCTTCAAGGGTTCGGCCGCGCGCGTGGTCACCGCGGCGCTGCGCAACCTCGACCGCGAGCGCGAGCACCTGGAAGACATCGTGTCGGAATCGATCCTGCACGAGTCGACGCATCTCAACCGCTTCGGCGCCTACATCCTGATGATCGCCGCGGTGGCCCCGCTGCTGGGCCTGCTGGGTACGGTCACCGGCATGATCCAGACGTTCGATGTGATCACCGAGTTCGGCACCTCCGATCCCAAGCTGCTGTCCGGCGGCATCGCCACCGCGCTGGTCACCACCATGCAGGGCCTGATCGTGGCGATTCCCGCCCTGCTGTTCGGCAGCCTGTTGAACGGCTGGGCCGAGAGCATCAAGGACGACATGGAGAAGGCCGCGCTGAAGGTCGTGAACCTGTACCAGGACGTGCGCAGCGGCTCGCCCGCGCGCAACGCGGCCTGATCAACGCGCCCCGGACGACAGACAGCCATGGCCCTGGGACTCGACCCCGACAGCGGCGTGATCGCATCGATCGGCGCCTACCTCGGCTCCGGCGGCTTCGTGATGCCGGTGCTGGTGGTCTGCGCGGTGGTGCTGTGGTACGCGATCGGCGCGCGCTGGGCGCTGCTGCAGCGCGGCAGCCGCAAGAACGTGCGGGTGCTGATCAAGCGCTACGCCGACGGCCGCGCCAAGGCACCGGACGGCATCGTCGACCAGGCCATCGTCCGCGGCATGGGGGTCTGCGCGCAGCCGCGCGCCAACCTGCGCCGCTACCTGGACGAAGCCTTCGGTGAGTTCGACCGCCAGCTCAAACAGCACGCGCCGGTGATCACCGCGATCGTGTCGATAGCCCCGCTGCTGGGCCTGCTCGGCACCGTCGCCGGCATGATCGAAACCTTCCGCTCGCTCGGCGACATGAGCCTGTTCTCGCAGGGTGGCGGCATTGCCGCCGGCATCGCGACCGCGCTGTTCACCACCCAGATGGGCCTGGTCGTCGCCGTGCCGGGCGTGATCGTCAAGTTCTTCCTCGACCGTCGCCAGCAGCAGCTGGAGCTCGATCTTGCCCAGATCAAGGATCTGCTGATCAGCCGCTTCGACCCCGAAGCCGACCACCGCCACGTGCCGGCTGCGCCGGCCACCGCCCAAGGCTGATCCCATGTTGCGTCGTCGCCAGAGCAAATCGCCCGAGGCCGCCGTCGATCTCACCCCGATGATCGACATGACCTTCATCCTGCTGATCTTCTTCATGGTCTCGACGACCTTCGTCAAGGACATGAAGCTGGATATCAACCGTCCGGCTGCGCAGACGCAAGTCGTTGCCTCGACCAAGGCCGTGCGCCTGTACATCGATCGCCAGGGCGAGACCTATCTCGACGGCGAGCCGGTGCGCGAGTGGGTCATCCAGTCGCGCGTGCGCGATCAGCTGAAGGGCATGACCCAGAAGTCGGTGCTGGTCATCACCGATGACCAGGTGCCGGCCGAAAAGCTCATTCGCGTGGTCGATGCAGCGCGTCTCGCCGGTGCGGAAGACGTTGGTGTCGCGACCGTGGCCGAGGCGGGAGAGGGCTGATGAAGCTCCGCGATCCACGCCTGACGGGCCTGGGCGCCTCCGCGCTCGGCACCGCCCTGGTGCTGGGCCTGGTCCTGTTCATGAACCGCCCTTTCCAGAAGCCCGTGGGTGAGGACGGCGACGCCTTCAGCTCGATCGAAGTGGTCAAGAAGGAAAAGCCGCCTGCCGCCGAGCCCGTCCGCCGCCCTGAGCCGCCGCGGCGCCCACCGCAGCGCAGCGCGCCGGCGCCCATCGTCGGCCTCGACAGCGGCCTGTCGGGTCTGAATTTCGGATTGCCTGGCTTCGATGCCAACGAGCTGGGCCTCGGCAACGACATCCTCGGCGACAGCAGCGATGTGGTGATGACCGACGACACCGTCGATGTCGCGCCGCGCCCGATCGTGCAGACGCCGATGACCTACCCGCCGCGCGCCCGCGCCCAGGGCGTTACCGGCTATGTGCTGCTCAGCGTGCTGATCGGCCCGACCGGCCAGGTCGAGCGCGTCAAGGTGCTGGAAGCCCAGCCCGCGGGCGTGTTCGACGACGTCGCGGTGGCCGGCGTGCAGACCTGGAAGTTCGAGCCGGCCACCTATCGCGGCGAGAACGTGCGCGTGTGGGCCACCCAGCGCGTGAGGTTCAACCTGTCATGAGTCGTCTGCCTGTACTCGCGCTGCTGCTGGCGCTTTCGCTGCCTGCGCTTGCGCAGGACACGGGCAGCGACGAGGTCGACTACGTCGAGCTGGCCGCGCTGCTGATGCGCGACGGCGAGGCCGCGCGCGCTGCCGAGGCACTGGCCCGCGTGGATCTGGGCGTGGAGGGCATCGACCTCGCCAAGTACCACACGGTGCGCGGCCTGATCGCGCTGGAGCAGCAGCAGCTCGAAACCGCCGCCGAGGCCTTCGACGCCGCGGTCGGTGCCGGCCAGGCCGAGCCGATGATCCACCTCTACCGCGCCCAGGCCTATTTCGGTCTGGAGCGTTACCAGCAGGCCGTCGCCGCGCTGGACGAAGCGGGCGAAGCGGTCAACGGCATCAGCGGCGCGTGGCTGCTGCGCGCGCATGCGCAGTGGATGCAGGGCCAGCGGCAGGCGGCACTCGACACCTTGAGCGAGGCGGGCGATCGCTTCCCCGGCAACCTGGGCTTCCAGCGTCGGCAGGTGTTCTATCTGGTCGAGGCCGGGCTGTACGCCGAGGCCGCCGAGCTGGGCCGCGATTACCTCAACCGCGGCGAGCCCAAGGCCGAGGACTACGCCGCCATCGGCACCGCGCTCCGTCGCAGCAAGTCCTTCGACGAGGCCCTGCGCTTTCTCGAAGCCGCGCGCCTGAAGTTTCCCGACAACGGCGCCATCGCCCGCGCACTGGCGCAGACCTGGCTGGAGAGCGGCAAGCCGCTGGCTGCGGCCGAAGTGATGGCAGCCCAAGCCGAGCGCGAGCCCGAGCTGCTGGTCGAAGCCGCCGAGCTGTATCGCCGAGCCGGCCAGACCACGCGCGCGCTGAACCTGAATGCGCGGGTCGAGGACGGCGAGCGCAAGCTGAAGCAGCGCGTCGGCCTGCTGATCGCCGCGCGCAGGTACGCCGAAGTCACCGCGCTCGAAGGTGCGCTGCGTCGCGCTGGCCTGTGGGCCGACGAAGACCTGCGCTATGCGCTGGCCTATGCCTGGTACCGCCTCGGCCAGTTCGATCGCGTCGAGACCCATCTGCAGGTGCTGACCCGGCCGGAGTTGTTCCGTCGCGCCACCGAGCTGCGCCGGCTGATGCAGGAATGCGCCGATACGCCCTGGGCCTGCGCCTGATGCACCCTGCCTGCGCGCGGCGCGGGCATCACGATCCCTGGAACGCCACGCCATGAAGCGCCGCCTGCTTGCTCTCGCCATCTCCGCCCTCGTCGCCACCTCGGCGGGCGCGGCCGAGCCCGCCGAGCTGTCGCTGTACCTGTTCGATGAAGGCCGGCCGGTGGCCGATGCCGAAGTGCAGATCGACGCCGCGTCGCGCGGGCGCACCAGCAGCGACGGCGCCCTGAACCTCAGGATCGAGCCCGGCGCGCGCCGCCTGCGCGTGCTGCGTGGCGGCACCGAAGTGCTGAGTCTTGACCTGAACCTGGTCGAGGACGAAGACGCGCAGATCATCGCCACGCTCTACCCCGATGCCGCGCCCAGCGTATTCATCGAGAGCACCAATGCCGGTGCCGCCGCGGCCGCCGAGGCCAAGCCCGAGCTGGGCCCGCCGGGCACGCTCAGCGGCCGCGTCTTCAACAGCGAGGACGGCAAGCCGGTGGCCGGCGCGCGCGTCTATGTGTCCGGCACGCCGATCGATCTGGTCAGCGACGCCGAAGGCCGCTTCAGCGCCGAGGTGCCGCCGGGCACCTATGCCATCTCGGTGCTGGCGCCGAGCTTCGCCTCGCGCAGCTTCGAGGGCATCGCCATCGCCAGCGAACAGACCACCGAGCAGGCCATCGAGCTGACGCCCGCCGGCGTCGAGCTGCCCGAGTTCGTGGTGCTGGAGCCCTTCATCGAAGGCTCGCTGGCCAGCTTTGTCGAAGAGCGCCGCACCAGCTCGGCGGTGACCGACATCCTGGGCGCCGAGCAGATCTCGCGCGCCGGTGACTCAGATGCGGCCGGCGCGCTGAAGCGCGTGACCGGCCTGACCCTGGTCGACGGCAAGTTCGTCTATGTGCGCGGCCTGGGTGAGCGCTATTCCTCGGTGCTGATCAACGGCGCCCAGGTGCCCAGCCCCGATCCCACCCGTCGCGTGGTGCCGCTGGATCTGTTCCCCACCGAGATCCTCAACGGCATCGTTGTGCAGAAGACCTATACCGCCGACATGCCCGGCGAGTTCGGCGGCGGCACCATCCAGCTGCGCACCCGCGGCGTGCCGGAGAGCTTCCTGCTGCGCGCGTCGGCGACCGTGGGCTGGGCGGACGGAACGACTGGCAAGGATGGCCTCCGCTACGGCGGAGGCGGTCGCGACTGGACGGGCTTCGATGATGGCGCGCGTGCGGCGCCTGAGGGTCTGCTTGACGCGCGCCTGCCGAGTGATCCGCAAGCCCTGGAGGCGTTGGGCGAAGCGGTTGCGGCCAAGGGTTTCAATCTGCGGCCCAAGGAAGTCGGCCCGGACACCGGCTTTTCGTTCTCGGTTGGAGACGACCTGCCCTTTGCGGACGATGCCTGGAGCCTGGGCTACATCCTCTCTACCCGCTACAGCCAGAGCTGGGACTCACGGGAGGAACAGCGCGCAACCTACAGCGTGCTTGGCAACGGTCAGCTGGTTCCCCTGTCCGACTTCACCCGCAATCGCACAGAGCGAGCCATTGATGCAGGCCTGTTCTTCAGCACGGGCCTGAAGATCGGCGAGCATCACTCGGTGGTAGGAACTGCATTCCAGGTGCGCCAGACCACAGATCAGGGTCAGATCAGCGAAGGTATCGGCAGCTCGGGCAACGACGAGCAGAACTATGAGTTGGAGTGGATCGAGAACGAACTGACGACACGCCAGCTCACGGGAGAACATGTATTCACGTCCTTGAGCAACCTCCTGGTCAACTGGCAGTACACCCGATCCCGCGCGCAGCGCGAATCTCCGGCGCGGCGCGAGTACCGTTTCCAGTACGACTCGGGCGATGAGCGCTACGAATGGGACGGAACGCTGGTCATGCGCTTCGAGGGGCTGGTGGACGACGCGGAAGAAGCGCGCGTGGATTTCCGTCTGCCGTTCGAGTTCGGTGAGCACTGGAATCTCGCGCTCGCTGGCGGCGGTGGGCGGTTGCAACGTGATCGCGAGTCCTTCATTCGTCGCTTCGGGTTTCGCGGTACGCGCCCCGCCAATGTCACCGATCTCGAGGCGGTCTTCACTCCGGAGCTGATCCGTCCTACCGGCGGCTTGTTCCTGATCGAAGGCACGCAGGCGGCCGATGCATACACCGCAGCGCAGACTCTGGATTCGGCCTTCGTCGCCGTGGATCTGGGCTGGAAAGCCTGGAAGCTGAACCTTGGTATGCGCGAGGAGCGGAATGCCCAGGAGGTCGTCAACCAGGCGGCCTTCAACCCTGATGCGCCCGCGGTCATCGGGCGGGTCGAGGCGACCGATCGACTGCCCGCAGGAGCGCTGACCTGGGCATACTCCGACGCAGCGCAGCTGCGCCTTGCCTACAGCGAAACCGTCTCGCGGCCGGACTTCCGCGAGCTTTCGCCAGCAGACTTTGTCGACCCGCTGCTGGATGTGCGCGTGGTGGGCAACCCCGCGCTCGTGCCCGCATCGATCGAAAGTCTTGACCTCCGCTGGGAATACTATTTCTCGCCGTCGGAAAGCTTCTCGGTGGCGCTGTTCCAGAAGGACTTCTCCAATCCGATCGAGCTCGTGCAGCTGCCGGCCTCCGATGAGCTTCTGGGGCTACGCAACGCGAGAGAGGCGATCAATCGCGGCGTCGAACTGGATCTTTACAAGTCCCTCGGCTTCTTCGGCCGAGTTGCTTGGATGCCCGAAGTCGTGAAGCGTCTTCCGCTGGACGATGTCTACGTCGGCGCGAACTACGCCTGGATCGAATCGGAAATCGACCTCGGTGACCAGCAGGGCACCCAGACCAACGCGATCCGCCCGCTACAGGGCCAGTCGCCCTATGTGGTGAACTTCAGCCTGTCCTATCAGAAGCCGGATGGCGCGACCGAGGCAACCCTGCTTTACAACGTCTCCGGCAAGCGGATCTCGCGCGTGGGCGACAGCGGACTGCCCGACATCTACGAGCAGCCCTTCGGCCAGCTGGACTTCACCCTTTCGCAGGCGCTCCCTTGGGAAGGCTGGAAGCTCAAGCTGCGTTTGCGCAATCTGCTGGATCCGGAAGTGGAGTTCCTGCAGGGCGACCAGCCGACCAACCTGTATCGCAAGGGGCGAGAGGCTGCACTGTCGGTGGAGTGGAAGTTCTGAAGCCGCGCAGCTGACGCTGTCACCAAACGGTCACGCGTACGAAGGCTCGCTGAAACAAAAGCTTCTTAGTGTGAGGGTTCCCGTCGGCACCGTCGGCGCGATCCCCCACTTACGGAGCTTCCCCATGCGTTCCATCCGCAAGACCCTGCTCGCGACCTCGTGCATGCTGGCCCTGGCCGGCCCGGCTTCTGCGTCGGTTGTCACCGAAGCCTTCGATGGCGCCTGGATCGACGGCCGCGACATCGGTCGCAACAAGGGCCTGCTGCTCGACTACATTCCTGAGTCAAACGTCACGTTTGGTGCCTTCTTCAGCTACGACAACAGCGGCAACCAGCTGTGGGCGACCTTTGCGATCCCGATGGTTGCGGGTCAGCTGGACTACAGCAACGTCAGCCTGTTCCGCTACAGCGGCGGTCGCTTCAGCGAGCGCGGAGCGCCGGTGGAAGCGTCGATGGGCAGCGCCAGTGTCTCCTTCACCTGTGATGGCATTGCAGTGAACGTCAGCCCGAACGCTGCCTCCGGCCTCGCCAACGCCAACTTCGTCTTCGCGCCGACGAGCAAGATCACCTCGCTGGAGTGCAGTGAGCCGGTGGCCGCGTGCCCGACCGGTACCACCGCTGACGGCAACGCCTGCCGACTGCCCAACCAGATCACCGGTCGCCTGTTCCTGCCGGCGGGCAAGGACTACATCGTGCGCGGCCGCGTCAACGTCGCCAGCGGCGGCGACCTCGTGATCGCCCCGGGCGTCACTGTGATCGGCTCGACCGACAACAGCAGCCCCAACTTCATTTCGGTGGTCAACGGTGGCCAGATCTGGGCCGAGGGCACGGCAAGCCAGCCCATCACCTTCACCGGACCCGCCGCCGTCCCCGGCTCCTGGGCAGGCATCGTGATCGCCGGCCGTTCGATCTGCAACGACGGTACTGCCCAGCAGCGCTGCCAGTTCGAGGCCGTTCCCGACATCGAGTACGGATCCACCACGCCGGTGCTGGATGACAACTCGGGCGCCCTGCGCTACGTGCGAATCCTGTGGGCCGGCCAGCAGGTCGCTCCGGACAACGAACTGAATGCACTGACCCTCCTGGGCGTTGGCAGCGGCACCGTGCTGGAGCACGTGCAGGTCGATGGCGGCCTGGATGACGGCTTCGAGTTCTTTGGCGGCAGCGTCAATGGCCGCTATCTGGTCTGCTCGAACATGGGCGACGACTGCTTCGACTTCGATCAGGGCTATAACGGCAAGATCCAGTTCGCTCTGGGCTACCAGGGCAGCAATCCTGACCAGAACAACGACTCCAACGGTATCGAGTCGGACAACGACAGCAGCAACAACGACAAGCAGCCGCGCACGCGTCCGTCTGTCTCCAACCTGACCCTGATCGGCAATCCCGCGGTCAGCCGCGATGGTGCGCGCATCCGCCGCGGCTCGGGCGGCAACTACGCCAACGTGCTGATCCAGGGCTACCGCGAGTCGTGCATCAATCTGGACGATGCCGGTACCTTCGCGTTGGGTTCGGCCACGTCGCAGGGCGAGCAGCTGACCTTCACCCACAGCCACATCGGCACCTGCGGTACGACGCAGTTCGCCCAGGGCAGCACCGATCCGTACTCCACTGCGGCCTGGTTTGCCACCGGCACCGGCAACACCTCCACCGGCGACGCACAGATCACGGGCTTCCTCCCGGCAGCCACCTCGCCGCTGCTCGGCAACGGTCAGGCCCTGAGCGATCCGTTCTTCCGTCCGGCCAACTACCGCGGCGCCTTCGCCGGCCCCCGTGACAACTGGACCGCCGGCTGGACGGTCAACCTTCCGCGCTGAACCTTCGCGACCTGGCTGGGAGCGAAGCGAAGGGGCCGGCGCTTGCCGGCCCCTTCGGCGTTTCTGGACCTGTGGCTCATTGCTCGGCCACGGGGTGGGAGCCGCAGGCCGGTGGCTCGTCGATAGCGCGTGGGGTTTGCACCGGTGTCGACTGCAGTGGGGCCCGGATGCACCCGCTCAGGTGCGAGTGGGCTCCAGGTGGTGCTGCTCCGGAGCTGCGCCCTGTCGACTGGATCCCCGCGTTCGCGGGGATGACGAGTCATGGGGCTAGCTTGCACACCCGCATCGTCTGCGGTGCTCAGCGCTCAGTGCGGAATGCGCTGCTCGATGCAGCCCGCCGCCAGCAGGGCTTCGGCATTGCCGGTGTCGACCGGGCAGGGCGCGAGCCCGGTCGCGAACAGGCCGACCACGCGGTTGCGGCCGGCGCGCTTGGCGAGATACAGGGCGTGGTCGGCGAGGTCGATCACCTGCTGCCAGTCCAGCCAGTGCGGACGCTCGGGATCGAGTGGCAGGCAGGCCAGGCCGATCGAGGTGGTGCAGTGGGTCTGGCGGCCCTCGCCCATGTCGAACCGGGTGTCGGCGATCGCCGCGCGCAGGGCGTCGGCGCGCTGCAGGGCGTGCGCCTCGTCGCGCACGCCGAAGCGCATCAGGAACTCCTCGCCGCCCCAGCGGATCGCCAGATCATCGCTGCGGCAGTGCTGGCGCAGCAGGGTCGAGAATGCGACCAGCAAGGCGTCGCCGCCGGCGTGGCCGAAGCGGTCATTGACCTGCTTGAAGTGGTCGATGTCCAGCACCAGCACGACCTGCCGATCGGAGGCCGTGCGCCGGCGCTCGTCGCTGGCGTCCGCTTCGAGCTGGCGGCGCGCGTCGCGACGGTTGCCGAGACCGGTCAATGGATCGGTCAGGCTGGCCCGCTCGATCTCGGCATTGGCCAGCCGCAGGGCGGCATTGGCCTGCTCCAGCTCGGCGGTGCGCTGCTGCACCGTGGCTTCGAGCTCCTGCACGTGCAGGTCGATGCGCCGACGCATCTCCCAGGTTTCGATGGCGCGCTCGACCGTCAGCAGCAGCTGGTCGCGGTCATAGGGTTTGACCACGAACTTGTGGATGCCGGCGCTGTTGATCGCGTCGACCACCGCGCCGACGTCGACGAAGCCGGTGACGATGATGCGGATGGCGTGCGGCAGGCGCTGGCCGAGCTGGCTGCACAGCTCGACGCCGGTCATCCCCGGCATGCGCTGGTCGCTGAGCACCACGCTGGGCAGCTGTTCCGTCGGCAGCGCATCGAGCAGCGCCAGCGCGGCGGCGCCGCCATCGGCCTCGAACACGCGGAAGCGCGGCGCCAGCAGGGCGCGCAGCACGCTCAGGTTGCCGGGCTCGTCATCCACCACCAGCACGCTGTGCGCAGGCTCGATGCGCGCGTCTTCCGGCGGCAGCCGTTCCTTCTTGAACACGCTCACGCGGTGCTCCCCCTGTGGCCCGCGGCGGGCGCGGGCGCAGGGGGATGATGCTGCAGCGAAGGCCGATTCGCCAATCCGTACGTGGCCGCCGGCCTGCACCGGAGCCCGGATTGTCAGATAGCATCGGCGGAGCTTCCCGCAGGTGTGCCGCCTTGCCGCCGATGCCGATCCGCTGCCGATCCGTCCTCACGCTGTGCGCGGCCCTGCTGCTGGTGCCGCAGCTGCTGCTGGCGGCGCTCGACGACAGCGATCTGCGCTTCCGCCGGCTCGACCAGGAACATGGCCTGTCGCAGGGCAGCGTGCTGGCGCTGGCGCAGGATCGCCACGGCTTCGTCTGGATGGGCACCCAGGACGGCTTGAACCGCTTCGACGGCTTCGATTTCCGCGTGTTCCGTCCGGACAGCCAGCGCCCGGGCAGCCTCTCGAACAACTGGGTCAGCGCGCTGGCGGTGGATGCCGAGGGCGAGCTGTGGATCGGTACCGAGGCCGGCCTGAACCGGCTGCTGCCCGGGCAGGAGCGCTTCGAGGTGTTCCGGCACGCGCCCGGTGACCCGCGCAGCCTGGCGGGCGACAGCGTGCTGGCCCTGCACGTCGACGCTGGCGGACGGCTGTGGATCGGTTCCGACGGCGGCGTGTCGTTGCGCGAGCCCGACGGCGGCTTCCGCAACTTCGCGCTGCCCGCGGGCGAGGGCGACCAGCGCGTGCGCGCCCTGCTGTCGCGCGGCGATGTGCTGTGGGTCGGCACGGTGCACGGTCTGTGGCGACTGGACGTGCAGCGCGGCGAGTTCCAGCCTGCGCCGGTCGGCCCCGCCAGCGGGCGGCCGGTGCACGCGCTGGCCTTCGATCCACGTGGGCGGCTGTGGGTGGGCGGTGAGGGTTTGCCGCTGTCGATCCTGGAGCCCGACAGCGGGCTCTGGCGCGAGGCCCCGCAGGCGCGCAGCGAAGTGCGCACCCTGCTGGCGGATCGCGGAGGCCTGCTGTGGGCGGGCGACGAATCCGGCCTGCAGGTCTACCGCGAGGATGCGCAGGGCGAGCTGCAGAGCCTGCGCTACGAGCACCATCGCCACCAGCGCTACAGCCTCGGCCGCGGGCGGGTCATGTCGCTGCTGCGCGATCGCGCCGACACCCTGTGGATCGGCACCTGGGAGGGCGGCGCCAGCCGGCTCAGCGCCTACAACAACCGCTTCCGCAGCTACGACCCTGACTCGCCCTCGACGCGCGCCCTGCGCTCACCGGGCATCGCCGCCCTGGTCGCCGATGGCGAGGGCCTGTGGCTGGGCGGTGCCGATGCGATCTACCACTTCATGCCCGGCCGCGGTGAGCTGCGCGAGCTGGCGCCTTCGCCGGGCGGCTTTGTCTACTCGATGGACCTGCAGCCGGAGGGGCTGTGGCTGGCCACGCGCCAGGGCCTGTACATCGCCGACCGCGAGGGCGACCTGCGGCCGGCGCCGCTGTCGCCCGAGCTGGCCGGCGTGCGCTCGCGGCGCTTCCTGGTCGACGGCGAGCGGGTCTGGGTGGCGGCGGATACCCGCGGCCTGTTCCTCTACGACCGCGGTGCGAAGACGATGCTGGCCGAGCATCCGATCGCCAGCATCGTCACTTTCATCGAGACGCTGGATGCTGATCGCGTGCTGCTCGGCGCGCACGACGGCCTGTACTGGTTCGACCGCCGCAGCGGTCGCCTGCTGCACCGGCATCCGGTGATGACGCCGCCGGGGCCGGGCCAGCTGCCGGCGGGGCCGTCGGCCCTGCTGCAGGCCAGCAACGGCCGGCTGTGGGTGGCCACCTATGGCGGCGGCCTGCTGGAGCTGCTGCCGGCCGCGGATGGCGACCCCTCGGGCGCCACGCTGCGGCCCGCGCTCGCCGGCACCGCCCTGGCCGAGGGCAGTCTGAACGCCCTGCTGGAGGACACCGGCGGCCGCCTGTGGATGAGCATCAACGGCGCCATCGCCCATTTTGATCCCGCGCGTGGCGAGCTGCGCCGCTACGACGCTGCCGACGGCGTGCTCGGCCGCTACTGGATCGGCGCGCGCGCGCGCCTCTCCGATGGCGTGATGGCCTTCGCCGGCCCTGATGGCCTGACCGTGTTCGATCCGGGCGCTGTCGAGGCCGCACCGGCGCCGCCGCTGCCGGTGCTCACCGCGCTGGAGATCGACAACCGCGCGCCGGCGCTGGCGGCCGATGAGCCGGCCTCGCCGCTGCGCGCGCCGCCGCACCTGCTCGATGCGCTGGTGCTGCCGGCCGCGCAGTCGCGCAACCTGAGCCTGCGCTTCGCCGCGCCGGACTACGTCGCCCCCGAACAGCTGCAGTTCTCCTACCGGCTGGACGGCTTCGACCCCGAGTGGATCGAGGCCCCGCGCGGGCGCCGCATCGCGACCTACACCAACCTTCCGCACGGGGATTACCTGTTCCGCGTGCGCGTGCGCAACGCCGAAGGCGCGGATGCTGCCGGCGAGGCCCAGCTGCCGGTACGGATCACGCCCTTCTGGTGGGAAACGCGCTGGGCGCAGCTGCTGTTCGTGCTGCTGGCGCTGGGTCTGGTTGCGGGCCTCGCCGGCCTGCGCATGCGCCAGCTCGAGGGCCAGCGTCGGCGCCTGCAGCACGAGGTCGAAGCGCGCACCGCCGATCTCACCTCCGCGCTTGGCCGGCTTGCGCTGAGCGAGCGTCTGGCCGCCGCCGGCCAGCTGACCGCGGGCCTCGCGCACGAACTCAACAACCCGGCCAACTATGTGCAGCTGGCCAGCCAGAACGCCGGGCACGGGCTGCAGGAGTTCCATGCCTTCCTGCTCCAGCTTGGCGGCGAAGACCTGGAGCCCGAGGTCGCCGGCGCCATCGCACGTCGGGTCGATGCGCTGCGCTCGCAGCTCGATACGATCGCCGAGGGCAGCCATAAGATCAATCACATCGTCCAGGCCCTGCGGGTGTTCTCGCGACTCGATGAGTCCGAACGCAAGGTGGTGCCCGCCGACGAGCCGCTGCGTGCCGCCCTGCAGCTGATGGACGCCCGTCTGTACGGCGGCGCGATCGATGTGCACCAGGAGATCGCGCCGCTGCCGCCGCTGGAATGCCAGCCCGCGCGGCTTTCGCAGGCCTTCCTCTGCCTGCTGGAGAACGCGGCGCGCGCGATCGATGACCAGCGCTCGCGTTCGGGGCCCGACTGGCGCGGGCGCATCGAGGTGCGTGCGCGGGCCCTGCCGGAGCGCTTCGAGTTCGAGGTGCGTGACAACGGTTGCGGCATCCGCGCGGAGGTCCTGCCGCATGTCTTCGAGCCCTTCTTCACCACCCGCGCGGTGGGCCAGGGCAGCGGCCTAGGGCTGTCGGTGGCCTGGGGTATCGCCGAAGAGCACGGAGGCCGTATCCGCGTCGAGTCCGAACCCGGGGCGGGCGCGCGGTTCGTGGTGGAGCTGCCGCGGTGAACGCCGACCGCGCGCCCTGGCAGCTGCCGCCGGCACTGGCGGCACTGCTGGCGCACGAGCTCGGCAATCCACTGGGCATCGCCCGCCTGAGCACGCAGGATCTGGAGCTCGAACTGAAGACCTTCCACGCCCTGCTGCTGCAGCTTGGCGGCGCGGAGCTGGAGCCAGAGGTGGCAGCCGCATTCGATGCGCGTTTCGCCCTGCTCGGCGAGCGCCTGGAGACCCTGGCGGCGGCGCAGCAGCGCATCGCCGGCCTGGTCGAGGAGCTGCGCGCGCGCGGCCAGGGCGAGGACGCCGCGCACCAGGACTTCGACCTCGCCGCGCGCCTGCGCGCCGCGCTGATGCTGGCGGCGGCGCAGGCGCGCTGTCCGCTGGACGTATCGCACGAGGCGGCCGAGCTTGATGCATGGCGAGGGCCGCTGGCGGTGATCGATCGCGTGCTGCTCAATCTGGCGCTGAACGCGGTACAGGCGATCGCCCGCCGCGCGCAGCAGGAAGGCGCCGGCTTCCGCGGTCGTCTGCGCAGCCGCTGCCAGCGCCAGGGTGAGCTGCTGATCATCGAGCTCGACGACAACGGCAGCGGCATCGCCCCGCAGGACATCGAGCGCGTGTTCGAGCCGGGCTTCAGCCGCCGCAGCGAGGGCGGCGGCAGCGGCATCGGCCTCAGCTATGCGCGCGAGGCGATCCGCGCGCTGGGCGGAGACGTCTGCGTGGCCTCACTGCCGGGCCAGGGCACGCGCTTCCGGCTGTGGCTGCCGCAGGGCAAGGTCTCGCAAGAGCAGGCGAACCTCTAGGAGGAGCGACGCCAGACGGCGAAAGGGCTCGTCGGCAAGGCAGATAGATAGTGCCTTCGTCTACTACGGAGTGCGCGCAGAGAACATCTTTCTGCTGCGGCTACACCCGCAAGCCCTTGACGTCAGGTAGCCACAGGAGCGTTTGATCGTGGCGCGCAAAGCGCCTATGACGAAATCTGGCGTGCTTTGCCGTGAACACCCAGCGAGGCCTTCGCGATGGCGTCGGCATCATTCAGACCTTCGAGAGAAAGAAGCCAGGTCGCCCGTCAATCGGCGAACTTCCTCGGCGCGTGGTAGGAGTTTTGCTCTTGCCAGGTGACGCTCCTGCTGCTGTAGTTCGCGCCTTGTCCGCGTACCCGCCTGAGCAGTTCAATGAACCGCCTATTCAATCTCAGCTCGCCCTTCGGCGACGTCCTGCGCTTCGAGCGTCTGACCGGTCGCGAGGCCGTCTCCGAGCTGTTCGAGTTCGAGCTCACCGGCTCCTCGGAAGAACGCGGTCTAGCACCCACCGCAGCACTCGGCCAGCCCTTCACCGTCGCGTTCGAAGTCGAAGGCGGCGATAAGCGCTACTTGAACGGCCAGTGCGTCGCCTTCCGCTCGGTCGGGCGCTCGGGCCGCAAGCATCTGTATCGCGCCACCCTGCGCCCGGGCCTGTGGTACGCCACCCGCCGCACCGACTACCGCATCTTCCAGAAGATGACCGTCGTCGACATCGTCAAGGACGTGCTCGGCGCCTATCCGTTTGCGGTCAAGTGGCTCACCGCCGGCAGCTACTCGCCCTGGAACTACTGCGTCCAGTACCGCGAGACCGACGCCAACTTCGTGATGCGCCTGCTCGAACAGGAGGGCCTGTGGTTCTGGTTCGAGCACGCTGCCGGTGAGCATACGCTGGTCATCACCGACCACATTGGTCTGGCCTCGCCGTTCCCGAACTACGAGAGCATCGAGTTCTATCCGCACGACATCAGCGTGCCCGACAAGGATCACCTGAGCTTCTGGGCCGATGCGGGACAGGTCACTTCCGGCAAGTACGTCGCCCGCGACTACAACTTCATCATGCCGTCGACGGATCTCACCACCGACGATCTGCTGCCGGGCTCGCACCCGCATGCGAACTACGAGATCTTCGATTTTCCGGGTGAGTACGAGAACCTCGGCGAGGGCCTGCCCTTCGCCAAGGTGCGCATGGAGGAACTCCACGCCGGCCATCTGCGCGCGGCCTGTGAGGGCCGCGCGCGTGGCGTGGCACCGGGTCGTTTGTTCTCGCTCGCCAAGCACGCCGTCGGCCGCTACAACCGCGAATACCTGGTACTGGCCTGCGACTACCAGTTCGCCGACAACGACTACGACGGCTCGGGCGGATCGAGTGCGGTCGAAGTGCAGATCAGCGCCGAGGTGCATCCGACCGACCAGCCGTATCGACCGGCACGCCGCACGCCCAAGCCGCTGACCAGCGGGCCGGACAGCGCGGTCGTCACCGGCCCTGCCGGGCAGGAAATCCACACCGACGAATACGGCCGGGTCAAGGTGCAGTTCCACTGGGACCGCTACGGCAAGAAGGACGAAAACTCCTCCTGCTGGATTCGCGTAAGCCACCCCTGGGCCGGCTCGGGCTTCGGCGGCGTGCACATCCCGCGCATCGGTCAGGAGGTCATCGTCGACTATCTCAACGGCGATCCGGACCAGCCTTTGATCGTCGGCCGCGTCTACAACTCGATGCAGCCGCATCCCTGGGGTTTGCCAGCCGCCGCCACCCAGTCGGGCTTCCTCACCCGCTCGACGCTGGGCGGCAACTACGAGACGGCGAACGCCCTGCGCTTCGAGGACAAGCGCGGCGAGGAGCAGGTCTGGCTGCACGCAGAAAGAAACCAGGACATCGAGGTCGAGAACGACGAGACCCACTGGGTCGGCCGCGACCGCACCAAAACCATTGATCGCGACGAGACGAACCACATCAAGCGCGACCGCACGGAAGTAGTCGACAACAACGAGACGATCACTGTCCACAACGACCGCAAGGAACGCGTCGACCACAACGAGACGATCAGCATTGGCGACAACCGAGCTGAGGACGTCGGCAAGAACGAATCGGTCTCCATTGGCGACAACCAGACCCATGCAGTCGGCAAGAGCCGCACGCGAACGGTGGGCGACAACGAGTCGGTCAGCGTCGGCAAGAACCGCAGCAAGAAGGTCGGCAAGAACGAGAGCGACAAGATCGGCAAGAACTGGTCGATCAAGGTCGGCAAGATGAAGACCGAGACCATCGGCATGGCCTCGATGCAGAACGTGGGGCTGGCCAAGCTGGTGAACATCGGCGCGGCCTACAGCCTCAATGTCGGTGCGATGATGAGCACTGTGGTCGGCAACTCGCGCACCGACAAGATCAGCAAGAAGCACACGGCCGACGTGGGCGAGGTCTACACCCTGAAAGTGGGCGATGCCGGCGCCACCCAGCAGAACGTGATGATCGCGAACATCCAGGCGCCGAGCCAGGGCGAGTCAGGCGGTAAGTCACCCTCGATGCTGCGCATGGATGCCGACAGCATCACCCTGCAGGTCGGCAGCTCCAGGCTGGTGCTGACGCCGGATGCCATCTACCTGCAGGCCAAGGACGTGCACGTGCTGGCCGAGGCCACGGCCAATATCGATGTGCCGGATGATATCCATCTGAACAGTGGACGCGCGGCGGCAGCACCCGCGCCCGGCGACGCGAACTGATCGGTCCACACTCATGGTGGACAACCGCAGTCCCTACACGCATGCGTGGTTCCGTAAGCGCGGGCCGGCGACGCAGGACTTCGACGTGCTGGTGGCGCGTGCGTGCTACCGGCTCGACCCTGCCAATCAGACGCTGACGTTCGAACCCGGCTGCGAGCTGCAGCCAGGCGACGTGCTCGACGGCAATCCGCTCGGTGATCCACTGGGCGCGGTGATGGCGCGCGAGGGCGATCTACTGGTCTTCAAGCCGAGCACCGACATCCACGTCATCGGTACCGCGCAGGCCCCTGAAGCGAAGCCGGCCCCCTCGTGGCTCGCAGGCATTCGTGTGGGCGACTGCGAGAAGCTGGTGAAGCTCTGGGGCCCGCGTCGTTTCCGCATGCGGCTGCTGGGCTGGTCGCTGAGCGAGCCTGAGCCCATCGACGCCTTGCCGCTGAGCTACCGACTGAGTTTTGGCGGTCACTTCGCGTCCACCTCCGACCCGACGGTGCGCTTGAGCAAGCCGGACAATCCGGCAGGCTGCGGCTGGCTACCCAGCGCGGAGCGCTTGCGGGCGCTGCCGCGTCCAGCACGAGAGGAACTGCAGTCGCGGGTACTTCAAATCTCCGAGCTTGCGGCGCCGCAGATGGATGACCCCAACCTCCCGGTGCGAAGCCCGGAGCACGATCAACCCACGGTGGGTCTTGGGCCAATCGCCCGTCACTGGTCGCCACGCATCGAGCACCTCGGCACGCGCGATGCTGCATGGCAGGCTAGTGGCCTGCCGGCCTATCCCGATGATTTTGATCCGGCGTTCTTTCAGAGCGCCGCCCCTGGGCTCACGACATCCAGTTACCTGAAGGGTGGCGAGCCCCTCGTACTGGCGGGCCTGTTTCCCGAGGGGCGCATGCAGTTGTCGGTGCCGCAAGAGCGGCCGGTGGCGGTCGTGGTGCGGGATGACGCCAGACAGCAGGTCGCCCCACTGGTGCTGGACACCGTGCAGATCGATCTCGACACGAGACTGCTGCATCTGACCTGGCGGACCTCCTTCGGCTGCAGCAACCGCGTTCGCCACCTCACCCTGGTCAAGGACGGCCGCGCATGAGCACGCCCACCAGCAACCGCGTGGAGTTCACGTCCCCCGACTTCAGCTTCGCGCACCAGACCACTCAGGCGTTTCCTGCCGGCACCGCCCCGGCGGTCATCGCGCAGGCGCAGATCGAGCAGCTGCGGCAAACCGAAGCCTTTCTCGCCGACATCGAGAACTCGCTGGACGCGCTGTCGAAGACGCGCCCCCTGACTGAGGGCGAACAGGCCGGATTGGGTCAGGCGCGCACCTGGCGCCAGCAGGCGGGCAGAGAACGCGCCGAGATCGAGTACCGCGAACAGCTCATCGCCTGCGACCGGCCCAGCCAGCACATCGCCAACGCAATCCGCTGGAATGCCATCTGCACCGATCCCGACTGGTGCGAGGTCGGCGGCACGCCTGTCGCCTTCGACAGCGTAGCGGTCATCGAAAACCCGGTGCTGGCCTCGCCCAATGTCAAGGCGCAGGACGTGCCGGTCTACCGCGTCGACGACATGCACTACGGCGTGCAAGCCGTGGCAGGCCGATCGCTCGGCACAGGCAGCGCGGCCGGCAGCGGCTTCGTGAAGATCCTGAGCGGCAGCGCCTCGGTGCGCGTCAACAACAAGCCCGTGGCCCGCAACTCCAGCGCTGCCCTCATCAACTGTGGCCCAGACGGCCTGGGCGGCGTGCGCGGTGCGCTGCTGACCGAAGAGAAGCCGCCCAGCCCGCCGCCCCCTCCCCCGCAACCCAGCGAACAACCGCCACCCGGACAGCGCACGAGTCCACGGCTGGAGGAGCTCAAGCGGACGGAAGCAGCGCTGCAGGAGCGGCTAGTCAACGTGGACGGCGTCGACGAGTACATCCGCTTCGACGACCTGTACCGGATGATGGACAGTGGAATCCAAGGCACCGAAGGCACTTGGACCGACTATCTGGCCCAGGCCACGCGTGGGGTGCTGAAAGCTGGCGTAGCCGTGGGCGAAGGCGCAGTCGGTCTCGGCAAACTGGCGGTCAGCGCATCGCAGCGGCAGACGCCCACCGGCATGATGCTCACAACGGTGCAGGCCCAGATCGCAGCCGAGAACATCCGCCTTGGCAACACCACGCTCGGGACAGCAAGCTCGGCCGCCGGCGACATCGCGCTGGCGATCGTCGTGCCGCCGGAAGCGCAGACGGCTTGGAAGCGCGGGGACTATGTTGAGGCTGGAACCAACACCGGCATCAACATCGCCACCCTGGGTGGGTTCGGCAACTGGCTGCGCAAGCTCACAGGCACTGGCAAAGCCGCGGACGATTTGGTTACTGCCGGAGGCGCTTCGAGAGCGGATCTGTCTGCACCGAAAGCAGAGCCGTCGCCGCCTACCGATCCACCCACGACCAAGACTGATGCGTCGCCGAGTGACGGCGTACATATCGCACCCCTTCCTCTCTCGCTTCGACGTGTCGACGATGTCATTGGCAAATCTGACGACGGGCCCGGTCAGTGGGAACGGTCACCTGCACGAACCAGGGGCCAGGCCTATCAAGAGCAGATCACTGGCGTAGAGCGCGGAGCGGAGTACAAGGTGGATGGCGTGCTCTTCGACGGCTACGATGCCAAGCGCGGCGTACTGTTGGATGCAAAGGACTGGCGCGGGTATCCGCCAGCAGACAAGAGCTTTTGGCAGGCGGTCTCAACTCTGAAACGCAACACCCCAACGGAGCGTAGTGGGCCAGGTGAC